>ERZ1292633.9-Hain-H41-02um-R1-9-length-323707-cov-19_pt1 | contig 215059 bp, 200 predicted proteins | sample MGYA00564406_ERZ1292633 | MGnify/ENA primary metagenome ERZ1292633 (study PRJEB36523, sample SAMEA6512639) | groundwater metagenome | collected 2019-01-08 | study: AquaDiva: Metagenomics assemblies of 32 groundwater samples
TTATACTCAGGGAAAATTAAAAGAAGATTAGAATGGATTTATAAATCTGTAATCTGGAAGAGGGGGCCTATCTGGAGGAAAACGGCGTTTTGATGTGTCTATCAAACTGTCAGTGGGTTCATTTTCTCACGGCAAGCAAAGACAACGCCAATTTGGAAAAAAATCGGTCGGACTCTTGCTTTGCACTTCCGTGCGTCTTTTGGGTATAGCTCGCTTCGCTTTCGAGCCTTGCGGTAGGGCGGGTCACACCCGCCGAATGATTTTCTTTCGCGCACTGCCGTACGCTTTTGGGTTCATTTTTTAACGACATTACAAGACAACGGCCCTTGTGAAAAATATCGATCTGATTTTAGCTTTGCACTTCAGTGCATCTTTTTGGGTATGGCTCCCTTCGCTGTCGAGCCGACTCGCAGTAAATCCAAATGCCAGCTCGTCGTCTCGCCTTTAGGCTCCTTCCACCATACCCGGGTTGTTTAACACCCAAGACAATACAATGATGCACAACATCGAAATTCAAGGGTTCTAGTAACAGATATGAACTCGCTTAGGGAATACGTCCGATTTTACAACAGTACTTCCACTCATGGGATTACGCTCTCCAAATTAGTAAAGATGTCATGTACCGTCGAGTAGTAGTACTCACACTGCTTCCCAATCACTTTTGATTGATATGTATGGTGACGCACAGCATTTGTCTTGAATTTAGTTTTGTAGTTGAGAGAGCGATAATATTGACTATCCAAATACAGCTCGGCTGGTGGATGCTCATCAGCTTTAATTGCCTCCCTTACAGTTTTCTCGATCTCCATAAGTTGGGCAAACGGAATACCTAAACTATTAAGCGAAATGTGCTTCTTGGATTTTGATATATGCAATAACGTATCATCGTAATATTCATTGCCACCTTGAGTGATTATTGCGTAGGTGCTCAGTCCTAACGTAGCCAAATATAAAGCATTAATATCAATAGCAAGACTAATAAAAACCTCGGGCACGTAGTTATATTTAACAGTATTTTCAAAATGACCAACAGACCAATTGCTTTTTAGCAAGAGACTATCTGCAAAAGAAATAAAGGATATATCAGGATACTTTTCAGATATGGAATCAATTCCGGACCTTAACTCGATGAGTTTCTCTCTTGTAATTCTACCGCTCTCCAGTGCTTTTAATACATCAATGGCATCGATTAACGCGAAGATAGAATAAGACCGCTGATAAATATTGTCTAGCCACTCGCCCTTAACAAAGACTCGTGGCTTCTCGTCATACCCCCGACTCCCTACACAAGCAATAAACTGATCTCTTGGTAAATTTATGGATACTTCATGGAAGCGATCGGAAGTATTTGGGTACCAAGATAGCTTTATAGAACTCTCATTAATCTTCCTTGCAGCCACAAAGCTGACATAACCAATTTCTTCATAAGCAGCTCCCTCAAAGAACCTCAACATTGAGTTCTCGTATTCCTCGATAAAATCCACGTCTACTAAAAAGAGTTCCTGGTCTAAAGGAATATCTTCAAAATCGTACTTATCAAACTTCGCATGGGCGAACAAATCAATGCCTCCTTTGAAGACTATCGCATACAACTGATCATGACGGAGCCTATACGCCATCATGGGTAAATATGCCCTTTAAACCACCCCACCAGGCCTCCCCTTATAATCGAACAAAGGCGAGGAGCAAAAAACAAGACCCCCTCGTCTGAATCCTGCCTTTGCCTTAAATCACCAGCCCCTTATTGCGCATCCTTCCGGCACAGATCTATTATAAGCGCAGGCAAGACTACGTCGACAGGCTGTGAGCTGGTTTTGAGTGCCCTGTCTGCGGCATAGAGCCTATCGATCGTCTTCTTATACCCGGCCCTTGTAAAACTCCTCGCTACCATCCGTATCTTCCACGATATCGCGCCAAGCACCATTATGGGCGCCTCCTCAGAGAGCCTCTCATAGATCTTAAGCGCCTTTTTGACGTTCTTTTGGACTATCGCATCACCGAGCGCGAAGCTGGTCTCCTCTCTGCAGATCATGCAGGCGTCTTCAACGTCGCTCGCCTCTATTGCGGTCTTCTCACCTGCGTAGAGGACTACCTTATCGAACTCGCCTTTAACGTCACGGAGCCTGTTGCCGGCTATCGCCATGAGCCTTCTGACGGCGCTGTCGCTGATCGTCCTTGACTCTTTTTTTGCTTCGTTCCTTATCCACGCGTACATATCGTCTTCTGAGAGGCGGCCGCACGCCTTCATGCACTTCTTTTCCTCAAGCGCCTTGAAAAAGGCAGAGTCCTTGGCTATCTTTGCCGAATCAGAGGTGAATACGAGGCACGCGGCAGGGTTCGGGTCTTTGACGTATTCGGCAAGCCGCGTCAGCTCATCAGCCTTAAGAGCGCCAGCGTCTTTCACTACCACCACTCTCTTGTCAGCAAATGCAGGCATGGTGGAAGCCGCGCTTATTATCTCAGCGGCCTGCCCTCCCCTGCCCTCGAAGGTCTGGTAGTTCATCGAGGCGAACGGGCCGGCAAGCGCCTCTGCCTTTATTGAGGAGAGTGTCTCTTCGATGAGATAATCTTCTGAGCCATAGAGATAGTATACGGATTTGAGTGCCATGCCTTCCTGTTTGTCTGTTACCTATTGCCTATCGATTGAAAGACCCGGCCATAAATAAGCCGGAAACCTGACGCCAGGGCGGTTGGATTTTGTATCGCTCGTCATAGCCCGCCCATAAAGAGTCAGGGCCGCAGCGAAGACCGGTTCAGTCAGATGAAGTGAGTTTCAAGCCTATTATGCCGATGACGATCAGTCCGATGAAAGCGAGCCGTAACGGGTCCCTTGACTCGCCCAGGATTATAATGCCTGCTATAGCAAGGCCTACCGCCCCGATCCCGGTCCATACAGCATAGGCTGTGCCTAAAGGTATCGAGCCCAGGGCCTTTGAAAGGCAGAAAAAACTGACTGCCATCGCGCCGATCGTCACAACTGTTGGCAACAGCCTCGTGAAGTTCTCCGTGTACTTGAGCCCTACGCCCCAGACTATCTCAAAGAGGCCGGCAATAATGAGATAGACCCACGCCACGCTGCCTCCTGATGTCAAAATCCCTCAAGGAGTTTTTCCTTGACGTTACGGGAGGTGTCTTTCGCAAGCTTTTTTAACGCCTGATCTTCTGCCTCGCGCGTGGCTGATACGTCCGCGATATTGACGGTGAAGTCCTCGTAGTCGGTTATGGCTGGGTCCTCCCACAGGACCGTACCGGTATCTTTTTTAACTATGCTTACAGAGATAGCAACGGTAAGCCTGTACTCCTGATTGACGTCTGATTTGGTATAGGATACCGGGGTAAGGGAATATGAGGTTATGGTGCCGTACATCACAGCCTCGGCCTCTTCAAGCTCTGCTATGCCGACGGATGTAACCAGCTCGGTCACAAAGGCTGAAGTAAGGGCGCTCTCGACCTCCGGCTTTGACGTGAGGTTCACGAATACGGGTATGGAAAGGGTCTTTATATCCCCTGGCATCTTTCCGCCCTTGCCTGCTATATGATACCCGCATCCTGCAAAGAGCAGAGGGAGAAAAAGGAGCATGAGAATGCCGGCAAAACGCCTGACAGCCGAAGGCGCGGATGCCTTTGAACGTGCAAACGCCCGGCACAGACGCACATAAGACATCATGCGACCACCATGTTGACGATCTTACCCGGCACATATACGAACTTCTTCATGGTCTTTCCTTTTGTCCACTCAAGTGTCTTTTCATCCAACTCCACCATTGATCTTACCATATCTTCAGACGCGTCGGCCGGGACGGTAAGCTTGCTCCTCAATTTGCCGTTTATCTGGATCATTATGACAACGCTGTCCTGGATGAGCGCCTCAAGGTCGGCCCTCGGCCAAGCTGTCTCATATACAGGCACATGGCTGCCGAGGCGCATCCACAGCTCTTCGCTCAGATGCGGCGCGAAAGGCGCGAGCAACAGCACAACAGCCTCGACGGCCTCCCGTAAGACCTTTGCCGCCTCGGGCTGATCAGGCGTGAGAGACGGCCTTGCCTGATAGATCGCGTTTACAAGCTGCATTATAGCGCTTATCGCAGTATTGAAATGGAATCTTTTTTCGATATCCTGCGTGACCCTGTCTATCGTCTTATGCGTCATATACCGGAGGTCCTTGAGGACTCCGGCCAGTGACTCGCCTGTTGAAGCGCTGTACGGTGAAGCGCCTGATAGCATCTCCATGTTCTCGGCAACGAGCCTCCAGACCCTGCCGATAAACCTGTACGAACCCTCTACTCCGTCATCGCTCCAGTCGAGGTCCTTCTCAGGCGGGGCCGCGAAGAGCGAGAAAAGCCTTGTCGTATCAGCACCGTATTCCTTTATGATCCTGTCCGGGTCGATGACGTTCTTCTTCGATTTGGACATCTTCTCAACAGACCCTGTCTGGACAGGCTTCGAGCAGTGGACGCAAAGGCCGTCTTTAGCCTCCTCAGGATAGAGGAATCCGTGTTCAGGACACTTGACTATCTCTTTACATACCATGCCCTGCGTAAGGAGGTTCCTGAAAGGCTCGTCGCATGAATGGAGACCGAGGTCCCTAAGCGCCTTCGTGAAAAATCTGGCATAAAGAAGATGCATGACAGCGTGCTCGACGCCGCCTATGTACTGGTCTACAGGCATCCAGTACGACGCGCTCTCCTTGTCAAAAGGCTCGGTAGTCGAAGCAGGCGAGAGATACCTCAGGAAGTACCATGAAGAATCAACGAAGGTATCCATTGTGTCGGTCTCGCGTCTGGCAGGGCCGGAGCATACCGGACACGCGGTGTTCACAAAGTCAGGGGCGGATTCAAGCGGAGATAACCCCTTACCTGTAAGAGTAACGTTTTCAGGCAGGACTACCGGAAGAGAATCTAACGGTACAGGCACAGTACCGCACCCAGAGCAGTATATGACAGGTATCGGGCAACCCCAGTACCTCTGTCTTGATATGCCCCAGTCCCTAAGCCTGTAGTTGATAGACCTCTTGCCTGTACCTCTCTTTTCAAGAAGGTCAGTTATCCCTTCTTTAGCCTCCGTGTTGGTCAGCCCGTCAAAACTGCCTGAGCCTGTCATAACGCCGTCATCGAGATATGCGCAGTCCATCTGGGAAGGGTCAAGGGTAATGCCCGGCGGGTTTATGACGATCCGAAGAGGCAGTGCGTATGCCTTTGCGAACTCAAAGTCGCGCTGATCATGTGCTGGCACCGCCATAACCGCTCCTGTGCCGTAGCCCATGAGGACGAAGTTCGCCACGTATACCGGGACCCTCTCCAGCGTAAGTGGGTTCGTGCAGTACGCTCCGGTAAAGACACCTTCCTTGACCAGATCGTCCGTAGCCGCCTTCGCGTCCTTCGCCTCTTTTCTGAGCTTCGTGACGAAGGCCTCGACCTCAACCTTTTTCTCTACGGCAGTTATCTTCTCAAGGAGCGGATGCTCGGCGGCAAGGCTCAGGAACGTGACGCCGTACAGGGTATCAGGCCTTGTCGTGAATATGGATATCTTCTCGTCAGACCCTTCTACGCTGAAGTCGACCTCTGCGCCGGTCGATCTTCCTATCCAGTTCCTCTGCATGACAAGGACCTTCTCAGGCCAGCCCGGAAGATCATAAGTGGAACTCAAGAGTTCTTCGGCGTACGCGGTGATCCTGAAGAACCACTGGTCAAGCTCCTTCATCTCAACTATGGATGAGCACCTCCAGCACTGGCCGTCCTCGACCTGCTCGTTAGCAAGTACGGTGGAACACCCCGGGCACCAGTTGACTGAAGAGCGTTTTTTATAGGCAAGCCCCTTCTCGTAGAGTTTGAGGAAGAGCCACTGGCTCCACCTGTAGTATTCAGGCGTGCAGGTCGCGACCTCGCGGGACCAGTCATAGCTGAGGCCCATGCGCCTCAACTGTATTTTCATATTCGCGATGTTATCGTAGGTCCATCTCGCCGGGTGAGTGCCGTTCTGTATGGCGGCGTTCTCGGCAGGAAGGCCGAACGAGTCCCATCCCATCGGATGAAGGACGTTTTTCCCTCTCATCATAAAAAAGCGGGATAGCACGTCGCCTATCGAATAGTTCCTGACGTGTCCCATGTGGATCTTTCCCGACGGGTATGGGAACATCTCAAGGACATAGTACTTCTCACCGGTTTTATCGCCGTTTGTCGCAAAGGCCTTCCGCTCATCCCATACCGATTGCCAGCGCGCCTCTATCTCGGCGTGCTCATATCTATCAGACATACCGGCCCTGTCCCTGCTATCCATATTAATCAATCCCCACTATCATCGCTATTCGATATTCATCAGAGCGGCCTGAGTTGTTTACCTGAAGATATATTCGTCAAAAAAACTTGGCCGCCAAAAGACCCCGGCGCTTCCAACACTGTTTACAAACAATTTAAGAAAGACGGGCTAAAAAAAGATGCGTAGCGCTATCAGCCGACCCATAAGTACAGATGGATCGATACGCCGCAACGCCCGGTTCAATAGGACTTTCTAACACATAACCCCTGTATTTTCAAACAAAAACCGGACCCGGACCGGTCATTGCATACGCTGATCACTCTCGCCCTGATGGCGCTTGACAGATTCGCGAGAATTCCGTATAATCAGAATATTCTGAATATACGGAACAGATGAGGGCATAAACGATGGCAAATAAAAAAATCGCGCGAATAAAAAAAAACGAGTGCTGCGCCCCCCCTGACAAAAACGGGACCTGCAGGGTCGAGGCTATCGTAAGCGTTGATGAGCGAGGCCAGATGGTGCTTCCCAAAGACCTGAGGACAAAGGCCGGGATCAAAACAGGAGATAAGCTCGCGGTAGCGCTCTGGGAAAAGGACGGGGCGACCTGCTGCATAACACTTGTCAAGGTAGAGGCCCTCGTTGATATGCTCAAAGACAAGCTAGGCCCTGTCATGAAAGATGCGTTCTTGAAGGAGGCCTGATGAAGATACGCTACAAAAAACCGACAGGATGCTGCGAAGGGCCGAAAGATCCGACTTCTGCAGGCTCGTGCTCTTCTCCTGCGGCATCGGCCGGCTCGAAGGAACCCACGGCTGCAACCTCATGCTGTGCGCCGATTGATGCGCCTGTTTCAAAAACAAGCTGCCCTCAGCCATCCAGGACAGAACTGCCGAAGGAGATCAAAAAGACAGACTGCTGTCAGCCGCCTCAAACGAAACTGGAGGCGGAAGTTAAAAAAACGGGCTGTTGCACGCCATCTGACCAAGGCAGGCCTGCCAGGTACAAGACCGTCTCCACCCACCTTTCATTCAGCGACAGGCTAAGGCACATAAGGTGCCGTCTTGGCGCGTTCAGGTTGAGCTACAAGATCAATCCGGGCCTCTACGCCGTTGGCAGACCCTCCGATGCGTCAGAGGTATTTATAAGCGCCAACTACGGTCTGAGTTTCGATATTCTCAGAAGCTCTCTCGCAGGGTCAGACGCCTGGATACTCGTCCTTGATACAAAGGGGATTAACGTCTGGTGCGCGGCAGGCAAAGGGACCTTCGGGACGGACGAGATCATCAGGCAGATAGGCTTGGCCGGGCTTGGCAAGGTAGTAACCCATCGAAGGATAATCGTCCCTCAGCTCGGAGGCCCCGGGGTAAGCGGCCACGAGGTGCGGCGCGCGACAGGCTTTAAAGTAGTCTACGGCCCTGTCAAGGCCTCTGATATAAAGGCGTTCGTTGACGCGGGCTACAACGCCACCGAAGAGATGAGGACCATCAGATTTAATCTTGCAGACAGGATCGTGCTGACGCCGATGGAGATACGCCCTGCCCTCAAAAACTACGCTCTATTCTCACTATTAGCGCTCATAACCGTCTCTATCACCCCGGAGGGCCTTTCATATCAGGCCGCATGGACGTATGGAAGCAGGCTCGTCATGCTCGGCGGCCTCGCAGTGGTCTCAGGGGCGTTTATAACGCCTGCGCTCCTGCCATACATACCTTCGCGGTCGTTCGCGGTAAAGGGATTTCTGACAGGCCTTGCGACAACCATTCCGGCGTTATGGCTCACAGGCTGGGCAGAGATACTCCACCCGATGTTAACGTTCTTCTCCATGATTTTTTTCCCGCTTGCCAGCTCGTATATCGCCCTGCAGTTCACAGGATCTTCTACCTACACAGGTATCTCAGGTGTGAAAAAAGAACTCAGATACGGCGTGCCTGTTTATATCACTGGCGCTGTCGTCTCAATAGTCGCAGTAGCGGCGTACAAGTTATTCGAGTGGGGGATATTATGATGAGATACCTTAAAGGCGTTTCAACCCTCGCCTTTGACAGAGAAAAATGCACCGGCTGCATGAGGTGCGTCGAGGTATGCCCTCACAGGGTTTTTAAGGCAGACGGTAAAAAGGCGGCAGTGACTGACAAAGACCTATGCATGGAGTGCGGGGCCTGTGAGCGAAACTGCGCCTTCGGCGCGATAAAAGTCGGCGCTGGAGTCGGATGCGCCTCAGCCCTGATAAACGGGATGCTGACCGGCTCAGACCCTGTATGCGGGTGCTCTACGGATGATTCGGGTTGCTGTTAGTCTCTGACATCATTGTGTTGTACGCCGCAGGGACGAACGACAAAGATGAGACAGCAGATGGAGCGTTTCGGGTACCAAAACAGGTCGCTCACAAGGCCGCAGAGGCAAGGAGTCGAGAAGTGAGGATAGAGGCGTACTTGTGTTGTACGCCGCAGGGACGAACGACGCAGACGACACAGCAGATGGGGCGTTTAGGGCGACCTGTCAGAAGTAGCGGCTCCAACCAGCAGAATATTCAGTATACCAATACCCGTCAAAACGCAGCCGCTTTACATCGACCATAATGGCGTTCGACCTGTCGATAGTAACCCTCTGTTTTAGCGCGACCGATGCCGTAGAGTAACTATCCCCGATTGAAAAGACAACAGCCCTTGCCTCTACCCCTGCCTTCCATCCTGGAGTAAGAGACTTCAAGACCCCAAGCGAAAGACCGATGCCTGCCGCATACCCCTTGTCAAGCCTGTCGGCAAACCTCACATCAGGCTCGATGAACCCATAGACAAGGCCGTCTGAACCGAAACCATAGGCGATGCCGGGTCCGCCCCTTACGCCGATATCTGTCCTGAACTCTTTCCTCGCTGTCTCATTCCTTTCAAGACCTGCCACAAGCCTCCATGAGACAGGTTTAAAAAAGGACGACCTTTGCGCTATTGAATTTATCTCGACAAGGGCCAGACGCTGGATGGAAAGTTTATTCTCCGAGTGATCATACCTCAGCTCGGTATCGAAGAAGGAGATCCCTGCGCCCTGAAGATACCCTTCGTCAGGGTCCATCAGGCCGTGGTTGGCAGGCCGTATCCCGATAGACGTAAACGCGGAGCCGTGGTGCGCTCCGGCCCCGATGGACAGGCGCATAGGCCCGTGGCCGGCCTCGGGCGGCAGAGGCTTGGGAATCTCGTAATCTACGCCCTTGCCGAGGTCTGACCTGAGCCCCAGGACCTTGAGGTACGATTCGAGATATGCCTGCCTGCCATACTCCTTCTTCAGAAACCTGTACTGGATATATTCAGCCGCGAGATCAAGCGTTCGTATCTTGTCTTCTGTTCCGATAGCTCCGTCACTTGCGACCGAAGCTGGATCGCTCTCTCCGATGGCAATCAGCCGCGCGGTCTCTTTCTTATCATCAGAGATAGCGGCTTCCATAGATCTGATCCTAGTTGCCTTTGAAGGCCTGAAGACCATCCTTCCTGAAAAAAGACCGGCCTCCTGAACGGAGCGTATCGTCTCAAGCGGTATTACCCATGCTGAGAGCCTGTCTACAAGCTTGATACCCGGCCGGCCTGCTTCGAGGGCCTTAAGCAAGTTGAACGCGCAGTTCTCATCGAAAAAATAGTAGTATGAAAATCGGTCTTTAAGCTCCCACATGTGCGCTACTACGGCCTCTACCTCGTCTTTAGTGAGGTTTAAGGAATACTCCCACATGTCCCTGCTCTCAAGCGCGCTGTACTCTTTTATCTTTTCATAGTATGGGAGCATGGAGAAACGGCCTTCATAAAAACCGAATATGCCCTTTACGGCGAAAAGAGCGCCGTTGGACTCGTCGGTAAATGCCGAATAATTGACAGCGTAGGAGAACAGCGAGCTCTCATAAGAAGAATCGATCCTCAAGAGCGTATGGCCGAACATTGAAGCAGGACTGTTCATATAGGCAACGGGGAAGACGAGCACTACGGAGCGGGGGTCGAGTCCTTTTACAAGATCGTTGTATGCCTTGCACACAGGGCTAGGAAGCCTTGAACCGTCAATTGAGAGGGCGCGCTTCAACCATCTTGACCTGGCAGGGTATCTGCACTGCGGATGGAGATCGACCGCTGTTTCTGCCGAAAAAAGGGCGCGTATCGTAGCATCAAGCTCTGAGCGCGGGTCGGTCTTTCCGTCTTTCGATAGAAAAAATTCCTTATCATCTATGAGGGATTCCCAGCGGCCCAGGCGCGTCTCTTCGTAGTGGATGAGCGAGATCCACTCCGGGGCATTATGGAGGCCCTCGGCCTTGGCCTTAACGAGGAGCGAGTCGATGTAGACTTCATCTTCTACGGCGAAGCATGAGCTCGGAAAAAGAAAGAGGAAAAGAAAAAAGACAGGCCACGCGCCTGTCAGATACGAAACGCGCGGCCTGTCTTTCAGTTTGATAGTCAACGGTCTATGAAGAGTCCTTCCATCGATATCTGTTCTATGACTTCGGAGCGGCAGCGGCTAGCGCATCTACTACGTCAGCGGCCTGTACACCCTCAGAGGCATAGATGGTCTTGAAGTTTGTCTGGAGGGCGGCGTAAAACTCTCCCTTCTTTTCGGTCGGTATCGCCATCAGCTCGGCAAGGGTGTCAAGCGTCTCGCCCTGCCCCATCGCCATGTCCTTTGCAAGCTCGTCCATGTTGGCCGCTACAAAGGTGTGTACCTTCTCGTTAAAGACGATCTTTGCTGGCTTTGAGCAACCGAGCGTGCCTGAGGAGATGCCGAAGGTCTGGTTGCCGACTATCGAGTTGGTGGTGACTGCAAGTATCTGGAACAAGATGGAGTCCTGCCCGATGTTCTTAAAGAGCATATTGCCGAGGCCGCACCCTGTGTTCTCATTGTACGACTGCGCAGAGGCGGAACCCGGCGCTGCAAGCATACCACCGAAAAATGCGACGGCAAGACCATACATTGCGATACGCTTCATTTGAGACCTCCTGTTTGCTGTTTTTTTCTGAAACCGCAGAGTATGTCCCTGCGGTATTATCAGCCGAGCGCCATAAGGACAGTCTAAATAAGAGCAGTCTGAAAGACCCGGCACATGACTAACAGATCAGAGAGAGACAAAAAGCGCCCTGCCAGGACCTGCGCTCTCCCGCAAAAGAGAGAAACAGAAAAGATTGCTTAATTATATTGAAAATATGGATGTTGTCAACAAGATACAGCGAAAAAATCACACATAAAAACTTACTGCCAGCCCCCTTCACGATCACAGACGGCAGACATAAGAACCCGGTTACGAGAGCGAGCCGAGTGTCTTTAATACCTCTGTCACGGCGTCGTCCACAGGGACAAGCCTCTGCGCGCCTCCCCTCCTCTCCTTTATCTCGACAAGCCCCTGTTTGAGGTTCTTCTCGCCTAAAGTGACCCTGACAGGAACGCCGATGAGATCAGCGTCCTTGAACTTTACGCCGGCCCTTTCGTCCCTGTCATCGATAAACGCGTCCAGGCCGGTCTTTTTAAGCGCCTCGTAGAGCGCCTCTGCGGCCTTCATCGTCTCAGGTTCCTTCACATTCACCGGAAGGACCTCGCAGTCGAACGGCGAGAGAGGCAAAGGCCAGATGATCCCTGACTCGTCGTGGTTCTGCTCAACAGAGGCGGCTGCTGTCCTGCCGATGCCTATGCCGTAACAGCCCATGATTATTGGTTGCTCTTTACCTGCCTCATCAAGGAAGGTCGCGCCCATTGCCTTGCTGTACTTGGTGCCAAGCTTAAATATATGCCCGACCTCTATGCCGCGCCTTATCTCGAAGGTCCCGCCGCATCTCGGGCATGTATCGCCGGAAACCGCGTTCCTTATATCCATAAACTCTGCCCTGAGATCACGTGCCGGATCGACGTTGATTATATGCGCGTCAGCCTCGTTAGCGCCTGCCACGCCTGATAAAACGGTCCTTACGGAGTAGTCTGCGACTATCCTTACCTTCAGACCGACAGGGCCTGCAAAGCCTGAAGGCGCCCCTGTCGTCTCCCTGACAATCGGCTCATCGGCAAGACGGACGAACTGCGCATCAAGAGCGGCCTTGAGCTTAAACTCGTTTATTTCAAAGTCTCCCCTCACGAGGACTGCAATTACGCCCTTGTCGCTCTCATAGATAAGGGTCTTTATGAGGTCTTTCGGCGAGACCTTGAGATAGGCGCTCACCTCTTCTACCGTCTTTTTGCCCGGCGTCGAGACCCTCTCAACGGACTTGAGTCCGGGTTGAACAGCCCCCTCAGCTACCGGCCTAAGCTCGGCGCGCTCTACGTTTGCCGCGTAATTACACTTGTTGCAGCTGGCGATTGCATCTTCGCCTGAATCAGCGAGTACGGTGAACTCATGGGAGAAATTGCCGCCTATAGAGCCTGTATCAGCCTCGACAGCCTTGAACTCAAGACCGCATCTCTCGAATATGCGGGTGTAAGTATCATACATGTTGCGGTATTCCTGCTCAGCGCTCTCGTCGGTCGCGTGGAACGAGTACGCGTCCTTCATCGTGAACTCCCTGCCCCTCATAAGGCCGAAGCGCGGGCGGATCTCGTCGCGGAACTTTGTCTGTATCTGATAGAGGTTTACAGGGAGCGCTCTGTAAGAGCGTATCTCTCTTCTGACCATGTCGGTTACGACCTCTTCATGCGTAGGACCTAAACAGAACTCCCTATCGTGGCGGTCTGTAAAACGCAGGAGCTCTTTGCCGTACTCCTCCCACCTGCCTGACTCCTTCCATAGCTCCGACGGGATGACCACAGGCATAGAGACCTCCTGAGCCCCGGCCCTGTTCATCTCGCTCCTGACTATCTGCTCGACGTTGTTGACGACCTTTACTCCGAGCGGCAGGAGGTTGTATATCCCGGCGGCGACCTTCCTTATCATGCCGGCCCTCATCATCAGCTTCTGACTGATGACATCGGCGTCAGCAGGAGACTCTTTCAGAGTAGGCAGGAACATCCTTGAATATCTCATGGCACCTCTTTCAATGTTTTCATGTTAAACAAACCACGACTAAGAACCTCCGCGCAAGGTCTCAGGCAGACCGACCGGGATGCGACTTTGCCGCAAACCGGCTCTGGCGCCCTTGCACAGCGCCCCTTAACCGGCAACGCGGATAAAAGAAAGGCCGGCTCGATCAGACACCGGCCCTTGCTATCAGATAGAGGCAAACAGACTACATCTTGTCCTGGAATACCTGGATCTTCGCCTTTTCTCGGAGGCCCTTGATCCAGACGGATAGAGCCTCATCCTGCTTTACTGACAAAAGGCGCTGCTTTATGAAATCGGCCTTTCCATTATCAAGCCCGGCCTCATCAGCTTCTTTAGCGGCATTGAGACTGAAGATATAGTATACGCCCTTATGTTCTACCGCAGCGTCGAAGTTCGGTCCCTTGTCGGTAAGCTCGAAGAGCTTCTCCTTGTCAGCGGCGTATACGCCGGTCTTTGGCATGAAGCCGTCCATGCGTGTGAAAAAGCCGGTCTTCTCTACATTCAACTTATCTTTCGCGCCGATAGAGGCAAGGCCTTCTCCTGATTTTACACGGCCAACAAGCTCATCAGCCTTCTTTGAGGCCGCTATAGAAGCCTTCTTCTGAGCTACCGCCTTTTTCACCTGAAGCGCTATCTTCTCGTAATCAGGGACGCGCGCGTCCTGCCTCTCGATGATCTTTATCAGATATACGCCCTGAGGCGTCTCTACTATCGGGCTCGTCTCACCTGATTTAAGCGCGAAGGCCTCGTCAGAGAGCATCTCGTTTGCGGCAAGTTCCACGGCCTTATCCTCAGCTGTAAAAGACGGCGTAAGAACGGACCTGACACCCTTGACATCAGAGGCCGCCTTCTTAAGATCATCTGAGGTAGAGGCGGACTTAAAGGCCTTTTCAAGGGACATCAACGCCTCTTTAGCCGAGTTTTTGCCTTTATACCCTGCCATCGCCTTTTTAATCAGAGGCTCCGCCTCTTTCAAAGAGACCTGCCCGGGTTCCTTCTTGTCCTCAGCGAGCATTATATGGAAGCCGAACTCCGTCTCGACTACACGGCTGACCTCGCCCTTTTTCAAGCTGAAAGCGGCGTCTTCAAAGGCCGGGACCATGACACCCTTCTTAAACCAGCCGAGGTCTCCGCCGGTAGCGGCAGAGCCGGGGTCCTGGGAAAACTCTCTGGCAAGGGCCGCGAAGCTGGAAGCCCCCTTTATCTTCTTAAGTACTTCATCTGCCTTTTTCCTAGCCTCTTCCTTTGCCTTGGCAGCATCAGCAGCCTCTCCATCAGCCCGTATCAATATGTGGCGGACCTTGACCGCGCCCGGGATCTCGAACTCCTTTGAGTTTTTCTCATAGTAGCCCTTTATCTCTTCAGGGGTGAACCGGGCGTTTTTGGTAAACGCGTCAAAGTCAGCGTACGAATAGAACGCCTTGACCCTGGCAGGCTCCATGAATATCGCGCCGTTTGTCTTCAAGAACTCCCTTGCCTCTGCCTCGCTGACCTCAACCGAGGCGACGAACTTCAACGGGTCAAGGGCGATATACGCGAGGTCTATCTTCCGGTTGTCCCTCATGTACGCCTTTTTAACGTCGTCGTCGGTCACAGACATGTCCTTGACGACCTTCTCCCTCATCTTGGCGGTGATGATATCCGACTCGATCGACTTTTCAAAATCAGCCGGCTTTACGCGGTTGCTTGAGAGGACCTTGAAGTAAATCTCTTTGTCAAACGCGCCTTCGACGGCGAACTGAGGTATCGACTGGATGGCCTTCTGGACCTCGTCAGTCGTCACATTGATCCCCTCGTCCCTGGCGGCCTCGGTGGCAAGGGCCCTGTTTATAAGTATATCAAGCGCCCTCTGTTTGAGGTTCATCTTCTCGGCGACCTCATCGGTAAACTTGTCTTTAAGCGTCTCCTTGAAATACTGCGTCTCCCTCTTGTAGAGGCTCGTATAATCCCTTACGGTTATAGGCTCGCCGTTGACGGTAGCAACGGCGTTTTGCCCGGTGCCGTCGCCGCTAGGCCCTACGCCCCAGAATATGAAAACGACGATTATGGCGGCAAAGACTATTACAACGAACAAAGAGTTGCGCTTGCTTCTGAAGCTTTCGAGCATCTTTCCCCCCGTTTTCAGGCGACTGTAATCTCTGTCACAGCGCGAATTTATTCAATTTAGTATCATAATGAAATTGCTTTGTAAATTCAACTTTTTAAAATAGTTTTTTCTTGCCATACGAGATTGTTATCTGATACTATTTCACAAATCAACCGCAAGGAGAGCACATGTTCAACTATTTACTCGGACTCTTTTCAAACGACCTGGCTATAGACCTTGGAACAGCCAGCACACTTATATACGTCAAAGGCAAAGGCATCGTATGCAACGAACCGTCAGTCGTCGCCGTTAAAAAAGACGGCAAGGGCAGAAGAGTGCTCGCTGTAGGCAAAGAGGCCAAGGCGATGCTTGGCAGGACACCCGGGAACATCGCGGCGATAAGGCCGCTTAAAGACGGCGTCATAGCAGACTTCGAGATAACCGAAGAGATGCTCAAGTACTTCATAGCCAAGGTGCATAACAGAAGGCTACTGGTAAGGCCGAGGATAATCGTCGGCGTCCCGTCCGGCATAACCCAGGTCGAAAAAAGGGCTGTCCGCGAATCAGCGTACTCGGCCGGCGCGGCTGAGGTCTACCTTATAGAGGAGCCGATGGCCGCTGCCATCGGGGCCGGCCTGCCTATAACCGAACCATCCGGAAACATGATAGTCGATATCGGCGGAGGCACCTCCGAGATAGCCGTAATTTCCCTTGCCGGCATAGTCCAGTCGAAGTCGATAAGGGTCGGCGGCGACAAGCTCGACGAGGTGATCGTCCAGTACATCAAAAGGAAGTACAACCTCTCTATCGGCACCGGCGTCGCCGAGGTCATAAAGATGACACTCGGCCTGCCTATGCCGGATGAAAAGACACAGAGGATCGAGATAAAGGGTTCTAACCTGATAACAGGCATACCGACGACCCTTGAGATAGAATCAGGGGAGATACGTGAAGCGCTAAACGAGCCTCTAAACGCCCTTATAGAAGCTATAAAGCACGTACTCGAGATAACGCCGCCGGAGCTTGCCGCTGACCTCGTGGATAAGGGCATAGTGCTCGCAGGAGGCGGCGCACTACTAAAAAACCTCGACACTATACTCAGGAACGAGACACAGCTTCCGGTGACCATCGCAGACGATCCTCTCACATGCGTCGTCAAGGGCGCGGGAAAGGTCTTGGACGAGATGAAGCTTCTACGCGAAGTCACCATCCCGAGCTAAAACCAGCAGATACCGCCGCATAATGGGAACAAGGATATTTTCTGGCCGATGAGGATCGCCGAGCGCAACATAGCCTCTTTTTTCAAGAAGAACCAGCTCCTTTTCATATCTGTAGCGCTGGCGCTTTTCTCCCTCCACCTCGCACTTACGGACAGAAAGGAGATCGAGCGGGGCTACGTCCTCAAGGAATTCCTCTCCATCACGGCCACCCCGCTGCAGAAGGTGATGCTCGGCGCCAGAGGCTCGGTCTCAGAGGTCTGGTCAGGGTACATAAACCTCGCCAACACGAAAACCGAGAACGGCGAGCTCAAAAAAAAGATCACAGACCTGGAAAATGAGAACACCTCCCTCAAGGAAGATCTGAGATTAAACAGCCGACTCCAGGAGATGGCGGATTTCAAAAAGGCCCTGCCATACGAGACGATCATAGCCGACATGGTAGGCTACAACATGGAGCTATGGGCAAGGACCGTCACCATAGACAAAGGCAAGGCAGACCTTATCGAGAAAGACAGGGCTGTCATAAGTCCGCTCGGGGTCGTCGGGAGGATAATCCACGTCAACAACCATTCGGCCAGGGTGCTCCTTAACACGGACCTCAGGTCGAACATAGACGTACTTGTAGAGAGGACCCGAGTCAAAGGCGTCATCGAAGGCGACGGCGCGAACGGGCTCGTCCTCAAATATATCCGGCAGGCCGATGACGTTGCGCTCGGCGACGTAATAATAACATCCGGCATATCCGGCGTATTCCCGAAAGGACTTGTCGTAGGGACCGTAACGGAGATAAAAAAAGGCCAGGATAACTTCTTCAGCCACATCGCTGTCACACCGAGGGCTGATGTGATGCGGATAGAAGAGGTCATGGTCCTTAAAGAGACCGGTTTTTACGCAAAAGACTGATACGCGCCGCAAAGTATTACCGGCAATCGACGCGAACAGATCGCCATAGTGCCCGCAAACAGACCACAACAAACGCCTTTCAGGGCTGTTAAAGCCCGAAAAAGCCATAAAACACCCGACATGCTCAGAAAATGAAAGAGATACTCCTGTTCCTTCCTATAGCCGTTGTCTACCTCGCAGTCAAGACAACGATTTTTCCGAGCTTTCCTCTGCCTGACATACCTCTTCTTATGGTCTTTTACCTCGCGTATACAAGGCCTTCGACGGCCGTAGTCTTATTCGCTTTTGCCCTGGGGTTCATCGACGACGCGTTTAGCGGCGGCATCATAGGCGCCACTTCGTTCGCGCTCGTCGTCATCTTTATTGCCGTCTACCTCTTCTCAAAGTTCGTGCAGTTCAACACCCCAGCGCTTAAGGCCGGAGGCGGACTGGCTACAGCAATACTGAAGGGCCTGCTCACATTCTCGGTCCTGAAGTTCTCGAACCTAGGCGTCCATTTCTTCTCCCATGTCCTTTTGCAGGGCTTTGTCACTGCGGTCTTCGCGCCGCTTGTCATAGCGGTATTCTCAAAGGTCACCTCATACATCAACCCTCAGGCGTTCAAGGATAGCGAGAGTTGAGCGGTTACTTCAAGGATAAAGAGCCGAAGGAATTCAAACAGAGGATAGTCGTCCTGAACGTCCTCGTGTCTATCATCTTTTTCGTGCTTATCGCAAGATTCTGGTACCTGCAGGTAATGCGCGCCAACTACTACACGGACCTTTCGCTCAACAACAGCACGCGCATAATAAAATCGACCGCTCCAAGGGGCATACTCTACGACAAGAACGGCATAAAAATAGCCGATAACCGCCCCGGGTTCGACCTCTTCCTGATACCTGAGGACGTAAAAGACTGGACACTGACCAAGAAGATGCTCTTCGATCTCATCGGTATAGACGAGCTGACGATAGACGAGAAGCTTAAAAAGGCAAAGGGCAGACCGCCTTTCCAGGCCGTCAAGCTGAAGGAAGACCTCTCATGGGATGAGACGGTAAAGATAGAGAGCTTCAAATTCGAGATGCCCGGGGTCATGCTCGACGTAGCTCCAAAGAGATCATACATCTACGGCGAGGCTACGGCCCACCTCGTCGGGTACTTAGGCGAGATAAACGAGAAGGAGCTTAAAGAGGCTCCGGAAGAGGCGGGCTACAGCCCCGGAGACCTCATAGGTAAATACGGCCTTGAAAAGTCATTCGAGAAGGAGCTTAAAGGCAGGGACGGCGGCAAAGAGGTCGAGGTCGACGCGCTCGGCCGCAAGATCAAGATAGTCAACTGGTCGGCCCCCTACCCCGGCAACGACATAAAGCTCACGATAGACGCCAAGGCGCAGCTTGCCGCATGGCTCGCCCTTAAAGACAAGGTAGGCGCGGCAGTGGCCATTGAACCGGCCACAGGCAAGATACTTGCGATGGTAAGCGCCCCCGGGTTCGACCCGAACGCCCTGTCATCAGGCGTATCAAGGGAAGACTGGAATGCCCTTATCGAAAACCCCCTCAAGATATTTAACAACAGGACGATACAGGCGCTCTACCCGCCGGCTTCGACTTACAAGCCGATACACGCGGCAGCCGCCCTTGAAGAAAAGGTCATAACCCCGACTACAAAGATATACTCAGGTCCTGCCTTCAGGTTCGCAGGACGCGACTACCGCGACTGGAAGGAGGAGGGCCACGGCATCATAAACGTCCACAGGGCCATAGTGGAATCTTCCGACACCTTCTTTTATCAGGTAGGACTAAAGCTCGGCATAGACAGGCTTGCGGATTATACAAAGCGGTTCGGCTTCGGCACAAAAACAGGGATACCTCTCCAGCATGAAAAGGCAGGCCTCGTCCCTTCATCCGAATGGAAGAAAAAGGCATACAAGATCCAGTGGTACGAGGGCGAGACGATATCCGTCTCGGTCGGCCAGGGGTACATGCTGACCACCCCACTGCAGCTTGCAAACGCCTACGCGGCAATAGCCAACGGCGGCAAGCTCTACAAGCCCCAGATCATAGACGAAATAAAGACGCCTGAAGGCGTCGTCATATCAAGGGCGACGATCGAAGAGAGGGCTAGGCTAGGCATATCAGAAGAGACGATGAACCAGGTAAGGGCGGCGCTCATAGGTGTCACCCACGAAGACGGCGGCACAGCGCGCTTTCTGAAGGCCTCGAACCTGAAGATCGCCGGAAAGACCGGCACAGCCCAGGTATCAAGGCTTATAAAAAGGACAAAGAACGTCTCTTCGATAACCTACAAGTTCAGGGACCACGCCTGGTTCGCGGGCTTCGCACCGTATGACGACCCGAAGATAGCCGTAGTCGTGATAGTCGAGCACGGCGGTTTCGGGGCAAGCGCCGCAGCCCCTGTCGCAAGGGAGATATTCAAGGCGTACCTGGGGGTACCTGAAGGAGAGGACCCGGCAGTAGCCCTTGGCAAGATCGAAGCCAAGGCAAAGGCCGGAAATGACGAGATACTACCTACAGAGGCGGAAGTCAATGATTGACAGGCGGCTTTTCACATACTTCGACTGGATGATGCTGGCGGTCATAGCCGCTCTCGCCATAATAGGCTTTGCCAGCGTCTACAGCGCGACGCACACGCATCAGCCTATGATCTTCAAGAAAGACACGTACTGGCTCGCCATCGGCGCTCTCTTCATGCTCCTGACTATTTTCATAAACTACAATATTTTCGAGAGGTACGCGTACGTCTTATATGGCGTGACTATCCTGGTGCTCATATCCGTCTTTTTCATAGGTTCCACCTTCGGAGGCGCGAAAAGGTGGATCTCTCTCGGGTTTTTCTCTCTCCAGCCGTCCGAGATAGCAAAGCTTGCACTCATAATGGTCCTTGCCAAATATCTTAACGTCAGGAACGTCCCGGCTAAAGGCATGACACTGAAAGACCTCGTGGTGCCGGGCCTGTTCATGTTGTTGCCGTTCCTGCTGATAGCCAAACAGCCAGACCTCGGCACAGGCATCATACTCTGGATGATATTCTGGTCGATGGTCCTTGTCTCCAAGATACGCCTTAAGGTACTGATCGGCATATTCGTCTCGTTCGCGGCCCTTGCGCCGATAGCCTGGATGTTCCTCAAAGGCTACCAGAAGGCGCGCCTTACCAGCTTCATGAGCCCTGAATCAGACCCCTTAGGTACAGGCTACCACGTTATGCAGTCGAAGATAGCCATAGGCTCCGGTGGGCTGTTCGGCAAAGGCTTCCTCCACGGGACGCAGGGCAAGCTGATGTTCCTGCCTGAACACCACACAGACTTCATATTCGCGGTCCTTGCCGAAGAATGGGGGCTTGTCGGCACATTTACCGTGCTCGCCTTGTTCCTTGCCTTCATACTGATGGCCTTAAACACTGCTAACACCGCGAAGGACAGGTTCGGGTTCCTCCTTGCCTTCGGCATCACATCGATGTTCTTCTGGCAGGTAACGATAAATATCGGGATGGTATCAGGGATACTCCCGGTCGTCGGCGTACCTCTGCCGTTTATAAGCTACGGAGGGTCTTTCCTCATAACATCGATGATGGCGGCAGGCATCCTCCTTAACATCAAGATGCGAAGGTTCATCTTTTGACGCGCCTTGGCAAAATCACATCGCGGTTTGTGGCGACAGGGGCCTACGTCGGCAATTCGCCGTACATGCCAGGCACCTTAGGCACCCTCTGGGGCATAGCGATAGCCTACTTCACCTCTTGCCTTTCCCCGCTCTGGCAGATCATGATAATACTCGCGGTCACGGCAGTAGCGATGGTCACTGCCGGGGTCACGGCAAAAGAGGCCGGGATCAAAGACCCTTCAAGCATAGTCTGCGACGAGATAGCCGGGGCGCTCGTCGGGTTTTTCATGGTGCCGTTCACGCTCTTTAACGCCTTATCGGTATTTATTATCTTCAGGTTTTTTGATATTCTGAAACCCTACCCGATAAATCTTATAGATAAAAGAGTCGAAGGCGGACTCGGCATAGTACTTGACGATATAGTAGCAGGCCTGTTCACGGCAGTTATCGTCCACTCTATCTTATGGCTGATATGAGACAAACGACAAAGACCCCTGCGGCGATCGCAGGCGCCCTTCTAATAAAAAACGGCTTTTCCCTGTCTCTTGCCGAGTCATGCACAGGCGGGCTTGCCTCAAACTTCATTACCGACATCTCAGGGAGTTCCGATTACTTCAAAGGCTCGGTTGTCGCTTACAGCAACGAGATCAAAAAAGAACTCCTGGGCGTGAGTTCTGACGTACTGACCAGATACGGGGCGGTATCTTCCCAATGCGCCGCATCTATGGCCATCGGGGCGACGGACCTTTTCAAAACGGAGACAGCGATCGCTATAACAGGGATTGCAGGACCGGGCGGCGGGACCAGGCGCAAGCCTGTCGGCACGGTATACATAGCGGTCCGCGTAAAAAATCAGACAAAGGTAAAGAAGTTCCTCTTCAAAGGGACGAGACGGTCGATAAAAAAACAGACTGTCGAGACTGCCCTGACCCTGCTCTCAAAAGCGCTTTCGATTAAGTAGAGTCCGATTTTAAGGCTTAAGGAGGCTGTCATAAGGGCATTTGTGGCGATAACGCTCCCTGAAGAGCTTACGCGCGCCCTGGCCGAGGTGCGCGGACTCCTTGAGACTCATTCAAAAGGTGTTTCCTGGGCAAGTACCGTGTCGATACACCTGACTCTTAAGTTTATCGGCGAACTACCCGAAGAAAAGGCTGGCAAGGCCGGCGAGATGCTAGTTGAAGCGGCCGGAGGGATAGCGCCGTTCACAGTGACTGTCGAGGGGATCGGCGCCTTTCCCAGCCTGAAGGCGCCAAGGGTCGTATGGGTCGGCGTCAAGAGGGAACAAACCCTTTTAACGCTTGCCGCCAACATAGATTTGAGGCTTGCCTGCGTCGGGATAGAGAAGGACAGCCGGCCGTTTCACCCGCACCTTACGCTTTGCCGGATAAAAACGCCGGAGGCAGGCAGTGAACTATCCCGTATCATAGAGGGGCGAAAGCCTCAGATTATGATGGACTTTCCGGTACGTTCTTTTGTATTATTCAGGAGCGAGCTCAGAGCCGGCGGCGCTATACATACGCCTTTAAAAACCATATCCCTCGGCTGAAAAAACAGCCGCCGGAGAGTATCGCAAAAGGAGGTTCTCAAAAGATGTCCAACCCGGTACAGACTTCAGCAAACAAGACCAAGGCTGTAGAACTTGCCATCACGCAGATAGAAAAGCAATTCGGCAAGGGCTCGATAATGAAGCTCGGGAAAGACGGCGTGATCGCCGACGTGCAGACCATCTCAACCGGCTCGCCTGCCCTGAACATCGCAATCGGCATAGGCGGCGTGCCGAGAGGCAGGGTCGTTGAGATCTACGGGCCTGAATCTTCAGGCAAGACCACTCTGGCCCTCCACATAGCGGCCGAGGCGCAAAAAGCGGAAGGTTCAGTCGCCTTCATAGACGCTGAGCACGCCCTGGACGTCGCGTACGCCCGGAAACTCGGGGTTAACACAGACGACCTCCTTCTCTCTCAGCCTGATTCAGGAGAGCAGGCGCTTGAGATAACCGACGTCCTCATCAGAAGTAACGCCATCGACCTTATCATCATAGACTCGGTAGCGGCCCTTGTGCCAAAGGCCGAGCTCGAAGGAGAGATGGGCGATTCGCACATGGGGCTCCAGGCCCGCCTGATGAGCCAGGCGCTCAGGAAGCTCACTTCGACTATAAGCAAGTCGAATACCTGCGTCATATTCATAAACCAGATACGCCACAAGATAGGCGTCATGTTCGGAAGCCCGGAGACGACGACAGGCGGAAACGCGCTTAAATTCTACGCATCCCTGAGGCTCGACATCAGGAGGATAGGCCAGATAAAACAGGCGGAAAATGTCGTCGGCAACAGGATCAGGGTAAAAGTCGTAAAGAACAAGCTCGCCCCACCGTTCAGGGACGCCGAATTCGACATCATGTTCAACGAGGGAATCTCAAGAGAAGGAGACCTTCTGGACCTGGGAGCCGCCGCCGACATAGTCGAGAAGAGCGGCTCATGGTTCTCATACGGCGGCGAGAGGCTCGGCCAGGGCAGAGAAGCAGCAAAGCTGTTCCTTAAGGAACACCCTGAGCTCGCCGTGAATATTGAAAAGCAGCTCAACGAACACTACGGGCTCAAAGCAAAACAGGAGTAACTCCGATGCCTGACATCGATCTAAGCTCAATACTCAACGTCGCGGTCAAGAGCAAGGCCTCTGACGTCCACCTGAAGGCCGGGGTCCCTCCTATTCTGAGGATCCACGGGAATCTGGTCCCTATCAAAAACCATGACAGGCTCGCACCTGACGAGCTGGCAAAGGTCGCGATGCGGATCATGAACGACCCGCAGAAAGAGGCCTACAGGGTCCATCACCAGGTCGACATGGCATACAGCGTCCCTGGGCTCGGAAGGTTCAGGGTAAACATATTCCAGCAGAGGGGCGCGGTCGGGATAGTGCTTCGCGTCATTCCGATAAAGATACAGACCTTCGAAGAGCTCAACCTGCCCAAGGTCCTTGAGAACATCGCGGCAAATGAGGTAAGGGGCCTTATACTCGTCACAGGCGTCACAGGGAGCGGCAAATCAACTACGCTTGCCTCGGTCCTTGACAACATAAACAACCACCGCTCGGGCCACGTCATCTCGTGCGAAGACCCGATCGAGTTCCTGCACAGGGATAAGAGATGCATAATCAACCAGAGGGAAATCGGCGTTGACGCTCAGAGCTTCTCAGAGGCCTTGCGAGGGGCGCTCAGACAGGACCCTGACGTCATCATGGTAGGCGAGATGAGAGACCTTGAGACTATCGAGATCGCGCTCACAGCCGCTGAGACCGGACATCTGGTTCTGTCTACCCTCCATACGATCGACGCGATGGAGACGGTAAACAGGATAGTCTCCGTATTCCCGCCTTACCAGCAGAAGCAGATAAGGATACAGCTCGCCGGCGTCATCAAGGCGATAGTCTCCCAGAGGCTCATCCAGACCAAGGACGGCAAGGGCCGCGTCCCGGCTGTCGAGGTAATGGTCACTACCTCAAGGATACGGGAGTGCATCGAAGACAAGGAAAAGACAAAAGAGATCTCCGACGCCATATCAAAGGGCTACACCACCTACGGCATGCAGACCTTTGACCAGTCGATACTAGGGCTCCTCAACAAAGGGCTCATATCCTACGAAGAGGCGATGAAACAGGCTTCCAACCCTGCCGACTTCGCTCTGAAGGTCAAGGGCATCACAGGGACGAGCTCGGACATGGGCTGGAAAGACTTTGAAAAAGAGGGCGGATCAAAGGAAAGAGAAGGCGGGTCGAACGAGCCAGGCGGCGGCGTAGAACGTTTCTGAGCATAAAGACAAGGGGCCGGCAATATGACGGAGTCAAGGCCGGGGAGCCAGGAAGCGCTCTCAACGGCCCTCAGATATCTATCGACAAGGCCGAGGAGCGTATTCGAGGTAAGAGAACGGCTCTCTAAAAAAGGGTTCTCCCCCGCTGATATTGAAAAGACTATCGATTCGCTCACCCTTGCCGGATACCTTGACGATACGAAGTTCGGCCGCATGCTCTCGGCGTCCAGGCTGAGGCACAAGAACTGGGGCCTCTTAAAGATCAGGAACGAGCTGAAGATGAAGGGCGTAAGCGTTGAGATCATCGAAGACGTCCTTGGCGCGGACGCAAAGGAGTCTGAGGCAGGAGCGGCAAGAGAGGCCCTTGAGAAGTGGTCGCGGAGAAACCGCATAAAACCGCCGATAGACAGGATAGCGGCAGGCCGCGCGTTCAGGTTCCTGCAATCAAGAGGGTTTTCGTCAGGGGTCGCGCTCTCTACCATCAAGGGCATCGGCAGCGTATCACAAGAAGACCTGACAGACTGAGCATCCATAATTTCTGTCAAAGAATAGCGGCCCTTCCAGGCCGGACGTGCAGGCATCCCCTCACCTGACATCCCGCGCTTTAAACATAGCCATGAATGAGCCGGTTTTGGGGCTGGCCTCGCACAAGTCTGCCGAATAATAAAGTCAAGGTCCGCCGAAGACCTCAGCCTTTGGCATCAGAGTTCAAGGCCGCACAGCGTTGATAAAAAGAAAAAACAGGAAAAGCATTCTCATGAGATCAAGCGAGATCAGAAAGAGGTTCATCGATTACTTCGCAGGCAAGGGTCATACCGTAGTGCCGTCTTCTTCGCTCCTTCCGAAAGGCGATCAGACGCTCCTGTTCACTAACGCGGGCATGGTCCAGTTCAAGAAGGTCTTTCTCGAAGAAGAGACCAGACCGTACAAGACCGCGGTCACCTGCCAGAGGTGCATGAGAGCAGGAGGCAAGCACAACGACCTTGAGAACGTCGGCAGGACCGCCCGCCACCACACATTCTTCGAGATGCTCGGCAACTTCTCCTTCGGCGACTACTTCAAACAGGGCGCGATCGAGTACGCTTGGGACTTCCTGACAAAGGTTATGGAACTTCCCGAGTCCAGACTCTATGTGACGATATTCGAGACAGACGACGAGGCCGGCGCTATCTGGAGAAAGGTCTCAGGGCTTCCTGATGAGAGGATAATAAAGCTCGGAGCTAAGGACAACTTCTGGTCGATGGGCGACGTAGGCCCGTGCGGCCCGTGCTCCGAGATACTTATAGACCAGGGACCTGAAGCTGGCTGCGGCTCTCCGACATGCGCCGTCGGGTGTGACTGCGACAGGTACCTGGAGCTGTGGAACCTTGTATTCATGCAGTATAACAGGGACGCTGACGGCACGCTCACCCCTTTGCCGAAGCCATGTATAGACACAGGCATGGGCCTTGAAAGGCTCACCGCCGTGATGCAGGGCAAGAAGACAAACTACGATAGCGACCTGTTCTCACCGATAATAAACGAAATAGAAGATGCGTCATCGAGAAAGTACGGCGCAGACCATGAAATGGACGTCTCGATAAAGGCCATAGCAGACCACGCGAGGGCGACGACCTTTCTCATGGCAGACGGGGTCCTGCCGTCGAACGAAGGCAGAGGATACGTCTTAAGACGCATCATCAGAAGGGCTGTAAGGCATGGCCGCCTCCTCGGGCTCGACAAACCTTTCCTTTACAGGATCAACGCGCGGGTGATTGCGTCAATGGGCGCAATCTTCCCGGAGATAACAAGGGCAAAGGACCTTATCGAGCGCGCCACAAGAGGCGAGGAAGAGAGGTTTCTTGAGACTCTCGACCGCGGCCTTGGGCTCCTTGACGAGCAGGTCCGCCTTCTCAAAGAGAAAAACGAGCAGGTCATCCCGGGAGAAATAGTATTCAAGCTATACGACACATTCGGTTTCCCTGCGGACCTCACTGCGATCATAGTCGGAAAAGAAGGCTTCACTGTCGACGAAGACGGATTTGCCGGATACATGGATGAGCAGCGCAAGATGGCGCGCAAGGCATGGAAGGGTGCCGAAGGAAAGGTCGCAGGAGCAGGGTTCTACTCCAATCTCGCAAACGAAGGGCTCAAGACCGAATTTGTAGGATACCACATGGAGGCCGTCTCTTCGCGCATCCTCTTCATAGTAAAAGACGGCGCGAGCGCGGAGAACGCCTACCCATCTGACAAGGTCGAGATCATAACCGGTGAAACGCCTTTCTACGCAGAATCAGGCGGCCAGACCGGGGATACAGGCGTTATAGTCGGCAAGGGCTTCAGCGTCCGGGTCCTCGACACCAGAAAGCATGACGGCCTTACAGTACACCACTGCAAGGTAACTGAAGGGACGGTCTCGGTTGACGACGTAGCTGAGCTAGTGCCTGACATAGAGAAAAGAAACGCCACCAGAAGGAACCACACGGCGACGCACATACTCCATGCGACACTCAGGAGGGTCATCGGTGAACATGTCCGCCAGGCAGGATCACTTGTAGACCCGCGCGGCCTCAGGTTCGACTTCACGCACTTTGAATCACTCGATGATGATACTCTCGGCAGGATCGAGACAGAGGCTAACAGAGCGGTCCTAGCCAACATAGAGGTCAAGACCGACGTGCTTCCTTACAAAGAGGCGATAGAAAGGGGCGCCCTCGCCTTTTTCGACGAGAAGTACGGCGATACGGTCAGGATGGTCCAGGTCGCAGGCGTCAGCGCCGAGCTTTGCGGAGGCACTCACGCCAACAGGACTGGAGACATAGGCCTTATAAAGATTACCGGAGAGTCTTCTGTTGCGGCTGGCGTTAGAAGGCTTGAAGCGGTCACAGGCGAAGGCGCCATTGAGATGGTCGCTAAAAACGACGCCATCTTAAAGGAAGCCTCTTTTATGCTCAAGGCGCCGAGACACACAGTGCCCGAGAAGATCAAGAGGCTGATCGATAACCAGCGCTCGCTTGAAAAGGAGATAGAGCGGCTCCAGGGGGCCAGCAAGGCCGGGCAGGCCGAAGGGATGCTTGGCCGGGTGAAGAGTGTCAATGGAATAAGCGTACTTGCCTCTAAGGTAGATGCGGCTGACGCAAAGGCGCTTCGCGAGATGGCAGACGCCTTAAGGGCAAAGCTCGGTACAGGCATCGTGGTGCTCGGTGTAGAGCAGGGAGAAAAGGCGCTTATACTCGCGGCAGTCACAAGGGACCTTACAACAAGGTTCAAGGCAGGAGAGATCATAAAGTCGATCGCCCCTGTTGTAGGAGGCAAGGGTGGCGGCAAGGACGACCTTGCGCAGGCCGGAGGCACAGCGCCGGAAAAGATAGAGGAGGCGCTTGAACTCGCTCTCAGGATCATAGCCGGGCAGGGTTAGCTTCTGCGCATATTGAAGATGAGGTTTAAGAGGCCCCGGTCAAACCGGGGCCTCTGTCATTTCAGAAGAAACGAGAGTGGTTAGGCGCAAGCCTGTGTTCTTTTGCGCACTGTCGTGCGCTTTTGGGTTCATTTTTTAACGGCAGTACAAGACAGCACCCATTTACAAAAAATATCGTTCTGACTCCCGCTTTGCACTTCTGTGCGCCTTTTGGGTATGGCTCCTTTCGCTTTCAGACCTCGCGGTAGGGCAGGTCACACCCGCCGCATGATCTAGGTGCGGTCCTTGTAAAAAATATCAGTCTGACTCTGGCTTTGCACTTTCCGTGCGCCTTTAGGGTATGGCTCCTTTCGCTGTCTGGCCTCCTCGCAGTAGATACAATAACCTGCTCGTAGGCCAGACTTTAGGCTCCTTCCGCCATGACCCGTGTTTGTTTAGAGGCAAAGGCAAGATAATCCTCAAACCAACTCCCCCAGCCCCTCCTTGGTAAGGAGGGGAGTATTGTTGATGTCAGCAGTAAGTGATTTTCTTTGCGCACTGTGCGCCTTTTGGGTATGGCTCGATTCGCTTTCGAGCCTGACGGTAGGGCGGGTCACACCCGCCGCCTGCTCTCAGTCAGGCACGCTACGCCACGGCCCGTGTTTGATTAGCGACAGGAACAAAGCTACGGCAAGGATTTTAAAGATAGAAGAGTTAGAGGTCTAAACTAAAAGAGAGACAGCATCCTTTATGCGGATGGTCTAGGTCGAAGGCGTAAGGAGGAGGTTTAAGTACATCTGTGCCATCTTGTTTTCAGGGAAGCCGCGCAGGACCTTGAGCCATTCGGTCTTTGCCTTTTCCTGCTGTCCCATCACATAGTAAGTGAGCCCTAATTGTATGCGGGCTGTCGGATACTCGGCATTCAATTTTATCGCTTCATCAAGCTCCCTTATGGAGTTCGGATAGTCCTTCATATCCCTGTAGACCGCTCCGAGGTTGGTCTTGATATCGACGAATTCAGGCCTCAGCTTGAGAGCCTTCCTGTACTCCTCGGCCGCCTCAGAATAATAACCAAGGTCTTTGTAGATGGTCGCCAGAGCGTCATGCATGTTCGCGAGTTTCCCCATGACATACGGGTCGAGATACGGCTGCGCGGCAGCCCCACAAGTCTGCTTGGCGCTCATATATAAAGCGCCGGACTTATCAAACTGCCCAAGTTCGTTGTAGACCACGGAAAGGCTTAGAGCCGCCTCAGTGTAGCTGGGGTTTATCTCAATTGCCCTTTTGAAAGACCGTATCGCGTCTTCAAACCTTGAGTTGGTGTAATATATCAGCCCGAGCATATTATAGACATCGGCGAAGCTGTTCTTCTCGCCGGCGACCTTCTCGAGATACAGGAGGGCAACGTCGTATTTCTTCTCCTCGAAGGCCTTTTTGCCGAGGTCATAATAATGTTGCCAGCCTTTTTCCATCCTCTAACCGAGCCTCCGTGTTGCTGTTTGGAAAAAGAAATCCAGTCTCATGAAAAATCTATGCAGAGGCAGTACGCGCCCTACCCGCCTTTGATCCTGTCTTTGGCGTCACCGACAAAAGGGCTCGCTGGATAATCGCTGATGAGCGTCGTAAAAGTCTCTCTGGCAAGACCTGTCTCGCCGAGCTCGTAGTATGATTCGCCTATATAGAAGAGCGCCGAGTCGGTCAGGCCGACCTCCGGATAGTTCTTGAGCATATCTCTGAAACGGGCAAGCGCGCCCTTGTAGTTCTTGCCGTTGAAATAAAATCTCGCGATGTAGAACTCCCTGTCAGCAAGCCTTCTTTTAAGAAATCCTACGAGCTCCTTCGCCGTCTCATTATATGAAGAATCGGGGTAGCCTGCCAGAAGGTCCTCAAAGGCAAACAGGGCCTTCCTGGTCGAGGTCTGATCGCGGTCTATGGTGAGGACGTCCCTGAAGTGGCTCATACCCTTCTGGAAAAGCGCGTACGGCGCCCTCGGGTGAGTCGGGTGCATCGCGATAAAATCGGTGTAGTAGGCACTTGCGTCGTCAAACTTTTCTGTTACGAAGGATATGTCGCCGAGCATGAGCTGGGCTTCGAGCGCCAGCGGGCTGAGTGGATGATATTCGAGTATGCCCTTAAAATTCCTCTCGGCCTCGTCGTAACGGTAATCGACATAGGCCTCCATGCCGGCATCGTAAAGCTCCCCGGGATTGCCTGAGACCTGCAATTCGCTATTGACCGTTGTACACGCGGATAACGCGAATACAGAAAAAAAGATAAGCGTCGCAAACAAAAGCTTTTGTATGCCGATAACGCCTTGTATATTCCGCTTAAGTCTGTCAGCCATAAAACCCGCCTGTTTGTATCGGCAGACACCATGCCTGCCGCTAATAATATAAAATATCACAAAAAAACATGGCAAATCAAGGAGGTTTTAATACCTCTATGCAAGCCGCCCTGCCAGATACGGACCGATCTCATGGTCAGAGAGCACAACGTCGACCGCCCCTGCCTTGATGGCCACATCAGGCATCCCGAATACGACAGCGCTCTCCATTGATTCGGCAACGACAAAACCGCCAAGTTCCTTTATACGCAAAGCCCCTACCCGGCCGTCCCTACCCATGCCTGTCAGAACGACCCCTGTAAGTCCCCCTCCCCAAATATCCGCCGCTGAACAAAAGAGACGGTCTACGGATGGCGCGTAGATCTCAGCGGAGGTTGGCGCTGATAACATCAAAGCGACGTGCGCTCCGGAGACTGAAAACGACGGCTGAAGACCTCCAGGGACCACATAGACCCTGCCGGACCTGATCTTCTCGCCGTGTTGAGCGAGGCAGACCGGCAGGCTGGACTCTCTGCCAAGCCTCTGCGAAAAAGAACCTCCAATCCACTCCGGCATGTGCACAGCGACGAAAACAGGGCAGGAGGTCGACTTGGGCAAAGACTTTATAACCGATGAAACAGCCCTTGGACCTCCGGTTGAAGCACCTATGACGATCGCCCTGCCGGGTTTGGACGCCCTGACCGAGTCAGAGTAGATGGAACTGACCGACACCTGCGCACGGCGCCTGCGAGACAAAAAACGTATCTTGCCCTCGATCTCGTCCTTGAGCCCGTAATGCCCGGCCCCTGCCAAGCCTCCGGTCTTTCGCACGAAATCCGTTGCCCCGAGCCTGACAGCCTTTGAAGCACCCTCCCCCCATCCCTTGTGAGAGACCACTATCACAGGGACATCATGCGAACTAATAAGCAACCTTAAAAAAGCGTGCCCGTCAAGATTCGGCATCTCAAGGTCGAGCATTATCAGGTCAGGGGGGCGCCTTACGACCTGCCTGTAGCCGTCAACCCCATCGACCGCGGTAGTGACGCTGCCAACGCATTCAAGGGACCTCAGCACATCTGAAAGAGAGGCCCTGGTGTAAGCTGAATCGTCTATGACAAGGACGTCTATCGGCACCTGGCGCTCAGCTGGCATAAGGCCCCGGCGCCGTATGAAGCGGAGCGTCCAGAAACATTTTCTCATCCTGCCCTAGGATGAGATCAGCTTCCATGACCATAACCCTGCGGCTTCCTGCTTCAATAACAGCCACTATGCTACAGACCCACGGCGCTTCGGAATCGTTATACGGCATGAGCTTCACTTCCCTGCCGAGCGCGGCTATGTCATTGACCTCATCTACGACGAGCCCGACTATATGCTTATCGACCACCGTGATAATGATCCTTGTATGTTCCGTGACAAGCGTGTCCAAACCGAACCGCCTGCGCAGATCTACGACAGGCACAAGCATCTCCCTTAACCTAAGGAAGCCATTCATGAACGACGGCACCTCATTTGAAGCCTCAGGCAACCTGTACCTGATTATCTCCTTGACGTTTCCGAGCGCGATGCCGAAGTCTGTATCACCGAGCCTGAACATCGCCAACTGCATATCAGGATGAGCATATTTCGATCTGATCTTGTCCATCTGAGTAGTGAAGCCCCCTTGCGCCGTGTCATGGCTGAAGATAGTCGATTCAGGCGAAATCGATCAGCCTAACGACATCGAGAAGCAGTATCAACCCTCCGGGTGCATTGATAAGCCCCTTTACGAAACCATCATCAACCTGCTCTATGCTTGCTACAGCTACCTCTCGGACACCGCCCATCCTGTCCACAAGGAAACCGACCTTCAGATCGCCTACTGAGGTCACAAGCACCCGACCGAACCTGACGTTGCCGAATTGCCCTTCTGAAAGCCTCATCTTGGTGTCCATTACAGGGACCATCTCGCCCCTAACAGAGAGAATGCCCTTGATGAAGTCCGGTGTGCGCGGGACCTCCGTCAGCGTACGCGCCCTTAAGACCTCTACCGCGTCGAGCAACTCAAAGGCATACTCGCGCTCGCCCAGAAAAAAAGATACTATCTGGAGTTTCTTCTCTTCAGGGGCCTGACGCTCAAGGCTCTTGCTGTAATTATCGACTGTCGGCGCAACCGTCGACTGCCGTTTCGGCGCGTCAGAGAGGCCTGACGCACGGACAGGTCCCGATACAGATACACTCACTTTAGCTGCTGCGTCCATATTGATATAAGCCTATACCGTGGTCTTGAAACCGGCCCCTGATTTTTTTTCTCTGTAGACGTGATCGAGGATGCCTGTCACATCGAGGACCAGCACCGTCCCCTTCTCCCCCATATCCGTAGCCCCGGCTATGCCCGGGACCTTCAAAAGCCTTGACAGCGGCTTTATAACGACATCAAGTTCCTCTATGAGCCGGTCCACCATGATGCATACCCTGTGCTCGGCAAGCCCGGCGACTATGCCGTAGCCGGCGCAATCCGGCGCAGAGCGTTGTTTGCCTAAAAAACGAGAGAGACAGACAGACGGGATATTCCTGCCGTTTATAGTGAACTCAGGCTCTATGAGGACCTCCGAGACCCTCTCTATCTCGACTATCTCAATAACGGAATTAAGCGGCAACGCGTACCTGGTACCTGCCTCCTCGATTATGAGCGCCTGGAGTATGGCAAGAGTTATCGGGATGGTCAGGATGAACCTGGTTCCCCTGCCGCGCTCGGTATCAATATCTATAATGCCGCTGAGCCTTGATATATTCTCCCTGACAACGTCCATGCCTACGCCCCTGCCGGAGGTCTCGCTGACTGTCGTGCGAGTGGAAAACCCGGGCAGGAAGATCAGTTCGAGCGCCTCTTGAACGCCAAGGGCCTTTGCGTAATCTGCCGCGACCAGCCCCTTTTCAACGGCCTTTGACCTGATAAGCGCGTCGTCTATGCCCGCGCCGTCATCTGTGACCTCCACAACGACGTGATTGCCCTTCTGGTGGGCACTGAGCGTTACCGTGCCATGCCTCGGCTTGCCAAGGCCCTCGCGCACCCCTGGAGGCTCTATCGCATGGTCGGCGATGTTTCTGATAATGTGCATCAGCGGATCGGCAAGCTCCTCTACGATGAGCTTGTCCAGCTCGGTGTCATCGCCGAGGGTCGTCATCCTTATCTCTTTGCCTGACTCCCTGGAGATCCTGTTTACCAGAGTCTCGAACCTGCCGAAGAGCTGTCCTATCTGGACCATCCGCACGTCAAGGACGCTGTCCCTAAGATCGGAGAGCTTCCTTTCGAGGTGCTTTTCAGCCCTCGCAAGCTCAAGCCCGTAGACTGAATGGGCCGCCTCACTCCTCAATGCCGCGCTCAGAGCGGTTATATTAGACTTGACGATGCCGAGCTCGCTTATGACGTTTAGGATATTATCGAGCTTTCCGATGTTGACCCTTACAGTGTCGCTTGTCCTCCTCAGACTGTCCCTATGGTGCTGGACAGGCCGTACGCTATCCTTTACCACTTCCAGCGCAGGACCCTGTTCGACGCGCGACGACGGCTCGGCCAGGACCTTGATCTCTACATCGGCGGACCCGCCTATGAGTTCCAGCATCTGGCCCTTGCCGCCTTTAGTGCCGGTAAGTATATCGAAAAAAAGGAATTCGTTGTTTGTCTTGGAGGAAGGAAGGGTCGCAATGACCTCTGATCGGGTCTTCAAAAGCTCTGTAAGGGCCACGTAACCCTTGTCGAAGTTATTCATGAAGAATCTGGCGGTAACTATATATATGTTTTTGCCTTCCTTCAGGTTCTCTCTGAGCCTGTGCTCCTCATACTCTGTAAGGACGGAGATAATGCCCGCGTCTATCTGCTCTTTTGGCCTGTTATCCCTTGCGTGGGCCGCCTTTCCGAGCGCTGACTTATGGTCTTCTATCTCGCGGGAGAAGTCTCCATGCCCCTTTGAAGCGACGATCTTTTGGAGAAGGTAGAACGCGTTCATTATCGAATCAAGGACTGTATCCGTGAGGGTGATGCGGCCAAGACGCAAAAGGTCTAGGGTATCTTCAAGGCTATGACTGAGAGTAGCCATGTCCTTGACATCGAAGATCGCGGACATGCCCTTCAGGGTATGGGCGCTTCTGAATACGGCGTTCAAGACCCCGGGGTCTATTATGCCGGCCTTCACGCCCTTGCCGAGCTTCAGCAGACCCTTGCCCATCGAGCCGAGTATATCCTCGGCCTCGGCGAGAAATTCCCTGTACCGTTCTGATCCCGTATCTATGTCCGCCACCTGGCCATTAAAGTTTAAACGAAGTACCGACGGTAGATGCCTCTTGCCAGCCCTGCGAGAAGATTGCGTCTCTGCTACCTGCCGGATAACGACAAAAGACCGCCAAGATCAGATCTTTTAAAGAGGCGTATAAAAAAACAGATAGAGATATGTGCGTCGCTGGTTTTAAAAAAAGAGAATAAAGCCCGAATAAATCGCACAGAGTCCTTAATGCACGGTTGTGAATAAAGGGGATTAGGGATACAACCATGACGGAAGATACTTCGATTTTACCATAGCTTAGGCTGAAGTAAAGATTTTTCAAGGACTTCTAAAAATCCTCCCGGAAAGCCAACCCGCTATGCGAGAACCACAGGTATCCGGGAAAAAACAGCCGGAACAAAAAAAGGGGCGGAAGAAAACTTCCGCCCCCATATAACCGGAACATCTAAGACTATGTGCCCATCTCCCATGAAGCAAGATACTTCTTCTGCTCCGCGGTAAGCGTATCGATCTTCATCCCGAGAGCGGAGAGCTTGAGCCTTGCGATCTCCTTATCTATCTCGGCAGGCACTGTGTAGACCTCGGCGGAAAGGGTCTTGCCCTTCTTCACAAGGAAGTCTGCCGCAAGGGCCTGGTTAGCAAAGCTCATGTCCATAACGCTAGCAGGGTGTCCTTCGGCTGACGCGAGGTTTATAAGCCTCCCTTCACCGAGGACGCAGACTGACTTGCCGTTCTTCATCTGGTACTCTTCGACGAACTCACGAACGACCTTCTTTCCCTTGGATACGGATTTGAGCCCTTCAAGGTCAAGCTCGACGTTGAAGTGGCCTGAGTTGCAGACAAGCGAGCCGTCCTTCATCTTAAGGAAGTGCTCCTTCCTGATGACGTTCAAGTTGCCTGTGACAGTGCAGAATATGTCGCCGTGCTTTGCCGCCTCTGCCATCGGCATTACCCTGAAGCCGTCCATAACCGCTTCGAGCGCCTTAAGCGGGTCGATCTCGGTCACTACAACGTTCGAGCCCATGCCCTTGGCCCTCATGGCTACACCCTTGCCGCACCAGCCGTAGCCGCACACAACGAATACGGAGCCGGCAAGAAGCCTGTTGGTCGCTCTGAGTATGCCGTCAAGCGTCGACTGGCCTGTGCCGTAGCGGTTGTCGAAGAAGTGCTTGGTGAACGCGTCATTAACGGCGATGACCGGGAACTTGAGGATCTTGTTCGCCGCGAGGCTCTTGAGCCTTATGACGCCGGTTGTCGTTTCTTCCGTCGAACCAAGCACGTTCTTGAGGATGTCCTTTCTGTCCGTGTGCAAAAGAGAGACGAGGTCAGCGCCGTCGTCCATCGTTATGTTCGGCTTCTTGTCAAGCGTAAGGTTTAAGTGCTTGTAATAGGTCTTGTTGTCCTCGCCCTTGATGGCGAAGGTCGGGATGTTGTAGTCCTTCACAAGAGAAGCGGCTACGTCGTCCTGCGTGCTCAGAGGGTTCGAGGCGCAGAGCGTCACATCGGCGCCGCCGGCCTTAAGGGTTATCATGAGGTTCGCGGTCTCGGTTGTAACGTGCAGGCAGGCCGCGATCTTTACGCCCTTCAACGGTTTTTTCTTCTGGAAGTTCTCCTTGACGCGTCTCAAGACCGGCATGTCCAGCTCGGCCCATTCTATCCTCTTTTTGCCCATCGCATTAAGCGCGATGTCCTTCACATGATAATCCATCTTCCCTCCGCTTATAGTGGTGTAATAATCGTCGCAAAAATCATATACCGCCCCTCAACTGGAAGGGCGGTATATGGTAGGTCTTGTCCTTCGTATCTTATACGGTGATGCCCGCGCCCTTCCTTAGAGCCTCTGCCTTGTCCGTCAGCTCCCAGCTGAAACCGTCGCCTGTCCTGCCGAAGTGGCCGTACGCGGCGGTCTTTCTGTAGATGGGCCTCAGAAGGTTCAAGTCCTTGATAAGCTCGGCCGGCTTCATGCGGAAGTTCAGCTTGATGAGCTCTTCGATCTTTTCCTGCGATATCTTCTCTGTGCCGAAGGTGTCTACCATTACGGAGACCGGGTCGGCAACGCCTATCGAATACGCAAGCTGTACTTCGCACTCATCGGCAAGCCCCGCGGCTACGACATTCTTGGCTATGTACCTTGCGAGATACGAAGCGCTCCTGTCGACCTTGGACGGGTCCTTGCCTGAAAACGCTCCGCCGCCGTGGCTGCCATGGCCGCCGTACGTGTCGACTATTATCTTGCGCCCGGTAAGGCCGCAGTCGCCGTGCGGGCCGCCCACTACGAACTTGCCGGTCGGGTTTATATGGAACTTGGTCTTGGCGGTAAGAAGGTTCGCAGGGATCACCTTCTTGATGACCTCCTCCATGATGCCTTCCCTTATCGCCTTGTTATCGACGTTCGGGGCATGCTGGGTCGATATGACTATAGTGTCGACTACCGTAGGCCTGCCGTCTACATACTGGACGGTGACCTGGCTCTTGCCGTCAGGCCTCACCCACGGAAGCGTTCCGTTTTTTCTAACTTCTGCGAGCCTGCTCGTTATCTTGTGAGCGAGAGATATAGGCATCGGCATCAGTTCAGCCGTGTGGTTGCAGGCGTAGCCGAACATAAGACCCTGGTCGCCGGCGCCCTGCTCCTTCGCCTCTGAACTGTCAACACCCATCGCTATATCAGGGGACTGCCTGTCAAGGGTCACCATAACGGCGCAGGTCTTGTAATCAAAACCCATCTCGGCATCCGTGTATCCGATATCCTTGATGGTCTCCCTGACTATGTCGGGATAGTTGAGCTGAGCCTTTGTGGTTATCTCGCCTGCAATCAGCGCAAGCCCGGTCGTTACAAGCGTTTCGCATGCAACGCGGCTGTGCGGATCTTCCGTGAGGATAGCGTCCAATACCGCATCAGAAATCTGGTCAGCGACCTTATCGGGATGACCTTCTGTTACTGATTCCGAAGAAAAAAGAAACTCCCTTGCCATGCATCTCCCTCCTTTTGTCTCTGTTTAAGGTAAAGGTTGCTATTTTTACCGTTTACGAGCCTGTTGTCAATCTAATTCTTTCAGCCAAAACCCGCCGATCAGACAAAAAAACAGGTTGGATGCGCCTCTTGAATGTTTGATTGCCGGCAGCCAAAGGCCTCAATTCCAGAACTCCTCTTTGTAAAGCTCTGGGGTCTTGGTGCTTATGTAGTTTTCAACGTCTTTTGCGGTCGCAAGCCCTGAGATCGCCTTGCATGCTTTTTTCGCCTCGGCGTAGCTGACCGAGCGAATGATCCTCTTTACCCTGAGTATGGAAAAAGCGTTCATGGAGAGCTGGTCTACGCCTAAGCCAAGGAGCATCAGTGCGTACTCAGGCTCTCCGGCCATCTCGCCGCAGACACCGACGCTGACGCCGGCCTTATTGGCCGCATCCGCTACGATCTTTATTATGCGGAGAACTGCCGGGTGGAACGGCTCGTAAAGGTACGCCACATGCTCGTTGACGCGGTCTATCGCCAGAGAATACTGGAGGAGGTCGTTTGTCCCTATAGAGATAAAGCTTACCTCCTTGACGATAAGGTCGGCTATTATCGCGGCGCTCGGGACCTCTATCATCACGCCGACCTCCATATCCTTATCATAGGCCTTGCCCTCGACCTTGAGCTCGGCCTTAGCCTCTTCCAAGAGCGCCTTTGCCAGCCTTATCTCCTCGATCCCGGAAATCATCGGGAACATGACCTTTACCTTGCCGTTGGACCCGGCGCGCAGTATCGCCCTCAGCTGGACCTTGAATATCTCCGTATGTTTCAGGCAGAACCTTATCGCTCTCAGTCCGAGGGCCGGATTCGCCTCAGTATCCATCTCAACGCCTGAGAGGACCTTATCACCGCCGACATCGAGCGTCCTGATGATAACAGGGTTCGGGGCCATCCGCTTGACGACCTGCCTGTAGGCCTTCAGGTGCTCTTCCTCGGTCGGCAGGCCGGTCCTGTTGAGGTAGAGGAACTCGGTCCTGTAAAGGCCGATGCCCTCCGCGCCGTGCTCGATAAGGGAATCTATCTCCTCGGCGATCTCCATGTTGCCGGTGAGCCTGATGCGCCGCCCGTCTTTTGTCTCGCATGGAAGGTCCTTGTAGTGGAGCAGGGCCTTGCCGTAGTCGTCGTACCTCTCCTTGCGTTTCCTGTAGACCTCGATGACGGACTCGGATGGATTTATTATGACTGTGCCTGTAGTGCCGTCGACGACGATCGTATCGCCGTTCTCGGCTTTTCTCGTGACGTTTTCAAGGCCCACGACCGCAGGTATCTCAAGAGAGCGGGCCATTATGGCGGTGTGCGACGTCCTTCCGCCGGCGTCAGTTATGAAGCCGAGCACAGTGCCCTTGACCATCTGCGCGGTATCAGTCGGCGCGAGGTCATGCGCGACTATGATCGACGGGGACTTTATATCGGCGATCGATTCGTGCTTGCGCCCCATGAGGTTGCTCAAAACCCTGTTGACGATATGCTCTACGTCTATGATGCGCTCTCTTAAATATTCGTCGTCGATCTTGTTGAAGTACTCGACAAGCTCCTTCAAGACGGTCTTTAAGGCCCACTCGGCGTTGACTCTCTGCTCGCTGATGACCTTTACCGTATCGTTGATGAGCATGTTGTCTTTGAGGATCATCAGATGGGCGTCGATGATGCGTATATGCTCCTTGCCGCGCTGGTCCTCCTCCATCTTCTTCTTGATGCGCTGGAGCTGCTCCCTCGATTCCTTCAAGGCGTTCTTGAACCGCTCGATCTCGTTATCCGTGTCTTTGACATCGAGATAACAAAACTGCGCGGGCTCGACGATGCCTCTCTCCATCACATGGGCTGTTCCTATGACGATGCCGGAAGAGACGCCGATGCCCTTCATCAGGACGACTTGCTTTTTGACCTCAGTAGTCATTCCTCACCAAAGCCCTTGTTTATGAGCTCCCCAAGGGACTCCATCGCGCTCGGCGCGTCAGAACCGGATATCTTCAGCGTGATCACGGAATCCTTGGCCGCCGCGAGTATCAGTATGCCCATGATGGACTTGCCGTTAACCTCCTGCCCGTTCTTAGCGACATATATCTCTGATTCGTACCTGTTGGCAAGCTGCACAAACAGGGACGCTGCCCTGGCGTGCAGACCGAGCTTGTTCGGTATTGTAAAGTTCCTTTCGATTATCTCCTGGGTCATCTCCATTAAATCCCTCGTCATCGTCCGATTAGCATTAAAATCACAGGCGGTACTACCGCCGCATAGAAAAGCACCTTCAAGGTAGCGCCTCTTCTCAGAGCCAGGTATGACAATAGAAACAAGGCCGCGGCTCCTGCCAGTGAAGCCCAGTACCAGAGGGCGTCAAACTGCCCCAAATACCGCTGTACTAGGCCGCCGGACGCCGCCGCTGCAAAGAGCGCGCCCAGTGTCGCCGCACCTGCGAGCTTCAAACGCTCACTCCATCCGGGCAGCCCCAGCGACTTAATATGATCCACGACCCCTGTGCCGAGTTCGTAGCCTTTTTTAAGCCCGTGCCACCTCATCCACAGATGCACCGCGTTGTAGACGATAAGGAATACGACCGGGCCCCACATCCCCCATAAAACTGCCGAGAGCACGCCTATAGAAGAAGCGAAAGGTCTCAGCGAGCCCCAGAAAAATACGTCGCCTATCGCGCCGTACGGTGCCATCACCAGTTTTTTAAAGGCCGCAGCCGCCTCAGGCCCGCACTCATTGTTCCGGGCCTTCTCTTCCAGATTTATAGAGGCGCCAAGGACCGCCGAGGCCATGTACGGATGCGCGTTATAAAGAGAAAGATGCCTCTTCTGGGCCGCCATCAGCCCTGCGTCGTCGCCTGAATAGATCTGCCTCAGCGCGGGTGTGATCGCGCAGGCAAAACCGAGTGACTGCATCTTTTCAAAGCTCCAGGAAGACTGCACGAACAAAGACCCCGCGAAGACCTTGAAGAGAGTATACCTGCTCACCATAAAAAGACCCGTTCCGGACCTGCCGTTACTCTACCGTATGCGCGGCTATAATTATGATGCCGCTTGAAGGCTCTTTTAAAACGATCCTCAGCCACGCTGCCGCATTCAGACCCATCAGTGAGACTCAAAGCGGCAGGTAACGGTGGATCTCCATACTCAGGGTATCCGGTCCTGTCTGCCGGCCCGGCCTGCAAAAAGCCGGGTGTAATGCGCCAGCAGGGATTGTTCATAAAACGAGCATGACTACAGCGCCGAAAGCTGTGATCATAAATACCGATACTGACCGGCGCGTTCTAAGGGCGTTCAAAGCCGAAGCCGCGCCGATAGCCGCGCATACTGCGAAAGAGAGATACGCCGCCCAACCGGCATGCACAAGAAAAGCCGCGTAAGGAGCGGCAAGCATAAACGGCAAAATAGTAATAAAGATAGCGATAGCGTTGGCCAGGAAAAAAAACGCCATCCCTTTGAGGTTCTCTCTGATCGGGGCCGAGAAGTCTCCTGAGGCAACGCGCTCAACAGCCCTGTCATAGAGCAGACGGTTACGCCTTCGTACGAGCCCTTCAGCCATGTCATAGAGCCGGGCAAGAGGCAAAAGCGCAAGCAAGGCTACAGGCACTATGGCAAAAGACCCGGCTAGCCCGGGAGAAGTACCTGCAGCCGCAAGAGTGTGCGACGCGACTGCCGTAGCCCCGACCGTAAGCGCCGTATCGTTGACAGGCACGTATCTTCCGACAGGCAGGTCTCCTATGAAAAGCAACTCTATCAAGCCGCCGGCTACGAGCCCTGCCTCAGGCGCCCCGAGAAGAAGCCCTGTCAGAGGGCCTGCCACTATCGGCCTTGAGACCATCGACTGAAAGGCGGCCGTCCTGTCAACGCAAAGGAGTCCGCCGAGGAGCGAGGCCCAGAGCGCGCCGGCAAGGACGCCTCCGGTCATATCAGGCTTTTCCGGCCGGCGAGTATTCCCTGGGGAGGCTTGCCGGCACGTCCTGGATCACAACCTTTACTCCGAGCGAATGCAATCTGTCCATTACGCATACGTCATCATCATTGACTATGACTGACGGCGTCATCCTCCTGCCGTTCTCCTCATGGTGTATATTGCCGAGATTGATGGAGCCGAACCGCAGGCCGAGCTCATAGACCCTCATCGCATCGGCAAGGTCGCCGAGTATGAGTATCACCTTTTCTGCGGCGGCTCCCTCAAGATAACTGACGGCGTCTTTGAGGCTTTTCACCTGTACGCCAAGCCCTCTATGACCGCACGAACTTATTATGTCGCTAACGATAGAATCCGAGGCGGCCTCATCCGAGGCGACTATCAGCATATCCGCCTTCATGAAAGGCACCCACGCGCAGATGATCTGGCCGTGCAGAAGCCTGTCATCCACCCTCACCAAACTGACCATATCGACCGGTCTCCCTTGAGATCCTGTAGCGTCCGCTAAAACCTGATCTATTTTCTTTCCTTGAGCATGTCGCCTGCCAGCACTATCGACTTCTGTCCGTAATCCTTGAGCAGCAAAGTAAGCTCATGAAGAGGCTTTTCCGACCTGTGCCCGACGAACTTGATAAGTATCGGCAGGTTGATGCCGGTTAATATCTCCACCCTCCCCTCATCGAGCAGCGAGAGAGCTATGTTAGTAGGCGTGCCTCCGAACATATCGGTGAAGATTATAACACCCTTACCAGAATCAGCCCGCTCTACAGCGGCGCAAAGCGCGTCCCTGATGTCCTCTGTCGACTCGGAGTTCATTATTTCGACAGTCAGCACCTTCTCAAGAGGGCCGGTTATCGACTGCGCTACCTCGACTATGCCGGACGCCAGCGCCCCGTGGGTGATTATCACAGCTCCTATCATATCGCCATCCTGTCTGCGCGAAACTCGTTAAAAGCCCCGCTCAGATTTTTTGTATGTCGCGGTGTCTCTTCCTGGTGATGACCATATCAGATTCAAAGGCCCCGGCAAGCTCGTTTATAACGGCAACCGACCTGTGCCTGCCCCCTGTGCATCCGATAGCGACAGTAAGGTACGATTTGCCTTCCTTCCAATACAGAGGTATGAGGTATGAGAGAAAACCCCTGGCCTTCTCGATAAACTCTATAGTCTTGTCGTTTGAAAGCACGAAATCCCTCACCTTATCGTCAGTGCCGTCGAGCCATTTGAGCGGCTCCACAAAGTACGGATTGGGCAGGAACCTGACGTCAAGCACAAGGTCGGCATCAGCTGGTACGCCGAACCTAAACCCGAACGACATGAAGTTGACCGTCATCTTCTCACGGCTTACAGCGCCTGAAAAGTACTCCTTGATAAGGTCTCTCAGCTGATGGACGTTAAAACCGGTAGTGTCTATGACCTTATCGGCGTTGGCCTTGAGGTCTTTCAACAGCTCCCTCTCCCTCTGGATGCCGTCGAGCGGACTCTCGGCACAGGCAAGCGGATGCCTCCTTCTCGTCTCGCTGAAACGCCTTATGAGCGCGTCGTCGGAAGCCTCAAGGAATATTATCTCAACGGAGTAGCCTGCCCCTTTAAGATCATTAAAAGCAGGGAGAAAGCCTTTGAGAAACTCGCCCTCCCTGACGTCGACAACAGCGGCAACCTTGTTTATCTCCCTCGACTGGGACAAAAGCTCCATGAACTTCGGCAAAAGCGCGGAAGGCATATTATCCACGCAGAAAAAGCCGAGATCCTCAAGTGACTTGATTGCCGTGCTCTTGCCGGTCCCTGACGGGCCGCTTATGACGACGATGCGTATATCCTTCAATAGAACCCCAAGGCGGTCTGAGCCGCCGGCCCCTTCAAATCAGATCTGGTCCTTGCGTACGCCGCTCCTCATGACACCCGCGAGGTGCGCTGCCAGCACCTTTGCCGAATCATGTCCCATGATCTTCAGTATCTGATTTCTCGCGGCGACTTCGACTATAGTGGCGACACTCCTGCCGGGGCTTACCGGGATCTTGAGATACGGCAGATCAACGCCCAAGATCCTGTACGTGCTTGTCTCGAGCCCGAGCCGGTCGTAATCGGCCTCGGTCTCCCAGCGGACAAGCTCGACGACTATATCCATCTGCTTTCTTTCTCTTATCGCGGTTATACCGTAGATGTCTTTGATGTTAACGATGCCGAGGCCGCGTATCTCCATGTGGTACCTGATAAGGTCAGAGGCGGTGCCGATAAGGGTCGCCGGCGGCATCCTCTTGACTATCACAACGTCGTCGGATACTAGCCTGTAGCCCCTTGAGACGAGATCAAGGGCGCATTCGCTCTTGCCTATGCCGCTCTTGCCTATTACAAGCACCCCTACGCCAAGGACATCCACGAAGACGCCGTGGACGTTTGTAGACGGAGCGAGCCTCTCTTCAAGATACTTGGTGACGCCTTCGATCAGCACCGATGAGGTCAGCGCTGTTTTAAGGAGCGGGACGTCTTTGCCGGAGCAAAGAGCGATTAAAAAGTCAGGCGGCTCAAGGCCCCTTGTGACGATTATAGCCGGGATATCCGCCTTCTCAAGGACGCGAAGCGACCTCAAGAGCTTCTCCTTGGACAGACTGGTGAGATACCCTATCTCAGCCGCGCCGAATATCTGAAGCCTGTCAGGATGCAGTTCTTCAAGGAGGCCGGTAAGCAGCAGCCCCGGCTTCTGTATCCTTGAGGTAGATACCTCTTTGCCGAGGCCCTTTTCCCCTGCCATGATCACAAGGCCCAGAGATTCAAGAAGCGCGCCTTCGAGCAGCTCTCTTACAGGAATGCCCATATTGCCAGACTGTCCTTTTACCGTATTATAATTATAACGACCGGACGCGCGGTACGCGGAAAGTCACAGGGCGCTTGCCGCGGCGAGCCGCCTGGGATCTCAGGATAAAAGAAACATCTCTTTTATCCGCTCGCAAGGCCGCAAAAAAAACTGCGGGCCGTACGAACGATATACACGATCAGAAAGATCCGAGCTTCCTCTCCGCCTCGATTATGGTCCTGTAAACCTCGGCCGTGTCAGCGGCCCTTATAAGTTTCAGACGTATTTCAGGATACTTCAAGAGATGAGATATGCTTGCGAGAAGCTTCAAGTGCGCCGACGCCGAGTTCTCAGGCGCAACGATAAGAAAAAATATGTGTACCGGCAGTCTGTCCATGGACTCGTACTCAACGCCCTTTTTCGACCTGCCGAAAAAGACCTTTATAGCGCCGAGGCCTTTTATCCTGCCGTGAGGTATCGCCACGCCGTGGCCGATGCCGGTAGTGCCGAGCCTCTCCCTCTCAAGCAGCGCCTTGACGACTACCGAGACCTCGACCCCTTCGAGCTTCGACGCGAAACCCGTGACTATCTCAGAGAGGACCTCGGACTTGTCCTTTGACTGAAGGTTGACCGTGATACAGTCTTCATCAAGCACGTCGGCAAGCCTCATATACCACCCGCAGTGAACAAAAGATAATAAGAGACGGTCTTGACGCCGCGCCGGCGTCAAGACCGTAAATCAATACGAAAACGCTACCTTGAAGTGCCTGATACAGCTACTTGCCGCGGGTCTCTATGAGGCAGTAGTTGTCGTCCTCGGTCCTGTAGATGACGTTAACGCCGCTGGTGACCGAATCGGTGAATACGAGGAAGCTGTGGCCGGCTATGTCCATCTGCATGGCCGCCTCCTCGACGGACATAGGCTTCAGGAACTGATTGTCCTTCCTGACTATCCTCGGCTTTGCTGCAGCGCCTGCAGCGCCTGCCGGATACATCTTTGAGACAGGCTCGTTAGTGTGGGGCTTGTGGTCCTTCACCCTCTCCTTGTGCTTGCGAAGCTGGTTCTCGATCTTGTCGATGACAGTGTCGATGGCAGAGTACATATCCTGGGTATCGCCCTGCGCCTTTGTAGTGACGCCGTTGGCGGTTATGGTCACATCAGCGATGTGCCTGATCTTCTCCACAGACAGAACCCAGTGTATCTCGGCCGGTTCGAAAAGATACTTTACGAGCCTCTCTGTCTTTTCCTCGGCATAGCCCCTGATCGCATCAGACGACTCCATGTGCCTGAATGTTACGCTGACATGCATTTTCCTACCTCCGGTGTATGATATATTATTCCTTACAGACAAGGCCATGTTTAAGGCCGATTTGAGCTTTATCTGAAAACCTTTCTCTGAAAAACCAAGCCCTGCGACTTTGACCGTTGTCGGCTTTCAACCTCTTTATCAGCGCTCATGGGACCCTCGCCCCTGATCCGTCGGCGGCCTGAAGGCCGTTGAAGATCATGGCCTGTGATGCGATGCGGCTATTGTGCCGGACTAAAAATGGGCCTTCCTTCTGTTCGACGACTGAAACCCGAGCGCCTCCCTGTACTTCGTAGCGGTCCTCCTCGCAACGACTATGCCGGATTCCTTCAGCAGTTCGACTATCCGCTTGTCGCTCAACGGGTCTTTCGAGTCCTCTGATTTAATTATATCCCTAACCTTCTCTTTTATGTACTCGACTGTCGTATCAGACCCGTCCGAATTGGACATGCCGGTAGAGAAAAAGTATTTCAGTTCAAAGAGCCCCCGAGGAGTCTGGACGTACTTGTTCGAGGTGACCCTGCTTACAGTGGATTCATGCATGCCTATCTGCTCGGCCACATCCTTAAGCACGATCGGCTTTAAGAACCGCAGACCGTTGTCGAGGAATTCGCGCTGGAACTTTACGATGCACTCGACGACCTTGTAGATAGTGCGCTGCCTCTGATGTACGCTCTTGATAAGCCATACAGCGCTCTTGAGCTTCTCCTGTATGTACCCCTTGGCCTGATCGCCCGCGCCGTTTTTCAGAAGCTCCCTGTAGTAAGAGCTTATCTTGAGCTTGGGCAGGCCGTCTTCGTTAAGGAGTATCACATAATCATCGCCGACCTTCTGAATAAAAATATCCGGGACTATCGCCCTTGAATCGTCAGCTCCGAAGCCTGCGCCCGGAGTAGGGTTAAGGTACTTGTTTATACTGCGGGCGGCCTCAGCGACGTCTTCGACCTTTATGCCCAGGCCCTTTGCTATGGCCTTGAAGTTTCTCCTGGCGAGGTTGTCCAGGTGGTGGGCTATTATCTCCTCCACAACAGTATCTCTGACCGGAAGGGCCCTTGCCTGTATAAGCAGGCATTCTCTGAGGCTTCTCGCGCCCACGCCCGCCGGGTCGAACTGCTGGATGCGGCCCAGCACACCAGCGACAAGCCCGATTTCAGCCCCTGTATGGGCGGCTATCTCGCTTAAAGAGGCGGCCTCTGCCTCAACGTCGCTCATGCCTGTCGCGTCGATGATGCGGAGATAGCCGTCCTGCGCGATGTTGCCTACGATATACTCGCCTAATTCAGATTCCGATCCCTGAAGGCCAAGCATCTGGAGTTGCCAGACAAGGTGCTCATTTAGGCTACCGCCTGAAGAAGATATGTTGGACATGAAGTCATCTTCTTCTCTCTCGTTAAAGTCGATGCCGCCTGACCTGAAGTCCTGGCCCTCTTCGAGGTACGCCTGCCAGTCCATCTCAGGAGGCTGGTTGTCGACCGGCGGCTCCTGCCTCGCCTCTACATCTCCATCCGCCTCGACGCTGTCTTCTAATACCGGGTTGGTCTGGACCTCTTCGCGCACGACCTCAACCAGCTCGATCATAGACAACTGCAACAGCCTGATCGCCAACTGGAGTTGGGGCGTCATGACCAGGCTTTGCGTAAGTTTAAGGTCCAGCCTCTGTTCGTATGCCATCTGTGATGCGCCTCATGCCGTATGCAGCGTTGACACCGCGGCGTCCCGGTATATGCCTTTTAAAACACCGCCAGGATCGGCCTTTCAGATATCGGATGCGGCATCTATGCCTGTCATCTTTCCATACGCCGTTTTAGATGCCCGGACAAGACAGGCGATACTAAAGCCTGAACTTCTCTCCAAGATATATCTCTCTGACGCGTTTTGAATCGAGTATCTCGGTCGGGGTCCCTGTTTTCAGAAGCTTGCCGCTGCCTATTATATATGCCCTGTCGCATATACCAAGTGTCGCGCCGACGTTATGGTCGGTCACCAGTATGCCTATCCCTTTTTTCTTGAGGCCGAGTATTATATCCTGTATGTCGCCAACCGCTATCGGGTCTATGCCTGAGAAAGGCTCATCGAGGAGCAGGAACGAAGGGGAATTGACAAGCGCCCTTGCTATCTCGACCCTGCGCCTCTCTCCGCCTGAAAGGGCGTAGGCCATCGTCTTTGAAAGGTGCGCCACCCCTAATTCCTCTAAAAGGCCGGCGAGCCTGGATTCCAATTCGTCTTTAGGCAGGTCAAGGAACTCAAGGACCGACCTGACATTCTGCTCGACAGTAAGCTTTCTGAAGACCGAAGGCTCCTGCGCCAGATAGCTGATTCCCGTGCGCGCCCTCTCGTACATAGGGGCGTGCGTTATATCGGTATCGCCAAGCATCACATGCCCTTCGTCCGGGCTTATGAGGCCGACTATCATGTAAAAGGTCGTGGTCTTGCCGGCGCCATTTGGCCCAAGGAGGCCTACTACCTCACCCGGCTCTATGTTGAGACTTACGCCGTCGACGACCCTTCTCTTTCTGTAGGTCTTAGCGAGGCCCTTTACAGCGAGCTTCTTCACTTATCGGCTTCTCCTGCGCGGCGCCTTCCCGGCACTTCTTCTCGGGCATTATCACGGCCCTGACCCTGCCCCCGGAGTCGCTCTCCACCATGGCGTTGTCCTTATCCAGAAATACCGTGATGCGGTCGCCCTTTATAGTGTCGGTACACTGCTTTACCTGCGGCTTGCCGGTAAGCACCACCTTTCTGTCTATCCTGCTGTATACGGCCCTGTCTGACGTAGACGTCTTGTTGTCCTGGAATATCCTGACGTTGCCGCCTGCCTCTATCTCGCTTATATCCTTGTTCTCATCGTAATGAATATAGAGCTCGTCAGAACATATCGTGAAGTCTTCAACGGCAACGACATTGCCTTTGAATATGACAATGTTCTGCTCGGAGAGCGCCTCCATCGTATCTGAGGTGATAGTGACCTGTTTTTTTGCCGTTATCTTAGAGTCCTTCTGCGCCGCGCCGCTCTGATGTGCCGAGGCCGCGAGAAAGACAACAGCTGTCAACAGGCCGGCCGCTGCTTTTAGGCCCATCACGCGAAAGCCTCTCAGTCCTGTCATCGATTATTCCTAAAAACAGCCTTAACATTTTTAAAGAGTCTAAAACGTCCGCTTGCCATCTCGGCGTGAAACCCGGTGCCCTTAATGTCCAGACCGGCTGACCTTAGCTCTATGGTATCATCGGTTGTCATCTCTCTGGTCTTTAGCGAATATCTTACGCTTTGCGAAGAAAACCTGTAGCCGTCTTTCGACTCTACCAGAACCGAGCCTGTTGCCGAGATCTCCCCTGTCGCCTCACGGAACGTCGCTGCATCGGAAGTCATGACATAAGGGGCCCCTTTAGCGGGATAATGCGTGATCTTTACCGTCTTCAGATAGGTGAGGTCGTCGTCTTTAGAGCGCTTCGCGCTCGAGGCCTCCATCTCCCACTCAAGCTTTCCGTCATTAGTGCCTGAATAATGGATCCTGTCTATCTTTACCTCGATCTTCTTGTCCTCAACGATATTGACCTGTATGCTGTTTCTTGTCTGATAGTGGAGGATGACCATCAATACAAGCCCGGCAACAGATAAGACGATGAAGGTCCCGAGCGAGATCCTTACTTTACGGTTCATATCGGTCCGCCAGATCCGCCCACTCTAAGTAAATACATTTAAAATCATATAGTTAGCACTAGCAGACTTCCGACTCTGCCTCTATAGCAAGAATTATACCATCTGAAAAAAATGGAGTAAAGTTTTTTATCCCAGACAGCCCGTCCTGTTAAAAAACCCTCTGCAGGCTATTTCAGCCAACGTGTCATCTGAGGTATCCTGCCAAGACAGAGTCCCAATGGCCCTGTGCTTTCAGTACAAGCTCAGCTATCTCCCTTGCCGCGCCGCACCCGCCATTTTTCCCGGCGACATAGTCTACCCGCTCCCTCACCTCGCTTACCCCGTCGGCAACCGAGGCTGAGAACCCGACCCTTCTTATGACAGGCAGATCGATAATATCATCCCCGACATAGCCTATCCGGCTCGGATCAAGGCCTGTCGTCTTCAATATCTCCTCGAAGGCCTTCAACTTGTCCTTCATCCCCTGAAAGACGATCCCTATGCCGAGGTTCGCGGCCCTCACTGCAACCACGTTCGATTCGCGCGCGGTTATTATGCCGACGTCGATGCCGCACCTCATCAGGAGCTTTATCCCGTGTCCGTCCTTTACGTCAAAGGCCTTTGACTCGACCCCTGCGTTGTCATAGATTATCCTTCCGTCGGTAAGTACTCCGTCGACATCAAATATAAGGAGCTTGAGCGGTCTCAGCTTTTCAATAAGCGCGTCTGCGGATATGGTCAATGGGATATAGCCTCCACTTCGTTTTATTTACCTAGCGAACCGGCCCTCACCCTGAAACAGAGGTTCATCTGGGCCGAGCGGCTATCGAGATCGAATATGAATACAAGACATGATCCTTGATATATCTTCTCGAACCCGCCCTCGGAGAGCGAGACCGTATGCACCGGGAACCTCCAGAGCGTCGCCGGCCTCTCGGTCTCTATGGTCAGGTATACGCCGGTATGGGTATCCGAGATAGTAAGGGCCTCTACGCCTTCTTTAACGCCTGTACTTCCGAGCCCTATCTCCTCTGAGGTCATAGGTGGCACTGACTGATAGAATGTCGCAGGGCCGTCACAGCACGGGAGCATCAGATTGAACTCGACCGCGAACCTGAGCCCTTGCTCTACCTCGCCTTTTATCTGATACTCTGCCTTAAATGAATCATGTCCGTCGGGTTTAAAGACCTTTCTGACGTCGATTGCTGACCCGCCGGCCTTTGCAGACCTTGAAAGGATCACCCTTGTATCTTTTATCTCGCAATCATACCTGCCATCCGCGAGGTCGCCAATCTCAGCAAACTCATTAGCGTAAAAACTCTCGATAGTGGCGTCGGCGCCGAGTACGCGGTCTACAAACGAGGCCCTCCTGTGCGTATCGTACTTCAGGTATCTTTCCAGCCCCTCTTCCTTGACCTTTACGATATCATGTATGCTCACGGCGCCTTGCGGGTCCGCGCCCTTTTCCCTCGCTTCGAGCTTGTGGTGATACCCCTCGTGCCATCTCGTAAGCGTATTGGAGAAGTTGACAGCCTTGGGCTTATAGTCAAGCTCGACGAGAGAACCTCCGACAGACGGTTTTATGAAGAGGTTAAAATCCCTCGTCCTCATCACGGCCTCGCTGTGATCGTCCGCGTCGATATCAGAGACGGTAACGCCGCTTCTATCACCGGCGCCAGCCTCAAGGATATTTTCAGCCTCAATAATAGATTGATAGACCTTAGTGCGAAGGTGCGGCAGGTAGAGCCCGCCGAAGACGCCGTGCCAGTAGGCGTCGTTGCACTGGGCCTGATGGATAAGGCGTTCCGCAATATCAATATCAGGATCGCCCTGAGAAGCAGCCGTACGCTTGCCCTCAAGCGCCTTGCTTGCCATGAGCATCCTCTTGTGCATCCAGTTCGACTCCGGATACTTGGAGAAAAAATTCCTCCATACGCCGCCTTGTAAAAAGCGCCTGACCCTGTCCCCGTCCTTCCAGCCCTTGATGTCTACCGCGAGCCTCGCGTACTCGGCAGAAGCACAAGCAGGTAGCGACCACTCTCCCATCTCCATATATGAGGTCGTAGGCAGGTATATCCGGCCGACAGGCTCTTCCATGTCAAGGTACTCGCCTAAGGAAAGCGGTGTGAGCCAATCAAGGCTCGCCTCTATCATAGTCAAAAAAGATTCGAGCCAGCCGTCTTCAAATACCCACTTATGGGTGCCGGGCCAGCTCCCGAACTTCTCGCCGTCGTCTCCGTATATGGCGGCGTTGCCCTTCTTCAAAAACCCGACAAGCCCCTTGAGGTGGGCCTCAAGCTCGCCGGGAGGCTTAAACGGTATCAGGTATCTGAGCGCCTCGCTCCCTGGGAAGATCTTTATTACGTTTCCCTGGTCCTCGGTTATGTAGTAACCGCCGAGATCTTCTTTTGTGAGGCCTGATTTTATGAAGTGGTAGTCATCAAGGACAAGATATTCAAGACCAGCGGCCCTGATGGTAGTAGGCAACGTCGGCTCCCAGACCCTCTCGGCGAGCCATATACCCCTCGGCCTTGTCCTGAAGACCTTCTCTATCCTGTCAGAAAAAAGGGTTATCTGCCGCACCCTGTCACGCTCCGGGATTACGGAGAGTATTGGTTCATAATAACCGCCGCCCATGATCTCGACCTGGCCTGCGTCGACCATGGTCTTTAATATCTCTACATACTCAGGATGATTTTTTATCATCCAGTCGAGGAGGAACCCTGTGGTATGGAGCGATAATTTGACGCGGGGGTGTCTTGAGAGCGCTGAAAGAAAAGGAAGGTAAGACCTGCGGTAGTTCTCCTCGATCACTTCCTCGAAGTTTCCAACCGGCTGATGGTTGTGGATGCAAAAGACGAAGTAAGGCATCAGGCAAGGCCTCCGGCTGCGACGTTGGGTTTTTCCGCGCGAGAGTCGAATTCAGTTTACAGGAGTTCGACTACGTGCGCAACCTTTACGTCGACCCCGAACCTATGGAGGCCGTCACGCAGGTGAACCATGCACCCGGGGCATGCGGTAGCGACGATACTGGCGCCGCTGTTCTTGATATTTTCAGCCTTCTTGCGGGCTATCTCCATGGACAGTTCATAATTGGCGATGCTCAACCCGCCGCCGAGCCCGCAACAGGCGCATGGGTTTTTCATCTCCTTAAGTTGGGCGCCCCTGGCCCCTGCTATCAGCACCCTCGGCGCCTCTCTTACGCCCTGTCCCCTTCCGAGATGGCATGGGTCGTGGTATGTGACCCTGGCGTTGACAGTGTTCTTTCCGTCGCCCTTAAAGCCTAGCTCGTCAACAAGAAGCTCTGTTATGTCCCTGACCTTCTTTGAGAAGGCCTCGACTCTGGCAGCGAGCTTCGGGTCGTCTCCGAGGAGCTCCCTGAAGAGCTTTTTAAGCGCGTACCCGCAGGTCGCGCACGATGTCGTTATAAAAGCGGCGTCTGTCGATTCAAAGGCCTCGAGGTTTTTAAGCGCCATGGCCCTTGCCGAGTCCATATCCCCCATCGAGTAAGCAGGAATGCCGCAACAGACCTGAGCGGAAGGGACTACTACGTCAACCCCTACCCTTTTCAGGACGCCTATCGAGGCTACCCCCACCTCAGGCATAAGATAGTTTACGCCGCACCCGGCGTAAAACGCGACCTTTGCCGCACCCTGCGTTTTTTTTGCGCTATCATCAAGCGCCTTTACCTCAGGAAGATCGAGGAAAAAACGCTCGGCAAGAGGAGGCACAAGCCTGCCGCTCCCGACATTCGGCATAGTGAACCTCGAGAGAAGGCCTTGCCCTGCGGAAGAGTCTTTGAATATTATCGACTGGAGGCGGTTTGCCCACTTCATCGCAAGCGGCATGATCCTGCCTGAATCAAGGACGTGCTTCAATATGAACGAGGCTGTGAAAGGAAGGCCCTGCTTCGCCGCTATATCCTCGCGGGCGGCCGCATAGACCCGCGTCGTATCGACGCCGTTAGGACAGTTCGCTCTGCAGGCGCCGCAAAGCGTACACTCCTTGACGTGCTTTACATACGCCTCGGTAAGCGGAAGCTCTCCCTTCAGGTTTGCACCTATAAGGGTGATCTTGCCCCTTGCGCAGGCGGTCTCCCTGCCTACTGCCTTGAAGACCGGGCATACCGACCTGCAAGTGCCGCACCTTACGCATTTATTTATCTCGGCTTGAATCAAATCCTGCTGGCGCATCGCATCCTCACTGCGTATCTGAAGGCCCGGGCATATCTGCCCTTGCCATGCTTTTCTTATCCGTAAATATCTTCCCCGGGTTCAAGACTCCATTCGGGTCGATGGCCTTCTTGATAGCCGCCATCAGGTCTATTACCTCAGGTTTAAGCTCCAGCTCAAGAAACCTTGCCTTTGCTATGCCTACCCCGTGCTCGCCGGATATAGTGCCGTTCAAGGCAAGGCAAAGCTCAAAAACCTCTACGACGGCCTTGTCAGCTGAGGCGGCCTCTACAGTGTCTTTCTTATCATACATGATGTTCACATGTATGTTGCCGTCCCCGGCATGTCCGAAGCTCGCTATCAAAAGTCCGTGTTTCGATGAGATAGCCTGGAGTCCCTCGATAAGCTCAGGTATCGAGGCTCGAGGCACTACAATATCTTCGTTTATCTTATTCGGCTTTATCCTGTAAAGCGAAGCGGAAATCGCCCTTCTGGCCTTCCAGAGATCTTTTACCTCGTCTTTACCGGTAGCCGTCCTTACCGTTACAGCCCCGTTCGCGAGGCATACCTCATTCACTACAGCCGCCTCAGCATCTACTACGGCACGGGACCCGTCGACCTCAATGAGAAGCACAGCCTGGGCATCCATCGGGAGGCCCACCTGAGCAAACTCTTCCACGCACCTTATGCTGGTTGAATCCATCAGCTCAAGCGTGGATGGTATGACCCTTGCCCTCATTATGGCTGACACGGCGGCTGCTGCGTCTTTGAGTTTCGGGAATACTGCAAGCATCGTTATGGTAGATTCGGGTAGCGGCAAGAGCCTCAGAGTTGCCTTTGTGACTATGCCGAGCGTCCCTTCGGAGCCGACCATCAACCGTGTAAGGTCGTATCCTACTACACCCTTTGCTGTGCGAACGCCGGTTGTTATTATCTCGCCTGTCGGCAGGACAACTTCCAGGCCTAGGACATAATCGCGCGTAACGCCGTACTTAACAGCCCGTGGGCCTCCGGCGCACTCAGCGATGTTTCCGCCGATAGTACAGAACCTCAGGGACGACGGGTCAGGCGGATAGAAAAGCCCCTGCCTTTCGACCTCCTGCTGAAACTCCCATAGCACAACACCCGGCTCCACAACGGCAGTCATGTTGTCAGGGTCGATCTCAATTATCTTTTTCATCCGCTCGGTCGATATGACTACACCGCCGCGCACAGGCAGACTCCCGCCTGAAAAGCCGCTTCCTGCGCCCCTTGGCACTACCGGAAAGGACTCTGCGTTTGCCATCTTCATGATAAGGGAGATCTCACCGGCGCATGAAGGGAATACGACGGCATCAGGAAGGTGCGGAGAATTTGTGGCGTCATACGAATAGCAGATAAGGTCTTCTCTTGAAAAAGAGCAGTTCGCCTCGCCGACTATCCTTTTGAGCTCGTTTTTTACCGTATTATCAAGCATCTGTCGCCCTTGGTCGAAGTCATCTGTCAGGCCTGAAAAAGATTAAAAAAAACCGAAAGAGCATTAAGCCTGATCGCTCCTCTATGATTAAATGGTATCAAAAAAGGGGGGTAAAGTCCAATAAGGAAGGGAGCAAGGGCGGAGTGCTTGAAAACCTGACAGTAGGGCGGGTCACACCCGCCGAATGATTTTCTTTTGCGTACTGCCGTACGTTTTTAAGATAAGGCTCAAGCGGCTCGTATGAAAAAATATCTGTCTGATTTTAGCTTTGCACTTTCCGTGCGTCTTTTTGGGTATGGCTCCCTTCGCTGTCCGGCCGACTCGCAGTAAATCCAATAGCCTGCGCGTCGGCCATCCTTTAGGCTCATTCCACCATACCCGGGTTTGTTTAAAGGCAAAGCAACTTCGCCAGCCTGGTTTTATTTAAAGACAAAGACAAATTCAAGGGAGAGCGTTTTGTCTTACTCCTCCCCTTACTATAATGGGAGAAGTACAGACAAGACTCCACTACCTCGGCTAAAATAAATCAGCCTGAAGAAACCGGAAGTTTGAAATAAATAAGGGGGCTTTCAAAAGAAAGCCCCCAGAGCATATATCCTTCAATCAGACGGACCAAACCGCCTTAAATCAATCAGTACTTTATCAAAGAAAAGACCGGATGGGGTTCGAGCTTGGCCCTGCCGTCGAGTTCTTCAAGCTCGACGATAAAGGAACACTCGATGATGTTGCCGCCCATCTGCTTTACGAGTTCGACTACAGCCTGACACGTGCCGCCTGTCGCAAGCAGATCATCGGCTATTATGACGTTTTGACCCTTCTGTATCGCGTCCTGGTGTATCTCAAGCGTGTCCTTGCCGTATTCCAGCGTATAGCTCGCCTTGTGGGTCTTTGCAGGGAGCTTGCCCGGCTTTCTGACAAGCACGACTCCTGCACCGAGCTTGTACGCCAGCGCCGCCCCGACAATAAAACCTCGCGCCTCGATCCCTACTACCAGATCGATGTGCCTGCCTACGTACCTGTGCGCCATAAGATCTACCATCCTCTGGAAAAGCGCCGCATCCTTGCAAAGCGTCGTGATGTCCTTGAAGAGGATGCCTTTTTTAGGGAAGTCCGGGATGTCTCTTATGGCCTTTTTAAACTGTTCCATTCAATATCGCTCCTAGTGTTTTCTTAGACTGCGTCAAGAGACATGATGTTCTCTTTTTCCATCAGCTTCTTCAACTTGTCAAGGGCCTTGGCCTCGATCTGCCTCACCCTTTCACGCGTCACCCCGAATTCCCTGCCTATCTCTTCAAGGGTCTTGGGCGTGTCGTTTACAAGCCCGAACCTGTGCATCAGTATCGTCCTTTCATGCTCATCGAGCTTCCCGAGCCAGCTTGTGATCTTGTCATGGCGCCTGTAGACGTCAATGTAATCGCCAGGGGCTGGAAAACTGTGGTCCTCGAGCTTGTCTAGGAGCGTCTGCTCGTTGCCGTCAGGCAATATAGCCTCTAGTGAATAGCATTTTTTGCTGATTATGTCGAGTTTTTTAACATATCTGCCTGAAAACCCGGTCTTTTCAATCAGATCCATAAGGTCAGGCTCCCTGTGTTGGGACATGAAAAGCTCCCGTGTCACCCTGCTGATCTTCGATAGGTCGGCTGTTATGTGGATGGGCACCCTTACGACGTTAGACTGGTTCGCTATCGCCCTTTCTATAGACTGCTTTATCCAGTAGGTGGCGTAGGTCGAGAACTTGCACCCTTTTGTAGCCTTGAACCTCTCAACCGACTTGATAAGTCCGATGTTGCCTTCTTCAATAAGGTCCTGAAGCGGAAAGCCGCGATTGATATAGCGCTTGGCGATATTAACGACAAGGCGAAGGTTGGCCTCGATCATGTGCCGTCTGGCGGACATGTCGCCCTTTGCGATCTTCTTTGCGAGAGATTTTTCTTCCAGGGATGTAAGCAGGGGATAACGCTTGATGCAACTGAAGTAGAACTTTATCGAGTCTGTGGAATACGGCTCTCTGTAAACCTTATCTTCCGCACTGACGCTCTTTGAAAAGCCGGTATTCCAGGTGCCTTCGTTCGCCTTCATCATGATTGCCTCTTGGATTAGAGGTTAAGGAGCGACTTCCTGGAAGCGAGACACTGTTTGTTATAGCCATTTGACGCTCAGACGCCTTGGCTGACCGTCCGGCTTATGGCAGGAAAAAAAGAGGATTTCTTACCCCTTTGCCCTGCCTTACCTCGAAGTGGAGATGGCTTGTTGAGGCGTTGCCGGTAGAACCTACGCTTGCTATTATCTCGCCCTTTGCCACCTTATCGCCCATTTTCACCAGGTTCTTATCGTTATGCGCGTAAACAGTATAAAAATCATCTTTGTGCATCATTATGATGATGTTGCCGTACCCCCGCATGCTTGTATTTACGTACATCACCTTGCCTTCATCAGCGGCCCTTACAGGAGTGCCGTCCGGAGCCTTGATATCTATGCCGTCGTGCCTGTGCCCGTTCCTCATACCGAAGGCTGAGCTGACCTCCCCTTTGACAGGCCAGAGGAACCTGTCTTTTTCAATCACTACCCTGCCCTCATCTCGGTCCAAGGGCATCTTCTTGTCCGGATTACGCTCTACCGAGGCCCTCTCGACCTTAAACGGCACGACCTTGCGTCTCTTTGAGACCCCGGGTATGAATATCTTCCTGCCTTTTTCGATCTCAGTAGGGTCTTTTATGTCGTTTATCTCTGCTACGTCCTGAAGCGGGACGCCATACGTATTGCATATCCTCCAGAGAGTCTCGCCGCTGCCTACGGTATGATATACGCCGCTTGACGCGCATCCCGAGACGGCAAGCAGGTACACCAGCATGAAGGACCATGCCAGGATCGACTTCAATCGAAGAGATAAGCGTCCCACGGCCGTTTCATCTGACAGGGTCTTTCGTGAAGTCAAGACGGCCACCTGTCCCTGCCGGCTTCAAAAGAAAATAGCCTGTCAGCTTCGCCTCGGGATAGAATGGAGTCCATTTCCAGCCTAAGAACGCGATGAATTGAAGCGGCGGCCTTACGCACACTCGACGGCGCAATTACACAAGAACGCCCGTTAATCGAGGCGCGCAAAAAAAAGGACTCATGAGAGGTTGAATTACAACCAGCCTCCGCTCCACAGCCCGCGTCTTCTATGGAGAAACTCCGCATATTTTAAATTGATAGTCCGATTTTAATACAACAGTTTAATAAAGTAAAGAGAAAGTTATGGGCGGCCATTATCTGCTGTTCCTGAAGCCGAAGGCGTCTGTGGCAGGCAGGTCTCCGGCGGCTTCCCATCCGTGCCTGCCGATGAGCTTTACAAACTTGCAACCACCGATGACCTCTTTAACTACTGAGCCATCAAGCTTTGTTATACGCACAAGCTCCTGTTCATCCTCATCGCCTACAGGCATTACCAGCCTGCCCCCGACCTTGAGCTGATCGATGTAAGCCTGAGGGACCCTCTGAGAGCCTGCGGCCGCGAGTATGGCGTCAAACGGGGCCTCCTGAGGCCACCCCAGAGTCCCATCAGCCACCCTGACAATGATATTGGAGCAGTGCAGGCTGTCTAAGAGCTTCATCGCTCTGTCAGCAAGTCTGGAGATCCTCTCAACCGTATAGACTTTCTCGGCCATTACAGAAAGAACAGCCGCCTGATAGCCTGAACCTGTGCCAATCTCTAGCACCCTCTCCGAGCCGGTAAGACCGAGGGACTCTGTCATAAGGGCCACGATGTAAGGCTGGGAGATGGTCTGCCTCTCGCCTATCGGCAATGGGTGGTCATTATAGGCCTGCGACTCGATCGCCGCATCTACAAACAAATGCCTCGGGACGGCCTGCATTGCGAACAGGACCTCTCTTTGCGTGACCCCCCGGCTGATGATCTGCTCATCGAGCATCTTCTGCCTGGCCCGCTCGTATATGTCCTTTCTGCCCTTTGGTAAACGCAAATTCCACGGCCTCCGTTTAAAAAAGACTACTTCATCTTCCAGTGTTTAAGCTCTTCTATCGAGGCATAGTTCGTCATATCAAGGTGAACCGGGGTTATCGAGATATACCCCTTCGATACGGCATAAAAATCGGAATCAGTTCCGCCTTCCCACCTCTGCATGCCGCCGCCTATCCAGAAGTACTTTTTGCCCCGCGGATCGGTCTTCTCAACGACAACGTCGGTGAAAAAACGCTTGCCCTGTATCGTTATCCTGTGGCCCTTGATCGTCTTGACCTGAGGGACGTTGACGTTAAGGAGCGTGTCCTTGGGCAACCCTTTTTTAAGTATATGTCTTGCGAGCCTTGCGGCAAAACCTGCCGCGCTTTTAAAGTCGAAGTCCTCTCTCGCCGCAAGCGAGATCGCAACCGATGGGACCCCCAAGAGCGTACCTTCCATTGCGGCAGATACGGTGCCTGAATAAGTGACGTCCTCGCCGAGGTTCCCGCCCTTGTTTATACCGGAGAAGACGAGATCAGGTTTTGCGGGAAGTATCCCGTTCACCGCTAGCGTGACGCAATCCGTAGGCGTCCCGTCAACCGCAAACTGCCTGACGCCGACCTGCTCTACGCGTAGCGGCCTGTGCAGCGTGAGCGAATGGCTCGCGGCGCTCCTCTCCCTGTCAGGCGCGACGATGTAGACCAGCCCGACCCTTGAAAGGGCTGATGCGAGCCTCTGTATCCCCTCGGAGCGGATGCCGTCGTCGTTGGATACGAGTATGAGCTTTTTTTTCTCCGTCTTCACTATCCTTGCCGCCTTATAACACCCTGTTATATAATCAAATCCGAGGGAATAATTCAATCTATTTGCAACATAGCGGGGATACGCTGGTATAATACATGATCAAGCGGGCAAAGGGTATGGCAGTATCCGTGGTATAATCCCGGATGTTCGCAGAGCCTGTTTACGGAGATGGCTGAGATGAAAAAGAAAAGCACAGAGACGAAGATGAAAACCACGACAGCCCTAAGCGTTAAGCCTGTAGAAGGCCGGATAACGGATCATGACATCTATTTTTTCAAGGAAGGAAATCACTTCAGGCTATACAACAAGCTCGGCTCGCATCTGATAGAACAAAACGGGGTCAAGGGCGCCGCGTTCGCAGTATGGGCGCCGAACGCCGAAAAGGTCTCTGTGATCGGTGATTTTAACGACTGGGACCCGTCAACGCACCGGCTTGCCGCGCGCGGCGACTGGTCAGGGATATGGGAGGGGTTCATCCCTGAAATACAAGAAGGCTATGTCTACAAATACTCCATCCTCTCAAGATACAACGACCACAAGGCAGAGAAGGCTGACCCGTTCGCTTTCAGCGCGGAGGTCCCGCCAAAGACTGCATCCATCGTAACCGCTGCCTGCTATGAATGGACAGACCATGAATGGATGCGGTCTCGGAAAGAGCGCAACTCGCAAAAAGCGCCGATTTCCATTTACGAGGTCCACTTCGGCTCGTGGAGAAGAGTCCCGGAAGAAGGCGACAGGCCTCTCACCTACAGAGAGATGGCCCCGCTCCTTACAGAGCACGTCAGGGAGACCGGCTTCACGCATGTCGAGTTCCTCCCATTGATGGAGCACCCTTTCTACGGCTCATGGGGATACCAGACTACAGGATACTTCGCGCCGACCGCCAGGTACGGGTCCGCGAGCGACCTCATGTACCTCATAGATTATCTCCACAACAACGGCATAGGCGTCATCCTCGACTGGGTCCCTTCCCACTTCCCGGCCGACGGTCATGGCCTTTCATACTTCGACGGCACGCACCTTTTCGAGCACGCTGATGCAAGACAGGGGTTCCACCCTGACTGGGCTTCGAGCATATTCAACTACGGCAGGAACGAGGTGCGGTCTTTCCTCATAAGCTCAGCCATATACTGGCTCGACAGATTCCACATAGACGGCATCAGGGTCGACGCCGTCGCCTCCATGCTCTATCTCGACTATTCGAGGAAGCCCGGAGAATGGCTCCCGAACGAGTTCGGAGGCAGGGAGAACATAGAGGCGATAAACTTCATCAAAAAACTGAATGAGGCTATCTATCAGGAATTCCCGGACGTAGAGACCTTTGCCGAAGAGTCTACCGCGTGGCCGATGGTATCGAGGCCCACTTATGTCGGCGGCCTTGGCTTCGGCTCAAAGTGGAACATGGGGTGGATGCATGACACGCTTAAATACTTCTCAAAAGACCCGGTCTACCGCAAGTACTCACACAATCAGCTGACGTTCAGCATCTGGTACGCCTTTACAGAGAACTTCCTCCTGCCGCTATCCCATGACGAGGTAGTACATGGCAAGGGGTCGCTAATAGGCAAGATGCCCGGGGACGAATGGCAGAAGTTCGCCAACCTGCGGGTCATGTTCGGCTATATGTTCGGGCATCCGGGAAAGAAACTCCTGTTCATGGGTAACGAGTTCGGCCAGATAAAAGAATGGAACCACGACGAATCAATCGAATGGCACTGTCTTTTAAGCCACTTTCACAGCGGGCTGCAGAAATGGGTATCCGACCTCAACAGGTTATACAGGGCCGAGCGCTCCCTTTACGAGCTCGACTCTGATCCCGAGGGGTTCGAGTGGATAGACTTCCATGACGCTGAGAACTCTACGCTCTCTTTTGTAAGAAAGACGCGGGATTCGAAGGAGCTGATGCTCGTTGTCTGCAACCTGACGCCTATTTACAGGCCTTGTTACAGGATCGGGGTGCCAAGGGGCGGCTGGTGGCAGGAGATGCTCAACAGCGACGGATGCGAATACTCAGGGAGCGGCAAGGGAAACTCCGGCGGGCTGGAAGCAGAGGCGGTAGCCTCCCACAAGAGGGTTTTTTCCCTCAATCTGATACTGCCCCCGCTCTCAGTCATGTTTTTCAAGAGCGCGTGGTAGGGAAGAGGCAGGATAATTTCGGCTGGAGATTTTCTTTTGCTCACTGGGTCTCTCCTCCCCTTACTTTAAGGGGAGGCTGGGAGGGGTTAGGCGTAAGCGATTTTTCTTTTGCACTATCGTACGCTTTTTGGGTTCTTTTTTTAACGGCAGGACCAAGCAACGGCCCTTGTATAAAAAAACATCGCTCTGACTCTTGCTTTGCACTTTCCGTGCGCCTTTAGGGTATGGCTCCTTTCGCTGTCCTGCCGTCTCGCAGAAGATGCAATAGCCTGCTCGTCGGTCGTCCTTTAGGCTCCTTCCGCCATGACCCGGGTTTTTTTAAAGGCAAGGACAAAGCAACTTCGCCAGCCGAGTTTTGTGTCAAGGCAAAGACTGAATTCAAAGACTAGAGTTTTGTTTTCGCTCCTCCCCTTAGTATAAGGGGAGGCTGGGAGGGGTTAGTTTGATAGGGCGGGTCACACCCGCCGAATGATTTTCTTTGTGCGCACTGCCGTGCACCTTTGGGGTATGGCTCCTTTCGCTGTCCGGCCGTCTCGCAGTAAATACTGATGCCTGCTCGTCAGCTATCAATCAGGCTCGCTACGCCATGACCCGTGTTTTGTTTGAAGACAAAGACTTACTTCAGACACTGCAGATTTCTAAAGAACTACCTTACTGCGCCTCCCTTGTAAACCACCCTGTATATCGCCCCTGCGTAGTCATCTGAGACGTAAAGCGCGCCGTCAGGCCCGACAATCGGGGCTACAGGCCTTCCCCACGGCCGGGTCCCATAGAACCAGCCTGTGATAAAGTCGATCGTCCCTCCAACAGGCGCTCCCTCCTTGAAGGGTACCGCTACAAGTTTGTACCCTGTAGCCTTGCTCCTGTTCCATGAACCATGAAAGGCGATATAGAGCGCATCCTTAAACTCTGCCGGAAATCCAAGTCCATCGCCGAAACTGATGCCAAGCGGGGCAGAGTGCGCCTGCATCATGACAACAGGAGGCTCGGTCGAGGCGCACCTGGCGGCTGTTCCATAATCCTTGTCATGGACCTTATCTCCATAGCAATATGGCCAGCCGTAATCGCCGCCTTCTTTTATGAGGTTCAACTCCTCAGGAGGCAGATCGTCTCCAAGCCAGTCCCTGCCGTTATCAACGCCCCAAAGCTCGTCTGTATCAGGGTGCATGGCCAACCCGACGGTGTTCCTGAGGCCTCTCGCGTAAATCTCGATTGCCCTGCCCTTTCTAAGGCGCATGACCGATGCCCTCTTGGGTTCGTCTTCAACACATGCGTTGCAGCTCGACCCTGCGCTTATGTAGAGAGTGCCGTCAGCACTTGCAACGACACTTCGGCTCCAGTGGCTACCGCCTGAAGGTATCTCAGAGGAAAGGACTCTCATCGGACCGGCCACAACAGAGCTTGCCTCCTTCTTCAGGTTTATGGCAATAACCCTGCCGGTCTCAGCGACTATCAGTTCATCTCTTGAGAACGCAAGCCCATGAGGGCGTGTAAGCCCCCTTGCAAAGACAACTTGTCTGTCCGCGACCCCGTTACCATCTTCATCAGGCAGAACAACCACCTGCCCTTCTGATGGAAGGCTGACAAAAAGTCGCCCCTGCCTGTCGAATGCCATCAAACGTGGGCTATCGAGGCCAGCGGCAAAGACAGAGACAGCAAAACCCTCCGGTACATTTAAATATCTCTCGACATTGAAAACGCCTTTCTTGAACTTTTCAGGGACATCGAGGCGAACTTTCACCAACTGCCAGCCCTGCGCTGAAGCCGGGCCACAGTCGACAGGCAAAATAGAGAAAAACAATATAAGAGTTATAACAGTCCATTTAAGAGACGAGAGAGACTTACAAAGCATATACATTCAAACCTCCTTACGCAGAGACGCACGTCAGTGCGCAAAAGAAAATCATTTGGCGGGTGTGACCAGCCCTACCAGACTAACCCCTCCCGGCCTCTGCCTTTGAATCTGCCTTTGCCTCAAAACAAAACCAGGGTCATGGCGTAGCGAGCCTGACTGAGAGCCGACGAGCAGGTTCCTGTATCTTCTGCTAGTCGGCTCGAAAGCGATGCGAGCCATACCCTAAAGGCGCACAGAAAGTGCAAAGCTGGAGTCAGACCGATATTTGCAAAGGAGCATGGTCTTGACCTGCCATTAAAAAATGAATCCAAAGGCGCATGGTGGTGCGCAAAAGAAAATCATTCGGCGGGTGTGACCCGCCCGATCGTCTAACCCCTCCCGGCCTCCCCTTAAAGTAATGGGAGGAGATAAGACAAAAAAGCGCACGGCAGTAGGCAATAGAACAATCCCGGCTCTATTATAACAGGGAATGAGCCGGTATCTAAGTATGGACCATATTGCGCTAATCCCGCCCGGTGCTATACTAAACAGATAAGCTCAAAAAGAGAGAAGCCATGTTAATTAAAAAGAAACGTACATGGGAGATACCTGAGAAAGAGGCCACACCTGAGGACGCCTACATGAACAGGCGCGGCTTTCTCAAAAAAACCGGCGCATATATCGGTGCGGCCGGGATATTGATGGCAGGGCTTAATACAGAAGCCTCGGCTCTTCTCGGGAATGACGATCGGATAATAAAAGTGCCAGGGTCTCCTACATCCCACCTCTATCCGGCAAGAAAAAACAGCCTCTACAGGCTCGACAGGCCTATAACCAGCGAAGAAGTAGCCGGGAGATACAATAACTTCTATGAATTCTCATCGGATAAAAACGTATGGATGCACATCGAAAAGATGCGCCTGCGCCCATGGACCCTTGAGATCGCAGGCCTTGTTGAAAAGCCGAAGGTCTATGACATAGATGAACTCGTTAGAAAGGTGGCCCTTGAAGAGCGGCTCTACAGGCTGAGATGCGTCGAGGCATGGGCGATGGCTGTACCGTGGACAGGCTTTCCTATGAAGGAGCTTTTGAGGCTCGTGCGTCCTTTGTCTTCCGCCAGATACGTCATGATGAGAACGTTCTACGCGCCTGAATGGGCATCGCAGCAGAGGCTTAGGTTCTGGCTCCCCTGGCCATACGAAGAGGGGCTTACGATGGAAGAGGCGTCAAACGAACTTACCCTGCTGGCTACAGGGATATACGGCCACGAACTTCCGCGCCAGCACGGCGCACCGATCAGGCTGATAGTACCGTGGAAGTACGGGTTCAAATCAATAAAATCGATTGTAAGGATAGAGTTTGTCGAGCGTCGGCCAAAGACCTTCTGGAATACCCTTGTGCCGCAGGAATACGACTTTAGAGCAAACGTAGACCCGCAGGTGCCGCACCCGAGGTGGTCGCAGGCGACCGAGAGGATAATAGGCACCGAGACGCGTCTGCCTACCATGAAGTTTAACGGGTACGGCGAGTATGTAGCGGGTATCTACAGGCAGGGTTAGGCCACCTTGACGGCTGAGCCCAAGTGCCTTGCAAACCACCTTGCCGCATATCCTGACACCAGATCAAGAGCCCCAGGCTCTTCAAAGAGATGCGTCGCCCCGGGGATTATTACGAGGTCCTTTTCAGACCTCAGCAGGCCGTATGCCTTCTTGTTGAACTCTATTACGACCTCGTCTTTCCCACCGACTATTAAAAGCGTAGGGGCCGTCACCTCAGGGATAAAATCAAGCGCAAGGTCAGGCCTGCCGCCTCTGGATACTACCGCGTTTACCCGGTCCTTCATTGCGACAGAAGCTGTGATTGCCGCTGCCGCGCCGGTACTCGCCCCAAAGTACCCGATATTCATCCCTCTTGTCTCTTCGTCTCCACCGGCCCAATATGTAGCGGCCACCAGTCTCTCTGAAAGAAGGCTGATATTGAAGCGAGTTTCGTAATCAATATCTTCGTCCCTGGTCAGCAGATCGATAAGGAGCGTTGACAGGCCTGCATCTCTCAAAGTCCGGGCGACATGATTGTTCCTGGGGCTGTGGCGCGAGCTTCCGCTGCCGTGCGCAAAGACCACCAGCCCAACCGACCCTTCGACCATGCCGAGCGCGCCTTCAAGTACAACGCCACCTACGTCGATATGAATAAGCCTCTCAGTGCTGGTTATGAGCCTCATCAGTCCATCCCTCCCCAATGACAGCAAAAGCCATCAAGATACGGAATACCGGAAGAGCCCTGTCGCAGCGGCAAGAACAAAATTGAAAAACCTTAAAGACCTCCGCCTCGTCCCTGAAATCTCAGACACTAACCCTTGCAACTGCAATCAGCCGCCTTTTTTTTGCATCCCGAACATACGCCGTCTTCAATAGGCGCTCCGCACTTTTTACATGGAGTACACCCGCAGGATTGACACATAGAATCACCCCCTCTATTCCAATATATTCAGTCGATATATAAGTATTGACAGATAATCAGCGGTTGTCAATATACAGGCTAATATGCTGATTTTACGATGTAAAATACAAAGCGGCGGTTTGATTTTTGTCTCAGCTCCACCCCTTTTTTTAAAGGGAGGCCGGGAGTCTGGCAGAACGGGTCACACCCGCCGCCTGATCTGCAGAACCAAGCAACGGCCCTTGTAAAAAATATCTATCTGATTTTAGCTTTACACTTTCCGTGCTCGTTTTGAGTATGGCTCGCATCGCTTTCGAGCCTGACGGTAGGGCGGGTCACACCCGCCGCATGATTTTCTTTTGCGTACTGCCGTGCGTTTTTGGGTTCATTTTTTAACGGCAGGACAAGACAACGCCCTTTTGCAAGAAAATATCGGTCTGACTCTTGCTTTGCACTTTCCGTGCGCGTTTTGGGTATGGTTCCCTTCGCTGTCGGGCCGTTTAGCAGTAGATACAAGAGCCTGCCAAGCGGCCCTCCTTCATGCTCATTCCACCATGCCCGGGTTGTTTTAAGGCAAAGGCAGATTCAAAGGCAGAGATTTTTTTCGCTCCTCCATTTTTTCCAAGAGAAGGCTGGGAGGGGTTAGCAGTAAAAAGCTTGAAGCAAAAAAAATGGACGGAATAAAGACCCGTCCATTCTCGCTCATATCAATGAATCCGCTTCTTCTCTACTTCCTTGAAAGCCTTCCGGCGATCTCGGCGACATGCGCCCCCTGAAAGCGCGCCATCCCGAGCTCATCGACGCTCGGCTGGCGAGACCCGTCAGGCCCGGCTATGGTAGAGGCTCCGTACGGACTGCCGCCGTTTATCTCGCTCATCCCCATCTGCCTCTTCTCTGAATAAGGCATGCCGACGATGACCATGCCCTGATGAAGGAGCGTTATATGGAAACTCAATATGGTTGACTCCTGTCCGCCGTGCTGTGTGGCTGAAGACGCGAAGACGCTACCTACCTTTCCTATAAGCGCCCCCTTCATCCATAGCCCGCCAGTTGAATCCAAAAAGGTCCTCATCTGCGCGCTCATGTTCCCGAAGCGAGTCGGGGTCCCGAATATGACTGCGTCCGCCTCGCTAAGGTCGTTGAGCGTGGCGAGAGGCACGTGGGCAAACTGCTTTCTCGCCTCGACCGCGCCCATCTTGGCCAGGACCTCGTCAGGCAGCGTCTCTTTCACCTGCAGGACCTTGACCTCGGCGCCCTTGACCTCTCTGGCACCCTGGGCGACAGCTTCGGCCATCTTCCAGACGTGGCCGTAGAGACTGTGAAAAATCACATTAACCTTCATGCGTAAATCCTCCTTGTACAGATAGGGTTGATTAGCCGCGGACTAAAGTCAGAGCTTGTTAAGCCCGTTTAGCGCCGCCTCCTTGTACGCGTCAGAAAGCGTCGGGTAGTTGAATACCGCGTCTTTAAAATAATCGACAGGCCCGCCGTAATTAAGGACAGCCTGGCCGATATGGATAAGCTCAGAGGCCTTCTCTCCGACAATATGCACGCCCAGGAGCTTTCTGGTATTACGCTCGAATATAAGTTTTATCATGCCGTGGACGTCGCCGATTATCTGCCCCCTTGCAACCTCTTGAAAGTATGCGCAGCCAACCTCATAGGCGACGCCCATCCGGGTAAGGGACTCCTCGGTCTCTCCTACCATCGAGATCTCAGGTATCGTATAGACGCCGTATGGCAGATGACCGGATATCTCGCAGGTGCGCCCTTCTTTGGAGAAGGCATGGCATACGGCTCGCCTGCCCTGCTCCATTGAGGTCGAAGCCAGAGAAGGAAACCCTATAACGTCGCCGATCGCATATATCGAGCCGACCGAGGTTCTGTAACTGCCGTCGACCTTGATAAGGCCCCTTGAGTCTACCACGATGCCGAGGGCTTGAAGGTTCAATCCGTCGGTATTGCCGACCCTGCCCATCGTGTAAAGGAGCTTCTGCGTTACTATGATCTTTCCGCTTTCCAGCCTTGTCACGACTCTCTCCGGCCTCTCAACCGTAATGTCGACTACCGTCTCCTTGAGACGCAGCGTCACCCCTGAGTGCCTCATCCAGTACATCAGGTTAGTGACTATCTCCTCGTCCGCGAAAGCCAGCAGCCTCTCTTTCTTTTCTACGAGCGTTATCTTCACGCCAAGAGCGGCGAAGATGCATGCGTACTCGCACCCTATGACACCGCCGCCGATGACAGCCATACTCTCAGGGATGCGGTTGAGGCTAAGGATGGAATCGCTGTCGTAGATCTGTTCTGTGTCAAAAGGAAGCCCCTGAGGATGGGCAGGCCTCGAACCTGTCGCGATTATGATTATTTCAGCCGTAAGCTCATCCGAGGCGCCTGAAGCGCCTTTGACTGAAAGCGTTTGAGGACCTACAAACGATGCCGACCCGTAGATAATCTCGACGTTGTTCCTGCTAAACTGATCTACGACGACCTCCATCTGCTTTCTTATCACCTCTGAGTTCCGATACATCAGCTCTGAGAGCGTTACGTCCTTTCCGAGCGTGGCATGGAACCCGAATACCGCCCTCTGTCTGAACCCGGCAAGGAAGAGCGCTGTTTCGCGTAGCGTCTTCGAGGGCAAAGTCCCTGTATGGATCCCTGCGCCGCCGACATAAGGGCTTTTTTCAATAATAACAGTCTTCTTCCCGAGCTTGGCGGCCTGGATCGCCGCCTTCTGTCCGCCAGGCCCTGAGCCTATTACGATGACATCATATTTTTTCAATTGAATTACCTTTCAAGGTTGTGAGCATCTTCTCATCTCGAAAGCAGACGTCCATGAGTTCATCAGGCTTCGCATCATCTAACCGCCGTGCCTGAAAGCTGACAGGCAGGCATGAATGGTAATGGCCAACGGACGGCGTTCCCACGTTCAAGTATATCTGCCCGGCAGGGGTTTGCAATACGGCACCGGCAAAAAGAAGGCTTTTAGTCACTGGTCTTCTTTTTCTACCAGCTGATAGGCGACGTTGGTGATGTACGAATTGATCCTTTTTAGATTAGTAAGGACGTCGAGGTGTATCGCGCTCGTATCTATAGACTCTTTGAAGCCCTTGTGGAGCCTGTTGATATGGGCTTGTCTCAGCTCACGCTCCGACTCATTAAGCTTTGCCTTGTGGTTTATGAGCTTTCTGGCAAGCTCGGCGTCTCTGCCAGCGAAAGCGGCGATACCCATAAGATAGTTCTCCACGACCCTTGAATGAAGTTCCTTTATCTCGCGCATCCCTTCGGGTGAGAACGAAAGCCCGCCCTTTATCTTCTTTCTGGCAAGGTCCATAAGGTTCTTGTCTATTACGTCGCCGATGTTCTCGATATTATCTGAAAAGAGCATCGTCTCTATCTCTCTTTTGGCCTGCTCTTCGGAGAGGGTCTCTCTTGAAAGTTTTGTCAGATAGAGCTTTATCTCCCTGTCGAGAAGGTCCACGTCGTCGTCCCGCTCTTCTATCTTCTCAAGGAGCGTGAGATCGTTTTTCTCAAAGACCTCAAGAGAGTTTTTGAGCATCTCCTGGACTATGTCGGCTGAACGGAGCGACTCCCTGGAGGCCTGCACGAGTGCGAGCGTAGGCGAGCTTAAGACTATCGGGTCGAGATACCTGGGGCCGAACCTCCCTGAGCCGGCTTTTTCAGGCATGATCTTCATCACAAGCTTGGTAAACGGGCCTGTAAAAGGGAGAAAGAGGACCGCTATGGCGATATTGAAAAACGTATGCGCATTTGCGACCTGCCTTGCCAGATCCGTTGTAGAATGGCCTACAAGAGCGGCGAATACGCCGAGGAAAGGCAGCACAAGTATTACACCCGCGACCTTAAAGAGCACGTGGGCCAGCGCCACCCTCTTTGCGTCAACCGAGGCGCCCATTGAAGAGACTATGGCGCTTACGCAGGTGCCTATGTTAGCGCCCAGGACTACAGGCATGGCGGAGTCGAGTGTAAGAAGCCCTGAGTGAGCGGCTGTTATCGCAAGACCGAGGGTTGCGGCGCTGCTGTGAAAAAGGGCTGTCAAAAGAGCTGAGACGATGATGCCGGCGACAGGGTCGGATGAGAGGCTGACAAGGAATTCTCTCATGAAAGGATTGCTGGTGACAGGCTCGAATATCTCAATCAGCATCTTGAGGGCAAAAAAGACGAAGCCGAAGCCGAGCACGACCTGGCCGATATCCTTTACATCCCCCTTTTTACCGATGAGTATCAGTCCTACACCCGCGCCGATGAAGCCAAAGGCATAATCATAGATCTTGAACGCGAGTATCTGTACGGTAAGGGTGGTGCCGATATCTGCCCCGAGTATCACGCCCATAGTCTGGCCGAGGCCGAGCAGGCCTGAGCCGACGAACCCTACGAGCATCACCGTCGTAGCGCTCGAGCTTTGAAGGAGCGCGGTGATAGTCGCCCCTGCGGCAACCCCCTTGAACCTGTTGCCTGTAGCTGTGAGAAGAAACCCCCTGAGACGCGCGCCTGCGGCCCTCTGCAACCCCTCCCCGGCAAGGTTGATCCCAAAGAGCATCAGCATCAAGGAGCCGAAGAGGCTCAATATGGCGATAGTAGTCATCTGATCCCCGGGACTAATACGTCGTTTAACCGCCAGATCATCTTCACATCTCAATCATATCCCTTCAATCGCCCATCTTCAAGCCTATTCCCCTTGTTTTAACAAGTTCGTCACAGGTTTTACAGGCCTCGGCCCGCAGCGCAAGAGGTATTTTGCCTTGCTTTTTTCAGGACGGAAAGTATAATTACCTCGTCATCGGACAGGCTTCACGCATGGCTTTATCCTACTTCAAGTGATGACGCCTTATATATGAGAGAGAAGCGCGCGCCGGCCCAACGGCAACGCACGTCCTTGATGTCTGATCGCATACTCTAAAAAAACCGCATTATTTACCCATACAGGAGGGATTAATGACCACCATCACAGAGATCCACGCAAGAGAGATACTCGATTCGAGAGGCAACCCCACTATCGAGGTCGACTGCACGCTTGACGGAGGCTTCATAGGAAGGGCGGCCGTCCCTTCAGGCGCTTCGACAGGCAAGTTCGAGGCTGTAGAGCTCCGAGACGGCGACAAGAAAAGATTTGCCGGCAAAGGCGTTTTAAAGGCCGTAAAGAACGTCAACGAGAAGATAGACTGCGCCCTTGTCGGACTTGACGCTACAGATCAGGTGTTCATCGACAAAACGCTCATCGAGCTTGACTCCACTGAAAACAAGAAAAAACTCGGAGCGAACGCTATCCTCGGCGTATCCATGGCGGTTGCCAGGGCCGCGGCAGAGGCATCTATGCTGCCGCTCTACAGATATATCGGCGGGGCGAACGCAAGGGTCCTTCCGGTCCCTATGATGAACATAATCAATGGCGGCGCGCACGCTGATAACGGACTCGACATACAGGAGTTCATGGTCGTGCCTGCCGGGTTCGAGCGCTTCAGCGACGCCCTGAGAGCCGGCGTAGAGATATTCCACGCCTTAAAAGGCATCCTCAAGAAAAAAGGCCTTAACACGTCTGTAGGCGACGAGGGAGGGTTCGCGCCTCAGCTGAAATCCAACAGAGACGCGATTGAAGTCGTCATCGAGGCGATAGGGGCCGCCGGATACAAGGCAGGCAAAGACGTACTCATCGCCCTTGACTGCGCCTCAAGCGAGATATACAAGTCAGGCGCATATATGCTTGAGGAGAACAAGCTTTCATCCGACAAGATGGTCGATTACCTCGAAGGGCTCGTAAAAGACTATCCTATAATCTCCATCGAGGACGGTCTTGCCGAGGACGATTGGAAAGGCTGGGCCCTCCTTACGCAGAAGATCGGAACAAAGTGCCAGCTTGTCGGCGACGATCTCTTCGTCACGAACGTGACGCGCCTGAAACGCGGCATCGACGAGGGGATAGCCAACTCCATACTCGTCAAGGTCAACCAGATAGGGACTCTTACCGAGACGCTTGAATCCGTGCAGATGGCGCAGAGGGCCGGATACACGGCTGTGATATCCCACAGGAGCGGCGAGACGGAAGATACGACCATAGCTGACATAAGCGTCGCTACTAACGCCGGTCAGATAAAGACCGGTTCGGCGTCAAGAACCGACAGGATGGCCAAGTACAACCAACTCCTTCGCATCGAGGAAGAGCTCGGGTCCATGGCCATCTTCCCCGGCCACGGGGCCTTTAAGGTAAAGAAGTAGCAGGGACTGAGATCACTGTATATTCAATGTTGCGGCCATCCGGACGGATGGCCGCAACATGCATTTGCAAAGCGCCTGGATTTTGTGGTATAGTTAAATATTAATGAACAGACCAACAGTCCCTTTCAAGCGGCGCATATCAATCCGACAACCCTTATAAACGAGGTATATGTTATCAAGCAGTATTGTGTTTGAGGCGTTCCTGATCTTATTTCTGATCATTTTAAACGGTTTTTTTTCAAGCGCGGAATTGGCCATCATCTCTGCCAAGAGAAGCATCATTGAAAAGCTCTCCAAGGAGGGCAATCACTCCGCCGCGCTGGTAAGCAAGATGAAGGAAGACCCCGACAGATTTCTTGCGACAGTGCAGATCGGGGTAACCGTTGTAAGCACCCTCGCCTCGGTCCTCGGCGGCGTACTGGCTACTGACAATATCCAGCCTCTCTTCGACGGCATCACCATAGGCCCATTAAAGAACGCGGCAGAGATCCTCTCGGTCGGCGTGGTGGTCATCATCATCTCATACACCTCCCTTGTCATAGGCGAGCTTGTGCCGAAATCCCTTGCGATAAACTACGCGGAGCGCATAGCGTGTTTCGCCGCGCGTCCTCTTGATCTTATGGCTACTGCGACCAACGTCTTTGTCAAGTTCCTCACCTCGTCGAACTCCGCCGTCCTGACTATCCTGGGAATCAAGGATACCGGCAAGCGGGCATTCATATCCGAAGAAGAGATCAAGTTCTTTATCAGAGAGGGCAAGGCGACCGGAGTATTCGAAGAGACAGAGGCCCAGCTCCTGCACGGCATATTCGAGTTCGCTGATACTACCGTAAAAGAGGTCATGGTCCCCAAGCACAAGATCAGCGCGATAGATATAGACACGCCCGCTCCCGAGATAGTGAAGTTCATCGCGGAGACCGGTTTTTCCAGGTATCCGGTCTACAGCAGGAACATGGAAAAGGTCGTAGGCATACTGTACAACAAGGACGTCTTCCGCGAGCTGGAGCAGGACAAGCAGGTCGTGATAAACGAGATATTAAGATCGCCGTTCTTCGTACCCAACTCGATAATGATCAGCAGGCTTCTTCGCGAGCTGCAAAGAAGAAAGATACACATGGCAGTAGTCATTGACGAGCACGGCGATCTTGACGGACTTGTCACGATCGAAGACATCCTTGAAGAGATCGTCGGAGAGATCGAAGACGAATACGACGTAGGCAAGGGCGGCCTCATCGAGAAGCTCAGGGACGGAACGATGGTAATCGACGCCTCTGCGTCTTTAGGAGACCTCGAAGACCTTGGCATTGTTATAGATGAAGAGACCGAAGAATACCACACGCTCGCCGGGTTCATGCTCTCTGAACTGCAGAGGATACCGCGTGGAGGAGAGTTTGTCGTCTACAGGAACATGCGCTTTACCGTAGTCGACGTCGAGCTGAACAGAATCATCAAGGTCAAGGTCGAACTGCTCGATAAGACCAACGGTATAAAACCTGCGGGCAAGACGATATAAATACACCGCAGCATCTTTCAAATGTTCAGGTTGCAAACCTGATTGCTTTGTCTTTGCCTTTAAACAAACCCGGCTGGCGAAGTTGCTTTGGCCTTGCCATTGCCGTCAAACAATCCGGGTCATGGCGTAGCGAGCCTGACTGAGAGCCGATGAGCAGGTATCTGTATCTACTGTACGGAGGCCGGACAGCGAAAGGAGCCATACCCTAAAGGCGCACGGAAAGTGCAAAGCAAGAGTCAGACAGGTGTTTTTTGCAAGGGGGCGTTGTCTTGTTTTGCCGTTAAAAAATGAACCCAAAAGCGCACGGTAGTCCACAAGAGAAAAACCGCTTGCCACTAACACCACCCAGCCTCCCCTTATAGTAAGGGGAGGAGCGAAAAAACTCCTCTGCCTTTGAATCAAAACCCGGCTGGCGATGTTGTTTTGCCTTTGCCTTGAAACAACACGGATCATGGCGTAGCGAGCCTGACTGAGAGCCGTTGAGCAGGTTCTTGTATTTACTGCGAAACGGCTCGAAAGCGAAGCGAGCCATACCCTAAAGGCGCACGGAAAGTGCAAAGCCAGAGTCAGACCGATATTTTTTGCAAAGGGGCGTTGTCTTTGCAGCAATTAAAACTTGTGTCCGGAAGCGCACGGCATGGCGGCAAAAGAAAAACCGCTTAACTACTAACCCCTCCCAGCCTCCCCTTATAGTAAGGGGAGGAGATAAAAAAAGAGCACGACAGTGCGCAAAAGAAAAACCGCCTGACCACTTTTCTATCCCTTTTTCAATATCTCCATCAGCTTTTTTATCGGCCTCGCATTCAACACGTCTTTTCTCTCAAGCCATCCCCTTGCCGCCGTATGAATGCCGAAACGGATATTGCCGTAGTGGCTGACCGAGTGGGCATCGGTCGAGATGGCGACCAGGATACCTTTCTCCCTTGCCATCAGGCAGTGTATGTCGTTAAGATCAAGCCTGTCCGGATATGAGTTAAGCTCAAGGGCTGTCCCTGTCTTTTTTGCCGCCTCCATGACCGCCTCAATATCTACTTCGTAGCCATCCCTCTCATTGATCAGCCTTCCGGTCGGGTGAGCGAGGATATTTACCCTGCCTGTCTCAAGCGCTTTTACGATCCGCCCTGTCATTACATCCCGTTTCATCTGAAAGCCTGAGTGAACAGCCGCTACTATGCAGTCGAGCCTCTCTAAGACAGAGTCCGGGTGGTCAAGCGTCCCGTCCGCCCTGATATCGACCTCAGCGCCCTTTAAGACAGTAAAACCGACCCCGCGTCTTTTCAGTCTCTCGTTATATGCCTCTATGGCGCAGATCTGCGCCACTACCCTCTTCTCGTCAAGCCCGTGGGCGACCCCTACGGCCTTTGAGTGGTCTGTGACTGCGATATACTCGTAACCGAGTTTTATTGCGGCCTCAGCCATCTCAGAGAGCGAATCGCCGCCGTCGCTCTCGTTGGTATGGACATGGAGATCGCCTTTGATGTCAGAGGTCTCGACTACGCGCGGCAACCTCCCGGCAACAGCCGCCTCTATCTCCCCCCTGCCCTCACGAAGCTCCGGAATGATGAGTGGCAGCCCAAGCGCCCTGTAGAGGTCCTCCTCGCTTGCGCCTGCCACAAGCTTTTCATCTGAGTCGAAGACCCCGTACTCATTGACCTTGAGCCCCATCCTCCTGGCCCTCTCGCGAAGCTCCACGTTATGGGCCTTGGAACCTGTAAAATAGATAAACGCCGCGCCGAAGTTCTTCTCTTCCATCACCCTTATATCGACCTGAAGCCCTGTCTTAAGGATGACCGAGGACCTTGTCTCACCCTTGGCCAATACCTCTCTGACATCAGGATGAGCTACAAACGCCGAGGTCACCGGCAGATGGTCATCAGAAATAACAAGCAGATCGATATCCCCGACAGTCTCCTTCCATCTTCGAAGGCTCCCGACAGGCTCGACCCTTTCAACCCCGGGGACCCTCTTCAGATATGTGACAAAGGCGTCTGCGTACTGCATGGCGACCGAGAGCTTGAATTTGCCGGTCGATGTTCTGATAGTCTGTATCGATTTGAGTATCCTGGCCTCTGTGACAGGCCCCATGCCGTGGAGCGTCTTAAGTAGGCCTGCCATTGCGGCGGCCTCAAGGTCGTCTATCCCCTTTATTCCCAGTTCTTTAAAAAAAAGTCCCGCCTTTTTCGGCCCGACGCCTGATACCCTTAAAAGGTCAAGCACCCCGGCAGGAAGCTCCTTTTTAAGCTCTTCCAGGTAGCCGCACGACCCTGTTGTAATAGCCTCGATGACCTTTGCCCTGATGCTCTCTCCTATCCCGTGTATACCTGTGAGCGCTTTTTCGCCGCCAGACTCGAATAGGCCCCTGAGGCTTTCAGGGTGTCCTTCGATGCTAAGGGCCGCGTTCCTGTATGAACGTATCCGGAAATTATCTGCGCCCTTGATCTCAAGAAGGTCAGCTATCTCTGTAAAAAACCTCGCCAGATCGGAATTTTCCATAATCTCCCGTGATGTCTCGAAGTCAAATCTTAAATGCGATGGCAGCAGCGGACGAATTAGCTTTGATTCACCCGATATCTGATTATATAATATTTGGATTGACTTGGAGTAAGGTTTGCAATAAATTCTCAGTTCATACGACAACACAGATTACGGCGAGCGATGAATATTAAACAGATCAGAACAGGCCGGGCAAAGACCGACCCGATAGGCATCTTCGACTCAGGCATAGGCGGCCTGACTGTCATGAGGGAGATTACCGATCTTCTGCCAGGCGAAAACACGATATACCTCGGAGACACGGCACGCGTGCCATACGGCTCCAAATCAAAAGAGACGGTCGAGAGGTATTCCTTCGAGGTAGCCTCCTTTCTGCTGAAAAGCAACATAAAGATGCTGGTAGCGGCGTGCAACACAGCCTCAGCCTATGCCGTGGCAGACCTCAAAAAAAGACTCGATATCCCTGTCATAGGCGTGATCGAGCCAGGGTCAAGGGCCGCTGTGGCCGCTACAATAAATAACCGCATCGGCGTCATAGGGACGGAAGGGACCATCAGAAGCGGCGCCTACTCAAGCGCGATTAAACTTATAAACCCCGAGGTTGAGACGTTCGTCAAGGCCTGCCCGCTCTTTGTCCCGCTTGTAGAAGAAGGGTGGGCTGACGACCCGGTGACAAGGCTTGTGGCTGAGCGCTACCTAGCAGAAATGAGGGAGAGCGGCATAGACACCCTTGTACTCGGATGCACGCACTACCCGCTCCTGAAAAGCACAATATCTTCCGTAATGGGGCCAAGCGTGCGTCTGATCGATTCCGCGGCCTCAACAGCCGAAGAGGTAAGACGCGTACTTGGCCAGAGGAGCCTTCTGAGCGACGCCGAATCTCAAGACGCTTTACACAGGTTTTTTGTGACCGACTCGCCGGAAAGGTTTCTTGCCGTTGGCAGAAGGTTTTTCGGGACCGGGCTTGAAAAAGCCGAGCTTGCGATACTAAACGAGGATTAAAGGACATTGCCTTGAAAAAAACAGCGTCAAAAACGGCAAAAAACGGGCCTTCAAAGGTCATACAGATGCCTAAAAACAAGAAGGCCGGCAACAGGCCGAGGCCGTCAGGCAAGGCAAAGGCCGGCAAGCGCGGCAGCGGGTACATGACCGTCGTAATCGTCGCCCTCGTAACCGTGATCGTCGGCATCATACTGATTACATACCTGACGCCAGGCAGGCTCACAGCCCCGGATAAGACCGGCTTCAAAGATATAAATATCTATGTAAGCGACAAGGAAGGAATTGAACTGAAGGCCAGAAAGGTCTCTATCCGCGCAGGCACTCCGGCAGAAGAGGCCAGAGGCGCCATTACAGCGCTTCTGGAGAATAACGAGACACTGCCGTATGGGGCACGTCTCATAGGCCTGTCGGTAAAGGACTCTACAGCCTACGCGGATTTTTCCGCCGAACTGGCGGCAAACCATCAGGGCGGTTCGTCAGGCGAGATCCAGACCATCTACTCGATAGTCAACTCCATCGCGCTGAACATACCTGAGATAAAAAGAGTGCAGATCCTGATCGAAGGCAAGAGCGAAAAGACCCTTGCCGGCCACATAGACATCAGCCAACCCCTTTCACCTGAGACTATAACCCCGAAAAACTGATATACTTAAGGATCAAACAGGCCATTTATCCGCCACGGAATAATTCATGGCGTCAAGGGGGCTTTGCGCATGGCAGACTCCAAAAAAGGCTTCAGGCTTGAAAGGGACACCCTCGGGGAGATGCTTGTCCCTGCAAAAGCGCTCTACGGCATACAGACGTTGCGCGCCTCTGAGAACTTCCGGATAAGCGGTATCAGGCCAAAGGGGATATTCATCAAGACTACGGCCATGGTCAAAAAGGCCGCGGCAATCGCCAACACCGCACTCGGCCTGCTCGACAAACGAAGAGGCGATGCGATCATCAAGGCCGCCGAAGAGGTGATCGAAGGAAGGCACGACCATGAGTTCCTCGTAGACGTATATCAGGCCGGCGCCGGCACGTCGCATAACATGAACGCCAATGAGGTCATCGCCAACCGCGCGATAGAACTCATGAGAGGAAACAGGGGCGACTACTCGATCATCCACCCGAACGACCATGTCAACATGGGCCAATCCACAAACGACACGATGCCCACAGCCCTGAGGCTCGCCCTCATCCTGACTTCTGCCGATCTGCTTACAGCACTTGCGAGGCTTCGCAAGGCGCTTACCTCCAAGTCGAAGGAGTTTTCAAGGGTATTAAAATCCGGACGGACGCATCTTCAAGACGCCGTACCGATGACGCTCGGCGCCGAGTTCGGTTCATACGCATCTTCCATATCTGCGGCCATGGACGCGTTTGCGCCGCCGTTATCACGCCTGAAGGCTCTGGGTCTCGGAGGCACGGCTACAGGAACAGGCATAAACAGCCACCATCTTTTCAGGGTTCGTGCGATATCAGCTCTCAGGGAGATATCAGGGATCAGCGGACTAAAAAAAGCCGCAAACCCGTACAGTGCCATAAACAGCATGGCTGATTTCACTTCGTACTCCGGTGCCCTTCGCGAGACTGCCTGCGAACTGATACGCATCTCCAACGATCTGAGGCTCTTAGGCTCAGGGCCGAGGACAGGCCTCGCTGAGATAAGATTTCCTGCCATACAGCCAGGCTCGTCGATAATGCCGGGCAAGGTAAACCCGGTCATGGCAGAGATGCTCGCTATGGTCTGCTTTCAGGTAATAGGCAACGACACGGCTACTGCCCTGGCAGTACAAGCAGGCCAGCTTGAGCTGAACGTCATGCTCCCGGTAATAAATTATAATACGCTCCACTCAACCGAAATACTAAAATCAGCGATAGATGCGTTCGCATCCCGGTTTATCTCAGGGATAAAGGCCGATAGCGCCAGATGCGCCGAATACCTTGAAGGCTCCGTGGGGCTGGCTACGATACTTAACCCGGCAATAGGCTATGAAGCAGCCGCGTCAACAGCTAAAGAAGCGCTGGCCACAGGCAAAAGCATAAAGGCAGTAGCTCTGGGAAAAGGGCTTATCAGCGAAAAGGCCTGGGGTATTCTTGTAAGAAAGGCGGCAGACCTCAAAACCGGGGAATAATTGCGTAATCCCTGACAACAACCCCTGCCGAACAACCGTGTCCATGCGAACCGCAACCCTGCTGAGAATCTATTAAAGTTTTGCCGCCGATGTCCGAAATAATAAGACAGCATAATGGAGTATAAAATAAAACCATGAGTGAAGCCGGCGCAATATCCATGCGAATTGACAGGAAAGAAGAACTCCGTGAGCGTGTCGCGGAGCTTACAAAGGTATCGACTATCCCCTCTGTGCTTAAAAAGATCATAGAGGTCATCGAAGACAAGAGCTCGACCGTAGTAGACCTTGAGAGGGTGATTGAGCGCGACCAGGCTATAGCCTCTCGGCTGATAGCGGCTTCTAACGCCGCCTTCTACGGCTTCCCGCGGAAGATATGCTCGATATCCCAGGCGGTGCTTGTCCTCGGATTCGAGATGGTCAAAGGATTGGCCATCTCAACGGCGGTCTTCAACGGCCTTAGCAAACAGGGGTTTCCGTGGCTTAAAGAGATGTGGTGCCATTCATTCGAGACCGCCATAGCCACATCCCTGCTCGCAGGGCATACCGGCTCGATAAACAAGGAGACAGCCTTCATGGCCGGGCTCCTGCACGATATCGGCAGGCCGATACTCTACCAGATGTTCGGGAGCAGGTACGCTGATATATCGGTCAGGTCCAATATCGACCTGACCGATAACGAAGAAGAGGCCTTCGGCGCGACCCATGCTGATGTCGGCACCTGGTTCACTGACAGATGCATGTTCCCGGTAGAAACTGTCGATGCGATCAGGTTTCACCATTGCCCTGAGTCCCACCGCGGGACGCCAGGCAGTACGACAGACATGCTTGTCCCGATCGTGTATCTGGCGAACATCATATCTACCGAGAGAGACGGCGTCCTTATCTCCACGACACATGCCAGACAGATAAAAAAACTCAATTTGACGCCGACTGCGATCGATGAGGTCGAGATATATATCTCAAAATCGAGAGAAGACATCAAAAAGTTCTTTATCTAGGCCTTTAAGAGCTGGTCGTTCGTACGGCTGATCGCCGGTCCGGCTGAGCCTTGGATGCCGTTCTTCTTTTTAATGACGAGCCTCTTGCTTGAATAGTTTAAAGCAGTTGCCGCAACAGCTGATAGCTCAACGGATCTGCGCTACATAAATGTCCTGCCGCTCTGACCGATAAGTTCAAGCATGCCTGCGATCAGTACTTTTTTTCAACCGGCAGACCTGAATCCTTCCAGAGATCAAAGCCGCCAAGGAGCGCGCTAGCCCCGATAATGCCTTTCGCTATGAGGATATTCGCCGCACGGGCGCTTGAGTGTTCGTCTGTTCAAGTGCAGTAAATAACCACCTGTCTTTGCGCGTCGATGGTCGCTCCGAAACTCTCAATCTCTTCAAGCGCGACCCTTACCGCACCCGGCAATCTGGATTCGCTCCGGAGATAATCCGCATCGTTTCTAGCATCGATTAACAGGAGATCCTCACCTGCCTCCATCTTTTTCAGTACGTCTTCCTTAGTAATCCTTGGCGCTTTCATAAATGCCCTCCATGTTTTGATCCTCATCACTCATTATAGAATCCCTGATACGGATAAAGGAGGCTCGAACCATACTTTCAGCATAGCAGGTCGCAAAGACCAGTCAAGGCGCGCTAAAAAAAATGCGCTAAAAGACACTATCATAAACTGGCAGTTCAGCCGGTCGTGAACGTAAACAGCTTTATACCTGACATCCTTGAAAAAGACCGGTATATGTCATAAGATAAGATCCTGCGCAAAAACACTTCAGCCGGAGGGCCTTGATGCATTTAATCAAAAACCGCCTTACCTTGACTCTGTTATTGATCTCGCTATCCATCTTGTTTTTACGAGGCTCTGCATCGGCCGAGCCAAAGGCCGTGCTAAAGGCCACGCTTGAAAACGGTCTTACAGTCCTCATAGAAGAGCAAAGGAGCGCCCCGGCAGTCTCTATACAGATGTGGGTGCGTGTCGGCGGCGCCGATGAGACTGACAGGCTCTCCGGCATCTCTCATGTCTTCGAGCACATGCTTTTCAAGGGAACCGCCAGGAGAAAGGTAGGTGAGCTCGCCGGAGCCGTTGAATCTGTCGGCGGAGACATAAACGCGTACACGTCCTTTGACAATACAGTATACCATCTCACCGTGCCGAGCAGGTACTTCGCGACAGGGCTTGACGTCATAAGCGATGCGATACAGCACTCGGCCTTCGACCCTGATGAGCTTAAAAAAGAGCTGGAAGTAGTTCTCGAAGAGATACGGATGAACGAGGACAAGCCCGGAAGGAACCTCTACAAGATGCTCCTTTCAACCGCCTACAGCTCTCACCCGTACAAGAGGCCTGTCATCGGCTCTGTGGAGACGGTCAAAGGACTTACCAGAGACGAGATCATCAGCTTCTTCCGCAGATGGTATATCCCCGGCAACATGACGCTTGTCATAGCCGGTGATGTGGACGCCAAGACGATTTTGAGCGCAGTAAAAAAGAGTTTCAGCGATTTTAAAAACGCCACTGACCCTCATCGTAAGAGAAAGGCGGAGCCTGGTCAAAAAGGGATACGGACGCAGGTCGCATCAAAGGACCTCAAAGAAGCGCATATCGGGATGGCCTTCCATATACCGGCTATAAGCGGCAAGGATACGTTCGCGATAGACGTCATGTCGCTGATACTCGGCGCCGGAGAGTCTTCCAGGCTCTACAAGAAGCTCAAGGCTGACAGCTCGCTCGTACACTCGATCTCGACCTATCCGATGTCACTTAAGGACCCGGGCCTTTTCTTCATAACCGCTTCGCTCGAAGACGGAAAGATCGACCCGGCTATAGAAACGATCATGACAGAGATAAGAAGGCTCGCAACTTCAGGGCCTGAAGCGTCTGAGATAGCAAAGGCGAAGCTCAACTTAGAAAGCGAGTTCGTCTACTCAAGAGAGACCGTAGACGGTCTGGCCGGAAAATTGGGATACTACGCGTCGAATATCGGGGATATCGGATACGAGAAAAAGTATATCGAGGGCATACGCTCCGTGACAGCTGATGACGTCTCGGCTGTTGCCGGCAGGTACCTCTCATCGGCAAACATGACAATCGCCGCCCTGGTGCCTTTGTCGGCAAAAGAGGCAATGACGGCTCAAAGGCTGGCTGAAACGGTAAAAAATGCCGAGGCAAAGGCCTCATCTATAGCTAAGGCTGCCGGTGAACAGGCCGAGACGACAACAAAGGTCAGGCTTGAAAACGGCATCACATTAATAGTCAAAGAGGTCCATTCAAACCCGACCGTCGCCTTCTACGCGGCGTTCCCTGGCGGCGTACGGTTTGAAGACGCAGGCACCAGCGGCATCGGCAACTTAACGGCTGATATGCTTACGCGCGGCACCGTAAAATGGTCAAGGGAAGAGCTTGCCGCAGAGGTCGACGGGATGGCAGGCGGCATCAGCGGCTTTTCAGGCTGGAACTCCACAGGCGTTTCAGGAAAATTCCTCTCGTCTTATTTCGACAAGGGTCTAAGCGTCCTTGCTGATGTAATAACGAGCCCGACATTCCCTGCTGACGAACTTGAAAAATCAAGGGCTGACATATTGGCCTCCATAAGGCGACAGGAGGACAGCCCATCATCATTCGCGTTCAAGCTTCTCTATAAAGAGCTCTTTAAAAAGCACCCTTACGGCATGCCTGTATCAGGCACTGGCGATTCCATAAAAACCATTACCAGAGATGACATCATTAGCCACTACACGCACCACTTTACCCCGGAGAGGATGGTCCTGGTAATAGTCGGAGATGTAAAGACATCAGAGGCTGTCGAAAAGATAAAAAACCTCTTCAAAGGATTCAAGCCCGGAACGTCAGTGCTTAATACGCCTCCCTCGGAAGACAGGGCCGTAGAGATACGCACAACCGGCGCGGTTATGGACAAGGCCCAGACACACATCGGCATCGGTTTTTTAGGGACGTCCATCGGCTCGAAGGAGAGCTACCCTCTAAGGGTACTGGCTGAAGTGCTGTCAGGCCAGGGCGGGAGGCTTTTTCTAAACCTCCGGGACAAAAAGAGCCTCGCCTATTCGATCAGCGCGTTTTCAAAGGAAGGCGTAGACCCGGGGATGTTCGGCGCATATATAGGCACCGCGCCTGAAAAAAAAGAAGCTGCAATCCAGGGCATCCTCGCTGAGATAACTGATGTGCGCGATAATAAAGTGCGGCCCGATGAGATACTCAGGGCGAAACGCTCACTCATCGGCGGCTACGAACTGGGACTTCAGGAAGTCTCCAGCCAGGCCTCTGACATGGCAAACAACGAGCTATATGGTCTGGGATTTGACTTCTCAAAAAGGTTCGCAGACAAGATAGAGGCCGTTACTGAAAACGACATCCAAAACGCGGCAAGGGATTACCTGAGACTTGACGCCTATACGATCTCGATAGTCGGGCCAAACGGCGCTAAACCTGTCGAAGCGGTAAAATAAAAGAGGTGGAGCTTTGTCTTCGCTCCACCTCTTGGTCTGGTAGGGCGGGTCACACCCGCCGAATAATTTTCTTTTGCGCACTGTCGTGCGACTTTTTGAATGCATTTTTTAACGGCAGGACAAGACTGCGCCACTTTACAAAAAAATATCAGTCTGACTCTTGCTTTGCACTTTCCGTGCGCCTTTAGGGTATGGCTCCTTTCGCTGCCCGACAGTCTCGCAGAAGATACAAGAACCCGCTCGTCAGCCAGACTTTAGGCTCCTTCCGCCATGACCCGTGTTTTTTAAAAGCAAAGACAAAGCAACTTCGTCAGCCGGGTTTTGTATCAAGGCAAAGGCTGGAGCATTGTCTTCACCCTCCCCTTACTTTAAGGGGAGGGTGGGAGGGGTTAGTAGTAAGCGCACTTTCTTTTTGCGCATTGCCGTGCGCATTTCGGGAATGTCTCGAACTGACCGTATAAAAAATATCTATCTGATTTTAGCTTGCACTTTCCGTGCGCCTTTAGGGTATGGCTCGCTTCGCTTTCGAGCCGACTCGCAGTAAATTCCGATGCCTGCTCATCGTCTCTCAGTCAGGCTCGCTACGCCATGACCCGGATTGTTTAAAGGCAAGACCAAGACAACTTCGCCAGCCTGGTTTTGTATCAATGCAAAGGCTGGAGCATTGTCTTCACCCTCCCCTTACTTTAAGGGGAGGCTGGGAGGGGTTAGTAGTCTGGTAGGGCGGGCATACCCGCCACATGCTCGGCGGCTCCCCTTCAGGCTCGCTACGCCACGGCCCGTGTTTTATTTAGACAAGGAGATATAACAAGCAAAAAAAGCCCCCCGTCTCATAGAGCGAGGGGCTTCGCAATAAACGGCTTAAAAAAATCTACGGCATCCAGACATACATAAAACTCATTCCCAGCCTTTCTGTGAAGAGCCCTGCGTCTATATTAAGCAGGTTCACCTGTGCTGGGCCCTCTTGCAGAGCAGAGTAGATATTGTTCTTGTAGGCCCTCGGCTGTGAATACGTTATCACTGTCGCCTCTTTTATCCCTGCCAGCTGCTTTGCCGAGTCAATGGCGTCCTCCATGTAGCCTATCGAATCGATAAGCTTTGAATCAAGCGCCTGCTTCGCTGAAAAGACCCTGCCGTCAGCCAGCCTTTCAAGCTCATCTCGTTTCAGAGATTTTCTGCCGTCCAATATGACTTCAAGGAACCTTTCGTACATCCCGTCTATCACCGACTTGATCACCCTTCTCTCATCATCTGTCATGGTCTTAAGCGGTGAGCCGATGTCCTTCATGGCCCCTGTCTTTACGGTCTGATTTGCAATGCCTATCTTCTCCATCAGCCCTGCGGCGTTTACGCTGTACGCTATCACGCCGATGGAACCGGTCACTGTCGTCGGGTGCGCGATTATCTTATCCGCCGTAACAGCGAGATAATAGCCGCCTGATGCCGCGACATCCATAAGCTCGGCGACAACGGGGATGTTCTTCTTTTTCTTGAAGGCCTTAAGCTCGTGGCTGATTATGTCGCAGGTCGTAACCGAACCGCCCGGACTGTTTATCCTGAGGACTATGGCCTTTATGTGCTCGTCTTTTGCGGCAAGCAGAAGCTCCTCTTTGACGCGCGCCGTGATAGTTGCCTCAGCGCGTGAAAGCATCGAGCCCCTGGCCTCCTGCGCGGTAATGACGCCTTCGATATCGATAATGAGGACCTTATCAGCCCCGCTTCCCTCAATAGCCTTCTCGGCAAGTGGCTCCTGCCTCGGCAGGTTTATCATGACGCACCCGGTGGCAGAAAACAGTGTCAGCAGTATTAAGACCAAAAACTTTTTCATGCGCCTCCTTTTGTCCTTCGCTATAAGCGGTTCGTCGGATCAAGCCTCAGAGATATTTCCAGCCCCCTATCGCAGACCGGAGTCAACACCTCGATCTCTTATTTTTCCTCGATGGGAGCCTGATAGAAAAACCATCTTTTCAGACTGCCCGCAAAGAGCCGCGCTGAAAGAAAGTTTACCTCATGATGAGCCTGTGCGCAAGCAGGCAGGAGGTGCTGGAAGAGTTACGCGAACTGAAATATCATGGAGGCTGCCGCTTAAGATACAGGAGCGTACCAGCAGGCATGGCATTGATACTGACATGGATGGAGATCAAAATATTCTATTGCGGAAGTGAAGATACCAAGCCGGCATGAAGGCAGGCATAATTAATCGCGACTCGGTAAACACAGGCGAGACAGGAGTAAACGCCGGGATCGTCAGGTGATCTTACCCATCTTATTGAGGAAGTCGCCTACAGCCACCCTCATCATAGCGGAGAGCGTCCAGTTCTGGCCAAGCTTAATCTTATACTCGGCGGCCAGCTCCTTCATCTTCTCGACCTGCTCTTCCTCAAGCGTTATAGTGATTTTTTTGAAAGCCTCTTCATGATCGTGGCCTGCGGCGTGTTCGTGGCCGCACTCTCCGTGTCCGTCTCCCATCCGTTTCCCCCTTAGATCACTGACTTGTTGTTGCGACCTTTTAAAACCGCCTTCTTGCGCTCGTTAAGTATCGCCTTGTCGGATGTATCTTTTTCAGGAAGCGTCTTCGCCTTTTTTATGTACTTTATTTTCGAGTCCATGTGCCTGTTTATGATCTCAAGGACCTCTTTGGCGCTATCAGTCATGACAATAAAGTTCATATCGTCAGGGGATATGGTCTTGTACCTGAGCATCGAGTTTTTCATGAAGTCTACCAGAGGTGACCAGTATTCGGTCCCGAAAAGGATCAACGGGAACGGATATATCTTATGGGTCTGGATGAGTGTGAGCGCCTCGAAGAACTCGTCAAGCGTACCGAAGCCGCCGGGCATGCAGACGTACCCTATGGCGTACTTTACGAACATGACCTTTCTCGCGAAGAAGTACTTGAAGTGGAGCGACTTGCTCTGGTACTTGTTCGGCTTCTGCTCTTTGGGCAGTGTGATATTGAGCCCGACTGAGACGCCCTTGTTCTGGGCCGCGCCTTTGTTGGCGGCCTCCATGATGCCGCCTCCGCCGCCGGTTATAACGGCGTAGCCGTTCTTCGAGAGAAGGTCAGCGACCTCAACGCACTTCTTGTAATACTTGTTGTTCTGGTTGAGGCGCGCCGAGCCGAATATCGAGACTGCAGGCCCGATATCAGCGAGCTCGTCGAACCCCTCGATGAACTCGCTCATGATGCGGAAAAGACGCCATGTTTCCTTGCCCTTCAGATCTTCTACCATACCAGGCTCACTCCCATTCAATAGTGCTCGGCGGTTTAGAACTGATGTCGTAGACCACCCGGTTTACCCCACGCACCTCGTTGATGACCCTCGTGGATATCCTCTCCATCACAACGTACGGTAATCTGACCCAGTCGGCTGTCATGCCGTCGACGCTGTCAACGGCCCTCAAAGCAACGGTATTCTCGTAAGTCCTTTCATCTCCCATAACGCCTACGGTCTTTATCGGCAGGAGCACCGCGAACGACTGCCAGATCTTCGTATAAAGTCCTGCGGCCTTTATCTCTTCGAGGACTATCGCATCAGCCTCTCTTAATATATCGCATCTTTTCGCTGTTACTTCACCGATAATTCTGATCGCAAGGCCGGGGCCGGGGAAAGGCTGGCGGTCGATCACCTCATCCGGCATCCCCATCTCTCTGCCAAGCGCCCTCACCTCGTCCTTGAAAAGCTCCCTCAGAGGCTCGACGAGCTTCAGCTTCATCTTCTTCAAAAGCCCGCCGACGTTATGGTGGCTCTTTATCGTTGCCGAAGGGCCCTTGAAGGATACAGACTCGATCACGTCGGGATAAAGCGTCCCCTGAGCAAGGAACCGGACGTTCTTTATCTTCTTCGCCTCTTCCTCGAAGAGCCTTACGAACTCGCCGCCGATGATCTTTCTCTTCTTCTCAGGATCGATTACGCCCTTGAGCTTCGTAAGGAACCTCTTTGACGCATCGACCCTTCTGATATTCATGTGGAAGGACTTTTTCAAGGTCGCCTCGACCTTGTCGGCCTCGCCTTTGCGAAGGAGTCCGTTATCGACAAAAACGCATGTCAGTTTCGAGCCTATCGCCTTGTGGACAAGAAGGGCCGCAACAGCCGAATCGACACCTCCACTTATCCCGCAGACGACTCTGTCTTCCCCAACCTTTGCCCTTATCTCGCTGATAGATGTCTCTATGAACGACTTCATCGTCCATGTCGGCTTGCAGCCGCAGACGCGCATGACGAAGTTCCTGAGAAGCTTCGTTCCAGCTGGGGTATGGACGACCTCAGGGTGAAACTGAACGCCATAGATGCGCCTTACAGGGTCCTTCATCGCGCAAAGCGCAGAGTTATCGCTGTGGGCGGCCGTAGTAAAACCGGCAGGCAGGGCCTCGACCTTGTCTCCGTGGCTCATCCAGACCTTCATCGACCTGCCGAGGCCGTAAAAGAGGTCTTTCGCATCATCAATGCTCAGATCCGCTCCGCCATACTCCCTTTTTTTCGACCTCTCTACCCTGCCGCCAAGGAGCTTTGCAGTAAGCTGCATCCCGTAGCAGATGCCGAGCACCGGAACGCCGAGGCCGTAGAGCGCCTTGTCTATTACAGGGGCTTCCTTGTCATAGACGGACGAAGGCCCGCCTGAGAGGATTATGCCCTTCGCATTGAACTCCTTGACGAACGAGAGCCCCTTGTTGTACGGGTGTATCTCGCAGTAGACCTTCGCCTCCCTGATGCGCCTTGCTATAAGCTGTGTGTACTGTGAGCCGAAGTCCAGTATAAGTATCTTCTGAGCGTGTATGTCCATCTATTGTCGTCTTCCTTTATTGTTATCTTGTAAAAACTGAACCAAAAAGCCAGAAGGCCGTACGTCACTCAGGCCTGTAATTAGGCGCTTCCTTAGTGATCGTCACGTCATGGACGTGGCTTTCCCTGAGGCCTGACGAGGTGATCCTTACGAACCTTGCCTTCTCATGGAGCTCAGTCAGTGTCTTCGCGCCGCAATAACCCATGCCGGCCCTGAGGCCGCCGATCAACTGGTAAATAGTGGAACCTATCGGCCCCTTGTGCGGGACCCTGCCCTCTATGCCCTCGGGGACGAGCTTAAGGTCGCTCTCTACATCATCCTGGAAGTACCTGTCCTTGCTCCCTTTCTTCATCGCCTCTATCGAGCCCATGCCCCTGTAGAGCTTGAAGGTCCTGCCCTGATATAGTATCGTCTCGCCAGGGCTCTCATCAGTGCCTGCGAAGAGGCCGCCTATCATGACCGTATCTGCGCCTACTGCAAGCGCCTTCACTATGTCGCCTGAATACTTTATCCCTCCGTCGGCTATAACGGGTATGTTCCTCTTCCTGCCGACAGCGACACAGTCGCTGATAGCTGTTATCTGCGGGACCCCGATGCCAGTTACTATCCTCGTGGTGCATATCGACCCCGGCCCAACGCCAACCTTGATAGCGTCTACGCCCGCCTTCATAAGCGCCTCTGCGGCTTCAGCCGTGGCGATATTGCCGGCGATAAGCTGGCAGTCGAAGTTCTTCTTGGTAGCCTTTACAGCCTCTAACACGCCCTTGCTGTGGCCGTGCGCGGTATCTACTATGATACAATCGGCTCCGGCCTTCAGAAGAGCGTCTATGCGCTCTTCTCTGTCAAAAGAGACGCCTACAGCCGCGCCGACCATAAGCCTGCCGAGGTTATCCTTGCAAGAATCAGGATACTTAGCCCTCTTTTCGATGTCCGTTACGGTGATAAGCCCTTTCAGACGGTTTTTCTTGTCGACTACAGGGAGCTTTTCTATCCTGTGCTTATGCAGCATCTCCCTTGCAGTCTCGATCGACGTGCCGTACGGAGCCGTTATAACCTCTTTTGTCATAACGTCAGCGATCTTCTTTGTAGGGTCTGTTTCGAACCTCAGGTCACGGTTGGTGAGTATACCTACGAGGACTCCCTCGGCGTTGACTATCGGGAAGCCTGATATCTGCTCTTTTTTCATGATATCAAGGGCGTCCGAGACCTTCTGCTCAGGGCTGAGCGTCATCGGCTTAAGTATTATTACCGACTCGTACTTCTTGACCTTGTCAACCATAGCAGCCTGATCCTCTACGGAGAGGTTCTTGTGTATTATGCCTATGCCGCCGGCCTGCGCTATAGCTATCGCAAGCCTCCACTCTGTTACAGTATCCATGGCCGCGCTCATCAGAGGGATATTGAGCCTTATCTTGTTCGTGAGCCTCGTTGATGTGTCGACATCCCTCGGAAGCACCCTTGAAAAACCGGGTTCCAGAAGCACATCGTCAAACGTCAAACCTGTCCTTACCTTCGTGATATCCATGTATGTTAAGCCTCCCGCATTATTTTACGCCTGTTGTGCTTTGCGTCCGGCCCCTTCCGAGTATAATACCTTCGAGGAGCCCCGCGTCGCTCACTTTTATATCGTCAAAACCGAAAAACTCCATCACCAGAAGGGTAATCAGCGTCCCGGGGATTATAAGGTCTTCTCTCCCGCGCTCAAGGCTCAGAAACTCCTCTTTCTGCCTGAGCGTCATCCCGATCAGGCGTCCGTATATCCTTTCAACTGCGCCCCTGCCGAGCGAATAATTATTTATCCGTGCCTTGTCATAGGCGGCAAGATCCTGGTCTATCGAGGCAAGGGTAGTTATCGTGCCTGCCGTGCCTATAAGAAGCGCGCCCTTTGCGCCTGAGTAGTGAGCAGGGACGACCCCGTCCCTTACCATGCGGCCTTTGAGGTCGCGAAGCACAGTCATCACTTCAGTTTCAATCGAGGCAAGGTCGTCTTTTGAAGGCGGGTCGTTTAGAAGGAACTTCTCCGTAAGATGGACGACACCCATCTCCATCGACCAGGCGCCTTCGATGCCGTCAACTGTGCTGGATATGAACTCAGTTGAGCCGCCGCCGATATCCATCACAAACGACCTCTTGCCCGGGTCATCTATGACTGAGAGCACGCCGAGCAGTGATAGCCTTGCCTCCTCGTCGCCTGATATGACGGTAACCTCGATCCCTGTCCTTCTAAAGACCTCGTCTTTGAACCAATCTCTATTAACGGCGCGCCTTACAACGCTTGTCGCAAAAGCAAGTGTCGCGCTAACACCGCTCTCATCTATTATTGACTTGAACGCCTCTAGGGCCGCGAGCGTCCTTTCAGCAGATGCCGCGTCTATTCCTGAGGATTCTGTATAACCGCCGCCGAGGCGCGTAATCGTCCGCTTATAGACTATGGGGGAGAGCCGCTTGCCGTCAGATTCTGCGACCAGAAGCCTTAACGTGTTAGTGCCTATGTCGATCGAAGCGTATCTCACTTTTGAACCCGCTCGGTCGCTATTGAAAGTCTTACAGCCCCGGCTTGGCGCGAGGCATCAAGGACAGCTACCACCATCGAATGCCTTGCCGAACCGTCTGCCTTTACTATGACGGTCTTATCGGTGCTTTTATCAATAGCGACTTTGAGCCTCTCGGAAAGCGCGTCAAAAGCGATCGACTCTCCGTTAAGGCTTACGCTGCCGTCAGCAGATACTGCTACTACCTGGCCTGTAGACGTATCAGAGGCGGCGGCAACCGCCTTAGGAAGCTTGACTTTAAAAGCGTCGGTCATAAGAAGCGGGGTAGTGACCATGAATATGACGAGAAGCACCATCATCACGTCTGTAAGAGGCGTGATGTTTATCTCAGACATTATTCTGCCGTCGTGGTTACTGCTTAACTTCCAGCCCATCGGCCTTACCCCTTGCAAAGACGTCTATGAGCGGTGTCGCCTTTTCTTCTATAGTCAAAGAGTGCCTTGAAGCCGCCCTCACGAAATAGTTGTACGCTACGACCGCCGGGACAGCCACAAAAAGCCCTGCGGCTGTCGCCACAAGCGCCTCTGCTATGCCATCAGCTACTGCCGCCGGACTTGCCCCACTGGCAACAGATAAGTCGCTAAAAGCCCTTATTATGCCGAGTACCGTGCCGAAGAGGCCGATAAAAGGCGCTGTCGAACCTATTGTGCCGAGTACGCCCAAGAACCTCTCAAGGCTTGCCACCTCGACCCTTGCGGCAAGCTCCATTGCGCCTGAGATATCCTCTTTAGCGCCGCCCTTCTTTGAATACCCTGCCATAAAGACAGAGGCCAACGGAGAGACAGACCCGGCGCAAAGCCCGGCACCTTCACTTAAACGGCCGCCCTTTATACTTGAGGCGAGTTCATTTGAAAACTTCATTACCTCGCGCGCGAACCTGCGAAAGGCAAAGGCGCGCTCAAAGATTATGGCAAAGGAGGTGACGGAGAGGGCGGCAAGGAGAAGCACCGTAACGCCGCCCTTCTGGATAAGGCCGATCAAGGTAAGGTTTTCAAACATTCAGCGGGCCAGCCCTGTTTAGTCTTTCCCTGTAGTGGGACTATCTGTTTGAGGTGTAATCGCTCGCGTATTCTATATAATTCCTGGCGGATTTAAGTATGCGCTCCTTCTCATCCGGCCGCACCTGCCTTATGACCTTCCCGGGAAGCCCGACTACGAGACTGCCCGGAGGGACCTTCATCCCCTCGGTGACAAGGGCTCCGGCCCCGATGATGGAGTCCTCGCCGACCTCGGCGTTATCCAGTATGATCGAGCCCATGCCGATAAGGCATCTGTCGCCTATAGTACAACCGTGCAGGACAACGTTATGGCCTATAGTGACGTCATTTCCTATGACAAGCGGAAACGTGCCGTTTGAGACGTGAAGCGTGCAGTTGTCCTGTACATTTGTCCTGGACCCTATCATTATGTAATGGACGTCGCCCCTTATGACCGCGTTGAACCAGACGCTCGAATACTCGCCTATAGTCACGTCGCCTATGACCCTTGCGCTATCCTCTATAAAAACAGTATCGTCGGCCTTGGGTTTTATCCCCTTGTAAAGTATGAGCATGTCTACCATCCCTGACCGGCATTTGATACCGGTAAATTCTTTTATAATATCAAATTAACGGCTTAACCACAAGATTTTTGACGGATAAACGACATCAACAGATCCTAGCGGTCAGGTAGGATTGACTGCGGCAGTACCCATAAGAAAACGTCAGATGCCTCTATTAATAAGTTCCAGCCTGAGTACGCTTCGAGTCCGTTCGGTCACTGGAAAAAGTCCGCTTGTGCGCACGCCTGCGACCCATATAATGTCGTTGCCTGCGGCAACTACAGGAAGAGCGCACCTCATCCGCCTCGGTATCTTTTGATCAATGAATATGTCTTTGAGCTTTTTGTGGCCAGCCATCCCGAAAGGCCGCATAGTGTCTCCATTGGAAAAGGACCTTGCGCAAATATCCAGTCCTTTTAACAGCCCATAATCAAAATAAGCCTTGTCAGGCCCTTTGAATTGATCCGGAAGCTTCTTTATAAGAGTCGCTTTTATAGTGTATGGCCCGGCCTCAGAGATCCCAGGGACCTTCAAAGAGACGTTAAAACCTTGCGGCTTTTCCGCGGCGGCCTTCATAAGCCTGACATAACCATACTCACGCACCAGCATAAGGCCTGAAGGGAGGTCCGCCTCGGCGCCGGGTCTGCCGCCTTCGATGATGGAAAAAAAGGCGTCTATATGACAGCTCCGGAGCTCTATATCCGGAATGAGTTCTCTGGAGGCTCGTAAAAAGACCCTTGAAGAGAGTGCCCTGTGCATAGAGACGAGCTCAGACCTCTCCATGACGACAGTATCCGTGGTTCTGGCAACGACAGAGGCTGAATAAGCTGAAAGCGCGGCCTCCTCGATGAACAGCTCGTCGGTGCGAAGGACCTCGGAGGTCCTTCCGATAGTCTCTATTATATTCGGGTTGTAGCGCTTTTCCAGGTAGGGTATGAGCCTTTTGCGGACGTCATTCCTCAGGTATTTCACGCTGAGGTTGGAAGAATCCGTGATATGCGCGAGATCGTTCTCTATAGCATACGCCTCGATATCTTTTCTCGAAGAGAGTATTAGCGGCCTTACATAACGCCCCCTTGACGGAGGTATCCCGGAAAGGCCGGCAAGCGAGCTGCCCTTTAAAAGCCTCATGACAACGGTCTCAGCAGAGTCATCCAGGTTATGACCGAGCGCGATCTTCGAGGCCTTCAACCTCTCAGCCGTCTCTTCGAGAAAAGCGTACCTCAAGGCCCTTGCGCTTTCCTGCAAAGACTCTCCCGGTACGGAGCATGCGCCGCCTTCGAGCACCTTGCCGGTAAAAGGCATATCAAGCGAAGCGGCCAGTTGCTTTACGAACGCCATGTCGCGCGCCGACTCGGCACCCCTCAGATTGTGGTTTAAATGGCTGACGAAAAGACGGAGAGAGAGTTCTGCCTTCATGGCGTTTAGTACAGTAAGTAGTACAGTCGAATCGACCCCTCCGGATACAGCGACAAGTACGGTGTCGCCATGAGCTATCAGGCCGAAACGCCTGATAGCTTCCTTTACCTTGATGATCAGATCTCTTCTCACTCGCTCCCCCAGGGGCCGGGATAGATACAGCGCCAGGGCTGATATAAAACAAATACCGCCGGCGCGTAGTCTGATTATATTGGTTCCATGGGAGTAAAACAAGAGAAAGCGGAAGGGGATGTCCGATGGTTCAGGTCTTCTTCTCTGACCTCAGCGACTGTCTTTGCCTGCAAAAGATGTATTTGATGATCTTTTCTCTTGTAGCTTCGTCAAGATCAAAGAACTTGACCGCCACCTCGAAGCCGTCAGTCCTTTCAGTTGAACGCAAGACCTCGCATTTGAGCCTCACGATCTGTCCGTGGGTCGGCAGGAAGGTCTTGAGGAGAAGCCTTTCTCCGTCGGGGAAGGACCTATCGCTTAAGAAACGAAGCCCGCCGGCGCTGATATTGACTTCCCTGGCCTCAGGCATATTGAAGCCGCTCCTGTCCGCCATGTGGTTTATGAGCATATTGAGCTTCTGGTTAATATCGAAGAGCATCTCATAGAGCTTGGGGTTCTCATCTGCCCGAGGCTCCATCTCGTCGAACATCGTCTCCCACGCCGCCAGTGTACCTGTCAGCTCTCCTTCAGCCAGCACCTCGTAGTAGACAGGTATCTTGTCATCTGTCCTTACGTGCTGGCGCATGGACCCGTCGAACGGACCGCCGCCTTTGATCTGTGCCATCGTTATCGCCCCTTCATTATCTCGCTGTTGATGAAAGCGTCGACGATCTCAGGGTCGAACTGTGTCCCGGAGCACCTGAGTATCTCCTGCCTTGCGACTTCCATGCTGAGAGCCGTGCGGTAGGGGCGCGTCGAGGTCATGGCGTCAAAGGTATCAGCTACGCTGAATATGCGCGCTGCCAAGGGTATTTCCGCCCCGCCAAGCCCGTTCGGATAGCCACCGCCGTCCCACCTTTCATGGTGGTACAAGACCACCGCCTTTTCCGTCTGCATCAGGTTCAGGGGCCTCAGTATCTCTTCGCCTCTGATAACATGAGACTGCATCACCTCTTTCTCATCAAGGCTGAAACTCCCTTTTTTAAGGAGTATCTCGTCCCTTACCGCGATCTTGCCTATGTCGTGAAGCGGCCCGGCAAAACTGATGCTGTCAATTATCTCCTGGGTGGAGCCAAGCGAACGGGCTATCTGGACAGCGTACCTGGTGACCCTGCTTGAATGGTCTCTTGTGTACGTGTCTCTCGCGTCAAGCGCGTTTATAAGCGAGTTGATGGCGCCTACGATGCTTGAAAAGACGTTTTCCGATAGCGCTATGTTCTCAAGCTTCATCGAAGCCTTTGCCATAAGGTTTAAAAGGAGCGAGACGGTATCAGTTGAGAGCACTCCTGCGCCGAAGGAACCGGTAAGGCCCAGGAGGACCACCACCTCACGGTTCATCGTCATAGGGGCAAGAAGAAGAGGCCTTCTGCTGATGGGCCCTTCCGAAGGGCCCATTAGCCTGGCAAGGGCCGGGTCGTCTGTGGCAACATATGCGTAGCTCTTGCTCTTGATAACAGTAGCGAATGGCTCTTCCAGACATGAGAACCTCTCATTGTCGATCGAGTCGCAGCCGTAGCCTGAAGAGGCGCTGACCGAGAGCCTTAAATCATCCTGATCGACAACCATGATGAAGGCCCTTTCCGAAGCGGTTATTATCTGGGCGATGTCCATCGTCTTTCTGAATATGTCTTCCTTGGCCCCAGCGTCGCTGATCGCGTCGCTTATCGTGTGGAGTATGGAAAGCTCCTTTATCTTGTCCTCCAGCCTGCGCCTTGCCGCCTCCGGCTTGGAGTCAAAGGGCCTGAACCTCAAAAAAGCGGACTCAGGATTGTCTCCTGTTGATCTGGCTCCGTCAATAGCCCTTCTGACTACGATCTCAAGCTCCTCGAGCTTGAACGGTTTTGAGAGAAAATCGACCGCTCCGATCTTCATCGCCTCGACGGCGAGGTCTATGGAAGGGAAACCGGTTATCATCACGACAGGCGTACCCGGCGCCGCGTCCTTTATCTGCGAGAGAAGGTCCATACCGCTAAGTCCGGGCATATTGATATCGGTAAGGATCACATCGTAACGTTCGCGCTCCAGGGCGGTTATGGCGGCCTCGGCTGAAGAGAACTCATCTACCGTCCAGCCCTTCCTGCCGAGGACCTCGGCGACGATCGTCCTTATGGATTCCTCATCATCGACGACCATTATGCGAGTCTGCGCAAGCGCGTATGCCAGCCCTGTATTCAAAATGCCCCCTCCCCGCTTAAACGATCAGAGTTACTTTTTATCGGTAGGTTTGTTGTTCCTTCCAGAAAACCTGTCTGCTTCTTTTGAGTATTCGGTCTGTCTGATGATGCCGAGCCCGTCTTTCTCGGAGATAAAGACCACGTTCTCGCGTCCGGCAAGCTGGTTTTCATTCTCAGGAAGTTTAACGCCCGACTGCACGAGGGCGTTTTTGAGCCTGGCGACCTCAGCGTAAGCTCTCCTCAGATCTTCAAGAAGCGCCCTGTTCTGCACCGTGAGCCTCAATCGTTCACAGGCGTTTTTGATCACTATCATAAGCTCATCGAGCCTGAAAGGCTTTGCGATATAATCGTAAGCGCCTAACTCTATCGCCTTTACAGCTGTCTCTAGAGTCGCGTACCCGGTTATGATGATAACCAGGATCTCCTTGTCCAGGTCCTTTATCTTCTTTAGAAGCGTCAACCCGTCCATCCCGGGCATCATAAGGTCAGTTATGACAATATCGAAGCGCTGCATCTTCAGGCATCTCAAGGCCTCGTCGCCGTCCATAGCGACTTCAGTGGAATAGCCCCAGTTCCTTACGGCCTCGGTAAGAAGCTCCCTCAGATCTCCATCATCGTCTGTTATTAAAATTTTAAAAGAGTCCGGCATGGCAGATAGTCGATCCCCCGTGAAAAGTCATGGAACATGCGGAATTTCCATTCATTATACCTTCCGCCGAAGACGTGTCAACACGACTTTTCAAAGGCCTTCAGTTTTAGAAAAACGCTGAGATCCGCGCCCGCGTCATCCTGAGCTGCGATCGTCTGCCCCAATGACCTCCATCAGGCCTCTCAGAGATATACATGCCTGCCACCTTATTACAGAGCCACCCGGCCGCATCAACTGCCGCTTGAACGGCAGAGGCCAGACAAGGCATATCTCAGTCCATCGTGTCATAGGCCCTGATGCGCCGTGTAGGCATTTCTTGCCTTTGTGCCGCTTTTAAGTCTCTTCAGCTTATCACCGGTCTGCGCAAGCGCGTCGGTGAGCATGATCGTTGTCTCGGCGTCGTTTGTGTTGATCCCTTCAATAATTTCCATCAACGATCCGACATCGACCTGGCCCCTTTCCATCATCGCAAGCTCGGAAAAGAGTTCATCCCTTCTGATCTGGCACCTTATCGCCTCTACTATGTCGCCACTGACAGCAAAGGCCCTCTGCGCTGAAGACAGCTCCAGCACGATCTCAAGCACTGATTTTATCCTTCCGTTGTTATCTCCGTTGTTATCTGGCACAGTTCACGCTCCTTGTACGAAGGTTTTCTTCAGGCTGGCTGACCCTGTCGGCGGCTATAGCAGCCCATCCGCCCCTTAACTCGATTATGACCCTGTTGACCGCTTCGAGCGCGGCGGGGTCATTACCTGCGTTGGCGGCGTTTAACTGGCGGACGCAGAAGTCGTAAAGAGACGAGAGCTTGACAGCTATCTCTCCCCCGCGCTCCATATCCAGCGAGGTCAGAAGCTCGCAGACTATCGCCATAGACCTGTTGATATAATGGCTCCTGCCGCTAACGTCCTTTTGGGCCATTGAAGCCGCGGCAAGGCTGTTGAAACGCAGCACACCATCATAAAGCATGATTATAAGGCGTACGCCATCGGCTGTCATGACTTGGACGTTCTGGTACTGCCTGACGTTTGACATCCGTTATCCCCCTATAATGACATCAGGGCGTTGCCCTGATATTTCAGGCCCGCAAGCAGGCCTTCAAGGGCCGTGAACTGCGCCCTAAGTTGACTTTCATAGGCGTCAAGCGACGCCTCCCTGTCCCTGATGCTGTTCTTGATGTTCGTGATGGACTGACCAAGCCCCTTCTGCCTGTTCCTGATCCTGCCATCGACAAAATCGTCTATCTGAGTCGTCGAATTGTAGAGAAGCTCTCCGAACCCGGTAGTAGCTGTCCCTTTCGTGAAAAGGTTCACTACATCGGTAAAGCTCGATGAGAGCGCTGCGGACAGCACCGTGCTGTCCACTGACAAGACGCCCTCGCTGTTGGACTTGATCCCGGCGTGGCTAAGCCTGTTCATGGTCTCAGGCAACCCTGATACTGTCGAGGTCATGTTCCTTCTGAGATCCTCCCAGACGGATCTTGCGACACTGTCCCCGAAAAACGCGCCGCCGCTCTTTGTCTCAGGATCGTACCTGTTATTCGACCTGATATAACTGACAACTGCGTTATACTTGTCAGTGAAGGCCGTTATCTTCTTGGTCAGCTCTGTCGTGTCCCTGGAGACCGTTACGGTGACCGTCTTTGCCGCGTCAGCCGACTTCAGCTCGAGAGATACTCCGGTAATTACGTCCGATACGGCGTTGTTCGTACGCGTGTAGGTAAGGCCGTCTACCGTAAAAGACGCGTCCTGCGCGGCTTGCACGGTTGTCGGGAATGTCAGATCTGTGCCGTTTTGAGTTATGGTGATAGCGCTTGCAGTGCCTGTTGTGTCGCTTGAAAGCATCAGCTTGTACGGCGACGCTCCGCTGCCTTCGTTTACAACTGAAGCTGTCACGCCTGCCTTCAGGGCGTTTATAGCATCTTTCAGGCTTGTAATGGTGGTAGTCGCGTCAACGCTGACTGAGTTCAAAGCGCCTGCGGCACCCACCTTGAATTCAAAGACCCCGGCGCCTGCGGCTACCGTTGTTGTGCTTGCCGCGACACCGGTCGATGCTATCCTGTGTGACTTGGCGATGGCAGAGACGACCAGTGAGAACGACCCCGGCGCAGCGGCTGAAGACGCGCTCGAGGTTGCGATAGTTGAGTCGCTAGTCGTTGCCGTAAAGGCATTAAAACCTGTCGAGGTCCTTAGCGCGTCAGCGGCGGCCTTAAGCTCGCCGACCTTGGTGCTTAACGTGCCGTATGCCGAGTTTGTCTTCTCAAGGACCTTTTGATCGGTCTCGAGCTGGTTTATCGGCATCCTCTTAACGCTTACAAGCTGCGTGATGAGGCCCTGATAGTCGATATTGCTTATCATCCCTGACGTCGCTGAGATACTCATCTTGACCTCTCCATGTCACAACATCCGTAAGACCCGGACGGCAGAAACCGATGCGTCATTGCCTCGAATCGTAGAAGACCCCTACGAACTCCTCAATCCTTTCACTGATAGCGAGAAGCTCCTCTGATGGTATCTGTCTGATGACCTGCTTGGTGCCCTGATCGACTATCTTGACTATGACCTTGTCCGACTTCTGATCTACTTCGAGCCTCAGCTCCGTATTGAGCCTCTTCAAACGTGCCTGCATGTCTGTTGCGATGATATCGATCCTCTGGGGAGTCAGGTCTTTTTTTACCTCTTCGGCCTCTTTCAAAAGACCGCCATGAGGCTCCTCTGTCTTTTTAAGAGATCCTCCTCCGGGCCTTTCATGCAGTTCAACGGACGTCGAACCAACGTCTTTTATGCCTGCTATAAACATAATCCCTCCTGATGGACGTCCCCGGCGGGGTTAATTCCCGCCGGGGGTCCACTGACGACATTACTTACCTGAGAAGCGAAAGCGCCTGTTGCGGCAGGGTATTAGCCTGCGCAAGGACTGAGGTGCCTGCCTGCACCATTATCTGGTTCTTGGTATAGATGGCAGTCTCATAGGCGAAGTCTGCGTCCCTGATCCTTGATTCAGCCGCCTGGTAGTTGGTAAACGTCACCTGGAGGTTGTTTAGAGCGGCTCCGAGCCTGTTAGACGAAGCGCCGTAGACCGATCTCGCGTCATTGACACTCTTTAAAGCCGCGCTTATGGAACCGAGTGCCGTGAGCGCGCCTGTGACCGTAGCCAGCGCCCCAGAGACGAGTGCCAAACCGGTATCGGTAGTCAAGGCCGCAAGGGTTATAGCAAGCGTGTCATTCGATGAACTCTTGAAGCCTATGTGCATGGTGATGGAGGTAGCGTCACCGTTTATCATCTTTGTACCGCCGAACTCGGTCGTCTGGGCGATACGGTCGATTTCTGAGATGAGCTTGTCATACTCGTCCGAGTAGTAGCCCCTTGTCGTGGAATCAAGGGTTCCCTGCGCGGCTGAGGCGGCAAGCTCGCCCATCCTGGAGATGATGTTCGTGATCTGCTCAGCGGCCTTGTCGCTCACCTCCATGGCGCTCATGCCGTCGTTGGTGTTTCTCATCGCGGCCTGGATCATCCTGGTCTGGCTCTTAAGCTGGTCCGCTCTGGCAAGGCCGGCGGCGTCGTCTGCTGAGCTGTTGACCCTGAAGCCGGATGAGAGCCTCTGAACGCTTGTCTTCAACTGCGAGTTCGAGGTGGAAAGGTTCTGCTGTGCTACGAGTGACGCGATGTTTGTGTTGATTACAAGTGCCATAACGCACCCTCCTTAGTCTGTAGATTCCGGCATCCTTGCCGTTACTTGTTTTTTAAGTCATCGCCGGTACTTCAAACGCTCTTTACCTGAGGAGCGAAAGCGCCTGCTGCGGCAGGGTATTGGCCTGCGCAAGGACTGAGGTGCCTGCTTGGACCATTATCTGGTTCTTGGTATAGATGGCAGTCTCATAGGCGAAGTCTGCGTCTCTGATCCTTGATTCAGCCGCCTGGTAGTTGGTGAACGTCACCTGGAGGTTGTTAAGCGCAACACCGAGCCTGTTAGACGATGCGCCGTAGACCGATCTCGCGTCGTTCACACTCTTCAACGCCGCGCTGACAGCGCCAAGGCCGGAGAGAGCGCCTGTTACTGTAGCGAGGATGCCTGCCGTAAGAGCAAGGCCGCTCGTCGCCCCTGTAGTAAGAGCCGCCAGGGAGATAGCAAGCGTGTCGTTTGATGAGCTCTTGAAGCCGATGTGCATGGTGATGGAGGTAGCGGAACCGTTTATCAACTTCGTACCGCCGAACTCGGTCGTCTGGGCGATACGGTCGATTTCTGAGATGAGCTTGTCATACTCGTCCGAGTAGTAGCCCCTTGTCGTGGAATCAAGGGTTCCCTGCGCGGCTGAGGCGGCAAGCTCGCCCATCCTGGAGATGATGTTCGTGATCTGCTCAGCGGCCTTGTCGCTCACCTCCATGGCGCTCATGCCGTCGTTGGTGTTTCTCATCGCGGCCTGGATCATCCTGGTCTGGCTCTTAAGCTGGTCCGCTCTGGCAAGGCCGGCGGCGTCGTCTGCTGAGCTGTTGACCCTGAAGCCGGATGAGAGCCTCTGAACGCTTGTCTTCAACTGCGAGTTCGAGGTGGAAAGGTTCTGCTGTGCTACGAGTGACGCGATGTTTGTGTTGATTACAAGTGACATTGTAGACCCTCCGTAGTTTGTTGATTCCGGCATCCTTGCCGTGTACTTCTATCTATCGCGAATGCAATCCGTGAGTTTCACCTCCTTCTCGGCCTGAAGGCCTTCGTCCGCTTAATATACTTATCGGACGCGGCGGCCAGGACTTTAGCCTCAACTCATGACAATCCCGCCGGAAAGAGTTTTTTTTCGATGGTCGAAAGAAATGGGGCAAGCTCATGCTCAAGCAGATCAGCCATCTGGAGCGCGTCGCCGGCGGCGTTGGCGTCATTCAACTCTTCAAGTATCAGCATCATCCTGGCATAGTGCTCGCTCGGGTCCTGCATGAAGACCCCTGCGTACTTCCCCTTCAAGAACCCTGACAAGGCATCCATGGTCTTTACAACCTCCATCAGCCCGTCGAATACAGATGAAAAGATGGCGCCTGCCTCATGGAATCCGGTCCTGTAGGCCCTGGCGCCTGCCCCAGCGTTCACCTTCAACTGACAGATGTACTCCTGCAGGACGCTGACGCCTTCGAACGCGGCAGACTCGATCGAAGCAGACACGAATGAGCAGTCATTACGGGATGCGAGAGGTTCGCCAAGCACCGGACTCTGCCTCCAGTCGTTAATAATACAACCGTCGATGGTAAGCGCCCTGATAACTCTTTTAAGCGCTATCAACTCCTTTTCGATCCCTGAGACAAGCTCGCCAACGGATGTCTGCGGGCCATACGATAGATCTAGCGCCGCTCCGTCAAGATATACATCCGGCATTTAGAGCCTCCTTTTGAATCTCAGTTGTAATATCGTCATCGAGTTCTTCAATAGACCGCATTGCCTCCTTCAGTTTAGGAAGGAACCTGTCACAGGCATCTATTATCCTTGCGTACGACGCCTCCATATTGCCAAGCTCTTCGGCAAAATCGGTCTTTACGTCCTCTGCGGAGTCCTTGACCTTATTGAGGTACTTCAGCCTATAGGTAAAGGCTATGAGTGCCTCCCATATAAACTGCGCGCCTGAGGCCCTGTCAAAGAGGCGCTTTTCCACCCTTTGTATGCCAGCCACATCGGATAAAAGCCCCGGCGACAGACCTGCGGACTCATAGCGCCATTTGAGCCTCTTCGTATCCCTGATTATCCTTGTGGCAAACTTTTTTATTTCCTTGAGCGTCTTTTCCATCCCATTAAACGAGGAGACCAGGCCATCAAAATCCGGCTGACGGGCAGATGCCTCGGCAGTTTCGATCATAGCCTCAAGAGGCAGTCTTGACGTCATGTAGCGCGAAGCCGCCTCCTGCAAAGTAATATGCTCCATCCCTTCGATCAGCGCCCCGCCCTCAGTGGCGTTTATGACCCTTGTGGGGTCTGCCGCCTCTTTCAGACAGATCATCTCCTTTTCGAACCACTGATGAAAGGTCACCCAATCGAACTTGGAAGCGACAGGCCTGCCGTCAAGGCCTTTAAGCCAGAGGAGCTTTACGTTGTTTTTAAGCGACTCTTCCTTGAGCGCCGGACTGACAAATCTCTCGTCTATGGTGACCAGGCCGGTCTTCTCGTCGATCTTGACATCCTGGGAAATGTAGACCCCGCCTGCCGCATGTGTCCTGCCGTCAGAGCCGAAAGAGAGGTCCTGGCCTACGAATACTATCGGGTCGCACCCGCACATCAGCCCGATGGCAAAGGCAGAGGTCGTGACAGAACCGCCGCTTGACGGAAAAAAACCTGAGCCCCAAAGATGCGCCTGCTCATGGCTCAGCCTGTTGAACCTGCTGAAGTAGACTATCTTGTTCTTTACCTCCCTGGAGAACATATCGGGGTGCGATACCTCTCCAAGGATAAAACGCGTCTGCAGGTCTCTCTCGTCGTATGTGAAATACTCCGGAAGATCGACCTTCTCGGCGGCTATTACGAAATCAGGTATCACGCCGTAGCTAAGTAGCGGCTTATAAGCGGTAACAGCCGCTATGATAAGGGCCTTGCCTTTTATGTCCTTCAAAAGATGCGCGTTTTTCTTGAGCGAAGGGCCTGCTCCGGCTATCACCATCGGCACGCCTTTGAACGCGTCCTTAAAAACATCTATCTTGGGATATTTCGGAAATGACTTTACGTTGGCGAGATAATTCTCGTTCCACATGAGACATGATTCAGCCTCCGTTATAATGGAGACCCTGTTAGTGGTATGCGCGTTATTTATCCTGCCGAGAAAGTCCTTCAGCTCTGCCGGAAAGACCTTTTTGTACGGCGCCGTCTGGAGCGTTACAATATCCTCCATGCCGTCTATGTGGCGCACCCTCTCAAGAAGCTTGTCAACGGTTGCGCAAAGATGGACGTCTTCAAGAGCCAGAGCGCCTGTAAGATCGACCGCTGAAAGGACCCCTTTGAGTATCTCCTGGCTCGTCTCATATACGATCACCTTTTTCCTGCCGCCTTCTATAAGACTTAAAAGCGTATGACCGCACCCGAGGCCGAAGATTATCACCCAGTCGGCCTTGCCTGCGAGTATCTCCTCAACCTGGAGCGCCGCCTCTTTTTTAGGGTCATAAGCGCTGTGAAATCTCTGGCCCTTAAAACTGAAGGTCGGGCCTCCGCTTTTTGCCTGCTCCACGTTGACGGGTTCTACGGCGCTACCGGCCAGAATGGAAGCGAGCCCTCTTGATTTTTTCTCGATCACTGCCAGATTGCGCTCTAGGAAATCCATCGTCAGCTCCGTTTGTTCAAGGTGAGTTTTATGGTTAAAACCGGATATAGTCCTCTCATGCGCCCTTAGACCAGCCCGTAGGAACCCTTCATCTGCTCCTGACCCTGAGATCAAGTTCAGTCAGAGGTAGATGCACGCGGCCAGCCCCCATTTGCGCTGAGAGATGTACAGCAAGGGCAAGCTCAAGAGCGCCGCAACCGGCCTCAGGAGGGCTCGGGTTCTCTGTCTTGCCGTCGAGAAGCCCTGTAAGAGACCCGGCGGCCTCGACCCAGACGTTCTTATCAAGAAAATCAGGAAATTCTTTTTTGTAAAGCTCTTTCAAGCCTGTATAGTGGGTGCTTTTGGCCGGCGTATAATATTCAAGAAGATCGTTATTCCCGATCCGTATCCTTCCGTCTGTCCCGATGATATCGAACTCAAATATAAAGTATCTCTTCGACTCGCCGTGTACCGCGGCGTACGACCCGTTTTCAAATTGTATGTGCGCCCTACCGCCGCAATCATCAGGAGCGTCCCAGAGATTGCCGCCTTTCAAACCCGAAGTCGCTCCTTCTACCCAGACAGGCCTGCCGAGAAACCACCTGAGGACGTCGAAGGCATGGGTCCCTGTATGGATAAGGCTTCCGCTGAAGTGGCTCGTTATAGACTGGAGCGTGCCTATAGCCCCGGCATCTATCATCTCCTTTGCCTTTCTGTAGGCCGGATGCCATCTGCGCGAATGAGATACGACAAGCGATACGCCGTTTTCATCGCATGCCTTTTTCATCTCCAGCGCCTCTGTCATAGACGTGCCAAAGGCCTTTTCGCACCATATCCCTCTTACGCCTGAGCTGACTGCGTCCATGACCATCTGATGCCTATCTGTAGCGTAAGCGCAGATGCTGACGATATCAGGGCGGACGGTCGTTAACATCTCCTTATAGTCGTTGTAAAGCGCGCATGATGGATACCTCCCCCCGAACGCCGCCAGCCTTGAGGCATCTGTATCAGCGCCGGCTACGAGACCTGCGCGCCCGGTCTGTCTGGCATATTCAAGCCAGCCGCCTGCGTGTGTGCATGGCCGTATCTCAAGCGGGTCGTCTTCAAGCATCCACGCGACCCTGCCGCACCCGATGATAGCCACTCTATAGGTTTTTGCCGGAGATAGAAGCATATCTCTTATGCCGCGCTCGTCCTCATTACAGCGTCGGTGGCAGACGCCTTCGTGTATGCCTCTTTCACATCAAGAAGATGGCCTTCGCATTCAGGACAGATAAAGTGTTCGCCCTTTTTGAAGTTGTAATAAGCGCCCCAACCCCAGTACTCCTTGTTGCATTCCGTGCAGACGAATTTAGGCATTTGTATCTCCCCCTACGGTTATGATGGTAAACCCTGCATCTGTGAAGGCCCGTCAGTTAACAACTCGCTTCTCAGAGCCTTATCCTACATTCAATTAATCTTGCAACTTATATGCCAAAAACCCGCAACGCCCGCAATTAGCTGATTTTAAATGCTTTTTTCTTAGGAGACGCTCAGACCAAACCTGGAACGTCAAAAAAATGACCGCTCTTGTAAGGCAGTTATATCCGATTTGACGCAGAGGTATCCGGACCAGCCGGTATATTTTTCCCGGTATTTTTGACCTGAAAAGGACAGATCTTTTAAACTATGCGTTCGGACATGGGTCGCAACCGGTCTTTATCACAGCGGGCAGTCATGCGATATCATGGAGAAGGTAGCCGCCCGGGCCATATAGCGCCCCGGCGGCTACTCTGGGGGAAGTTCTCTGAAAATACTTGAAAAAGGTGATTAAGGTCTTTTATCCATAGCCGATAACAGGCTGTTTCAGGTTCAGCTTTCCGGAGATACGCATTCACAAAACGCCATCAGATCACCGGCCGGCATTCTTGCGGGACTTGCTACAGACATACCGCAAAATGAGATTGATAGTCATCTCTATCTATAATGCACTGCATGGCCTTCATGTTCTCTGAATTAAAGACTACAGGGCCTTTGAGGTTTATGGACATCTGCGCCTTCTCATGCGACGCGCATACCATGACATAGGTGACAAGGGCTGACGTGTTCCTAGCTCCTAGGGCCTCTGCATCGTTTTTTTTCAGCGGTACGGCATAGCCTGGCTTGAATAAGTTAGGGTCTGTCAGCAGAAAGGCTACTGCCGGGTTGTCTACAGACTGCATCCATCTGAAGACCCCCTCCTGATCGTGGTCTATGATTATGAACCTCCTCAAACCATCAAACCCGGGTATACCCTTTACGAAGTTTACTACCTTGTCATGCCCGACGGAGACCGTGCCGAAGCGGCTCGTTGCGAAACAGATTGTCTCCTCTTTCCTCTGGATGTTCATTTTTTTCCGATCCCCTTTAGCGCCTCGGCAACCTCTATTGGCAGGCCAGCCGCGGCTAAGTTTTCTTCCTGTATCTTCAGATATATCTCTTCCCTGTGGACAGGCATGTCGATCGGCGCTTCAATACCGATCTTTACCTGTCCGTCTTTCACCTCTACTACAACTACCCTGATGCTGTCGCCTATCCTTATCGACTCGCCGCACTTCCTTGTCAGTACAAGCATCTCGCCCTCCCTGGCTCTTGAGTTTTTACGAGTATCACCTCCGCATTATCCGATGCAGAGGCTACAGGTAATCGAAAATGTTCGTCGCGAATATCCGGCCGGCAGACTTAAGCGAGGCCTCCATTGCGGCTTGGCCCAGCTGCATGTCAGAGATGACCTTGGCCATGTCGGCGTCCTCTATGCCTGACATCACTGTCCTTAGCTCCATGGATATTCTGGAATAATCGCTTTTAAGGGCATTGAGACGGGTGACCTTTCCCCCTATATCGGCTACCGCGTCAGAGACCTGATCGAATGCCGAACTCATGTCATCTATAGCGGTCTTGCAGCCTGCCGTGTCGTTTGTCTCAAGGGCTGTCACGAACGCGCTTATCTTTCCAAATATGTCTACCCCGCCTCCTACGCCCTTAAAGACCTCTCCGCCGTTGACCCCGATCGTCACGTTTGTGGATATGCCGGTCTTTATGGCCTGAGCGTTGGCATCTCCCTGATACGCGCCGAGAGACGTGAATGCGGCAGTATCTGTCTCGTACCCCGAGAAGATATATTTGTCATCATAAGTCGTATTCGACTGGTCTACAAGCTGGGCATAGAGGTTATTGACCTCTATGGCAATGTTCGCCCGAGTCCCGGCATCTATGATGCCGTTCGATGAGATCGCGAGTTCACTCAGGCGGCTGATCGTATCCTTTGCCCTGGAGAGGGCCCCCTCGGCTATGCCCAGATAGGAAAGCCCGGAATCCGCGTTCCTGTCATACTGTGAGACAGAAGAAAGAAGCCCTCTGGACGTAAGAAGCGTATTGACCTTAACAGGATCATCGGACGGTGCATTGACGCTCTTGCCGGTCGATATCTGCTTGTGAAGCCCGAGGAGGCGCTCCTGCTGGCGAGTCAGGTCGTTTACATATCCGTTATAAGTGATATTATGCGTGACTCTCATATATCGGCCTCTTATCTGATGTTAAGGAGCGCTTCAAGCATCTTATCGGCGGTAGACATAACCTTGGCCGCGGCCTCGTAAGCCCTTTGCAGCTTGATGAGGCTTATCGCCTCTTCTTCTATCGAGACCCCGGATACTGAATCTCTCGCTTTTTGTATCTCTTCGGTAACAAGCTTCTGGGCTTCGTAGTTGCGCGTGGTCTCTTTTACGTTTATGCCGAGGTCCGTCACTATCGCGTTGTAATACTGGCCGAATGTGCTCGAATCAAGCACTGCCGAATCCTTCAGACCTGCCATGATGAGCATATTGGCGTTGTTGCCCGGCACTCCGGATGAAGTGGAAGAAGCGGCTATCTTGTTCGGGTTTGTCACAAGGGTCGCGATATCCCTGATCGCGTTCTTTGTGGCGCTCACGCGGAACCTGTCGCCTGCGGCAGGGGTGCCGGTATTATCCGTTATCACAAAACTGAGCCCGTCGAAACCTATAGTCGAGCCGGAAGAATATGCCCCGCTCGTGACAACCGCGTCTGTGTCGGTATTTACCACGGTATACGCGCTCGCAGAAGAGAACCTTACCTCATAGTCGTCAAGCGTAAGGAGGTTCGACGCTGTCACTGCCCCGCCTGAGATAACAGCCCTTCCGGGATTTGAGACTACCGGCTCCGTGTATACGGTCAGCGGCTCGAAAAAATCATTGCCTGTTGTCCCGTCCAGGCCGTACCCGAGAGAATGCTGAGAGTTGACCTCCTTGACGAGGGTAGCCGCCATCAGGTTCATCTCGTCGCGGACGTCTTGTAAAACAGCGGCGGCATCAAGCTTCCCTTTGAGAGATCCGCCTGAGAGCCTGTCGTTAAGAGCGACACCGTTACAGACAATATTATTTATATCCGTATCTTCACTGTTTATCTCCGAGGTCATCAGCTTGGAATTAGGGCCGGCCACAAGAAATGGCCCTCCGCCTACGAAGACATCGACCTGGCCTATGTTGTTCTCTACTACCGAGACATCAAGAATCGACGAGAGGCCCTTTAATAGTTCGTCACGCCTGTCCCTGAGATCATTCGCTGAAACGCCTGAGATCTCTACCGCTGAGATCTGTTCGTTAAGGTCGGCGATCTGAGCGCCGATCGAGTTTACCTCGTTGATCTGAGCTGTGATCTCCGTATTCAGGTTCCCCAGGGACTGCCTGATGTAGGTATCTATCTCATGGAAACGCTCGGCAAGGATCGTTGAATTGGATATCAGGACCGATCTTTCCGCGTAGGATGACGGGTTATTGGCAACCGAATTCATCGAGCTGAAAAACGCGTCAAGCGAGGCGCTGACGCCTGTGCCGCCGAGGTCGTTAATAACCCCTTCGAGCGCCTGCAACAGATCGCCCTTGGACTCGAACATGGAGAGGTTTGAAGTGGCGTCCCTAAGCTGTGCTGTCTGGAAACCGTCAGAGACCCGCGCTATCGAAGTCGTCTTTACGCCTGTGCCGAAGTAGAGCCCGCCGAAGCTTACCGGGTCCATCGGCTCAAGCACGGCGACCTGGCGCGAATACCCGGGGGTGTTCGCGTTCGCTATGTTATGAGATGTAACGCTTATGGCTTTCTGGGATGAAAGGAGCGCGTTTTTGGCGATATCAAGGACGGAATTGAGTGAAGACATTTTATGCCCCCTCGCTCAGGCGTAGGCCTTTAGGAGAGGCGCCTTCTATGGTGCCGCCTCTTTTATAGGTGGTCCCAGGCATGAAGCCCCCGAGAAATCCGAGGGTCTTCCCGATATTTTCAAGTGAACCTTTGACAACGAGGGTGTTTAGACTGTTTATCTCCCTGACGCTCTCGATGAGCGCGAGTATCGTCTCCTGGAGCCTTGCAAGCTCTCCTCTCACTGGACTCTCAAGCCTTGCGATAATTGCCGAGAGATTTGCCTCGCCGCCTACTGAGAGATCCCCGGCGGCCTTCGCTATGAGCGCCGCCCTTTTCTTTCCGAGCGCCTCGATCCGGCCGACTACCTGCCCCTTGGAATCGACAGTATCGTACAAGGCCTTATAGTCGCGCTCTACAAGATCCCTCGTCTCCTTCTGAAGGAGACCGACCAGATCTCTATACGCAGATGCCTCAAGTGCGAGATGCTCAGCTAATTCATTCAAAACCATCGCCTATTTTTTGGCGTACAGGGAGCTCCGTATGGCCCTTTCGATCATCTTCTCGGCCACTTTGCCGGCATCTACAGCGTAACCGCCGCTATCGATGTCGGTCTTGAGTCTCACCACCATCTCTCCCCTTACGTCAGGCAGGGCATCAAGCATGCCCTTGATCTTGCCGAACTCGCGCGCCCTTGAGGAGATGTCTACGCTACACCCGCTGGTGGACTGCCCTGCGCCTGCCTCCCCTTTTTTTACAGTTTCCTTAGTACCTGAGCTATTCACGGATTGATTAGTGCCTATCCCGGGTCTGTTGCCGCCTATCTTCATCGGCCACCTCCTACAGTTTTTCCGGTATTACCGGTGATGTCTTACCTAATATATCGGTAACACCCGGGAAAACTTTAGGCGACCACAAAATATTGTGTCTTTAACACTGGGACGTACACAACAGAGGCCTGATAACATAAATAAATCGAGATATTACCCATACAACAACCCTCCCGGGTCAACGGAAGCCCCGTCTTTTACAACCTCGAAGTGAAGGTGTGGGCCTGTTGATCTGCCGGTAGACCCAACAAGGGCTATCGGAACCCCTGCCTCAGCCTTATCACCCTGCCTGACCAGATTCATCGCCGTATGTCCATATCTCGTAATGGAGCCGTCGTCGTGGCGCACCTCAACGAGGTTACCGTACCCTTCCCTCTTGCCGCTGAATATTACCGTCCCCTGCCTTGCCGGGTATATCGGCGTACCCTCAGGGGCCGCTATGTCTAGACCGTGATGGAAACGCGACTCGCCTGTAAACGGATCGATCCTGCGGCCGTACTCCGAGCTTATCCTGCCGTTTACAGGCATCACCATCTGCCGGGGTTCGCCCTGCGGCTCTCCTGCTTGCCAAGCCTGCCGGCTTGCCACCTGCGCCGGCCTCGGTGGTATGGCGGCATCAGTCAGGTCCATAGCCGCGGCCTTCCCGTATTCGTTAGACATCTGCTTCATAAGCATCTTCTCAAGGCCGATGCCGCCCGCGTTCGACATGCTCTTGGCAAGCTCCTCGTCAAGCATCGAGGTGTAGATATCCTCGCCACTTCCGCCGTGGAACATCTCGCTCTTGCCAAGGCCTTCGCGCATAGTCTTCAACATCTGATTTATGAAGAGCGACTCAAAATCTTTTAACGCCTTTCTGAGCTCTTCATTATTATCCCTCTTCGGGACAGCCGTAAGCGAAGGGCTCATGCCCGAACCCGAAACCGCGCCTGCGCTATTCATCCTGACCCTCCGCTACAACCATCTCTATATGATCTCCAGCTCGGCCTGCAGGGCCCCTGCCGCCTTGATCGCCTGGAGTATCGCCACAAGGTCTCTTGGTGTGATGCCGACGAGATTCAAGGCCCTTACCACCTCGCCTAACGTAACGCTCTCAGGCAGGACTATCAACCTTGCCTTGTCTTCTTCAACGGTAGTCTCCTCGACAGGCTGGACTACGGTATCGCCCTTTGTGGAAAACTGCGACGGCTGGGAGATCAGGTACTGCGTCTTTATCTCGATGGATATATCACCGTGCGAGATCGCCACAGTCGAGATCTTTACGTTATCTCCCATGACTACTGTGCCTGTGCGCTCATTGACAACGACCTTTGTCACGCCGTCAGGTCGTACTTCCAACGCCTCGATCTGGGATATGTACTCTACGACCGCGCCTCTGCGCTCCGGCGGGACGGTTATCCTGATCCTGCCGGGATCAATGGCTGTAGCGACCTGATTGCCTATCGTCTGGTTTATGATGGAAGAGACCCTGCCTGCCGTAGTAAAATCAGGGCTTCTCAGCGAAAGATATATATCCTGCGCCCCTGTTATCGACATCGGGACTTCTTTTTCGATTATCGCCCCTGAGGGGATCTTGCCTGCTGTCTGGTGGTTTTTAGTGACAGTCGTCGTCTGGCCACCGGCCATGAAGCCTGCAAGCGATACCGACCCCTGGGAGACGGCGTAGACCGCCCCGTCAGGGCCTTTCATCGGGGTGGATATAAGCGTGCCGCCCTGAAGGCTCACCGCGTCGCCAAGAGATGAGATCAGGACGTCGATCTTGCTGCCGGGCTTGATAAAGGGCGGCAGTTCGGCAGTGACAAGCACGGCCGCAGTGTTCTTGACCTTGATAGACTTGGGGTCAAGCTTCATGCCGAGCCTGTTGAGCATGTTGGCGACCGCTTGCGTGGTATAGACCGCGCTCGACTTGTCACCGGTGCCGCTTAGCCCCACCACAAGGCCGTAGCCGACTATCTGGTTGGGCCGAACGCCTTCAACAAAGGCTATGTCCTTAAGGCGCGCCCCTTGCGCGTCAGGAGTGAAGATGAACGCCGCTGACACCGCCAAGGCGCAAAGCGCCATAGACCAGCGACTGATTCTTTTAGAAGGTCTTTTAGAATGGCCAGACATTATCAAAGATCCTCCTCAGCCAGCCCGGGCCCTGTTCATCAGCAAGCACGCCTTTGCCGGAATACTCGATACGCGCATCCGATAACAGATAAGAGGGTACGGAGTTCTGCTCGTTAATGTCTTCCGGCCTCGCTATGCCGCTTAGTATTATGTACTGGAGCTCGTTATTGACGACAGTATCTTTTTTCCCTTCAAGCACGATGTTGCCGTTTTCCATCACATCCACAATCCTCGTCGTAATGACAGCGGATAGCTCGCCGCTCCTCTTGGTCGTACCGGAGCCGTCAAACGCGGCGCTGTTAGAGGCCGCCACCGACGGGCTGAACGGCTGGTCCTGATTGAGGAAGTTCCTCATGCCGAAGTTCATCGGCAGGCCCAGGAACTTTGTAATGGCAAGGTCTATATCAGATTTTCGCGATGTAGATGTAGACGCCTCTTTGACAGCGCTCGTCTTTTCAGAGACGGTCACTGTGACTATGTCGCCGATGTTCTTCGCTCGAAGGTCCTGAAAAAGCGCGTTCCTTGAGGTCTCGCCCGGCCATATAGAACCCATCGTCGAGGGCGTCGTGCCTGCCTTCACCGGGATGTTCCTTATATCTATCTTTTTCGGCTCAGGCACGGCGCATCCGCAGATGAAAAGCGAGGTCAGGATTACCGCCCCGACTGAAGATACTCTCATAGCGACCTCACAGTTAATAATTGACTACGGCCATGCCCGGGCCGGTTACTCTGGCCATCACTTCTTTGCCTCCCTGCGTCCTTGCAGGTATCAGTGCGCCTACAACACCCTCGGCAGAGGCTATCGCCGCTGACTTTATCCTTATCGCGCCGCTCTCGATCAGCAATACGACCTTTTCGCCGCGCCTTACCGCTACCTGTTGTTTTAACGAATCCTTCCTGATGACAGCCCCGGCGGAGATCGGGCGCTTTACTATCATCCCCTCGGCCTCTTCTACCGTTGATATTGCGTCTTGCATATCCGAGACATCGACCCTGACGGCTTTTATGTCCTGCGCCACTATTACTGTTTTCATCTTGAGCGGCCTAAGAGCTACTACCGCGTCTTTATACGCCTTGATCCTTGCCGTTGCCCAGAGTGTTTTTACCTCTCTGGAGTCTTTAAAAAGTGTGACGAGCACAGAGACCTTACCGGCGTTCCTTATCCCTCTTGGGATAGTGACTTCGACTGATGTAAACTGAGTGGTCTCGTCAAGCCCGCTTATCCGTATATCTTCGATCTCAACCGAGCCGTCTTCCCAAGGCGAGCTTGCCAGAAGCTTCCCGGTTATCTCGGCCCTGATGACATCAGCAGGGCTTGAGAGCGCCTCAGACGAGACGAAAAAGAGCGATAAAACCATTATGAATGCCGCCAGTCCCGTTTTCACTTATTACCTCTTCATGGAATTGGCTGTCTGGAGCATCTCGTCCGTTGTCTGGATAGATTTGGAATTGATCTCGTATGCCCTCTGCGCCGCGATCATATTTACCATCTCTTCGACTACGCTTACGTTGGACATCTCAAGAAACCCCTGGGCTATGGTGCCTATCCCGTCGGAGCCGGGAGTCCCGGTAGTAGCCGACCCTGAGGCGGCGGTAGGCATATACAGGTTCTTGCCGAGGGCTTGAAGCCCGGAAGGGTTGATGAACCTGGCGAGTTCAAGAGTGCCTGCCTGCGTAGGAGTCGGGTTTCCGTTCTGCTTGACCGAGACGATGCCGTCAGCGCTTATAGTCACGGCCTGAGCGTCTGCAGGCAGCGTTATCTGCGGCTCTATCAGATACCCGTCGGAGGTAACGAGCCTGCCGTCGCTGTCCACCTTCAGCTCTCCGGTCCTTGTGTAAGCGACCTGCCCGTCGGGCTTTGTCACCTGCAAAAACCCCTCGCCTTCGATAGCTATGTCAAGCGGGGCCTCTGTCTGTTTGAAGTTTCCCTGACTGAAGATCTTCTCTGTGGCTACAGTCCTCACGCCCTGCCCGACCTGGATACCGGTAGGCACCATAGTGGAATCAGATGAAGAAGCACCGGCTGATTTTATCTCCTGATAGAGCAGGTCCTGATAATCGGCCCTGCTCTTTTTGAAGCCTGTAGTGCCGACGTTGGCGAGGTTGTGGGAAATTATATCGATATTGAGTTGCTGTGCCTCCATGCCCGTAGAAGCGGTCCACAATGCCCTTATCATCTCTTTAGCCCCCTGTTTGAACGCATAAAAAAATTATACCCTGCCTACTTCCTCAATAGCCTTTCTCGTCATGTCATCTATCGACTGGATCATCTTCGTCTGCGTCTCATACGACCTGGACGCCTCGATCATCGTCGTCATAGCCCTTACCGCGTTCACGTTCGATGTCTCGATCATGCCCTGTTCAATCTGCGTATCAGTACCAGGAGCTACCGGCTGTATCTCAGGGGATGACGGCATATAGAAGCTCCCCTCGCGCACAAGAGCTGACGGCGAATTGAAGGCCGCGAGCTTGAGCCTCGCAACGGAAGCGCCTTTATCCGAGACGTTGCCCTGGGCGTCTATGCCGATGTCCGGTGAGGTGAGCCTTACAGCGCCGCCTTCACCCTCTACGCGGAATCCTTCCCTTGTCATCAGAGTCCCGTCGGTCCCGACCGTGAAGCTTCCGTCTCTTGTGTAGCGTTGTCCGGCCGGGGTGTTGACCACAAAAAAGCCATCGCCGCGTATAGCGACGTCAAGCTTCCTGCCTGTATTTTCCGTGGTACCCTGCGACATATCGGTTGCGACCTCGGACATAACAGAAAAAACCCGAGTCCCGTCGGCAGGAGGCATGGCGTCCTCGAATACCGGTTTCTGCTTTTTATACCCGGCTGTATTGACGTTCGCCAGATTGTCACTCAGATACTCCAGCCTCTTTTCCTGAAGCACGGCGCCTGAGAGCGCAACATATATTCCCCTGTCCATATCAGCCCCTTCACATACGCCATCATTGATGGAATATTAAACTTGCAACTTGCGTGCCAAGCCCGAAACTCGCCATCTACTCTAAAATCGTACGTTAAAGCACTTTTCAGCGTTATACCTGCGCCACTAAAGAACAGACATGGGTCAAACGACGCGCATTATATTCCTATGGGCATTTTTTTCCGCCCGTCAACTCCTGTAATTGCTTATATTTGAGATCAGATCAAACTCGCCCTCATTCAGTCCGAGCCTTGCCATGACCTCTTTTGACGGCACACCTGACATTAAAAGCCTTTGAGCGCCCGAATAATCGACTCCGTCAGGATGTCTGCTGTAGATAGCATCTATATGCCTGGCGACGTCTTGCGCCCTTGCTAATGCCTGCTCTATCTCCCTTTGCCTCTCTATGATCTTGACGCTCATATCCGCGAGGGACTCTGTACGCAGATCAGACGCGCACTGTGCGTCTCTTAGAGACGCCATCCCGGTCTTAAACGCGTCCGCGACCAGTGCACTCTGTGCCAGGCTAATATCGGCCGTTGAGATAACGGCCTTGAACGCCCTTCTGCTTCTGACAAGTATCATGACGATGGTGCTGACAAGCACGACGTTTATCAGCAGCATGATAGAGCCCCATACGAACATGGAAAACCCCCTCTGTATTTCGCTTGCAGAGTCTCTCGCGCCGCTTAAAAGAACAGAGCGGGATAACTGCCGGTAAGCCTTGTACTGATAGATTGCAAGAGATGTGCCAAATGAAAGGGAGCTGGAATAAAACGAGGGAGGATGAAAGTTGCCCAACTGAATCAAGAAAAACTCAAGGGAAATCAGCCCCTTGAAGAAACGCAGACTGGACAAGCTCAAAAAGCTTGTCCATATCCTGAGGAGCGAGGCCGAGTGATACAGGCAGAGCGCCAAAATCCGTGGCGCTACCGGCAGGTTTACGCCACCCCATGCCAAACTTCTGACACATAAGGTCTGCCGTTGTTATGACATTGACGAGGTTTTGCAGGTATCTGTCCTTTGAGACTATATCGTGGTCCTCGAAGTGCCTGATCAAGATCTCCAGATTCTCAGGGAATCCCCACTTTTTAACTACAAGGCCGCCTACATCCCGATGAGAGAACTCAAAGACCTCCTTCTCCGCGACTGAAAACGGGATCGAATCGTTGTAGACCATCTCCATGATCTGAGCAAAACCGGCGGGATTGACGTTGTTAAGGACTACCTTACCCACGTCATGGAGAAGCCCTCCGATAAAAGCGTCCTCAGGGTCGACGACACGGGTATGCCTTGCTATTATGCCTGAGGCGAGGGCCGCCCCTATAGACTGCTCCCAGAGGAGCTTTTCTGCGAGGCCGAACCTCTTATAGACGTTTTTCATCGAAGTAGCGACTATGATGGACCTTACGCTGTTAAGCCCGAGACGTAGAATCGCCATTGAAAGGTTTTGTATGTTCCTGTACCCGCCGTAGAAGGCCGAGTTCGCGACAGTCATCAGCTTTGAGACAAGGGCAGGGTCCGAGGAGATCAGCCGTTTCACCTTCTCTATTGATACATCCTGATCAGCCATAAGGCTCAAGACCTTCTGGGTCGTAACAGGCAGGACCGGAAGCTCCATCGCATTTGCTATAAGTTCATCAAGACCCATCTTCTCGGCACTGGCTGTCATCTCTATCCCCTCCATGGCCCAACTTTGTTTTAATCACGCGTGCTCCGGCAGGTTGTGCCGCGTGAAGGACCCTTAAGGCCCTTCACACCGGCTCATCAACCCTTAGAGATCAGGACATGCCGCTCGCCCTGCGAAATGCCGTCGCAACAGGCTGCGCCGCACTGCGGCTTCTTCTTGCATTATCGGATACGACCTTCAGCTCCGGCATCTCTTTGATTATCCTGAAGCCTGAGACTAGGTCCTTAAGCTCTGAGGCGAGGTGCGCCATCTCATCAGTCGCCTTGGAGACCTCCCCTATAGCGCCGACGTTGGACTTTGCAACCTCGGCTATCGAGTCCATGTTCCTGCTTATCTCGTCCGTTGTAGCGCTCTGCTCCTCAGCCGAAGTCGCTATCTGGCTGATCATTTCCGTTACGTTCTCCACGCCTGAGACTATCTGCTTCAGTGCGTCGCCTGCCTCGTTTGCAAGCCTTACGCCGTTTTCAACCTTATCCGTACCCTGCGCCATCGCTTCTACAGCCTTGCCTGTCTCAGACTGGATCGTGCGGATCATCTCACTGATCTCTTTCGTAGCCTTGGTGGTCCGCTCGGCAAGCTTTCTCACCTCGTCGGCGACTACGGCAAAGCCCCTGCCCTGCTCGCCTGCCCTGGCGGCCTCTATGGCCGCGTTCAAGGCTAGAAGGTTGGTCTGGTCGGCTATGTCGTTTATCACAGAGACTATCGTGCCGATCTCTTCAGAGCTCTTGCCGAGGCTCTTGATGGTATCTGCCGTGACTGATGTCGATTCAGCGACCTCCTGCATGGCGGTTATCGCCTGTGAGACGACGTCGCCGCCCTTCGTGGCTATCCCCTGCGCGTTTCTCGCCGACTCAGAGACCTGCTGGGAGTTCTTGGCGACCTCGATAACGGTAGCGTTCATCTCTTCCATTGCGGTAGCTATCTGCACCGTCTGGCCGGACTGCTTGTTTGCGCCCTCTGATATCTGAGTAGCCGAGCACGATAGCTCTTCCGAGGCAGAGGCCAAGAGGTTCGATGAATCAGTGATCCTGCCTATCACCTGTGACATCTGGCCTGCCATTGCGTCTACGCTGTCGCCCAGGGCCGTGATCTCGTCTTTAAGTTCATGGCCCATGAAAGAGACTTTGATGTCAGCCCTTCTGGTAAGATCTCCGTTTGATATGTCCTCTACAGTCTCCTTAACCCTCATAATCGGCTTCATAAGATGCGCGTTCATCGACCACATGAATACCATCGCAACGCCGATCGAGAGAATGACAGCTACAGCCATTACCATTATTCCCTTGAAGGCCGATCCCCTTGCTGTGAGCGCCAGCTGCTTGCTGAGCGTCTCGGCCGCCTCAGCCATCCCCGGGGTGTGCACGTTGCTGAGCTCGTTGACCTTCAGGAGAAAATCATCCTTGGCCTTGATACCTTCCGCAACGAGGTTCTTCCTCTTGACCCAGAGGTCCTCCGCGTCCCTCAGCTTCTCAGAGATCTCCCTGTTAGGCACAGGCCTCAGACCGAGAGCCACTGAGCCGTTCCTCAAGCCGTTGATCGTCGACTCGATATCGGTCTGATTCTTATCGATCTGCTCAGAGATCTTATCGAGCTCGTTGTTCGTCCTCGAATAGCGCTCCATCAAGTACGAGCTATTGACCGTCTTCATCCTCAGCTGCCCGGCTGAGTCGATATTCTTTGCAAGCGTAGGGTCTCTCGAATCGACGAAGCCCTTGACTACGCCGTTCAGCTTTTCGACCATCGGGTAGGTCGAATCCTCAAGCTCGATCATTATCGCGTTGAGCTTGTCGCCCTTCTCCATCGCATCATCTAGGGCCTTTCTCATCGCCTCCCACTTGACGCCGATCTGATCGAGCTTCTCAAGTGACTTGGCGTCATCAATCGCGGTGAAATTCAATGTCCCGGTCCTGAGGCCTTCTATCACCTTGCCGTACTCTGCCTTCTTCTCCTGGAACACGGCCTCCTGGGGCTCCTCGCCGTTGATTATATGGCGGTTAAGGACGTAGTTTATCTCTACCGCCCTTTTTCTCAAAGACCCTGCTTCGTCCACCTGGCCGTACTTCTCGCTCATCCCTCCGACAAGAAAATATATTATCGGAAGCTGGATAAAGAAGAGGACTATCAGTAATACATAACTGCCTAGAAATCTTGATTTGACTGAATGCAGATTCATCTTTTTCTCCGGTTTATAGATGTTTGAAAGGCAAAAACCCTGTGTCTTATGCCGCGCTGAGCGTTCCGCCTATCGCGTCTCTTTCCGACTTCGTGAGTATCTTCGAGATATCAAGGAGTATCAGAAGCCTTCCGTCGAGCTTACCTACGCCTTTTATGTACTCTGATTCGCTCCCCGAGACTATCGATGGCGGCGGCTCGACCGTGTCAGCCGGAAGCCTCAAGACCTCGGAGACAGCGTCGACCTTGAAGCCTACCGTCCTGCCCTCGACATCGACTACTATGATGCGCGTCTCATCGGTCTTTTCTCCTGCTGCAAGCCCGAACCTCTTCCTAAGGTCGAGTACCGGTATAACCTTCCCTCTGAGGTTTATTACACCGTCGACAAAATCAGGCGTCCTGGGCACGCGCGTCAAGTTCATGTGCCTGATGATCTCCTGGACCTTCAAGATGTCGAGCGAGAACTCCTCGTTGCCGAGCCTGAAGGTCACAAGCTGGAGGACTTCTTTCGAGTCACCCTCTTTTTTGATGTCCACCTTACTCTCCTTGGTCAAGACGCTTTTGACAGATGCCGCTGCGATAGTGCCGCGTCTTGCCCAGAGCCTTGACAGCTTTTTAACGTTTAACCCGTACTATATTTATCGGCGCCGTGTGCGATACCTTTAGCGCTTTATAGGTTCCGTTTACTGAATAAACGGCACGACCTCGCCCTGCATGACCATAATATCCACGCGCCTGTTCTTGGAACGGCCCGATGGCGTGTCGTTCGTCTCCACGGGCCTGAACTCACCATATCCCGCAGCAGAGAGCTTTGACGGATCGAATCCGTGCTGCTCAAAGAAGAACTTCAGTATCCGGATCGCCCTGGCGCTGGAAAGGTCCCAGTTGGACGGAAACTGCGCGGTCCTCACCGGTATATTATCCGTATGCCCTTCGACCCTGAGGCTGTTCGGCAGTTCCTTAAGAACTATGGCTATCTCGTCAAGCACCGGGGTCGCTTCAGGCAGAAGCCTGTCGGTTCCGCCCTCGAAGAGAGAACTCTCGGTCAGCCTGATAGTGATCCGCTGTTCATCAACGACAAGAGAGAGCCTCTTGTCGCTCTCGAGTTTTTTCAGGGCCGATTGTATCTTCTGATAATTATTAGACGACAAAGAGCTCGTCGGCTGCTCATTATGCGATCTCTGCTCCTTGATGAAGCGCGGGCCTTCCATGACCCTGGTCGAGGTAAAGAGGCTCGGGTTGAAAGCGATAGAAAGAGAGTCGCTCAAGACCCTGAACTTGCCCTCGTTTACGGACGAGATCGCGTACATGCTCGTGAAAAACGCGAACAACAGCGTTATAAAATCCGCGTATGATACGAGCCAGCGCTCGTGGTTCGCATGCTCTTCGTGTTTTTTCTTTCTTGCCATAATTGGGCCCCTGGCGCCGTGAGCGCCTACTTCTTTTTCTGCGAGTCCCTTAAAAAGCCTTCGAGCTTTTCCTCGACGCGCCTCGGGTTCTCACCCTCTGAAAGCGCTATGAGCCCCTCTATGATCATCTCTTTGTATATGATCTCTTCACGGACCTTGGACTTGATCTTGCCGGCCATCGGGAGCCACATGAGGTTCGCCGTTGTGACGCCGTAGACGGTCGCCACGAACGCTACTGCGATGCCGGCGCCGAGCTTTGACGGGTCAGCGAGGTTTTCCATGACGTGAATGAGGCCGAGGACAGCGCCTATGATGCCTATCGTAGGGGCATAGCCGCCGGCCGACTCGAAGACCTTCGCCGACGTGGACTTGTACTCCTCCCCGTACTGTATCTCGATCTCAAGTATCTCGCGCGTCAGCTTCGGCTCTGCACCGTCGACTACGAGCTGAAGGCCCTTTTTGAGAAACGGGTCGTCGATCTTTTTTATGCTCGACTCGAGGGCAAGCAGGCCGTCCTTGCGCGCCGTAGCGGATAGCTCGGAGAGAAGTTTTATCGTTTTAACCGCGTCGATCTTATGGTTGAAGAGGACCAGCTTGGCGTTTTTAAGCGCGCTCATGAAGTCGCTCAGCGGATAATTGACCATTACCGCGCCGATAGTGCCGCCTAGAACGATGATGGCAGCCGTCAACTGGGTGATGGAGTGGAGCTTTCCGCCTTCGAGTATCATGCCTCCGATTATCGCGCCGAAGCCCAGCAGAAGACCTAATATAGTCAGTATGTCCATTGAAGTAACGCCTCTCTGATTTTAGAACCTTTTGAGCTAACCTGAATAAGGCATCTCAAATCATGTTGAGTATCTCTGCGGCTATCATATCCAGCGGCGCGGTCTTATCCGCGATCCCTGCATCGACCACGGCCTTCGGCATCCCGTAGACCGTGCAAGTCTGCTCGTTCTGGGCAAGCGTCTTTCCGCCCTTTTCCTTGATCATCCTCATCCCTTCAAGGCCGTCGTGCCCCATGCCCGTGAGGATCACGCCGAGGCTTCTTCCCGGGTAGCACTCCGCAACCGACTTCATCGCTATATCCACGCACGGCTTATACAGGGAGTCTTTCGGCTCATCGCTCACCTCTACGCAAAAATCCATCAGACCTCTCTTTCTGATGCGCGTCTGCCTGCCTCCGGGCGTCAGAAGGACATGGCCCGGCAGGACCTTATCGCCGGTGACGGCCTCTTTTACGCTCAAGGCGCTTAGCTCATTGAGCCTTTCCGCGAACGCCCCTGTAAACGCCTTCGGCATGTGTATGGCGATCAGAAGCCCCGTCGTCATATCTCCGGGAAGCTTTGAGATGACCTCTTGCACCGCCCTGGGGCCGCCGGTCGAGGCCCCTATCGCCACAAAAGCGATCTTCTGAGTAGCAAAGCTCTTTCTTACGGCGACTATCGGCTCAGGCCTCTTCAGAACACCCGGATTGATCGCACGGACCCTTCTGCGCGCTACGGCCTTTATTTTGGAGACGAGTTCTTCTTGCACCTTCATCAGATCAAAAGAAGACGTAGCCAGGTTCTTGGCGATATAATCGACAGCGCCGGCTTCCAGAGCGTCAAAGGTAGATTTAGCCCCTTCCGCCGTAAGCGAGCTGAGCATTATCACCGGTGTAGGCGTCTTGTGCATTATGATCGAGAGCGCTTCAAGGCCGGTCATCCTCGGCATCTCGACGTCCATGGTTATTACGTCAGGGGTGAGCGCGGCGGCCATCTCCGTGCCCTCAAGGCCGTCCCTTGCCGTGCCTACCACTTCGATATCAGGATCAGACTCCGCCATCTGCTTGATAATCTTCCTCATAAGCGCGGAATCATCCACTATAAGTAATCTTATTTTTGCCACGTTTTTCCTTTATCAGTACGCGTACATCATGTTTGCTGACTCAACGAGCCCCGCGACATCCAGGACCAGTATCACGTTCCCGTCTCCGTTTATGCAAGCCCCGGAGATGCCTTCTGTCCCTCTCAGGTACTCGCCCATTGATTTAAGTACTATCTCCTCCTGGCCGTGGAGCCTGTCTACGAGTATGCCTATCTGCTTTTCACCAATGCCGAGTATGACGATATATTTCCACTGCGCCGAGCCTTTGTTGCCTGCATCCGAAACGAGGCTTCCGAGCCTGATGACAGGATAAACCTTGCCGCGGATATGAATTACCTCTTTGCCTTCTATGGTCTTTATCTCATCTCCCGTCACCCTGATATTCTCGATGACAGTTGAAAGAGGTATCCCGAAGAGCTCTCCGTTGGCCTCAACGGTCAGCGCCTGGATAATAGCGAGCGTGAGCGGGAGCCTGAAGAGGATAGTCGTGCCTCTGCCGACCTCAGAGTCGATCGAGATGATCCCGTTTATCTTCGATATATTAGTCTTGACAACATCCATGCCAACGCCTCTGCCTGAAATATTGGAGACCTGCTTGGCGGTAGAAAAGCCCGGAATAAAGATCAGGTTGAGCGCGTCCTTTACAGACATCCTCTCGGCCTCATCTGAGCTTATAAGCCCCTTTTCAACGGCAGACTTCCTGATCTTTTCATGGTCGATGCCCTTGCCGTCATCGGTGACCGAGACCACGATGTGGCGCCCTTCCTGATATGCGTTTAGCATGATAGTGCCGCACCTGGGCTTTCCGGCAACGACACGGTCCATCGGGTCTTCCATCGCATGGTCGATCGAGTTCCTGACAAGGTGTACGAGCGGGTCGCCTATCTCCTCGATGACGGTCTTGTCGAGTTCAGTCTCCTCTCCGCTTATCTTGAGCTCTACTTCCTTGCCGGTCTGCCTCGCAAGGTCCCGTACCATCCTCGGAAACTTGTTAAAGACCTTTGCGACAGGCTGCATCCTCATCTTCATCACTGCAAGTTGGATATCCGTCGTCACAAGGCCGAGCTGTGAGATAGCCTCGTCAAGCTGAGAGATCATCTGGTTTTCAGAATCCCATTCGCTGAGCTTTCCTCCAAGCCGCACGAGCCTGTTCCTTGACAGGACAAGTTCGCCTGCAAGGTTCAAGACAGCGTCGAGCCTGTCGAGATCGACTCGTATCGACTGTTCCTTATCTTTTGAAGACGCGCCTTCATCGGCCTTTGGAGCCTGTGGCCTCTGCTGCTGGACCTCTGTCTCGGTTTTTACAGCTGTTGTCTGGGGCGCCTGCATGACAGGGGCCTGCGTCACCGCCTCTGCCATAGGGATAATATTATCTAGGACGGCAACTTCAACAACCGGCACTGCCGATTCCAGATCAATAACAGCCTGAGCGACTGACTGAGGTATGACCTGGAGCGCAGGTGAGACTGCACCCTGAAGGACCCTTCCGAGAAGATCTAAAACAGGGGTTACGTCCTCCTGTCTTCCGTTCTTTTCACGTATGTTGTTCAGTAATACTTTAATAAGGTCTACAGCTTGGAGTATCGCGTCCATAATGGAGGCGTCTACGCTCATCTCGGACTTTCTGAGCTTGTTGAGGATATCCTCCGTCACATGAGAGACCTCGACCATCTGCTGAAAACCGAGAAAACCCGCCGCGCCCTTTATCGTATGGACAGACCTGAAGATATCGTTTAGAAGCTTCGTGTCAGCAGGATTTTTCTCTAGGTCCATGAACTTCTGATCGAGCGATTCGAGCGCCTCTGAGGATTCGGCGATAAAGTCGCCGATGATCTCATCCATCTCATTGTCAGCGATACTCATGATTATGCCTGCCTGAAGGGATATATTTTATGCGTTGATGGCTCTCTCACGCGCTGAGCCCCTGCATGATACTGTCAACTACGTCCTGCTTGAGCGGCACCTCTTCAGAGGCCTTCAGCTTCGAGATCATCGCTGTCCTGTCCTGCGGATTGATCGTATCGGTCAATCCGAAGTCGAGGGCAAGCTCGAGTATCCGCGTCTCTACTACTGCGAGCGACGAGATGATCTTCTTCAGCTTCTGCCCGGTCAGGTCCTGAAAAGACATCCCTGAGAATATCTCCATGATGTCTTTTTTAGTCTTTGACTGGATTGCCTCAAGCTCTGCGGCTATAGAAGCGCCCTCAGCGCGCCTTTCATCTTCCATCGAACCGGTCCAGGCTGAAAGCCTGTTCAAAAGCACGTCGGCCTTCTCATGGTCCGTCATGATGCCTTCGAGTATTGTCATGATATTGTTCGCGGCGTTCTCAAGGTCGCCGGTGACGGATTTCAGCTGGCTGGACGCCTCCGGAAACTTCTCTGAACCTATCTTGACCGTGGTCTCAAGCGCGGCCATCCCCTTGCGCGTAGAATCTATGAACCTGACGATCTCAGAGAGCTCGTGTTTGAGCCTTCTGTGCATATCTTCCTGATTGGCATCCGGCATTCGGGTCTTCTCCTTTGAAAAAAGTTGTTTAACGCAAGCCTTCTACTTTGTCTTGAACTTCTCCAGAATGAGATCTATCCGCTCCTTGAGGGCCGCGGCGGTAAACGGTTTCACGATATAGTTGTTGACGCCGGCTTGAACCGCTATGACAACGTTTTCCTTGGCGGCCTCGGCCGTGACCATGAGGACAGGGGTCTCTTTCAGGACAGGATCGAGCCTTATCGCCTTCAACAGTTCGATCCCGGGCATGATCGGCATGTTCCAGTCGGTAACAACGAAATCGAACCCCCCGCCCTTGAGCTTTTCAAGCGCTGTGGAGCCGTCATCCGCCTCTTCGACGTTGCTATACCCTATCTCTCTCAATATGTTCTTGATTATCCTTCTCATAGTCGAAAAGTCATCGACTACCAGGATCTTCATATTCTGATCGTACATCTGCTCCTCCTTGTCCGGCATCGTTTTCTTTTGAGGCTTCTGGCTGGTTACAGTAGCTTTTCGATCTCAAATATTAGTCTTTGCGGCGAGATCGGCTTCGTAAGATATGTCGTCACGCCCGCCTCCATCCCGATTTTTCTATCTGTCTCGCTCGCCTCGGTAGTGACCATTATTATCGGCAGCTCACTATAGGAATCATTCGACCTGATGGTGCGTGACAGCTCCAGGCCGTCCATCTGGGGCATATTGAGGTCTGTCAATACGAGGTCGACAGGGTTCTGCGCTATCACCTCCAGCGCTTCCAGGCCATTTGACGCTCCTATTATCCGGTGGCCGCGCTCCTTGACGATGAAACCGAGCAGTTTCCTGGTAGTCCCACAATCGTCTACTATCAGAATCTTTTTTTCCATCAGATGTCCCTCAAACTTTTTGGTAAACTACTGAACGTTCAAAGCTGACCGGCCTGAATAGACGCGTGATATTGTGAAGCGTCTCTGAGAACCCTATGAAGAGATAACCGCCTTTTGAGAGGCTGTCATACAGGTGAGTAACGGCCTTTTTCTTTGAGGCATCATCGAAATATATAAGAACGTTCCTGCAAAAGATCACGTCGATAGATTTATACGCGCGTGTCGCGGCCTGATCGATAAGGTTCACCTTTTTCAGCCTTACCAACCCTCTAAGCCTCCTGTCGACCGCAAAACTGTCAGGGCCGCCCTCAAAGTATTTTTTAATGTAGACCTCAGGGGTGTTCCTGAGCGAATACTTTTCGTACCTGGCGGCGTCGGCCGACTTCAAGACGTTGTCGCATATATCGCTGCCATACACCTCGATCCCCAGCCCCCTTGCCTGCACGCCCTCTTCCATCATCATCATGGCGAGCGTATACGGCTCTTCCCCGGTAGAGCATGCGGCGGACCAGACCCTTACGGTCTTGTCAAAAGACTTTGCCTTTTCCTCCATGACCTTGGGGATAACGCCTTTTTTAAATGCATCGAGCTGGGCTATGTCCCTGAAAAAACTCGTCTCGTTAGTGACTATCGAGTTTATAAGACTGTGTATCTCCTTTTCTCTGGCGGTGTCATACGTTAGATAATAGTAGTAATCCTCGAAGGTCTTGAGGTTACGCTCCTCGAGTCTGCGCACCAATCTTGTCTCAAGCAGGTACTTCTTGCTGTCTGCGAAGAAGATGCCGCACCTGGCGTAGATAAGGTCACGCAGACGATTAAATGTCTCAGGCTGAAGCTTCGGCCTCGTATCGATCCCTAATGTCAGCATCCAAGTTCACCTATCGCGTTTTCTACGGCTTCTCTGACATTGTCATCAGGATAATCCATGAGACTTTCAAGGACCGGAAGCGCGCTTTGAGCCCCAAGCTTCTCAAGGGCCCTGGCGCACGCGGCCTTTACAGGGGCCTCGTCGCTGACAAGCCTCTCGATAAGAAGATTCTCCGCCCTCGGGCCGCCGAGGTCGCCGAGAAGCATGGCGCTGTGGTATCTGACCCAGACATTCGGATCACCGAGAGATTCTTCTACAAGCTCCTCTACTGATTCTCCAGTCCAGCCGCCGAGCGCCTTTAATATCGATAACCGCACATCATCGTCCTTATCATGCAGCCCCTTGGCTATCAGCCCTATCCCCTCAGGTATGCCAAGCCTTGCTATAGACCTGTACGCGGCCTTTCTGACTTCAGTTGAGCTGTCAGAGGCGGCCTTTGACAGATGCTCGAGAGATTGTTCATTGCCGGAGGCCCCTAGCCCTCTTGCGCCCATTTCCCTCAAGATAGCGTTATCAGAACCGATCAGTTCGCTGAAACGCGCCCTGACCGCCTCTGAGGGTATGACAGACAGGACGTCGGTTATCTCTTCGATCACATCCCGATAGTTTTCTTTTTCAAGGGCCGTAAAAAGATCCTGAGCGGCATAATCGCCCTCAAGACGGCCAAGCGCCCTGGCGGCGGTCTTTCTGGCGTGCCCGTCCGAGCTTTTGAGCGCGGCGCGAAGCGCCTCAATGGACTCAGATGAGCCTATCGCCTCAAGCGCGCTGACGATCTCCCTGAGATCTTCCTTTGAGGCAAGCGGCAGGAGCCTTGCCAGAAGTGAAACGGCATCATTTGACTTGAGCGCTGAGACGACCTTTATAGCGAGACTTGCGTCCCGGCCTCCTCTTGCGAATGCCTCCTTGATCCCGTCAGGCAGTTGGTCGCGGCCTGAGACTCCGACGAGCGAATCGACCAGCATCGGCACTATCTCGTCATCGAGCTCCTTGAGCGAGGCGGCATAGGCAAAGATCGTCGAGACCGAGTTATGCGTGCCTATCAGCCCTAGCCCGGCGAGCGCCGCTTTCTGCTCGTCATGGTCGCCGTTTATCAGCGCATCAGATAAGAAATCAATATAGACGTTCCTGGTCGAGGGCTGAGGCCTGAACCCGTTAGGCTCTGAGCATGCCTTTTCAATGAGCTCGGTAACGGCCATGACATTGAAGACCTGCTTCTTCCTGACAGGCTCTTCAAGGCCGATCAGGACCGGAGACGCGTCCCTGCCTGTGGCGATCTTTCCGATAGCGTCGATAGCGGCCTCTCTCAGTATAGTCACGCTGTCAGTCTCGATCAGCTTCAGAAGGTCAGGCAGAGCCTCAGGTGAGCCGAGGTATCCGAGGCCTTCGATAGCCGAGAACCTGACCCACTGTTCATCATCCGACAAGGCGCCGAGCAGATGCGGACAAGCAGAAGGCTCCTGAAGCTTGCCAAGGCAGACTGCAACAGATGCCCTGATGTTCGGATTTTTATGGTTGGTCAAAATCAAGAGCATGTTGAGCGACCTTTCATCCCTGATCTTGGCGAGTATATCTACGCCGAACTTGACGACATCGTCGTCACTATCATTAAGTACGCCTTCAAGCGTCTCAATGGAGACAGGCCCGAGCCGCTCCAGGACCTCGACAGCGGAATTTCTGAGGCCGGCCTCCTGAGACCCCAGAAGCGGAGCAACGGCCTGGGCAACTACAGAACCGCCGATCAAGGCAAGCGCTTCAAGCGAGGCCTCTTTCACTGATGGATCAATATCATTGAGGGCCAGCACAAGCTCCGGGACAAGCCCGGCGGCAAGCTCAAAGCCTATATCAGAGCAAGCCTCTCTTCTTACGCAAGGATCGCAATCAGTGATCTTTGATCTCAAATCGGTCTCATGATTCATAATGCCCCCTAATTAATTATCGGGTAAACAGCGGCGACCTTTAATTAAAAGAACCGACGCCAGCCGAAAACGAAATGTGCGCCAAAAGAACGTTCAATAAGCCATCTGTCTTTTCAATTTCGTCCTGAGCTTCAGCATCGTCTGGCTGTGAAGCTGACAGACCCTCGACTCGGTTATATCAAGTACCTTTCCGATCTCCTTAAGGGTCAGCTCTTCGTAATAATAGAGAGATATGATCAGCTTTTCCTTCTCAGGAAGGGATTCTACGGCCTCAACAATAATCCTCTTCAGCTCATTGAGCTTGGCGATAGCCATCGGGTCCTTGCCCTCAGGGTCCTTGATGCATTCAAGTATGTCCATGGCGTCGCCATTCGACCCTACGCCCATGTCCTCAAGGTTCAGCACGCACAGCGCGCTTACCTGACCGAGCATCTCGTAGAGCGCGTCCCTTGAGATCTCCAGATACTTCGCCACCTCGTCAGTCTCGGCAGGCCGCCCTGTCTTTCTCTCTATATCGGAGTATGCCCTCTCCAGCTGATTGGACTTGTCCCTCATCGAGCGCGTCATCCAATCCATGCTCCTTAGCTCGTCCATGATGGCGCCCCTGATCCTTATGGAGGCGTACGTGTTGAACTGCACGCCCCTTGAGGTATCAAACCTGTCTATCGCCTCGATGAGCCCGATAGTCCCGGAGCTTATGAGATCGTTTACGTCTATATGCGGCGGCAGGTTCACGGCCACCTGATAGGCAATGATCTTTACAAGGTGGACGTTTTGTTCAAGGAGCGTATCTCTTTGGCCCTTGTTGTAAACCGCTTTCTGAGTAGCAATCATGGTCACCTGTCCGTTTATTGGTTAACAGCCTTGAATTCAGAACTTACGCGTCAGGAACTGTCTCCAGAAAAACTGCATCCCGCCCTTTATGCCTGTGCGCGCAGGCAGAGCGTCAAGCTCCCTCGCGAGCTCGCCGTAGCAGATGCTCGCTCTCGACGACGGGTATAGCTCGGTCACAGCCATCTGCCTTATTACAGACCGAGGCAGGTTCTCGTCATGAAAGACATACCCTAAAAAATCAACCGAGATGCCGAGAAACCTCTCCGCCGCCTGGCTTATCTTGCTGTAGACCTCGTGGGCCTCTTTCCTGCTTTTAACAGAATTTACGAGGAGCCTGAAGTTTCTCTCGCCGTGCTTATGGAACATGACCTTCATCAGAGCGTACGCGTCAGTGATCGAGGTCGGCTCAGGGGTCGCCACTACGACAATGTCCTGCGCGGCCATATTGAAGAACAAGACATTGCTGGAGATGCCAGCGCCCGTATCTATGAACATTATGTCCACGTCGAGGTCCAGTGACTCAAGATGCGAAGCCAGCGCCAGCCTCTCCTGCACTCCGAGACTGGTAAGCTCCTGTACGCCTGAGCTTGCAGGCAGGATCATGATCCCTTCCGGACCTCTGACTATCACCTCTTCGATCGTCTTTTCGCCGCGAAGAAGGTGGCCGATGTTGTACCTCGGCGCGAGACCCAGGAGTACGTCGAGGTTGCCTAGACCGAGGTCGGCGTCAAGGAGGAGCACCCTTTTGCCCATCCTCGCGAAACTCACTGCGAGATTGACTACCGTGTTGGTCTTGCCTACACCGCCCTTGCCGCTTGTAACGGAGATGACCCTTGTCGGTGTCCGTCCGCTCGTCCCGGGAAAAGAAGAGATGTCTTCATTCATACAACGAAGTGTTGCCGCCTGATCCATTACCATCTCCTTAATTGGACATAAAAAATTCTGAAAGCCTCTCTGTTGTAGCCAGCTCGATATCCTCAGGCACTCTTTGGCCGGAAGTGAGGTAGGCTACAGGCTTGTTTGCCAATATCATGGTGTTTAGGATCGGACCGTAGACTCTCGTCTCGTCAAGCTTGGTAAAAGTCAGAGAATCTACCGGCACGTCCGAATATCCCTTGACTGCGTCGTACATCACATCGTCGCGAGTCTGAGCGCTCAGCACCAGATTGAACTTGACCTCCGGGTTTGCGGCGGCAATGCCAGATAGGTCTCTCATCTGGCCACGGTCCCTGTGGTTCCTGCCTGCGGTATCGATCAGAACGAGGTCTTTATCCGAATGGCGAGCTATCTGGTCGCTAAGCTCAGTCGCGCTCGACGCGACTCCCACGCTTATGCCGATGATCCTGCCGTATACTTTAAGCTGTTCGGCGGCGGCGATCCTGTAGGTATCCATAGTAAGAAGCGCTACGCTCTTTTTCTTTTTAAGCGCGTGGATCGCGGCAAGCTTGGCGATTGTAGTCGTTTTTCCGACTCCGGTCGGACCGACAAAGGCGAGTACGGTCCTGGATCCCAGCGGGTCAGATACTGCGAGCTTGTCTGCTACCCTCTCTCTCATAAAGCGCCTGACGTAGGCCGAGTCCTTCGAGCTTTTCGGGCCGACGCCCTTAATAGCGCTCTCTACCATCCTTTGCGCGAGCCTCTTGTCTATTCCGTTAGAGACAAGCTCCGCCTCGAGATGTGCGCATACCTCGTAGTCAGGGCCCTTTGCCTGAGAGACGATGGTCTTACATATCTCTTTTAGCCCCTTGATCTCGTCAAGCTCCTTTCTAAGAAGCATCCCCAACCCTTCATTTGATCCGTTACGATCCCGGTCTTCACTGAGCTGTGCGGAGGCATTCGCGCCGTAGGCGCCGCGCTCCACGGCGCGCATCGGCCCTACGGCGTCATAATCGAGCGCCGCTGTGACCTCGTAGAGCCCATTTGCAACGCGCCTGGTGCCGAATATCAGGGCATCGGCCCCGAACTCGGCCTTTACTGCGGCCATCGCGTCCTTTGCTGAAACCCCTGAGAATTTCTTGATATGCATGTTACAACCTCACCATTCTTAGAGTCTGGACCTTCGCGTTATTGGATATCTCGTTATGAGAAAGCACCGGTATTGCCGGAAAGGCCCTTTCAGTAAGCCTTCTTACGAACCTGCGCGTCTGATGCGATACGAGTAGTACTGGCTGATGTCCGCGGGCTACAAGCTCCTCAAGCGTCTCCTTTATCCTTGAGACTATCTTGTTAGCGAGACCCGGCTCGATGCTGAGGAAGGAGCCCTGCGGAGTCTCCTGGACGGCCTTTGTGATCGCTTCTTCTATCTCGTGGTTGAGCCCTACCGCGTATATGACCGCGTCAACGCCTATGTTCGCCTTTGATATCTGTCTCGCAAGGTTCATCCTCACGTACTCAGTAAGAAGGTCCGTATCCTTGGTCATCGGGCCGTAGTCAGCGAGTGTTTCGATTATCGTCTGCAGATCTCTTATCGAGACCCTTTCCTTCAAGAGGTTCTGCATCACCTTTTGTATTGCGCCGAGGCTCAAAACGCCAGGCACCAGCTCTTCGACCACCTTGGGATGGCCCTTTGAAAGCTTCTCAAGCAGAAGTTGGACCTCCTGCCTGCCGAGGAGCTCGTTCGCATGCGTCTTTATAACTTCAGTCACGTGAGTAGCTATGATCGCCGAGTGGTTAACGACCGTGTATCCCATGATCTGCGCCTTTTCCTGCATTGAATCCGGAACCCAGAAGGCCGGTAGACCGAAAGCCGGATCAACGGTCGGAACGCCGTCGAGACCAGACTGCGCGTTGCCCGGATCGATTGCAAGAGAGTGCCCGGCCATCAGCTCTCCCCTCGCAACGTCAATGCCTCTGATGAGGAATATGTATTCAGACGGCTTTATCTGAAGGTTGTCCTTTATATGCACCGACGGAACGACGATGCCTGAATCCTCCGCGAACTGGCGTCTTATCGCCTTGATCCTCTCGAGGAGCTCGCCGCCCTCCGACGAGTCGACGAGCGGGATAAGCCTGTAGCCGACCTCAAGCCCGAGCGTATCTACCAGCGGGACATCTTCGTTTGACTCCTTCTTGACAGGGGCCTTTGCGCTCTCAACACGCTCGGCCTCCTCTCTGCCTTCCTTCTCGGCCGCTGTCTTCCAGACTACATATCCGACCCCGCCTGTAACAGCCGCGAAGACGAGGAAAGCGAAGTGCGGAAGCCCGGGGACAAGCGCGAGAATAAAGAGGATCGCGGCGGCGATGAATATCGGCTTGGGGTTTACGAGAAACTGTCTGCCGATAGTAGTGCTGAGACCGGCCTCAGTGTTCACGTTTGAGACTACGATACCTGCCGCGGTCGAGATGATAAGGGCTGGTATCTGTGCCACCAGGCCGTCGCCTACGGTAAGGAGCGTGTAGATGCGCGCCGCTTCCGCCACCGGAAGGCCCTGCTGAAGCACGCCGATGATAAGCCCGCCGATGATATTGATAAAGGTGATGAGTATGCCTGCGACGGCATCTCCCCTTACGAACTTGCTTGCGCCGTCCATGGCCCCGTAAAACTCGGCCTCCATCGCGACGTCTTTTCTTCTCTTTCTCGCATCCTCGTCGCCGATGAGCCCGGCGTTAAGGTCAGCGTCTATCGCCATCTGCTTACCCGGCATCGCGTCAAGGGTGAACCTGGCGGCGACTTCGGCGATCCTGCCTGCGCCCTTTGTGATGACGACGAAGTTGATGATGATGAGGATCGCGAAGACAACGAAGCCTACCGCGTAGTTGCCGCCTACTACGAAGTTGCCGAACGACTTTATCACCTGGCCTGCCGCTGACGCACCATCAGCTCCGTGGAGAAGGACGAGCCTTGTCGAGGCAACGTTAAGGGCGAGCCTAAAGAGAGTCGTAACCAGCAACAGGGTCGGAAACGTAGAAAAATCCAGCGGTCTGGTCACATAGACCGCGACCATGAGTATGATGATGGAGGCGGTGATATTGAACGTAAGGAGAAGGTCGAGGACGATGGCCGGTATCGGAAGTATCATTACGACCAGGACCCCGAGTATGCCGACCGGCATTATGAACTCGCTGCCTTTCTTCCAATTTGAGATTGTCCCTGTCGCTGCCGCCATGTTGCCCGCCCCTTTTGCCTTAACTGCCGATTAATGCGTTCTGACTTTGTTTTTAAGCCTGTAGACGTATGCAAGTATCTCCGCAACCGCCTTATACAGATCAGCCGGTATCTCGGAACCTATTGTGACAAGTTTGAAAAGCGTCCTGGCAAGAGGCTTGTTCTCAAGGACCGGGACCCCGTTTTCCTTCCCGATCTCCCTGATCCTCTGTGCTACAAGCCCTGCGCCTTTAGCTACGACTATCGGGGCGTTGGCCTTTGCCCTGTCATACTTGATGGCTACGGCAAGGTGAGTAGGGTTGGTCACGATGACATCGGCCTTTGGCACATCCGCCATCATGCGTTTGCGCGCCAGCTCCCTCTGTATCGCCCTTATGCGGGCCTTTACCATCGGGTCGCCTTCAAGCTCTTTCGCCTCTTCCTTAAGCTCTTCCTTGCTCATGCGAAGGCTCTTTTCGAATGTCCACTTCTGGTACGCGTAATCCAGTATCGCTATGACCGCTACGACCCAGATCGTCTTTGTCATGATGCGAAGCGAGACCTTCGCCATATATGTCGCCGACGCGCCCAGGTCCATTCCCAGAAGATGCGGTATGGTCGCCCACTCGTCCTTTACCGTTACGTATACTACGTACGTAAGAACGGATATCTTCAGCACCGCCTTTACAAGCTCTGCCGCTGAATTGATGGACAGGAGCCTCTTGGCCCCTGCGAGCGGGTCTATCTTGGAAAAATCAGGCGTCAGCCCCTTGCCTGTAAAACGGATCCCGTTTTGAAGGACATACGAAAGAGCGCCGATCACCGGAACAGCGAGAGCCGGAAGCATCAGCAGCAGGAACTTGTAAGAGAGGACTGAGAAGAGGTCGCTTACAGACTGGACTGTTAATTCGCCCTTAAAAGAGGCGAAGGACGCCCTCATAAGCTCGGCTGAACCGGTAGCTATCCAGAGGCCCGCGAAATAAAGGACGACTATCGAGCTGACGATGACGAAGAGCGAGGCAAGCTCTTTCGAGACAGCGGTCCTGCCTTCTTGTGCCGCCTGCTCGCGCTTCCTCGAAGAGGCTTGTTCTGTGCGTTCCTGGTCGTTTTCTGACATTTAGATGACCCTCATAAGATCAAAAACACCCTGCCACATCTTATCGAATACGCCTGTGAGCGCTATCTCAAAGACCGGAAGCGAGATTGCCAGCATCACGAAGCCTACGAGTATCGTTATCGCGAAACCTATCACGAACATATTTATCTGCGGGACGATCCTTGCCATGATCCCGAGCGCGATATTGACGAAGATCAGTATCGCGACTACAGGGGCGGAGAACTTAAAGGCAAGGATGAACATCTCCTTTGAAAAACCTACGATCGCATCGATGAAGCCGCCTGATATGACAAGGCCGTAAGGTGGTATCACTTCAAAGCTGTTTTGAAGCGCCATCAGGACCATCAGGTGCCCGTTGACCGAGAGAAAGACAAGTATCGTAAGGATGCTCAGCATCTTTCCGAGGATGGTGACCTGTGAACTGCTGATCGGGTCGTAGGCGCTTGCCATTGACAGGCCCATCTGGAAGCTCGCGACCTGTGCGGCGAACTCGATCCCTGAGAATATGAACCTGATGCACAGCCCGATGGAGGCGCCGATAAGCAGCTCGCCTCCGATGGACGCGGCAAGCGAGGCGAAACCCACCGGCATGGCGGCCGGCGGGGCAAGCGGCGTGAGTAGAAGCGTAAGTACAAGCGTAAGCCCGAGCTTGACCTGCATCGGCACGTTCATGGCGCCGAAGATCGGAGCCATGAGGAGGATCGCCCCTGTCCTGACAAGGACAAACATGAAGGTCGGCGTATTGGTCAATATGTATTGTATTGATTCCATATCCTACTTTATGTAATTCGGTATATTGGTGAATATGCCGGACGTGTACGTTATCATCACTTCCATAAGCCAGGGAGACAGGCCGATGAGCACCGCGAATACGACTATCAACTTCGGAACGAACGAGAGCGTCATCTCCTGGATCTGCGTGACAGCCTGGAAGATGCTCACTATCAGGCCTACGACCATGCCTGCCAGAAGCACAGGGGCTGAGACGAGGAGTATCACCTCTACAGTCTCCCTTCCAATCGCTGTTACCATCTCTGGCGTCATAATAAAAACTCCGGTTGAGTTCAGTTGAAGCTTTGTACCAGCGAGCCTACGAGCAGATACCAGCCGTCGACAAGCACGAAGAGCATGAGCTTGAACGGCAGAGAGATCATCACCGGCGGAAGCATCATCATGCCCATCGACATGAGGACGCTGGCCACGACCATATCAATGACCAGGAACGGGAGGTATATAAGGAACCCTATCTGGAATGCGGTCTTCAACTCGCTTGTCACGAAGGCCGGTATAAGAACGATGGTCGAGATATCCTCTTTTTTTTCAGGCTGAGCCGACCTTGAGAGCTTGACGAACAGCTCGACATCTTTTTCTCTCGTATTTTTGAGCATGAAAGAACGAAGCGGGTCTATCGCATTGGCAAAGGCCGCTTCCTGACCGATCGTTCCGGCGGTGTACGGCTTTAAAGCGTTTTCGTTTATCTTCTGCAGGGCCGGAGACATGATAAAAAACGTCAGAAAAAGCGCGAGACCGATGAGCACCTGATTCGGCGGGGCCTGCTGCACGCCGAGCGCCTGCCTTAGAAGCGAAAATACTATTATGATCCTCGTAAAGGACGTCATCATGAGAAGTATCGCCGGCGCCATCGAGATAACAGTCAGGAGCAAGACAATTTGAATGGCGGTTGAGACCCCCTGCGGGCCGCTTTGCCCTCCGCCAAGCGTCAGAGATACGTTCGGCAGCCCGATCGTATCAGCGGCGGTTGCGACTCCCGCAAGGGCCGCTACCGCGGCAAGGGGCATGACTGCTATTATCAGTTTTTTGATCATCGCTCGCATATCCTGTCAGCCGTTGTTGAGAAATCCGAATAGAGATCCGGTGCCGGAATTTTTAAGGGCCTTTAATTCCTCGACTGCCGCAGGCTCTGAGATCTTCGAGAGAAATGTAATGGTCGTCGGGGTGATGCCGAGCACGAGTATCTCGCCGGCGGCTTCCACTATCGAGATGTTCTTCTTGTTGCCGAGAAAGACCGTATTTAAAACCCTTACCGGAGACTTCCGTTTTGCCACACCGGTCTGGCCGCCTTTTTTCATCCAGTACCTGAGCGCGTAGAGCGAGACCCCTACAAGGCCCAGAACGAAGGAGAGCGTAAGGACCGCCTTCACCAGCATATATCCGTACTGTTCGTTCATCTGAGTCTGTTTATCCTCTCAGTCGGGCTGACTATGTCGGTAAGCTTCACGCCGAACTTCTCATTTACAACCACCGCCTCGCCCCTTGCAATAAGCTTTCCGTTGACCAGTATCTCCATCGGCTCTCCGGCCAGCTTCTCAAGCTCTACAACCGTGCCCTGGCCAAGCTGAAGGAGCTCCTTGACCAGCATCTTCATCCTTCCAAGCTCGACGGATATAGTGATCGGGATGTCGAGTATCATGTCAAGGTTCCCGGACGGGACAGTTGTCTCCTGCTTGAGCGCCGCGAAGGTAGCAGGCCTTGACTGCTCAGGAGCCTGCCTTGCCTGTTCAGGCGCCGGCTTTGCCTGCTCCGGGGCCGCGGACTTTACCTCGTTAAAAGCGTCGCCCCACTGGTCTTCGAGCGACTGATTTATCTCGTTTGATATCGCTTCGCTGTTTGTCATCATCTAACCCCTCTCATTTGCATGGCCCTCTATCTTAAGGGCATAGTTCCTGTCTACTACTCCCGGCCTTGCCGTGAATTTAGTGATGCCCTCTATCTTCATCTCGAGCGCGGCCTTCGCCTTCCTGTCGAGCTGTATCACGTCGCCTACCTTAAGGTTGAGCATCTCTGAGACATGTATGTGCGCCTTTCCGACCTCTGCGGCGACGGAAAGCTCGACGTTTAAGAACTGATCGAGCAGGCTTGTGCTCCACTTCTGATCGACTGCGTCAACTCTATGCGTCCCATAGAGCTTGTCCTTTATCGGCTCTATCGAGGAGTACGGTATGCAAAAGTAGAACCTGCTCGAGCCTGATTCGACCTCCATCCTGAAGGTGCAGACTATGACCGGCTCGGTCTGCGCGATGATATTGAGGAACTGCGGGTTCATCTCTGACCTGATATGTTTGAAGTCAGTCTCATGGACCGACTTCCATGCCTCTTTAAGCTCGTGAAACATGACATCGACGACCTTCTTGATGACGCCCTGCTCTACGTTGGTGAAGTCCCTGCCTTCGACCCTTGTATGAAACCTGCCATCGCCGCCGAAGTAGCTGTCGACAACGAGGAATACGAGGTTCGGATCAAGGGCCAGGATTCCCTGCCCCCTGAGCGAGGAGAACTGGAAGACGTTCAAGGAAGACGGCATCTGGAGGTTTTTCAAAAACTCCTCGAACTTCATCGTCTTTACGCCCTCATGACTGATGTCCACGCTTTTCCTGAGTACGGTGAAAACTGCGCCTCTTACCGTTCTGCTGAACTTCTCGTTGATCATGTCAAGGGTCGGCAGCTTCCCTCTGATCGTCTTTTCCTGTGTGGAGAAGTCATACGACCTGACGTCTCCTTCTAAAGCCTCTTCGCGTCTTTCCGTCTCTGTAGCGATGTCGCCGTTTGAGAGGCCCTTTAGGAGCGCGTCCACTTCCAACTGAGAGAGTATCTGTTCAGCCATTTTCTATCACCGCGCTTATTGGATTACGAAGTCTGTAAAAAAGACCGTCTTTACCTTGGATTTCGTCAGCTGCTCATTGACCCTTGCGACTATCTCATCCCTCATCTGGTACTTCCCTTCGACCGTGCCGATATCGGCATAGCTCTTGGAGCTCAAGAGGATTATGAGCGAATCCCTTATCCTTGCCGCCTGCGTCGTGACCTCAGAAGGCCCGGCAGTGTCGGTAAACTCAAGATTTATTGTAAGCTTCAGGTATCTGGTGCCTGAATTGTCCATGAGGTTGACTATAAAAGGATCGAGAGTGGCTACAGCGCTTTCTCCTGCCGCGCCTTTTTCCCCATGTCCGCCCTCCTCTCCATTACCGCCGCTTGCGCCATGTTCTGTTGCGGCCGCCTCACCCTCGGCATTGGCAGGTGAACCGCCCCTTGTCATCAGAAACCCTCCGACCCCGAGCCCAACTACGGCAACTCCGATTATCGCTATCAAGAGCGTCTTGCTTTTCTTGGGAGGAGCAGCCTCCTGTTTTTCCTTCGTACCTGACTTTTCCGCTTCTGCCGGCATATAGCCTCCTCCTTGGATCAATGACTGATGACTTGCCCAACGATTTTGATTACCGATATGTATTGCAATAGCCGTGCCAGCTCACTCAGAGCAAAGCTCGCCCATCTATCCACTTGAATTTCTTAAGAATAAAATAAACGCTCAAGACACGAAAGGCCGGGAAACACCCTTTAAGCGGGTATCAGTCAATGGTTTGGATGGAAGGGCGTCATGGTTATGACGCAGTGTGAATCCTACGATGAACGGGATTAAACCAAACTCTCAGAATTGACACCGAAAGTACCCGGGTTTTGATGACTAAAAAAAACCCTGACCAGCGAGACGTACTCGCCGGTCAGGGGCAGGTCTGCTACAAAAGAGTCGTGAGAGGCTATCTCTTAAGATTCACAAGCTCTGAGAGTATCTCGTCTGTAGTGGTAATGATCTTGGAGTTTGCCTGAAAGCCTCTCTGCGCCGAGATCATATCGACGAACTCCCTTGCAAGGTCGACGTTAGAGAGTTCCAGGGTGCTTGCCTGCACAAGGCCTCTGCCTGAACTTCCTGCCGCGCCGATAAGCGGCTGCCCGGAATCATATGTCTCCTTGTAAAGATTGTTCCCCTCGCTTGAAAGGCCGCCGGCGTTAGTGAAGTCAGCGAGGAGGACCTGGCCGAGATTAAGGTCTTTTCCGTTTGAGAATATACCGCTTATAAGCCCGTCCTTGTCTATCGCCATCCTCTGGAGCATACCTGACGAGTAACCGTCTTGTGTCAACTGCGAGATGCCTGAGGCCGTACCGTACTGTGTCGTTCCGTTTGTACCTGTGGAACCCTGGACTATAGACTCACCGAAGTCAAAGGATATCAGCTGGTTCTGCAGGGCGCCGCCGGTGAAGTTGAACCCTGAGGTCGGATACGTCGTAGCGGATTCAGAATAAAGAGCGCCGCTTGTGTTGAAAGTTATGTTGCCCTGGGCCTGGACCTCGGTCACGCCTGAGGAAGAATCCGCGGCATCTGTCACGGCAAACCACTCCCAGTTGTTGCCGGTCGAGTTCAGGTTGTCCTTCCTGAAATAAAGCGTGACGGTATGATCGTTGCCGAGAGAATCATAGACCGTAACCGGCGACGAGAAGTTTGACGAATCTCCGGCCTTGGCAAGAAAAAACGCTCCGCCTGCGGCGTCACTCGTATCGGTAGCGCCGGCCGCTATCGCACCAGAGCTCGTGGTGAACCCGAGAAGCGAAGAAGATGTCGAGGTCCCGCTGGCCCAATCAAGGACAAGGGTCCCAGCGTTTCCCGTATCGTTTGTTACCGAGTAATAACCTGTCTGATCATCATAATCGACTGTATATGTGTCGGTATTGCCGTTTTGCGCCTGAAGCGCCGCCTTGATCGCAGCCGCGATGCTTCCTCCGTCGTATGCCTCACCGGTAGCAAGCCCGCCGTGTGTCACCAGAGAAGCCGTTGTATAGGTCGTGCCGTTATCGACGCTAAAGCGCATTACATCGTTCGTACCAGCTGTAAATACAAACCCGTTGACAGGCGCGTTGGAATCGAGGTTAGCCGTAAGTGTGGCGCTCGTAGAAGCATTCGGGGCGATGGTCTTTGTGGCGATCTGCAGATCGGCAACGGTATTTTGCATTACCCCTGATGTGTTAGCCATGTACCCCTGAAGCCTCAAGCCTTCAGGATTGACTATGTAGCCGTCCTTATCGGTCTGGAACTGGCCTGCCCTAGTGTAGTAATCGGCGTTAAGGGTAGGGTTATTGACGACATAGAAGCCGTTGCCGCTGATCGCCATATCCAGCGAGTTGCTTGTCGTCTCGAACGCGCCCTGGCTGAAGAGCTTCTGTATGCTGTTCATAGAGACTCCGAGACCGACCTGGTTCGTGCCTGATCCTCCTGAGAGCGTCTGGCTCAGCACGTCTCCGAAGGTCACCCTGCTCGATTTAAACCCTATCGTATTGACGTTGGCTATGTTGTTGCCGATTACCGAGAGCTTGGACATGTTCGCGTTAAGGCCGCTTATACCTGTATAGAGTGATGACTGCATTCAAACCTCCTTTGGATACGGTTGTTTTCAGCTTAGTAGACTGCCTTTATACTTTCCCTTGCGACCTTGGATGAGCCCACGATAAGCTGGGCCCCTGAGTCATCGAGGCTGAGGCCCGTAACAGGACCAGTGACGTACGTTGTAGTCGGGACCATCGAGTTGTCAGCGCCCTTCGCGCTGACCATGAAGGTGTAGTTGCCGGGACCCATCGCAACCCCGTTGTTATCTCTGCCGTCCCACTCAGCCAGATGATCTCCTGCCGCCAGAGTTCCGAGATCGACTGAGCGGACGAGACGGCCTGCCGTATCGCGAACGGTCATCACGGACGAAGCGGCATTATCCACGACGCTGTACCCGAGCGTGACAGGCGAACCTGAGAACTCGAAGCTATTGCCCTCTGCCTTAACAGACCTTCCGATGAACGCGGTGCTTGAATAGTCCTGCATCGCGTCGATCGACCCCTTCATCCCCTCGGCGGTCAATTGCAGGTTTGTGATCCCTTCCAGAGAACTGAACTGCGCCAGCTGCGCTACAAACTGGGTATTGTCAGTCGGGTTCAACGGGTCCTGGTACTGCAACTGGGTGACGAGCAACTTTAAAAAATCGTCTTTACCAAGGCTTCCTCTGCTTACCTCCGCTGATTTGCCCTGATCAGCCGATTGAACCGCACTATCAATGCGCATGAAACACCTCCTGTTTAAGTTACGCGAACAGATCGATACCGTTATCAGGCCTGCCGATGCCTGTTAAAGACTGCGCCCCTGGGCCGCTATCAAGGCCCGGGGCCTCTTGATACGCAAAGCGAGGGGGCATGGATGTCGCTTCACCCCATCTGTGAGATTGGCCGCCGGATGAACTGCCTGTATGACCCTGATCAGAACTCAGTCCAACAGAGAAGCTGTCCAGGACGAGGCCATTTTGAGCAAAAACGTCACGCAGGCGTCCGGTATCGGAATCAAATATCCCCTTAACAGACTGGCTGTCTACTAGGACATGGGCGCTTACCGTTCCATTATCGACCCTGAGCCTGATCGTTACCCCGCCAAGCTCCTCAGGGTGCATTTTGATGCGGACCTCTTTCATGCCGTTTGAAACGCTTAGACGGACGCCTTCTCCAAACCTGTCGATGACATCTGACTCGACTATAGAACTCTCAGCTGTCCGTGGAGACTGGGACGCCCCGATCTGACCAGTCTGATCGATCTGATCCTTGGAAAAGGAAAAACCGGCCGCATTATGCGCCTCCATCTGCGCTACTGTTTGCGCCCCTGTGCCGAACGATGGATCGCTGTTGCCTTCGTTGCCGCTGTTTCCCGACTGGAAGCCGTCACTCTGTGCGCTGGCGACGCTCCCCTCGATAGCTTCGCCAACTGAGGTCTCCTCATGGGGCATCGCTACATCTTCTGCCAGACCTTCTAAAGAGAGCCCTTTCTCACCTGCCTCAGCAGAAAGACCGGAAAGCGTGCGGTCAGCCTGCCTCTCTATCGTCTGGCCGGGTATCTCCTGAAAAGATGCTTCTGCGGCATGCGGCACATTAGTCGATCCTTCAAGACCGGCCTCTAGACCAGTATTCCCTGTATACTCAAAAGCCCCCACAAGATCATCAATATCACTCTCGCCTGAACCCTGAGCATCAATCGCCTCTACTGCCTTCAAGTCTGGCTCCGGCCCCTCGATCCCTGTCTGGACGCCGTTTTGCGCCATAAGAGAGAGGTACAGCGAGGCTCCTGAGGCTTCGATGAGATCCACTGCGCTCGGCACACCTTCGGCGCTTGAGATAGAGGCGGGGGCGACTCCGATCTCAAGCCTCATCGGCTTGACCGGAGGCTGTTGAAAAGCTGGTGTCAGGAATGCGTCAAAGGCGTAGGGGTTTAACACCAGACCATCTTCACCTGTATATTCTTCGACAGAAACTGGCAGGAGATCTTCTTCGCCTATAGGCAGAGCACCCTCTTTCATCTGACTCGACTGAGAGGGTTTAGCCTGTGAAGGATCAGGCGCTTCGCTCTCATAAGCAACGTCAGATGACTGCATACCAGCCACGCCTGCCGGTCCGGCCTTATCAACCTCGTGCCTTTGGCCAGCTCCAAGCGCGCTGTCCATGTGCCGCCCGAAACCCTGCTTGCTGCAACTGCCTGCCGGTTTTTCAACAGGCCTCTTATAAGACGGTTCCATCTGCGCCTGTTCAACCATCATGATATCCATTCGCACCTGTTCTCTCTTTTTTTGAAAACGTGAGGAGCAAGAGTCAAAAAAGTGTCCATCAAGGGCAGCTCATTCTGCTGTATATTGTTAATGCAACGAGCGTGCCAACCCAGCCAAGCGTTTAAATAAGCATCAGGCCTGGCCAAACATCAGCATACGCGGTACTATCTCCGGCCCTTGAAAATGTAGTGCGGCAAAAAATTCCATTGTGGTACTTTTTTCCGTATCTGACGGCCCATGAATGAGAAGCCAAGCTCGCGGGCCTTTCTACTTGAGCCTGATAGCCTGGCTCAGTCTCGCCGCCCTCGCCGGCTCGATAAACGCTAGTATCTTAGCCGCCTTTTTTTCGCTTATCGTCGCGAGTATCATTACAGCAATATCCTGATCGAGCTTTTCAAGCCTCGGCGCGGCGTCTTCCGGCCCCATTGATTCGAATATCTTGACGAGCCTTTTCGCGCGGTCGTTCCCTGCCTCATCGAGCTTTTTAAGCGAAGCCTCGATATCAGCATGCGTCTTTTTGAGCACAGCCGCCCTTGCGTCGAGATCGGTCTTTATGCTTGCGAGCCTTGCCTCTCTTGCCTTGAGCTCCTCTTCCCTGAGATCTAGCTCCTGCTGTCTGCGGCTTATGGCCGCCAGTAAGCCCTTCTCGTGCTCATTGCTAAGAACGAACCCCGCATCCGGAGTAAGCGCGTCCTTGTCACGTACTTCCTGCGCCGCTTCGGCCTGGAACGCCTGCAAAGGCGGCAAGAGGAGGCCTCCGTAAAGTCCTGCAGCAGCTATGACTACGGCAACAAGCGTGATGTAAAACAGCGTTTTCAAAAAACCTCTCATAGACGACCACCCTTTCTAGAGACTGCTGAAGCGACCTCGTCCGAGGCCTTCTGTTCGGCTCTGCTGACTAAAGCACCGTACTCGGCCCTTTTCCTCTCTTTGAGCGACTCTACGGACATCGTCTCCTTCTTTGTCTCAAGGAGCGTATCCCTCTTTTTTTCAAGGTCAGCCTCAGCCGCTTTTGTAATCTCTGTCTCTGATTCGATGCTGTGCTTCAAACCGTTGAGATAATCGTAACAAAGGCTCACGGCCGCCATATCCGCCCCATCTGATCTTAGCCTCTCGCACTCCACCCCGATCCTTTCATATTCAAAGCAAAGCCTGGAGAGCCGCGCCTGCGCCTCGTCAAAGGTTCTCTGCGAGTCCGACAGATCCCTGCCTGCTATCTCCTTTACCCTGTTTTTGTATTCGAGAAGTGGCTCAAGCTTGAATACGAATCTGTTCATGCGTGACTATGCCCCCAGAGTAAACAACGCTTGAAGCGAATCGTCATATCCCGCCCTTTCAGTCACATCCTGCCTGAGAAACTCGTTTACGCGGTCTATGACCTTGATCGCATGGTCTATCTTAGGGTCGCTTCCGGCCTTGTACGCGCCGATGCTTATAAGGTCGTACGCCTTTTTGTACGTGGCAAGGACCGCTCTCGCCTTTTGCGCGAACTGCCTGTGCTCTGCTCCTACGATGTCGTTCATGACCCTGCTTATGGATTGGAGCACATCGATCGCCGGGAAGTGGCCCTGCGTCGCCAAGTCCCTTGTAAGTACGATGTGCCCGTCAAGAATCGAGCGCGCGGCGTCTGCGACAGGGTCGTTGACATCGTCGCCCTCGGCAAGTATCGTATAAAATCCCGTTATCGTACCCTTCCCGTCGCTTGTCCCTGCCCTCTCAAGAAGCTTCGGCAGGTGCGCGAATACTGACGGAGGATAGCCTTTTGTCGCCGGCGGCTCGCCTATCGCCAGCCCGATCTCTCTTTGGGCCATAGCGTAGCGCGTTATCGAGTCCATCATCAGAAGTACGTCTTTTCCCTCGTCCCTGAAATACTCGGCTATGGCGGTTGCCAGCAGAGGCGCCCTCATCCTTATCACAGGAGGCTGATCAGAGGTGGCGACTATTATCACAGATCTTCTAAGGCCCTCTTCGCCAAGGTCGCGCTCGATAAACTCCTTGACCTCTCTGCCTCTCTCGCCGACAAGTGCGATGACATTCACCTGTGCCTCGGTGTTTCGCGCCATCATCCCGAGAAGCACGCTTTTGCCTACGCCGCTTCCAGCGAATATCCCGATCCTCTGCCCCTTGCCAACCGTCAGCATCGAGTTTATTGACCTTATCCCCACGTTGAGCGGTTTATCTATCCGCTTCCTGCCGAGCGGGCCAGGAGGCGTACAATGAAGAGGATATTCCTTTTTCGCCACCACTTGGCCGAGGCCGTCGATAGGACTGCCAAGCCCGTCGATAGTCCTGCCTAAGAGTCCCGGGCCTACTGCCACGCTGGCAGACGCGCCTGTAACATGTATCATGCTGCCGGGGCCAACGCCTCTGACCTCGCCTAGAGGCATAAGGAGTATCTTCTCATCGGAAAACCCTACGACCTCGCACTGGATCGGCAGGCCCGATTCTTTCGGATAGACGGTGCAGAACTCTCCGACGGATGCTCCGGGGGCATAACCCTCCATCACGAGCCCGACTACTTTTGTGACCTTGCCGTTGTGCCTGACCGGCCTTGTCGACTCGACTATCTTTATATGCCTGCCCAGGCCTGATGGTTCAGTACGCATCTTTAAGCCTCTGTTCTATCTCTTCCATCACGTTTTCAATCGACGCGTCAACCGATCCAAAGTCTGTAAAGACCATGCACCCGCCCTTGGATACCGAAGCATCCGCAACGAAGGAGACCGTCATGCCAGCCTGAGACCGGCTCTCAACTTTGCGCCTATGCTCAGTCACCAATTCAAGATCTCTCGGATTGACCTTTACAACGACCTGGCCTTTTGCAGGAATCCCTTCTAGCGCGGCACTTACGCATCCGAGTATGACGTCGTTTCGAGCGGTTATCTCGCCTCTCACGACCTTTCGCGCTATGGCAAGAGAAAGAGCCGCTACATCCTTCTCGGCGCCTTCTATAATAGTACGCCTTGCGGATTCGAGACCCTCGATGAGACCGGCAAGTGAGCTGAAAAGGGCCTCGGCTTTTTTTCTGCCGATCTCAAACCCGGCCTTTTCGCCTGACGCGAAACCAAGCTCATAGGCTCTCCTTTCCATCTCCTCGCCGACTACGACAGAGGCCCCGGCAATACCCGACGGATTCATCCCGGCCGCGCCGTCTGGCCCGAGGTCCTCCATCACAAGAGGGGAGGACCCGAGGTTCTCAAACTCTAGTTCTTTAAATATCCTAGATAAGAACATCGCCGCCCTTTCCTGCCCTTACGATCTTGCCTTCCTGTTCGAGCCTTCTGGCGATCTTTATGATCTCCTGCTGGGACTTTTCAACGTCGCTAAGCTTCACAGGCCCTCTCGTCTCAATATCTTCTCTGAGCATCTCAGAGGCCCTCTCCGACATGTTTTTCAGGAACTTCTCCTTAAGGCTCTCTTCCGTACCCTTAAGAGCCACTGTAAGCGTCTCATTATTCAGCTCTTTGATGATCTGCTGCATACCCTTATCATCGAGGCCCATGAGATCAGGGAATACGAACATCTTCTCCTGTATCCTTATCGCGAGATCAGGGCTTGCCTTCTCGATAAACTCCATGATGCCGCCGTCGTTCTTTGAATCTATCTGGTTCATTATCTCGGCGGCGATCTTAACGCCCTCGACACTGCTTCCGGGGCCGCTGTCCGCGCTGACCATTTGCTCGCTCAAGAGGTTCTCAAGGTCTTTTACAGCGGCCTGAGGTATCCTCTTGAGGTTGGCTATCCGGAGCATTATATCGGCCCGCACCCTCTCTTCAGGGATATGCAGCAGAACCTGAGCGGCCCTGTCAGGCTCTAGGTGGGTAAGTATCAGGGCGATTATCTGCGGGTGTTCGTTCCGGATTATATTCGCTACCACAGACGGGTCCATCCACTTAAGCGTCTCGATGCCGCCGCCGCCGCCCATCTCCCTCGTAAGCTGGTCCATTATATGCTGGGCCTTTTCCTGGCCCAGCGACTTGTTAAGGAGGGTCCTTGCGTACTCAAGCCCCTCGACCGCAAGCTCGCCGCTGTCTATCAACCCTACGAACTCGCCCATGACCTGACGGCCGATAGAGTATGAGACAGAATCCTTCCTCACCATAACACGGCCCAGAAGCCTCATCTCGTTAGGGGACAGGTGCTTGCAGACCTCTCCGGCAAGGTCCTCACCGAGGTTCATCAGCAGTATCGCGGCCTTCTCGGCGCCGTTGAGTTTGGCTTCCTTCGCCATAGCCTATTTCTCCTTCATCCAGCTTTTTAACACCATCGCCACCTGCTGAGGGTTCTGCTGAACAAGCGTCTTGACCCTTATCATCGACTCATCCATATTCCCAGCGCCTATGGCCAGCCCATCTCCGTTGTCGCCGATAGCGGCCGCCCCTGCGCCCCTGCCAAGAACCCCTGGCATTGATTCGCGTATCGACTGCAAAGCGATCCTCTCCTCACCAAGCCTCTTTAAGATCGGCCTCAGGAGAAAGATGATCGCAAGGGCGGATATAAGGACAATGGACGCGTACCTGATGATGACAGGTATCATATTGGCCGGTATCAAAGGCTCCTTCTGGGCGGCAAGGTCCGTCTCCAGGATCTCCGAGATGAACGGCGCGCTGACTACAGTCACTGAATCGCCCCTCTCCTGCGAAAACCCTATTACGCCCTTTACCATATCCGTATACTTCGCTATCTCCTCATCCGTCCTTGCGGTGAACTTCTTTTCTTCGGCTCCGTCAGCGCCCTTGATCGTCTCATAAGTCCCGTCGACGAGCAGAGAGACACTTACGCGCCTTATGTCGCCAGTCCCTTCTATAACGCGGCTCGTCACCTTGCTTATCTCGTAGTTTATTACCTCGTCCTGCCTGTTGGACTGCGACGGGGTGGAGGCCCCTGCCGCCTGCCCTCTGGGGCTGGCAGGCATATTGGACATCACCCCAGGGACCCCTGCCGAATATCCTGCCCCTGTGCTCTGTTCCTTATTCCTCTGCTCGCTCCGTATCACCTGTCCGTCTGGGTCGTACCGTTCTTCGGTCTTTTCCACCTGTTTGTTGTCAACATCGACCGATACCCTTGCCACAACCTTTTCCGGGCCGACAGCCTTTTCGATCATCGACTGGATGCGCCCCTCCATGTCCTTTTCAATGGAGCGCTTGTTCTCAAGCTGTGTCGCGCTGAGTCTCAGCGAGCCGTCGTCTTCAGAGCCCTTCGACCACATCCTTCCGGCCGTGTCCACGACCGTCACGTCTTCAGGCCTGAGGTTCTCAGCGGAGTTTGCCACGAGATGGACGATCGAGCTGACCTGCCCCTGGCTGAGCGCCCTGCCGCCCCGGAGCTTCACTACTACCGAGGCGCGCGCCTTTTTGGCATCATCAAGAAAGACGCCTTTTTCAGGGATGACCAGATGCACCCTGGCCGATTCGATCTCTTTGATCTGGGTAATGGTCCTTGACAGCTCGCCTTGCAGGGCCCTTTTATAATTCACCTTCTGCACGAACTCGGTAACGCCGAAGCTCGTCTTATCAAATATCTCGAAGCCGATGCCGCCGCCCTGCGGTATGCCTTCCCCTGCAAGCTCCATACGCGTCTCATAGACCTTGTCAGCCGGAACGGTTATAGCCGAACCGTCGACCTGAAAAGGGATCTTCTTTTCCTTGAGCCGCGCTATGACTGCGCCTGAATCCTCGCCGGAGAGGTTCGCGTAAAGGACCTGCTGATCAGGCCCCTGGTTCCATAGGGTAAAGACGATGAGCGCGGCCACAGCGAAAGCCGCTCCGGCGAGTATCACCGTCATCTTTCCTTTTGAGAGCGTCTTTACCTGTTCAAGATACTTTTCCATCGCTTATACCTGTGTCCTCATCACTTCCTCATAGGCGGTCAGGAGCTTGTTTTTCACCTGAAGCATGAGATTGAATGAAAGGTTGGCCTTCTCAACCGCTATCATCGTATCGTGTATATTATTGACACTCCCGTTCGCGAGACCCTGTATGGCATGATCAGCCTCGCCCTGGAGCTTGTTTACCTTCTCAACGGACTCTTTCAGGACTGATGCGAATGACTCCGCACTTGGCGCCCCAGAGCCTGCCTTTGAAAAAGCCTGACCTGCCCCTGATATCAAACCGCCTTTAATCGAATCGATCATCTTCTATTCCTCCTATTCGCCTATCTCGATGGCCCTCTGGGCCATCTCTCTGGCGGCTTTAAAGGCGTTTACGTTCGCCTCATAACTGCGTGAAGCCGAGATCATGTTCACCATCTCTTCAGAGACGTTCACGTTGGGGTACGCAACGTAGCCCTTATCATCAGCGTCAGGATGCGAAGGCTCGTAGGCATACTTGAGCGGCCTCTGGTCCTCGACTATGCCGGAGACTGAAACGCCTGTCGTATGCCCGGCCAGGCTGGATCTCAAGTGGTTAGCAAAATCCGCCCCTCTCTGAGCTGAAAAAACTATGTCCCTTCTTCTATACGCCCCGCCCTCGGCTGTCCTTGTAGTCTCGGCGTTGGCAAGGTTGCCGGCAATAACGTTCAGCCTCTGCCTTTGAGCCTCCATCCCTGAAGCGCTGACATTGAATACGTCAAACATGATTATCTACCCCCCTCTTTGATAGCTGTCATCAAGGTCGCGAACTTCCCCCTGATGAGCTTTGACGCAACAGAGTACATGAGCGCGTTCTCGGACAGGCGCGCCATCTCGCTCTCTATTCCGACGGAATTCTGGTCGTACCCCTCGGTCTCAGCGGCCCTCTCTATCACCCTCGGCTCACCTGCGCCTACCCCTGAAAGCGGCAGATGTCCTGCGCTTGTCCTTACAAGCATCGGTACGCCTGACGGCCCCTCTCTCTTTCGGAGTTCATCTTCAAACTTTATATCAGAGGCCTTATACCCAGGCGTGTCCTGGTTCGCTATATTGGAAGAAATCAGCCTCTGCCTCGCCGCCCTCAGATCAAGGGCACTTCCGAGCATCCCTATCGTCTTATCGAATATCCCTGTCGTCATATACCCTCCGGCTCGATTAGTTGAACCCATCACGATCAGGTAATAATGCAAAACCCGTACCAACCTCGATTTCTCCAGGTATGTACGGGTAATATCACCGGCCTCTTTGCCTCGGCTGGGAAAAATATGTCGATTATACAGGCATGTTCTGCCCATACTCCTTCAACTTGTTCCTAAGCGTCCTCACTGAGATGCCGAGTATTCCGGCCGCCCTTGTCCTGTTGCCTTCCACATCGTCAAGAGTCCTGCATATAAGACCCTTTTCCATCTCTCTTAGCGTCATGGCCTTGACAGACCTGTCTGATCTGGCTTTTGGCGCAGATGGAGCGCAAGGCTCCATGCTTCCTTCAAGGTCCTGGCCCATGAGCAGTCCGTCTATCTCTAACATAAACATATCCCCAGAACTTACAAGCACCGCGCGCTCGATGGTGTTTTCAAGCTCCCTGATATTGCCCGGCCACGGGTATCTCTGAATATATTCGATAGCCTCCGCTGATATCCCGACAAGGCCCCTCGAATACTTTGCCGAGAACCTCCTCATGAAGTGTTCCGCCAGAAGTCCGAGGTCTTCAGTCCGCTCTCTCAATGGCGGCAGTGTCAGCGGGAATATATTGAGCCTGTAGAAGAGGTCTTCCCTGAAGCGGCCGTCTTTTATCTCTTTTTTCATCTCCCTGTTGGTAGTAGCGATTATCCGTATATCGACCGGGACAGGCGCTTTTCCGCCGAGCCTTTCAACCTCTCTCTCCTGGACTACGCGAAGGAGCTTTGCCTGAAGCCTCAGGTCCATCTCGCTAACTTCGTCAAGGAGTAGCGTGCCGCGATCCGCCTGCTCGAACTTTCCCAGCCTCTGCGAGGCGGCCCCTGTAAACGCGCCTTTCTCGTGGCCGAATAGCTCGCTCTCAAGAAGCCCGTCCGGGATGCATGCGCAGTTGACAGCTACAAACGGCCTGTTCGCCCTTGGCCCCCTGCTGTGTATGAAGCGCGAGAGCATCTCTTTGCCTGTGCCGCTCTCGCCGGATATCAAGACGGTTGCGTCACTCGTTGCCGCCACCATCGCAAGAGAAAGTACCTTTGACATGGCCGAGCCCTTCGATACCATCGCTTTTCCGTTAGTCTCGAAATCTGTGATGGCCTCGGCATCCCGAAACGCCTTGTCTACCGTCATCTCAAGGGCTTCCAGCGTAAAAGGCTTGAGTATGAAGTCGACGGCGCCGAGCTTGACAGCTTCAACTGCCTTTTCAACCGTGCCGAACGCAGTTACGAGCAGTACCGGGGTATTAGGGTCGGCCTTTTTCACGCCTTTTAAAACATCCATGCCGCCGGCTCCCGGCATGCGCATATCACTTATGACCATGCCGTAACCGCTGTCACTTACCTTTTCAAGCGCGTCTGCGCCGTCATTCGCAAGCTCAACGCTGTAGCCCTTTCTGGTGAGCGCCTCCTTCAAGGCAAACCTCATCTCAGGTTCATCATCCACAACAAGGATCTTTCTCAACGCGACGCCTCCCCGGCCTCTTCAGGCAGCATTATGACAAATGCGCTCCCATCGCCGGCCTTCGATGAGACCTCCAGGACACCCTTGTGCGCGTTGACGACCGTCGATACGATCGCGAGACCGAGGCCTGTCCCCCTCTCTTTAGTAGTAAAAAACGGATCGAATATCCTGTCGATATCATCCTCTTTTATCCCGCTGCCGGTATCCTTGACCTCTATCCTCATCCGCTTCGGCGCGCCTTGCTCTATCGAGACCCTCACGCTTACGGTCCCATTGTCATCTACCGCGTCAAGCGCGTTGAAAACGAGGTTTATCATCATCTGCCTGACCATCGCCGCATCGAACGAGAACTCGGCCGGGCCGTCGTACACGGCCCGGAGCGTGACGCCGTCCTTGCGATGGGTCGTAGCCATTACGAACGTATCCTCGACGATCTCCCTCATATCAGAGTTTCTGCGCCTGGCCGCCGGGGCTCCGGCGAAGATGAGCATATTCGTAAGCAGGTTATCAAGCGTCTTTACGCCCTTGGAGATATGCGAGGCGAGCCTCTTCCTGTCAGGGTCGCCTTCAAGGTCCCTCTCCAGCATGCTGGCAAAAAGGGCCATCGAGCCGAGCGGGTTTCTGATCTCATGGGCGATCCTGGCGCCCATCTCGCCCATCGCGGCAAGACGCCTGTTTCTCTCCATCTGTGCGTTTTTATCGGCAAGCTCAGCTGTAAGCTCTTCTACCCTCTGCTCGACAAGCGCGTACTGCCGCTCAAGCTTGACCGAGGCGTTCTTGAAAGTCTGAAAGGCGTCGCTCAAGAGCTCAGCCTTTGCCCGGCCGTTATGTCCATGATCAGCAGCCTGCACCCCTCCATATCCGTTCACTTCGACCAGCTTTGCCCTTGCCTGCGTCTTTACGCTCATATCCCGCTCCTCTTGCCTTGTTGTGCGGCGCTATCCTTGAAAAGCGCCTGTGCCCAGCCCTTCATATCGCCATCGAGAGTATCGAGCTCCTTCAGTACCAGATCACTCTCGACTTTCATCCCGAGGTTCATGTAGCACTTCGCCAGCCTGTAAAGCGCCCAGGACCTGTCAGTTGCGGACAGAGTCTTTGATTCCTTCAGCTGTAACGCCGCCTCTTTATAACTTAAGGCCGCGCCTTTGTAATTACCGGCTGAAAACCCGGCATCGGCGCCTGCGATCAGTGTTTTAACAGCTTGATCTTCCATCTTACCTGCTTGAAAGAGCCTCGAAGCCCTCAGATAAAGCACCGAGGCCTCCGTGAAATTCCTGATCCCTGACATGGCCTCTGCCTTGAGCATAAGGGCCTTTGCGTCAGCAGGATCAGCCTTTGATCCTGCAACCGTCTTCATATCGCCTTTCATGCGCGCGATGCGGACCCTCAGCCTCTGGGCCTCATCTTTCTGGACGCCCATGCGAAACCTCTCATCGTGCGCTGAAAGCATACGCTCGGCACTTTGCCAGTCGTTCTGTTCGATATAAACCCTTGCCAGCCCTATCATCGCCTTCCCGACAACGGGGTCAGAACCGACTTTGACAGCCATGTTCAAGTGCCTTACAGCGGTTTCCAGGAGCCCCAGCTCAGAGGCGGCCAGGCCTGCCTTCATATAGCCTTCCGCCTTTTTTCCGAACGGCACTTCAGCCGCAAAAACAGCGTCGACCTTTGCTACTCCATAGTAGTCGCCTGCCCTGAAAAGCTCATCGGTCCATCTGTGGACCACCTCGCCGCCGAGGTCCTTCATCTCTGACCTGAAACTGCTCGCCGGGTATCTTGCTCTGAATTTTTTCATCAGGTTTACAGCAGCTTCGTACATCCCTAGACCGGCCTGCGCCCTAACAAGGCCCAGATACGCGGCCTCTGTGCCTATGAACTCGCCCTCAGCTATCAGACCGTAATACTTAAGCGACGCGCTCCGTGCCTCGCTTTCAGGGGCCGTGGCAAGAGCGTCAGCAAGCGCAAGAGTTGCTAAAGCCCACGGCTCGCCCTTTCCTTTCTGCTTCAGATCCGAATAGATCGACAGAGCCTCCTCAGCCAGTCCCTGTCCAAGATAGGCATCAGCCTTCCTTACAGAAAAATAAGCTGACAAGAAAGGATCTTCCTTGGAGATCATCTCAAGCTCGCCGTAAACCCTCCTTGCTGACTCAAACTCGCCCTTTGCCAGCATAGTATCGGCAAGGGACATGCGCGTAATACTATCAAGCGGCACAAAACCGTCTGACTCAGAGTAAAGCTCCCAGGCAACATCCTGTTCGCCCCTGATGAGATCGACATTAGCGAGCCAGCGCCTTGCCAGCGGGTTGCCGGCAGAGACAGAGGACTCAAACGCCTTTTTAGCGTTGCTTAGCCTGTTCTGGAAGAACAGGACCCTGCCGCTTAAAAACAATGCCGCTTCGCTAAGGGACTTCGAGCCTCCTGCGTTTTTAACCCTCCGGTAATAGCCGTTGGCCTCCGGAAAGAAGCCTTTGTTCTCATAATATCTGCCTAACAGGAGGTAACCTATCCCGTGGTATTGACTTAACTTAAGCCTTCCAAGCGCCCTCTCGAAAGATTGCGCGTCGTGGTCCTCCAAAAAAGATACGACCGTTGCCAGGGCCTGTGCCCCGTTCGGGTCGACTTCGTGAATACTCCCGATAAGATCATTGGCAGCCTTGATGAGATCTCCGAGATCAGACCCTCGCACCGAAAGAGACGAACGAAGCGCGTCTATCTCAATAGCATCATCGGATGTTACGTCCTTGATAAGCCTTTCAACTACCTTTTTCCTGTATACCCACCGCCAGCCGGTGTTAAATGCCACAGCCTCACGGCTGTCTTTATCAACCGATAGAGAAGTTCTGCTTTCGCTAACAACCGCTCGCCGAGCGGTCTGCGTCGCTAAAGCACGGTCAGAGACAGACAACAGGAGGCCGATCGGGATGATCACGGCCGGAAAGAAGTATCTTTTAGCGATCTGTAAATATGGCTTTGGCATCGGATTGGTTTAATGCAACAACCATGCCCAAACAAGGCGCAGGGGTGACCGCAGGCCTGTCTGAGACTTGAATTACTTTGGATTATCGATTGGTTATGGGGCTTAAGTGAAATATCTGCTTAGTCAGATGTGAGGCGGCTCTATTGACAAATACGCGTCAAAAAACTATCCAGAGGCCATAGCGTCATAATCATGACTCAACGGCCTCCATCCCTTCATGGACATCTAGCGCATCAGTACCTTCAAGATGTTCGAGCAACCCCTTCCTCTTCATCTTCTCTATTAAAGTAGTCCTGTTGAGGTTCAAGAACTCGGCCGCCTTCTTCTTAACGCCGTTCATCCTTGACAGGGCATTGATGATAAGGTCTCTCTCGAAGTTGTCTACCGCTGAATTGAAGTCTATCCCCTCGAGAGGCAACAGCACCCCTGACAAGGCCTTTTCTTCCTCGACGCGCGTCTTCCTGAATTTATCAGGCAGGTCTTTGGGCATTACAAGAGAGCCGTCGTCTTTGAGCACTATCAGCCTTTCTATGAGGTTTTCAAGCTCACGTATATTACCTGGCCACTCATACCCCTCAAAAAGCCTCATCGCATCAGGAGATACGCCTTTTATGTGCTTTTTCTTCCTTTTGTTGATCTTATCGATGAAGTGGTTCAAAAGAAGAGGAATATCTTCTTTCCTATCCCTCAGAGGCGGCAGGGTAAGCGGTATCACGTTCAAGCGATAATAGAGGTCGTTCCTGAATTTTTTTTCGTCTACTGCCTTCTCAAGGTCTATGTTCGTAGCGGCGACTATCCTCACGTCCACCTTTATGGTACTCCTGCCGCCTACCCTCTCGAACTCCTTTTCCTGCAAGACCCTCAGTATCTTTACCTGAAGCCCCGGGCTCATATCCCCTATCTCGTCAAGAAATACGGTGCCGTCATGGGCAGCCTCGAACCTACCTATCTTTGTGGCGATGGCCCCTGTAAAGGCCCCTTTGTCGTACCCGAAAAGCTCGCTCTCAAGGAGGTCTTCGGGTATGGCGGCGCAATTTATCGGCACAAAAGCCTTATTCGACCTTGTAGAGCCGTAATGAAGGGCCCTTGCGACAAGCTCCTTGCCTGTGCCGCTCTCGCCGAGTATGAGGACAGTCGAGTCTGTATCGGCGATCTTCCCGATTATATCGCGGACCTTCTCTATGGCGGAACTCGTCCCGAGTATCGCCTCTGTGCAGTTTTTCTTTATCTCTCTTTTAAGCTTGGCGTTCTCGACCTTGAGAGAGTGGACCTCATAAGCCTTCTCGATCGTGACGAGGAGCTCGTCTTTTCCGAACGGCTTCTTGAGGTATGTGAAAGCCCCTACCCTCATCGCCTCGACAGCCGTCTCGACGGTAGCGTATCCCGTAAGGATTATGCACGCGGCGTCAGGGGTTATGGTTTTAACGTTCCTGACGACCTCTATCCCGTCCATCCCCGGAAGCCGCAAGTCTGTAAGGACGATATCGTAATCCTTTTTCCTTACCATCTCTACGCCGGTCTCTCCGTTGGCTGCTACTTCAACGTGATAGCCGTGCATCCCGAGTATCTCGCTCAGATTTTCTCGAATATACTCTTCATCTTCGACTAGTAGGACAGAGCAGACTTTCATACGCGTCTCCAGGTGCGGTTAGTTATATTTTTCGCTATTATATGAAATGAAAATGCGCATGTCAATATTTTGAACATGCCACGGCCGCAAGCGTCAGTTTGACAAAAGAAGACCCGGTGGTATATTGGAGTTACGGAGATAATTTACGCGGCACTGCGACATTTAAATGACATGAGGGCTAAATGAAAACCATAGGACAGTCTGAGGTAATGCGCTCCATCTTCACCGTTAATCTGGGAGTTAAGGAGAGCGAGCTTGCGCTTGTAATAACCGACATCGCCGGCCCTGATGACGTCGCGCGGACAATGCATGCTGACCTGCTTAAGTGGTCGGAGCTGAACGATATAGCACGCGAGGCCGCCGAGGTCGGATCAGAGGTCTGCCGGACGCGCTACGTGGAGTACCCGTCCGTCAGGGAACATGGCCACGAGCCGCCTGCCGAGGTATGGGAGGCGGCCTTCGGAAGTGAAGCCGTCTCAGCGCTCAAGCTTGGTGGCCTCCTTACGAGGATCATCGACAAGCAGGCGGCCGGAGATGACCTGGCGAAGACGCAATCTATTATAGAAGCAAAGGCAAAGGCCCCTGATGCCGTCGTAGCGCTTACAAACTACTCGACGTCGCATACCAGGTTCAGGGATTTCCTTACAAGGTGCTGCAATACCAGGTACGCCTCCATGCCGCTCTTCGAAAAGTCGATGCTCTCAGGTTCGATGACTGCAGACTGGAAAGAGGTCGAGGCGCGCACCATGAGACTCGTCGGTTTGATGAAAGACGCTGACATGGTCTTTATAACGTCTCACAACGGCACCTCCATCTCCTTTTCAGTAAAAGGCCGTGACGCAAGACCTGATACAGGGATAATAACGGGGCCCGGGGCGTTTTCAAACCTCCCTGCAGGCGAAGCCTTTCTTGCGCCTGTCGAAGGCACGGCTGAAGGGATACTCGTCCTTGAAGGGGCCCCTGCCGGAAGGCTTTCCCAGCACGTTACGCTTGAGGTCAGGCGCGGAACGGTAAGCACGGTCGCCGGTATGGACGCGTTCGCGGACGACCTCAGGGAGAAGATCGCCATAAACCCGCTTGTCGGCAATATCGCAGAGCTGGGGATCGGCACAAACGACAAGGCAAGCAGACCGGATAATATCCTTGAAACCGAGAAGATACTCGGCACGGTCCACATCGCGCTTGGAGACAACTCATCTTTCGGCGGGAAGGTAAGCGTGCCTTTCCACCAGGACTTCATCTTTTACAGACCAACGCTCGAGATCATCAACAGCAGGGGGGAAAAGATCGAGGTGCTTGTGGAAGGCGTCCCAAGGTTCTAACGGCTTCTTAAAAAGGCCTTTGCCTGGTTGTGCAGATCTGACAGAGAGACGTTGAGCAGGTAGTTGAATATGAGTTGTTTTGTCTTTAAACAAAACCCGGGTATGGTGGAATGAGCCTGAAGGAGAGACGACAAACATTCGGCGGGTGTGACCCGCCCTACCGCCTGACAGAGAGACGTTGAGCAGGTAGTTAAATATGAGTTGTTTTGTCTTTAAACAAAACCCGGGCATGGCGGAAGGAGCCTGAAGGAGAGACGACGAGCAGGCATCAGTATTTACTGCGAGTCGGCCAGACAGCGAAGGGAGCCATACCCAAAAGGCGCACGGAAAGTGCAAAGCTGAAATCAGACAGATGTTTTTTTACAAGGGCCGTTCGAGCTATGCACAAAAACCGCACGGCAGTGCGCAAAAGAAAATCATTCGGCGGGTGTGACCCGCCCTACCGCCTGAAAGAGAGACGTTGAACAGGTAGTTAAATATGAGTTGTTTTGTCTTTAAACAAAACCCGGGTATGGTGGAATGAGCCTGAAGGAGAGACGACAAGCAGGCATCAGTATTTACTGCGAGTCGGCCGACAGCGAAAGGAGCCATACCCAAAAGGCGCACGGAAAGTGCAAAGCTCAAATCAGACAGATGTTTTTTGTAAATGGGCGCTGTATTGCCCTGCCGTTAAAAATGAATTCAGAAGCGCACAGAAGGTGCGCAAAAGAAAAACAACTTACTGCTGACCCCTCACAGCCTCCCCTTGAGAGTACGGGGAGGAGTTAAAAAAACTCCTCTGCCTGTGAATCTGTCTTTGCCTTAAAACAACACGGGTCATGGCGGAAGGAGCCTAAAGGATGGCCGACGAGCAGGCATCTGTATCTTCTGCGAGACGGCCAGACAGCGAAGGGAGCCATACCCAAAAGGCGCACGGAAAGTGCAAAGCTCAAATCAGACAGATGTTTTTTGTAAATGGGCGCTGTATTGCCCTGCCGTTAAAAATGAATTCAGAAGCGCACAGAAGGTGCGCAAAAGAAAAACATTCGGCGGGTGTGACCCGCCCTACCGCCTGCCTTAAAATAATAATGAGAGGCGCGAAGACCATGTTAAAAGAGCCCGGCCTCCCTGTGTTTAGAGATAATCAGGCCGGCAAGTACTTCAACTCTGCCAAAATCAGCCTGAGTAGGCCTCCCTTTTATCACTACAGGTTCGAGCATCTCTGCCTTAAGCCCTGAGATCATCGAGGTTATCTGCTCGACGGATTTTCCGCCCCATCCGTACGAACCGATGACTGACGCGAAGATCGCCTTGGGCTTAAGCGCGTTTATGACAAAGGCCGCAGACGCGACCATCGGATGCGCTCCTGTTAAGACCGTAGGCGTGCCGAATACAACGGTTGCCGCGTCCACCATAGCCATCAATAGCCTGCCAGTGTCCGTCACAGCGAGGTTATACCTCTCTACCCTGACGCCGCCGTTTGAAAGCATCTCGGCAAGATGCGAGACCATCATCTCGGTTGAGCCATGCATGCTGGCATACGGTATGACGACCGTATTTGAGACTTTATCAGAGACCCACTGTCTGTGAAAATCCATCACGCAGCCGACGTGCTCGATCGGATGCACCGGACCGTGACTCGGGGCAACAACGGAGATCTCGTAACGGCTGAATCTCTCAAGATGCTTTTTTATCGCGGACCTGAAAGGCATCATCACCTCGGCGTAATACCTCTTAGCCGCGAGGCACGTCTCATGGTCATCCTCGACAAAGACAGAAGACGACGCGAGATGCGCCCCGAAAAGGTCGCACGTGAAAAGGACCTGGTCTTCCCTGATATAGCATGACATCGTCTCAGGCCAATGGACCCACGGCGTTGAGATAAACTCAATCGTCTTATCCCCGAGTGAGAGTGTCTCGCCGTCATTGACGACCATTATGGCGGCAGGGTCGATGCCGAGGTGGGCGGCAAGCATCTCCTTTCCCTTGGAATTCGTAACGACCTTAGCGTCCTTAAATCTTGCCAGTACCGCCGGTATCGCACCTGAGTGGTCCTGTTCGGAATGCTGTGAGATGATATAATCAATCCTTTCAACGCCCGCGAGCCTCGCCATCAGCTCAGAGGTCTTTGATGGATCTACTGTATCGATGAGCGCGGTCTTATCCGACCCCTTGACCAGATATGCGTTATAGCTCGTCCCGTCTGGAAGCGGTATAAGGGAATCGAACAGACGCCTGTCCCAGTCAAGGGCCCCAACCCAGAATACGCCATCACAGACCTTTTTTGACTCCATAAACCCACCCTCATACTAAAAGGAGTTTCACCTGTCACCATCTGACACCAGGCTTGATCTCAACACGGATAGTCTAAAGACTATCTCAGGCCTTTGCCTGCGCACACAGGTTCAGACGTCCCTTCACTAGTAACACACTGACCGTCGTATTTCAATGTAAAGGGCTACAGCGCACGCTTGAAGGATAGAGTCCCGAGGCCCAGAAGAAGCACGGCAAAGACCGAAAGAAAGATGATATCGCCTTTTACAGCCTCGATGCCCGCGCCCTTGAAAAGGAGCGCCCTCATGGCGTGTACCGAATAAGACTCAGGGTTTACGTCAGCGAAGACCTTTAGCCAGGCAGGAAAGCTCTCGACAGGATATATCGCGCCGCTCGGGAAAAAAAGAATGACGTTCAGGAAACCGCCGAGGACGCCTACTATCCTTGGATGATTGATCCTCCCCATGATGACGAACATAATGCCCTGTAGCCCGAGCGTTGAGAAGATTATCACAGCCGCAAGCAGTAAAAAGCCCTCAACGCTTAAAGACTCCCAGATCGGGTAGCCTGATATCACGGAGCTTAGGGTAAGCACGAGGACTGCGAGAACGGTAGTTATCAGCAGGCCGCTCGCTACAAGGCCCATGACAATATCCGTCTTTGTCAGAGGCGTCAGAAAGTAGCTCTCATCTACGCCTAAGAACCTGTCCATGACCATGTTAAACGCACCTGTAGTCATCGCGCCTAAAAATATAGCCATGATGACTATGCCGGGTATGAGCGTCTGATCATAGTCGATCTTCCTGTAAAGCTCGACGCTCCTCAGGCCTGCCTCAAGATGATGCTCGCGCACGGAGATAAAATCCCTTTTAAGCTCGGGAAGCGCCCCGCCGACGGCGGCCTTTATCGTCATGGCGGAGATAGTCTCGGCGTTATCCAGGAATAGGCCTATCTCAGCGTTGTCGTTCCTTATCACCCTCCTGCTGAAGTCCGGCGGCAAAACGATCACGGCCTTGAAGATCCCCTCCCTCAGCGCCTTCATGGCAAAGCCCTGATCAGATACGACGCTTATCACAACAGTGCCAGAGCCGGCCTCGATGGAGGCTAAAAGCTCCATGACCCTTGCCGAGTACGGGCCGTTATCCATATCTACTACGGCAAGCGGGAGGCGGCGCAGTTCGCCCTGAAAAGAATTGCCGAGGATGACCAGATAAATGATAGGCATGAGCAGACTCATGGCCACGACTATCGGGTTCCTGATGAACTTCCTCAGGTCCCTCTCTAATATGGCGAGGAATCTGTGCATCATAGGCTCACCTCCCCCATTTCGTGGGGATGCCTGCGCCGAGGAGGAAGCTGACTTTCCTGGCCTCCTCCTCCCTGATAGGCCTGCCTGTAAAATGGATAAAGACGTCTTCGAGCGTCTGCTGCTTTAACGTGACGCTTGTGACAAGCGCGCCCAGGTCTTTAAGCCCACCGACGAGAAGAGGTATTATCTGGGCGCCCTTGTCAGTAGAAACGAAAAGGCCTGTATCATCGACACGGCACCCTACGACACCCTGGAGTCCGGCCACCCAATCGGCGGCAACCTGCATATCAACGGATGTGAGCCTGAGTTCGACCGTGTCCTTCTGCGGTATCTGACTCTTAAGGCCCGGTACGGTACCGAGTGCCACGATCTTGCCGTAATCGATGATAGCGACCTGATCGCAGAGTACCTCGGCCTCGTCCATGTAGTGGGTAGTAAGGAGTATGGTAAGGTCGTCTTCCATCCTGAACCTTTCGAGAAGCCCCCAAACAACGTGCCTCGACTGCGGGTCAAGGCCTATCGTAGGCTCGTCGAGTATAAGTATCGCGGGTTTGTGGACAAGCCCTCTGGCGATCTCAAGCCTCCTCCTCATGCCTCCTGAATATGTAGCGACAAGGTCAGAGGCCCTATCCTTGAGCCCGACAAGACCTAAAAGCTCATCTATCCTCTCTGAACGCTCGCTACGCCCCATACCGAAAAACCTGGCGTAGATATCCATCGTCTCATAACCGGTCAGGTCGAGGTCGCTCGTCATCGCCTGAGGGACCACCCCTATGCGGGTACGCACACTGGCGGCCTCCCTGACGACGTCATGGCCCATGAGAAAGGCCCTGCCTGATGTGGGAGAAAGAAGCGTGGTGAGCACCCTTATGAGCGTTGTCTTTCCTGCCCCGTTAGGGCCAAGGAGCCCGAAACATCCGCCCTGAGGTATGCGCAGCGTTATGCCGGATAAGGCCCTGAGGCCTCCGTATTCCTTTACAAGATTATCCGTCTCTATAGCGTATATCATATCTTACCGTTCAAGGGCGCCTTTTGCATTGTCCGAACGGATCCTCACCTCTACCGTCATCCCCGGCTTGAGCGCGCCTTGCGGGTCTTCGACAGCGGCCTTTACCCTGAAGGTCTTTATATCCGCTCTGCCGCGAGTGACGTCCCTCTGAGTCGCAAACCCTCCGACAACGCCTATCTCCGTGACCCTCCCTTTAAATACCCTCCCGGTATCCGCCGGAAGGCGCACTTCTGTATCAGCGCCGAGCAAGACCCTTGCCACTATGCTCTCATCGATATCTACCCTCACCCACCTGTTACCGAGGTCATAGACTGTATAGACCGCCTGGCCCGGGACGGCGTTCTCGCCTGCCTCAAAGGCCTTGTACGCGACTACACCGTCGATGGTCGAAGATACCGTCTGGTCTGAAAGCGCCGCTTCAAGCACCTTTACCTGGGCCTGCGCCTGACGAAGGCGGGCCTTGGCAAGGCTTACCTTTACCCCGGCAGACTTGATGCCGACCGCTGTGATCCTGTAGTTAGACTCTGAGGTCCTCTTTCTGGCTTTGGCGGAATCAAGCTGGGCTGATATCGAATTAAATCCAGCCTCTGCGCTATCCATATCCTTTGCCGAGACATACCCGTCTTTAAAAAGCCCCCTGGTCCTTTCTATATTCCTGCCTGCATCGTCGGCAAGCGCCTTGACGCGCTCCACCTCGGATACAGCCGCCTCAAGCTCGAACCCGGAGGCGGAATTCTGTGCGACCGCCGCCTCAAGGCTGACCTTGGCCTCGCTTACCGACTCATGAGCGCCGAGAGCGCCTGCGCCTGCCTCATCGAGCCTCGCCAGAAGGCCGGCGCTCTCCATCTTTATAAGCTCCTGGCCTGTTCTCACGCCGTCTCCTTCATCACAGCAGAGCCACTCGATAGTGCCGGCGGCCTTTGGGCCAAAGCTTACCTCTGTGGCCTCCACTATCCCGGTCGAGGCTATATGCCCGAGTACTTTATTATTGCTGTAGAGCAGGTACAGCCAGACCGAGACGGCTATGAGTATTGCGATAATAAGAACAACCGCAGCCTTGCGCCGAATGCTATGTGCCATTGAGATACTCCGTTTATTATCGATCATTGAGCAGGCCGCGCCGAAGCGATGAGAAACGAGGCCTCAACGCTTATTATATACGTAAAAACGTCTTTTATGGGGAGGGAGAAACAGGACAGGCACGGCAAAGACGCCGTGCCTGTTGATCTTCAGAGAATAAAAACACCAAAAAGAATTAGCCGGTCCTTATTCAGCCTTCGTAGCGCTGGTGACCATCATGCCTCCGACATCGATGCCGTCTTCCTGAGCGGCCTTTACAGAGGTCTTGTCCCAGGGTTTGCCGTCCTCCCTCCACATGACGTGCAGGACCATCTTGTCTCCTTCTTGGAGCATCTCAAGAGGGTCGCGCTTCGTCTTATACCTCGGCACAAAGAGCAGGCTGGAGAACTGCATCCCCTCCCATGTGATAGGCGCGCACTCGGCTACAAACCAGAATTCCATCAGCTTTTCCTGCCCTTTGTCAACGCCTGCCTCCATGTGTATGCGGGCGGCCACAGTAGGCGGCGTATCTATCGTCCGCGAACCGCTAAGACCTTCCACGGTATCGCATATTATAACGTTCGTGCCGTCGCCTGAATTAAAATCGCGCGGCTGACCGACTTCCAATCTTATCTTCATATTCCATCCCCTTATCACCGTATTACATACATAATATAATATTAGCAGGCCAAGGGCAAGCCTCAATCTAACGGCCCTCGACCAGGGCGCAATTACAGGCGGGATATTCCAGAAGTCGCTTGACACTTTTGCTCCAATCATGTATTTTTAACGGACTATATCGATACGCGGGTATAGTTCAATGGCAGAATGAAAGCTTCCCAAGCTTTAGATGAGGGTTCGATTCCCTCTACCCGCTCCAATAAAAGATCTGATGCCGACGCCATTTAAGGACGCCGGTTTTTTATTGTCAACCCCTTCCCTCAGTGCGAGTTCAAGGTTGCAACTTGAACCCGATAATTCGCCAAGGCGCATTTTGAGTTTTATGGAGCAGGTTGCAAACCTGCTCCCGCCGTAGGCGATGACAAGTTCCGGCCTTTGAATTTATCCTTTGCCTTAAAACAAACCCGGGTCATGGCGGAATGAGCATTAAGGAGGGCCGACAAGCAGGCTATTGTATCATCTGCGAGACGGCCAGACAGCGAAAGGAGCCATACCCAAAAGACGCGCAGAAGCGCAATGCTAAAACCAGAGAGAGATATGTTTTACAAGAGCTGTTCGAGCCATACCCGAAAAGCGCACGATGGTGCGCAAAAGTAACGAGCTTACTGCTAACCCCTCCCAGCCTCCCCTTATAATAATGGGAGAAGTAAAGACAAGACTCCATGCCTTTAAATCTGCCTTTTGCCTCTAAACAACTGGGTCAGGGCGGGATGAGCATGTAGGAGGGCCGACGAGCAGGTTTTTGTATCTACTGCGAAACGGCCCGACAGCGAAAGGAGCCATACCCAAAAGGCGCGCAGAAGCGCAAAGCTACAATAAAGAGAATCATCCGGCGGGTGTGACCCGCCCTACCTTACTTACGCAACTGGTGGGCCGAGCCCACCCTACCGGACTACCATACTGCACCAACAATCGGTCTTTGTCTCTAAACAAACCCGAGGCATGGCGTAGCGAGCCTGACTGAGAGCCGACGAACAGGTTCTTGTATCTGCTGCGAGTCGGTTTGAGAGCGAAGCGAGCCATACCCAAAAAGCGCACTGAAGTGCAAAGCTAAAATCAGACAGATATTTTTCATACGGACCGTTCTCCGAAGCATTTGGTTCAGGTTACAAACCTGAACCCGCTTAAAGCTAAAATCAGAGCGATATTTTTTATACGGGCCGTTCGAGCCATACCCAAGAGACGCACGAAAGTGCGCAAATGGGAATCCGGCCAAGACATAGCCACAGGAGTAGTTGCCCTTCAACTTGCTTTAAAACATCCTCAAAAACAGACTTCGAACTCCTATCATCCCTTGTGAAACCTGACGCCATCTTGCCGTCTCATCTCCCCTCTGATATACTTTTTTAGTAGAAAGATTAAGCTACGGAGGCACGATGGGCGCTAGAGCGCTGAACATCATAGGCGGCAGACACGTTTCATCCGCATCAGGCAAGACCATAAGATCAGTCAACCCGGCTGATACCGGCTCTGTCATAGGCACTATACCGGCATCAGTGCCTGAGGACGTAGACTCTGCCGTGCGTTCAGCGCGAGCCGCCTTCGACGGCTGGAGGCTAACGCCTGCGCCTAAAAGAGGCGAGATACTCTTCAGGGCCGCTGAGCTGATACTCAAAAACAAAGAAAAACTCGGCCGCCTCGTGACAATGGAGATGGGCAAGGTCATAGCCGAAGGGCTTGGGGACGTGCAGGAGGCCGTTGACATGGCCTACTTCATGGCAGGCGAAGGCAGGAGGCTATCCGGCGAGACGGTCCCATCAGAACTTCCGTTCAAAGACTGCAGATCAGTCAGAGTCCCCATCGGGGTCTTCGGCCTCATAACGCCGTGGAACTTTCCTGTAGCTATACCTGCATGGAAGATACTGCCTGCGCTTATCTCAGGCAACACCGTAGTATTCAAACCGTCGAGCTACACCGGAGTATGCGCCTCCAGGCTATGCGAGCTTATTATAGAGGCAGGGCTTCCTCCCGGGGTTTTAAATGTTGTACACGGCGCAGGAGACTCGATCGGAGGTTATCTTGCGACGCATCCGGGGATAGACGGGGTCTCGTTCACAGGCTCATCTGCCGTCGGTAAGGCGCTATCTGCGGCCTGCTCAAGGCTCGGCAAGGAAGTATCCTGCGAGATGGGCGGGAAAAACCCAATCATAATAATGGGAGACGCAAGGCTTGACCTGGCGGTCGAAGGGGCGCTATGGGGCGGCTTCGGCACGGCCGGGCAGAGGTGCACTGCCGCAAGCAGGGTCATAGTCGATGATAAGGTACATGACAGGTTTCTCGATATGTTTATCAAGGCCGCAAGGAAGCTCAAACTCGGCGACGGCCTTAAAAAAGGCGTTGACGTAGGGCCTCTAATCAATGAAGAACAGCGTAAAAAAGTGCTCGGCTACATTGAAATCGGCAAAAAAGAAGGCGCGAGACTACTGCTCGGCGGGAGAGCTGGCAGGGGCGCTCCACTCGCAAAAGGCCACTTTGTCGAGCCTACGATATTCGCCGGAGTGACTCCTGCCATGAAGATAGCCCAAGAGGAGATCTTCGGCCCAGTGGTATCCGTCATACGCGCATCAGGCCTTAAAGAGGCGATAGATATTGCAAATGGCGTCAGTTACGGGCTTTCAGCCTCCATATACACGAACGACGTCAATCAAAGCGCCATCGCAGAGAGGGACTTAGACGCCGGCATAGTCTACATCAACGCCCCTACGATCGGGGCTGAGATACAACTCCCGTTCGGAGGGATCAAATCCAGCGGGCTCGGAAGAAAAGAGGCCGGCGGCAGGGGCGGCTCATTAGATCTGTATACCAGATGGAAGGTCATATACAAGGACTTCTCCGGGAGGCTTCAAAAGGCGCAGATAGACAAGGACTGAATGACAGGACTCTGCGCATGATTGGTTCGCTGACATCCCTATCTCCATGCTGACTTCTACGGAAAGCTCCGGTATAGACCAAGCGAGGGCGTCTTCTGACAAGTAGCCGTAAGACTCAAGAAATGTTCAGGCTGCTCAAAAAGTGCCAGATGCAAGGCGCCTGTGAGTGAGGAATGAGGCGTAGTTTTTTCTACGCCGCAGTGATGAACGACAAAGACAACGCCGCAGATGGGATTTTTTGAGCAGCCTGCTAAAACTTACACTGTTGCTTTGCATAGCTTTTCTGGTATAATCCGCATCGTCCGCGAGGGACGCATGCTGGACGGAAATATCTAAAGGAGGCATCCTATGGACCCGGTACATTTTTCAGGAAAAGAGATTCTCGAAATGGCTGTACGAATCGAGGAAAACGGCTTCAAATTCTACACAGAAGCGGCCTCAACCTCTGGCTCGAAAGAGATCAAGGGCCTGTTCACCCTCCTTGCCTCCGAAGAGACCGAACATATAAAGGTCTTCATGGGCCTTCACAGACTGATATCAGGGACAGAGCCGTCGAGCGAGGGATACGACCCGGAGTTCGAAGAGGCCTCCCAGTACTTAAAGGCCATAGCTGATACAGAGGTATTCACGAACCCGAATAAGGGACGCGACCTCGGGAGAGTAACGACCGACGCTAATGAAGCCCTGAACCTGGCTATCAACATGGAAAAGGACTCGATACTTTTCTATCACGAGCTGCAGCGCATGATACGCGAGAAGGACAAGGCGGTGCTTGATAACGTGATAGAGCAGGAGAAGGAACACGTCAGAAAACTAACTGATCTCAAGATAAAACTTTCAGGCAGGTAATGCGCTTGATCAAAACATCAAACAGAAGGAGACTTCTTCCATGACCCAGTATGTAAAGACCTATCCTTGTCAGACCTGCGGCGCTACAGCCAGCGGCAGGGGACACCTGTGCCACCCGAGGAGCGAGACTTCGTATACCTGCGAGTTCTGCGAAAAGTCTGTCTCCGACCCGAGGCACGTCTGCACATCGATGCTCGACGACCTGCAGTACATCTGCAGAAAGTGCGGCCGCCTTGCCGTGTACGACTCCCAGTTGTGCGAACCCGAACCGATAGACGCCGACTGAAGACTTTAGAGGCCATTCAAGCCAACCTTATGCCCACAGACGTTAAAAAAAAGGCGAAACAGCTCCTTACCCCTGCCCTCGTTTTCCATACGGGGATAACGGCTGAGAAAGCGACCGGGATATACGTCGAGGCGGCTGACGGGAAAAGATACATGGATTTCTCGTCAGGGCTCGCCACCGCGAATATCGGCCATTGCCCGCCTGAGGTGATAAGGGCTGTCTCAAAACAGGCGAAAAAGCTGATACACTCGGGGTGCATCTTCTATTATGCCTCAGAGGTCGAGCTGGCCGAGAGGCTCGCTCGGATCACGCCTGAAACGATTGAGATGTTCTTTTTCTCGAACAGCGGCGCTGAGGCTGTCGAGGGCGCTATAAAGCTTGCCCGCTTCCATACCGGCAGGCAGGCGATCATAGCCTTTACCGGCGGCTTCCACGGAAGGACATACGGAGCGCTCTCTCTCACGAGCTCCGCGGCCAGGTACAGGAACGGGTATCACCCGCTCCTGCCGTCCGTCTATCACTCCCCGTACCCGTACTGCTACAGATGCCCGATGGGCCAGAAGAAAGAGACCTGCTCGACCGAATGCTTCGGTTATCTCGAACGCGTGCTCAGGCATCAGGTGACGCCGGAAGAGACGGCCTGCATGGTGATAGAGCCTGTCCTTGGCGAGGGCGGCTACATAGCCCCTCCTGCCGAGTTCATGCGAAGATTACGGACTCTTTGCACAAAGCATGGGATCATGCTCGTTGCCGACGAGGTCCAGACCGGGTTCGGCAGGACAGGCAGATGGTTCGCGTGTGAACACTACGCAATCAAACCTGACATAATAACAATGGCAAAAGGCATCGCATCAGGATTTCCGCTAAGCGCTATCGGGGCGTCTAAAAAGATAATGTCTTCCTGGCCTCCGGGCGCGCACGGGACTACCTTCGGAGGCAACCCGGTATCATGCGCTGCGGCCTCGGCCACTATAGACAAGATAGAAAAAGACAGGCTTCTCGAAAAGGCACGAAAGGTAGGCGCACACGCTATGGCTCGGCTTGTATCAATGAAAGAAAGACACTTCTGCATCGGAGACGTGCGCGGGCTCGGCCTGATGATAGGCATTGAGTTCGTCAAGAAGAACGGTGAACCTGACCGGGATAGCACCGCGAAGATAGTAAAGAGATCCCTCGATAGAGGGCTTATCATCGTTGAGTGCGGCATCGACAAGAACGTTGTCAGGCTGATGCCGCCGCTGGTAACGACTCTGACTGAGATGGACAAGGGGCTCGACATCTTCGAGGAGGCCCTCGTTGGATAATCTCAGGCGCAACTTCCTGATCGCGGCTCTGGCGGCCTGCGCTCTGGTGGTATCCCTAAGGCTCGATCTCCTGCTCGCGCACAATATCCGCTCTACCGAAGCGCTCGTGCCTGTAGCCCGGTTCTTCAGCCTTGTCGGCAACGGCGGTTTCCTTGCAGGGGTAGCGGTACTCCTGTACGCCATCGGATTATCCTCGCGCAAAGAACAGTTCAAAGAGGCAGGTAAAACCGGACTCTTCGCGTTGTTGGCAGGCGGACTGACGGTCCACATACTCAAATCCGCCTTCGAGCGGCCGAGGATAGAGCACGGTGTAAACGCGGTACTGACACTCCTTGAGAACCCGTCGCTCTCAGACCTTACCGGCAGGTTCAACTCGTTCCCATCAGGCCACACAGCTGTAAGCTTCGCGCTGGCGGCCGTGCTTTCAAAGAGGTTCCCTCGCCTCATGGCTCCGTTATACATCATCGCGGCCCTTGTCGGGGCCTCAAGGGTCTACCTCGGCTCTCACTATCCATCGGACGTAGTGGCAGGCGCGCTCCTCGGCCTTGCGATAGGCTGGCTCGTCGACAACCAGAAAGACCGCAGAAGGCTCGCCCTCTCAGCGCTCGTTCTTATCACTCTTTTCATATCTTTTTTCAAAACGGGCGGCTTCCTTCTTTTCGATGTGGATGAAGCGGTCTTTTCAGAAGCGGCCAGAGAAATGGTCGAGACCGGCGATCTCATTACGCCTACATACAACTACGAGCCGCGCTACGACAAGCCGATCCTCATCTACTGGCTGATGTCCGCCGCCTTCAAACTCTTCGGCACTGGAGAGTTCGCGGCAAGGTTCACTTCAGGCCTCTTCGGCACTTTCAGCGTGCTTGCTACGTTCTTTTTCATCAGAAGGATCAAAGGCCTCGCCCCGGCTATGCTCTGCGCCCTGGCGCTACTTTTGAATCTCGAATACTTCGTCTACACCCACTCGGCGGTAACAGACATGACGCTCGGGTTTTTTATCGCCTCTTCGATCTACGCCTTCTACCTGGGCTTTCATGAGGACGATCCGAGGTGGTACTGGGGCTTCTGGTGCGCCTCGGCCCTGGCTGTGCTTACCAAGGGGGCGATCGGGCTCCTATTCCCTGTCGCTGTCTCTACTCTGTTTATGGCCGCGTCAGGCAACAAAGACAGGATAAAGGCGCTTTTCAGGCCTGCATTCATCGCCGTTTTTTTCGCGATCACAGTGCCCTGGTTCGCGGCCCAATTCTACGTGAACGGATGGGACTTTTTCAACGCCTTCATAATAAAGCACCACATACAGCGCTACTCAGAGGTGATCTCCAGCCACAGCGGGCCGTTCTACTACTACATCGGCGTCCTTCTGCTAGGTTTTTTCCCGTGGGTAGCCTTTCTCCCGGCCTCTGTCTACAGGGCCTTTAAAGAAAGGCTCACGCCCGGTTCCGGGCTTTATCTGCTCACAGCTATATGGTTTCTATTTGTACTGATATTTTTCTCGATAGCGAAGACAAAACTCCCGAACTACATATTCCCGCTCTACGCGCCTGCGGCGATCCTTGCCGGGCTTGCGCTTAATGATATCTGCGAGAAGAACGGCTTTCACAGAAAAAGCCCTCTCTACATCTCTATGATTTTATCGGCCGTATTTGCCGCGGCTATGTTTATTCTCCCTTCCTTGCAGTTAAGGATGGATATCCCTTTCGACCCGGGTTTTTTCTATACACTCGGAGCTATATTCTCCGCTGTCGCTGTTTTCTCGCTCGCCGCGTTCTATAAGCCTCTCAAAGCTTACATCTCTATAGCCGGGGTCATGGTCTTTTTTCTAGTCTTTCTCAGGCTCTACGGACTGCCTGCTGTGAACACTTATCTTCAAAAGACGCTCTACAGATATTCGGTATACGCGAGAGAGGCAGGCGTTGATACGGTACTGGCCACATACGAGCTTAACAAGCCTTCGATCGCATTTTACTCACGAGGCAAGGTCGTAAAGATCGAAAAGGACCGCGCAGGAGAGATCGCCGAATACGCGAAAGACAGAGGCCTCATCATCATAACGACGCCTTCGAAATACGAAGATATAAAAGGGACCACGGCTCTTGAAGTGCTCGATGCCAAAGATGGGTTCATGCTCCTGGGCGCAGGCAAGCTTCCGCCTTTCAAGTAGGCCGGGTAAAACCTTCATAGCATTATAAAGCGAGGCAGACCTGAGCCTTCGAATTGAGCTGTTTTTGCGCCTGCAGGTCCGGTTTGATTTTCCGCTCGGCGTGAATTTCATAAAGGACGTATGAGAAAAAAGACCGTCATAATGGGCGCGGCCGGCCGCGACTTCCACAACTTCAACACCTGCTTCAAGGCAGACCCGGCCTTTGAAATAGTCGCCTTCACCGCGACTCAGATCCCCTTCATCTCTGATCGCAGATACCCGAGCTTACTTTCAGGCCCGCTTTATCCAGACGGCATCCCGATATACCCAGAAGAAGAGCTTGCCCGGCTGATTAAAAACCTCAACGTCGATACTGTCGTATTCTCATACTCTGATATCGATAACAACGCATTAATGTCAAAGGCTGCCCTGTGCACCTCGCTAGGAGCTGACTTTGTTCTTCTCGCTTCTGATAAGACGATGCTCGCCTCCGGCAAGACTGTCATAGCAGTCTCGGCCGTAAGGACAGGTTGCGGCAAGAGCGGACTTACGAGATATATCGGCTTGCTCCTCAAAGGCGCAGGCATGAGTACCGTAGCGATACGCCACCCGATGCCTTACGGAGACCTTGTCAAAGAACGCGTACAGAGGTTTGCCTCGCATGACGACTTACGCAAGGCAGGATGCACGATCGAAGAGCGGGAAGAATATGAGCCGCTGATCGACGCGGGGATAACGGTCTTTGCGGGCGTAGACTACGCCATGATATTAAAAGAAGCCGAGAAAGAGGCTGACGTAATAATATGGGACGGCGGCAACAACGACGCGCCTTTCATACGGCCTGACCTTGCGATCACAGTAGCCGATCCGCTAAGAGCAGGCGATGAGATAACTCACCTGCACGGCACAGTCAACATACTTATCGCTGATCTCATCATCGTCAACAAGATGAACAACGCAGACGCAAACGCATACGAGACGGTCTTCAAAAACATCCGTAGGCTCAATCCATCAGCCAGGATCATAAAGACGGCCTCGGTGGTGGAAGCTGACGGACAGATCGAAGGGAAAAAAGTCCTCATCATCGAAGACGGCCCGACGCTTACGCATGGCGGGATGAGCTTCGGAGCAGGCATTATAGCGGCAAGGGAGAAAAAGGCCATCCCTGTAGACCCGAGGCCCTGGGCTATCGGCAGCATACGAGAGACCTTCGAGAGATTTCCGCATCTGGCTGAGGTGATCCCTGCAATGGGGTACTCTCAAGGCCAGATAAAAGACCTTGAAGCGACGATAAACGCGGTCCCTTGCGACGCTGTGATCGTAGCGACTCCAATCGATCTCTCAAGGATCATTACTATCAACAAGCCTGTTGTCAGGGTCCGCTATAATATCGCTGAGATGGACTCGCCGGGCGTTAAAGATGCGATCCTCAGCTTCATAGCTTCGATAAAGAGATAATCATGAAGCCCATTCTCTCTATACTGGCCAGGAGATACATAGCAGGCGAGACGATTACCGATGCCATGAGCGCGGCAAAACAATTGTACGGTGACGGCCTACTCGCCGCCATAGACAACCTCGGAGAAAATGTCAGAGATGAACAGAGTTCGCTAGCGGCGGTAAGGGAATATCTGAAACTCTTGGACGACATTATATGTTCAGGCGTCAGATCAACGGTCTCAGTGAAGCTGACTCAGCTCGGCCTGGACATCTCAGACGAGCTTGCCTTCCAGAACGCCGAAGCCATCGCCGCAAAGGCCCTCTCCCAGAATAATTTCGTCTGGCTCGACATGGAAGGTTCAGCATACACGCAAAGGACGATAGACATATTCCTGAGGCTCCGCAAAGATCGCCCCAACGTAGGCATAGCGATACAAAGCTGTCTGAAACGGAGCAGGGCTGACCTGCGCCTTCTCATAGAGCGCCACGCGTGCGTGCGTCTGGTAAAAGGCGCTTACAAAGAACCGCCTGAGATAAGCTTCAAGGAGAAAAAAGATGTCGATAAGAACTTCGAGATCATGATGAGGGAACTGCTCCTCGAAGGCAACAGGCCGGCCATTGCGACTCATGATCCAAGGCTCATCGAGGCAGCCATAAGTTTCGCTTCCGAGCGGAATATCCCTTCCAAGGACTTCGAGTTTCAGATGCTTCTGGGGATCAAGAGGTCGCTCCAAAAGTCCCTTGCCTCAAGGGGATACACCGTAAGGGTCTATATCCCCTACGGCACGAACTGGCTCCCCTACACCATGAGAAGGCTTATGGAGAGGAAAGAGAATATCTTCTTCGTCATAAAAAACATATTCGATTAGGCCGCAGATCCTTAAAGGCCTCCTCAGGTTTTTTTGCCGCTTGCAATCCCCGGGCAGGTCGAACAGGTCTCATCCGCTTGCGTCCGCCTCTTGCTGTTTTAAGGCCTGAAAACAAGCAGACGCGATTCGGACCGCTGACGCTTACATCAACAGCCACCGGAAATCATACGAGCCGGATTTTTCTTAAAAGCCTGCAAATCAAAAGGCGTCTTCTCCTTTCGGAGAAGACGCCTTTTGCTGATCCGATCATAATATGGACCGTGCATAAGCGGCTCTTAACAGACTTTGATGATCTGGGCGGAGCCAGACTTTAAACACAATATGCGCATGATCCCTGCGCCTCTACTGCGCGCACTCCGAAGGGCTTCCCTTTATCTTTTCGATAGTGTGGTTAAGGGCGGGCATCACAACCGCGAGGTTTTCTCTTACGGCCTTAGGGCTCCCTGGGAGGTTGACTATAAGCGACTGGCCTCTTATGCCGCAGACCGCGCGGGAGATCATCGCATTGGGCGTCTTTTTTAGCGACTCCGCCCTCATAGCCTCTGACATGCCGGGCAGTTCGCGCTCTATAACGGACTTTGTCGCCTCAGGCGTAACGTCCCTCGGAGTGACCCCTGTCCCGCCTGTAGTTATTATCAGATCGAGCTTTTTCACATCAGCGTATTCGATAAGCTTCTTGATGATGATATCGGTCTCGTCAGGGATGATCTCGTATGCCTCCACAGTCGAAGGCAGTGCGATGATCATGCGCTCTATCTCCTTGCCGGAAAGATCCTCGCGCTCGCCCCTGGAGCCTTTATCACTCATAACGATGATGCCTACTGTGACCATGTAAAAACCCCTGTTTAAAAAAACCGGTTAGATCCAGGCCGCCTGCGGCCAACGGAACGAATGGAAGCTTCAAGAAATAATCATGGAACTGACCCATCCGTCCCGCATGCGCCCTGAGAAAAAGCCGCCGGTTCTCCGCTGAGAATGTGTCTTAACTATCTTAATGACTTTGCCGGACAGAACAGTTCCGGAGGAAGAATCAAGGCGTCGCAGAGACCCAGACGTCTCCTGATTTTGTAGTCTCGCTCTTCCAGATAGGCGTGACCCTTTTAAGCTCGGTAATAGCCCATTCGCACGCCATGAAGGCGTCGTTTCTGTGGGCCGAGGCCGCTGTGATCAGGACGATGTCCTCTCCGATATCTATCTTGCCTATCCTGTGGACTATGCCCATCTCGATGATATCGAAGTTAACAAGCGCCCTTTCGCGTATCTCAAGGAGTTTCTTCTCAGCCATCCCTGGGTAGTGCTCGAAGTCAAGACCTGAGATCTCTACACCTTTGGAGATGTCGCGGCCTGTCCCGATAAAAACAACGACAGCGCCGATGCCCTTCGAGGCCTTCTTGGCAAGTTCGATCTCTCGTTCAGCGGAAAAAGGCTTGACTTGTATCCTTACAAGGTCTTGTGTCATGAGGAGCTTCCTTGGATATATTTTATGTTACTGCCGGATAGTTGCGAAGAGATCAGACCATCAAAGCGCTTAAAAATCATAGACCGGATATGCGCATCAGCAGACAGCCGGGGCCGGCCGTTCGCCGGAGAAGATACGTTTGAGAATCCTACGATCTGAAAGTTAAAACTAAAAAAGGCCGGAACGTTTTACGCGCCAGACTGATAAAGTGTCCGACAGACTAACCGCCTGAGAAAGGCGGCAGAAACCCTACCTCGTCCCCGTCCTTTACGAGCGCGCCCTTTTGAGCGAACTCCTGATTGATCGAGACGAGCAATGAGCGCGAATCAAGGAGCGCTCCAAGCCCTGGGAAGTCTCTTTTGATCATTGCCTTGAGGTCCTCGACAGTAACCTGTCCGTCGATCTTATAGAGCCTCTCATCCGTTCCGGCAAGGCCCTTGAGCATAGCGAAAAACCTGACTGTTACCATTCCATCTCCGATCAGAACTCGGTATCGTATGTCTTTTTCATGTCGTACTTATCCCTGTTTGACGCCTTTGAGAAGAGCTCGGAAAAAGAATCCCCTTCCCTGGGGAAACAGGCGTAGCCGTAGAATATATCTGCCTTGCCTTCAATGAACGCCCTGTGGAACGTCTCATCGTTGGCGATGACATCGGTGATGGCGCCGAGCAGACGCAGGACCTTCTCATCGGTATCGAGAAATAGGAACCCGAATGTCTCCTCGTTCAGCCTTACTACCACGTCGAAGCTTCTCGTCTTTTTCCTGATCGAACTGACGAGCCCTTTTTCATATTCAGCCCTGTTCGCGAAGCCCTTGAGGCCGCTGATGCGTACAGTGGCCAGGACGAGAGACTTATCCTGCCTCCTGGCCCTGTTGAGCTCCTGCTCGACCCTGCCCTCGAAAGCGACAAGCGGCGATACGGTCGGCGCAGGCGGCGGCGCAGTCTCCATGATCTTTACAGCGGCGGCCTCTGCCGCGTTTAAGAGGGCCTTTTCGGCATAGACAGAGAACCTCGTCAGTATATCCGTATCCGCCCTGGAAAACCCGCATGGCGTGACAAAACCTTCGCTGGTCTTGTTGAAAAAGGTGACTACCCCGGTTATAACGTCATTCACCTTCAAGGGCATCGCCATGACGGACCTTATGTACGGGCTGGCATCCTCTGAAAACTCTCTGGTTACAGTCTCTTTCTTTCTCAAGACCTCCATGACGGTCTCCTTCTCGACCGGCAGGAAGTACTCCCTGATGGTCTTGTCATCAAGGCCGTAAGTAGCTACCGTCTGAAACCTCTTGGAGCCGTTGGCTGAGAGCCTCAGGAGCGAGCCCTCCGCTCCGAGTATCGCCGCAGGGGTGGTGGCGAGCAGGTTCGCGAGCCTCTTCATATCTTTTATAGATATCATCTCAAGGCCTGCCTCGTCGACGGCAAACATCTTCCGGGCCTTGAGCTTCTCTTTCTCGCCCTGCCTGAACTTATAGACCGAGTCGGCTATGAGCGTCCTTATCTCCTTGAGAAACGCCTCATGATAGACAGAAAGACCGTGAGTAGATACGTACTGCGCGTTGAGCGTGCCCACTATCGTATCGTTCGAGACCATAGGCAGGGAGAGATAGACCCTCTTGGTATGCCCATCCTCGGTCCTGTCGACGAGTATGACGTCTTTCATCTCATCGATGCCGAACCCCTCCATCCCTTCTCCGGGCCGGAGGCTGAGCATGCCGAGCCCTCTGCCGTCCCTTATGCTGGCCGCCTGCAGGAACAACCTCTTTCTCTCATCGTCATATATGTAGACGAAGCATGTAAGGCCCTGGATTATCTCCGAGAGCCTTCTGGCAACCATAGTAAGGCGCTTTTCAAGGGGCTGCTGGGACGACATGATCGCGTCGGCTTCCTTCCAGAAGGTAAACTTCGCGGAATCGACCCTGAGACGCTCATACTCATTGGAGCGCTGTATGACCTCCGCGGCAAGAGAAGCGAGACTGGACAGGAATGTAAGGTCTTCGTTGGTGAAGACATGATTGGATTCGTTGGAGCTGACGTTTATTACGCCGATCACAGTGCCTTCTACGACAAGCGGGACGCACATGGAGCTTTTGACATCCCTCCTGTCCATGTGGCGTGCGAACTCAGCGCCCTTTGCCTTGCCTGATAAAAGAAGCGGCTTGGCGTCTTTAGCCACTCTGCCTGAGACCCCGTCGCCGAGCGGGACCCTGATCTTTCTTACGACCTCTTCGTCCATCCCCTTGGCTATCTCTACCCTGAGGGTCTTTTCCTCGGTCATGAGCATTATGGAGCCGCGCTCTGCCGAAGTAGACTCGGTCGCGAGCTTCAATATGACGGACAAAAGCTCCTTGCGATCGATAGTGAGGCGCACGGCGTCGACTATCTCGCGAAGCGCCGACAGGAGTGCCATCTGGTCTTTGGCCTTGTCAACGCCTGTCAGATCAGGATCAGGCGCTGAGTTCTTGACGCCCCAGATGAGTCTGGCGCTCAGAGGGCCGAGTTTTTCTATATGTCTCAGTTCAGGGGATTCAAGGAACTTCTCGGTAGGCTGATCCTGGAGAGCGTTGATTATGATATCGATCTCGACCGAATCCCTGATCTCGTTAAGGTCTGTCGTCACCTTGATGCCGAGCCTTCCGGCAAGCGTGTAGCCAAGCTCGTTCAGCTTGAAGCACATCGCCTCTTTGTTCGGGTCGGCTATGATGCAGACCCTGCTGTGCGGGTCGGCAAGAAGAAGCGGAAGGAGCTTTAAACCTTCCTTGTTGGCGCCGATTATGGCTATGTTCTTTGTCTCTATCGGCATAGTATCAGACCTTCTCCAGGATACCGAGCTCAAGAAGCCTGTTTATGAGCCTTACAGACTCTATATCGCCGATATAAGTCCCGCCGGCATCCTGCCCTTTGACGCGCTGCTCGTCAAACCTTCTGAGCCCTTCGAGTATCAGGCCTTCAGTGCCCTGGCTTATAGTGACATCCGGGGCAACAGCGTCAGGCTCCACCTCGAATTCGCCGTCCTGCCAGGCAAGGAGTTGATAGAACGCCTCCGGGCCTGTAAACTCCCTGTGCACGGCATGGACTACAGAGCCGCTTTTCAAATAAACCCTGCCGTATCCAAGCTCAGAGCCTAAGTGTATGGCAACGGTCTTTCGCTCCGCGTTGAATATCTGAACGATATCAACGAGGCACATATCCTTGAGCCTGCCTTTTACACCCATGGTCCTGCCTCCGGGGTCTGCCGTCCGAAGAACCGTCCGGCAGATCAAAAACCCCTTCTAAATAAAGGGATCCTTCAAGGTATGGTGATCCTCATTTTTAGCCCGCCTTGCCCGGCCTCTAAAGCGGCCGGGGTACAACAGGCGCACACTCAATAAACCATTTACTCTCTGGGCTGCATTCTACAACAAAACCGTTAATTTTTCTACTGAATAATGCTCATTGGCAGCAGCCGCAACCCTTAAAACCCTCAGTATGCACTGAGTAGATGGCCGCAAGCAGTCGCATTTGATGCCAACAAAGCAGAGATACTTTTTCAGTTGCCTGACAAACAACAGAAAGCCGTTAACCCCTTATCTGCCCGTCGCCGTATATAATGAACTTCTGGGTCGTCAACTCTTCTAGTCCCATAGGCCCGAAGGCATGTATCTTCGTGGTAGATATGCCGATCTCAGAGCCGAGACCAAGCTCGAACCCATCAGAGAATCGAGTAGAGGCGTTCACAACGACAGTCGATGAGTTGACCTCTCTCAAAAACCTTTGAGCGTTCGAATAATCCCTTGTGACTATCGATTCGGTATGAAGCGAGCCGTACCTTGCGATATGCTCTATAGCCTCATCCATTGAACCTACGACCTTGACTGCGAGTATGAGGTCGAGATATTCAGCGCCCCAGTCCTGTTCCTCAGCCGCCTTTATCTCTTTAAGTATTGCAACGGTTGAAGGGCAACCTCTGAGCTCGACGCCTGCCGCCTTATATTCCTTGTATATCAGAGGCAGGAATGCGGGGGCGGCCTTGCTGTGGACAAGGAGTGTTTCCATCGAGTTGCATACCCCGGGTCTTTGTACCTTTGCGTTGTACGCGATGCTAACTGCCATATCGAGGTCAGCATATTCATCGACGTAGACGTGGCATACGCCCTTGTAGTGCTTTATAACAGGTATCTTCGAGTTCTCGACTACAAACCTTATAAGCCCCTCACCGCCCCTGGGTATTATGAGGTCTATGTACTCCTCAAGCTTGAGCATCTCAAGGACCGCCTCCCTGTCTGTAACAGGCATGACTTGAATCGCCGCCTCCGGTATCCCTGATGCAGTACATGCGCCCTTCAAAACAGATACTATCGCCATGTTCGAGTGGATAGCCTCGCTCCCGCCCCTCAATATCACAGCGTTACCCGACTTCAGGCACAGGCCTGCGGCGTCGGATGTGACGTTTGGCCTAGATTCATAGATGATGCCTATGACGCCTATCGGTATGCGCATCTTTCCGACCATGAGGCCGTTGGGCCTCTTCCACATCTTCGTGATCTCGCCGACAGGGTCCGGAAGATGTACTACCTCTCTTAAAGAGGCGGCCATCGTCGATATGGCCTTATCTGACAGGGTCAGCCTCTCTATCATGGCTGTTGAAAGCCCCTTCGTCCGCGCCGTCTCAAGGTCTTTGAGGTTCTCCGCCTTGAGATGCGCTGAAGCGGCAATAAGCGCGTCCGCCATCTGACCGAGCGCCCTGTTCTTGGTCGCCGCGTCTATCCGCGAGAGAATGAACGAGGCTGCTCTGGCCGCCTTTGCGATACTCAAGACATCGTCTTTTATAGACATCAGATGCTCCTTGTCGATTTTTATCAACTGCCGGGCCGCTAAGGCAGACTATCAAAAGAGAGACCGGCAGGCAGAGACTGAAGTCAGTTAAAACCGCCATGGACCGTACTAAGAAAGCGGCCTTAAAACAGGTACTACATAACGACGAGGTTATCCCTGTGTATCACCTCGTCGTAGACCTTATAGCCGAGCGTTTTTTCTATCTCGGTAGTCTTAAGCCCCTTTATCATCTTGATCTCTGATGAGCTGTAATTGGCTACCCCTCTTGCGAACTCCCTGCCTGATAGATCGACGCAGTGGACGACCTCGCCTGAGTCAAAAGAGCCGTCTACGTCACTGATGCCTGAGGGCAGAAGGGACTTGCCCTTTGAGAGAACGGCCTCCATTGCGCCGGTATCGACAAAGACCCTGCCTGTCGGGCGGGTAGAAAAGGCTATCCAATGTTTTTTGCTGGTAAGCCTATCTTCCTTCGCGAGAAAAAACGTCCCGATATCTTCTCCTGCAAGTATGCGAGAGATGACGTCAGGACAGTTCCCGTTGGCAACGATTGTCGGAACCCCGAAGTGGGCGGCCTTTCTGGCAGCCTCGCACTTCGAGCGCATCCCGCCTGTGCCGAGCGTGCTTGTCTTTCCTGTGATCGAATCGATAGAGAGCCCCTCGACGTCCTCGACGAAAGGCACGAGCCTTGCGTCGATATTGGCCTTGGGGTCTTTGTCAAAGAGGCCGTCTATATCCGTGAGGATAAGTAGAAGGTCGGCCTCGATGAGGTTGGTGCAAAGAGCGGATAGCTCGTCGTTATCGCCGAACTTTATCTCTTCTACCGCGACGGTGTCGTTCTCGTTTATGACGGGAATTATATTCATGCGAAGAAGCGTAAGGAGGGTATTCCTGGCGTTTAAGAACCTCTTTCTGTTCCCGAGGTCGTCATGCGTAAGGAGGACCTGCGCGGCCTTTTCTCCTACCATCGAAAAAGCGGCGTCGTACCTTGCCATCAGACTTCCCTGTCCAAGGGCCGCTACAGCCTGACGCTCAGGGATCGAAGCCGGCCTCTCAGCGAGATCCAGCCTTCTCATGCCCATGGCCACGGCCCCTGAGCTGACAAGGACAGCCTCTTTGCCTGAGAGCCTCAGTGAGTGCATCTCAAGGGCTAGCCGCGTGAAAATGTCGGAGTCTTTAGATGCGACTACAGCGCTCCCGACCTTCACTACAAGCCGCTTCGCCTTTTTTACGGTCTTTTTACGAAGGTCTTTCATCCTTCAAGGCCCCGTCTTTTTTGAATTTCTCGACCTGGCCGCCGACATAATTGACAAGCTCGGTAAGCCCCTTGCCTGTTGCGGCTGAAATAGGAAATACCTTTATACCCAAACCCTTAAAGAATTTCAAGAGAGGAGGAAGCTCTTCAGCAGTCTCGGTTATATCCGTCTTGTTGAGCGCGACCACCTGGGGCCTTTCGGCAAGCTCGGAGTTAAACGCCTTGAGCTCGGAGTTGACCACCTTGAAGTCGTCTAGCGGGTCCCTGCCTGTCTCAGGAGACAGATCAAGTACGTGAATGAATATCCTCGTCCTTTCTATATGCTTCAGGAACTTTATGCCGAGCCCCTTGCCCTCGTGCGCGCCTTCGATGAGACCCGGTATGTCGGCTACGACAAAACCAGCGTAATCTCCGAACGCGACGACTCCGAGGTTTGGCACAAGCGTTGTAAACGGATAATCGGCGATCTTAGGCCTTGCCGCCGAGATGTGAGAGATGAGCGTTGATTTGCCGGCATTGGGAAACCCGATTATGCCTACGTCGGCAAGGAGCTTAAGCTCAAGCTTGAGCCTCCTGCCGGTCCCTTCCTCGCCCGGCTGGGCGAACCTCGGGGTCTGATGGGTCGAACTGGTGAAGTGGGCGTTTCCCTTTCCGCCCCTGCCGCCCTTGCACGCGCGATAGGTCTGGCCGTCGACGACCATGTCGGAAAGGATCTCTCCTGTATCTTCGTCTTTGATTATCGTCCCTGAAGGGACCTTGACAACAAGGTCGAGGCCGTCTTTTCCGGTGCACATGGACCCCATGCCATGCTCGCCGCGCTCGGCCTCAAGCTCGCGTTTGTAGCGGAAGTCAAGAAGGCTTGAGAGCCTCGGGTCAGCGACGAATATGATGTCTCCGCCCCTTCCGCCGTTGCCGCCGTCAGGGCCTCCCTTGGGAACGTACTTCTCCCTTCTGAAGCTTACGCAACCTCTCCCGCCGTCGCCTGCCTTTACGGTTATTATTGCTTCATCGATAAATCTCATCGGATCAAACCCGCCTCTCGGAGAAAATTAAAAGGGCGGCGACGGACAGACATTATGCCTCTCCATCCCGCCCTGCATTGTTAGCTGTGACTATTATTACTGGGGGATTATGTTTACGAACTTCTTGGAACCCTTATCCTCGAAGGCCACCGTGCCGCTGACCTTTGCGAAAAGGGTATAATCCCTGCCCATGCCGACGTTAGCGCCCGGGTATATCCTGGTGCCAAGCTGTCTGACTATTATAGTGCCGCCTGAGATGAGCTGTCCGCCGTAGCTCTTGACGCCCCTTCTCTGGCCATTGGAGTCTCTGCCGTTTCTTGAACTTCCGCCTGCTTTTTTATGTGCCACTTGAATCCCTCCTGAAAATTCTTTGCTGTTAAGGGACCTAGCCCTTTATCTCCTGTATCTTTATGCCTGTGAAGAGCTGTCTGTGGCCCTGCTTCTTCATGTAGCCCTTTCTTCTGCGCTTCTTGAATACGATGACCTTCTTGCCCTTGCCCTGCTCGACTATCTCGGCCACTACCCTTGCGCCTTCGACCGTAGGAGTCCCGACCTTTATGCCCTCGCCCTCGCCTACAGAGAGGATCTCAGGTATCTCAACCCTGGTACCTACAGCGCCTTCAAGCTTTTCAACATGAAGGGTCTCGCCTTCAGCTACCCTGTACTGCTTTCCGCCTGTTTTTATGACTGCGAACATCGATTAGTGTCCTCCGTGATTAATGAATGGTAAATATTATATGTTTTACATTTACTTGTCAAGTTTTTTTATTATTACAGGACCGTCGCCTGTCTCAAAAAAACCATTACCTTGAAAAAAAATCAAAAACAGGCACAATTGAGACATGGGAATAAAAAAACGGATATCAGGCCTCGGGAGAAACGTTTTTTTCACAGGCCTCGTCAGTCTTTTCATGGATATCTCATCCGAGATGGTCTATCCGCTCGTGCCTTTATTCCTGACAAATGTCCTTGGCGCCTCTAAGACCATAGTCGGCGTCATAGAGGGAATAGCAGAGGCCACGGCCTCACTCCTGAAGATCATCTCAGGGTGGCTATCAGACCGTTTCGGAAAGAGAAAGCTCCTCATGACCATAGGCTACGGGACCTCGGCCGCGTCAAGGCCGATACTTGCCGTTGCGATGACCTCGACGCACGTCCTTGGCGCCAGGTTCATCGACAGGCTAGGCAAGGGCATCCGGACAGCGCCGAGGGACGCGATCATCGCTGAATCGACGGAGGTCGGCAACCTCGGGCTTGCCTACGGGTTTCACAGGTCCATGGACACGATCGGCGCCATAATCGGCCCTGCCATCGCGGTAGCGCTCCTATACTTCTTCAGAAACGACATGAGGCTTGTATTCCTCGCCTCCACGATACCCGGGGTCATAGCGGTTTTACTGATCACGTTCTTCATCAGGGAGAAAAAGAAGGCCGTAACTGAAAGTATCAGGATCCCGAGCCTGTCCATTTCCGAGTTCAACGGCGCGTTCAGGCATTATCTCACAGTTATCGCGGTATTTTCCATTGGAAACTTCGCAGACGCCTTCCTTATACTAAAGGCCGAGAGCGTGGGTGTGGCCAAAGAATACATCCCGGCGATATATCTCGCCTTCAATATCATCTACGCGGCCTCTTCAATACCTATGGGCGCGCTTGCCGATAAGATCGGCATAAAAAAGATGCTCATCTTATCCTTCATCGTCTACTCGGCTGTATACGCCGGAGTCGCAACCGCCTCGACCCCGCTGCATATCTGGCTCCTATTCCCTGCGTACGGTCTTTATAGAGGGATGAGCGACGGGTCGCAAAAGGCCTACTTGGCGCTCATCTCGCCGACCGAGAGAAAGGCGACGGCTTTCGGCGCGTATCACGCCGTTACAGGGTTGATGCTCCTTCCGGCAAGCATCATAGCAGGTTATCTGTGGGATAGCTCCGGCCCGTCAGCGACGTTCATCTACGGGTCGATCATGTCGGCCCTTGCCGTTGTCATATTCGTAGGATGGGGGAGGACCGGAAGGCAGAAACAAGAAAAGACTTAGGCCGCCTCAGTTCAGATTTATATCAATGTTTTTCAAAGGCGACCAGCAGCCATCTCTACTTTCCCATCACAGAGGTCTTTCTCATATTCATGCCAAGCCCTATGCGTACAAGCCTTCCGCGGACATCTCCGAATAGGACAAGGTCCTTTGCAACGGCAACGACAGGGACCATATCGTCGGAAAAGAGTATCTCGACGTTGCCTGTCTGAGAGCCGAAGAGTTCCTTATCGAGCCTGACATCAGCGAGCATGTCAGCGGCCCTCCTCTCTTTCGCGCTCCGTACCCTTTTTGCCATCTCGTCTTTTGCCGCTATCTTCAGATATATCTCAGGGACGTGGTCTTCCTTCGGGAAGGTCAGTATCTTATACTCGGTATCCTCTTTTATAGGCCCATATACCCCGTACCTGAAGTTGTAAAACGCGGCAAGCGGGCCGTCTGCATATATGCCGGGTGGTATGGGATTTGAACCTGACTTGTTATCTTTCCCTGTCTCGGTGCTTGTCCATCTGATCTCTCTTTTATCGTAGTCTATCACCGTGATGCTCGTCTTCTTCTTGCCGTCCATCTCAATGCGCTTTTCAAACCTCTTTGATATGAACCTCCTGCCGCCATCGGCCAAGACAAGATGCGCCACATAGATGTCTTTCCTGTGGCGCAGGAGCGTATCGACGACCCCTGTAGTATAGGCGTTAAGCGTCGCTATGTATTCGCCGTTCTCACCGGCCTTGAGTGTCAAGACCCCTTCGGCCACGTCGTCGAAGAGCCAGAAGCCTATCTTATATACCAGTTCCTCGTCTACAAACGCCTCAGCTACGTTTGCGGCCTCTTTGTAGATACCGGGCTGCGGCAAGGCCCGAAACTCCGCGCCGAAAGACCCTGAGACAAAGATCAAGACAACAGCCATCGTTACAGCAGAGACAAGCGTAGATATCTTTTTAAATAGACCCATAAACTCAGTTTAATATAACTGCTTAAAAAATCAAGGGAAACCGAGATGGCCGAGACTCCTGAGGCTCTACAGCAAGTAGCTATACGACATGCCTTTCAGCAGGCAGGCATAACAAGAACACGGCCTTTAATTTAGAGTTATAATATGAATAGAAGATGATAGCTCTTCGGATATGCATTTAATGACGATTACGGAAGGAGACTTTATGTTAAACACAAAGGCCGTCTCATTAAGTCTTACCCTTACTACAGACATCTTGTACCTGCTCTGCGCGTTTTTAGTCTATACCTGGCCAATGGGATTTATTGCCTACCTGAATGCGTGGTTCCACGGGGTGGACTTGACTTTAATAGCCTCGCAAAGGCCATTTACCGTTATCGGGTTGCTCACAGGCCTCATCACCATATCAGCGGCATCGCTCGTGGCAGGGACTCTTTTTTCAATGATCTACAATAAGTTCACCCAGACTCATGTTGGATGACAGGAAGGAGGCAGTTATGGCAAGGGACGTCGTATGCGGGATGGAAGTCGAAGAAAAGGACGCTTCTTTCATGACACATCTGGAGCACGAGACATATTACTTCTGCTCAAAGGCCTGTCAGGATGAGTTCGAGCGCAAGGAAGGGGTCCGTCATGACGAGACCGGCAAGAAGTGGTGGCAGAAGATATTAAAAGAGCCTAAAGGGACGCCGCCAAAGTGCCATTGAGATATGAGAGTCGGGTTATGGATAGGCCATTCCCTATGACGGCACGACATCATTCACATCATCTATAGTCCTCATATCGAGGATGAACCTGTCCCTGTATATCCTGCCGAGGATCGGGGTCTTTGCAGAAAGGAACATGGCGGCGATCTTATCAGGCCCGTATGCGGCGTGGCTGACAGCTATCACCTTTGTCGGTATATGACGGCCGGGCATAGCCCCTGCCCCTACGACAGACTCGCCAGGCTCGACTGAAATGGTGTATCCCTCACCGAGAAAGGGACCGAGGAGTTCTGCGGCCTTTAAAGCAACAGCCTCTATCTCACCAACCCCCCTTGTCATATACCTGAGGGTCGGAAGCCTCAAAGCAAGCCTTGCCGGGTCAAGATACAGCCTTAAAGTCGCCTCAAGGCCGGCAAGGGTCAGCTTATCAGCGCGCACGGCCCTTTTAAGCGGGTTACGCCGTATCAGATCGATAAGTACCTTTTTCCCAGCTATAATGCCTGCCTGCGGCCCTCCGAGGAGCTTATCCCCGCTAAACGTTACGATGTCAGCCCCTGCCCTGATGGACTCTCCTGCGACAGGCTCGTCAGGCAAATCATAAGAAGCAAGGTCAATAAGAGAGCCGCTTCCGAGGTCTTCTACAACCGGTATGCCATGCTTTTTTGCCAGCAGGGCAAGTTCGCTCAAATAGACTCCGGCCGTAAAACCTACGACACGGTAGTTGCTCGTATGGGCCTTGAATATAAGGGCGGTATCAGGGGTTATCGCACCTAGATAGTCGGCTTGGTGCGTCCTGTTGGTAGTGCCGACCTCTCGCATGACGCACCCGCTCTTTTTTATTATCTCAGGGAGCCTGAACGACCCGCCAATCTCTATAAGCTCGCCCCTTGAGATAATGACCTCCCTGGACTCGGCAAGGGTATTTAAGGTAAGGAGTACTGCGGCGGCGTTATTATTTACAACGGTTGCCGCCTCGGCGCCGGTAAGCCTCTTTATCAGCTCTTCGAGATGTGTGTCCCTCTCGCCGCGCTCACCTGTGGCAAGATCAAATTCAAGGTTCGTGTTGCATAGAGCGGCAGTTCGGACCGCGTCCGCAGCCTCGGTACTGAGAACGGCCCTGCCGATATTGGTATGGATGATAGTGCCTGTGGCGTTTATGACCTTTCGGAGGGATGGGCGCGTCAAAGAGGCGATGTTACTTAGGACCATTGCTATTATGCCCCCTTCAGCCACCTCTGAGACCGACCCGCCGAGAACCCCTGAGCGTAACTCATCGAGTCCCTTACGAACAGCCTCAGTGACAATACCTGCGCCGTATTCGTAGACAGGCGCGCTCAGATGAGGGTCTTTCAAAAGCTCATCAACGCCCGGGATCTGACGCAGAAGATCTTTTTTCTTCTCCATGTCTACCATAAAAGGTCCCCTTTAGCGAATCGAGAGATGATGCGGTCGACCCAGGCGCAGATATGGCAAAGGCGCGCCTGAAGTACAATTAAATTATTTACATCGTCTCAGCTTACATAGTATATTAATCGAAAATACAGGATAATCAAGGGTTAAAGATGGTCCCTATAGTATCGATAGTAGGTTCTTCAGGCAGCGGCAAGACAACGCTCCTTGTAAAGGTTATCTCAGAGCTCGTGGCAAGGGGCTACCGCGTGGCAACCTTGAAGCACGACGCCCACCGCTTCGAGATCGACAAGGAGGGCAAGGACTCGTGGAGGCATAAGCAGGCCGGTTCATGCACAGTCGCCATCTCGTCTAAAGAGAAGTTTGCCGTCATAAAAGACGTCTCAAGCGAATGGCCGCCTGAGAGGATCATCTGGTCATATCTCTCGGACGCCGATATTGTGATAACCGAAGGGTACAAGACCTCATGGTTTCCAAAGATCGAGGTGGTAAGGAAAGAGCACAACCCGAAGCCTATATGCGCAAAAGACCCTTCCCTCATAGGCTACGTCTCGGATGTCAGCCTCAAGACAAAGAAGCCCATATACAAACTTAATGATTTCAAAGGCATAGCGACATTAATTGAGAAAGAGGTTTTAAAGAAACACACCTTGGCAGAGCTCTCGATTATCGTTGACGGCGCGTCCGTTCCATTAAACGGGTTCTCCGGTTCTATCATCAAAGAGGCTGTCTCAGGCATGGTGCGGACCCTCAAAGGCTGCGCCGGCGCGAAAGAGATAGAGCTTAGGATAAAGCTTAAATGACAGGCGCTGTCCTTGCCGGCGGACAGTCCAGACGCATGGGCACGAACAAGGCCCTCTTGAAGATCGACGGGACTACCATCATCGAGCGTGTCACAGGTATCCTGACTCCCATCTTCGACACGGTCGTCATAATAGCCAACGACCCTGCGCCATACTCTTTTCTCGAACTCAAGACCTATCCTGATATCCACATAGGGGCCGGAAGCCTCGGAGGGCTCCATACCGCCATCGTAAAAAGCCGATCAGACTATACCTTTGTCACTGCCTGCGACATGCCCTTTCTGGATACCGACTGCATAAAGAGGCTCTTATCTGCAACGACGGCGGACTTCGACGCCATCATCCCTTTCATAGGCGGCAGGGCGCATCCTATGCACGGCATCTATTCAAAGAGGTGCGCAGGGACTATAGAGGCGATGATAAAATGCGGAAACCTCAGAATTAACAGCCTATTAGAGCAGATACCTGTCAAAAGACTTACAGAGGCAGATTTTGATGGCCTCCCTATTGAAACCTCAGTTGAGAACATAAACTCTGAGGAAGACTTAAAGAGGCACGGCTACGCCGTAGACAGATGAAGAGACCTGAGATAGAAAAGCTTACAGGACTGATGGAGCGCCTCAGGGGGCCAAACGGATGCCCCTGGGACAAGGAACAGACGCTCGACACCCTCGTTCCGTTCATGATCGAGGAGGCCTACGAGGTTATAGCCGCCATAGACTCCGGGTCTCCGGCTGAAATAAAGGATGAGCTCGGCGACCTCCTCTTCCAGATCGTCTTCATAGCAGAGATATGCAAAGAAGACGGCAGATTCGATCTATCCGACGTAATAGACGGGACCGTTACCAAGATGATCAGAAGGCATCCGCATGTCTTCGGCGAGACAAAGGCAGATACCTCTGAAGAGGTACTCAGGAATTGGGCTGAGATAAAAAAAGAAGAGAAGAGAGACGCGCTCAAGGCAGACGGGTACCTCTCCGGCATCCCGGAGGTCTTGCCAGCGCTTTTAAGAGCCCACAAGGTCTCTCAAAAAGCGGCAAAGGTCGGCTTTGACTGGCAGGACATCAATGAAGTAATCGCCAAGCTGGACGAAGAGACGGCAGAGTTCAAAGAGGCGGTCAAAGAAAAAGACGCCGCAGGCATGGAAGAAGAGCTGGGCGACATGCTCTTCACGATAGTCAACGTAAGCAGGTTCCTCTCAGTCAACCCTGAGGACGCGCTTAGAAAGACGATTGGCAAGTTCATAAACCGCTTCCACCATATCGAGAAAAGGGTCACGGAACTCGGCGGCGATCTCTATGACACATCAACCGCTGAGATGGAACGGCTCTGGCAAGAGGCAAAGTCGATAGAGAGACGCCTTAAAGATAAGGCTTAGCGTCAAAATACCGCCACCTTGGCATGATAACTTACCCTCCCAAAAAACTCAATCAAACCAGTGTCTTAAAAAGATCTCCCCAACAACTGTGGACAACCTGTTGACAACCTCTGATATGCAAATTCAGCTTTAACCGTAATACATGGGCAATGTGCAGGTTGCTTAAATTTTAATCAGCAATTTAGCGTTATATAACATGTAGTTGCGGCACTTTGCGGCCATTTTCATTTAAGCCGAAATACGTCGTCAGCGGCCCCTCCGTCTGAGTAAAATCCCTTTTAAAAACATGAGTTCTTCCGATCCGGCGGCCATTGCTGACACTGTATATGTCAAAATTCCCACTGCAAGACATATCGCTACAACGCCGCCCTTGAAGACCGTAGACATCGACTCAAACCCTGAGTACCTGATAATGAGAAAGAGTATGACCGTCATTACGACCGATGCGATGGTAGCCCTGGCGCCTGAACTGACTATCCCCTTGGCCCCGAACCTTCCGAACCTGTACCTGAGAACGACAAAGAGCACGGTGCAGTTGACAAGGGCCGCAAGGGAGGTCGCAAGTGCCAGCCCAGCGTGGCCCATAGGGCCGATCAAGACAAAGCACAAGACGACATTGGCTACGAACGAAGCTACCCCTGCCCATACAGGCGTTACCGAGTCCTTCTGCGCGTAGAATACAGACGTCAGGATCCTAGCAACTGAGACCGGCACAAGACCGATAGCGTAGTAATAAAGGGCTATGGCTGTGCCTGAGGCCGCATCAGCCCCGAACTCGCCGCGAAGGAAGAGGACCTCTATAATCGGATAACTGAGGATGAAAAGCGCGAACATGGCCGGGATGGTGACGAAGTTGACAATCCTCACCGCGAAAGAGAGCGACCCTCTGAAGCCCTCCCAGTCCTTTTTGGCGACATGCTCTGATAAGCTCGGCAGTACTGCCGTAGAAACTGCCACGCTGAATATGCCGAGCGGCAGCTCCATTATGCGCCCTGCGTAATAGAGATACGATACGCTCCCCTCGGCAAGCTGGGATGAGAACCATAGCGTCACGAATATATTGAGCTGATAGACGCCGACTCCGAAAGTAGCAGGCCCCATAATGCCGAATATCTTCTTTATCGCCGGGTCCCTGAACCTGAAAGATAACCTGGGAGACATACCGTACCTGGACAAAAACGGAAGCTGGAGCGCGAACTGAAGGAACCCGCCGAGGAGCACGCCTATGGCAAGCGCGTATACCGGTTGGCCAAGAAACGGAGTCACGGCGAAAATTGAGGCTATGATTGCGAGGTTAAATAGCACCGGAGAAAGAGCAGGCGCGGTAAAGTGCCTGAGCGAGTTAAGTACGCCCATGGCTATAGCCATCAGCCCTATAAATATCATATATGGGAACATCAAGGCGGTGAGGCTGACAGTCACTGCGAACTTCTCAGGGTCATCGGCAAACCCTGGGGCCATCAGCAAGACGATCTCTTCTGAAAAATAGACGCACAAGACCGTAAGGACGAGAAGGATCATGCCGAAAATGGTGAATACGCTCGAGGCAAGCTCTCTCGCCCCCTCTTTCGTCCTCTTTGTCAGCTCCTCGGTAAATATTGGAACGAACGAGGTGGTGAGCGCCCCCTCGCCTACAAGCCTCCTTAAGAGGTTGGCAACCCTGAAGGCCATGAAAAAGGCGTCTGCCAGCATGCCGGCGCCAAAGACGTAAGCTACCGCCGCGTCTCTTATATATCCGAGGACGCGGCTTACGGCTGTTAACGACCCGATTATAGAGGCGGCCCCTGTGATCCTTTTTTCGTGAGTATCCTTCGACATCCCTGCTATCACCTCATAGTGCTTGACAATAACGGCAAAAAAGCATAATATGCTCCTTTATTAATACTCAGGGCATACTATTATCTTTTGTATTCCTGGGTATTCCGGCAGGTAAGTTCGATATCTGCCTCCGGGATTTAGCGGCAGATATCAGCATGTAAAGAGGCGCACAGCGACGACTAAACCGGAACCGCCGCAGTACGCCGGACCCGGACAGATTAACACATAACAAAAATCAATAGGTAGCAGAAAATCAGGAGGTATAGAAGTTGGCAAATCATCAATCAGCGATCAAGAGACACAAGCAGAGCGAGAAGAGGAACGCGCGCAACACCGCGACCAGGACCGCTTTAAAGACAGCCATAAAGAAGCACAAGGAAGCCCTCACAGCTGGCAAGCCTGAAGAGATCACCTCAACACTGGGCACAGCGACAAAGCTCCTTGACAAGGCCGTGACAAAGGGCGTGCTCCACAGGAATAACGCCTCAAGAAAGATATCCCGCCTCACGGTCCACGCGACCAAGGCAAAGTAAGAAAGACTTATACCGAATAAAATCAAAGGCGTGCCAAGGTCAATGACCGTGGCACGCCTTTTTATTTTCTGTTTTATCTCTTCCCATTTTTACTGTGTAGGAGGGTGGGGTATCTTCGCTCCTCCCCTTACTATAAGGGGAGGCTGGGAGGGTCAGGCGGTAGGGCGGGTCACACCCGCCGAATGACTTTCTTTAGCGCACTGTCGTGCGCCTTTTGCAGGAGCAGGTTTATAACCTGCTCCAAACATGTGGTTCAGGTTGCAAACCTGAACCCGCTAAGCGATATCGAATTCCTGATACTCCTAAGACAGACCATCTGATCTTCTGTTTTTATTCCAGCCATTATCCCCATGCCTGTTCAACTTGCCAGTAGTTTGCTTCCGGATCACCGCTTAAAGATCTTTTCTATCTCGACCGCGATAAAGACAACCGACGACATGGCGAGAGTGAAGATGAGCTCATTAAACGTAAGGGCCTCGGTCCTGAATATCGGCTGGAGGAAAGGAACGTAGATCGTAGCCATCTGCAGGGCGAACGTGAGGATAAAGGCGCCTAGAAGCGGCTTGTTTGAGAATAATCCCTGTGTAAAAAGAGATTCGCTCTCTGATCTTATGGCAAGGACATGGCCCATCTGGCTCAGGCAGAGCACCGTAAAGGCCATCGTCTGCCAGTGGGCGTACCCGGTTTTAATGGACCATGCCTGTGTAAATATGGTCGCGAAGCCCATGAGCAGTCCGACCCATATAATGTGAGTGCCGAGGCCATGTGCGAATATGCTCTCCTTCGGATGCCTCGGTGGCCTGTTCATGATGCCCTTCTCCGATCTCTCCGCAGAAAGAGCGAGCCCTGGCAGGCCGTCTGTCACGAGGTTTATCCATAGTATGTGGATGGGCAGGAGCGGTATCGGCAGCCCAAGGAATGGCGCTAAAAATATCACCCATATCTCACCTGAGTTGCTTGTCATCGTATACTTGATGAATTTGCGGATATTGTCAAATATCCTTCTTCCTTCTTTTATCGACTTTACGATCGTCGCGAAGTTGTCGTCGAGCAGTATCATGTGCCCGGCCTCTTTCGAGACGTCAGTACCGGTAATACCCATCGCGATGCCTATATCAGCCCTCTTAAGCGCCGGGGCGTCGTTCACCCCGTCTCCGGTCATAGCCACATAGTGGCCCTTGTCCTGTAGCGCCTTTACTATCTTAAGCTTCTGCTCAGGGGCGACCCTCGCATAGACCCTTATATGCTCCACCCTCTCCTCAAACTCATCAAGCGGAAGCTTTTCAAGCTCCCTGCCGCTGATTATCGCCTTGTGATCGTCGTCTATGATGCCGAGCCTCTTCGCTATCGCGCGCGCGGTTATCGGATGATCACCCGTGATCATCACAGGGATTATGCCAGCGCTCCTGCAAAGGCCTATCGCCTCTTTAGCCTCTTCCCTCGGCGGGTCCATCATGCCTATAAGCCCTACGAATGTAAGGCCGGATTCCACTGCCTCAGGCGAGAGATCAGCAGGCAGTTCTTTCCACAGCCTCATGGCAACCGCAAGTACCCTTAGGCCCTGAGAGGCCATCATCTCGTTCGCCCTCGATATCTCGTCAGCGTCTACCTTATGCAACCCACCTGAAGCAAGGATGTCATGGGCCTTGGCAACAAGGATATCAGGGGCGCCCTTTGTGAATGATATGTATTCAAAACCAGCATACAAGTCTCTCTCGACGCTGTGGAAGGTTGTCATGCACTTCCTCTCCGAATCAAAAGGTATCTCGGAGATCCTCGGAAGTTCCTTTTCAAGCTCGGGCTTATTGAATCCTGCGCTACGGGCAAAGATATAAGGGGCGCACTCGGTAGGATCACCCGTCATGATGCCGGATAAGTCCTGTCTGGCATCGTTATTCAGGGCAAGGGCAGTAAGGAGCGTCTCGTATGGGCTTTGCGTGAAAAGCCCTGCAGGGTTCCGTCCCTTTACAGGCAAGAGCGAGGCATCTACTGTCTTGCCGTCCAGATAAAGCTCTTCCACAGTCATCTTGTTTAATGTAAGCGTGCCGGTCTTATCGGAACAGATATATGTGACAGAGCCGAGTGTCTCAACCGCAGGGAGTTTTCTTATAAGGGCATTTTGCCTGATCATCTTCCTTGCGCCCAGGGCAAGTGAGATGGTAACGACCGCAGGGAGTGCTTCCGGGATCGCCGCGACTGCAAGAGAAATGGATGTCAAGAGCATGAGTAGCGGCGGCTCTCCCCTCAGCAGGCCTACGGCGAATATGACGGCGCATAACACCAGGACTGCAAGAGAGAGTCTCTTCCCGAAGCCTGCGAGCCTCTTCTGAAGAGGTGTCTTCACCTCATCTTCTTCCTGGAGCATCGTCGCGATCTTGCCGAGCTGGGTCCCCATGCCGGTCGATACTACAATACCGGTACCTCGGCCGTAGGTGACAATCGTCCCTTTGTACGCCATGTTCCGCCTGTCTCCGAGAGGCGCGGAAGCGTCATGGGTAACGGAGGTATGCTTTTCAACAGGCACAGATTCGCCGGTAAGGGCCGCCTCCTCGATCTTCAATCGGACGGTTTCTAGAAGCCTCATGTCTGCAGGCACGACATTTCCGGCCTCAAGGATGACGACATCTCCGGGAACGATCTCCGTTGCTGAGATCGTCAAATGCGCGCCGCCTCTGATAACAACGGCATAGGGGGCCGCCATCTTCTTAAGGGTCGCCATCGCCTTCTCTGCCCTGTACTCCTGGACAAAGCCTATTACGGCGTTCAGTACTACTATAACGACGATAGCGATAGTGTCGGAGAGGTCTCCTATGAGGCCTGAGATGATGGCGGCAGCGATGAGGATGAGGATCATGAAGTCCTTGAACTGGTCAAGGAACATCATGAAGATGGTCTTCTTCTTTTTCTCGGTCAGTTCGTTAGGACCCCATTCCTGAAGCCGCTTGACCGCCTCATCGGGAGAGATCCCCTGTGGCGAGGACTTCAGGTTCTGTGCCGCCTGACCCGTCTCCTGCTGATGCCATTCCATGCGCATACCCTCTGTCTTATTATCATAGCACGCTTTAAAAGACCTGCCAGCCGGACGGACTAAACAAACAGATCAAAAGGTGATTGTTTTTCCCGGCCCGCATTGACAGCCTCCAAAGATCTATGAGCGCGGCGTTCAAAACTTGGATGGAACGCACTGGCGCGCGAACCGGCTATTTGTCATCAGATGACCGCTGCCCGTCTTGTGACCGGCAAGGCCAGATAACCGAGGCTATCATAGATAACGATAGTATAGCCGCAACCGCGGCCAGGGCGCGGTTGAAGGGAGCTTATAAAAGTCTGAGACTATCATCTTGATGCCAACTAAAACAAGTATAGCAGCGAGCCCGTAGTGTATGTAATAAAACTTTTTAACGACCCCGGCAAGCGCAAAAAACAGTGACCTGAGCCCCATAATCGCAAAGAGGTTCGAGCTGAAGACTATGAAGGGGTCCGTAGTTATAGCCAGGATCGCAGGAATAGAGTCTACCGCGAATATGACGTCGGTCGTCTCTATCACCAGCAAGACGACCAGCAATGGCGTCGCCATAAAGATGCCATCTCTTTTGATCAGGAACCTGCCACCTTCGCTGTCTTTTGATATTGGCATAAGACGGCGTAGAAGCCTGATGAGCGGGTTTTTTTCAGGATGCACCTCTTTATTTTCAGCAAGGACCATCTTGATGCCGGTGAATACCAGAAATGCTCCGAAGACGTAGATGATCCAGTGGAATTTGGCTATAAGCGCGACACCGGCAAGTATGAATATCGCCCTCATAACTATAGCGCCCAGTACGCCCCAGAAGAGTATCTTGTGCTGATAAATGGCCGGCACACTGAAGTATGCGAAGACCTGAAGAAATACAAAGATGTTGTCTATGCTCAGGGACTTCTCAATGACGTAACCGGTAAAAAACTGCAATGCGATCTCAGGCCCTCTCCAGAGGTATATGACAGCGTTGAAAGTAAGCGCCAGCGCGATCCATACTCCGCTCCAGACAAGGGCCTCTTTTACCTTCACCTCGTGATCTTTCCTGTTGAATATGCCGAGGTCGATAGCAAGCATCACCACTATAAACAGTATGAACAAGACCCACGGGACAAGATGTGTCTGCAAATTAGTCTCTCCTTTTATTTAAACCTCAAAATCATCTGCCCGTTCAGGCAGGAAGGGTGTACCTGCCCCGCTATTGCCGCGGGGCAGGTACAATGGGAATTTTGGATATGAAGCGGTCTTTGCAGCGGGGAAAAAGCGCTATCAATCATTATTTTCTCAGCTAGGCAAGAGCGAGTCTTTATATCGAGATATCAATAGATGAATATGTTGTTTCTTTTGTTTGACGGCCGCACGCATTCTCCATAGACATGAACACAGCATTAGAAATAAAAAAAGACCTTTACCACTTCAGACCAGAAATAGGTTTGAAGTGATAAAGGTCTCGCTGTCAAGCAGAACCGGTCTATTACCCTTGTAGCCTTCCTGTTAAGATCTGAAAAGACCATCGGCAAATCAAAGATTCTTCGAATCATTTATCGCAACCGGCAAAAGCCCGGGTGTCGGCATGGGGCGGTTCAAACCTTACGGCTCTATCAATCCCTCAGTCGTTTTCGTCCTTGAGGACATAGCCTACGCCTCTGACGGTATGGATGAGCTTTGTCGGAAAATCCTTGTCTATCTTGGACCTCAAGTGATTTACGTAGACGTCGACGACGTTAGTCTCGCTGTCGAAGGACTGGTCCCATACGTGCTCGGCGATAAGCGTCCTTGTAAGCACCCTGTTCGGATTCCTGAGGAGATACTCCAGGAGCGCGTACTCTTTAACAGTCAGCTCTACCTCGGTTTCGCCGCGCCTTGCTCTACGCGTTGCCGGATCAAGGCTTAGGTCCGCGAACTTCAGCACAGGAGTCCCTGACCCGCCCCTTCTCATGAGCACACGGAGCCTTGCGAGGAGCTCCTCGAAGGCAAAGGGCTTTGTCAGATAATCATCGGCTCCAAGATCAAGCCCCTTGACCCTGTCGTCAACGGTATCGCGGGCGGTAAGAAGCAGGATAGGCGTCTTGACGCCTGCGGCCTTTACGTCTTTAAGGACGTCGAGGCCGTTTTTCTTCGGGAGCATTATATCGAGTATTATAGCGTCGTATTCGTTTACCTCGGCCATGTGCTGGCCTTCTATGCCGTCCTCGGCGATATCAACGGCATAGCTCTCCTGCTCAAGCCCGCGCTTGATAAAAGAAGAGACTTTTTTCTCATCTTCTATTACCAGTATTCTCATATCTACCCTGCCTGATTAGCTTCTGCTAAAGTCATAAGGATAACAAACATGATCAAGAGCAAGAACGAACACCCTCGGATAAGAGAGATAAAGACAACCGACCAAGTACCTCACTGCAAGTCTGATGCAACCCTCGTCTTGTATGTTATAACGGTACAAGACAAGATCCGCTTCTCTTCGCCCGCCGGGTTTGACAGGGCTGAGTGCGGCGAACAGGTTGCGTATGTCAAGTCGTCCAAGAGGCTCATCTCGAATATTTCAAATAAAGGCCTTAACAGGCTCCGATTGGTTCAATCGACCTTGTTCGCAAGCGACTTTGGAAGGAGCTTGGGGTTTACCTTGCCCATCGCCACGACTGTAAGGCCTGACGGGGCAAATATACGCTTTGCCAGCCTGCCAAGCCCGGCGAGGGTCACGCCGTCTATCCCCTTGACAAGTTCGCGCACAGGCACGACCTTGCCGAAGAACATCTCGTCGCGCGCAAGCTTGGTCATCCTGTTATCGCTGGTCTCAAGCCCCAAGAGCATCCCGCCCTTGAGCTGTTCCCTTGCGTTATCAAGCTCCTCTTTGGTGACGCCCTTGGCGCACCTGCCGAACTCTCTCAGTATAAGCCTAGCGACCTCAGGGAGGCTCTCAGGCGAGGCCCCGGCGTACGCCACAAGCGCTCCTGCGTCTTTGCAAAGGCTCAAATATGTATAGACCGAGTACGCAAGCCCCCTCTTCTCTCTGACCTCCTGAAAAAGGCGCGAGCTCATGCCTCCGCCAAGGATGGTGTTTATGAGGTAGATGCCATACCTGTCAGGATGGGGCTGCGCCGGAACAGGCACACCGATGCATATATGGACCTGTTCGAGGTCTTTTTTCACGAGCTTGACGCCTGACTTGGGCCTCGGCGCACCCAGCTCTTTTTTTACTCCGACTTTTTTGACCTTCTTGAAGGCCTTGCCGACGAGTCTCATGACCTTAGTGTGTCTGAGCCCGCCTGCCGCAGTTATAAGGACATTGCCGGCGATATAATGGCTGTTGAAATATTCGAGGATATCGGCCCGCTCCATGGACTTTATCGTCTCAGAGGTGCCTAATATCGGACGGCCGAGCGGATGGTTCGGCCAGAACCGCTCGGCAAAGGTATCGTGGATGATGTCGTCAGGCGTGTCCTCGACCATCTTGATCTCCTGCAGGACGACCATCTTCTCCTTTTCCATCTCGACCTTGTCGAAACGGGAGTTGATGAAGATGTCAGAGAGGAGGTCTATGGCGAGGGGGAGGTCCTTGTTGAGGACCTTGACGTAAAAGCAGGTATATTCCCTTCCGGTAAAGGCGTTCAGCACGCCTCCGACGGATTCTATCTCGCGTGAGATATCAAGGGCGCTTCTTCTCTCGGTGCCTTTGAACAGAAGATGTTCTATAAAATGCGAGACCCCGCTTGACGCGGGGGTCTCATTTCTCGATCCTGACGTTACCCATATGCCGATGGTCGATGATTCGACCCCCGGCATCTCTTCCGTTATGACTTTGATTCCGCTGTCTAAGACGGTCTTCTGGATAAGGGGCATGGTTTTTATTTTAGGTTTTTAGCGTTTGTATCCGCCGACAGGCGACTCCGTGACGGCTGGCATAAAACCTCAGCTCCCGATAAAATCCCGCGGCCGCAAGACAAGACCGGTAGATTTCAGCCCTGTTCCTTGTCTTCGATCGCTTCCTTCCTTGAAAGCCTGATCTTGCCGTCCCTGTCGACCTCGATGCACTTGACATCGACTTCATCGCCTTCGTTAAGCACGTCCCTTACGTTCTTGACCCTCTCGGCTGAAAGCTGAGAGATGTGTACAAGCCCCTCTGTGCCAGGGAATATCTCTACGAACGCGCCGAAGTCCATTATCTTCTTGACCTTGCCGTGATAGACCTTGCCGATCTCGGCCTCCTGCGTAAGCCTCCTGACCATGGCTATAGCCTTGTCAGAGGCCTCACTGTCGGTTGAAGCTATGTTGACCTTGCCGGTATCGTCGATGTCTATCTTTACGCCGGTCTCAAGGATGATGCCTTTGATGTTCTTGCCGCCGGGCCCGATGACGTCCTTTATCTTTTCAGGTCTAACGTAGATAGTGATGATGCGCGGAGCGTACTCGGAGAGTTCCTTACGCGCAACAGGCATGGCGGCATCCATCTTGCCGAGTATGTGGAGCCTGCCTTCCTTCGCCTGATAGAGCGCTTCCTTGAGTATAGCGTGCGTCACGCCGCCGATCTTTATGTCCATCTGAAGAGCTGTTACGCCCTCGGATGTGCCTGCCACCTTGAAGTCCATGTCTCCGAGATGGTCTTCGTCTCCGAGTATGTCGGAGAGTATCGCGATATCATCGCCTTCCTTGATAAGGCCCATTGCAATGCCTGCGACATGTCCAAGAGTTGGAACGCCTGCGTCCATAAGTGAGAGCGAGGCGCCGCATACGGTCGCCATCGAAGACGAACCGTTTGACTCGAGTATCTCGGATACGACCCTCATCGTATAAGGGAAGCCCTCAGCCGGAAGGACCTTTGAAACGGCTCTTTCAGCAAGCGCTCCGTGGCCTATCTCGCGGCGGCCCGGGCCCCTCAGTATCTTTACTTCGCCTACGCTGAAAGGCGGGAAGTTGTAGTGGAGCATGAACGACTTGTATTCCCAGCCGGAGAGGGCGTCGATCTTCTGCTCGTCCTCGGATGTGCCGAGAGTAGTAACGACTATCGCCTGTGTTTCGCCCCTTGTAAACAAGGCTGAGCCGTGGGTCCTCGGAAGGAGCCCGACCTCGCAGGTGATGTTCCTTATATCCTTGAGCCCTCTGCCGTCGACCCTCTTCTTCTCCTTGAGGATCATCTCGCGCATCATAGTGTACTTATAATCGCTGAAGATGTGCTCGATCTCTTTCGGCCTGTCAGCAAACTCAGCGGCCAGAACTGCGACGACGTCTTTCTTAAGCGCTGAGACAGCGCCGTAGCGGTCCTGCTTCACAGGCATGCGCAGAGCGGCCGAGAGCCTCTCGCCCGCCACTTCCTTCACTCTGGCCTCAAGGACAGGATCGACGTGAGCAGGCTTTACCGTCATCTTCGGCAGCCCTGCCTCGCTTATTATCCTGTTTTGCACCTCGACTATACCCCTGATGTTCTCCTGGGCAAAGGCAAGGGCTTCGAGAAGCAGGTCCTCAGAGACGAAACGGGCGCCGCCTTCGACCATGATTATCGAGTCATGGGTGCCGGCGACTAACAGATCGAGAATGCTCTCCTTCTGCTGTTTTAGAGGAGGGTTGCAGATAAGCTTGCCGTCGATCTGGGCTATCCTTACGGTAGCGATAGGGCCGCAAAACGGTATATCGGAGATTCCAAGTGCAACGGAGGCGCCTATTGTAGCGGCTATCTCCGGATCGTTTTCCTGTTCAACCGAAAGCACAGTAGCGATTACCTGCGTTTCGTGATAGTAGCCCTCTGCGAAAAGCGGCCTTAAGGGCCTGTCGATGAGCCTTGAGCCCAAGACCTCTTTTTCGCTTGGCCTGCCTTCTCTTTTGAAGAAGCCTCCCGGGATCTTGCCTGCCGCGTATGTCATCTCGGCATAGTTGACGGTCAGGGGCATGAAGTCAATCCCGACCGAGGCGTTATCCGCGCGGCACGCGGTCACAAGCACAACGGTGTCGCCATATCTTACGGTACAAGATCCGTGCGCCTGTTTTGCCATCTTGCCGGTCTCGATCGTGATCTTCCTGCCAGCGAAATCAGCCTCATATTGCCTGAACATCAAATATTATCTCCCTGCCTGTTGTTTGCGTCGTTAAGCGCAAGAACCCCCATGGGCCCTTACACTGAAAAAAAACAGACGGGCGGTTCTAAACAGACCGCCGCCTTTACCATTTTCGGCACTTTGTTAAAGCTTTCTCCTGCGGCTGAGCGCAGGCAGTAACACCGCATGCCGTAGGCATACCGGCGCTACCGCCCGTACTATCTTCTCAGACCAAGCCTTTCAACGAGGCTCTTGTAACGATCGACGTCCTTCCTCTTGACATAGTCAAGAAGCCTTCTTCTCTTGCCGACCATCTTAAGAAGCCCTCTTCTCGAGTGGTGATCAGACTTATGCGTCTTGAAGTGTCCGCTGAGAGACGATATCCTCTCGCTCAAAAGGGCTACCTGCACCTCCGGAGACCCTGTGTCGCCCTCATGCGTCTTGTAAGACTCTATTATTTCCTGTTTCTTTTCCGTTGCCAACATCCGTGCTTCACCCCCTGTTATGACTGATCCGGTTATGAAATTTAAAAAACGTCACCTAGAAAAACATCGCATGGATATTACCATCTCTGGGCATGCAAGGAAAGAAAAAAATTGATATAAAGCATTATCTTCCCTGTATACTGTCTTCAGCCGATGGCCGCGGCCATGCCGAGCGCCTCAGCAGGCGCCTGGGCCATTGAAAGGGCCTCTCCAAGCGGTATGACGGCCGCCTTCAAGACCTCGGGGTCGGCATCAGGCCCCGGCGCGTTATCTACAAGAAACGGGCCGCTCGCCATACGCCTAAGTGAAGAGAGATGTCCGCCGCACCCGAGAAGAGCCCCAACGTCGTTGCATATCGAGCGAACATAAGTGCCTTTGGAGCATACGACCCTGAAATCAACGTCAGGGAGCGAGATACGGAGAATATCGAGCGAGAAGATCTCTACGTCCCTCGCCTCGCGCTCTATCACCTCACCTCTCCGAGCGAGCCTGTAAAGAGGCACTCCGCCTTTTTTTATGGCCGAATACATAGGCGGGATCTGCTTTATCGGTCCGCTGAAAGAAGAAAACGCCGCTACTACCGCCTCATCTGTTATGGAAGAAGTATCGCCGGTCGATAAGACCGCGCCTTCGCTGTCATAAGTATCGGTCGTAGCTCCCAGCCTCATGGAGACCTGGTAATCCTTTCTGCCGCCGTCTAAGAAACGGGCGAAACGCGTCGCGCCATTTACAACCAGCACCAGAAGCCCGGTAGCGAGCGGGTCGAGGGTGCCGAGATGCCCGACCTTTTTCGCATTGATCCTCTTTTTGACGGACGCGACACAGTCATGCGAGGTCCACCCTGCGGGCTTGTCTAACAGTATAACGCCGTTCACGCCTTCGCGTCCGCGCTTATCTTTTCCTTGATGACGCCTACAACCCTGGCTTTGACCTCTTCTATGGTGCCGCTGGCCATAAACCCTGCCGCGTTCCTGTGGCCGCCGCCTCCGAAGGCTTCAGCCACGACAGCGACGTCTATGCGGCCTTTCGACCTGAGGCTGACCTTGTACTTAAGCGGCGCGGCCTCTCTGAAGAGTATGCCAACTTCGACGCCTTCAACTGCCCTCGCGTAGTTCACGAACCCGTCCGCGAGGTCCTTTTCTGAACCTGTCTCTCTGAACATATCCAGAGATACGCTGACCGTGGCAACAGTGCTTCCGGTGCCGTCGACCTCGATCACGTCGAGTGTCGATAAGACGAGACCGAGGAGCTTGAACTTCTTGGCAGGATGGTTTTCATAGACTCTGACAGAGATGTCCCACGGGTCCGCCCCGGCTCTGACCAGCTCTCCTGCCTTTGTGAACGATTCAGGGGTCGAGGACGAATACCGGAACGACCCGGTATCGGTGTGTATAGCGACATAAAGGTTTACGGCGATCTCGCGCGTTATCGGGATCGCGGCCTCGACGCAAAGGTCATAGACAAGCTCGCCGGCGGCGCTTGCTTCCGGCACGATAACGTTCAGATCGCCGAAGCTGTCGTTTGTGGCATGATGATCTATATTTATCACAAGACCAGGCCCTTTCAAGTCGACGAAACCCTTGCCGAGCCTCTCTCTCTGGCCGCAATCTACGGCAAAGGTGGCATCAAAAGGGCCATGCCCATCAAGGCTGTGCACAACTGTATCGGCTCCCGGCAGAAATCTGAACAGCTCCGGCACAGGGTCTTCAAGGTACGCTGTAACGTCCTTTCCGAGGCTTCTCAAGGCGAGCGTAAGGCCAAGGAGAGAACCTACGGCATCGCCTTCCGGGCTTACATGCGAGACCACGAGGAACTTATTCAATCTTTTTATCTCTTCAATGACCTTTGAATACTTTTTTTCCATCGACTATTCCTTAAAACGGCAACTGTAGTTGAAACACAAAAAAAGAGGCGCGGATCAAAGCTCCCCGCCTTCCTTCATATCTTTGATGACCTTCTCTATGTGTTCGGAGTACTCCAGGGAGTCGTCGAAATAGAACGAGACGGACGGGATATGCCTGAGGTTCACTGCCTTCGCCAGATGCCGCCTTATAAACCCGCTCGCGCTATTAAGGCCTGTGCGGCTCTTTTCCCTGTCCTCTCTGGTGCCAAGCTGACTGAAATAGACCCTGGCCTCTTTGAGGTCAGGCGTCATCACAACGTGAGTGATCGTCACAAAACCTATTCTGGGGTCCTTGATGCCCCCGTGGAGTATCATCGAGGCTATCTCTTCCTTGATGAGGTCCCCTACGCGGTCAGAACGTTTGAAGCTCATAGATTACCGCCTGAAAAAACCATCGTTTTATAAAGCCATCTCCAGCGCGACTATCAGCGCCAGAGAGATCGCTGCCATGTACAGGAACATCCTCGCGGTCTTGGAGACGACGGCGAAAAAGTACATCTCCCTGTAGAAAAAGCCGGTCGGCGTCGACTTGGTGACGCGCGGCCTCGCGGAATAGTACTGATTAACGCCGATGAAGACGACTATCGACAATACAAGCTTTATGATGCCTACTATAGTCTGTACGTCGAGGCCCAAACCCAGGTTAAAAAATTCCATCATCTGATGCTGCCGCCTTTATCCTGCGCTACAGGTTGATAAGTTCGATGCTGTTGTCGATTATCTCAGCCGTATGGAGCCCTTCGATAAAGTCGACGGCCTTGTCCATGACAGAGTTGACAAAAGCGCCGTCGTTGCCGACGGCGCATATACCTATCTCTGCCCTCTGCAACAGATCATTGGAGCCTGTCTCGGCAATCGAGACGTTGAAGCGGCCCCGCACCTTTTCAATAAGGCTTTTAATGACCTGCCTCTTGTCCTTAAGCGACCGGTTGCCGTGGATCAGGAGGCTTATGCGGCATACGCCTACGATCATTCGTGCGCGCCCCATAGCGGCCGTGTTGCTTATCGGCACGCTCCTTCTGCTACAGCTTGGCCGCCTCTTCCCTGAGAAGGTATAGCTCAAGAACGTCGCCGACCTTTATATCGCTGTAATTCTCAATCGTCATGCCGCACTCATACCCTGAGGCGACCTCTTTAACGTCTTCCTTGAACCTTCTGATAGAGGAGAGCCTCCCGTCGAATATGACGACGTTGTCCCTTATCAGGCGCACCTTCGCGCCTCTCACAGCCTTGCCGTCGGTGATAAAGCAGCCAGCCACTATGCCGACCTTCGTTATCTTCATCACTTCACGTATCTCGGCCCTTCCGAGTATCTCTTCCTTGACGACAGGGGCGAGCAGGCCCTCCATGGCATTTCTGATCTCGTCAACAAGGTTGTAGATGATCGTATAGAGCCTCAGATCGACGCTTTCCTTCTCGGCAAGGCTCTGCGCCTTCTGCTCCGGCCTGACGTTGAAGCCTACGACGATCGCGTTCGAGGCAGAAGCGAGCATCACGTCTCCCTCGTTGATGCCGCCTACGGCGCTATGGATGACCTTCAGCTTGACAGCGTCGGTGGAAAGCTTCGCGAGCGTTTCCTTGACAGCCTCGATGGAGCCCTGCACGTCGGCCTTTATGACGAGGTTCAGTTCCCTGACCTCTCCCTTATTGATCCTGTCGTAAAGGTCGGTGAGGCTCACCTTGGCGGTCTTGAGCCTGTCCTTCTCGATAGACTTTCTCTCTCTTATCGAGGCTATCTGCTTGGCGGTAGCCTCGTCCTTGACTACTACAAACGGGTCTCCGGCGATTGGAACACCTGAAAGGCCTATTATCTCTATCGGCATCGACGGGCCAGCGCTGTCTATCCTCTTTCCCCAATCGCTCACCATGGCCCTTATCCTGCCGTAGTGCATGCCGGTGACTATGGCGTCGCCGACATTGAGCGTGCCGTTCTGGATGAGCACGGTCGAAACAGGCCCCCTGCCCTTGTCAAGCTTCGCCTCTACGACAACGCCCTTGGCAGGCGAGTCGGGGTTGGCCTTCAGTTCAAGGACCTCAGCCTGGAGAAGCACCATCTCAAGGAGTTCCTTGATCTTGATGCCCTTCTTGGCTGATACCTCGATGAACATGGTATCGCCGCCCCATTCTTCGGAGACAAGGCCGTACTTCGTAAGTTCCTGCTTGATCCTGCCGGGATCAGCCTGCGGAAGGTCTATCTTGTTGACAGCGACTATGATCGGCACACCCGCAGCCTTTGCGTGGTTTATCGCCTCGATCGTCTGCGGCATGACGCCGTCATCCGCAGCAACGACAAGGATCACGATGTCCGTAGCCTTGGCGCCGCGCGCCCTCATGGCTGTGAAGGCCTCGTGGCCCGGGGTATCGAGGAACGTTACGTCTCCGTGGTCGAGATGGACATGGTACGCGCCGATATGCTGGGTAATGCCGCCGGCCTCGCCGCTCACTACATTTGTCTTTCTGATGACGTCAAGGAGCGACGTCTTGCCGTGGTCGACGTGTCCCATGACTGTAACTACAGGCGCCCTGTGGACAAGCTCTCCTGCCGCTTCATCAGCCCCTGGTTCCATGAGAGACTCGACCTGTACAGCGGCGCTTTCCACCTCGAAGTCATAATCCGGGGCTATCAGCGAGACTGCGTCCATATCGATAAGCTGATTTACCGTCGCCATGATGCCAAGGCCCATGAGCTTCTTTATAAGCTCTCCGGTCTTTACTCCGAGCCTCTGTGAAAGGTCGGCGACGCTTATGGCGTCTACTATCCTTATGACCCGCTTTGAAGCCTTCGTGGTCGTGATCTCTGTCTTTTTCATGGCTCGGCCCTGAGATGCCTGGGCCTGCGCCTTGTTCTTTGAATACGAGAATTTATCCTTCCTGCCGGCAGGTTTCTTGCCGGTGTAAAATTTTTTGACCTCAGGCTGCTTCTCGAATACCTTTTCCTTCTTGGCGATCTCTGGCGCGACAGGCTTCGCCTCTTCGATCTTCACCTCGGCAACTGTGGGTATGGCGGCCTCAGGGACCTTTTCGAGCGCTTCTTCCGCCCTGAACTCAAGGAGCAGCTCTTCGGCGGTCTTTTCACGCACCTTCTTGGGAGAGGCCTTCTTGACCGGTATCGGCTCTTTCCTCTCCTCAAAGGGCTTGGGCCTGCCCTTGGCCCTCATCTCTTCCTTCTTTTTTTCCTCGGCAGTAGTCTGCTTGGGCGCGCCTGCGCCGGACGGCCTTGCCGCAGGCGTGGCTACAACAGGCCTGGTCTGCTCGACAGGCGGCTTCACTGGTTGAGGAACGCTCTTCGCGACTACCTCGACAGGCGCCTCTATAGGGGTTGCCGGTTCCGGCACAGGAGGAGCCGCCTCAATTACAGGTTCGACCTTTGGCGCCGCCCTTCTGCGTATGACGGTGGCCTTGACCCTTTTCTCATCGACGTCCGGAGTCTTTTTCTCTTTTTCTTTCAGAGTCATTATCTGTTTGCTTCCTCTGCCGCTTTAAAGTTATCAGCCTTTTCCGGTTTTATCGTTCAAACCGCCTGTCATCGCACCGGCAAATACCGTGATGTCCGGCAAGTCCACTCTTTTTCTAAGGGCCCTCGAAAAGGCCTCTTTTCTCTTGAATAGCTGTTTAAGACATTCCAGGGCGCATACATAAGCCCCGCGCCCGGGCACGACTCCTTTCATATCCAGGACAAGAACGCCTTCGCGCTCGGCAAATCTCATGAGGGAGGCCTTGTCCGCGACCTTCCTGCAACCGAGACAGGTCCGTAAAGGCATCTATTCGGCCGAGGGGCCTTCTAGGGCCTTCAATATCCCGTCAATAGAGGCCTCATCAAGATCAGGCACCCTGCAAAGCTGCTCGCGGGTGGCGTTAGCGAGTATCTCCGCTGTTGTATAGCCGGCCTCTACGAGCCTGACAGCCAGATCTTCTGCGATACCATAGGCGTCAACGAGCGCCTGTGTAGAAACGATAACGGCCTCCCTGGCCTTTTCTTCCCTGATGCCTGCGGCCGCGAACTCTTTCTTAAGCGCCTCGTCAGGGGAGAGCGACTCGCCGGACTTCTTCGTATCGGTCTCGGTGTGTATGTCTATCTTCCAGCCTGTGAGCTTTGCGGCAAGCCTTACGTTCTGCCCCTTCTTGCCTATGGCAAGGGAGAGCTGATCGTCAGGGACTATCACCTCCATGGCGTGCTCATCTTCATCCACCACCACTCTGGAGATCTGCGCCGGAGAGAGCGTGTTCTTAACGAATATGGCCGACTCGTCCGACCAGTGCACTATATCTATCTTCTCGCCCTTTAGCTCCTGCACCACGGCCTGGACCCTTGAGCCCTTTACGCCGACGCACGCGCCTACCGGATCGACATCGGAGTTATGAGAGATGACCGCTATCTTGGCCCTGTCCCCCGGCTCGCGGGCCGCCCCTTTTATCTCGACGATCCCCTCGTATATCTCAGGGACCTCCATCTGGAAGAGCTTCATTATAAAACCCGGATGGGTCCTCGACAATATGACCTGCGGCCCCTTGGCCTCTACCTTGACGTCAAGGACCATGCCTCTGATCCTCTCGCCCTGCCTGTAGCCTTCCCTTCTCACCTGCTCTTTCTTGGGGAGGACCGCCTCGGCCCTTCCAAGATCGACGATGATGTCGCCCTTCTCGAACCTCTGGACTATGCCTGTTATGATCTCGCCACGCTTGGCCGAGTACTCGGTATAGACGATGTTCCTCTCGGCTTCCCTGACCTTCTGGATGATTATCTGCTTCGCGGTCTGCGCGTCGATGCGGCCGAACTCCTTGGAGTCGAGCTTTACGCCCAGGCTGTCTCCGAGCACTACCTCAGGGTCGAGTTCAAGCGCGGCCTCAAGGGTTATCTCCAGATCATTGTTTTCGACCTGCTCGACGACCGTCTTGAAAAGAAAGAGCTCTATCTCCCCTGCCTCTTCCTGATAATGGGCCTCTATGAGCTTGTTCTGGCCGAACCTCTTTTCAGCGGCCTTTAGAAGCGCTGTCTCAAGGGCCTCGATAAGTATGTGCTTATCAATACCCTTGTCCTTGCCTACCTGTTCGATTATGTGTGAAAGATTCAAAGACATTCTAAGACACCCTCTCCTTGCTATTCTTTGCCGAGATCGACTTCAAGCCTTGCCTTCTCTATATTTGAAATGGTCAGAACGAACTTTTTACCGTCAAAATCCGTTACGAGGATATTCGCCCCGTCAACTGAATCTATAACGGCATTGAAGTTCCTTCTGCCCTCAATCGCCTCTCGCGACCTGATCCTGGCCCTGCGGCCCATGAACCTCTCGAAGTCGGCCTCCTTCTTCAATGGCCTGTCGAGCCCCGGAGACGACACCTCCAGAGAATACCTCTGAGGTATAGGGTCGTTCACGTCGAGTACGGTGGAAAACTCCCTGCTCATGCCGGCGCAATCATCTAGAGATACGCCGCCGGGCTTGTCTATATAAACGCGAAGCACCTTCCTGCCTGAATCAGTGGCGAAGTGCGCGTCCACAAGCTCGAGTCCAAGCGACTCTGCCACAGGCTGGGCCAACGCCCGAATTCTTTCTTCCAATCCTTCTATCTTCAATGAATATCTACCGTTGAAACATTATCATTATTTAGCGGCGCGCGGACAACCTTTGTCTCGCGCGGCGAAATGCCGCAGTCTTAAAAAAAACCGGAGACCCGTCCCTTGAACAAGCCGGATCAGCCGCAAGCACCTGTTCATCATTTGCTGGTTTATTGAGCCCGCGCTGCAGCAGAAAAACGGACAGACCCTTAAACAAAAAAAGTGAGCAGGAGCCCACTGATTCGGTGCAAAAGGGTGTTGATGTTTATAAATCTATCACACAAGAAAAACCTTTGCAAGCTCAAAAAAGAAGATTAACAACCATCTGTCAGCGAGTTTCAGATCTATCGATAGATAGACCATGACCCCGGCAACACGCCTGCGGCAGGCTTGTCAAAATCCCGGCCTCTGATATAATCAGATATCATCAGTTAAGAGACAGAGGCTGTCGACGCCGCGCACAGAGTGCGTCAACCGGTTGAAACTGCGGCAAAGTTCCGGACCAAACATCAAAAGAAGGACATCTGACAGATGGAATCAAAAGACCCGATAAAGACCATGATGGCATTTCTTACCGACAGATTGCACATAGACCCGGTCACAGGCCACCTGAAGGTCCATCTTACCGACAATACGCTGACGATAGAAGGATCGATCAAATCGATAGCTTTGAAAAAACGAGCGCTCCTTTTCGCAATGTCCATAACCGGAACTGACGGCGTAGTCGACAGGCTGAAGGTAAAGCCGTCCAAGAGGATGACGGATGATGAGATAAAGGTGCACGTCTACCACTCCTATTCCTCTGAGCCGACCCTCAAAGGCTTATCGATCAGGGCCGAGATAAAAGACGGCGTGATAGACATCGAGGGCGTGGTAGGCTCCCTTACGCACAAGCGCCTTGCCGGTGTCCTTGCATGGTGGGTCCCGGGCACGATGGACGTCATAAACAGCCTCGAGGTCGCGCCTCCCGAGCAGGACACAGACGACGAAGTCTCGGACGCGCTCAGGATAATCATTGAGAAGGACTCTCTCATAGACGCCTCCTCCATCAATATCTCGGCGCGCAACTGGATAGTCACGCTTGAAGGTTCGGCAAAAAGCGAGGCCGAGAAAAACGCTGCGGAAGAAGACGCCTGGTACACCTGGGGCGTCAACGACGTGATAAACAGGATCAACGTCGAGCCGTTCGGCCGCCTCAGACGATGAACCGTCGGGCCGCTTAAGGCATGACCAGAGGCCGCCGCACCCGTTCGATCTCATCATCGAACAGAGACGCCGACAGACGCTCCTCATTTTTACCTTGTCCTTCCGTGCAAAATGTAATAAAAACTATCATAGGATAATTCAGGATAAAGATTCTCGCGCAGCTGACTCTCGCGCGGCTTTACCTGAGAGCATGAATGGCGACTCTCTAAACTCAAAAATCGAGATGCCGCATGAGACCCGATAAAACATGACTGAAAGGAATAACGCGCAGATGAAGAAGATCAAGATAGACCACATCGATCCAAAGCTCATGAAGCAGCAGGGCCTGTACGGCGACGGCTGTTACGGCAGCGACTGCCATAGCGTCTGCTGCGAGTACGGGTGCGACGTCGACGTCGCCACTCTCAAGATGATAGAGAAGCACAGAGACCTCATCGAGCCGCTCATAAAGGCAAAGATCGAAGACTGCTTCTCGACCCCTTTGAAGCAGGACGACGACTACATCGGCGGCGCCTACAGGGAAACAGCCACAAGAAAAAAAGACAAGACCTGCGCGTTCAGGCTACGGGATGGACAGAAGGGCTGCTCGCTTTTTTTCCTGTGGGTCACAAAGAAGCTCCCCAAACGGATCATTCCCACGATATGCAGGACATACCCTGTCACATGGCACAGGGGAAGCCTTTTCATTGACACGCCGCTTCGCAAAGAGTGCGTATGCAAGGTAAAGCCTCCGGCTGATACTATCGCGCCTTCCCTCTTCGACACTCAGAAGAAAGAGGTGATGGCGCTTTTTGAGATAAGCAAGGGCGCATGGGGCGCCAAGCCTGCCGGCGCAAAGACGCCTAATGCAAAAGCCGGTAAAACCGAGGCCGCGAAAAGCGCCTCCAAAAAAACAATATCAGGAAGGGTCAATATGACAAAAGAGAGCTCTCCGAAAAAAGCCGCTGCGAAGAAGACCGTGAAAAAGGCAACCGTAAAAAAAGCGGCCGTGAAAAAGACTGTCGTAAAAAAAGTCGTTGCAAAAAAGACAGTGGCTAAAAAAGCGGTCGTGAAAAAAGCCGTAGTTAAAAAGGTCGTTGCCAAAAAGGCCGTAGCGAAAAAGACTGTCGCGAAAAAGGCCGTTGCCAAAAAAGCTCCGGCTAAAAAAGCTCCCGTAAAAAAGACACCTGCCAAGAAGTAATTACATAAAACAAAAAAGCCCCCGGCTCTGCCGGGGCTTTTTTTTATTCGCATTAGAAGAACGCCTCTACTCTGCTATCCTGACCTTCATCTCGGCCCTCTCGTTCGGCAGGTCCCTCGGGTTCCTCGGAAGGTTCACTATCTGATCGACTATCTCCATCCCTTTGACGACCTCTCCGAATACGGTATACTGACCGTCAAGAAAGAACGAATCCTTTACAACGATAAAAAACTGAGAGCCTGCGCTGTCCGGGTTCTGCGACCTTGCCATGGAGAGTATCCCGCGCGTGTGCTTGATGTTGTTGAACTCTGCCTTGACAGCATGGCCTGGTCCGCCTGAGCCGTAGGAGGCGGTGTTCGCTCCCTTCGTGTTCGGATCGCCGCCCTGGATCATGAAACCCGGTATCACCCTGTGGAATATCGTCCCGTCGTAGAAGCCCTGCTTCGCAAGCGTCACAAAGTTATCAACGTGCTTCGGAGCCACATCCGGGAAGAACTTGACCTCTATCTCACCGAACTTCGTCTCTATTACTGCCGTTACCGCCTTGTTCTCCACTTTCTTTGCTCCTTTCGATCCTTTTTTTACTGCCGCCTCTGAACTGACCCCTAAGACCATGCCGATAAAGGCTATGATCATGAAAACGCCTATCCACCTGTAGACCCTCACGCGAGACCTCCCGTATGTTTTTGGCCATCTTCCGAAATATATGTAACCTCTGAGAGATTCAATGTCAATGCCAAACTGACAGAGCAGTCCGAAGACAAAACCAGCCTCATGCGAACTGAGACCGCTCTGGCGCCTCCTCTCTCACTCGATCTCACTCAGCTCGCCGTCGGCTGATCTCTTTTAGCCGCTTTGCCCCTGGAGCCAACGGCCGAGATAACTGAGAGCGTCTTTTCTAGTCTTTATGGCCCCTTCTTCAACGCCCATTGATACTGCTCTGAGCGCCTCACCTACGGCCTTTCCCTCGGCCAGCGAGAATATCCTCATTATCTCATCGCCGGTGAGTATAGGGCGCGGTTTTTTCTTGAGATAAACGCTGTAATAAAACCCGATCATCTCAGAGACAAGGGCTTCGAGCGCAAGGTCGCGTCTGCCTGAGGTCGCCCTTGCGTCAGCAAGCGCAAGGAGAAGAAGGGTGACGCCTGATGACCCGCCTGAGGCCCTGAAAAAATGCGCCCTGACCCTTGCGGAGCGCTCAGGCAGGAGAAACAGCATAAAGACCCTATGGTGGTTTTTTATGACCCCTGATACAGCCGTTGAAAAAGCCTTGGAGAACCTGAGGCTCAAAAGCAGCTCTTTCGCCAGAGCCGCCCCCGCAGAATCGTGGCCGATGAACCTCAGCCGGCCTGACTCCCTGTCGATGGCAAGAGGCTTGCCTATGTCATGCAGGAAGGCGCAGACCCTGAAAAAAACATCCATGCCGATCGGCCCTATCCTCCTTGACATAAAGGCCCTCAACTCCTCATGGTGGGAGATAAAGGTCCCGGCGGAGAACTCATCAAGAAGCCTGTCTGCCTCGTTAAGCGTAGCAAGCGAATGGCCCAGAAGGTCATAGCCTCCGATATCTTTCCAGCCGGATAAGACCGGGGCTATGACATCCATGATACCCAGCTCGTATAGCCTGCTGATAGCCTTCGAGCCGGAACTGCAACCGAATATCAGGATCAGCTCTTCTCGTATCCTCTCAGCGGCCGTCCCCTTCAGAAGTCCGGCGGACGCTCTGACGAGGACCATCGTAGCCGGTTCGATCTCAAGACCGCAGCAATGCGAGAGCCTCACAGCCCTTACGCACCTCAACGGGTCTTCGACAAACGCGCCCTCACTCACAGCCCTCAAGACTGAAGCTGAGGCATCGACAAGCCCGTTCGAAGGGTCGATAACTACCGCGTGCCCCTCTGAAAAAGCCGAGAGGTCAGCGGCCATCGCGTTTACGGTGAAATCCCTCGCCATGAGGTCGTCTTCTACTAATACTCCTCTCATCGGAGAAAAATCAAGCGTGACAACCGCCGCGCCGGTCTTGATAACGGCCCTGTACGCGCCTGAGAGCCTGTCAAGCAGGAAGAACGAGCCTCCGAGGCGGCCTGCCGCAAGTCCGGCAACCGCCTCAGCCATGCCTGATACGACAAAATCATAATCCTTAGCAGAGCCTCTATTAAGCGCCAGATCACGGAGCAGACCTCCGACAAGATAGCCTTTTACGCCGCAAGCGCTAATGCACGCGCATACCTCGGCTATGAAAATGTCATGCCTGAGAAAGAGATCGAGCCTCACAAAAAAAGAAAGGGCCTCGGTCTCCCGGCCCTTTTCGTTTTCAATGATGCGATCCATATCCGTCCCTGCGTCCGTCACAGTAGCTCGACCTCGATAAGCCCGTCATCAAGAGGTATCAGCCGGATCTCCTTTTCCTCTGCCCTGTGCGCTACGGTCGATAACAGGCGCACCTTTTCCCCTACCTCGCGGAACTCCGGGTCTATCGCATAGATGGACCTGAAGATCTGAGCGGCCTCATCATTCTCACCTGCAGCCTCATAAGCCAGCGCCAGCTCATACATCATCCCTTTGCGCTCCTGCTCAGCCGCGCCTTCGATCTTCAGCCCCTTCAGATAATATACTATCGCATCGGACGGATCTGCCTGCGCCATGGCGCAGTGGCCGAGCCGTATGTAGCAGTCGAACTCAAGGCGAGGGTCCTTCATCGCCACCTTAAACTCATTGACCGCCTCATTGAAAAGCTCCATCTCCATGTATGCTATGCCGAGATTGAAGTGCGTCTCTGAATCCTCACGGTTGAGCTGCTGGCCCATGCCGCTCTTGAATTCGTCAAAAGACTCCTTTGAGGCCGTGCCCTCCCATGAGCCGGTAAGGTCTTCAATAGCCTCTTCCATCCCTAGCTCGGCAGACAGATCGACGTACTCATCTTTCTTGATCCTGTCGGCCTCGACTTCAGTCTTTTCTGACTCAACGATCATATCCTCAGGGCCTGACGCTGCCTCGGACTCGGCGCTCGGGGCCTCCCTGGGTATGATCGGGACAGGGGCCGCAGGCTCATGGGCCTCGCCCATCTTCTCCATAAGCTCGGAGAATGCCGCGCTCAGGTCCTCTTCCGCCTCAGGCATCTCTGAGACAGGTTCATCGAGATGGACATGGGCCGCCTCAACCTCCGTGGTGACATCTGAGGCTTCCACTGCGGACAGAGCGCTCTCTTTCAAGACCTCGACTTCATGGATATGGCCGCCTTCAGACGGCTCAACAACAATCTTCACATCCGCAACGTCCGGTGGTATATGAGGCGCATCTGCCTCAGGCAGATGCGGAACCTGCTCCTGTGGCGCAAGAGGTTCTTCCAGACCATGCGCTTCATGCGCAACTGCCGGTTCAGGCTCGGTAGCGACCGACTCCTCAACATGAGGAAACATCAGTACAGGTTCCTGATCTTCTTTTAGTTCATCTACGATCTGTTGTGAAGCTGAGACGGTATCCTTGAAGTGGATGTCAAACTCCGAAAGAGGCGTCCTGGCAGGCTCGGTAGGCTCTTTAAATTCGAGGTCATCGATGAATATCAGAGGCTCTTCTGCATAAATCTCAGGCGCCTCAGTATGAATCTCAGGCGCCTCAGCATGAACCTCAGGCGCCTCAGCATGAACCTCAGGCGCCTCA
>ERZ1292633.26-Hain-H41-02um-R1-26-length-212994-cov-10_pt1 | contig 212994 bp, 169 predicted proteins | sample MGYA00564406_ERZ1292633 | MGnify/ENA primary metagenome ERZ1292633 (study PRJEB36523, sample SAMEA6512639) | groundwater metagenome | collected 2019-01-08 | study: AquaDiva: Metagenomics assemblies of 32 groundwater samples
GGCACGTACGGTGGTGTGGGAGGACGGCGGGGGCGACCCCGCCTCCTACCCGATCTCTCTTTCAGGAAGCATGAAAGCATCGTTAAGCGGCAGGAATGCCTTGAATTTAGGGTGCCCCTGTGATAAATTCATGTTCTGTCAGCTGCCGGAGCGGAAGGCAGCTGAAGGAGGTGTTGTTGTGCGATACCGGTATATTTCCTATAAATATTCCCGGAAGGCAAGCCCGGACGCGGCGCTGCAGAACATCTGGGAGACCTTTGGTACCTGGGCGGTGCCCGTTGCTTCGGGGTGGCGTCCCCCGACGGATGTCTATGAGACCCCTGACCGGCTTATCGTCCTGATCGAAGTGGCCGGGGTCACCGAAGAGGACCTTTCGGTAACGCTCTTCAGCGACCTCCTGGTGGTCGAGGGAACGCGTGAACAACCGCATTTCTTTAAAGCGGGGATGTCTGCCTGCCACCAGCTGGGGATCAAATTCGGAGAGTTCCGTACGGAGATCTATATCCCCGTCACGGTCGATCATGATAATGTCACCGCAGAGTACAAGAATGGACTGCTCAAGATCATGCTGCGAAAGCTTGCATGATAACCACCGGCCCACATGAAGATGCGTGACGTGTTCAACAGGCTGTTCAGGAAAGGTCAGAGAGGAACGAGGAACGGTGAAATGGAAGACAAACTGGAGACGCAATCAGACAAGATACCGCCGGTGCCCGCTGAGCTTCCGCTGCTGCCGCTCAAGGACACGGTGGTCTATCCGATGACCGTTTATCCTCTCGTGATCGGCAAGGAAAAATCCATCCGGTTGATCAACGACGTCACCGTGGGCGACAAGATCCTGGCGCTCACCGCGCAGAAGAAGGCGGACACCGAGGTCTCCGGCACGGGGGACGTCTACACCATCGGCACCATGGCGCGCATCCTTCAGATGGTCAAGGCGCCAGATGGAACGCTCCGTGTGCTGGTCCAGGGGCTGGAGCGCATTGTCATTACCGAATTCTCGCAGAACGAGCCCTACATCAAGGCGAAGATCACCGTGAATTCCGAAGTAAGCGAAAAATCGGTCCCGATCGAGGCGCTGATGCGGGGTCTTGCCGAGCTTTTTCAGAAGATGGTATCGCTTACGCCGAACATGCCTGAAGAGCTTTCCGCTGCAGCCCTCAATATCGAGGACCCGCGCCAGCTCGCCTACCTTGTGGCGACGAACATCCGTCTGGACCTCCCGCAACGGCAGGAGATCCTGGAGATCGACCGAGTTGAAGAGAAGATGAACCGCCTCGTGCAGGCGCTGAACCGGGAGATCGAGGTCCTGGAACTGGGCAGGAAGATCCAGGGCCAGGCCAAGGACCAAATGCAGAAGGCCGAGCGGGAGTACATCCTCCGGCAGCAGCTCGCGGCCATCCGCAAGGAGCTGGGCGAAGAGGCCGAGGATGGCACCGAGTCCAAGAGCCTTCGGGAAAAGATCGAGCAGGCCAAACTGCCCCCGGAAGCGGAAAAGGAAGCAAAACGGGAGCTCTCGCGCATGGAAAAACTTTCCCAGACCTCGCCAGAGTACTCCGTGATCCGCACGTACCTCGAATGGATAACGGGTCTGCCCTGGAACACGCTGTCATCATCGGCCATAGACATCGCGAAGGCGAAGGAGACGCTCGACGCGGACCACTACGGCCTGGAAAAGGTCAAGGACCGCATCCTCGAGTATCTGGCGGTGAAAAAGCTGGGTGACGAGCGCGCCGCGGGGGAGGGGTCCAGGATACGGGAGCCTATCCTGTGCTTTGCCGGCCCTCCCGGCGTGGGGAAAACGTCCCTGGGACAGTCCATTGCCCGTGCGCTCAACCGGAAGTTCGTCCGCCTGTCCCTGGGCGGCCTTCACGACGAGGCCGAGATACGCGGACATCGACGGACCTATATCGGAGCCATGCCGGGCAGGATCATCCAAGTGCTAAAAAGGGTGGAGACCCGCGATCCGGTCATCATGCTCGACGAGGTGGACAAGGTCGGCGCCGACTGGCGCGGAGACCCCTCGTCGGCCCTGCTGGAAGTGCTGGACCCGGAGCAGAACAAGGACTTCCGGGACAACTATCTTGATGTTCCCTTTGACCTCTCGAAGGTGATGTTCATCACCACGGCGAACCAGCTGGAGACGATCCCTGCGCCGCTCCTCGACCGCATGGAAGTGCTTCACCTCTCCGGCTATACGGAGCACGAGAAACTGAACATCGCCAGAAAATATCTTGTCCCGAAGGAGATCAAGGCGAACGCGCTCAAGGTCGAGGAGATCATCTTCGAGGACGACGCGATCCAGGGCATCATCAAGGACTTTACCCGTGAAGCCGGCGTCCGGAACATTGAACGGGAGATCGCGAACGTCTGCCGCAAGGTGGCAAAGGCCGTTGCCGAGGGAAAACCGACCCCCATAACCATCACCCAGACGAATCTCCATGAATATCTCGGGAAGCCGAAATACTTCGCCGAAACGTCGGCGATGATCGACCGGCCGGGAGTGGTCACGGGCCTCGCCTGGACGCCGGTGGGCGGCGATATCCTGTTCGTCGAGGCATCCATGATGCCGGGGAACAAACAACTGACGCTTACGGGCCAGCTGGGGGACGTGATGAAGGAATCTGCCCAGGCCGCCCTGTCCTATGTACGTTCCCATGCCGAGGAACTGGGCATCAGCAGGGATTTCTTCGAAAAGACCGATATCCATATCCATGTCCCGGCCGGGGCCATCCCGAAGGACGGACCGTCGGCAGGCGTGACCATGACCACGGCCATCGTGTCCCTGCTGACCGGAAGGACCGTGAAGAACGACCTCGCCATGACCGGCGAGATCACCCTGCGGGGAAAGGTGATGCCCATCGGCGGGGTGAAGGAGAAGGTGCTGGCCGCCCGGCGTGCCGGCATCAAGACCGTGATCCTGCCCGCGCGGAACATGAACGACCTGGACGACATCCCCGAAGATCTGCGCAAGGAGATGACCTTCATATCGGTGGAACGGATAGACCAGGTGATCACCGCCGCGCTCGGGGAGAGGAGGGTGGCCTGAAGCCGCATTCCACCAGTACCGCAGGACGGGGCGCGGAACGCCTTCCCCCGTGGTTCCGCGTGGGCCTGTCCGTGAACGGACGCTCCACGCTGCTTCGGAACCGGCTTCGCGACCTGCGGCTCCGCACGGTCTGCGAGGGAGCGGCATGCCCCAACCGGAACGAATGCTGGAACGCGGGAACGGCCACGTTCCTGATCCTGGGCGACCGCTGCACCCGCTCCTGCATGTTCTGCAACATTCCCTCCGGCGAGACCAGAACAGTAGATCAGGACGAACCGAGACGCATCGCCGACGCGGTTGTCGTGATGGGCCTTGCCTATGCGGTCGTCACATCGGTGACGCGGGACGATCTGCCGGACGGAGGTGCAGGGGCGTTCGCCGGCACCATCGGTGCGGTCAGAAGGCGGTCGCCGGAATGCCGCGTCGAGGTCCTCATCCCGGACTTCCAGGGCTCCCGTGCATCGCTGGAAGCAGTGCTGGATGCAGGGCCGCATGTCGTGAACCACAATGTCGAGACCGTTCCGTCGCTCTATTCCCGCGTGCGGCCCGGAGCCGACTACGGCCGGTCCCTGCGCCTCCTGGAGCGCGCGAAGCAGCGCGGCTTCGTCACCAAGTCGGGTATGATGCTGGGCCTGGGTGAGGAGGTCGGCGAGGTCCGATCCGTCCTGCAAGACCTGAGAAGTGTCGGATGCGATATCCTGACCATTGGGCAATACCTGCGGCCTTCCCCGCGCAATCTTCCCGTGGAGCGATATTATCGGCCTGAGGAGTTCGGATCGCTCAGGAACGAGGCTCTGGACCTGGGTTTCCGCCGGGTCGCCGCCGGTCCGCTCGTGAGGAGCTCGTATCATGCCGCCCGTTACGGATCGGAGCAGGCGACCGGTGAACGAGACCTATGACCTATCGATGCAGGATCTGCAATACCAGCGGGGACCATCCCGTATATACGGTACGGGAAATGATGCTCGGGTCCGGGGACAGGTTCCTTTATTTTGAGTGCACAAGCTGCCGGTGTCTTCAGATCGCCGAGATCCCTGCGGACATGGGCAAGTACTACCCACGGGACTACTACAGTTTTTCAACGACCTCGCGGGACAAGACCGGGAATACGGTCATCAAGGCGGCCCGCAGGATCAGGAACTACAGCTCGGTGAGCGAACAGGGGTTCGGGACCGCCGTGGTCAGAACATTGTTCCCGAACAAGAAACTGCTTCCCCTGATGCGGCTGGGCCTTACCCCCGCTTCCCGGATCCTTGACGTGGGATGCGGATCGGGATGGCGGCTCTATGCGTTGCGGGAGGCAGGCTTTCCCAACACGCTGGGAGTAGATCCTTACCTGGAGCGCGACATCCTGTACGCGAACGGCCTGCAGGTCCTGAAAAGGACCGTGAACGAGGTGGAAGGCGCGTGGGATGTGGTCATGTTCCATCATTCCCTTGAGCATATTCCCGACCAGGCTGCCGCGCTCCGGGCCGCCGCCGGCCTCCTGCGTCCCGGCGGCGCCTGCCTGATCAGGGTCCCGGTCGCATCGTCATACGCGTGGGAGCACTACCGCGAGCATTGGTACCAGATCGACGCGCCGAGGCACTTCTATCTGCACTCCTATGCGAGCATGAGGCTGCTGGCCGAACGATGCGGACTGGTGCTTCGTTCAACGGAGTGTGACTCGACCCTCGATCAATTCAGGACCAGCGAACTGTACAAACGCGGGCTCCGGTCCCTCGGGGAGGCGGGATTCACCCGGTCCGAGGAGAACGACTGGAAGCGCCGCGCCGCGAACTTGAACCAGGAAGGTCGGGGAGACCAGGCGGTCTTCTATTTCGGAAAGGCTGAAACGCGCTGAAAGAACAATTGAAAAGGAAGAGGAGTATATTGCATGACGAACAGAGGTGCTATTCATGAAAGTGCCTGTGAGAACACCCACGAGGTGGTAGCGGGGCTGATCCCCGCCGGGAAGCAGGTCGTCCTTGACATTCCCTGCGGCGAAGGCGCTTTTTCCAAACGTCTCATCGACCGCGGGATCGAGGTCCACTCCGCCGACATCGTACGGGCTGACCAGGCGGGCAATCCCCGGTTCCAGGTCGCCAATATGAACGAAACGCTTCCGTTCGAAGATGAAAAGTTCGATGGTGTCGTGTGCATTGACGGCATCGAGCACATCGAGCGGCAGTTCGATTTTGTCCGGGAATGCGGCAGGATCACGAAACGCGGGGGGTTCATCATCATCTCCGCGCCGAACATCAGTTCGCTGCGGTCGAGGTTCCGCTGGCTCCTGACGGGATTCCATACGAAATGCAAGACTCCCTTGAACGAGCGGTGTCCCCATCCGTCGTTCCATATAAATATGATCTCATTCCCGGAACTGCGCTATATCCTGCATACCAGCGGGTATACGGTCCAAACACTGGCCTCGAACCGCATCAAGTTCGTCAGCTGGCTCTACGCGCCGCTGGTGCCCGTCGCGTTCCTGAACTCGCTCTACTGGTCCTGGAAAGAAGCGAAGAACGACGACCTGAAGGTCATCAACCGGGAGGTCCTTGCCCAGATGTTCTCGCTGCCGGTGCTCTTCGGAGAGACCCTGGTGGTACAAGCGAAAAAACGTTGAACCGCGGACCTGCGGGACAGGGGAGGGAGGGATCACCACCCACCGTCCCCGGAGGAGACAAGGAAGCATGAAGTGCACCGTTATCGTTCCGACGTACAACAGACCGCAAGCGCTGAAGCTATGCCTGCTCAGCCTGGCGCAGCAGAGCCGGCTTCCTGACGAGGTCCTCATCGCCGACGACGGGAGCGGCCAGGAAACGAAGGACGTGGTCGCTGAAATGACGGACCGTCTTCGGGACCGCTTTCCCATTCGTCATGTGTGGCACGAGGACGTCGGTTTTCGAAAGCCAAAGATCCTGAACGAGACGGTTCGCCAGTCGACGGGGGAGTATCTCATATTTCTCGATGGCGATTGCATTGCCCACCGGCATTTCGTTAAAGCTCACCTTGACCGTTCCGATCCTGACGCGGTGCTGGGAGGAAAACGCGTTGAGATCGGCAGGGAGATGAGCGAAAAGATCACTCAGGACGGAACGATCTATAACACGGTCAGCATCCGCCTGCTCTGGGATGCCGCAAGAAGGCGGTCGCGACGGGTCGGTGAGGGCTTTTATGTAACGAACAGGTTCGTCAGATATATTCTGCACCGGGACCGGATCCATTTGAAGTCCATCATCGGATGCAATTTCAGCCTGTACCGGGACCTGTTCTACGCCATAAATGGCTGTGATGAGGACTTCCTTGACGGATCTGCGGAGGATATCGATATCGGTGTACGGGCAGTCAATCTCGGAAAACACCTGAGATCGGTCCGGGCGCTCGCGATCATCTTTCATCTCTGGCACAAGGCGTCATGGAGCTACGAATGCGATAAATGCAAGGAAAATCTCAAGATCCTTCAGCGGCGGATAGACACTAAAGAACCTTACTGCAGAAATGGGATCAGGAATATCTCATAGGCCGGGAGAAGCAGCGCCGGACCGGGTCAGGCGACAGCAGGATCGCGCGCGGGGCAAACGGCCGGTGGTGAACGACGATAATCTGTTGCGGGATGTGATATTAAGGAGGGGACCTCGTTGGACAGACCATCATGGTATGGATACAGCCACAGGCAGGAGGAAAAGGTCGTTGACCTGGGCTGCGGAATTTCGAAGGTCCCGGGCAGCATCGGTGTAGATTGCTTTCAGGACCCCTTGGTAGATGTTGTCCACGACCTGGACGTCTTTCCGTATCCTTTCGGGAGCGATACCGTCGATGCCGTCTACCTGAACCACTGCATCGAACATCTTGTCGACCCGAAAAGAACACTTACGGAATGCCTCAGGATCGTCCGTCCGGACGGGAACATCTTCATTACCGTGCCGCATGTGACCAATCTTGCCAGCTTCGGCGATGCCACGCACCGGAGATATTTTTCGTACCGTGCAATACCGGGGCTGGCGAACAGTGTTGCCGTTGACGGAAAGAAGCTGGGCATGGACAAGGCCCGGATAACATCAAGGATCCCGTTCTTCGGACCGTTGATAAATCTATCACCGCGGTTCTGGGAGGATTACTTGTGCTTCATCATAACCGGGCGAGCCATGTATTACCGTTTCGTCGCGAGAAGGTCGTAGGACGAATACAGAGAGACTGTGGCAGGGAAGAACAACGTGGAGGTATATGCCGCAGCAGCGTGGAAGCGGCAAATCTCGAAATATAGTCGATTTGACATAATATACATTATCGGTCTTTTGATTAAATTAAACCATTATGTTGCAAGTATTAACGTAACATATTGTTATTATAGCTTAATGCTTAATATTCCTACCATTCTGTTTGAATCTGCCAATCCCTCCTGAGACTTGTGAAGGAACTGGGTTCCAAACGTCAGATTAAACCGCTCGTTGACGAGTCGCAATCCATAGGTCACTGCACTGAAATCAGCGCCATCGATCGTCATTATATCTTTCCCTTTGCGTTGACTATACTCGATGATCATTTGCAGATTCCTGTATTTGCTTATGGGAAACAGGACGCCTGCATTCACCAGTGTGTAGCTGTCTCTGATCTGGTCGTCTGAGAGGTCCTGGGCCGCGATCTGTCCGTCGGCGAATATGCCGATAATATGGTCTTCCCAAATGAGTTCGCTGCCCAGGGATATTCCCACGCGTCCGCCCCAATGACTGACACTGTTCATCCCTGCTGTTTTATCACCCGTCGGGAACACGCCGGCCAGGATGAGCGCTACACCGGGTATGCTGCTGAATTCGGTCTGCGGCCTGATATTCCATTTATAGGCCAGATCAGTATCGCCCATGCCACGGGTTATTTGATCAGGGTCCACGTTCACATAATGAAAAGAACATTTCAGGGCGATCTCGCTGGAATGTGAAAGCCCCATACTGATGGTCATGGGATATTCCGTTGCCGTATAATTAGGTGCAAGACTGTTCTCAGAAAGGACCATAACGCCGATCTCCAGGATTTTCGGCGGCAGTGTGAACGGTGAGGTCGTCGCGAGAAGTCCTGTCATTCCGGAGGTGTTGACCGGCCGGTTGACTATCTCCAGTTCTTCTGCGAGAACTGCGGCAGGCAATAGAAGCGCTATGATCATAGGCAGAAGCAGAATGTATCGCATGGTGAGAGAACTGTATCAATAAGACCGGACCCCGTCAAGGAAATTATCTTTTCTTGACAAGGACGGCCCCCTATTGATATCTTTACGAAACAAATCGTAATTACGTGAGAACGTCAAGGGAGGGTCGGTATGCGAAAGATCGGTATGAGCGCAGTTTTGATTCTTGTTGCATGGACGATGGTAAGCGTCGTCTCTGCAATGCAGCATGAAGCGACGGCGGACAAAGGCAGGATGTTGTTCAATGACACGAAGCTTGGTGCGAACGGAAAATCGTGCAATAACTGCCACAAGGATGGAGCCGGGCTGGAAAAGGCCGGTGTAAAACAGGATCTGGAAACAATAGTGAACACCTGCATCACAAAGGCTCTGACGGGCAAGGCCCTTAAGGCAAAATCCGTCGAGATGCAGTCGATGGTGCTGTATATCAAAGGCCTCGGCAGTGAGAAGAAGCCCGCCGGTAAAAAGGCCCCGGTCGGATGTTGAGATCAAGGCAGGAGGACAGCGGACAATAACCCCTTTTGTTAGGCCTGAACAGGGGGATCTTATTTCAACATCAGCAGATACCGCATGATGTTCCTGAAGTCATTCTGCCCGAATTTGACCTGGCCGATGACCGGTACACCGGACAGGCGTTCAATGACCGGAGGGACCGTTCTTTCGGCCAGTCCGGGAACTTTCTTCGAATGGTGGTTGATCACGATCCCCGCAATGCGCAGCCCGCGGGAACGAAGGGCCATGACGGTCAAAAGCGAGTGATTGATCGTGCCCAGCCCGGGGCGCGCGACAACGAGTACCGGCAGGTCCAGGACCCTGGCCAGGTCCAGGTAATACCGGTTCGTGGTCAGCGGGACCATGATCCCGCCTGCACCTTCTACCACCATATACGCGTGTTTCCGGGCAAGGGTACGGAATGCAGAAACGATCCTTCTGATCTCGATCCTTTTCCCCGTACGTGCCGCGGCGACGGCCGGCGCAAGGGCATCACGGAAGCGGTAAGGATTCACAAGGGCGAGTGGATCATCCACCCCCCCTGCCTGTATCAGCTTTAACGCGTCACGCGGTACCAGAACGCCGTTCCGGAACATGCATCCTGTTTCAGCTGGCTTCATCACGCCGACGTCGATTCCCTGTTCGCGCAGGGCCGCGGCAAGGCCGGCACCGACATAGGTCTTTCCCACCCCGGTATCCGTTCCGGTAATGAATATCCCCTGTATCTTCATACTCATCATGGGATCCTGCTGTCCAGATTGAATACCTGGCCCGACACATGCTGCATGAGCGAGAGACGATAGATGAATTCGGCGACCTCTTCCCGGGTCGAGGACCTGCCGAGGGCGTTTTCCTCGATGATCCGCCTGCGGACCGGTTCCGGAAGCGAGGTCCCCATTTCCGTCTCGAGAAGGCCGGGGAGAACGGTATTTGCCCTGATATTGAACCTTCCCAGCTCCTTTGCTGCCGACTGGGTAAGACCGACAAGCCCGGCTTTCGCTGCAGAGTAATTTGCCTGGCCCGCCCTTCCCTGCATGCCGGTCAGGGAAGCAAGGGAGATGATATGGCCGGAGCGCTGCCGCATCATGGCCCGGGAAACCGCGCGTATGCAGTGAAACGGACCGGTCAGGTTCGTATCGAGGACATCGTCCCAGTCCTGCTCGGACATGCGGACGGCAAATCCATCACGCGTTATGCCGGCGTTGTTCACCAGGACATCTATCGTCCCCCATCGTTCCAATACAGCATCGGTCATCGCGTCTACCATGGCCCCCTGCCGTACATCTGCCTGAAGAGCGAATGCTTCGCCTCCCTGTTCCGTAATGCTGTCGACTACGGCAATCGCGTCCTGGCGCCGTTCGAGATAGTTTACGACGATACGTGTGCCGGCATGGCCGAACTTCAGGGCGATCGTTCTGCCGAGGCCGCGGGAAGCTCCGGTGACGATTATGACGCGGTTATTCCGGCCTGCCATGGGAGAAGTACCCCTCTTCCTTCAATATCCCGAGTATCCTGACGGCCTGAGCAATATCTTCTTCCGTATGCGTGGCCAGGACCGTCACCCTGAGCCGTGCGCTGCCGTCGGGGATCGTGGGCGGCCTGATGGCTATTGCGAACATGCCTTGTGCGAGTGCCTTTTGAGAGGCATGGAGCGCCCGATCGGAGCTTCCTACCAGGAGCGGGAAGATGGGCGTTGCCGACGGAGCGATGTTGATGCCCAGGGACGCCAGGCCATGAGCAAGGCGGCTCCTGTTGTCCCAGAGCCTCTCCCGGCGCCAGGGTTCTGCTTCGAGTACATCAAAGGCCGCGATAGATGCAGCGCAGACCGCAGGCGGGAGCGACGTGCTGAACAGGTAGCTTCTGCAGGTGTTCAACAAATAGCGCACAACGTCCGGGGCGCCTGTAATATAGGCGCCGAACGATCCCAGGGCTTTCCCCAGGGTGCCCATCTGGATATGCACCCTGTCTTCCAACCCGAAGTGTTCGGCGGTCCCCCTGCCCTGCTTGCCCAGAACGCCGGTTGCATGGGCATCGTCGACCATCAGGACAGCATCATAGCGCTCGGCGAGCAGTACAAGGTCGGGGAGCGGCGCGATATCGCCGTCCATGCTGAAAACACCATCGGTGACGATAAGTTTCCTGGGGGCAGTCCTGTTCGATCGCAGAAGGCTTTCCAGGTGGTCCATGTCCCTATGCCGATAGACCTCGGTCCTGGCCCTGCTCAGGCGGCAGCCGTCGATGATGCTTGCGTGGTTCAGCCTGTCGCTCAGGACAAGGTCCCCGTCTCCGGCAACGGCAGGGATGACCCCGGTATTGGCGGTGTAGCCGGAATTGAACACGATCGCGCTTTCGGTTCCTTTGAACGAGGCTATCCGTCGCTCCAGCGCTTCATGCAGTTCGGTGTTCCCGGAGACCAATCGTGATGCGCCGGTGCCGAATCCATAGCGCTCCATGGCGTCGCAGGCGGCATGCTTCAATGCGGGATGCTCGGCGATACCCAGATAGTTGTTGGAGCAGAGGAGGACGACCTGCTTCCCGTCGACCGTTATCCGGGGGCCCTGTGCCGACCCGATGCGGACCTGAGTTCGGATGAGATGCTGTTCCTGTAGAATGTCGAGTTCTCGTTCGAACATAGCCGTTACCTGGATGAGCTGCAGCTGCCTACGGAGGTTATGAGAACGGGCTCGTACTGGAGAAAGTTCAGGAAAGGGTCCTTGTCGAACAGATCGCGTTTGACAAAGAACACCCTGCCTCCCCGGTCGATCCCCATCTCTTTCATAAAAGGATAACGGCAATACCCTGCGGCGCGTGATGCGATATACCCTGCAGTATAGGTGCTGTCGTCGGACCAGCAGAGCTCTGCCAGGATGCCGGGCGCGTGAGCGACCTTGGTTGCCAGTGCAAGGGCTTCCTTCGTACGAAAATGCGTGAGGCCGATGGTCGCGAGCGACCGGTCGATATCGTCGGAGGCGGCGTCGCTCCAGTCGAACCGCGACACCCGCACGCCCCGTTCCTGATCGGGCTCGAGCCGAGCTCCCGAGGCCGCGTCCATGATCATGGCGCCCCGCATGTTCCCGCCGGAGAACGCCGGGCCGTCATCGAGATGCTGGAACGCCGATTCGATGGCAAGAGGCGATATGCCGACGCTCAGCAGCATGGTTCGCGCCGCCTGTCTGCAGTCAGCGACGCCCGATGCGGCCGACGCAGTGAGGTCCAAGGACCGGACCTCGCGAAGAGGTGCGTCCTTCAGCGCTTCGACCGTGACAACGATCTGGTCAGGCACTGCACCGCGCGAAAGAGCCCGGGTCATGAGCTCCTGGACGATACCGCTGACCCGCTCCAGAACTGAAAGACGTTCTGCGCCGGAAATATGATGCGATGCGGCAGATGCCCGCATGCGGATGCTGTAGAGCAATGGAGTGGTCATGCCGGACGAATGGAAAGACCGAGATCAGTGAGCATCCGAAGGTCGCTTTCCGGATCGAGCCCGGTCCTGGTAAGATAGTTCCCGATCATGAACCCATCGGCTCCCGCCTGAAAGATCCGGGGATGGTGGTCCGCCAGGGCTGTTCCCCTCCCGCCGCAGACACGGATCTCCCGGTCCGGAAGGATCATCCGGAACAGCGCGATGGCATGGAGCGCTTCGAGCGGAACAATTGGCGTTACCCTGTCCATCGGTGTTCCCGCGATGGGCATCAGAAAGTTAATGGGGACCGACTCGACACCGAGTTCCTTGAGCGAAAATGCCATGCTTACACGGTCACGCATGGTCTCACCCATTCCCAGGATCCCGCCGCTGCAGGCAGAGAGGCCTATTGAATGGGCATGATGCAGAAGGTCCGTTCGCTCATCGAAAGTATGGGTCGTGCAGATATTCGGGAAGAACTCACGGGACGTCTCGATGTTGTGGTGATAGCGATGAAGCCCTGCATCCTTGAGATACCGGAGCTGGTCATGGGTGAGCGTTCCCAGGGTGGCGCAGGGCGAGAGGCCCGCGGCATTGACCCGCTCAACGCCCCGGGCGATGCTCCGGAGGTCCGTGTCGTCATCGATGCCGCGTCCGCTGGTCACGATGCAGAACCGGCGGGCGCCGTTCTTTTTTGCCTCCCGGGCAGCCTCTTCCATCCGGTCCACATCGATCAGCGGATAGACCGGCGCATCGGTGGAATAATGGGACGATTGAGCGCAGAAGCGGCAGTCCTCGCCGCAGGCGCCGGATTTCGCGTTGACGATGGAACAGATGTCCACAGAGGAGCCACGGTAGTATTCCTTTATACGGCAGGAGGAAGCGATAAGATCGGTCAGGTCGGTCCCGGCGGCCCGCGAAAGGGCAAGAGCCTCCGCAAGATCTATTCTTCCGCCGCTGAGTATCTTGTCTGTCGTTGAATCGATCGTTTTGCGTAGCGATGCGCTCATAAGATACTGTTGTACCTGAAGAGGCCTTGATTGTCAACCGGAAACAAAGCATAGGTTGACATATGATTTGCTGCGCGAATTGAACTCTGTCAGGTGAAATGCGGAAAAGGAGATGAGGTCAACTCAGGTCGGCGATGACCTTTCGGACCTGTTCTTCCATGAGGGCCCTGATCGCCTGGAGCGATGCCCGGTCAACAGCTTCAAATCTCATAACGAGAACCGGCTGGGTATTGGACGCCCGGATAAGGCCCCAGCCCTTCTCAAAGACAGCCCGGATCCCGTCGACCGTTATTACTTCCCTGATCGGAAGGGAAACCGTACCGGGAGCTGCGTAGATCTGCTGGACCTGTTCGACGACCTTGAACTTGAGCGCGTCGGGGCAGTCGAAGCGTATCTCGGGAGTATTGAAGGTCTTGGGAAGATCGGCGAGCAGGGAGCTGAGAGGTATCCTGGATCTCTTCTCGGAACGGGTCTTTTTGAGCAGTTCCACGACACGGCATGCCGCATAGATCGCGTCATCAAAGCCAAAATACCGGTCCGCGAAGAAGATATGGCCGCTCATTTCCCCTGCAAGCGCAGCGCCGGTTTCCTTCATCTTTGCCTTGATCAGCGAATGGCCGGTCTTCCACATGATGGCCGAGCCGCCGTGTTTGCGTATGTCATCGTACATGGTCTGGGAACACTTTACTTCGGACACGAACATCGCGCCCGGCCTGTCGGCCAGGATGTCCCGGGAGAACAGGACCATGAGCTGGTCGCCCCAGAGAACGGTCCCCTGCTCATCTACGATCCCGATGCGATCGGAATCACCATCGAAAGCGACACCGAAGTCGGCGCTCTCTCTCTTTACTGTGCTGATGAGGGTCTCGAGGTTCATCGGGATGGTCGGATCGGGATGATGATTGGGAAAACGTCCGTCAGGCTCCGAATACAGTTCTGTCACGTCGCATCCCATGGAGCGGATGATCCCGGGAGCTGCAAGGCCGGCTGTTCCGTTCCCGCTGTCAAGCACGACCTTGATCGGCACATCGCGGTATTCTCGAAAGAGTCCCTTAAGATGTTCGGCATAGTGGGGAACGATCGGGTGCTGTGATATCTTCCCTGATCTGCCTGCTGTCTGCTGTCTGCCGTCTGCTGTCTGGAGGTCCTCCATGATCCGCCGCAGCTTCTGTATCTCCTCGCCGTAGATCGTGTCCTTGCCGACACAAAGCTTGAATCCGTTGAATTCTGCGGGATTGTGGCTGCCGGTGATCATGATGCCGCCACGCGGCTTCAGATGATAGAGGGAAAAGTAGAGGGCGGGTGTGGGACAGAGACCGACGTCAATGACGTCTATCCCCGCAGCGGTCAGTCCGCTGGTGAGGGCGTCCCGGAGGCGTGGCGAGCTCAGGCGGGCATCGTACCCGACGGTGACTGTATTGATCCCAGCAGGCTGCAGATACCGTGCAAATGCCCTTCCGAGCCGTTCGATGACCGGGTCCGTCAGGTCCCGGTCGGCAATGCCCCGTATGTCGTATTCCCGGAAGATCTCGGGATTGAACGTTGTTGTCATTTCGGAAGGTCTGGTAAAGGCGATCTGCCGGTCTGTTCATGCCTCATGTAATCATCATCGAATCGGACGATATCGTCCTCCCCGAGATATTCGCCGCTCTGGACCTCGATGATCTGCAGCGGGACCCTGCCGGGATTCTCAAGACGATGCTTCGCGGAAATGGGAATGTAGGTGCTTTCGTTCGTATGGACGTCATAGACCTTGTCGCCGTTCGTCACCCGCGCTGTTCCCGAGACTACGACCCAATGTTCGCTGCGGTGATGGTGGCTCTGGTGGGAGAGCTTTGCGCCGGCATGAACGACGATGCGTTTTATTTTGAAACGCTCCCCTTCTTCCAGTATCGTATAGGTGCCCCAGGGGCGGTGAACGGTGCGGTGGGTCAGATGCTCTTCTGACCTGCGTTTTTTCAGCTCCTCAACGACCTTCTTCACATCCTGGGCCCGCTCCCTGCTGCAGACCAGCGTTGCATCGGGAGTGTCGACAACGATGGTATTCTTCAGTCCGATGGTGGCCACGAGGCGTTTTTCCGCATAGACCACCGAATCGATACTGTCGACATCGATGACATTGCCCGAGATGATGTTGCCGGAAGCGTCCTTTTCCGTTACTTCCTCCAGGGCGGTCCAACTGCCCACATCGGACCAGCCGATGTCTGCCGGCACGATCGCGGCCCGGTCTGTCTTCTCCATGATCCCGTAATCTATGGAAACGGGGTCCAGCCGGGAGAACAGGTCGCGGACCGTGGCGGCTTCTCTGCCGCTGCCGATGCTCTTCTGGACATCCATGAGCCCCTGGTGGAGCAAAGGCAGGTGACGTTCGATCTCCTCAAGAAAGGTGCGCACCTTCCAGACGAACATGCCGCTGTTCCAGTAATAGTGACCGCTGTTCAGGTATCCCTGCGCGGTCTTCAGGTCCGGTTTTTCAGCGAATCGTTCCACCCGTGAAACCCCCGCAAGACCCGCTTCACGGCATGGTTCGCCTGCCTTGATATACCCATAGCCGGTTTCCGGCCGGCTCGGCTTGATGCCGAGGGTCACCAGGTAATCCTGGCGGGCCGCCTGCTCCGCGGTCCTGATACAGGCCAGGAAGGCATCGACGTTCCTGATCACATGGTCAGCGGAAAGGACCACCATGATGCCTTCCGGATCGATCCGGTTCACGTGGATGGCGGAAAGCCCGAGTGCCGGGGCAGTGTTCTTCGCTTCCGGCTCGAGGATCAGATTCCGGTCCCAGGAACCGCCGAAGCGCTGGGTGAGCTGCGTTTCGATATCGACGGCGATCCCCTGATTGGTCACGATAAAGACGTGCTCCCGTTTGATCAATGGAAGCACACGATCGACCGTGAGCTGGATCATCGTGTCATCGCTCCCGATCTTCAGGAGCTGTTTGGGCATCTTTTCGCGCGACAGCGGCCAGAACCTCGTGCCTGACCCCCCTGCCATGATGACTGCGTACATAGTAGTTCCTCTCAATTCAGAGAATAGCTAGTGTTGCTTCCGCTCCCATTCCCATGCCGTGCGGACGATGTAGTCAAGATCGTCGTGACGTGGAGTCCATCCGAGGGTTTGCCGTAATGCCGTACTGTCCGCGATAAGGGCTGGAGGATCTCCCGGACGCCGGTCCGCGGCCTCCACCGGGATATCGATGGAGGTTACCCGCCGGGCGGCATCGATCACCTCACGGACGGAATACCCATGACCATAGCCGCAATTGAGCGCCTTGCTGCCGCCCTTCTGCAAAAGATGGTCAAGCGCGCGAAGATGGGCGTCCGCGAGATCGGTCACGTGAATGTAATCACGGATGCAGGTGCCGTCGGGCGTCGGATAGTCGGTCCCGTACACGTTGATGCTTTGCCGTTCACCTTTCGCGGTCTTGAGCGTAAGCGGTATCAGATGCGACTCCGGGACGTGGCGTTCGCCTATTTTTCCGCCTGGATCGGCGCCGGCTGCATTAAAATACCGCAGGGACACGTACCGAAGCCGTCCTGTCGCCGATGCATCTTCAAGGACCTTTTCCACCATTGCTTTCGCCTGGCCATAGGGATTGATCGGCCGGATCGGCTGGATCTCGCTGATGGGCACGGTTGCGGGGATCCCGTAGACAGCGGCGGTCGAGGAAAAGATGATGTTCTCAACAGCATAGCGCTCCATGGCACTGAGCAGATTGATCGTGTTCGCCGCGTTGTTCCGGTAATACTTCAGCGGGTCCCGGACGGACTCCCCGACCTCGATGCAGGCGGCGAAGTGCATCACCGCGTCGGGCCGGAAGTCCCGCATGACCGATTCCAGGAGCGCGGTGTCCGCCAGGTCGCCGACGAGCAGGTCCCCGTACAGGACCGCATCACGATGGCCCGTGGAGAGGTTGTCATAGGTGCGGACGGTATGCTTGTGCCCGGCCAGTGCAGCGATGACATGGCTGCCGATGAACCCCGCGCCGCCGGTTACGAGAATCCTGCTCACAGGCAATGCCTCCAGGTGAACCATGATACGCCGTCAGTCCGATCAGCGGGCAGCGTCGTCACAGTAGTGTTTGATGTAGCGTCTTAACAGCGTCTTGACGTCCGGCGTCTGTCCGTCATCGCCGCTCTCGGCAGCGCGATGGAACTCCGCGAGCATGGCATTGATCTCGTCAAGGGTGAACCGTTCGCTCGAACGGGCGATGAACACCTTCTCCGATTTCGTGGCGATCGTCCCTTCCTCTGCCGTCAGGAGCTCTTCGAAGAGCTTTTCACCGGGGCGCATCCCGGTGAACTGGATATCAATGTCCTTGTAGGGCTCCAGCCCGTGCATCTTGATGAGCTCTTCCGCGAGCTTGACGATGGTGATGGGGACGCCCATATCGAGGACCAGGACATCACCGCCCCTGCCGATGATCGAGGCCTGGAGCACGAGCGATACCGCTTCCGGGATGGTCATGAAGTAACGCCGCATGTCCTTATGGGTGACAGTGAGCGGTCCGCCGTGCTTCAATTGCTCCAGGAAGAGCGGAAGTACGCTTCCCCTGCTCCCCAGGACGTTCCCGAACCGGACGGCGATGAACTCCGTCCTGCCTGATCCGTTGAATGCCCGGCAGACGTTCTCGGCCATTCGCTTGGTGGCGCCCATGATGCTGGTCGGCATCACCGCCTTGTCCGTGGAGATCATGACAAATTTATGCACACCGGCCTCGACGGACGCCTTCGCCATCAGATAGGTCCCGAAGATGTTCGATTTGACCGCTTCCCGGGGATTGAATTCCATCATGGGTACATGCTTGTACGCGGCGGCATGAAAGACGATGCCGGGCGAATATGCGGTGAACACTTCATGAACGCGGACCTCATCGCGGACATCGCCGACGGTGCAGACAGCGTTCTCGGCCAGGAGCGGAAATCGCCGTTGGATCTTTTGCCGCATGTTGTGAAGAGCGGTCTCATCATAATCGAAGAGCACAACTTTCGCCGGATCAAATCCGCACACTTGCATCACGATCTCGGAGCCGATGGATCCGCCGGCGCCCGTGACAAGGATCACTGTTCCCTTCAGGAACGACTCGATCCCTTCAAAGTCGACCGTTACCGTTTGCCGTCCGATCAGGTCCTCGATGCTGATGTCCTCGAGGTCCTTCAGCCGGATCTCGGGTTTATGGAAGTCATAGATCCGCGGGATGATCTTGATGTTCGTGAGCCCGGATTCCCGCGCAGTGTCGCAGATACGGCGGAGGATGTGATAGTTAAGCGACGGGATCGCAATGATCAACGCCTCGATGCGATAATCGGCGATGATGTCGCGAAGGATCTCGGTCGTGCCGAGGACCTCTATGCCATTGACATAGGTCCCCGCTTTCAGGACATTGTCATCGAGCAGGCCGACCGGATAGAAACGGGTGCTTTCCTGACGGGCCATGTCGCGGAGCAGGATATCGCCGGTATTGCCCGCCCCGATGATGAGCGTTCTGCTCCCCTGCCTGATGACGCCGTGCCTCCGTATGATCTCGAGAAAAATGCGCTTGGACGCGCGCACCCCCAGCACAAAGAGCAGTGACAGGAGCCCGTCGATCATGAAGATACTGCGGGGAAAACCGACATCGAACACATGCAGATACGGGAATGCCTTGATCGGATGCGCTCCGAAGATGTTCAGGATGAAGACCATGAGGACAACTTCCGCGAAGAACAACGCCTTGCCGATGTTGTACATGTCCTGCAGTCCGACATACTTCCAGGTGATGCCGTAGATCCTGAACCAGGCGAGAAAAAACAATTTACAGACCAGGAACAACGGCAATGTACGGAGTATGAGGCCGTAGTATTCGACAGGAAGGACAAATTCAAATCGGATAAGGAACGATATGCAGAGCGAGGCGGTTATGACGATCGTGTCGATCGTGAAGAAAAAAATGAATCGCCTGGACGGGCACCGGGCGAGGATCGAATGTAGAGGATTATTAGTTGGCATGTCCGACGGCGAATAGCACCTTGAATTGTGCTACAGGCAGCTCGTGGGTGATCGGTGTGGGCCGCAGATACGGTCCCATGCCGTCGTCCACTTCCGGCGGCAACTGCCTGAGCTTTCCCATGAACAGGCGCTTTAAGAGTTCCTTGCCTTTCATGGTCTTGGGCATCAGATGCAGTTTGACCGCGGACTGTTTGATGAGCGAAATGACCCTGGCGGGCAGGCTGTCGCCGCCGACCGGGCAATCGGCAAAGAGCTCCGTGCGAAATCCCTGCCGAACGAGCAGCGCGTGCAGTTCGGGGGCGGAAAAATAGGTGTGGCTGAACGGACTGGGATTGAATCCCGACCAGTCCTTGTTCGCGGTGCAGATCAGCAGGATGCCGTCCTTTCGCAGAACGCGGCGCGCCTCGCTGATGAACCGTGCAGGATCATCGAAGTAATAGATTGCCTCAAAGCACAGGACGGCATCAAAGCTTGCGTCCGTGAACGGAAGGTTCTGTGCGTCCATACGCGTGACGGCTATCCTGTCCTGATAATGGTCGCGGGCCTTGCTGACGATCGTCTCGTCGAAATCGCCGCCGACGACCCGCCGGGCCGTTTTCGCAAGATACCCCAGTCCCTGGCCGGTGCCGCACGCAATTTCCAGTACGTCCTTTCCTTCGCAGTATTCCGCCGCGAAGCGGTACCGCGTGTACATCCTCTGCAGCTGCTCGGAGGTCACCTTATAGCCGGTGACCTCGGTCACCGTGGAAAAGTCGACGTTGCTCATGTTCTCCCTGTCGCGTACGAAACGTTACTGATTGGATTTTCCCGAGCTGAAGAACCGTTTTATCGCGTCTATCACGACCCCTGCCTCGTCGTCCGTGAGTTCCGGGTACAGGGGAAGCGACAGCACCTCGTTCGATATCCGCTCGGTCACGGGAAGCTTGAAGTGATCGAGCTTCAATGCCTTTTGCAGGTGGTTCGCGACGCGCCAGGAGATCAGCACTTCAACGCCCGATGACCGCATGTGGTCGAACAGCGCGTTCCGGTGTTTCGAGCGGACGACATAGTTCTGATACACATCAAAGTAATCGGCCCCGGAGACCGGGTGGATCATGATGTCGCCGACGTTCCGCAGCTCGCGGTCATAGATCCTCGCGATCTGCCGGCGCCGCTCGACCCATCCGTCAAAGTGCTTGAACTTCATGTTGAGCAGGGCCGCGTGGAGATTATCGAGCCTCGTGCACCACCCGAAACATTCGATGACCTCAACGGATTCGACGCGGCCGTTGTCCCTGAACGCGCGAAGCTTGCGGGCCAGGGCATCATCGTTCGTGCAGACCATGCCGCCGTCGCCGGCGGTCCCCAGCATCTTGGCGGGATAAAAACTGAAGATGCTCGTGTCGCCGAACGACGCGGCCCGTCTGTTCCTGAATTTCGCGCCGAGCGCCTGGGCGGCATCTTCGATGACCTTCAGTTTATGCTTGCTGGCAATGGCCATGAGCCGGTCCATATTGCAGGCGTGGCCGTTCAGATGGACCGGTATGATCCCCTTGGTCCGGGGCGTGATCGCGGCCTCCACCTTGTCCATGTCCATGTTGAAATCGTCGGCGACATCAACGAGAACGGGCGTCGCCCCGCACTGGACGATGGCGCCGATCGTCGCCACGAACGTGTGGGCGACCGTTATGACCTCATCACCCGGTCCGAACCCCAGTGCGTGAGCGGAAAGATAGAGCGCGTCCGTGCCGGTATTCACCCCGATCGCGTGCTTGACGCCGACATAGGAAGCTATCGCCTGCTCGAATTCCTCAAGGTGTCTTCGAAGGATGAAATCACCGCCGGACATGATCTCCTCGAACACACCGTCAAATTCCTTCTTGAGCTGCTGATATTGCTTCGGATAGTTGACGAATCGTATCTTTGCCGCCATTGTTCCTCCCGTTATGAGCTCATCACGCGCTTGACCGATCGCGTGATGTCCTGTTCACCGATATAATACGCCTGCTCGAGCGCGGAACTGGCAGGCGCTGGGACGTCCGGCAAGGTGACCCGTGCCGCCGGGGCCTTCATGGAGGAGAACACCTTCTCATGTACCAGCGCCGACAGTTCAGCAGCGACCCCGTAGGTCTTCCAGCCGCCGTCCGCGATCACGAGCCTGCCCGTTCTCGCCACGGAATCGCAGAGCAGCGTCTCATCCAATGGCTTGAGCGAACGGAGGTCGATGACCTCGGCGCTGATCCCTTCTTGTTGAAGTTTGTCCGCGGACCGGAGGGCTTCGTGCACCAGGTACGATGTGGCCACGATCGTTACATCGGAGCCGTTCCTGCGGATGATCCCCTTGCCGATCGGTACTTCATACAGCTCTTCCGGAACGTCTCCTTCGATCCCGTACAGGCACCGGTCGTCCACGAAAAGGACCGGGTTGTTGTCGCGGATGCTCGCGACCATGAGACCTTTCGCGTCGTAGGGGGTGCTGGGTACCACCACCTTCAATCCGGGAACATGCGCGAACATCACCTGCAGCGCCTGTGAATGCTGCGCCGCCTGTTCGCCCTTGCGGTTGATAATGCCCCAGATGACGACCGGCACGGAGGCCCTGCCCCCGTTCATGTAATACCAGTTCGCTGCCTCGTTGATGATGGGGTCAAATGCATAGAGCATGAAATCTATCCGGGGATGGACCACAACGGCCCGCATCCCGGCGATCGATGCGCCGACGGCCGCGCCGGTCATCGCGTTCTCCGAGACGGGAGTATCAATGACCCGCGAGGGACCGAATTTGTCCAGCAGCCCAAGGGCGGTATTGCCGACATACCAGGGGCTCTTGACCCCCTGCCCGATCAGGAACACGGAGCTGTCGGCAGTCATCGTCTGATGCAGTGCCTCGTTGATCGCAAGGCTATAGGCAAGTTTTCTAGTCTTTGAAGACATATCGGTGCAGATCCTCTTTTTTCGGGAACGGGCTCGTGCGGGCAAACTCGTGCGCCTCCCGGACCTCCTGCTCGACCATGCTCCTGATCTCCGCCAGTGCGTCGCGGCTCATGGCCTTTTTCCTGAGCAGCAGTCGCTCGAGCTTCACGATCGGGTCCTTTTTCCGCCAGCGCTCGATCTCTTTTTTCGGACGTATGTCCGTATGACAGCCCTGGATGTTGTCATCCGGGCCGACATGCCCGTGCATGCGGTATGTCACGAACTCGAGGAAGACCGGGCCCTTGCCCCTGCGGCACAGATCGACGGCCTTTTTCGCGCGGTCAAAGACCTGCAGAACATCATTTCCGTCAACGCGGAAGCTCTGCTCCCCGAAGGGCTTCCCGATCTCGAAGATCCTGTTGCTGACGCGGATCTCGCTGATGGGGAGATGGGTCGAGTAGAAGTTGTTCTCGCAGGCGAAGATGATGGGAAGGTTCTTGAGCGCGGCGAAATTCAGGGATTCGCAGAGGACCCCCTCGCCCGTTGCTCCGTCGCCGAAGAAGCTGACGGTCACCCGTTTATCCTTCCGGATGGATGACGCCATGGCCGCTCCCAGCGCGAGCGATATCGTTCCGCCGACGATCGGCGCGGAGCCCAGCATGCCCACCTGCGGATCGATAAGGTGCATGGAGCCGCCGCGCCCCCGCGAGCAGCCAGTTTCCTTGCCGTACACCTCGGCCACCATCTCTTTCATGCCGCCGCCCTTTGCAAGGTAGTGGCCGTGGGACCGGTGGTTCCCAAAAATATAATCTTTCTTTTCCAGTGCTCCGCATATGCCTGCGGCGACGGCCTCCTGCCCCGTGCACAGATGCACGGGACAGCGTACCTCTTTGCTCAGGATCGGCTCGATGAAGCTCTCCTCGCAACAGCGGATCCGAAGCATGGAATGATACAACTCTCGTAATTTGGCGTTGTTGACAGCCATTCGCGTCGCTCCCGCAACATCTCAGAATACCATGACCGAAATCATCATCCCGGCGAGGAACGGATCACCCGTCCAGCCGCGCGTGAAAACCCCGGCTACCGCTCCTGCGCAGCATCGGGCACGCCCACCGGTTTTCCGCCCATACGCGTCGAAACAAGCGTGAGCACGGTAGAAACGATGATCTTGATATCGATCCACAGGTTCCGCTCACGCACATATTTAAGCTGCAATCGCAGCTTCTCAGGCCGTATCAGTTTGGCGTAGGCCTCATCGGCGTCCTTGATGCCCGATGCTTCGATAATCTCGCCCTCGTTATGGAACTTGATGGAGGACCAGTCGGTGATCCCGGGACGGACCGACAGGATCTGCTTCTCCTCTTCGGTATAGAGATCGACGAACTTTTGGACCTCGGGGCGGGGTCCCACGATGCTCATATCCCCGATGAGCACGTTGATGAGCTGGGAGAACTCGTCGAACTTGAACTTGCGTATGATATGCCCGATCCTGGTCACCCGCATGTCGGTTGTGCTGGTGGATGAAGCGCCGGCTTTTTCAGCGTCCTGGACCATGCTGCGAAACTTGAATATTCTGAATGGCCTGCCGTATCTGCCGATCCTGACCCCCCGATAGAACACCGGGCCGCGGGATTCGAGCCTGATGGCGATGGCCAGGAGCACCAATACCGGGCTGAGCAGCGCGAGACCGACCAGAGAAAGTGTGATATCAAATAATCGTTTCATAGAGAAGCTTCAGACGTATGCGGCATCTTCCGGCGAATACAGGGCCGATCTGTTACTCATGAAAAATCGTTGATTAATATAGCATTAATTTATACATGCCGCAATAGGTATATACAAATTCGGTCAGTTTCCGGCCTTCAACTCCCTTGGAAACTAATGGACGGCGCGTAAATATCATCCAAGTCCGGAATAACCTGTTTTGGCGCAGGCGATCGTTTCGACATGCCTGGCATAGTCGGCATAGATCGTGTCGGCATTAAAAAGCGTTTCGAAGGCGCTCAAGGCGTTCCGGGAAAGACGCTGATGCAGGGCTGTATCTTCCTTTAATCGCAGGATCGATCGAGTAAGCGACGTCTCGTCATTAGGCGGGTAATAGAGTCCGATGTCCAGTCGCTCGATCGTGTCCTTCAGGTCGCCGTGGAACGACGAGATTATCGGAATGCCGGCGGAAAGATAGGAAAAGGCCTTGTTCGTCGGAAGATCGGTGACCTTCGAAGCCGGACAGATACCGACATTCGCGCGATCAAGGAATAGTTGGATCTCTTCAGCATTGAGCCATCCCACGAAGGTGATATTCGTAAGACCGGCGCACCGCCTTTTCATTTCCGGCAGGAGCTCACCGCTTCCCGCGATGATAAAATGAATGTCTTGCCGGGCGGCAAGTGCGCGCGCGGCTTCCGCCAGTATCATCGGATTATGATAGGAGCGGGATATCGTGCCTACGAAGAACACGTTGAACGTTTCGTTCGTTCTGTCGACGACCTCTTTGAACTTGTCGAGGACCGCGGGCCGGTCGGCGATCGGTCTCCGGTGATACCCGAGAGAGTAAACCTTGTCCCGTTCCGCCCGTTCCCTGCCGGCGTAACGCAGGCCCCATTGCAGCTGATGCTCCGTCACGGCGAAGATACCGTCGGCCCGCCGCAGCGTCTGCCTGATCGATCGGAATTCGTTGAACAGGACCAGTTTCAGCGGTCCCCGCAAACGGTGCGGGATGCTGTCGAGAAAGATGTCCGGCCATGGGTCCCGAATATCAATGATCACCGGAACGTTCATCCTGCTTGCGTATGCGGCCGCTTCGCAGGCAAGATCGTGGGTGGGTGTGGAAGCGACAATGATGTCCGGAGCGGGCATCGATGCGGACACGCTCCGGAACTTGCGGGAGATGAGCCGGTGGTCGAGGAACCTTCTGAGGGAGATGTTCTTCCGATAGCCGATGCCTTTGAGCGCCTTGATCAGAACGCCGTTATCCAGCGTTCTGTCCGCATCCGCAGTAAACATCCAACTCTTGGAAAAATGGTCGAACGCGCTCGTCCACCATACGACCCGGTGTCCGCGGGCGGCAAGCGCGTCGGCGACGAGGGCCGTTCTCATTTTCCTCGCACCGGCCTGCAACGGAAGCGGTTCTCCGATCTGGAGAAGCCAGACCGTCAAAGACCGCTCCGTGGTTCGAGTCGTGATCGGCGTGATGTGCGCCCCGTTAGCCGGCATCACGGTGTCCTATCCGCATCGGCGCTCCGGTGGTCTCTCATGATCACGCCGAGTGACAGAGCAACAAGTATAAGATAGGCAGCGAAGACTCCCCGGATATAGACCAGGGTGTCGGTCAATCCCGATATCAGGAATGCGATGGTCGCTATGAGGACAAGGGTCCGATAGGGTTCGTATTCTACAGTCCGTTTCTTCCAGACGTAGATCACCGGATATCCGATCAGGAAGGCGAACGAAATGAACCCGACAATCCCCCTCGTGCTCAGGACGTCGAGGTAGATGCTGTGCGCTTGATTATAGTCCAGAACATAGGACGATACGTATTTATCCCTGACCATCGTTTCCAGTTCAACTCGCCAGCCGCCGAGACCCACACCCAGAAGCGGATTATTGGTAAACATGTTCGCGCTGGCCTTCCACATCTCGTAGCGTCCGCCATACGACAGCGCCGTTCGGACCTTGACGGACTGATTAAGGTCCGAGATCGTGCCCCGCACCCTCGCCTGGAAGAATGGCGCCTGGAGAAGCGCGGTAACGAACAGCGCCAGTATGCCGTAATAGATAAGTTTATGCATGGTTCGCATCTTGATGACCACAAGCGGCAGTAATACCAGCACGATGCCGAATGCGATCCAAACGCCCCGCGTGCCGTTCAGGTAGAGAGCGTAACCATGAAGGAGCAGAAGTGTGGACCAGAAAACCCTGGCCCCCCTGCCCTTCTCGTACACGAGAAGGACCATCACGAGGACCGCGGCAAGCATCAGATGGTTGCCGCCATGGACCGGATTCCACATGGCAGGAGGACGGCCAATATGCATGATGACGCTTTCGTAGATGGTGATGAGCGACAGAGCCGTGCCGCCCGCCGCGCCTGCGAAGAGATATTTCCGTGCGTCAACATGCGAGGAGACCGCCTCTATCAGGACAAGCAGCAACAGGATCTTCGTCTGGCTGAAAAAACGCTGGATCCCGTCGGCAACATCCGGCGAATAGACCACGGAGAACGCCAGTGCCGCTAAATAGAAGAATATGATCGTATAGTAGGTCTTCGCATTCTTTTGGTAGTCGCTGCCTTTGCGGATCCCTACCCGGAGGAGAAATACAATGATGCAGAGCGATGACGCAATGCTGGCGACGGACTTGGCGATGGGATTAGCGAAGACCAGGATGAAGATCATCACCGGTTGGGCTGCTTCCGTGAAAGCGAGTATTTTCTGTCTGTAATTATCTTGCATGAGCGGATGTGTTAAGCGGCCTTCACTTGCTCCCGAGGCTGTTGATACGACAGCGTCACGATCAGTGAAATAAACCAGAATAAACGGAAATCATAATAATCGCCCGCGGCAAGCGAGGTGATCATTATAAAGAGCGCATAACCGGCAAAAAACACCGCGTTCGTGTCGCGCAGAATGGTTTGCTGCAATAAGATGAGTGTAATGAACACGGCTACGCCGAACAGCATTATTCCCACGAGGCCCGTCATGGACAGGACCTCCAAAACAATATTATGCGGATAGCGATACGTTTCCATCTCGTTCGTCGCAGAATTGAAGCTAACGAAGGAATAATTCCCAAGACCTGCACCGAACCACTTGTCTCGCATGAAATAGCCCATGGCGGTCTTAGCCATATTGATCCGATACGTACTGTCATTCAGAATACTTAATCTTGTCACGTGTCGGATAAAACCTGGCAAATCCCGCTTGTAATCAGGCGCTGTTCCCTCCAAGAGTGTTCCGATATTTTTAATATTGTCCTGCTGTGTTTCAGTAAGATCCTCAAAACGAACACTTGTCGAATATATTTTAGTAATATCCATGTTGAAAAATCTGCTGTCCGTCGACGATACCTCGGATATCCTTTTCATTCCGCTTCCAACTGCACTACCACCGGCAGGAAGGATCAAGACCACAATAATAACGAACGATATCTCGATCGCCCTTCTGATCTTCTGTGTACTGAGAAGCCAATATAAAAAGTATAGTGTGACAACAAGAGAGCCTATCAAAGCTATTTTCATTAATGATGCCAGTGTAGAGAATAAGCATATGCCAGCTATGGCAAGGTGAGGTATGTATCGTTTAGGGATTTCTGATCGCGAATAGAGAAATAGAGCAGCGCAGAAAGACAGGAACTCTATTCGGTAAAAAGTGAATGGTCCTCCGAACGGGGCCCAGCCTGCACCATTCAGATCGGGAGTCCCGAAACCGAGAAGACACAGTGCAAAGAGAATAACACCCGTCACTTCAGCGATGAAGGCAAGAAATACAATATCTTTTTCAGATCTGAAAAATAGAATGATCAGATATGCGCAGGCAAGGATAATGAAAATATCAATCAGAGTTTGGAATCTACTGCCGGGGTTGCCGATAATGTAAAGATTTCCGACAAGGTAGATAAAATAAATCGATAGAACGGAAATGTAAATGTACTCGTAAGCTGACAACCTGTACGTCTTAATGCCATTTTTATAAAGGAGCAAGGCTCCAGCCACTGATGCATATAGTGTGCACCAAATACGAAGCTCGAGCCATCCGATACGAGATGTTTCTAAGAAGAAACGGTCCAATGAGAATTTTCCAGCGAATAACGCAATAAATAGCGCAAGTATGCCGGTCATCCTTATGAATGTTGAAAACCGGTCTGATTTCATATCAAACAATTTAGCGCTCCACATCCAACAGAGGGAAGGTTAATGTTCAAAGCATGCTGGCGCAATTCAGTTTTGTCGCACACCCTGCGAGTCATTATCGGACCTGCATGATGACGAAGTTAATAAGCACAGTAACAAAGAAGTTACAGCCATTGATCAAAGAAAGCTCTAGATCATATTTTTTGCAATATCGTAGTTGTTTGACCTACCAGGAAAGGAAACATTGACTGAACGAGAAAATAGAGCGACGGCATCCTTTTTGATAGGAATCTGCCAACGGGGGGAATGAGCGCCCCATTTGATTTGTGGAGTAATTTTGTGGCCGTTCCGACCTGAAACAAGGCGGCAATGCGTTGAGGGGAAATCGCTCGATACTCTGAGCTTCCTGGTTTGTTATATCTCCAATCAACAATTATGATATATCCATTGGGCTTTGTTACCCGTATCATTTCGCTGGCAATGCTCCTTGTCACATTGTCATCTAATATTTGGACAAGCATGGTTGATTCATGTGTGATATCGAATGAATCATCGGGGAAGCTCATCTGTGCCGCATTTTCATGTTTAATAATTATGTTAGGGAACCTGTAATGTGCATCGGCAACTCGTTCTTCAAGAATATCTATTCCGGTTAACTGCTCAGGCCGAAATCCTAGTCTTAAGAACGTATACAGGCTGCCGCCTACTCCGCAACCGACATCAAGAATTCCAGTCATTTCTCTTTTGCATCCTACCGCACAAAGACCGGCAATTAGCGACCGCTCAAGCGCAAAAGATTGAAAGACCACTTCAGGATTAGCGAGCAGGTCATTTCGATTTAAGCTCATATGTTGATAATATGAGTCATACCATTTCTGTATTGTATTTTCCGGCGCCTTGACGCTGACCATAACTCCTCCATCCAGAAGACTGATTGGTGCTCATCTCACTGCCCAGCTCGACTGAGAATCTATTACGCAGTTCGCCTGTATAGGACGTATGAATAATACACCGTTAATACTCCGAGCGTCCACATTGCTGCTGTAAACGCAACCACGTTGGCGATCCTGATGAGCACCGGACTGATAAAGAACAAGAGTGAGAAGAAACATGAAAGAAAAACTGCCAGTGCGATGAATATATTGTAAAAGTTCCTCAAGGGAGAATAACCGACATCCAGAACGTTTCGAAGACCGAAATAGGCCGACACCGGGACCGAGGTGGTCAGCATCATTGCAGCAGCCCTGTTTCCCAAAGCAAGTCCATCGTGGAGAAGATACTTGGCGACCGTCCCGAACAGCATAAGACTTGCCAGGAACGCAGGAATTGCGATGAGCAGGAACAGCTTCGCCAGCTTCGTGAATAATGTCCGCAGCTCCGCTCCACTGTTCGTCTGAAGCGCGCGCGCGACCTTCGGCATCATGGCGGAGCCTATGGGAGACAATGGAGATGCGGAGACGAGCACCAGGCTCATGATAAGCGAAAAGTAACCGGACATGGTTATCGCATTGGTAGAGGCCATGATGTAGGGAGGAAGCCACAACAGGAACATCATCAGGAAGTCGCTGCCAGCGCCTTTTATGCCGAAGGTTATAAATTCAACATGTCCCTTGAGCACCGGAGCTTTATTTTCAAAAGACGTCATAAAGTGTAAAAGTATCGCGATACCGCCGGTGAGCAGCATGAAAGCATAAACGGAAAGAAAGCCTGACAATGAGCTGGAGAGAAAATACGCACACAACGGGCCCAGGGAAAAAAATATCACATAGATGAGCGAAGCCAGAAAGATTCGGTGTAGGCCTTTGCTAATGGCAACGACCGCCTGGGCCAGCGCCGTGGAAAGCACGAGGAACAGCAGCGGGACCATGTATGCCGAATATTTCTGATTGCCGAGGAATATCCGGGACAGAAGGTCAGGTGCGGCCGCTCCGGTCATCAACATGGCCAGCGCAAGTGTTAAGGGCAAAGTTATGCCGAACCAGATGTACGAGATGATCTTCCGCTGGTCGGTTATTGCCCCGATGTGCTTGATCAGCGATATCTGCACTCCGAGCATTACGGCAGGCAGGAACATGGAGATGGTCCTTCTGATGATCATGTACAGCGACAATTGCTCGGGTCCGTAATGGTGCTGGATCAACGCGAACAGAGAGAAGTTGACAAGGAGGGCCGATGCCTCGCTGGCGACCGCGAAGATGTAGATCCAGTACTCCTTGACCAGATTCATTACCTTGAGATAATAATTACGCATATGATAGGTTGTCCGCAGTGTCGAATATATATTGCATGTTCCTGGGATCATGAACAAGCAGAAGAACTCAAGAGATATAATGGAATGCCTTATCCGGAACCGAGAGCCGGCACCCTTCTCTTTAAGGCGAGCAGCAATCGCCAGGGATAGAACAGAGATAGAAGAGAATAGAACCTCTTCGGGAAAGCGGGACGGCGCAAACCTGTTCGATCGAACATCCAATCTGCGTCCCGCAGGGTCATCATGCAGGTCAATCCGCCCGCGAGCTCGATATTCCTTTTCTTCTCGATCTCGTAATGTTCAGATCTCTTGGCCGGATAATTATGGTTCTGATGGACGATCGTGATCGCGGCCGTCGCGTCGATAACCGGGATTCTGTGGGAGCGCGCCTGGAAGACAAGCCATGAATCCATGCCCGGACGTCCTACGACGAATGCCGGAGGTTTGAAGTCGAACGTCCTCGGGAAGACCCAATAGTCCATTCCCGCCATGCCGTGCAGGCTGCCTTGAGAATGAATTCTCTCTCGGAGGACCGTTGCCCAGTTCGCTGCCGTAAAATCGAACGGTTCGCTTACGTCAACGTCCCATCGTCTGCCTACCATGAAGAATGGCTTTTCGCCAAGAAAGTCATGGACGCTCCGGACCGTCTGCAGAAAGTCGTCCATCACGATGATGTCGGTGTTCACCTGAGCGATAATATCGTGTTTCGCCGTCTGTTTTACCTTCGCGAACACGTCATTGAGCAGCGGCGTGCCGAACTCGTTGCACGCGACATCGGTGATGCATTCAATGCCGTATTCCCTGGCAATACCGACAGACGTGTTTTGCTCGTCGTTCAGAAGAATGATCTGGCACGCCGGCTTAAGTGCAAGCCAGCTTTTAATGGCGTTGCGCTGGATAAGATCAAAATGTCCGGCAAAAGGCCGCGGGTTCGAGAAGATCGTGATCATGTCAGATGAGCTTTCTCCAGGCGAGCGTCTTTTTAAGTCCATCATCCAGGGAATGCCGCATCTCCCAGTGCAGGGCCTCGCGCGCTTTGCGGGAGTCAAGCGAGTATCCGTTCAGCTCTCCGGGCCGGTCCGGTAGGATGATCGGGTCCGGCGATTTATTGAGATGAGCCGCGATCCGGGTGTAGAGGTCCCGCAACGTTGTCTCTTTGCCCGAACCGATATTGAAGACCGGGTCCGGATAATCGGACCGGAGGTCCAGTACGCCCAGGAGCACGTTGATGATGTCCTCGATGTAGACGTAGTCTCGCGTCTTGGACCCGTCGCCGTAGAACTCGGCCTGCTTCCCCTGGGAAAGCTTGTTGATATAGTCAGGCATGGCGCCTTTGATCTGCCTCGGGCCGTAGACCGTGGCCATCCGGACGACGACGGATGAAAGGCCGTAGACCGTGTTGTAGAATTGCAGGTACTGTTCGGCGGATTTTTTGGTGATCGCGTAGGGCGATATGGGCCGGAAAGGTTCATCCTCGGCGATCGGCCGCTGACTCGTGTTCCCGTAGATGAAGCCGGACGAGGTGAACACGAAACGTTGCACCCTCCCCCGCCGGCAGTTGTCCATGACGTTCAGGGCGCCTTCGAGCGCCTTGAAGTCGTACAGCGGGTCCTCGATGGAACGGGGCACGTTCGTGTTCGATGCGAGATGGTACACGATCTCCGGCTGCTCCTTGGCGAAGATATCCTTGATCCCGGCATCGGCGACGTTCAGCTCGTAGAATACCGCTGCGCCATTGACGTTCTCGCGGACCCCGCTCGACAGGTCGTCGATGACCACGACCTTCGCGCCCTGTCCGATGAGCGCGTCCCCGAGATGGGAGCCGATGAACCCGGCGCCGCCGGTAATGAGTATTGTTTTGTTCGTTACATCCATGAGAGAACGATCCTTCCGGGAGAGTCATGCTGTCCCTGCTTGATTTACTTAAAGCTCAAAGCCTCCATGATCACGGTGACACACCGGCCACATCAACGAACGGCAGATGCTCGATCAAGGGAAACTGTTTTTGCCAGGATCCCGCATGCCTGGTTCGCTGGTAGAAATTATCCTCGAATTCCCTGCTCTTGAGTCCGACGAACAGGGTGTGTTTAAAGAATTCCGGAAGGACAAAGAAGGCATTGACGCCATTGGTCTCAACCGTCACAAAGCGGTAGCCATGGCTTTCCAGAAGCTTACGCCAAGCGCGGATCGAAACGCCGTAATAGAGATTTGTGGGATGGGCGATCTGAAAATTGAAATCCGGCCGATAGGGTATCGTGATCGCTCTTTCAGGACCAAAGCAGGAGTTGTACTCAACTACGAAGATCTTTGGTCGAAATCCCAGGTCAAGCAACGCGGAGGCGATATGCCAGTCGATGCCGTCGATATCGAGAGAGAAAAAATCTGGATTCGGTGTTTCAAAGCGTCCATATAACTCGGCGATACTCTCTCGAGTGACGAAGCGGTTCTCTACCTCTACACCGACCGCCAGACCCCCCATGAGAAATTTGCAGTAATCAGCCTTTGCCGGGTCTCCTTCGACCATCAGACCCCGCCAGCGGCGGGCGACGGCCAGCCACGACGAATTGTTCTCAGTGCCATCGGATGCGCCGATCTCGACGAAATAGCGGTTGGGATCGCGGACCTGTCTGGTCAGAAAGTCGGTAATGCCGTCCTCACCATTCTGACTCAGCCCGGACACCTCCCATGTGGCGGGATCAGAAGGATCGATGGGCTGCATGGCCCGCACTGCAGCGGCCCGGGCGAACCCGGCGCCTATTCTTTGCATGGTATGGAACCGCTTAAGCCGGTAGTAGACTTCTTTCCACGGATTGATCACATCAGACTCCTTCACTATGCAAGTATCATTCGAATGCGGGACCATACGCTTGCCAACAATCCGCTGAGCGCCATGCTCAATGTTTTTTGTTTCGCCAGGGTAACAATGATCCCACGCGCCTCTCCAAGCAATTCGGAGATCCACGAAAATTCCAACCGAACGAACTTCTTGCCCAGGATGAACAGCCATACCGCCAGGAGATAACCGGCGAATCCGGCTGCCAACTCACGTCGTCCTGTACGATCAGCCTCAAAGAAGCCCCACACGCGTGCCAACCAGTAGCCGACGGTGAGCTGGGCTTCGCGGTTGCCGCTCATCGTGATGGACGCTGCAGTGACCGTGAGCTGTCCTACAACGGCATTGGCCCTCAAGGCATACTGACCGCCCTTCAGAAGTGCGGACAGGTAGATCATGAGATCGGGACCGCCAGCCAGGCGGATCACCGCATGCTCGCGCAGCGGCCTGCGGCTTGTGAAGCTCTGGACATGATCCGCCCATGCCTTGAGTACCGGTGAGCGCACCACGCAGCAAACCGGGCTCACTGGCAGGGATCTGCCGTCCAGGTGTTCAACGCGGCCGTAGAATGCTTCTAATACCCGTTCCGCATGCACTCGCTCCACCACCGTAACGGGCGGAAAGACAATAAGCTCGTCCTCTTTCGCCTGCTGACCGTAGCCGAAGGCGATCGACACATCCGGATCCGCGGCAAGGGCCTCGGCAAGTTTTACAAAAGATGGCGACACGAGGTCATCGGAATACATGAATGTCGCCAGCGGGCTGTCAAGATGCTCGACGGCGAAGATACACGCGTTCATGAATCCGGGCCTGTCAGACGGCTGAGGCAGCAGCATGACCCGGTGATCGGTTGCGAAGGTCGTCATGACACGCGTGACCGTGTCGTCGCGACTACCGCCATCGACAACCAACACGCGGGGTTCGATTCGCTCCGAACTGCACGCGAGACAGCTTTCGATCGCCCGGACAATGACCTGCTGACGATTTAACACCGGCAGGATGAAGGTAACGACCTCACGCACGCGGCTCACGATGTCGCCCCTTCCTCTTTTTTCTCGGTAACGGTCAGTTCAACGCGGGCTGCCTCAACCATCATCCGGGCCAGGTCGGCGAAGCCTACAGAGGGTTGCCAGCCGAGCGCACGGATGGTGCCCGGATCAGAGATCAGCCGGGGGTATTCCGCCACAAAATCCGACCGCGTGCTGACATATGTCCGCCAGTCAAGGCCGACAGAGGCGTAGCAGGCCTCGGTCCAGTCGCGTATGGTATGACCCTCGCCGCTGCCGATAACGGCCTCGAACGACCGGTCCTGGAGTATCAGCTGAACCATGCCTTCTGCTATGTCTCCGGCGAAAGTCCATTCCTTTTCCACGAAGAGATCGCCTAAGACGATCTTCCCTTCTCCTCCCAGCGCTGCGCGCGCCGCAGCAAGCGCGATCATCTTGCTGGTATGGCGAGCCGTGCGCGCCGGGCTTTCGTGGTGGAAGAGGTATGCTACATAGGTTGCCAATCCGATCTTTTCGCGATAGTAGCGGGCCAGGTAGGTCGCATAGATGCGGGCTGCGGCATATGGACTGCCCGCATCAAAGGGCGCATTCTCGTTGATCGGCAGTCCCTTGTTCGCAAACTGAAGACCGCTCCCGGCGAGCAGCACCCGGGCATGAGGGGCATGCCGGTGCGCCGCCTCGAGAATATTGACCGTGCCTCCCGCGATGGCCTCGTGGTTGGAAAAGAGCGCGTCGTGCGACGTGCGCGAGTCGGCGGCGAGCTGGAACACATAGTCCGGCCGGTTGTCGCGAATTATGGCCTCGACCGCGGCATAGCGCGAAATATCACATGCGGGCGAGGTGCTCCGGGAATATCCGTGAACCTCGGCGCCGCAACGCCGGCATGCCGCGGCTACATAAGGCCCGTCCTGACCACCGGCACCGAAGATTACAACACGGCGGCCGCGCATTGCTGTTGCGTTGTCATCCACCGCGCTTCATCCCCCCAGAATTTCGATCTCAGGAAGAGGAAATATGAACTTCGAACCTGAACGCAGGATGTCAGCTTCGCGTTCCACGAATTCTTCGCGAAAATGCCAGGGCAATACAAGGTAATAGTCAGGCTTCATCGCGCGCGACTTTTCTTCGGAAATGATGGGGATATTTGTCCCGAGCGTCATCGCGCCGTCCTTGTCCGGATTCCTGTCAGCCGCGCAATCGATCAGACGGCTGTCAATACCGCACCACTGGAGGATGGTATTTCCTTTTGTGGAAGCCCCGTAAATATGGATCTTTTTCCCCTTTTTTTTGAGGTCCGTGAGCAGGCGGACCAACTGGTCCTTGTGGATATTGATGCGTTCCTGAAAGTTTCGGTACGGCTTGTCCGTATCCAGCTCGAGATCGAACTCTTTCAGCCGAAAGATCCGAAGTGCTTCGTTCCATTCCGTCCGGATATGCGCGAAATGACCTGCATGGGAGGCGAAGCAGCGTATGCTTCCTCCGTTGATAGCGTTCAATTCGGCCCGGAACAGTTTTAAGCCGGCCCGGGACAGGATGTTCTCCACCACGGCAAGGCTGTAGTACTCCAGATGCTCGTGGCAGATCGTATCATAGGAATTCATTTCGAGCATGGTCGGCATGTAGCTCATCTCGAAGATCCACACGCCGTCCGCTGCGAGCGCGTCGCGGATCGCACGGGTGAAATCAACGGGGCTTTCCAGATCATAGAACATGGCGATCGACGTAATGATGTCGAATTTCCGGCCGTTCAACATCGCTGTCAGCTGCACGGACGGGAAAACATCCTGCACGACGCGGATATCACCGCCAATGCCCTGCCCCACGTTCGAGGGGTCTACGCCGAACTTCTCATAACCGGCGGGATAGGAACGCAGCAGCGTTCCGTCATTGCAGCCGATGTCGAGAACAAGGGCCTTTTCTTTCTTGATGAGCGGGACCGCTGCCTTGACGATGCCTTCCAGGTGATCACGCATTGTACGATTCGTTCCGGAACGATACCAATAGGAGAAATAAAGGACCTCAGGGGGCACGCTATGTTCCATTTGCAGCAGCCCGCATGCATGTTCATCTTCCATGGGATTGCAGCGGACGAGGCGCGTCGGAATGCGCCGCATGGGCGGAGCTTCCCTGCTCGGCTTGAGAAAGGACCCTTGCAGATGCTGAGCACCTATGTCTATGATCGGCGTCAACGCGTTCGAGCCGCAGACTCGGCAGGTTTTACGGTACGTAAGGTGCATCACTCACCTCCACATTTCGACAAATATTATGCGCATTATGGTCACTTTACTGAACAAGAGGATCAGCGATCTACACATGAGCGACTTTCCTGAACATTAGATACCAGTAACCCGGCTTGGGCACCGCATCACCAAGAAATTCAAAACCTGTTTTATCGCATAATATCTTGAGGGACTTTTTTGACGGAAAGTTTGTATGGAAGGCTGTTTCATAATGTCCTCGGCGAAGCCGGAGGCACCATTGTAAAGGTGCATAGTGAACCATTATCCCGCCAGTGCGTAGCAATCGGTTAAAGCTCATCATGTCCTGAACAGGGTAATTCAAGTGTTCAAAGACGTCGACGGATGCTATACCGTCAAACATTCCGTGGAGATATGAAGGAAAAACCCCTGTGAAACGAAAAAAAGTCTTTCCATCATAGGGAAGGTTCGGATTAACGTCACAACATGTAAGTTCCAGTCCCGTATCTTCATGATGCAACTCTTGAACTCCCCGATAGTTCGGGCCACAGCCAAAATCAAGAATGCGGATAGGAACAGTGCGCTCGTTTCGCTGTGCACGAAGTAAACTGGCGCAGATCCGCATCATTTCCTTTGACACTTCCTTCCGATCGTTCTCAAGATGCACCTCTGAGTCGCCTTCGTCAATACCGGCATAGATTTCGCCAACTTCGGATACATCTCGCTGTAACCACGTAGCGAATATGTTGCGGCAGTGCGTGCAGCAATACTTGTCATGGCCAACCGCGATTTCAGGATAGCGGCGTGAAGGTCCCGTGACCGTACGATCCGGACCAAAGCGAAACAACTTGGCCTCGCGATTATCGCAAATAGGGCACGCGATGCCTCTGACGGTCGGCGCTAACAGATAGTTATACTTAAGATTGATCCTGAAAATTGCGGTCTTTACTGACCACGGTATATATTTGGACGACATCCTTTTCACCTCTGTATTATGCGTTGTTATGCTATAGATTCCGAATCAAAATCCACATGCTCGTACAGAGAAAATGTATGTATTATACTAGGGGTCTGCTTGAGCTCATAAGCGCGCTATCTCTAATATTCGTCACCAAATCATCCAAGGTTTCAAAATCACCTGTATCATGCTGGTACGGTCTCTCTGCCCACTTCCCCTCACGCAGATCAGCAAGCCGAGCGTCAAGTTCCGACCAAGTACCGATCGTTACTATGCCATGCATGTTCCGGAAAGCATCGCCTCGTAGCTCCTGATTAACATCTACCACCGCTGCAGGAATACCAGGACATAACATGGCAGCGGAATAGACCACGGTACTTGCCGGTGGGAACCCGACTACTGCTCCACTCGCAGCAATATGACGTTCAGCAGACTCAGCAGGAGATACCCAGACGATCCGGTGAGAAATATCTTCAATCTTCTTTCGAACTATATCGAATATCGGACTATCAGCCGACATCGGATGCGGCTTGATACGAATTTCCCAGTCTGGTAAAGCTGACACCAAGGCTCGAATTACACGCGCCCGGCTATCGTAAAGTACTTCATCAGGGATAAGTGACAGATCGTCCCGTTTAAATCCCCATTTGCTCTCGATATCAAGAAAGCACGTAACAATATATTTTCGGATTTCTTCTGTTTTTCCAATTCGTGCCCCGATACCATAAGCCTGCCAAATAGCATCTGCAGCGCCCGGTTTCATGGGATGGGGAATCACCAGTAACTTATCCGGATCAGCCCCTCCTCGCAAGAGCAGTATTTGTGTTTCACGAGTGAACACAATGGCAAAATCCATTCCGTCGAGACGCGTGTAATCCCATCGAAAAACGCCGTTCATTCCAATAAAAGGACGTGTTCCCGCCAGAATAGGTATCGGAATGTCATGAACGAACTGCGCCAACCACCGCCGTGATTGGGCGAGGAACAACCGCGCCGGGTGGGGTATCCACGGTGGAAAGCGTACGTTGGCGCTGTGCAAGTTCAGGAGCAGCTTAAGTTCGTCTAATTCGCGAACAGTCAATAAACCTATTTCATCGATGCAGACGGCACCACAAGATTCCTTGGCGTAGCGACGAAGGTAACGTTCAAACAGGTTAACGCCTGGAATAAATACTATGCCCGGCTTCCAGGACTTAACAATTTGCCTGGCGAGACGAAAGAGACGACGACTTCGGGCCCGTAGTGTTTCTCTGGTGGCGCTGAACTGACCAACAGAAACGCGGGCCAGAAGGCCCGGAAAAAGCATATGGTCGGCAAGAAGTCGACTCGTTTCATCGTCAAGATCTTCAGTGAGCAATACTACCTGCCGATGCCGACAGAGTTGATAGAGATAGCCTACAAGGGTCGTACGAAATGTGCGCAGGTTGCTCGTGTAGAACAATATGGGGGCTTCAGCTCTCACTTTACCCTCATGCACCCAAGGCAACTTAGACAATATGAATCCTTCCATAAAGACGCTTCAACATTGGCTTGGCAAAGACACCGCCCAGGAGCCACGCGACCACTGAGATCGTCAACAGGGATGCCACAAACATCCACGAAGAATGGGTGGCTACAAGGAGTGTCGCGGCGCCGCCTACCATAACCGTGACTACCACAAGTAGAACTGCAGTACGGTGCCATCCCCCCGTCCAATCTCGGAAGACTATCATATAAGTCCAAAGTGTCATGACCGCTAAAATCAGGTAAGAAACTGCCGCGCCAACTATCCCCCAGAGCCTGATCAATACGACGCTCAAACCCATGTTGGCCACTGCAAGAAATAGTGAAATGCCAAGTATGCGACGGGTCCTGAGATCGTAATAATAGAGCGGATAAGCAACTGTGTAAACGCCAGTGAAAAGCATCGCTAGCAGGAGAAGATAAAATATTTCTGCTTGTGCCGCATAAGCGGCAGGAAAAACCATTTCGTTGATAATGGTTTCGCCAAGAACAACGTATGCAGCCAGCAACATCGGATAGACTACACACACCAAAGATAGCATGCCCTGGAGCAATCTAATTGCACGTTCCTTGTTCTCCTTAATCAATATGAAAAATTCAGGAGTCCAGGACTTGTTGATACTCGCCCATAGTCCGTTCAATTGTATGGCGATGACATTGAAGAAGCCGAACACTCCCAACACCGAGACATCGGCATAATGGTCAAGTACAAGCCGCTGGGTATAGGTAAGACCTACTCCCAAGAGGCCATAGAGCATCAGAGGAAAACCGTAGCGCATGATTAGCCCAATTTCCTTCTTCTGGAAAACATCTCCGGAAAAAGAAGGCAAGCTCGCTTTGCGTACGAGCAACGACAACACGCCAATAGACGATACCGTTGCTGCCCAAATAACCGTTGACGCGTCTTTTGCCAATAGAGTGAGGGCTCCTACAGCGAGGCTCAGATAGACTAGGGCTCGGACGACCTGGAAGACAGCATACTCTCTTGCCTGGCGAGCAGCCAACTGATAGGATTGGAAAAGGTTCCATGCAACGTTCGCAGCAACGGCTATTAAAACAAGTCCATAATGTGACGACACCCACAATACCGTATTGACCAGGAAGGGTATGCTGATGTGCAGCGCTGTATAGGTCAGTACGGCAACAATGATCAAACCCACTCCGCTAATGGCCGTCGCAATAGTCAGGGTTTTGCGTCGATCATCTGGTTGCGACGCGAATCGGATCAAGGCCGAGTCCATGCCCATCATGCCAAGCAACGTGAGGACCTCGATCACGAACAAGGCGAGAGTAACGTATCCCACTTCAGCTGGGGTCAACAACCACGGCAGCGTTAGCCACAAGCAGAATATGGCACCTTGAGAGATAAGTCCACTGATCAGATAGGTCGCAGTTCGTTTGATGAGGCCATTCATGAAAATTGTCCGCTACGCGGAACGCTCTGAGAACGGCAATGAGCGATATTGTTCGATAAAATTGCATCGGACCGGCATTCGGTCTGTTCCTCCGCGTTGGTCAGGAAACTATTGTTATTGATGAACACGATACCCCATACTGTCATCTGTGATAAAACTTCGCGCGCATCTTAATTGGATATGGAGCCGCATACAGGCTCAGCAATAAAACATTTCGGCAAGATACTTGGTTATTCATTACAGATGGAACCTGATCTATCGTTCTTTCATATTGATCAAGGCGGCCTGGTAGTCCTGATAGCTACTTTGTATCCCCTCTCCCAGAGTTGTTTTAGCCTTCCAGCCCAACGCGAGCATGCGGCCGATATCCAGGAGTTTCCGGGGCGTGCCATCTGGCTTCGATCTATCAAAAACGATCCTGCCGGTGAATCCGATTACTGCAACGACGAGCTCGGCAAGTTCCCCTATGGAAATGTCATCCCCGATGCCAATATTTATAAGTTCACCAAGATCATTCGCGTCGTACCTGCTCATGAGAAATATGGTGGCGTCGGCAAGGTCGTCGCTGTACAGGAACTCCCTGCGCGGCGTACCGGTCCCCCAGACGACCACTTCCCCCGCACCCGCCAGCTTGGCCTCGTGGACCTTTCGAATGAGCGCGGGAAGCACATGTGAATTCTGGAGGTCGTAATTATCGTTCGGACCATAGAGGTTTGTTGGCATAACGCTGATGAAGTTCATGCCGTACTGCCGGTTATAGGAGTTGCACATCTTGATCCCGGCGATCTTTGCAACGGCATAGGCATCGTTCGTTTGCTCCAGCGGCCCGGTCAGGAGATAGTTCTCTTTGATCGGCTGCGGACAGTCCCTTGGGTAGATGCAGCTCGAGCCGAGGAAAAGGAGCTTCGTGACCTTCGCAAGATAGGCCGCGTGGATCACATTCACCTCGATCATCAAGTTCGTGTAGATGAACTCGGCGGGGTACGCGTTGTTCGCGTGGATCCCTCCCACCTTCGCGGCGGCCAGGAATACGTACTCGGGCCGCTCCCGTTGGAAGAAACGAAGCACCTGCTCCTGCCGCGTCAGGTCGAGTTCCGCGTGGGTGCGCGTGATGATCCGGGAATAGCCCATCGCGCGGAGCTTCCGCACGATGGCCGAACCCACAAGGCCGTTGTGGCCTGCTACATATATTTTCGCGTCAATGTCCATGTTCTGATCCAATTATCGTCAATGGCAATTCAATGATGAACACCCGGATGCGTTCTGGAAAAACTGGCGAGGATGGTGTCACAGGCGCCAATATTGGCCAATTGCTTTTCGTAGCTATTAGTCAGCTCCGGTGAGTCCAAATAACTCCACGTTTGATGACCTCCGGGCTTACCGTGTGCCAACCAGTAGAGATGATTGGATAGCGGATATCGTTGGATCTGCTTTACATAATTTACCGATAATCCGGACTGTTCGGCCAAAACAGGCAGTGTGGACTGCGAAAAAAGAAAGAGATGGCACGACCAGTAGGTAAATCTTGAAAAAGAGGAACTTTTGTACAGCGTAAGCAACGCATCGTTCGCATTGGGAACCTCGACGATAATGATCCCGTTCTTGTTGAGCTTTGTCCCCAGCGTGCTCAATACGGTGCGCGGATCTGGTATGTGCTCCAAAACATGAAATAACGTGATTATGTCAAAATTGCCATCCACATCTTCAAGGGAGGAAAAGACATCAAGTTTCTGGTTATGAAACCACGGTTTAAGAGAATGTTCCCGCTCCACCCCTGCTACCTTTGCGGCGACCTCTCTCGCTTTCAGAAGAAACCCTCCGGTGCCGCACCCAAAGTCCAGGACAGACCTGCCCTCGAGTGATCCTCGTAATACGTTGAAGCGACGTTCATCGTCGACCGCGGTCTCTCGCATCCAGGTTTCTCTATCCGGTTTCTCACCATGCATGCCGGAATTCTCATAGAAACCCGAATGGATGTGATCGAACGAAGACAGGAAAACGAGTCCACAAGCCGAGCATTCATAAATTTCCAGTAATGCATTATCCCGCACGGATCCTGGCCGGACCAGAAGTTCTTCGCTTTTGCATAAATAACAGGCAGTGTTTCGTTGCATAATATTTGATGTAGCTGTTATCTTATTCAAAGTACTATTTTGAAGGTTTTTGCGGCGTCCGGACAGCATTTTAGAGTCGCTTCCGGTCCTTGAGGACCAGTTTTGTCTTTTTGAGCTGATTTGCCGACCAATCTTGGTGGCGGTAAGCGTTCAGTTGTATTATATTGGGATGATCCTGCAGATATGGGACGATATCCCTCAGCGAAACATCATTATTCGAGCAGTTGAAATGCTCGAAGATCGCCTTGAAAAAGTCAAAATCCTCCGCATAGTCGAGGGTCATGCGGATAGAGGTATTATAGAAGACGCTATCGTGCACGGCCAACGACGCTACCTTGAACAAGCCGGTATCCTTGAAATAGACCCACATCATCTCGGTATCGCTGGTATCTTTTATTTTGCATACCTGTTCAAGAGCGGATGTCCTTATCCCATAGGTATAGGCGCCGCAAATGAGGCCTTGTGGCGCTTCCAGAAAATCTACAGAACCCGACTTAAGCTCGTCGAGACCCATTCCCATCAATTCCGGATCGCAGAGAAGGTCGTCTCCATCCATGGTCACGAAGTAGTCTATTTCGAATTTGCGAGCAGCACCCAGCCAACGGTCAAGCTTGTCGTCGAGGCTTCCACGAAATAAGTGAACCCCGCATTTCTCGGCGAGCGCTACAATTGCGTTATCGACAGGACGCTCCGTCGTACAAACAACGACCATGTCTGCATTTGTAACCAGCTTCGCCCGCAGCATGACCATCTCGATGGTCGGCTTGCCAAGGATCGGCAAAAAGGCCTTGTTCGGCAACCTGCTCGAATCACTGCGTACCGTAATGAAGACAGCCGATCTCATACTCGCTAATATCCCCGGAGCTTCTTCCTGACATCGAGTTCTTTATCTGTAAGTTTCTTTATTCCGTCTCCCAATATGACGTTCATGTTCTTGATCCTCTTGTGCAGCATATCCATGGCATGCACTTCAAGGCTCGCGAAATGGTCCGATCCCCACATATTGTGATCAAGGGTCACATGCCGCTCGATGATGCTCGCGCCCAGAGATGCGGCGATGACGGACGGTTCCAGATCGTATTCGTGGCCGCTATAGCCCACGATGCAATCGTAGCGCTCTTTCAGGAAATTGATCACGCGGAGGTTCAGGTCCTCCGGAGGAGCGGGATAACTTGAGTTCGTATGCATCAGAACATAATTATCCTTTGAGTGCTTGGCAAGGATGTTGACAGCAGCGTCGATCTCTTCAATCGTGCTCATGCCTGTGGACAGGATAACGGGACTTCCCGATCTTGATGCTTCCACGAGATACTCATGCTCGGTCAATTTCGCAGACGGTATCTTTATGAACGGGACCTTATACTGCATCAGGAATTCCAGGCTCTTCAGGTCCCAAACCGACGCGGTCCACGCGATCGGCTTTTCCCTGCAATACCCGTCTATGTAATCGTACTGCTCTTTTTCGAACTCGACTTTGTAGCGATACTCCAGGTAGGTCATTTTTCCCCAAGGGGTATCGCGCATGACGTTTTTCTGATGCTCTGGCACACACAGATGCGGTGTTCTTTTCTGGAACTTTACGCAATGCCAGTTCGTAGCGAAGGCGGCATCAATGAGCTTTTTTGCGTTCTGCATGTCGCCGTTATGGTTCAAGCCGATCTCTGCGATCATGTAAACCGGTTGCTGTTCACCAACTGAATGTCCATCAATAGATATATTTTTCATGCATGAGCTCCTTTTGCGAAGGGTAAATGACGATGGTTATAGCTGCTGGCCGATCAGTTTCATGTCGCATCGGTCCGTGCACTTGTTCTTAGTAGATAGAAAAACATGATCCTTTCGAAATAGCGCGTACTTTTCGCTGTTCCAGATATCGTAGAGAGTATTTTCCCGCGCATTGCCCAGAACGATCTCGTTATTAAAATCCTCCATGCACATCGCCACTTCCCCGTTCGACTTGATCGTCATGGACATCCACGGGTGTTTGCAGAATTCCGACCAGTGCACAGAGCACGTTCCGTGAAAATCCTTGCGATACCATTGCTGGTCCTCGCTCTTGATATAGATATAGACATCGAAGTTCTCGAAGGCCTTCTTCAAACGCGCAAATTCCTCTTTTTGATCGGGCCTGTTGAGGTCAAGCATCGTGATAATTACGGTCGTTTTATGCTTGTATCGTTCCTTGATTTCGAGGAGCTTTGTGATCTTGTTGAAACTTTCGGTGAAGTTTGACGCCTCGCCGCGTATCTTTTTGTGTGTCTGATCGTCGACGCTCTCGATCGAATATTTTATATAATCGAGACCGCTTTCGAACATTTTGATTGTCATGTTGACATTGATATTAGCCGGATTACAGCTGAAATATGACGGGATTCCCTTGGTTGTCAACAATGCGACATGGTCGGCCATGTTCCGGTCGAGGAGCGGGTCCCCGTAACCATGCAGCTGTATTACGCGGGGAATGATGTAAAGAAAGAAATGATTTTCACTCATGGCATCCTTGGGAATACCATACTCACGAACAACGAATTGCTCCCATTCTTTCCATAGTTCGGTCGAATGCGGCTCGATCTGGTTCACGATGCTCTTGAATAGTGCGCTTTCCATTGTTTCAACCGGCCGGGTCATCATCGTTGTACGCGGACACATCTTGCAACGCATATTGCAGGCATTCGTCGTTTCAATGTTATATACGATCGGCTTCTTATTGCGAAAGGACTCAAGCGTGTCGAGGACCATCTTTTTGTCAGAGAGTTCACGGCGCTGCAGCCTCTTATTGAGCTCGCTGACCTTCATGTAGAAATCAACATCAAACAAGACTGATCCCTCCCGCGGTGACTTCGAACCGTTATCTCTGCCGGAACTTCTTTATGACTTGCCCTAGGATGGCCGCCTTCTTTTCAGCAAGTGCGACATCACGGTAGTTCGTTTTGAACTGCATGATCTTCGGCTGAATAGTCTCTGCAACAGGGCAAAGTCCCGGTGCGTAGCTGACGCGATCATATACCCATGGACACCGGCGGGCGAACTGCCGTTCGGCCACCATAGGCTCAAGGTACGGCACGCTCCATGCACCGTAAATGCCGTCCCCTCCGGCATCGATGTACGCTTTTCTGAAGTCCTCCCAGGATACACCGATGCTCTTGCGACCTTCGTAAACAACGCCGAGCGTGTAGTAGGAATTCACATATCCCGAGGGAAGATGCTGGGGAACGAGATAATCGCATGTCTTCATGACATCGATGAAGTTTTGGGCTGATCTCTTGCGCAGTTCCACCAGTTCGTCAGCTCGTTCGAGCTGCGCCAGTGCGATCGCCGAGTTGAACTCGGACAACCGATAGTTCCAGCCGAGGACATCGTGACGTTTGTAGTGAGGGTTCTGAAAGACATCCTGATTGAGCCTGATCCGTCCCTCTTCTGCCCGAAGGTTCTTGAACCCGTGGCCTCCGATCTTTCTGACCGATTCAGCATATTTCTCGTTGTCCGTTATGATCATGCCGCCTTCGCCGCAGGAGATGTGCTTCGTGTTCTCAAAGCTGAAGCTCGCCATATTGCCGATCGTGCCGAGGAGTCGCTCTTTGTAGTAACTGAGCACCGCCTGCGCATTGTCCTCGATTACCGGGATATTGTGCTTCCGTGCTAGGTCCATGATGGGATCCATGTCGGGTGAAAGGCCGTAGATCGCCACAGTGATTATGGCTTTTGTTTTCGGTGTTATCTTCCTCGCGACATCAGCGGGGTCCATGGTGAAGGTCTTCGGATCGACATCCGCATAGACCGGCACGGCATTCGCATGGAACGTGGCGGTGGTATCCATGATGACCGTTATCGCCGGTGATAAGACCTCATCGCCCGGCTGCACACCGACCGCCTCTAGCGCAGCGTGCAGCGTTGACGTCCCCGAGTTGAATGCGACGCCGTACTTGGCGCCGAACTTTTTCGCGAAAGCGCGCTCCAGTGAGTTCGTCCAACTGCCGCCCGTTGCCGACCAGGACTCGCCTTCTAGAACCTTTGTAATATAGTTCAGTTCATTGCCCAGGTACTTATTCGGATTCTTTATCTCGCTCATGTCATCGTTCTCCGGTTCATTTGAGATAGTCCAATAATTCTCGTACGACGCCGCTGCCCCCGATCGCGGGAAGAATGTACTGTGCGGCAGCTATTGCTTCTGGATATGCGTCTTTCGGACACATGGGATATCCTACGCTCCGTAGAGCACCCACATCATTGATGTCATTTCCAATATAGATAACATCGCTAAGCCGGATAGATCGCTCCAAACAATATATTTCCAGAATTTCTTTCTTGTTGTCGACACCGTTCAGGACAGGGATTCCGAGCTTATTTGCCCGGCTCACCACGACCTTGTTTTTTTCTTTGGACAAGATGATCTGCTGAATTCCCATATTTCTGATGATTTCCACGGCAAGGCCGTCGGACCTGTTCACGACGACGCTCTCAAGGCCGTCTTCCCGCAGGTATACCCGGTTATCGGTCATGACACCGTCAAAATCATAAACGATGAGTTTTATTTTCTTCGAATCAATCGATTTCATCGGCTCGTTGTTAACTCATTGGATATCACGCTTTAATTATCTTTGCGGGCCACTTGCCCGGATGTTTCACCAGATTTCTCGTGTCGATGACGAGCCGGGCATGCTCAGCGATGAAATCCGGGTCATAGGACGAATGGTCGGTCACGATGATCACACAATCATAGTATCCCAGCGTGTCAGGCGTGAGCGGAACGGAGTCGCCGGAAAAACGATATTTTCTTGTTTTCGGCGCTGTGGGTATGCACGGATCATTATAATCGACAGCGGCTCCTTTGCGTTTCAGCAGTTCGATGATCTTGAGCGACGGGGATTCCCGTGAATCGTCGATATCCTTCTTGTACGCGATGCCGAGAACAAGGACCTTGGCGCCAACGATGCTCTTCCCCTGCTGATTAAGCCCTTCAACCGTTCTTTCTATCACGTAGTACGGCATATGGGTATTGATCTCTCCTGCCAGTTCGATGAACCGAGTGGAGAAATCGTATTCCCGCGCCTTCCACGTCAAATAAAATGGATCGATGGGGATGCAATGTCCGCCGAGGCCGGGACCCGGGTAGAAGGCCTGGAACCCAAAGGGCTTTGTTTTGGCCGCCTCGATGACCTCCCAGATGTCGATATCCATCCGGTCAAAGAGCATCTTCAGTTCGTTCACCAGCGCGATGTTAACGCTCCGGTAAATGTTCTCCAGCAGTTTTGTGGCCTCCGCTACCCTGGTCGAGGACACGGGCACGGTCCTGACCACGACCGTGTCGTACAGGGCCTTGGCCACGGCGAGGCAATCCGCCGTAAAGCCTCCGACGACCTTCGGGATGGAGCTGGTCGAGAAGTCCTTGTTATTGGGGTCCTCCCGCTCCGGCGAGAATGCAAGGTGGAAGTCCTTTCCCGCCAGCAGGCCGGTCCGCTCGAGAATGACGCGCATGTCCTCATCCGTCGTCCCCGGATAGGTCGTCGATTCCAGGGAGATCAATTGGCCCTTCCGGAGATGTTTCGCGATGGTCTCGGTCGTATTGAACACAAAGGACATGTCCGGTTCACGGTATTTGTTCAGCGGCGTCGGCACGCAGATGACGATACAATCCATACCGGACAGTATCGAGAAGTCGGTCGTTGGCGTGAACGATGCTGAATGCTTTGCAATGCGCGCTGCATCAATGTGCTTGATATAGCTCTTGCCCTGTTTCAGGAGCGTTACTTTGTCCGGATCAACATCGAACCCGGTCACGGGAAATCCTGCCTTGCAGAATTCGATGACGAGGGGCAGGCCGACATAGCCGAGCCCGATAACGCCTATTGCCGCTCTTCTTGATTCGATCTTGCTGATCAGTTCCATATACCGTTTTTCTCCAGGTTCAGAAGGGACTCTCATGTCCGTTCCTAAAAAGGTTTACAACGTCACATCTAATGATCGGTTGGCAGTGTCCGGAAAGCAGATATGCATGCTGCTACCCATGCGACCGTTTCTCCTGCTCCGCGAGCCGCAGGTCCGCATCGACCATCATGTCGACAAGTCCTTCGAACGTCACCCTGGGCACCCAGCCCAGCTTGACCTTTGCCTTCGAGGGGTCGCCGAGCAGAAGGTCCACTTCGGTGGGGCGGAAATATTTCGGGTCGATCTCAATGACGATCTTTCCTGTTTTTGCGTCGACCCCCTTTTCGTGCTCGCCCGTGCCCTGCCACTGAAGCTTCATGCCCAGGCGGCTAAAGGACCTTTCGGCGAACTCGCGGACGGAATGGGTCTCTCCTGTGGCAATGACATAATCGTCGGGTTCCGTCTGCTGGAGCATAAGCCACATCAGTTCTACGTAATCGCCGGCGTAACCCCAATCGCGTTTCGCGTCCAGGTTGCCGAGGTAGAGACAGGACTGCATGCCGAGCTTGATGCGCGCCGCGGCGCGGGTTATCTTGCGGGTAACGAAGGTCTCGCCGCGCCGCGGTGATTCGTGGTTGAACAGGATGCCGTTGCAGGCGAACAGGTTGTAGCTTTCCCGGTAGTTAACGGTGATATAGAAGGAATACGCCTTGGCGCAGGCATAGGGCGACCGGGGATAGAACGGCGTTGTCTCCCGCTGCGGCGTTTCCACCACCTTGCCATACAGCTCGGACGACGAGGCCTGGTAGAACTTCGTGTTCAGACCGGTTTCGCGGATCGCTTCGAGGATCCTCACGGTGCCGAGCGCGACGACCTCTCCGGTGTATTCAGGGACATCGAAGGAAACGCGGACGTGGCTTTGCGCTCCCAGGTTGTAGATCTCGTCCGGCTTCACGTTGCGCAGCACGCGGTTCAATGAGCTGGCGTCGTTCAGGTCCCCATAGTGCAGGAACAGGTGGACGCCTCGTTCGTGCGGGTCCTGGTAGATATGATTGATCCTGCCGGTGTTGAATGACGATGACCTGCGGATCAGTCCATGAACCTCATACCCCTTTTTCAGAAGCAGTTCCGCGAGATAGGACCCGTCCTGTCCGGTGATACCCGTAATAAGAGCCCGCTTCATTGATTAGAAAATCTCCTTTTATTCTGATAAATCAAGCAGTTCAATATAAATTATATGGCGTCGTCTGTCAAGATAATATCGGGAAGCCATGCCCGGTACGCACTTGTTTCATTTCACCAAAGAGGAAAAATATCGCACATAATCGTCGATCATTCGCTGCCGGTCGAACCGGTCATACACCCACTGAGGACCGGCAATGGCCATGGCTGAGCGCCTCTGATCATCCTGAAGAAGACCGGCGATGCACGCTGCCATCTCCTTCGCCTCTCCGTCCACAAGGGTCCCCGCGGGAGAGCCTTCAAGGGAATCCCTGATACCGCCCGCATTGAACGAGACGACCGGCCTGCCCATTGCCATGGCCTCGAGGATCCAGATGCCGAAGCCCTCGTTCCGGTAGGTGCTCACGGCCAGGTCAAGGTCAGCATAGAACGACAGCATGTCGTCCTTTTCGAGCCTCCCCGGCCACAGCACGGCATCGGTCAGGCCGAGCGTCTGCATCCTGGTGTTGAAGTCCCGGAGCAGTTCGTTCTGTTTTGGCAGACCGACGATGGCATAGTACACATGGGGAAACTGTTTCCGGAGCATGGCCAGAACGTCAAGGAACTCGATCTGGTTCTTCCACAGGTCACCGACCGTGCCGATGATCTTCGCTTCGTGCGGGAGACCGAAGCGGTTTCGGAGCCACCCGCGGGGAACTGCCGCAGGCTTGAATTTATCGAGGTCGATCCCGTAATGGACGATCGAGATGCGGGGGGCCAGGGCGGGGTCAAATGCGGTCAGGCGGTCACGGATGTACCGCGAGATGGTTGCGATGCCGTCCATGCGCCGGAGCAGGAACCGGGACCGCAGGAACTCGGGCACCTGGACCGTGTACATGACCGAAGGCTTTCTGCCGGATATCATTGCTGCAAGCCATCCCTGTATGATGTCGTGACTGCGCTGGATGTTGACGATCTCATATCCGCCGTCCCGGATGACCTTCACGGTCTTGAACACAGCATCCACGGCATGCAGCCCCGACCGCTGTATCGGGTGAAGCTTGACCTCGCTGTTCTTGAACATTTCAACGAGCGGCGTGTTCGGACGGCAGATCAGGCCGATCTGTATGCCCTTTCTCAGAAGGCCGGGCAGCAGCTCCCGGAGGAACTCCTCCCCTCCTCCCCTGCTGCGGAAATTATTAACGAACAGGATCTTCATTTTGTTTGGAGGTCACTCTTGAACTTTCTTTGAATACTCCCATGCCTTCGCGTACTTGGCGAAGACATAATAGGCATGGAACAGGTTTATCATGAGGCCGTGCTTGCCGTCCAGGAATCCAAGCCTGATAATATACTTGAAGATGAACGTGAAGACCGGCCTGAAGACGATGTTGAACCAGGTCGTCTTGCTGGCAGGGATGCCTTTTTCCGCCATCACATCGACGGCCAGGCTTGAATACTTATTGATGGAGGCGAGATACGATGCCAGGTCGGGATAGGCATAGTGCAGTATGGCATGCCGTGTGGTGCCGACCGCTCCGCTCACTTTGACCGCTTCATGAACAGCACGCTCCTCGAAGCGGCCTTTGCCTTTCCGGAACAGCCTCAGGTTATGGTCCGGATACCACCCGCCATGCTTCACCCATTTTCCGAGGAAGAAGGTCTTTCGCGGAATGCGGTATCCGTCAACGGAGCCCGGATCTGACGTGATCCTTTTGATCTCTTCGGCAAGTTCCTTCTCGACCGGTTCATCGGCATCGAGGCTCAGCACCCACTCGCCCGCCGCCTTGTCGATGGCAGCGTTCTTCTGTTTCCCGAACCCGAGCCATTCCTGGTGGAACACCTTGTCGGTAAATTCACGGCAGATGCTCACGGTCCTGTCCGAACTGCCGGAATCGAGCACAACGATCTCGTCGGTCCACTGTACGCTCTCCAGCGTTCGCCGGATGTTGGCCTCTTCGTTCAGCGTGATGATCGTTACCGATATTCTTGGCTTATCTTTTTCCATTCAGCTTCCCGATGGCTTCGTATTTGCGAGAACTGCCACTGACCGGATCATCTCTTCATGGAAGGAGTATTTTCTTGGGATCATACCTCGCTCGCATGTCGCTTCCTGTAAGCAGCGATGCGTAAAGTATGCACCGTCAAGAGTGCTGCGATTGGATCTCATAGCTTTTGTTTTACTGCTAGTGCGGATATGTTGATGCTTTCCTGAAAAACCTCATCAACTGATATGGCCTCCATGCACGCAGGCTTCATGCGCGGGGACGGGGCGCATTCCGTGAAAAATTTTTGCCGGCATGGGGAGCATGCCATCCTCCGGGAAATGATCTTTGCATGATCGCTCCACGGGCCGAATCTATCGGGCGACTGCGGTCCGAAAAGCGCTACCAGGGGTATGCCCGCGGCAGCCGCGAGATGCATGATCCCGCTGTCGTTTCCGACGAAAAGAGCGGAACGCTTTAATAAAGCGATCGTATCCCGCAGATCACATTTTCCGACAAGGTCCACGATGCCCTCTCCGAACAAATGCCTCACGCTCGTGAATGTCTCGATATCGCCTCGGCCGCCGACAACAACAGGACGAAACTTCGTTTCCTTGCTGATGCGGTTGGCAAGTTCGGCGAAGTTTTCCAAGGGCCAGCCGCGCTGCGTCACTGCGGAAAACGGGTGCAGCAACGCCGTCGGTGTCGATGGCGCAACACCGGCGGCTGCCAGGAGACGCTCAGCGCGTTCCGCTTCTCCCGGGCTTGTCCAAAGTTCCAGGAAATCGTCTTCGACGGGCACTCCATCCGCCTTTAAAACATCGAGGAAGCTTTCGACCTCGTGCCGGTCCCGGCGATAGGGAACCCGTGTCGTCAACAGGACCCCCCGTCCTTCGGTATCAAATCCTATCCTCTTCGGGGCGCCGCTCAGCCATGCAATGACGGCGCTTGAAAGAGACCGCTTGAGCACATACACTTTATCAAAACGACGACGGCGAAGGTCCCGGATGAATGAGCACTTTGCCGAGATGCCACGGTGGGTACCTTTGCTGTCGGCATGAATGGTCACCGGGTCCCATATGATCATTTCATCAACATAGGGTATCCCTTGCACAACGTCCATGGATCCGGGCGCTACCATCCAGGCAATGAACGCCTTTGGTTCGGCGCGGCGCAGGTTCCTGAGGAACGGGACGGTGAGGACCGTGTCTCCGATGAACCGGTAGCGCATGACGAGTATTTTTTTGGCCGTCAGTTTCATTATATTAAAAGTCCATCGGTAACGAAGCCCGTATCGTTTGTCGTCCGGCGGTAACGTGTTAAAGACAAACGACGAAAGACGCAACCGAAACGAGCATCGTCACCGTAACCGTAACCGCTTGGCCGATCACTTCTCAGTTTGCTTCAAAATCCAATCCACCGCCTCGCCAAGATCATGGGCGGTGAGATCAGGATCATCGACATGATCCGGCCTGACGTTCCCGGGATCGTCGGGCGAGAAGCCCGTCCTCACGAGGATGGACCTCATGCCGGCACGGTGGCCCAGCTCGACATCGCTCCATTTGTCGCCTACCATGAAGGACTGCTCAAGGTCGATCGCAAGGTCCCTGGCCGCCCGGTCAAGCAAGCCTGTTTCCGGCTTCCGGCAGTCGCAGACGATCGTATACTTTTCCGTCCCCGCGGTAGGGTGGTGCGGGCAATAATAGATGCCGTCGAGCAGAGCGCCCTCCTCCATCAGCATTCGTCTGAGAAGAGCATGTGCGTCATCGACCAGTGACTCGGGGAAATAACCACGGGCAACACCGGACTGATTGGTCACCAGAACCACCTTGTAGCCGGCCTCGTTCAGTCGTTTGATCGCAGCGCCGGCGCCCCGAATGAGCTTCAGCATATCGAGGCTGGTGAGGTACCCTACCTCCTCCGTTACCGTGCCGTCCCGGTCGAGAAATACCGCTCTGTTCATAGCGCTTTTAATAGGGCCTCCTCCCACGCATTGTGCTCAACGACCTCCAGATCGATCCTGACGGCAAAGATGCCTTTCGGCGCCAGGTCTTTAAGCCTCACGCCATCCTTCTCAGTCGTCACCAGCAGGGCTGAATTACATTCATCTGCCTTCCGGACGAGATCGGCGAGGTCCGACCTCGTATAGGAATAGTGGTCTGGAAAAACAGCAGTTCCCGATATATCGGCTCCCAGGGTCTGCAGCAGAGAAATAAACGAATCAGGCCTGGCTATACCGGCAAAAGCGAAGACCGGCTTGCCGGCCAGGAAATCAAGCGGTTGCGTCTCGCCCGTAGCCACGTTCATGAGGTCCTTCGGCGAATACCGGGCAGTGAAGATGGGCGCGCCGGTGAACTGCCTGATACGCGCTTTGAGCAGAGTGACGTTTTCGATACGGTCCGCCCTGGTGATAAGCACGATGTCGGCCCGTTTGAGTGCGGTCAGCGGCTCTCGAAGGATCCCGGCCGGGAACAGCTTGCCGGAACCGAAGGGATCCACGGCATCGATCAGGACGATGTTCAGGTCCCGTTGCAGCCTGATATGCTGGAAACCGTCGTCGAGAACGGCGATATCGGGATGAAATCGCCCGATCGCGACCGTTCCCGAACGGTACCGGTCAGCCCCGACCACGACCGGGACCCCCGGGTGCCTTCGTGCGATCAGCACCGGCTCATCGCCTCCCGAGACAGGATCAAGGGGCGTTGCAATGCCGTCAGATACGACCAGAACGGCGGATCGATCGGACCTGCCGTAGCCTCTGCTCAGTACGACCGGTTTCCTGCCGTGTTTGAGCAGTATTCCGGTGATATTGACAGTTGCCGGTGTCTTTCCGGTCCCCCCCAGGGTGATGTTGCCGACCGATATGACCGGCAAGGGTAGTTCCCTCGTTCGTAACAGGCCCCATCCGTAGGCTAACGCGCGAAGATGAACGGCCGTTCCATAAAAAAGAGAAATAAAAAAGAGAAGAGCCCCTGGAATACCTGAGCTCTTTCTGCCATACATGATGTCCTCTATAGATCTCTTATTTAGCAATGATCAGCCCATGGACAGCATCGATGGTCCGTGCCGTGGCTCCGGAATTTTCCAATATCACTTTAAAAGCCTTTTCTCCTATAGAACGGGCAAGCTCTTTGTCGGCCAGCAGGTTATCTATCTTGCCATAAAGTTCATCTTTATCTTTCACCATGATGCCGCCACCAGACCGAATAAGTGCTTCTGATATCTCTTTAAAATTAAACATGTAACTGCTGAAAATAACTGGTTTTTTCATTGCTGCCGGCTCGAGAAGATTATGACCTCCGACCTTTACGAGGCTTCCGCCGACGAATGCGATATTGCACAGGCCATAAAAGGCCCTGAGCTCACCGATCGTATCAAGCAGAACGACATCTCTGACCGGTCCCTTGAGACGCGTTCTCCTCTGGCATTCATACCCCGCGCTCGTTATGAGCCCGCTGACCTCATCGAACCGCTCAGGATGACGCGGCGCAATAATGAGCACTAGGTCGGGATACCTTTTCCGCAGACGGCTGTATATTTCAAGTAGAATGGCCTCCTCGCCGCGGTGCGTGCTTCCCGCGGTGATGACCTTCCTGCCGGGAGCGATGGACACCGGCTGCTGCTGTGTTGTGGGGATCTTCTGGTCGAACTTGAGGTTACCGGTGACCCTGATCTTGTCCGCTGGCGCCCCTATGTCCCTGATGCGTCCTGCATCCTCTTCGGACTGCATGCAGAACAGGGTAACATTATCGAAGACCTGGGTGAAGAATCCCCTGAACTTCAGATAATTTCCGTATGACCTCGGCGAGATCCTGCCGTTGATCAGCGCCGAAGGTATTCCCTGCCGCCTGAGCTCACGGAAAAAGTTCGGCCATATCTCTGTTTCCGCCACCAGGACGATGGCAGGGTTTATGATCCTGATCACCCGGCGCACGATCCAGGGATAGTCAAAGGGAAAATAGAAGACCGCGTCGGCCTCGGGGACCCGCTGTTTTGCCGTATAGTTCCCGGTAACGGTTACCGTTGAGAGGATGAACTTGCGGTTGGGGTACTTTTTTCTGAGATCGCGTATGAGCGGGTGCGCCGCCATAACTTCGCCGACCGAAACGGCGTGCACCCAGATGGGGCGCGTGTTGTTCAGGACCCGCAGGACACCCTTGCGAACGCGACCGAGCTTCTGGGAGATGCCGCCACGGTACTTGGGGACCGTGACGAGCTTGAACAGGATGAAGGGCGAGAGGACGATGGTTATGATGATCAGTATGAGGTTGTAGAGGATATACATTGGTCATTCACCTTCTGCGGGGCTCGATGAACCGAAGTAAGCGTCCGCCCGGGCCATGAGCGTATTGAGCGCAACTGTCAACTCGTTCCTTTTGTTCTCAAGCTCTTCTTCGCCGGTCCCGCTCACGAGGATCGGTTCGCCGTACATGACAACACATTCTGTGAACGGCATCGGCAGCATGTACTTGTCCCAGATCCTTTCGAGGACCCATGAGCGCTTCGCACCCATGACCAGGGGCACAATCGGCTTCCCAAGCTTTCCCGCGAGCGAGGTGATCCCCTGCTTCACCTCGTAGACAGGACCGCGCGGCCCGTCAACGGCTAGAGCGATGCATTTTTCGTCCTTGAGCGCTTTCATAAGACCCAGATACGCCTGTGCCCCCTTGCGCTTGCTTGAACCACGCACAACGCCGAATCCGAAGCGACTGATGATACCGGCCTGTATCTCGCCATCCCGGCTCTCGCTTGCCGGAATGACGATATTAGAATCCCGGTGCGTGTAGAAGAGGAGGAACTGCCTCCCGTGCCAGAAGGCGTAGATGAAGTTCTTCCCTCCCGCGGCCAGACCCCGGGGTATCTCAAGGTTTGCGAACCGGATCCGGAGGGTCCGGCTCCAGAGCGAGATCAGGGACCAACCGATGAACGAAAGAATTCTGGCTCGCATCAGTTCTTCGCTCCCTGCTGTTCATCGCGGAACTGCTGATCATAGAGGTTCTTGTACTCGCCGGCCAGTGCCAGGAGCTCCTCATGCCTGCCCTCTTCCACGATCCTGCCGCCTTTGAGCACGATAATGCGGTCGGCGTTCATGATGGTGGAAAGGCGATGAGCGATGACAAAGCTTGTCCTGCCTTGCATGAGCGTGTCAAGGGCGTTCTGGACCTCACGCTCCGATTCTGTGTCAAGCGATGACGTTGCCTCGTCGAGGATGAGTATGGGGGCGTCCTTGAGCAGTGCCCGGGCAATGGCGATGCGCTGGCGCTGGCCACCCGACAGTTTTACGCCGGACTCCCCGATCACGGTGTCATACCCCTGCGGGAGGGCGCGAATGAAGCCGTCCGCATGGGCAGCCTGCGCGGCGCGAACAACGTCATCGAACGATTTTTCCGTATGACCGTAGCCGATGTTGTTGCGTATCGTATCATTGAACAGGATCGTCTGTTGCGTAACGATCGCGGTACAGGACCGGAGGGATTCAAGGGTCGCGTTGCGGATATCGGTGCCGTCGATAATGATCGCTCCCCGGGTCACATCATAGAACCGGGGCAGGAGGTTCACGAGCGTGGTCTTCCCTCCCCCGCTTCTGCCGACGATCGCGATGGCCTCGCCGGACCTGACCGTGAGATTGATGTCTTTCAGAATGGGTGTTTCCTCGTACTGAAAAGACAGGTCCTTCAGCTCGATCGTCCTGAAATCGCGGGAGAGCTCCGTAGCACCCGCCTTGTTCTTGATCTCCGGCTCCGTATCGAGGACCTCGAATATGCGCTTTGCCGCCGCGATGCCGTCCTGAACGATATTATTGATGCCGTTCAGGTCCTTGAGCGGACGGTAGAAGAAGACGAGGGCGACGGTAAAGGAAAAGAAATCACCCGGGGACATGGTCTTGCTCACAATGATCGCGTAAAGACCGTACAGAATGACAAAGGCGGTGCCGGTCATGGAGATGACCTCCATCACCGGATGCGAAAGCGCGCTGGTCTTGATGGACCGCATCAGTGAATTGAAGAGGTCCTTGTTCCGGGCGGCGAACCGCCTGCCTTCATAGAGCTCCATGCCGAAGGCCTTGACGATGCGGATGCCCGAGATTGTCTCGTGCAGATGCGTCGTGAGATCGCCGATCTGCTCCTGCATCTGGGTGCTTGTCTTCCGGAAGCGCCTGCTGAACTTGGACAGCGCGATGCCGGCAAAGGGCAGAACGATCAGGGAAAAGGCGGCCAGGCGCCAGTTCAGATAGAGGATGTAGCCCGTCAGGGCCGCCATGGTAAAGACGCCCTGTACAAGACTGGACGGGACCCTGGTCAGAGCGCCCTGCACCAGGGTCACGTCATTGACGATCCGTGACATGATCACGCCCGTCGGCGTTCTGGTGAAGTAGGAGAAAGAGAGGTTCTGGATGTGCGCGTACAGCTGGTCACGGATGTCGTTCACGACCTTCTGGCCGACATACCCCATGAAGTAATCGCGGCCGTACCAGGTGATCCCTTTCAGGATGCTGACGATAATAAGCGCGAGAGGGACCCAACGGCCCATCTTCCAGTCCATGCCGATGATCACCGTGTCGATAACCGGCTTGACCAGGTAGGTCTGCGCGGAGATCATGGCGCTTGCAAGCAGCATGAACAACGCGGCCCAGACGAGCCGCATGCGGTACGGTCTCAAGTACCGGAACAGCCGTTTATAGATCTCCATGCCGATCATGCCGCCCTCTCGAGCAGTTCCCGGGCCACCGAAGCCGCGCGGCTCGATGCGCCTCCCTCGCCCAACAGCGCACGGACCTGTCGCAGGTCATGCTCGACCTCCCTGCGTTTATCCTGATCCGCCAGGAACGTTCCGATGGCGCTTGCGATATGCTCCGGAGTAACGTCATCCTGGATGAGCTCGGGGACGACGGTCCGGCCAGCCACGATGTTCACCAGACCGATGTGCTTGACGCGGATGAACAACCTGCCGATGAGATAGGAAATCCTTGAGATCCGGTACACGATCACCATGGGGACCGCCATGAGGCCCGTCTCCAGGGTCGCCGTACCCGATGTCACGATGGCGGCATCCGATGCCCGGAGGACATCGTACACCTTCCCGTCAATGATGCGGACCGGTACGCCGCTTTCCGAAACATACCTCTCCACAAGGTCATGCGGCAGCGTCGGCGCGACCGGCAGGACGAACTGCACGTCAGGGAACCTGTCGAGCAGTATCGTTGCGGCCTTCAGCATGTCCGGAAGAAGATGCATGATTTCGTTCGTTCTGCTGCCGGGCAGGAGCGCGACGGTACGGCGGTCCCGCGCAATTCCCAGGACATCCCGCGACTCCTCACGGGTATAGGCCGACATGACGACGTCAGCAAGCGGATGGCCGACGAACCGTACATCCACCCCGGCATTGCGGTAGAGGTCGACCTCGAAGGGAAAGACGACCATGATGGCCGTTACCAGCTTCGCCAGGGTGTTGATCCGTCCTTTTCGCCAGGCCCAGACCTGGGGGCTGATGTAGTACAGTATGGGGATCCCGAGCTGTTTGGCCGCTTTGCCGGTGAAAATATTGAAATCAGGGAAATCGATCAGGATCAGGAGATCGGGCCGCTCTTCACGCAGGAACTGCTTGAGCTTTGTATAGACACGGCAGATCGCTCCAATATGGGTCAGTACCTCGGTCGCGCCGACGACGGATATCTCTGAAGCATCGGCCAGCATAGTAACGCCGGCGGCGCGCATGTTCCTGCTGCCGACGCCGTAAAATATCAGGGTGGGGTCCTGCGATTTCATCGCCTTCACGAGATTGGATCCGTGCAGATCTCCTGACGCCTCGCCCGCGATGATCAGTATCTTTTTCATTCGTCCATCCGCATCGGTGTGGCCTTTCGTGGCCTGAAACCTATAATCATAGAAACGGCATTTGACGCTGATAAATGCGGATGAGAGCCGGATAAAATCGGATTTCTTGTCAGAGTGGAACTCACCCATTGGGTAAGGTCTTTGCAAAAGAACAATTCGTTTTTATCCGCCTTTATCATAAGTTAATCCGCTTCTACCGTGTCCAAAGGCTGTTTCTATGATAATGCCTTCTTGACCGCGTCGGCAACGGTCCTGATCTGCTCGACCGTCAATTCCGGATACATGGGGAGCGACAGCACCTCCCGTGCCGCCTGTTCCGAGGCCGGGAGGCTCCCGGGCATCATGCCCAGGCCTTTGTACGCCGACTGCAGATGCAGGGGAACGGGGTAATAGATCATCGATGACATCTTGGCATCGTCAAGGCGCTTCTTGACGGCGTCGCGGTCCTTGAGCCGGATGGTGTACTGATGGTAGACATGAGTGCCGTCAGCGCTCTCGACGGGCGTCTGGATGCCCGGTACGTTCAGGTACGTATTGTACAGGGCGGCATTCTTTCTCCGGTTCTCGTTATACACGTCTATCCGCTTGAACTTGATGTTCAGGACCGCGGCCTGGATCTCGTCGAGCCTGCTGTTGTAGCCGATCTCATCGTGATAATAGCGCACCCTGCTTCCGTGGTTCCTGAGGCTCTGTAGATGATCGGCAAGCTTCTGGTCATTCGTGATGACCATGCCGCCGTCGCCATAACAGCCGAGGTTCTTGCTCGGGAAAAAGCTGAAACAGCCCATTTCACCAACGGACCCGGTCTTCTTCCCCTTGTATTCGGAACCAAAGGACTGCGCGCAGTCCTCAATGACCTTGAGGCCATGCTTCTTCGCGATCGCCATGAGCGGGCCCATGTCGACGGCCTGGCCGTAGAGATGGACGGGAAGGATCGCCTTGGTGTGCTTGGTGATCCTCGATGCGATCTGCGACACATCCATGTTAAAGGTATCCGGCCTGATGTCGACGAATACCGGCACCGCCCCAACGTAGGAAACGGCCTCAGCCGTCGCAATGAAGGTGAACGGCGTGGTGATGACCTCGTCGCCGGGGCCGATGCCGGCAGCACGAAGCGCAAGATGGAGGGCATCGGTGCCCGATGCAACGCCGACGGCGAACTTGACGCCGTGATAGTCAGCGATGCTCTGCTCAAGCGCCTTCCCCTGCGGGCCCATGATAAAAGCGGTTTTCTCGATGACGCTCAGGACTGCCCTATCGATCTCGTCCTTCATGGCATCATACTGGATCTTCAGATCAACCATCGGTACTGACATGTTCGGGTGACTCCTCTCTATGTGAACGGAACAAACTCGGCAATGCTGTTCTCTATCGAATGGGTGATGAGTCTTGCCAGGGCCAGAGCATTCCTGCCTTCAATGCCGGATACGGTCGGACGGGACGTGTGCTCAACACAGGAAATGAACGCCGTGATCTCCTCCCGAAGGGTGTCCCGGCGCTCTGTGGCGATCTCGGTCGTGACGAATTCGGGGACATCCCCCGGTCCCCGGCGGGATACAAATGCCTTCTGGGTCTGGTAGTCTGCCGTATAGAGCGTGTCTCCATCGAATATCCTGAGCAGGCGCTTCTTTTCGTCAGAGATCCTGCTTGCCGTAACATCGGCAACACAGCCGTTGGCGAAGACGATCCTGGCCATGACCGCATCGATCTCCCGGGTGATGATCGAGGACCCCGCCGCGCTCACCTTGAGGGGAGTTGAGCCGGAAAGAGCGGAGACGATGTCCAGATCATGGATCATGAGGTCAAGGACAACGTTCACATCGGTGCATCGCACGGTAAAGGGAGCGCTTCGTTCCGCCTGTAGATAGCGGGGCGATCTCAGGAGCGGCTGTATGACTGTGATCGCGGGATTAAATCGTTCAATATGGCCCACCTGAAGGACGATGTTCTTTCGGGACGCAAGGGCGATCAGTTCATCGGCCTGTTCCATCGTAACGGTCATGGGCTTTTCGAGCAGGACATGGACCCCCGCCTCGATGACCTGTTTGGCGATCTCGTGATGGAGGATCGTGGGAACAACGATGCTGACCACGTCGACCTTGTCCAGGAATCGCGACAGGTCGGTAAAGGCCTCCGTGTTCAGCTTCCGGGCGATCTGTTCTCCCCGAACCGGGTCCTTCTCAACGATGCCCGCAAGTTCGACGTTCGGCAGACCCGCGTATTTCTCGGCATGGAACTGGCCGAGGTAACCTGCTCCAATCACACCTGCTCGTAGCTTCTTCATGGCCCCCTGTCTTATTTCTCTTTTGCCGGTGATGGGATGCTGCCGCTTTCGTCGAGCGCAACGATGGCGATGCCCGCCTGATCGGCCCGTGCGATAAGGGAATCCTTCTGGATCATGATGGTCTTGCCTGCTTCAATGGCGAGGCAACCTGCCTTGACCTCCAGCATGGTGATGATGGTCTGCAGACCGGTTGCCGGCAGATCGAACCGCAGGTCCTGCTGCGGTTTGCAGATCTTCACGACCACCGCGCCTTCCCGGCACAGGCGGCCGCCGCGGCGGATGGTCTCGTCCGTTCCTTCGATGGCCTCAACGGCAACGACCGTCTTGTCCTTGATGACGACGGTCTGGCCGATATCAAGCCGTCCGATGTCTTTGGCCATTTGCCAGCCGAATGCTATGTCCTTCCATTCGTCCTTCGTCGGCTTCCTTTTTGTCAGGACACCGGCAGGTGCGAGAAGATTGTCAAGATAGAGCGTTGACTCCCGGACCGTGATGCCTTCCGACTCCAGTTCGTCGGCAACAGCGCGAAGAAGGGAATCATCATGCTTGGCGACCATCTTGGCAAGCAGGGCCGCTCCCCGGAGATCCGGTAGACCGCCAAACATACCGGTCTTCTTGATCCCTCCCGCCATGAGAACGTCGCTGACCCCTTGCTCCTTGAAAAATTTTATGAGCTTCCCGAGATGGCCGAGCTTGATCCAGATGATCGCATCGGTCCACTGGGCAAGTTCCGGCAGGGTCTCCCCTTCGTGCGCCACGGCGACGACGCCGAGCCCCTTCTGTTTTGCCGCCTTGGCGAACTCCAGGGGAAAATCGCCGCTCCCTGCTATGAGACCTATCTTGTTCATGGTGTTGACCGATTTCCACTGCTAACGCGTGATACCCCGTTTTGAGTTCTTCATGAACTCCATGAGGTGCAGGGCCTCCGGGGAATCGCCCAGTTCAGCCTTGACCCTGGCGAGCGCCTCCTCCAGGATGAGCCCTGACCGGAAGATGATCCGGTATGCCTTTTTCAGGTTGGCGATGGCTTCATCGCTGAAGCCCCTCCGTTTGAGGCCGACCAGGTTGAGACCGTATAATTTCGCCCGGTTCCCTGCAGCGCTCACATAGGGCGGAATGTCCTGCGGAACAGCGGATTGCCCGCCGATGATGGCATACGCCCCGATCCGTACGAACTGATGCACCGCGACGATCCCGCCCAGGATGGCATAGTCGCCGACGGTTATATGCCCGCCCAATCCGACTGAGTTCGCCATGATGATGTGGTTTCCCAGCTTGCAGTCATGAGCAACATGTGAATAGGCCATCAGAAAATTTCCGTTTCCGATCTCCGTGACACGGTCCTCTTTTGTCGTTGCGCGGTGAATGGTGGCGGATTCCCGGATCACGTTGTCGTTCCCGATGATCAGCGATGTCTCCTCGTTCTTATAACTGATGTCCTGCGGCGCGGTCCCGATGCACGAAAAGGGAAATATCTGGTTTCGCTCTCCAATGGTGGTCCAGCCCTCAACGAGGACGTGCGACGCGATCCGGGTGTTCTTTCCCACGGAGACGTGTTCTCCCACGACCGAGTAGGGGCCTATCTCGACGCCCTCTGCGATCTTCGCCCGGGGATGGACGATTGCTGTTGGATGGATGTTCACGACGGTCGTTTCCCCCCTATTTATCCACGATCATGGCCATCATCTCCGCCTCGGCAACGATGACGCCGTCGACCAGCGCCACGCCCTTGAATGTACGGATGGTAGAGCGCACTTTGAGCAGGTCCAGTTCGAAGCGGACCTGGTCCCCCGGAAGGACGGGTTTCCGGAATTTCGCCTTGTCGATGCTCATGAAGTAGATGACCTTTTTTGATGGTTCCGGGTCTGACTTGAGCGCCAGCACGCCGCCTGTCTGGGCCATGGCTTCGAGTAACAGCACGCCGGGCATGATGGGATGCCCCGGAAAGTGGCCCTGGAAGAATGGTTCATTGATCGTGACGTTCTTGATGCCTACCACCCGCTTGTTCTCTTCGAACTCCACGATCCTGTCGATCAGCAGGAATGGGTAGCGGTGCGGAAGGTAGGTCATGATTTCATCGATGCCGATCATACTTCATCCCCCTCATTACCTAGGATTGTTTCGACCGTTCTTTTTCAAGTGTGTCGATGCGTTCCTGGAGCTGGGCCACCAGTTTCTTCAGTTCCGGCAGCTTCGAAAGCACGACCTGGGCCTTGAGCCATTCGCGGAGCGGTACGGCCGGATATCCTGCGATGACCTGCCCTGGCTCCACGGACCGGGAAACACCCGATCCCCCTCCGATCATCACCCGGTCACCGATCGTGAGATGGTCCGAAATGGCCGACTGGCCACCGATGACAACGTAGCTGCCTAGGGAAGTGCTGCCGGCGATGCCAACCTGCCCGGTAAGAAGGCAATGCTCGCCGATGGTGACGTTATGGGCGACGTGGACCAGATTGTCAAGCTTCGTTCCTTTCCGAATGACCGTGTTTCCCAGCGCGGCTCGGTCGATGGTGCAGTTCGCGCCGATCTCAACATCATCCTCGATGATCACTCCGCCGACCTGGGGTATCTTATGATGCCGTCCGCCATCTGTCACGAACCCGAAGCCGTCGCTCCCGATCACCGTGCCGGCGTGTATGATCACTCGGCAGCCAAGCGAAACTCCTTCACGGATGCTGACATTCGGATACAGCAGCGCGTCATCTCCTATGACCGAGCCTTCACCAACATACACCCCGGGATAGAGCGTGACCCGGCTGCCGATCTTCGCCCCGTTGGCTACCACCGCGAAAGGATGGATGGTCGGCTCCGCGCCGAGGACGACGTCCTTGCCGATGACGGCACGTTCGCTGATGCCGCCTGGAAGGTACGGCTTCCCATACAAAATTCCCAGTGCCAGGGCGAAGGCATAGCGCGGATTCTTCACCACAAGCGCCGGAATGCTCACGGCCTGAATGTCCTTGGAGACGATGACGGCGGACGCCCTGCATGCGGCCAGATCCTTCTGGTGCTTCTGATCGGACAGATACGTCACATCCCCTTCACGAGCCTCACGGATGCCCGCGACACCGCGGATCTCGGCATCGCCGGGGCCACGAAGTTCAGCGCCCAGTTTGGCTGCCAGTTCTGTGATCGTCATGCATGATCCCCGCGGCTACTTCTTGGCATCGAACTTTTTGTCCAGTTCCACAACGACCTTTTCCGTCAGGTCGAGCTCCTCATCTCCATAGAGGACGGCCGGGACCTCGCCTTTAGACATCACGTTGATGGTGCGGTTCAGGATCAGCGATATTTTTTCCTTCTTCGCCATGTCCTTCAGGATCGCCATCATCTCCTGGTTGAACTCGGTGGACAGTTCCTCGTTCTTTTTCCCGAGCTCGCTGTTGAATTCGCTTCGTTTCTTTTCGAATTCGCTGATCTTTCTGCTGATGGACTCCTCTTTGTCCCTGCGGACGTCGGGTTTGAGGACGGCCGATTGCTTGCCGTAGTCCTCGCGCAGTTTCTGTATCTCATCGGCGTCTATATCAAGGATCTTTTTCCGGCTGTCATAATATTCCTTGAGGACCCCCTGGTATTTCTTGCCGACCTTGGTCTTGTCAAAGACCGTCTGGGTGTCCACGAACGCGATCTTGCCGCCCGCGGCAACAGCGGTCGTTGCCGCAAACAGCAGTGCAACCATGAGTGCCAATACCTTTTTCATCACAACCTCCCGAGTAAAAATAGTTTAACAAGTAATAAGCGCATCGACCGCTCATTAGAAGAGCGTGCCAATGGAGAACTCGAACTGGCTCGGCTGGTCCGTGGCTTTCCGGTTGACGATATATCCCCATTCGAAGCGCAGCGGCCCCATGGGAGAAAGCCACCAGAAGCCCCATCCATAGGAATGCCGCAATTGCATCGGCCGCAGGGGCTCATATTCGTTGAATGCGCGGCCCATATCGTAGAACAGGAGGCCTTTCAGGCGTGCCGCCGGGACAATGGGGAACGTGTATTCGATATTGAAAATAAGCTCTTTGTTGCCGCCTATCCGGGTCAGGGTGCCGTCGGGTCCCACTTCGATCGGACCGTAGGGACCGATGGTGCCGACGGACCCGTAGCGATAGCCCCGTACCGATCCTGCGCCTCCTATAAAGAACCGTTCTCCCGTAGGTATCGGAAGCTCGATCAGGGTATCGACGTAACCAACGCGTCCACGGGTCATGAATACCGTGTCCCAGAAGAGCGGGAAGTACCATGCCGAGTCGGCGACGGATTTGATGAAGCTGGGGCCGCCACCGAGGGGACCGCCGGCGTACTGGACGAACACCGTGTTCCGGGACCCTGTCTTTGGATCAAGATAAAAATCACGGGAGTCCCGGGACAGGTTCGCCGTCAGGGAACTGGTCGTTATAGCGGTGCCGTAGCTGTCGATCTGCCTCTGCAGAAGATACGTCGGCGCCGTCGAAATGTCATAGATGTTGGATTGGTCCAGACTGTACCGAAGCGAGCCCGCGACATATTCCGTGAAGCTTTTGCCTATCCCGAGACCGAACCCGGTGGACCTGAGCTTGTAGCCGTCGAACGTCTGGTCCTGGTTGTATACGTCGACCCGGCCCCAGACCGCCTTGTCGAAAAGATAGGGTTCCATGAAGCTGACCATGTAGATGCGGCGGGTGCGGCTCCATTGGACCTTGAACTTCAGCAGCTGTCCACGGCCTCCCAGGTTCCCCTGGGTGATCTCCGCGATCCCCATGAGCTTGTCCACGGAGCTGTAGCCGCCTCCGATGCTCAGGCTGCCGGTCATTTTTTCCTTGACCCTGATATTCAGGTCCATGACCGGCTCCTGCAGCCTGCGCTCAGGCGCTATATCCACCGTTTCGAAGAAATTCAGGTTGTTGATCCGCTCATAGCTCCGCTTGAGGGCTTTCTTGCTGTACAGGTCGCCCTCATCCAGCCGCATTTCCCTGCGGACCACCTTGTCCCTGCTCTTGTTGTTACCGGTGATGTCGATCCGTCCGATGCGGACCTCGCCGCCCTCCTGGATCTCGAATGCCAGGGCGACGGTCTTTTTTTCCTGGTCGATGTTGAAGAGCGGCACAACGCTGGCAAAGGGCCGGGCGATACTATCGTACCGGTCCATGATGCGGGCCACATCCTGTCGCAGGATCTCCCGGCTGAAAATATCCCCCCGCTTGAGCTTGATCTCCTTGAGCAGCTCGTTGTCGGTTATGGTGGTGTTCCCCTTGAGCGACACAGAGCCTACCTGGAACTGGTCGCCTTCCTGGATATGTATCCGGATCGCGACCTCATTGGACGTCGTATAGGTCTCGGTCTGTCCCAGGAACTCATGGGTATGTAGGGTGAGCGGTCGTTCCTCTACGATCGGATCGCTTACCTGGACCTGGATATAACCCCGGTTGTAATAGAGGTTCCTGACGGTCTCAACGTCTTCCTTCAGCTCTTCCGAGCGAAGCGTGCCGCTCGTCCCGAAGAACGAGAAGAACCAGTGTTCCTGGTTCTTCATGGATTCCTTGATCTCCGCCGTGGGGATCACCGTGTTGCCGGTGATGATGACCTCGCTCAACCTGATCTTCTTCCCCTCTTCGATGTAGTACACGACATTCTTGTCGCCGCCCTTGAGCTCGACGATGACCGGCACGATCACTGCATGGTAATATCCGGAATCCTGGTATTTCAGACGGATCTTTTCGGCGTTGTCCTGGATCAACTGCTGGTTAAAGGCAGTTCTCGGAAGAAGGGTCACGATCTCCTTGAGCTTTTCCAGGGTAACTTCTTCATTCCCCTCATAGCTGATCTCCCGGATAAGCGGTTTTTCCTTTACCCAGAAGATCACCTTGAGACCCTGTTCGAAGCCCTCGGTTTTCACCTGGACGTCCTCAAAGTGGCCCAGCTGATACAGGAGCCTGATATCCTCCTTGAGCTGCGACGGTGAAAATACCGCGCCTTCCCGGGTCTTGATCTTGGCCAGGACCGTTGCTGATTCGATCCGCCGATTGCCCTGTACCTCTATGAGGGTGACGAGCACGTCTTCTGCGTATATCGTAGCCGGGACCGACGCAAAAAAAGCCAGGATCGCGACCAATAGGACAGTAGTACGCTGTATGAGTACCAATGGGCTTCCTTCCAGTATTCTCTGAATAAAAACAAAGTAATATAGCATTAACCGGTGCCCCTGTAAACAAAAATCATGTGATTATTCGGGCCAGCACCTGATTGGAAAGAAGCATCCCGCGACGGGTGAGCATAAGAGCCCCATTTCTAATGACTACGAGGCCGTCACGCTCGACATCCCCGATACGGCAGAGCAGTGAGTTCAGCGACCCCTCACCGAACAGCGCTCCGTACGCTGCAAGATCAACACCGGAGGTCTTGCGGAGACCGAGGAACAGTATTTCGAGGGCGGCCTGCTCGCTGTTCACGGTTTCATCCCGGTCATGGTCCTGCACCGTTATACCGCTCCTTAAGCAGGAGACGTATCGTTCGACATCAGCGGTATTGGCCCAACGCCTGTTCCCGATGAACGACCAGGCACCCGGCCCAAGCCCCAGATATTCGCCTCGGTCCCAATAGTTGACATTGTGGCGGCAGGCATGTCCGGGCAAGCAAAAATTGGATATTTCGTATTGATCGTAGCCATGTGATGCAAGTGCGGTTATTGCTGCAGCATACTGTTTCGCACTGCTATCATCATCGGGCGGTTCTCGCCTGCCGTCCTTCGCATCGCGGTACCATTGTGATCCCTTGTCGAGGCTGAGGCTGTATGCAGAAATATGTTCCGGACCGAGCGAAATGGCGGTCGCAAGGGTATTGTTCCATTGTTCCTCGGTCTGTCCCGGAACACCGAAGATCAGATCAATGCCGATGCTCCCGAAGCCGGCGTCATGGGCCGCATGCACGGCCTCGATGGCCTGTCGGGCTGAATGGACCCTGCCGAGATGATCAAGCACCTCATCGGAAAAGGATTGAACGCCAATACTGAGGCGTGTCACACCCAGCCCCTTTAGCTGCATCAGCGAGTTGGCGGATGCCGTATTAGGATTGGCTTCCACCGTGATCTCTGTATCAGCTCTCAGGTGAATATGCCTGTTGATGAATTCGAAGAGGCGGGAGAACTGATCTTGCGACATCGTCGTTGGTGTTCCCCCACCGATGTATAAGCTTCCGAACGTTTGGTCACCCAAGTATCGGGAATGCGACTGTATTTCGAGAAGCAATGCTGAGAGGTATGCATCTGCTTTTACACTGCTATATTGTGTTGAATAAAAGCCACAGTAAGGGCATTTTTTTACACAAAATGGTATATGTATGTATAAACCTATCATATTGTTATTATTGTGTTTTAGTATGTTGCTACTGATCCTTAACGCACATAAAGAGCGGTATTAAGCAACAGATGTGCCAAGCTGGGGGAGGTTTATGTCCGGGGTAGCGGGATGATCAGCGCGGTCTCATCGCAGTTCGGAAACTTCACGCAGTTCAAACAGTCGGTCCAGATCTTGTGAGGCAATTCTTTCTTATCGACCGGAGAAAATCCGAGCTTGTGGAAGAAACCTTCCTGATAGGTAAGCACAAAGACCCGCTCGGCGCCAAGATCTTTGGCTTCCCGCAGGCAATGAACGACAAGGCTGGTCCCGATGCCTTTCCCGATCCTGTCCTTCCGGACCGCAAGCGAACGGACCTCTGCAAGTCCGTCCCAACTGATATGAAGCGCGCAGACGCCCGCGATGCCGCCATTGTCCTCAAAGACCGAAAAGTCACGAAGGTTCTCGTACAGTTCATTGAGCGACCTGGGCAGCATTTGGCCCTGGTCGGCATACTCGTTGACGATGAGCTGGATGGGCTTTACATCGGCGATCTTTGCTTTACGAATCATGCCGCAAGAGTACCTCGTTGGTGCGGCAATGTCAATAGTGAACGTGCTGCGCGCCGTACAACTTCCGTGCAGGATCGAAGGACCGATGACGGTCCCTGCTGAAAAGAACAAACCCCACTCTGTCAATGAACGCGCATATTGAACACCCTGCTTTGACCTTGCATGCGAACAATCGTGCACGAGTGCATGCAAAAACATGATTTACACCGGTGGAAAGGCAACGAGCTCTTGACTTTAAAAGGTTGAATGGAGTATATTTTAGTCAACAGCAAACCCATTCTTTACGGAGGCGGTTACCTGCATGATGTTTGAGAAATTCACTGAGCGTGGAAGAAAAGTCATCGTCTATGCCCGCGAAGAGGCCGAGCGCCTCCAGAACGATTATCTCGGCACCGAGCATATCCTGCTCGGAACCCTCCGCGAGGAGGACGGGATTCCCGTTGCGGTGCTGCGCAAGATGGGCATCGATATCGATCAGGTGCGCATGGAAGTGGAAAGGAACCTTCCCTCCAGCGGCAATACCCTTACATTCGGAGATATCCCTTTCACGCCGCGGGCCAAGAAAGTACTGGAATATGCCGTAGAAGAAGCCCGGCTTCTCGGGCATAACTATATCGGGAGCGAGCATCTGCTTCTCGGATTGATCCGCGAGGAAGAGGGTATTGGTGGAAAGATCCTCAGGAGCTTTGGAGTCAATCTCCTCGGTTCCCGGCAGCTGGTCATCAATTACCTCCGCCGCTCGGCAACCCAGGTCGCGGCGAAAAAAAGCCCTACCCCTGCCCTTGACGAATTCAGCAGGGACCTTACGCAGCTCGCCAAGGTCGGCAAGTTGGACCCGGTGATCGGACGCGATACGGAGATCGACCGCGTTCTGCAGATCCTCTCCCGGCGCACGAAGAACAATCCGGTCATCATCGGTGAGGCCGGCATCGGGAAAACGGCTATCGTCGAGGGCCTTGCCCAGCGTATCGTGAGCGCCGATGTACCCGAGAACGTGCTGAACCGGCGAGTGGTCTCCCTTGATCTCGGGGCGCTGATCGCAGGGACCAAGTATCGCGGTCAGTTCGAGGAGCGGCTCAAGATCGTGATGAAGGAGATCGTGCAGGCCGACAATATCATCCTCTTTATCGACGAACTGCACACGCTGGTCGGTGCTGGCGCAGCTGAAGGGTCCATTGACGCATCAAGCATGCTGAAGCCGGCCCTTGCACGAGGCGAGATCCAATGCATCGGCGCTACGACGCTCGATGAATTCCGGAAGCATATTGAGAAGGATGGAGCCCTGAAGCGCAGGTTCCAGCCGATCTACGTTCAGCCTCCGAGCGTTGAAGAGACCATAAATATCATCAAAGGACTGCGTCCTAAGTATGAAGCGCATCACAAGATCAAGATCACCGATGAGGCTGTGGTTGCCTCCGCCCATCTCTCCGACCGGTACATCACCGACCGTTTCCTCCCCGACAAGGCCATCGACGTGATCGACGAGGCAGGCGCCAAGGCGAAGCTTACCCGCAATACCTATCCTGCTGAGCTGAAGACCATCGAGAAAAAGCTGAAAAAACTCGAACAGGAGAAGAACCTTTTCACCCGGATCAAGGACTATGTACGGGTGGAGTCGCTCCATGAAGAGGAGGACCGCCTGAGGGAGTCCCTTGACGGCATCCACAAGGACTGGAAGGACTCACAGGAGAAGAACATCCCGGTCATCGGTGAAGAAGAGGTCGCATCGATCGTATCACATATTACGGGTATCCCGCTTGCGAAGCTTGAGGAAAAAGAGGTTTCCCGTCTGCTCAGGATGGAAGAGGAACTGCACAAGAGGATCGTGGGTCAGGACGAGGCCATTGTGGCCGTTTCTCGCGCTATCCGGCGCTCCCGGGTCGGCCTCAAACTTCGGAGACAGCCGATCGGGTCCTTCATTTTTCTGGGGCCCACCGGCGTCGGGAAGACCGAACTTGCCCGCTCACTGGCATTGTTCCTCTTCGACAGTGAGGACGCGCTGGTCCGCGTGGACATGTCGGAGTACATGGAAAAGTTCAGTTCATCCCGCCTTGTTGGTTCACCGCCCGGCTATGTGGGGTATGATGAAGGCGGCCAATTGACGGAAAAGATCAGACGGAGGCCGTATTCCGTCGTGCTGTTCGATGAGATCGAAAAGGCCCATCCTGACATCTTTAACATGCTCCTGCAGGTGCTTGACGATGGTTATTTGACCGACAGCGTCGGCAGGAAGGTCGACTTCAAGAATACCGTGATCATCATGACGTCCAACCTGGGTGCGCGAATGATCGACAAGGATACTACCCTCGGCTTCCGTCAGGACACTTCAAAGAGCCAGTATACCAAGATGAAGGATAACGTCCTCGCCGAGCTTAAACGTTCCTTCAATCCTGAATTCCTAAATCGGATCGATGATAGTGTCGTATTCCATCCGCTTTCGAACGTGCACTTGCTGCAGATCGTGGACATGCTGGTGAACGAGCTTAACCTTCAGATGCTGCAGAGCAGAAATATCCATATCGAGGTATCCCAGGAAGTGAAGGAGCGGTTGATCAGGGACAACTATCAACCCACCTACGGCGCTAGGCCGATGAGGCGTGCTATTCAGAGGCACATTACCGACCCGCTTTCAGAAGAGATGCTCCGGGGCCGGTTCAAGGATGCACACAAGGTCCTCATCACCATCAAGGATGATCAGATCGAGTTCCAGGAGGAAGAAGCAGGAATTCTCGCGAAGGTATAGCTCACGCGCAAGTCTTTCCCCCTTCAGGCACGACACGTTATGGTTGAGCCTGTTTCCTGAATATCTTTTTCATGAACGTCCGGTTGACCGTGGCATCCGGTCCTATGATGTAGGCAATGCCCGTTGTATCGGATCTCCTGACCAATTCCGTTATCTCTTCCATCTCGAACATCGGTATCACCGACCCGGTCTCTGTTGTCGCCTGCAGGGCAAGGATGACCTGGTCCGGTATTTTAACGGCGGTGATCGCGGACATCGCCATTCGGGAAAGCAGCTCAATGGCCTGACGGTAGGTGAGATTTTGATTTGTTTTGATGTCCCGGTATTCGATCGCGGTCCAATAATAGTCACTATTGAGCTTTCGGAAAGAGTTGATATCGTAGGCGAACTGTTTGAAGATCTTGTCTTCTGCCGTTACCGGCATGACAACGTGAATGGGAATTCCTATCTTCAGGCCTCCATTCACTGAACGGGCGGCCTTCCTTATCTGTTCAAAGACGTACACCAGACGGTCTCGTTTAAACGCTGTCCACTTCCCGTAGTGTTCCCCATATTCCTCAATGATCGGCCCCTCCGCTCCCCTGCTCACCTTCTTGAACAATGCTCGCGGATCGGGAGCCCATTTCAGATCGATCATTGTCTGTTCGCGGGCAGCAGGTCCGATCCCTTCGGTAGGTGCATAATTAAAATCAGAACCGAGGAGCAAGGCGTCCACTGAATACGACGCGATCTCCTTGGCCAGCGATGCCAAATAATCCACGGCCGCTTTATTGAAGAGATCAAGCTTACCCGTTGATTGGACCGTCCCGCTTCCCAGCGCATACTGATTATCCTCCCATTCACTGTGCTGGGATAGAATGCCGGGGATCTGCCTGGTCGGTAGTACGATATGCAGCTTAAGGCCTGCCTGGTGCGCGAGATAGACCGCGTTGGGTATCTTGCGGAGATCGGGGAACCCTTGTTCGCTCATCGGCAGTTCAAGAATAATGGTATTCGCCCCCGTATCTTTCAGTGAAGCAATGAGCAATTCATGCTTTTTGTAATCAGAAGGCATCCTTTTAAAATAATACGCATGAACCAGGCGGTCCGATGGCTGCGCACATGCAATATCAGCCAGGATATTCCCGATCAAGGCCATGGCCATGCACAGGATCATAAGCAGTCGGTTAATCGCATTAGAAAATGATATCATGGCAGATTCCTCTCCCGGTCCTCGTTCATTTCAGTTTTTCAGCCAGTGCCCGGGCCGTGAACACAGCAGGCAGCAGGGCCCTGACACTGTCCCTGACGATCTTCATGTTTTTCACTGAACACGGAGCAAGCATCGGTCGTCCAGCCCAATACTCAGATGATTGCACGGTCACAGCAGGCGGAATGGGGAAACGTCTTGCGTGTGGGTCCTGCATCAATGAGATGACCTGAAAATCATGCAGGAACGGTACCACTGAGGTAATGCTGGGCATGAATGAATCAATTGTCCGTTCGATCCCATTTGACGGAGGAAACTCCGCAGTAAGGGACCTCATGCCTATTGGTGCCGCAAGCCTGGCGTCAGCCTGCGAAAGAGAAAGGGCATAATAGTCGCTGGACCGACCATCCTCCGCGAGGCAAAGTACGTTCTGACGCATACCAACGGGGATGACTCCGTCGCGTATCCCGATAAACAGTATGGATTCTGCCCGTTCATCGGGGACATTAACGATCACCGTGTGTGGTTCGATGATCCCATGGGATGTTCGGATCCCGGAGATCCGGTTGTTGCGGAACAGCAGTTCAGGAAATTGCTCAGAGTGATACCATGTCCCATTCTGCTGCTGAACAATAGAGAGGAGCTGATCGGCAAGCAGGGTAAATCCCTCGGGGAGATAGTGAGGAGCGGCAGTGAGCATCAGAACGAGCGACGCAAGAGGTACGCGTTTGAGAGAACATCCAAAGAAGAACCGTGACTGAACATCGAAATAGGCAGTGAGGCTTCTGCCGAACCGGTAAGACCGAAGGTATGCGTCTGCATTCCTTTGACGGAGGAAATAGCTTGATAATGCGCTTTTCCTGCTCTGCTCCGAGAGCTTATGAACTTCGCGATACAACTTGGTAAGGCTGTGGATCTCATCGGGAAACTCGCGCACCAGCTCTTCCAGCGTTTCCTGCGGATCGCCTGAAACGGTGATCCTGTGCTCCGGCATGACCACCTGGTAACCAGGGAATGAACCAGAGACACCGGCGGACAGATCGAGATCAGCACAGAGCTCTTGCAGAACTCCTCCCGGCTCGAAACCATAGGTAATGGTCGGTCCGGCGGTAAAACGGAAACCTTCGATATCATGGGCGGCAACACACCCCCCTGCACTCTCTGCAGGGTCCATGAGGCACACCGTCTTCCCTGCCCTGGTCAGCAGAGCAGCTGTCGCAAGACCGGCCATTCCGGCGCCAATGCAAGCGATATCATATTTCGACACGCCACCCTCCGCAAAAATAAACAAAAAAAGGAAACAGGTACCGTACGGTTCCCCATTTCCTAGTGCTGCAGGCCTTATCGTGGCACATTGGTACGCTGTTTATTTTCCCTTTTCCCGCATTGCTTCTTTGCGGGAAAGGCGTATTTTCCCCTGGCGGTCTATCTCCAGCACCTTGACAAGGACCTCATCGCCTTCCTTGAGCTCGTCGGTGACCTTTTCGAGCCGATGCTCTGATATCTGGGAAATATGAAGAAGCCCGTCAGTGCCGGGGAAAATCTCCACAAAGGCGCCGAAGTCCATGATCTTTCTGACCTTGCCCATATAGAGCTTCCCGACCTCGGCATCCTGCACGATGCCACGGATGATCTCTTTCGCCTTGTTGGCAGCGGCCTCATCGGACGAGGCGATGTTGATCACACCGCTGTCCTCAATGTCGATCTTGGCGCCGGTCTGCTCAACGATGCTGCGGATCACTTTACCGCCGCTTCCGATAACATCCTTGATCTTGTCAGGATTGATCTGCATGGTAATGATCCTGGGTGCGAAGGGATTCAGCTCCTTTCGCGGAGCGGCGAGCGCCTCGAGCATTTTCCCGAGAATATGGAGTCTTCCCACTTTTGCCTGCTGCAGGGCTGTGCGCATGACGTCGATCGTAATACCCTCGATCTTCATGTCCATCTGGAGCGCGGTGATGCCCTTGCTTGTTCCCGTGACCTTGAAATCCATGTCCCCGAGATGGTCTTCCAGTCCCAGGATATCGGAAAGCACGATCACTTTATCGCCTTCCTTGATAAGTCCCATGGCAATGCCCGCGACCGGGGCCTTGATGGGAACGCCTGCATCCATTAGGGCCAGTGTACCTCCGCAGACCGTGGCCATGGATGAAGAGCCATTTGACTCAAGGATGTCTGAAACGATCCGGATGGTGTAGGGGAACTCCAGTTTGGAAGGAACCATTGCCTTAAGCGCACGTTCTGCGAGCGCCCCATGCCCCACTTCTCTCCGTCCCGGACCTCGCAGGGGTTTGGTCTCTCCTACGCTGAACGGGGGAAAATTATAATGGAGCATGAAGGTCTTGAAATACTCGCCTTCGAGGGAATCGATGCGCTGCTCATCTTCGGAAGTCCCGAGCGTCGTAATGACCAATGCCTGGGTCTCTCCCCGGGTGAAGAGCGCTGATCCGTGCGTTCGGGGAAGCAATCCGACGAGAGAACTGATCGGCCGTATCTCGTCCGGTTTCCTGCCGTCCGCGCGAGTATTCTTCTGGAGGATGATCTTACGCACTTCATCTTTTTCGATATTGAAAAAGATCGCTGCTATCTGGCGGCCCCGCAGGGGGTCGTCTTCCTTCTTGAGCTTCTGCTTTATCTCGTCGAGAAGCACGTCAAGGGTCTTCTGACGCTCCATTTTGTCCGGTATGATGATCGAGGACAGGAGCCGGTCCATGGCCAGTGCGGCCACCTGGGACTGGAGGTCCTTGTCGATCTCCACGGACTTGACGACCCGTTTCTTCTTGCCGATCTTGGCCACCAGATCGAGCTGGAGCGCTACGATCTTCTTGATCTCCCGGTGGGCGAGTTCGAGGGCTTCAAGCATCTGGTCTTCAGTGAGCTCGTTTGCGCCTCCTTCGACCATCATGATCGCATCAGCGGTTCCCGCAACGACCAGGTTCAGGGACGAAGCTACGATCTCCTTGTAGCCGGGGTTGATGCAGAACTTTCCGTCGATATACCCCACACGGACAGCGCCGATGGGGCCGCTGAACGGGATATCGGAGATCGCGACTGCCGCCGACGAAGCGATCATGCCCATCAGGTCCGAGGCGCTCTCGTCACCGAGGGACAGGACCGACGCAATGATCTGCGTGTCAAAGTAATATCCATCGGGGAACAGCGGCCTGAGCGGCCGGTCGATGAGACGGGACGTAAGGATCTCTTTTTCCGTCTGTCTCCCCTCCCGTTTGAAGAAACCGCCGGGTATCTTTCCCGCCGAATAGGCCTTTTCCTGGTAATCCACCGTGAGCGGGAGAAAATCGACGTTCTCGCGCTCCACCTTCGACGCAACCGCCGTCGCGAGGACCACCGTGTCCCCATACCGGACCACAATGGAGCCATTCGCCTGTTTTGCCATGATGCCCGTTTCCAGGATCACGCGTTTGCCGCCTATTTCAGTCTCTACTGTTGTTGCCATGCATCCTCATTTCTTTGTTTTCGGAAAGTGTGTACGGGTTATTTTCTCAAGCCGAGTTTGTCGACGATCTGACGATACCGATCGAGATCGTTGACCCGCAGGTATTCCAGATGTCGCCGCCGCTGGCCGACCATCTTCAGAAGACCCCTTCGGGAATGTTGGTCCAGCTTATGCGCCCGCAGATGTTCGGTCAGGTGGTTGATGCGTCCGCTCAGGAGCGCGATCTGAACCTCCGGGGAACCGGTATCCGAGGCGTGTCTGCGGTAGGTCGAGATCGTGTTTGTTTTCTTTTCCTTGTCCATCAGTCACCCCCCTTTCAATAGGATTTAACAGCAGTACAAGCTTTAAGAGCATTACAAACTATCATATTTACAAGCCCTTGTAAAGCATTTTATATGAAATAAACAAAATAATCAGGCAATGACCACTTCAGGTCGAATGAGACCCCCGCTGGTCCTCGCGACAGCAAGCATCTGCCCGTCCCGGTCAAGAACCTGTATCAATGGCTGAGCGTTGCTCACAGCGAATCCCGGAGGAATGGAAATGGTATTGCCATGGCTTATCCGCCGTGCTTCCGTTTCGTCAACCGTCACCACAGGGAATGATCCCAATGCCTCACTGATCGACTGGATTGATTGTTCTGCAAGTCCGAGCGATGCCATCCGGGTAAGCTGTTCAAGGTCTATTGCCTGCTCGATCCGGAAACGGCCGGACCGGGTCCTGACCAGAGCGGTAAGATGCGCTCCCGCACCCAGAATTGCGCCAATATCAGCACAGAGAGTACGGATATAGGTCCCTTTGGAACAGGTCACGCTGAATCGCACCAGTGGGTCACGGTATTCCAGGAGGGTGATCACCGAGATCGTCACCGGTCGTTCCTCATGCTCCAGGACCGTTCCCTGGCGAGCAAGGCGGTATGAAGGAATACCGGAAACCTTTATTGCGGAATATGCGGGCGGACGTTGGAGGATGTTGCCCCGGAACCTGTCCAGGGCTCGCTGCACATCATCTCGCGAAGGTGGATGATATTCGCGCGTTTCCAGAATGCTGCCGTCTGAGTCCAGGGTGTCGGTCGTTGCGCCCAGTTTCAGTTCGGCAATGTATTCCTTCTCATCCGATTCCAGATACCGGGCGATCTTCGTTGCTTTTCCAATGCACAGGACGAGCACACCCGTCGCCAGGGGATCAAGGGTCCCCGTATGGCCGATCTTCTTTTCCTGCAGGAGCTTGCGCGCCTTGTTGACCACGTCATGGGAGGTCCAGTTCTGCGGCTTGTTTATAACGAGGATACCGTTCACGAGGGGGATATCGGGCCTTTTCCGAGTTGCCGTTCAAGCACCTGTGCGACCGCAGTGAGGACCTTGCCGCGAACATCCGTAAAGGCGCCTTCAAGCATGCCGCCGGCGGCGTTCTTGTGCCCGCCCCCGCCGAGGCCTTTCGCCAGTCCGGAAAGGTCGACACGGCCCTTGGCGCGGAGGCTGATCTTGTACTGCGATGCACCTGTCTGACGGAACAGTACCGCCACTTCGACGCCTTTTACGGAGCGGACGAAATTGACGAAGTTGTCCGTATCTTCAGCACCGGTGCCGGTCTGGCGGTACAGGTCTTCCGTCACAAGGACCCAGGCGATCCTTCCATCCTCGCTTCGCTCGATCCCGGAAAGCACTTTTCCGAGAAGATTGATCCTCTTAAAGGCATAGGACTCATATACATTCTCGGTGACCATCCAGGGATCGGCGCCGGCCTCAATAAGTGTCGCCGCGATACGCATGCTCTCCGGAGTGGTGTTCGAATAACGGAAGGAGCCGGTGTCAGTGAAGATCGCCGTGTACAGGCACATGGCCATGTCCTTGTCGATAGGGACCTTGAGGAGGGTCATGAGGCGGTACATCATCTCGCCGGTGGCCGTTGCATCAGGATCGAGCCAGGTCAGCGGCCATTCCCGGGGATTGGTTATATGATGGTCGATGTTGATAAGGGTCCGTGCAGGCCAGGACCCGTTGAAGAGGCCGGTTCTCGGAGGGTCTGCGTCGAGGACCACAAACGCGTCATACGTGCCTTTGACGGTTGGGCCTGAAGTGATGCGTTCGTTGCCGGGCAGAAAGCGGTAGATATCGGGTACCGGATCAAGATTATGGGCGAAGACCTCTTTCCCGATCTTTTCCAGCCCCCGCATCAATCCAAGCTGCGACCCCAGGGCATCTCCGTCAGGGTTCTTGTGGACCGAGATGAGGACCGTTTTGCAGTTGTTGAGCGCGGCGATGAGACCGGCAGGCTCACTCATGCCCGGATCCCTTCTCGTCATCCTTCTCCTGGATCTCGTGCAGGAGCTCATTGATATGAGCGCCCCGCTCAACGGAGTCGTCGTACCTGAAGAGAAGCTCCGGAATGAACTTCATGCGCATGCGCTTGCCAAGCTCTGATCGAATGTAGGGCGACGCGCTTTCCAGTCCTTTGAGCGTCGCGGCCTTTTCCGCGCCGTACACGCTCACGAAGACCTTCGCGTTCCTCAGATCGTCTGCAAGCTCGACCTCGGTCACGGTCACGAAGCCGATCCTCGGGTCCTTGATCTTGCGCATCAGGATGTCAGCGATCTCCTGCTTCATCTGATCGCTTACCCGTTCCGCTCTCTTGTAGGTAGGTTTAGACATGTGATTGGTCAGAATATTTCAATGTGATAATCCAGAAGGCTTACTTCAGGCACAGACCGAACCAGGTCCAGGACATGGTCGAGCGTCTGATTGAGGTAGGACTTGTCATTGCTGACTGCGGCTACTGCCAGGGATGCCTTCTGCCAGAGATCGTTATGGTCAACTTCCGCGACCGATACGTTGAACTTGCTCCGGATGCGGTCCTTCAGGCTCTTCAGCGAATGCCGCTTTGTCTTGAGGGACCCGCTCTCCGGAATATGCATCTCGATGGTGCAGACGCCGATGAACATGATTAGTCGGATCAGAGCTTGGTTGCTGTCTTTTCCACGATAAATGCCTCAATGATGTCGCCGACCTTGAGGTCGTTGAAGTTCTCGATGCCGAGACCGCACTCGTATCCCGTCTGGACCTCGCGAACATCGTCTTTGAACCGTTTGAGCGAGTGGAGTTTGCCGGTGTAGATGACCACATTGTCGCGGAGCACCCGTACCCCGTCGTTCTGGCGCGTCATCACGCCGTCGACAACGGAACACCCTGCAATGGTCCCGACCTTGGAGACATGGAACGTTTGGCGTACTTCAGCGTGACCCAGCACCTTTTCCTTGAGCGTCGGATCGAGAAGACCCTCCATCGCCGCTTTGATGTCGTCAATGATATTGTAGATGATGTTGTACATCCGGACGTCAACGCCTTCGCGTTTGGCGATATCGGCGGCCTTGGCCTCAGGCCTGATGCTGAATCCGATGATGATGGCGTTGGACGCGGCCGCGAGCATCACATCCGTTTCGTTGATGGCTCCCACGGAACTATGGATGACCTTGAGCTTCACGGCAGGAGTGGAAAGCTTGCCCAGGGCGTCCACGATGGCCCCTGCTGAACCCTGGACATCGGCTTTGAGAACGATATTGAGCTCTTTGACGGTCCCTTCCTGGATCTGGCTGTGCAGGTCCTCGAGGGTCACCTTCTTCATCGCCGCCATTTCAGCGTTCCGCTGCTTGGCCGTGCGGAATTCCGCCAGGGCACGCGCCTTTCGCTCCTCATCGAGCACGATGAAACGCTCGCCGGCGCTGGGAACTCCGGAAAAACCGATCACTTCGACGGGGACGGCGGGACCTGCGACTTCGACGCGTTCACCTTTGTCGTTATTCAGCGCCCGCACTCTGCCGAACATGGTACCCGATACAAATATGTCTCCCTGGCGGAGCGTGCCGGACTGTACCAGCACGGTAGCGACCGGCCCCCGGCCCTTGTCCAGCTTTGCCTCGATGATGGTGCCGCGGGCCATTTTGTCGGGATTCGCCTTGAGTTCGAGAACGTCCGCCTGTATGAGGATCATCTCCAGCAAGTGTTCGAGGCCTATCTTTTTCTTTGCGGATACTTCGCAGAAAATGGTCTGTCCGCCCCAATCCTCAGGGGCCAGTTCAAGGTCCGAAAGCTCCTGTTTGATACGGTCCGGTTTGGAATCAGGTTTGTCGATCTTGTTGATGGCGACGATAATGGGCACGCCGGCAGCCTTTGCGTGGTTCACGGCCTCGCGTGTCTGCGGCATGACGCCGTCGTCTGCGGCAACCACGAGGATGACGATGTCCGTGACCTTGGCGCCGCGGGCGCGCATGGCGGTGAACGCCTCGTGGCCCGGTGTGTCGAGAAAGGTTATTTCTCTTCCCTTGAGGCTTACCTGGTAGGCGCCGATGTGCTGGGTAATACCGCCGGCTTCCTTGGCGACCACATTGGCCTCACGTATCGCATCAAGGAGCGAGGTCTTGCCGTGATCAACATGGCCCATGATGGTGACCACGGGAGGCCGATGGACCTGCGATTCAGCGGTATCCGCCTTCTCCTCCAGCACATCCTCAGCGGACTCAATGGTTGCGACTTCGCCCTTGACTCCGTACTCCTCGGCAATGAGGAGCGCGGCATCCATGTCCATAGGCTGGTTCTGCGTCGCCATGACGCCCATGGTCATAAGCTTCTTGATGATATCACCGACCTTCTGTCCGATCACCTCGGCAAATTCCTTGATCGTGCATCCTTCCTGTATCTTCACGACCTTCTTGCGCGGCTTGGTGATATCGGCAACGTCGGTCTGCGGTGCGAACCGCTCGTCCTTCCGGTGGTGACGCTTTCCCGATGGGAGGGTCTTTAGATCAGGGAGTTTCTTGAATGACGGTTTGGCGCGGAAATCGCGGTCTTCCTTGCCGTCGGTTTTCTTGCTCTGCCACTTTTTCTTCGCTGGTTTACCGCCCGGAGCCGGGACCGGCATGGCAGGAGGAAAGAGCGAAGGCTCCAACACCGGCGCAAACGGCTCAGACGGTCTGCGGCCGGGGAAGCCGGGCCGCTGCTGGGGGTATCGGCCACCTGGCGCTCCGGTCGTCGGACGTGCGCCCGGCCTGGCCGATGGATACGGCTGCCCTCCGGGTGATGCGACAGGCCGTGCTGGAGCCGCAGGAACGGCAGTTTTCTGCTCGCCGGCCATCTCTGCCGGTGCGGGTTGCGTCGAACCGGAAGTGGTCCCGGCAGGAGCGATCACCGGAGGAGCAGGCATTGACGGTTTGACTACTGGGGGGATCGGTGCCGGTTTGGGACGGGTGCCGGGCTTTTCCAGTGTGGAGGAGAACTTCCCGATGAGAGCAGCGGCTTTCTTTCTCCGCTCATCCAGGGAAACGGCGACCTCGGCCGCAGTGGCCGGTTTTTCCTTCTTGGTCTTTTCCTTTTCCTTACGGACCGCTTTCAGCTTCTCGATCAGGGACTTGGTCTCCTTCTCGTCGAGCCCGCTCGTAGGGGTCTTTTCCTTGATGCCCATCTTTTCAAGAACGGTTATCAGGTCCTTGCTCTCGACCCCCATTTTTTTTGCAAGCTCATGTACCCTGATCACGGTCATAAAATCAAATACCCCCGGCAATTTTGATGCATATCGGTAGCGACATTTTACTCTACAGATGCTTATTAAGCAAGCCTTTTAATCTTTCCGACTCGCTCCAGACCGTGTCGGAGAAGCCTTTATCAAGTATTCCTGCGACGCCGACGAGTTCACGACCTACCATCTGTCCCATCTCGTCCCTGGTGAAGAGCGTTGTCTGTTTTTTCGGAGGCAGACCGCCCGTAAGCAGCTTGTGCCTGGTCCCCTCTGAAAGGTCTTCGGCGAAAATGAGCATTTCCACCCTGCCCTTCTGCAGGGCATCATCGACAGCTGAAGCTCCGGCTGCAAGCATTCCCGCCCGGGCCGCCATCGTCAGCAAGGATCGCATCTTTTCCCGGACAGCTGATGCGAGCGTATCTATAAATACATCGATCTCCGGTACATTCACGTTCGTGTGCAATGCGCGCGGCAGGTTCGCCCGGGAAAGGGCCTTCTCTATGCAGTCCCTGCGCGGACACACATAGGCCGCCCGTCCCGGAAGCTTCTCACGATAATCGATGACGGGGCCTGCCGGGCCGGACACAACGCGCACGACGTCAGCCTTGTTGAAAACACCACGGCATCCGATGCAGGTCCTTTCCGGCTGATGTCCCATGGTCCCGGCTTACGGCTTGTTCACCAGAGCCCGCGCCGACAAAATGATCTTCTGGGCGGTCTTTTCGCCGATACTGGGCACCGCAAGGATCTCCTCGTCCGACATGGCTGCGATCTTTTCGATGGTGTCGTACCCGGCCAGCTGGAGCTGTTCCGCGGTCTTGGGGCCGACACCGTCGATGTTCGTGATATCAGAGGCCGCCTTGGCCTCTGCTTCGGCCTCGGCATGTTCCGCTTCCATGGTCTCTGCAGCTTCGGTATCCTGCGCCAGCTTGCGCGTTTCCTCGGCAATGGCCGCTTCGATCTCCTGATCGCGCTCTTTCTGGCGTTCCTGTTCGTATTCCGACTCGCTCAGGATGTCGATCTTCCAGCCGGTCAGTTTCGCGGCAAGCCGTACGTTCTGGCCCTTCTTCCCGATGGCGAGCGATAGCTGCGCATCGGCGACAACGGCCAGCGCGGAACGGTCCTCTTCGGTGACCCCGACCTTCTCCACGACCGCCGGGCTCAGCGCTTTTGCGATGAAAATGCGCGGGTCCTCGGACCACGGGATGATGTCTATCTTCTCGCCGCGGAGCTCACGGACCACTGCCTGCACCCGTGCGCCTTTCATGCCGACGCAGGCGCCCACCGGATCGACCTGGGACTCCTTGGACGACACGGCGATCTTGGTGCGGTCCCCTGCTTCCCGGACAACACCCTTGACCTCAACGATGTTCTCATAGATCTCGGGAACTTCCATCTCGAAGAGCTTCGCCACGAAGTCAGGATGGCTTCGGGACAGCACCACCTGGGGGCCTTTTGACGTGTCTTTCACCTCAAGGACAAAGGCCCGCAACCGGTCGCCGCGTCGGTAGTTCTCGCGAGGCACCTGTTCACGCGCAGGAAGGACCGCCTCAGTCTTGCCCAGGTCGATGAAATAAGCGCCTTTTTCATGGCGCAGAACGATGCCGTTCACCAGCTGGCCGATCTTGTCGTTGAACTCCTTGAAAACCACTTCCCGTTCCGCCTCGCGCACCTTCTGGACGATGACCTGGCGGGCGGTCTGGGCGGCGATGCGTCCGAAACCCTCGAATTCCACCTGGAGCGGCACTTCACCCTCGAGCTGTGCTTCCGGAAAGAGCTTTACTGCCTCCTCGAGGGTTATCTCCTCGTCGGGATTGGCGATCTCGGCCACGACCTTCCGGTATGCGTACATGACGATATCTCCCCGTTTGGGATCTATCTGAACGGCGATCCGTTGCGTACCGTACTTCTTCTTGGCCGCGCTCACGAGGGCCGATTCCACCGCCTCGATCACCATCTCCCGGGAGATGCCTTTTTCCTTGCTGATTTGGTCAATTACCTGAACCAATTCCTGGCCCATTTTGTTTCCTCCTGAATGAATGATGAAGATTGTGTCGTTGAACTATTAGTTCAGTTAGTTAAGAATCAAATTCAACTCAAAACGGCAAGGATATTTCTCGCAAAGTCGCCAAGCCCGCAAAGAAAGGCCAAATTATTTGTTATTCAGGCCAAGACTTAAAGATTTTCTTAGCGTCCTTTGCGGCTTTGCGAGAGACGCCTTTTTTAGATTTTATATTTTGGTTCCGGTTTGTCCGGGTTGGTCGTCAGATAACGACTTCACAGGACGTCTTTGCAATGCTTTCCAGCGGGATCCGAAGGAGATCGCCTTTTTCCGGTTCCAATACCACCACGGTACCGTCGAATTCGACGAGTTTCCCCCGGAAGACCTTTTCTCCGTTGATCAGCTGGTAGGTCTTGATCCTGACCTGGGTTCCCAGGCATTTCCGGTAGTGTTCCGGTTTCGTGAGAGATCGGTCCAGACCGGGTGAAGAGACTTCCAGCGTGTAGGCATGGGGAATGATGTCCTCGACATCGAGCGCCGTACCGAGGTCGCGGTTCACTGTTTCGCAGTCGCCCAGCGTGACGCCGCCGGGCTCATGCTCGATGTAGACCCTGAGGAGCCACTGGGGACCTTCTTTCTTGAACTCGAGGTCCCACAGCGTAAGGCCCAGCGAACCGAGGATCGGCTCGAGCAGCTGCTGGATCTGTTCTTGAAGGTTGGACATCGCTGCTCCAAATAAAAAGAGTGGGCAATTTGATGCCCACTCCCAGAAAGTTGCTCCAGAGTGATTGTGCTTTTTAACACACTATCTGACGAATTGCAAGGTTTTTTTCAGGCCGTTAGTAGATCACCCTGATGATGTCCACTCCCTCGAATGGCGTCCCGGCGACCGTACCGGTGATATGGACCGGAACATGCCCGCCTGCCGGCAGGACTGCGATCACCTCGCTGCGCCTGAACTTGACCTTCAGCTCGCCATGTTCGTGCTCCCGATGATCGTCTCCGCAGCCGTGTTCATGGTGTTTTTTCTTCTTTTCATGAGGCCACATGACCACGGGAACTGTCCCCTCGAGCCTGATCGAGGATATATCGACATCGGAGGCTTTATACCCGTGCGGCAGTTCGATCTCGACCATGACCCAGTTGCCTTTGCTCTTCTGGTTCAGGGTCTCGGGCTCGACCTCGATGTCGACCTTGATGCCCGACTGCTGCAGATGGACCGTGAAGCTGGTCATGGACGTCCAGGGGCCTTCACGCTGACCGTCATTGGCCCGGCAACGCCAGGAGTAAACTGTATTATCGGTGAGCCCAACGTTCAATGTCGCCGAGGTGCTTCCGTCCGTCCCTTCTGCGACGCCGGGTGCGGACCAGATCAGCGCTGACCCGTAGAACACCTCGAAGTCATAGGTAAGCCGGGTGCTGTCGGGATCGAAGGCATTCAGGACCGTGAGCGTAGGCATGGCGCTGTCGACGCTGCCACCCTCCGCCGGGGAGACGATCATCGGCGCATCCGGGGGTTCGTCGCCGGTGTTGACGGTGAAGGAAAGCGTTGTTGTCCATCCGCTCGCAAGCTCACCGTCAAATGCCCGCGCCCGCCAGTAATAGGTCCTGTTCTCCTGAAGGGTCGCTGAGACCGTCCAGGACGTCGATCCCTGCATTTCAACGACTCCGGCAACCGATGCCACTGCAGGCGTTGCCATGCCGGGGTCCTCGTACACCTCGAAATCGTAGGTCAAGGCATCACGATCGAGGTCCGTGGCGTTCTGCACGGACAGGGTGGGCGTAAAGACGTTCACGCCCGCTCCGTTCGACGGATTTGCAGGAACCGGCGTGGATGGAGCGTCATTCACGGTGTTCACAAAGAACGCGATCACGCCCGACCAATTGCTTTCCGCGGCGCCGTCGTTCGACCTGGCGCGAACGAAGTAAGCCGTGTTGTCGAGAAGCCCGTCAACGTGCCACAATGTCGTCACCGATCCCTGCGGGATCGTGCTCGCCCGGAGTAAGTTCGTCGAATCGAAGGTCTTCACGGTGTCCAGCTCGATAGTGTACGTGATGACCGGAGAATCCGGATCATTGCTGTTCTGCAGAACGATGTCTGGAGCTGTTGTCGACACCTCTGATTTGTCAGTGGGAGCGTTTATCGACGGGACCGATGGTTCATTGTTCCCGGTGTTCACGATGAACTCTGCCGGGCTTGACCAGTTTCCAATGACCGTCCAGTCGTCGGCCTGAGCGCGCCAGTAGTACCGGACGTCCTCTGCCAACTGCACCGGCACCTGCCAGGACGTATTGCCCTCTCCCCCGATCACCCCCCCGGTGGCAGTGACGATCGTGACGAACGCCGGGTCCAGGGCGACCTGGAAGTTATAGGTGAGTGATGTGCTGTCGGGATCGACGGCATTGATGACCGTCAGAACAGGTGTTGTCGTTGCCACCTCGGTCTTGTCCGCCGGGCTGGTAGGCGTCGGGACTGACGGCGGGTCCTCGACGGCGTTGACCCGGAATGACGCCGTATCGGTCCATGGTCCGTACAGATTGCCATCAAAGGCCTGGGCGCGCCAATAGTAGACGGCGTTCTCGGTCAGATCCGCGGGAACGGTCCATGCTGTCGTGCCGGTCCCTTCGGGGACGACCCCCGGGGGAGCGATCATGATGGTCAGGTCGCTGTCCGCATAAAGTTCGAATACATAGCTCAGACTGTCGCCGTTCGGATCAGAAGCATTGTTCACCGCGATCTCGGGCCGGATCGTTCGGACGTCCTGACCCGTGGCGGGCCATGCGGGCGCAGGCGCTGTCGGCGCCCGGTTGATGCGCACCTCGTAGGAGATCGGCATCTCGCCGCTGCTGTTCCCTGCACGGTCAACGGCCCGGAAACTCACCGTATGCATGCCGTTGTCGGCCATGGTCGGGTCCCAGGTGGTCCCGAACCTGCCCCGCGACGGATCGGAGACCGGCAGAAGGCTCCACGAGCCGCCATCGCGGCTGTACTCGATCCGGTCCACACCCGATGCATCATCGGAGGCCGCGACCATATACGACACGGTCGAGGTATATGGTGTTTCCGCCGCCGGCGACAGAATGGTCATCGTCGGTGCCGCCATATCTTTGATGATGATGGCCGTACTTGCGAGGATGCTCGTGTTCCCGCTATTCACATATTGCAGGACCGCCGTGTACGTCTTGAGACTGTTCGACAGTCCCGAGAAGTCAGCCTGACCGGTGATAGAACTGTTTGACGACAATGCTGACTGGATCTCAAAGGAGCCCAGAACGGTCTGTGACTCCGGATCGAGGATCAGGACCCGCGCCGTACCCGCGCCAGTATCCGCGTTTCCGCTGTTTTCGAGCGAATAGGCGGCCCGGAATGCCGAGCCGAAGGGCACGGGATCCGGCGATACGGAAAGTGTGCCCGTTACAACGGCCGATCCGCGGATCGCGAAGTTCGCGGATTTGACCGGAAGCGCGTTCCCGTCGACTATCGTTTCCAGAACTGCTGTGTACGTGCCGGCAGGAGCAATACCGGGTGTCCAGATCGAGGACAAGACGATCGATGCCCCGGGGAGCATATCGGTCGTGCTCTTCTCATTACTGAACAACACTGCCCCCGCCTCGTTCGTGATCGTCAGCCGCGTCGTAAGCAACGGTATGATCCTGTTTCTGCCGAGGCTGCTCAGGGTGACGGCAACACCCACCGGCTCGCCCGCGCCGTAATTCGCTTTATCGGTCGTCACGGCCGTGCCGACATTCGTGTCCGGAACGATTGTGAAGGCCGCAATTTGCTCTGCTAGCATTCCGGCTGCATTGTTCAGGACCGCATGAACGCGATAGGCCCCCGCGTAGGTCGCGCCGGTGCTCCAGGTGAATGTCTTATCCTGCCGGGATGCATAGGACACGGAGATCGCTTTCTCTCCCAGAAGAGAGACTTCCGCGCCGCTCTCATCCTCGACCCTGACCGAAAGGACACCCTCCTTCGTAATTCCGCTGTTCCATATCGTGACGCGCGCCTTCACAACGGAATCGCTTGCGTACTGGGTCGCATCGAGCGACGTTGCCAGCGAGATCCCCTCCTGGCCCGAGACGAAGAAGTCCAGCATGGCCATATTGTTCGTTTCGTTCGACTCCTGGACCAGTTGTTCGGTGTCCACTGCCGCGACGATCCGGTTCGCGCCGGTCCTGCCCGTGCTGTCCCACTCCGCACTGACGATATGCGCCGCGCCCGGTTCGAGCGCAGGCGCCTTACCCTGCACGAGCAGATCGAGGTGCCCGCTCTCGTTCCAGACATAGACGGATACATCGGCCTCGGTCGTAGCGGATTGTCCCTTGTTCCGGATCGCGACGCTCATGACCGCACGCTCGCCGGCAATTGGCGCCGCGGGATAGAGGGCGATGTCATCGGTCATGACAACAAGATCGGGCTGCTGACTGATGTCCCGTGTCACCGATATAGCGTCCGATGGGGCGCTGATGTTGCCTGACGCATCCCGTGCCACTGCCGTGAAGATGTTCTCACCGGGATCGAGCGCGATAGCACTGAACAAGAACTGCCCTCCTGCAGAAACGACTTTCAGCACGGACTGCATCGTATCTGCGTTCGACTCGACATACGACACCTGTCCGTCCCCGGTCACCCCAAGGTAAACGACATTTGCCAGTCCTTCCTCGACCAGTCCCGGCACCGAGGACCCATCGGCTGCAATGGTCTTGACCGAGCTCAGCCCGGATACATTGTCCCATTCCGAATAGGCGATCCTCTGTCCGTCAGGGAACCATGCCGTCCAGTACAGGTCCCCAGCGGATTCGGCCAGCAGTGTCTTGCTGCCGCTGTTGGGAACAACGACATACAACGCATATACGCTGCCCAGCGTTTCGATCAACGCAATCCTGTTGCCGTCCGGCGACCAGCTAAGCGACCAGCCATCCGTAGCCGGACCGATACTGGATTCCTGTCCTGTGGAAAGATCAAGAACGAATAGGCCGCCGTTCTGGAAATAGGCCAGTCGTCCCCCGTCAGGCGATAGCGCGTGTTCATAGATCGAGTCCTTCACGACAGCCGGTGTCAGTTCGCCGCTGGTAAGATCCTTGAGCCAGATCGCATAGCCATGCACATCCGGTCCGTAGCTGTATCCCATGAACGTAAACCTGTTTCCGTCTGCGGACCACGAGAACGGGGCATAGATGTTGGCAGGCAATTCCCCGGTCAAGGGAGTGTCGCTATTCGTCGCTACATCGTGAATGACGATCTGCGGCGGATACGTTGCATCAGATTCATAGACGATCTTGCTTCCATCAGGGGACCAGGAGGGACCATATCCCTGCGGCGTCAGCTCCGCGACGATCGATGCGGCAAGATCGAGAAGCTGGATCTGCCCGCTATCGGAGGCATAGGCCATCAGGGAGCCGTCCGGAGAGAGCGATGCGCCATTGACATACGTAGCGATCGGGATCGAGAGCGGGCCGCTGCCGCCCGTCGCCTGGACCGTACCCATCGACGTACCATTCCTGAATAGCTCGACCGTCGTGCCCGATCCCGCTTTTCCGGCCACAGTAACGGTCGGCATGGTGACCACGATCGGCGAGCCCGACATAGTCGGAGTCGTGATCAGCGGCTTCTCCGGCGCCGTTGTATCAACAGCTGTTGCCGATCCCCACATCGAGTAGTCGCTCTCGTTTCCGAAGGAATCGACTGCTGTGGACACATAGTAGTATGTGGTTCCGTTCACAAGCCCTCGGTCACGGTATGCTGTTGCGGCGACGAGAGCAGATGTTATACGGGTGTAAGGGCCGCCTTCGGCTGCGCCCCGGTAGAGATAATAACCCGTTGCGGTTCCCTCCGGGTATGCCCACGTTATGTCCGCCTCGCCGTTCGGTTGTGCGGTTGCAACGAGATTCACCGGTGCAGAGAGCAGGTTCACAGCGACGGTAGCGGTTACCCCGGTAGACAGCGCGCTTTCACTGAGCGCATCCACAGCGGTCACCTTGTACTGATAAGAACCATTCCGAAGTCCTGCATCGGTCCAGGTGATATCTGCTATAGCGCTCGAAGTGATCTTGCTCCATTCAGCGCCCGTTTTCCGATAGACAAGATAGCCTGTGACATCCGGTTCAGCGTTTTGGTTCCAGGTCAGCGTAACTGTTGAACCTTGGACCGAAGGAAGAAGTCCCGTCGGGGCATCTGGCAACGCGTCAAAGTCGATCGAGACGAAATTCGATTCATTGCTGACGTTGCCTGCGCTGTCAGTTGCCGTGGCCTTAATCGTATTGACTCCCGCGCTTAGCGTGATATCAGCCGAGAACCGTCCAGACTGGTCCGCAGTAGTCATAATCGATCCCGTGCCGGCTGAGGACAGGGTCTCAAAACGGATCGAAGCAAGCGCTGCCGCATTGGAGCCTGCAACAGGTACCGTGGCCAGCGTTGTCCGCGTCGCCAATTGGTCGATCACCGGAGAATAGACGCGCGCCGTGACCGGAGCCGACGGATTGCTTTCGTTACCAGCGGCATCTTTTGCGGTGATGTCATAGGAATACAACCCGTCAGAATACACGGCATCCTGATAGGCCGCTGTCTGTTTCACGATCGCCGGATAGGTGATGCGTTCCCTTGTGCCTCCCGCGGTTCGATAGACATTGTATTCCGTCGTATCACCATCAGCGGCAGCTATCCAGGTGAGCGTAACGTAATTGCCGCTCACTGTAGCGGACAGACCTGCAGGCACGGGCGGCGGCGTCAGATCCTTGTATGTGACCGTTATCACCGGAGAAACACCCAGATTGGCCAGCGGCACATGCTTGTCAACAGCCTCTGCCTTCAGATCGTAGGTCGTATCAAGAGCGGCAGGTGTAAAGGCGGCCTCATAAGGAGCCTGTCTCGATACTCCGAAGGAGTACCAGGTATTCGATCCTGACACGGAATAATAGAACGTCACATGATCAATATCGAGGTCCGGCGATTCCGCCCGGACAAGCGTCTTGCCGCCGATATTCGCATGGCCGGTCTGATCGACGACGGGCGCGACAATCGCTATTTGCGGCGCTCTTGTGTCGATCGTGGCAACCACTGGCGTCTGGCTCAAGTTCATGTTGCCCGCCTGGTCCACGGCTGCGACCACATAGGTGAACGTCCCATCCGGCAAATCGTAGTGGTAATAGGTTGGGCAGGGGATCAGGTAGGGCGTCATGTCCGCCTGCGTCATACTTGACGGAGCATTGACAAGACGATCGTTTACAAAGAGCAGGTACCCCGCCAGGTAAGCGTCCGGGCTCTCGCTCCACTGGAGCGTCACGCTTGCTCCGTCGACAACAGGAAGCGCGAGAACAGGGGCCCGCGGCGGTGTATTGTCAATGGTGATGGCGATGTTATCAGTCGTGATGTTCCCGGCAAGGTCCTCGGCTTCGAGCCGCAGGGAGAACGTCTGTCCCTCGGCATGGCCGAGCGTATCCAGGTCCGCGAGCACGCCATTGGATACCGCCAGGGGCGACGTGCGGATCACGGTCCACGCAGCAGGAGCAATCCCCTGCCCGATCGATATGCGGTATTGTTTGAAGTCGTCTGCGCTGAAGGCCGTCCCCTTGATCTCGATGAATCCACTGATCTTCGATCCGGAGAACGGCCTTGCGATCTTCGCCGCCGGTCCGGTCAGGTCGATCCTGACCTTGACCGCGTTGGACGGTCCGCTTTCGTTGCCGGCAAGATCGAGTGCCCTGACCGTGTAGACGTAGCTTCCCTCACCGAGACCCGCATCGATGAATTCGCCCGCGGTGACGGTGGGCCCGGCATTCAGTTTCTGTCCGCCGCGGTAGACATTGAATCCGGCCAGATCCGACTCCGTATTGCCGCTCCATGTCAGCCTGACATCGGCAGCGTTTTGCCTGGTCCCGTCGAGAACCGGCGGCGCGGGCGGGGTCGTGTCAACCTTCAGGCCGATCACTGCAAAAGCTGCATTGCCTGTCTTGTCAGTTGCCGTAACCCGGAGACAATAGTCACCGTCTACGGTCGCACCCGGCCACTGTGCGAGAACGCCGTCCTGCACGGTGGACGCCCCCGTCCTTATCGCGGCCCACTTGTAGGCCGCGGAGCACATACCTTCGGACATCTCGACCACAAAGCGGTCGAGATTGGCGTCCGAAGCCGTTCCCCGGATATCGGCGCCGGTCCTGACGGTGCCTCCCTCCTGCGGTGCGGTGATGGCAACCGCAGGCGGCGTATTGTCGATCGTGACCCTGACCCTGGCTTCACCTGCCAGGCCGGCCTTGTCCTTGGCAGCAAGCGACAACGTGTACGATCCGTCCGGAATACCGTCGTGCTTGCCGATTTTCCATGCAAACGATGAAGGATAAGCAGTTACGGTCGTACCGCTGACCAGATCGGTCCACAGCGCCGGGCTGTCGCCCGATCCGTACCGCAGCGAGAAGCTTTCGAGGTTCTTCTCCACCAGGCTTCCGGAAATAGCGATGATGTTCTTCTCACCGCCGAAATACCCTCCATCCTTCGGCGTTTCCAGTTTCACCGACGGAGGCGTCCGGTCGATCGTGAACGGCATGTTCATGATGGTCTCGTTCTCGCCGAGGTCCTTTGCCTTGACCTCAAGCCGATAGTCACCCTCGGGGATCGCGTCCACGGTGCCGAAGACATGTCCGGTGCGCGACTGGTTCCCTCCGTCGATAGGCAAACGGCCAGCTGCGCCGGTGTAGCTCAGCGCATACTCGGCAAGGTTCTCATCGCTCACCGTGCCGGTTACCGGCAGAGCAGTTACGGACAGATAGGACGCATCCTTCGGTGAGGTGATATTCACCACCGGATAAATCGTATCTATTTTGAATGGAAGCACTTCGGTCTGGACGACCGATGGGTCGGTCAGCAGTGCTGCTGTCAGTCTGGCCTTGTACTCCCCATCGGGAAGCTTTCCATTCGCGCTGTCCGTCCCGTCATAGACCAAACTGAAGCTGCCGGCGGCAGACGCGCTCGACATAACGCTTTTTCTCACAACATTTCCGGCGTCGAGCATCGCTATTTCGACCTGCGCTCCCTGCGCCAGTTCATAGTCGATCTTCGTCGTCTCCGCCCGGTAGTTCCCGTTCGGCGAGATCACGTCAGGAGACAACGCGAGACGCCCGAAGAGCGTCGTGTCGTTGCCGACGGTGACCATTGAGGTCACGGTCGATTCATTGCCGACGGTATCGGTCGCCGTGAGCTGCAGGACCCACGGTCCGTTCTCCAGGCCGAAGGTGTACCATTTTCCGAGAACGCCGGTATCCTTGACCGCCTGCGTTCCCTGCGAAACAAGAGACAGTCCTGTGCCGTCTTCCTTCAAGGCTTCAAGCTTAAACTGCTGGAAATGGTCGTCCCTGGCGATTCCCGTGACATGCACGATCTTACCGACTGCTCCCGGCCCGGGCGAGGAGATTGAGAGCACCGGCGGAGTGTTGTCGACCTCCACTTCCACCTGGCCCACCGCCGTGTTGCCGCAGGAATTAGTCGCCTGGACAATGATGCCGTAGCGGCCGTCCATAACCGGCGCGTTCCCATCGTTCAATCCGTTCCACAAGACGGTCCTCGTCCCTCCTGTGTACTGTTCGTTCGCGATAAGGGTCCTGATCACCGGCGGGACGGGATAATAGCGATGGTTTATTGGGTCCTTCTCGACCCTGAACACCGATACATCGACCCTGGCGGACTCGCTGACCGAATACGTCGCTGTCACGGCGTTCACGTTTCCCGTGGAGGAGATGATCGTTCTGTCGCCCTGCGCGTTCACTGTGGTGGCGGACGGCAGCGCACGGGCGCTCGTCACCGAGCAGGATTTGTTTCCGGTGTTGCTGATCGCCTCAAGACGGATCGTCAGGTCCTGGCCTGATTCGTAAACGTTAACGAGACCGAGTTGAGATTCAGACTCACTTGCGCTGCCCCGGATCGCCGGGTCATCATCGCTTCCTTCGCTGCCGGATGCATTCACGAGACCAAGAGCCGGGACCCATACGCCGCTCGGGTTTGCCGGATCGAGTCCCTGCATCATCGTCAGTTTATACGTACCTGTTCCGTCATAGCGTTCCACCGGTATATTTCTCACGTCTCGGGCTATACCGTTCACCTGCAGATAGGACCGTGTTCCTGATTTTCGCGGCACCCGCAGGGGGCAAATTGACGCTGCGGGAGCGGGAGATGTCAGGACGGACTCCGGCAGCGCCCGGTCCACGAGCAGTTCTCCCCTTGCCCATGCGGTCTTCAGCATATTATTGGCAATGTCGCGGTACTGAAGACGCGCGACGATCGGATGCCGTCCCTCTGCCAGGTCGGCGTTAGCGATTTCGAAGCTCGTACCGTGGTTTTCCAGCCAGACCTTCAATATCTCCCGGGGATCGTCGATCCGCCTGAGCAGGCGCAGCCCTTCGGAATCATCCAGATAGTAGCTCAGGTCGATCACCGCGTTCTTCTTAAGTTTTTCAAGGACAGCCAGATACCGAGGAGAATTCTTCCGGCGCGCTTCCTCCATCATATCGTTCGTGTTGATCTCTGCCGATATGATGGACGCCTTGTCAGAGGCTGTTCCGCATTCTTGTGCTTCTGCGTATGTAACGTTAAGCGGTATCGAGAGATCACAGGGGTTCCCGGGATAGTTGATAACCACGGCATACTCACGCCCGCTCGCGCCGATGCCCGTCATCCGGATCTCGTATTTTTTTCCGGGTTCGACAGCGAAGGTCGGCAGCGGAGGCTCAAAATACCCTTTGGGCATGCGATCGCCCTTGCTCGCATCATACGTTTTATAGCGGTCCGCGTCGGTCCAGGGTAATTTCGGATCGTTCGGGCGTTCGCGCGCGTCCAGGGACAGCATCACGAGCGGCTCGAACAAGGCGATCTCACCGACCAGCGGCGCCTTGGCATTGCAGGACTCGGAGAGCTTGAACAGCTCGTGATAGAGCACATTGGAAAAATGGGTCCTGTCAAGCGAATCCACGGCTTTCAGCCTGACCGCGTAGGCTTGATAGGGTTTGAACGAGGAGTTGTCCCATTGGGCGAACCACATCGTGGATGGTTCGGGTACAACTGCATCATCGGTCCAGATATTGCCGTTGTTTTGCAGCACGTCAAAGGACAGGGTGTACTGGACGTTCATGGAAACCAGACGCGAATCGATCGTCTGGAATCCGGCGATGCTGTGGATGCCGGGCTGCGCCTTGTCCGTGGGAATACGCACGGCATCGCTGCCGGCTGTCGCCTGTATATCCATACCGTCAACGTAATCCCATGCGTCGGCGATAAGGCGCTCCGGCAGCACCTGGCTCGACGCTACCCGCTTGTTCCCCGCCCTGTCCTCGACGGTTATGCGGAGCTTTCTGCCGATGAACGTCTTTATCCGTTCGATGTCCTGGTAGTTGAAACCGAAGCTGAAACCATCTCTTCCATCTTTGGCGACCTCTGTGCCTCCATCAAGTGATTCCCACTGCTGCGGGTTATCGCCTTTCCCGATATCAAGTTTCCAGCCGCTCAGATTTGCGTCCTGTGCCTCGTACGATGCGACCAAACGCCACTTCTTGACTATTTCTCCCATCACTTTTAAAGGGTTTTCCACAAAATCCAATGAAAGGTTCACCGTGGCTTCCGGCGATGTATTATCCACCTCGACCGGGAACTCAAGGTCCAGGACCTTGATGATGTACTTGCCGTCGGGCACGATGACGTCCTGTTCGTTCCTGCCATCCCAGGACATCATGCCTGTCCCCGTCTCAGGATGGGACATGACAATGGTCTTTATCAGCTCGTTGTCAACGGTAAATACCTGGAACTCCAGATTGACCGGCTCCAGGACCTGGTAGGAAAGATCCACCGTACCCACCATCTCGTTGAAGGGCGAGAAGATCGGCGTGCTCTGGCGAATATTGGAGATGCTCGTCGCCGCGGCCCAGGAGATCCGTTTCGTGGATTGTGCGGTGTTCCCCGCCTTGTCCCATGCTGTCAGGCGGACGTAATAGGCGCCCCTGACCGGGGGAATCCAGGTCGTGAAGACCTCATTGAGCACCTCCCGGTCGGCCGGCGGCAGGACGGGGGTCCAGGCCTGAGGCGTCTTCGCATCGGCATATTCGAGCCGGTAGCCCTCGAAGTTCAGGTCTCCGGCGATGCCGCGCAGGATGATGCCGGTCTTGCGCTTCACGGCGCGGAGGTCCGCCGTCAGGTTCAGAGCGGAACTCAAAGCCCACAGCTCCGTCTCCGAGTATGCCCATGGCTCGACCTGGCCCCATCTCCAGCATGGGTTCGTGTCGTCGATTTGCTGCGAATAAGTAAGGTAGCGCTCCTGGGGAGACATCGTGGTCTGCTGATACGGGATATACGCGCCCGGGGCCAGGGGCGCGGAACCGGTCTGTCCTGTCGAAAGCTGCAGAGACTCTATCCCTGATCCAGTCCCGAGCAGGTAGCCGCCCCGCTGCGGCCAGGCCACCGGTGTCATCGGCGTTGCGTACGATTGTTCTACCTTAGAAGCGGCATTGATGACGATGACCCGCGGACCGACCGTGTCCTGGCACTGGTTCGTGCAATCTCCGCACGTGGCAAGCTCTTCGGAAAACGCCAGCGAACCGCCGTCCGCTGACCAGACCACATCGCTTATCCGGGGACTGCAGTACGGTCCTCCCTGGCGCACCGTATGGGTCGAGATATTTCCATTCTCATCAGTTATGAATAACCTGCCTTCATCATATTCTTCCGTGAACGAAAAGAACTGCCCGCCCGGGGAAAGCGATATGCGATGGCGGTATGAGGTGTCGGTTCCCGCTATAAGAGAAGAACCGCCGTCAGGCGTCACCAGCCATATACCCCGGACCGATCCGTATCCCCAGACAGACACGATGAGCTTGCCGGAATTGAGCCAGGCAACGGAATCGGTAAAGGTATATTCCGCCTCCCGGATATCCGGGAACACCTGCCGCGGCGGCCCGATGAGATCGGTTGTTTTGATGCTTTCAATATAATACCAGCCTTCATACCTGCCTGCCGCATAAGCAAGTCGGGCGCCGTCGGGCGACCAGGCTATATAGTTACCATCATACCAACCGCCCGTTTCGATCACGTTGACGCCGCTTACTGCGGGTCCCGCGATCCGCAGCGTTTCCGCATATCCCCCTGAGGTCCGGTAGACCAGGGCATTTCCAGCAGGCGACCATTTTACGTCGAAGATACTTCCGGAGGCGTTGTACCCTTCGGGAACTATCGTATCTATCTTGTTCAGGTTCGACCCATCTCGATGAACCGTCCATAGCTCTGCCGTCTGAATATTCCTCTGCTTGTCGGAAATATGAAGGATGAACGCGATCTTTTCACCGTCCGGCGAAAGGTCAAATCCGAAATAGGAATACGCATATCTTCCATCCCCCTGTTTGTTCCAGTCCCACGGCACCAGCCGGGTGATCTCGACGCCGTCCGGCGAGATGGTGTAGATGCCGTTCGGATACGACTGCGTCTGAGGCAGCTGTGCTACGATGCCGCTTTCGTCGGGCAGCCAGCGCCAGTCTTCCAGCGCAGGAAGCTGGCAGGTCAGCGTCGTGTTCAGCAAGTATTTTGTCCCGAATGCTTCCGGCAGCGGCAGCCGGTTCGTGTCGACAGTCACCGGACTTTCGCTCATGGTAACGCCCGACGCATCCTTCAGCCGGAACCGGTATTCCCCGTCGTCGACGATCATTTCATCGTTATCCAAACCGTCCCACCGGACAGACCCCGCCCCGATGTTCTGCGGACCAAACCCGCTGAAGGTCCGGACGGTCTCGCCCCTCTTGTTCATCACCACGACCGTCACGGATTGCGGGGACGGCAGCCGGAAAAACAGCTCCGTGGCGTCCTTCACACCGTCGCCGTTCGGCGAGAAGTACCGCTCCGTCACAAAGAGGTCCGCGTCCTGGACCCCGAAAGACCGCGCTGCCCGGTTGTTCTCCTTGTTTCGTTCAGTAATGCTGTTCAGCGGGTCCACCACTACCGTTATTTCGTGGGCGCCCTTGCTGACCGTTGTTCCGTAGGAGAAACCGACCGTAGCCGTGGTATGGCCGGAAAGCATCGTGATCGTCTGATCGGGACCGATCGGCGATCCCCCGTCCATAGCCCGCACGATGACATTCGCCGCTTCCTGGTCGCCGCTGTTCTGGACGGTCACGGAGATCGTCACCGGGTCGCCCTCCTTGGGGAAAGCGGGCTGGATAACAACGGCATTGGTTGAGATCATCAGCTCCGGCAGGCTCTTGACCGAGACGGTCGTGAACGCTTCGTTGTCATCCGTGCGGATCTCGCTCGTCCCGCCGGGCGGAGAGGCCCTGACCGTGATGATAGTATTGCCCGGGTCGGGAATGTTGTTCCAGGTCAGGGAGACCACCGCGTTCTGGCCCGGTTCCAGGGGAGGAATGGTCATGGCCGCTGGAGCGTCCAACGGCAGCTGGCGCATCGTTCCCGAGACCGTTGAGTAGAATGTCGCCACCACACCGGATACGGCCGATCCGCCGTCGTTCCGCACGATAGCCGAGATCACTGCGCTGCCGCCCTCAAGCAGTGTTGGCGGCGTAACCACAAGGTCCTTGTAGGAGATCGATATGTTGGGTTCCGTAAGGGAGTTGATGGTCACCAGAGTGGACGCGCTGTTGTTCGTTTCCGACAGTTCATCTTTATAATAATTGTCCGGATCGACCTGGACGGTGACCGGCATGTTCACACCTGCACGGTTCGCTCGCCAATTCACCGATTTCATGACACTGCCGTTGGCAGGGACATCGACCGTAACTTCAGCAATGGTCACAGCTCCGCCCGGCGCCGTGACGAAGAATTTGACCGGAACGCTGTAGGCCGTCATGGTGCCTTTGTTGCCGATCTTGGCGGTTATGGTCACATCCTGGAGCAGCGACGCGGTCGCCGGGCTCACCGATACGTCGCCGGGCAGGACCTCGAGATCATAGGTTGTTTGCACCTGGAGGGACCTGCCTGCCCGGTTGTTGTTCTCGTTCGATTCCTTCGCGATATCAAGTGAGGTGACAACGGCGATGAAGGTATGTTCGTTCCCGTCGCTGATCGTGGTGGAGAATGTCACTGCAGCCGGTGACTGGCCGGGGACCGCCACAACGACCGGCTGGCCGATCCGGTTCGCCTCGGCGACCGCTCCGTCGTAGAGAACGATCTGCGCCTGCCTGACTTCAGTCATGCCGGTGTTCGAGACCGAGACATTGATCACGACGCTTGCCGGCAGGGCCGATATCCTGTCGGGCGTGAAGGTGATGTCGCTTGACCGCACGACCAGGTCCGGATCGATATTCCCTTTAAGGATCGCCTGCACCGCCAGCGCCGTCTCGAAGACGCTGCTGTTCCAGCTCCCGTTCTGGTCCTGTCGGGCCTTGAGGAAATCCACCGCTGGGTTGGTGATGTTTGTCGCTGCGTCCAGCTCCCGCAGGACAAGGACCGCCAGGGCCGTATCATAGACCGTTGCCTCCTGCCCGGCATCCGTCGCATGACCAAATGCGCCGTTCACCTGTTTCGAGAGCAGCCATCCCGTTCCGCGGCTGATGGCGTCCCCCATCGGGTACGAGGTCCGATACCGGTTGAGCGCCGAAAGTGCGGCTGTTGTCGCCTGGACCGTGCTCTCACCGTTCCCGGTCCAGCCGCCGACGGACTTCTGTGCCGATAGAAGATACTGAATGGCATTGCTGATCGCCTGCTGTTCGCCTGCCCCGGCAAGGGAAAGCGCCTTCAGCGCCAGCGCGGTATCCGCCGCGTTGCTGGAATAGGTCCGTCCGCTCCCCCAGCCGCCGTCGCTGTTCCGGCGTTCCAGCAGCTCCCGGACAAGTTCTGTCGTGTCCGCTCCCGCCGCCACGAAGGCTTCGATCTTTCTGCACAGGTAATCGACGTTCAGCGATTGGCTGATGCCGAGCCAGAGCATGCCGGACTGCACGTTCGTCTGACCTGCGGGGAACGGCTTGAGCGTCAGCACGGCCTCTGCTGTATCGCGCTCCATCGTCTGGGCAAGGTCCATCCAACTCCCGTCGGTGCTCTGCTTCCCGATAAGCCAGGTAACTCCTTCGTCGATATTCGCCATCGGCCGGAGCGTCGTGCTCGGCGGCAGGACGCCGGGATTGACCTGCACGTCCTCTTTCGGAGTTGACGCGACTTCCATGATGCTCCTGCCGTCGGTCAGGACCGAGAACCGTGTTACCGCTCCGTTCCGGATGTTCTCGATGCCGTAGATCTCCTGACCTGTGAACGTTCCGGGACGAGTAAGGAAGATGAAGGCGGTTTTGAAGGACTTTTGCGACGCTGCAGCGGACGGAACGCGCTCGCCCATGGCCGCGATGATATCGTCGATCGTGACGGTCCTTGCCTGTCCGCTGATCGTTACATTCGCCTCCGGCAAGCGCGCCGGATCGATCGCGTTGTTCTCGATGAGAAGCATGGGCGGGACCTGCGACTTATCCAGCATGCCCATGAGGTAGAGGTCGAGGGGGCTGTAGTATTTCAGTTCGGTCTGGGGTGCGACTGAGGTGAATGTGCCGTTGCCGTTGTTCTGCCATTTATTGCCGTACATGAGCGAGCCGCCGGAGTCGAGCAGGAAGCTCCAATGGCTGCTTTCCCTGCCGAGGAGCGCCGAGCTTTCAGAGCCGGAAGCATCCTTGAACTTTGCATAGGCTGACCAGCGGTGCATTATCTCATGCGACATGATGTACAGCGTCTCATTGAACTTCGGGTCCATCGGATCGGTCACCAGCAGTGCGATATTGCCCATGTCGATGGTTCCCTGAAGTCTGCCCGAAACGTTAGAGTCGTTGTAGAGGCCGGAATTGTCAAAGAGCAGCATACCGATGCCGCTGACATCGTTTCTGACACCGTGGTAAAAGGCCCGAGCATCCGTCGGCATCTGGTAATTGAAATTGGAGAAAATAAACAGGAAATCATACTCGTCTTTATGTGTACGATAGAATTCCTTCGCAACTGCCTGGCGAGCGGCATCGTTATCCGAGCCGTCGGCGTTCCGCGCGTCGTAGTTTCCCGTAACGTCCATGACCGTGACGTTGCCGTAGTCGCCGAGGGTGGAAGCGGTGAAGTCGGCCGACCAGGAGAGTGCGGGTGCAAGCAGTATGATAAGAGCGGTCAGGATCGTTCGGCCGAGTGCGCGGTTCGGAGTTCTCAGTTCTCGGTTAATCATGCTTTAAACCTCTGTGCAGGGTCGGTTTTATGCGTTTCATGAACGCGTTCATCAATCTGGCTATCTCTTCGGTCATTTCATGCAGTCTGATCGCTTCGCTCTCTGTCACATACCCCAGGTCTTGCGCCACATACAACTGGGACTTGACTTCGGACAACGACCCCCGGGCAACGAACAGGTACTGGAGCATCTCTTTATTGGTGCCGCGGCCGAATCCTTCGGCGATGTTCGACATGACCGATACACAGGATCGCTGGACCTGGTCACGAAGACCATAGTCCGTACTGAACTTTCCGACGCTCGCCTGAGTATACACTCGTCGTGTCAACTCTCTGGCCTTCTGCCAGAATATCAGGTCCTCGAATCTGTCCGCCTTCATCTCGCAATCCTTGTTCATCCCTGAGCTTTTAACTGAGAACTAAGAACTTAGCACTAAGAACCGCTTATTTAATATACGGTCCTTCTGAAATGCATCCCGTCGTCACGGTCACCGGCAACGAATACGGCCCGTAGTAGCTGCCGTTAAACGAACGCACGCGGTAGGTATAGGTGGCGCCTGCCTCGAGATTCGTGTGGGTATAGGTGATCGAGTCGGCCGGCAACTGGTCCAGGACGATATACGTCCCTTCCGTTCCCTTGAAGTATTCGACATAATAGGTCATCTCGTCTGTAGTCGGGTCCGTCCAGGTTAGCTTGATGCGCTTGGACGACAAAGCGGTTGCCTGGAGCACTGGGGCAGAGACATCAGACTTTGTAGTAGCCAAAACTGGGTCTGAATAGGGAGAAGATACCCAGGAAAAGTCGAGAGAGTACATCTTAATGTTATATTGCGTGTTTGGAAACAGCGAGGTAAGGATGAGAGACCTCTCGTTTGGCTCAGCCTGATAATAATTGGGGAAAAATCCTCCATCACTAACCTCGATCCAGTACTGCATCACGTCAGTCCTGGTGTCGGTCCATTTTATTTCGATCTCCGACGTGGACAGAGCGGTGACGCTGGTGATCACCGGCACTGGGATGACAACGGTGGTCGCGGTCACCGGGTCCGAATAGGACCGGCCATCATAGTTAAATGCAACCACGCGGAACGTATAAGTTGTTCCGGAAGCAAGCCCTACCAGGTCCGTCGTTGTCACATTCGCATAGGTCCAGTTATATTGAGAATAGACGCCGTATGCGTCCTGCATTTCTATAATAAAGTAGACCTCGTCGTTCGAATTGTCAGTCCAGGCGAGTCCGATCTGACCGGCCGACACGGTGGTCACGATCAGGTTCGTCGGAGCCGCCGGAACTGCGGCGTTTGCGGTCCACGGCACGAGCACAAGCACCAATATGATCGAGAATAGTGCTCGTTGCATAGTTATCAGTTTTTGGAAATGCATACGTTCAACCTCGTTTCTATATATTGTTTAGCTTTCAGCAATCGGTTTTCAGCTTGTTGCAAAAAAAACGTTTCGTATTCTGAGCGATGACTGCTAATAGCTGAGCGCTGACAGCCGTATTCCCTAATGCTCCAGCCGAAATCCCATCGGGATCTTGATCCTTAGACTTTCTGTCTCCACGATGATGTATGATTTTCCCATCTCGACAACCTTCCCGCGCTCCCGCCCGACGCTGTCCCCTACTTCCACTTCGGCCGTGGAGTTCCCCAGGCCCTGGACCGTGGCCCTTCCGTCCTTGATGCCGAGCAGTCTGACCTTTTTCACTTCCGTGAGCAGCAGTTCCTCTGCGCCAAGCGCCGCTGTCGTCAGTGCAAGAATGATCGTAGCGATCATGAACGAACGGACCATGTCAATTCTCCTATTGTTCGATAAAGGTGGCCGGTTTCGGCGTTATACTCAGGGGCGGATTGGGCCACGGCAGTGTCACTATGTTTTCCGGACACGCCCCAGCGCAATTAACGAATGCGCTGCCGGCGTGCAGGGAACTCCCCCGGAACGTAAATACGGGAAATATCTGGAGTACGCCGTTCTGGTTCGTCTGGTTTACGACCGTAGGTGACGTGAAGAGCGAGGACATTTCTTCAAAAGGAGTCGTCGATTTGCGGTGGATGAATACATCATATTCCGGCTGATCGGCTTCCGTGATCGTAATGACCCGGCCAAAGGTCCCGGCTTTCAGGGCTTTGTATTCCACGTGTGTCTTTGACACACCTTCTAAATCCGGGCAATAGGCAATATCCGTATCGAGCTCAAGGGGGCCGTACGGAAAGCCGGACTTCTGGGCTTTATCCAGGAGGTTTTGATTGGCCTCTATAGTATTTTTGTCATACATTTTCCCTTCGATATAGAAGGCGTCCGTCGCGTTCCAGTACACGTGATGCATGGGCTCGCCGAGGTCTTTCCAGCCCATGGCAATGACATCCTGAGGAGTCCCGGTTGCCCCCCGGAAGACGACCTTAAGGTACAGGTCGGTGATCCCGGCGGGGATGGGACTGCCAGAGAAGTTGAAAGCGAACTCTTTTGTAGCATTCATCGCCGTCAGGTCAGCGGCGGTTATTGGTATTGGCGCGGATGTGGAATAGGCGAAGACCGGGTCGATTACGCCGGGTGACGGCGGATCAGTGGACAGGTTTGGCTGGTAGTCCATGCGTCTTTTGTATTTAGCGACAGCCCACAGTGTCCCGGACTGTACGGCTTGTTCAGGCGTAAAGGAGCTTTTTACTTTGGCCTTGATCTTGTTGAACTGCTGAGGAAGCCTGGCGCCGTCGATGAGGCCGTAGAGGCAGCGGTCCGGAGCGGAGATGGTCAGGGGCGAGAATTTCACGACGCGTCCGACAACAGCGCCTTCCTCACTGCCCATTTTGCCTTTGAAGACGAGAATATAGGCGCTGGGATCTTTGGGTTCGTTTAAGGTTATCAACATGCTTTTATTATGAGCACTTATGGCCATGGGATTAAACCCAATCAGAAGACTGCGTTCATTGTTTGAATTATCGTAATAAATCTCAAACTTTCCGGCAATATCTTCGTTGGAGTTATTTTTGATGACGAACTTTGATGGGTCGGTCGTGCTCGGCTCAAGATTGATATCGCCGCGGAAAAAATAGTTCAGGAAACCCGCGGAGTAACCCACGGCGCGAGGGATAAGAAATGAAGCATATTCCTGGTGGTTCAGATTGTTAAGCGAATAGACCCTCTCGGATTTGAATATGTTCATATCGTAATCAAATATTGAAAAGGCTGTTAAACGCTTGATCTCCGCTACTTGCTGCACGTAATAGTCCGCCGACTCTCCCTTCATATATTTAACCGGAACATCTATATCCACGAGCTTTGGAGCGCCGTCCATGCCTTCAGTTGAGAGAACCGCGATGGTCTCAGAAGCAACTGTTTCACCGGTCGGGATTGGTGTTTGATATGGCTGATATCCAGAGTCAGCCAGGTTCGTATCACGGCTGACGAATGTGCGGTTCGTATATTCTGCAAGACCCATCCCGGAATTCTTCCAAAACTTATCGAAACTGTTGAATGTTGTGATATCAACAGGAACATAACCTGCGTATGTGAAATTGTTTACTTTCTCTCTTGTATAGTCTTCGTACATGTCCTTGCTGTTAACTATAGGATTGAAGTAAGGAAAGTGAGGATCGTTCCTGACATGGGCTGGAACTGCAAGATCATGAACAAGATGAATAAGCTGGCCAAGTGCTCTGAAAACTCTCGCAAAGGCGGCGTCTCTATCCGTTTTCTTTGGCGCAGTGAGTGCCCAATGATAATGTTGGCGTGTTCTGTACCAGTTGAATAGATTATTACCATGGTCCTTTCCCCAAACGAGTGAAGAAGCCGCACCGACAAAATTCAATCCTGAGCCGGTCTTAGGATCAAAGAAATGGTTCATGAAACGTAATTCTTCACTTGTACCGACTATGTTGTCTTCCCAATCGCTACCAGCTTCAATCCATTCCCTTGCGTTCATATTAAAAAAGCTGCTATCTTTAAACTTATCCTTGTTCAAAAGAATACCCATATTGTTAAAAAGAGATTGTTCAACACCCGATGCCGTAATAGCATTATCCGCTATCTTCTGATGCACATTGACTTCGTAAGATAACGCAGCAAAGGGATTGATAGTCAGCATGATAATTACAATAAGAATCTTCATGGAATTTCCTTCCATTTTTATATTATGATTAATGCCCAAGATAGTATTTATTTGCAATTTCTTTAGGAAGATTTGAAAACTCTTCTTCGAGGGCCTTATATATGATTCTGATTTGCCTTCTTGAATAATGATTAAATGGAAATTCTCCTCCTGGAAAACGAGTCATGCCCCAATCATGGTAATTTTGTATTCTTTCGTCAGCCTTATGCACCTTATACAGCATCGCCGGATCAATACTATGTTGTTCCTTCAGCCACATCCTCTCCTCTGTTGTTTTTTCATAACTCCCGGGATAACCTGCGCGTGACAGCCTATCGGTCCAATGAAAACGATAACCTGGCTTGTATACATATATTTCGGGCGCAAGGCTCTGAAGGTACATATAGAATTTCCATGGCTTAAACGTAATCCACCATGGAATAGTGAACTTGCCCTCTTTGTCTGATGTAACCAAGCCGACCTTTGCATAACCGCCAAATCCTTCACTGGGAAATTGAGACAGCCGCCACATGCCAACAACAATGGCTCCTTCGATCGGCTGATTCGTCTCGGCGTCAATTACCGTACCGCTGAAGCTCTTATCATAGAAGAGCATCCACTGTGATCCTGAGATGGTATTAAGGATGATAAACATTACTGTCAACGCCGCGATCAGGAGACCGGCCTGCTGAAGTTTTATCTTATCTATTTTTATCATTATATCCTCCGGGGTTGGCGGATTTTATTCCACCACCATCTCATGCGTCCTAAAGACTTTCCAGCTTCCACTGTCCGTTTACATCTTTTCTGAAGTACAGGAAATAAGTGATCTCCCTCATTTGTCCTTCGATGTTTTCGAGTTTTGTTGTTCTGTACTCAGCCACATCTCCTATGACTCGATCCAAGGTGATATCTGACATGTTTGCAATGATATCCGGCATATATGGGCTAAGCTTTTCAAACACGCGCTGATATTTCGTTTTTGAGCCGTCACTGAAATATTGCAAAGCTCCGATCGTGTCTTGTTGTGACAGTTTCCCTTTCGCCCTTTCCCATTTATTTTTCAACAACGCATCCATCGCATCCTTGCTGAGTCGTACTATCGCGATCGTATCAGAATACACATTTCCCTGATCGTCCGTTACGTATATCACTGGAAATTGGATTCCCTTTCCGCCATAGGTATGTGCTACATTCTCGAATATTTCAGAGTTATAATCATCCGTTTTGTCTCCTTCGAAATCTATCCTGTAAGAAGCGGCCGCATTTGGGACGTTTGTTATCGTTGAAAAGTAAGAAGTAAACGGCGCTATTCCGCTTGTGATGTTCGTACCGAGCAGCACATAAGGAGCCGTCGTATTTGCGTTAACGCTTACTTCTGCCCTGGCGATGGCACCGATATCGTCCATGGCGTCTGCCACAATGCGGTTACTTCCATCGACAAGCGGCACATTGTTAATGACAAACTGGTTGCCGTACACAACCGCTGGAACGCCGTTGACTTTCACCCATACTTCATTGGCCGTTGTCGTTACCGTTCCGACGACCATGGTCATCGGTTTGTTGATCGCGGCGTTCGGCGCGGGATGGGTTATGGTGACCGATATCGGCGACGGGGTCTGATTTGCCTTGTAATTCACTGTGATGGCCTGCGAGTCCGTTGCGCCGTCCTGATTCACTGCGGTGACTGTGATCCGGTTTGGTCCTTCGATGAGCGGTATTCCCATAGCCGTAAACTTCCCATCGCTCGAAACATTCGCTGTGATGTCATTGATCTTGACTGTCGCGGTGGGATCGGAAACCAGGCCTTCCACAAATATGGGTGACTGGGAAATATCCGCGCCGTCAAAGGGGAAGGTAATTGCGGTCCTGAGAGGAATGCTGTACTTTACGATGACGGTGTCCGAGGTCTGCTTGCCTGCGGCATTTGTGGCAATGGCGGTAATCTTGTTCATCCCAGGCGTTAGATTGACCTGAGCCGTGAAGATATTGTCTTCAATGTACGCCTGGACTCCGTTGACTGTCACTCTCGCTTTTGGATCGATAACATAGCCGCTTACGCCAATAGACGATACCGGTAGGACAGTGCCGTCCTTAGGTTCCATGATGATGACGGTCTTATAACTGTCCTGATAAGGCGCGGCCAGGATGTTGTCGAACATCCAGCCGTCCCATTTTCCGGAAGATACCGCTGTCATGCCGCCCGCGATCACTCCGCTGAGCATCCAGCCGGACTCTGCCGTCTCGGGCATTTCCTTCAGGTACCCCATCCCTGTCCAGTCAAGATAAGACAGTTCAGAGTTCAGAGTTCTCAGTTCATAGCCCTGATTTACAGCATTGGTCATATCGTCTTTAATGCTTGGATCGTACGGGAGTGTCGGTACAACAGTATCCACATTGCCTTTGTCGATCGTGATCACTCCAGTGCACAGTGCTGAGTTCTGAGTACAAAGTTGAATAAGTTTGGCTGTCGAGATAGCTGAGACCTTCCAATCATCTTCGAAGATTCTGTGCTCCAGCACCGAGCCTTGGAGTCCTGAAAGCTGCATGAAGAGCTTTTCCCTGTCATGCTGAACTCCGAACTGAGCGCTCTGAACTGTTTCTATTCTTTTCACATCCGCATCCAGGTACACGCCCTTCCAGGTAAACCCGTGCGGCATGTCGAGCAGATAGGTCACGTCGATCACGCCGCCCAGGGTCACGACCGTGGGGATGGGCCGGGCAATTGTCAGATGCAGGAAGGACGCAAGCTCTTCCTCTGATTTATTCCAGCGGTCGATGTAGTGCTGCGCTGCCTCGTACAAAAGACGTTCAGCGTCCTTTGCCCCCTCACCCCCGCCCTCTCCCGCGAGGGGCGAGGGAGCGGCAACGGCCTTCTGTGCCGTGATCCCGATGACGGTGAGGTTTCCGACAATGAGCGTGTTCGTCGTCTTCTCTGAACTGCTGGACTGAGAACCGTGCACAGGCCCAATGAGCTCTACTGTGAACTGGTAGTCAGACCCCATTGGCAGGCCGTCCTTGCCGACTGCCATCCGCTGACCGCCGACTTTCAGCACCGGACGGAGCCGCACGAGATAGGCAGGCGTGTTGTCCAGGCCGCCCCAGGCGTTGATCGTCTCCTGGTCCGCGACTGATTCAGGCTCATAGCTTATGGTCACATGCTTATTGCTCATTTTGAAGACATCGAGTTCAATGTTCAAGAGTTCTGAGTGCTGAGCGGTCTTTGCGGTGAACCGCACTTTGTGTCTCAATTCTTCTGGAATGGACGTATATTCGTTCGTGATGCTGATCTCCTTGAACTGGAGACCGGCGGGCAGGATGTTCATGATTTCGGGGATGAGGGTCCTGCTGCGCAGAAAATCCGCGTAGCGCAGTTCTGAGTTGAGTGTTCGCAGTTCGGAGTCTATTGAAGACCGAAGGTATTCCAGCGGCGTCTGGTTCAGCTCGAACGGCGTGCTGCCGGTCCCGGATGATGCGATGCCGAGATATTGGTCTCGCATCTGTGACAATTGACCGCTGAGCGCTGACAGCGCAAAGACGTCCTTCGGCTGGTTCTGCCGATACCCCTTCACCTTGAGGCTCGTGTCCAGGCCCAGCCAGGTCTTGCCGCGGTCATCGATGATGGCGCCGCGGTAGTTGGCATAGGGGATCTGGCTCTCGACCCAGACATGCTCGATCTGGAAGTTGGCGATGCCGCCGCCTGCGATGACGGGCTTGTACGGAATGCCTGCCTTCTGGAGAAAGCGCGCGATGTTCGCGGGATCGTCGATGCCGAAGAGGTTTTTGATCCTGTCGATGGGCTTCTCATTTCCGCTTGTGATGAACTCCACGCTCCCCCGGACATACCGGGTCGGGAATCCCGAGGCCCTGAGCAGGGCGGCAAACAGTGTTGCCTGGTCGCAGTCGTTCCCGCTTTTCTGGTGAAGGGTTTCCTCGGCCCCTTTCATGCAGCCCCAGTACCACTCGGTATGTATGCTATTTTTGACGTATTCGTAGATCGAGACGGGGCTCCAGCTTAAGCTCTGGGCAAGGGAGGCGATCTCTTTCGTGATCGGCGCTTCGGGAGTGTCTTTGGTGTCGTCGGTGCCAACGGTCTTGTTCCCGTCCTGGTAGGCAGGCGTGATGACTGGGGCGGTGGACGGTTCCGCGGAAGGATAGTTCAGGTGTTTGTACGGAAGGCTGCCGATGAGGGGGCGTTTCTTCCTGGGAAGGATCTTCTCTAGAAGCGATTGCAGATTGCGGATTGCGGATTGCGGAATGGGACCGGTGGCAGGCAGGCTGTCTATGAGGGACAGATATTCGGTCAGGGCCGCCTTATATCCTTCCGCCATGGCCTGCTGCCGTTCAAGAGTTTTGGAACCGAGGGGCTTTACCTTCTCCTCTCTCAGCTTGAACCGTTCTTCCATCAGCAGGTGGGTGACGCGGATATTCTCGGCAAGGGTGCGGATCCGGGCGATCTCGGGGGAGGCATCGAGCCCAGCCTCAAGCTTTCTCGCGGCCAGCGAAACCTGCTTTCCGCTCTGTTCGAGCGAAGTCTGAAGGTCCTTCTCCAGGTCCGCCACATCGGCCCGGGCTGCCTGAGAAGCGATCAATAAGCATGCTGCCGCGGCCATGCACAGCAGAAATTTACGCACACCTCTCACGCTAAGACGGGTCCTCCCCACAGAAACCTCCCCGGATCAGTGAAACATGCCGATCCGTCCCTGACCACGGGCGAAATACTCGCGCTGGTCGAACGGAACAAAGAATTGATTGAGATAAAGAATGTTCGGTGATCACCGGACCTGCCGGCAACGAACAAATACCGACAGTTTCACAATGTGCGGAAAATTATGTAAGGCTGGTACTGCTATTAAAGTGCAAGCATTTAACCAGATTACCGGTGTAGTGTCAACTTCAAGCTCTGATTTGATATGGGTATTTTAAGGGTATGCATTATGTTGCAGAACGATCTGTGTGCTCGTTCGGTCTGATGACGATTTTTTCTGTGATTAAGGATAATTTCTGTGCGGCACCTTAGCATGAATGCAATTTATCGTCTACTACCCGTTCGGGTAGGTATCGTTTCACGATGTTGAGCAGGATGGCCGGCAGCAGCGATGCATCTGCGAGACCCCTTGAACTCATTCTCCCGCCCTATGCCCCTTCGGTGTTGCCAAAGGAGCAACGACCATGCTGAGCGATAGATAGCTTCTGCAACAATAACAAGATCACCGCAGGGATGGTCCTTCCCGGACGATAAACAGCCCGCATACGAGCTCTTCAATTTCTTGAGTATTTACCCGGTTGCTGAAAAATACCTGTTCTGTCATTGCGGGGAGCGCTTCTTGCGACGCGGCAATCTCGAACTTATTGATTTCTTTAACTTGCAAATCCCTGTAGCTTGCTACAGGGTCACCTCACAGGTTCCTCTCCCTTGATGGGAGAGGTTAGGTGAGGGTGACATGGGAAATGTCGGACGCATCACCCTCCCCTTGATCCCCTCCCATCGTAGGGAGGGGAAGAATTAATAACTAGATACCCCGTCAGCTTGCTGCGGGGTGGTTCATCTGCGCGATTGCTTCGCTTCGCTCGCAAAGACGGCTGAAATAATTTTTCAAGAGCATCTTAAATGCTTACTGCGGTAATGTTGTGATTAGACCAGTCGTTGTGAAAGGTCAATTTTTGCAGCACGAAATTATCAGGCCGGTCAAACAGAACGTCGGGGTATTTTCAGAGGATGACACGCGAAATTCGAGGCCGTTGCGGCGGGGCGTTCGACTGAGGCTCTCATATGATCATTGTCGAACCTGTCGAAGGATACTATGATCAGGAAGGACCATTGGCTGTCGTGGTACCGTAGAACTATCAAATACTGTAACGAACTGCCGGAAAATCAGTCCCCGTTCGGCGTGTGCCAGTAGGAGGAATCTCCCTTATTGACATGACAATTAACGGCGCAGTTCATGGGAAATGACGTCGAACCAGCGGCCCCATTGGGGTCGAGCGAGGTGTAACTTTCCCCGGGAAACGGCGGTGTTATCGCATTTGACGTCAATCCAAGCTCCGAATAGATGCTTCGGATGGTCGCGGCAACGGTCCCATGGACGTTGTGACAGGCGGTACAGGTGATCCTGCCGATGCGTGCCGGGTCGCCTCGATATTTCCACTGCAGCATATTCACCGTGGGGTCACCGATGGAGTCTTCCTGGAAACCGAGGAGGTGATAGTTGTGCAAGGCGAGGAAGGGAAAAGGACTGAATACGAAATCGTTATAATACTGGTCAAGTCCGCCCCAGCTCGCGGGATAGTTCGCCGGGTTGCCGATATACCTGTCCCGGAACAGGGACTGCATACCGAGCGTGTAGTAGGGCGTTGGAGCTTTCTTCAGATCGTACACGCCTCCCGACCGGTACCCCAGAACGATCTCCTTGGTCACCGCCGGGTAGCTCGCATGGCAGTCGAAGCATAGTTTATAGTTGTTCGCATAATCCGACGACGCCAGCGGGTTGAGGCTGTACACGCCGGCGGAGACCAGCGGGATCTGGAAGTTCATGGTGTTGGTCAGGATACCCGTGTTGACCGATCCGTGGGCGTTTATCGTCCCGTTCCTGCCGTGGCAGCCGGTGTTCGGCGAGCCGTTCCCCGCGCAGGTGAGTCCCCTGCTCTTGTGAGTGGAAGAACCTGACCAGGAAGAAGCAATAGAAGTACCGGCAAGGTAGGGCATGACACCGAGCGTCTGTCCGTCACCGAACGGGCTCATGGGGCTGCCGCTGGCGAGAGCCCCATTCGAGTCATGACAGGACAGGCAGAACTGTTCCAGGGTCGCCGGATTCGCTGGATCGTAATCGATCCGGGTCCCGGTGTCGGCATGACTGAGACGAACGGTTCCGCCCATGTGCAGAGACTGATCATGGCATACCGTGCACTGCGCAGAGGCCGGATCGCCGCCGATGACATGGTGTGACGTGACCGAAGGATTTGTCGCAAAGTCCCCTGCCGTGCCGGTGATCTGGCGGCGGATGGTCCCCAGTGGTGCGTTGTGGCAGTTCGAACAGACCGTATCCAGCGTTACTGTTGCTGCGCTGTACCAGTCCGGATTTACCGGTCGATGGCACGTGGTGGACGAGCACGTTCCCGACGGCGCAACATAGCTCCACGTACCTGTTTGATTCGAAGAATCGAAATAGACCGGGCTTGGGACGACCCCTTTTGAATTGACCACACCGTTGAAATGGGCAGTGTTGTTATCATAGTTGAAATGGCATTTTACGCAGGAGATGCCCCGCGATGTGACATGGGCTATATGCTTGCCCGCGGTGCCTGTGCCGTTCGTCGACAACGGATCGGGACCCACGGTACCTCCCGGCAGGTGGCACACGGTCGTGCAGCTTGTCACATTGCCGCCTCCCTGGCCTCCTCCATGGGATGAGATGGAATCCGGGCCGGGATCGGCATTGCAGCCGGCGAACGCCGCGATCGCGGTAATGAAGACTATGGTCGATGTGATTTTCTTCATCAATTCCTCATCTGATGCTACGGATGGCACACGGCACAGTTCGTCTGCGGGCCGATCGGCGGATGCGCTGACGGGCGCGATGTGTGCGGCGCTATCTTATGGCACACCCCGCAGCTGTCTGCCGGCTTGATGCCCGACGCGAAATGGCACCAGGTGCAATGCCGTGTCCTCCACGCCCCCGTATGGCTGCGCGGGGCGGTCTCATTGTGACAGCGGATGCAGTAGTCCTGCCGGTGGCAGGCAAGACAGCGCTCACGGTTCACGCCGGCGGTCAGCCCATGGCCGCGGGTACGCCAGAAATTATTATGGTCCCGCGGCATGCGCGTCGTATGACAGGCGATGCAGTCGCTCTTGTTGTGGCAGGTTAGGCACGTGCTTCCCGCCTGGCCTGCTTCGTTGATGTTCAACTGTGCGTTGATGCCGTGGTGCTGCTCCCAGTTCCCCTTGTGTGAATCCGGCCTGGGGAAAGGTACTTTATCGGCGCTCCCGGCCGCGACAGCGGTCAATATGATAGCGGCGGACATGCACAGGAAGAATACCCGCCGACTCTGTTGTAAGCGTCCTTTAGAAATCATAACGGATACCCGCCTTGAAGGTCTGGAACTGCTCGATCGAATCCTCATATTCATAACCCAGGCTCACCGCCACCTGTTTCACAACAGGGACCTTCATATTCACGTAGTAGGTCCGCACGTTCGTGCGTTCTCCAAACTGAAGATAATAATCGTATTTGTACAGGCTGTAAAAGGTGCCCGTATTGATCTTCATCACGTTCCCCTTCTTCCCGTATGCGTATCCGATATCAGCTCCTCCCGACGCAAAGCTCCGGCCCGGCGATCTCCACTGGTCGCCGCTGAGCGTCAAGGACAGGTTCGGGATCAGCAGATCGGACACTTCGAACCCTGCGGCGGACCGGCTGTATTCTCTATTAAAGGCGCCGTGCTGCTCGCTGCCGATCAGGTCCCGTTTGAAATACGCCAGATCGAAGGCGTAGCGTTTTCCGATGAACTGTCGCAGCTTGACCTCGTAGCTCTGGTACGGGTCGGACGTGCCGACGACGTCGACGAAGGGTGACAGCGCGTTGGACTGCTCGGCCTGGATATTGAACTGACGGAGGTAACTGGCTCCGATCTCCGTGCCGGCCGCCGGGAACGAGCCGAGCAGGCGAAGGTTCAGGTCACGGGCCTCGTCATTCACATATCGGTATTTGACGATCCCCTTCAGGTACGGCGTAAAACGCTGCCAGATCCTCAGGGACAGGAGCTTGTCCTGCACGTCGGTCATCTCGAGATAGTTTCGCTTATCCCTGGAGGCGGCATAATCAAAGCTGATGCCGGTTGAGGTGGTCGGAAACAGGTCAAGGCCCGCTCCAGCCACGGTATCCCGGGTCTCGGAACGGTAGATCTCGAAGAAATTGACCGCCGCCCCTCCGTAAAGCGTCAGGTTCATGGACGACGCGGGCCGGATGTCCATTGCGATACCGTCAAACGTGACCTGCTCGTCACGGGTGCCGGGCTGCCGTCCCATCCTGAGCTGGGTCACGCGGGTGAAGAGATCGTTGATGTCGAGGTGCGCCTCGTAGAGATATCCGGTGGTATGGCGCGACCCGGTATCACCGATATCCTCGAGCGGATGATGGGTGTGGAGGTCGCGGTTCCCGTCAAGGTCCTTCCGGATGCTTCCCATGAAGTGGAACTCATACCGGTCCGACCTTGGGGTGGTCGCGTCGATCCTGAGGTCCCCAAGAACATCCTGGTCGCGCGCAATTGTTCCCGTGGAGGATGTTTCCGCGGTGCGGAACACGTAACGCGTGTTGACATAGCCGGAAAGAGCGATTGACGGAACGTCCCCTGCTGACGATGGTTTGTTGGAGGTTTTTTTTACGGGATCCTGATCAATGGCAGCAGCGACGGTTGTACCGGCGGACAGGAGAAAGGACATGATGGCCGCTGCCGTCATGACAGCGTGGACACAATCCATGCGACCTCGTCGTTGTTTCGCAGCTACAGACGGCATCCCCTTCCTCCGTGGCGCTCATAATAGACTTGAGCGGAGAAAATGTCAATAAATATCCCAATTTTTTTGGTTACGTTTTTTGTCTTTCTTGTTGATTTCTTTTTTTCAGTTAGCTAGAATGACCCATGTTTTTCCGGTCAGCATTCACTATCGCGTTCCTTGTCGTCCTTTCGTTCGTGCCTGCCGCAGTTTCCAATGCTGCGGAAAAGACATGCATCGATTGCCACAAAAAGGTCTTTGCGAAACGCGTTGTGCATGCTCCATTGAACCAGTATGTCCGCAAGGAACAGGGATGCGAATTATGCCACACTGCCTCTCACGCGAAGAAAAAAGGAGAACTTTCACTTGCCGCACCGGTGCCGGAACTCTGTTTTATGTGCCACGATAAGGCGAATTTCACGAAGAAGAACATCCATCCGCCCGTGGCCGGAGGCGATTGTCTCAGCTGCCATAACCCGCATTCAACCGATGCTCCCCGGCTCCTGACGCAACAGGTCCCCGTTGTCTGCCGGACCTGTCATCCCGACAAGACCAACGGCAAGCACATCCTCGGCGGCTATGGCTTCGGAGACAATCATCCCATCATGGGATATCTTGACCCCTCCCGCAAGGGACAGGAACTGGGGTGCTCCAGTTGCCACGATCCTCATTCCTCCGGGAAAAAGGCCTTGCTGGTCAATGACGAACAGAACAGCCCTGAAAATATCTGTCTTCTGTGCCATACCAGGATCACGGTCCGTCCCTGACCCCGTAGCCCTTTCTTCCTTCTCATCATGATGTACCATCAATTCACAATTACGATCTCGGAACACTATCGGGAGGCCCTCGGGGAACGGCTGATCAGGCTCGGTTCACTCGGCGTGGAAGAACACGGTGATGCTGTTATCGCCTATTTTCCTGGAACGGCGGATCAGGGACTGCTTAGTAAGGAATTGGATATTCTGCGGACTCTATTTAAAAATCTTGTCGATCCCGTCTCAATGACCGTCAAGCACACGTTCCTGCCGCAAACTGACTGGAACGAATCATGGAAGAAGAGCTTCAAACCGGTCGATGCAGGACAGCGGTTCGTGATCCTGCCGCCCTGGGAGCGCCCCTCCGGAGAGCGCATCCCCCTGATCATCGATCCCGGCATGGCCTTCGGCACCGGACACCACGAAACGACGAGGTCCTGCCTGGTCCTGATGGAACGATATGCCGGTACGGTCAAGTCGGAACGGTTCCTCGACCTCGGAACGGGGACCGGGCTTCTGGCGATAGCAGCCCTCGCCCTGGGATTTCGATCGGTCGTCGGCGTTGACACCGATCCGCTGGCGATCGAGGCATCTCACAGAAATATCGCGTTAAATAAGTCGGAAAGGATCGGACTATTCGAAGGCGGGATAGATCAGTGTGAAGGAATCTTCGATATGATCGCAGCGAACCTCATATCGGGAACGCTCATCCAGCTCGCCGGCGAGATCGCTTCGCGCCTCGTACCGGCGGGGATCGTCATTATGTCGGGCATTCTCAAGGGGCAGGACGATGAAGTGGTTGAGGCAGCGGAAAAGAGCGGGTTGAAATGTATTGAACGGCTGAATGATGGGAAGTGGGTGTCGCTTGCCTGCAGGCGTTAGGAGCTTAGGCCTATAACAGCTACAAATTTAAGCAAAAAAGGCAAGAATTATGTTCTCGCAAAGGCGCTAAGCTCGCAAAGAAAGCCAAACAATTTGGTCTTACAACCAGGATTTAAAGATTTCCTTTGCGTCCTTTGCGGCTTTGCGAGAGACGCCTTTTGGTTCCGACTTGCCACGCTTTAGGGGCATCCGCCTCTAACGGGGCCTGTCCGGATCAGGCCTCGCGGGAAAGATTACCTTCCGCCATCCGGAACACGCGGTCGGTCCGTCGGGCAAGATGGTCGTTATGCGTTACGATAATGAAGGTGATCCCTTTCTCCCGGTTCAGGTTCTTCAGAAGTTCGTGGACCGCCTCGCCGGTATGGGAATCCAGGTTGCCGGTCGGCTCGTCGGCGAGGACCACATCGGGTCCCAGCACCAGGGCGCGGGCGACCGCGACGCGCTGCTGTTCTCCCCCGGAAAGCTCGCCGGGCCGGTGATGGATGCGGGCACCGAGGCCGACCTCGCCAAGCAGTGCTGCTGCCATGCTCCCGGCCTGCTTACGGTCCATATTACGGATCAGGGCCGGCATCATAACGTTCTCCAGAGCGGTAAATTCCGGCAGCAGATGATGGAACTGGAACACGAATCCCACGCGCTCGTTCCGGAACCGCGCGATGCTGTCTGCGTTCTGTGAGTAGACATCGAGATCGCCATACCGTACGGTCCCGGATGTCGGTCTTTCCAGACCGCCGACGATGTGCAGGAACGTGCTCTTCCCCACGCCGGAAGCACCGACGATCGCCAGCATTTCCCCTTTGTCCACCTGCAGGTCAATGCCGGAGAGGATATGGAGCGTCTCGTCGCCGCTCCGAAAGTTCTTCCGGAGCTGCTGTATGTCGATCAGGGTCGTAGCTATTTCTTTTCTCCCGGCTTCACGGTTTCGATTCCTTTTTCGACGGTCTTCTCGATCGTCTTTTTTGTTTCTTCCCCTGTCTTTTCCATCTTCTCCTTCATCTGCTCCGCCTGCTTGCCCGCGCCCTCAAGCTTCTTGCCGGCCGATTTCAGCACGTCGCCGCCGCCCAACAGGATGAACACAACGATGACCAGCACCAGCAGTATAAACGTAAAGATGAACGTCTTGATTTTACCACTCTTCTGTGCCATGGAAGCCTCCTCGAATTATAAAGAGTCAATATAGATGATCATTCGCATTTACCGTAGGGGCAACCCTATGTGGTTGCCCTGGCGTCAATGGTAACAAGGGCGGCCACGCAGGACCGCCCCTACAACAACGTGAAATTTCTACTCATACCGCAGCACTTCCACGGGATCCTGGCGAGCCGCCTGCCAGGCAGGGTATATCGTCGCGAGAAAGCTGATGCCGAGGGCCATAAGCGAGATGAACAGGATATCATAGCCGGTGATGGAAAGCGGCAGATGGCTTACCTGGTAAACGTCCTTCGGCAGCGTAATGATCCCGCTCTGCGCTATGACGACCACGGCGCTATAACCGATGACCGATCCCAGGACCGTCCCTACGACACCGATGATCAGGCCGCTGAACATGAATATTTTCATTACGCTCCGCTCCGGTGATCCCATTGATTTCAAGATAGCGATCTCACGGCTCTTTTCCATGACGATCATGGTGAGGGTGCCGATGATATTGAAGGATGCGACGATGATAATGACCACAAGGATAAGGGACATCCCTATCTTCTCCAGCTTCAGGGCTGAGAAGAAGTTCTTGTTCATTTCGATCCAATTTCGCGTGTAGTAGGGAAAACCGATGGACGACTGTATTGACTCAGCTATGGCGGCAGCGCGGTAGATATCGTCGACCCTGACCTGGATGCCGCTTATCCGGTCGGGCATATTGAAGAATCTCTGCGCTTCGGGTATGGAGATGTACACGAAGGTAGTATTGTAGTCGTACATCCCGGCATCAAAGATCCCGACAAGGATGAACTTGCGCATTTTCGGCACCATGCCCATGGCGCTCTCTTCGCCGATGGGATTTACCATCATGATCGTGTCGCCGATGGAGGCATCGAATTTCCTGGCAAGGTCTTCGCCGATAACGATCCCCGGGCGGTCCTTGTCCGAACGGTCAAGGTCGAGAAGCGACCCCTTGCGGATGTTCTTTTCCAGGTCGGTAACGGTACCTTCGGTGCGGGGATCGATGCCGCGAACGACCACACCCTGCACACGCTCATGCGCCGTCAGCATGACCTGGCTGATGATGAACGGCGTGGTCGCTGTCACATGGGGCACACGGCCGACCTTGTCAATGAGGGACCTCTGGTCAGAGACCCCCTTGCCGGCGTACTCCATGACCACGACATGGGAGATCGCAGAGAGGATCTTGTCCCGAAAATAACCCTGAAAACCCGTCATGACCGAAAGGGTGATGATGGACGTGGCAACGCCGATCACCACGCCCGCGATGGAGATGAAGGTGTTCAGGGATACCGTCCGGTTCCGCCTCTTGCTTTTGAGGTACCGCAAGCTTATGAAGAGCTCGAAGGGTAGTTTCATGGGTATAAGCAGACAACAGAACACAGACATCAGACTAAAACAATCTTAAGCATCAGTCTGGCGTCTGAACGTCTGTCATCTGGTCTCTGGAGTTAATTCTCCTTTTTCATCTGCGGGAACAGGATGACGTCCCGTATGGACGCAGAACCGGTGAGGAGCATAACGAGACGGTCAATGCCGATTCCCTCCCCCGCGGCAGGCGGCATGCCGTATTCAAGGGCGCGGATAAAGTCATCATCCATCTGATGAGCCTCTTCGTCTCCGGCCTCGCGTTCAGTAACCTGTTTCAAGAACCGTTCCTTCTGATCAACAGGATCATTCAATTCGGAGAAGGCATTAGCCATTTCCCGTCCCACGACGAACAGCTCGAACCGCTCGACGAAATTCGGATCGTTCTCCGTCTTCTTGGAGAGTGGTGATATATCCGTTGGATAATCGGTGATAAAGGTAGGCTGGATGAGGTTGGGCTCCACCAGCGCTTCGAATATCTCATTCAACAGTTTCCCCAGCGGCTCTCCGCCCTTCAGCTTGGCACCGAGCTTGAGCGCATACGCCTTAGCCTTGTCATTGCTTGTTAACACGTCGTCAGGCACGCCGGCCTCTCTCAGGGAATCCAGGTAGGTCAGGCGCTTCCATGGCGGGGCAAGTTCGATGGTATGTCCGCCGTATTCCACCTTCGTAGTGCCAAGGACCTCCTGCGCGACCGAACTGATCATCTGTTCGGTCATGTCGATCAGGCCCCGGTAGTCGGAGTAGGCCATGTAGAACTCGAGCATGGTGAACTCCGGGTTATGACGGGTAGATATCCCTTCATTACGGAAATTCCGGTTGATCTCGTAGACCCGCTCGAACCCGCCGACGAGGAGCCGTTTTAAGTAGAGCTCGGGCGCTATGCGCAGATAGAGGTCCATGTCCAATGCATTGTGGTGGGTCTTGAACGGCCGTGCCGTGGCGCCGCCGGGTATGGTCTGCATCATGGGGGTCTCGACCTCAAGGAAATTCCTGGCATTGAGGAAGGAACGAAGCGCCTGGATGATCCGGGTCCTGGTAATGAATACATTTTTCACTTCGGGATTGACAATGAGATCGACATACCGCTGACGGTATCGGATCTCCACGTCGGTCAGTCCATGCCATTTCTCGGGAAGAGGACGGAGGGATTTAGCGAGGAGTGTAAATGATTCCACATCGACCGTGAGCTCATCGGTCCTGGTCCTGAACAGGAAACCCTTAATGCCGATGAAATCACCGATATCAAGCTTCTTGAACAGGCTGAAGTTCTCTTCACCGAGCGTGTTCTTCTGAAAATAGAGCTGGAACCTTCCCGAACTGTCCTGAATATGAACGAAACATGCTTTTCCGAAGCTTCGGAGCGCGACGATCCTGCCGGCGAGGGACAGGGTCACCTTCCCAGACTCAAGCTCTTCCTTCGTCTTCGCGCCGTGAGCGGTGAGAACATCCTGTGCCGTTCCCGTTACGTCGTACCTGCCGGCGTAAGGCTGTATTCCCATCGCGCTGATCTCAGCGAGCTTCTTGAAGCGCTGCTGGATCAGATCGTTGTAATCTTCCATGAAGGTTCCTTTCGAACTACGCAATGCAGTGAACGCTGATTATACCCGTACAGGGTGGTCTGTCAAGGAGAAACACGTTACGACGTGAGCAAGGCTAGCACTTCAAGGTACTTCTTGCTCGTCTTGAGCACAACATCATCGGGAAGTTTCGGCGCCGGCGGTTTCTGGTCCCACGTGAGCGAAAGCAGATAGTCCCTGACGAACTGTTTATCGAAGCTTTTCTGCGAAACGCCTACAGTGTAGCCCTCCCGGGGCCAGAATCGGGACGAGTCAGGCGTCAGGACCTCATCGATCAGGATGACCTCGTTGTCGAATATACCGAACTCGAGCTTGGTGTCTGCGATGATGATCCCTTTGGGCTCAGCGAGTTCGCACCCGCGCCGGTAGATGGCGAGGGTGTATTCCCTGAGCTTTCTTGCCACGTCTGTGCCTACGAGGTCCTCAACGGTCTTGAAATCGATATTAACGTCGTGCTCGCCGATCTCCGCCTTGGTGGAAGGTGTGAAGATCGGCTCGGGCAGACGCGATGCTTCGGTCAGTCCGGAAGGGAGCTTGATCCCGGAAACCGCGCCGGTCGATCGATATTCCTTGAGCCCAGATCCTGACAGATAACCGCGAACGATGCACTCGACCGGCAGAGACTTTGCTTTGCGCACAAGCATGCTTCGGCCTTCGAGAATATCTGAGTGCTGCCGGCAGTTCTCGGGGAAATCTTTGACATCGGTTGATAAAAGATGGTTCCGGACGATATCTGAGGTCTTGGAGAACCAATATTTCGATATCTGGGTCAGGACCCTGCCCTTTTCGGGTATCGCATTCGGAAGCACCACATCGAATGCCGAGATGCGGTCCGTCGCGATGATCAGAAGGTTGTCGCCCAGGTCGTAGATGTCGCGGACCTTTCCGCGTTTCGGCGGATTCAGGCCGCTGAGGCTGGTCTCAAGTACGATCGATGTTTTCATTATTCCCTCTTTCCGGATGATCATCCGTGTATTTGAGTATCCTGATGCGGGCAATGCGGTTCTTCCTGAGCCGCAGGACGGTGAACATCAGGTTCTCGTAACGCACCTGATCTCCCTCTGCCGGAAGACGGCCGAAGAGGCCAAGAACAAAGCCGCCGACGGTCTCGAACTCATCTTCCGGAAGAGCAAGTTTCAACTTCTCGTTCAGATTGCCGATATCGGTCTTTCCCTCGACGATATACCGGTTTGCAGCGACCTCGTCGATCTCCCGGAGCTCTTTTTCCTGTTCGTCGCGGATGTCCCCGACGATCTCCTCTATAAGGTCCTCCAACGTTACCAGACCGTCGATCCCGCCGTATTCATCCCCAACCAGCGCCAGGTGGATGCGCCGTTCGCGCATTTCCTTCAGCAATACACTGGCCTTCTTGGTAGGCGGCACGACATAGGGTTTTCGAAGGATCGTTTCCATACGAACAGGCTCATTCTTCATATGCAGCGCGAGAATGTCCTTCAAATATACGATGCCGACGACATTGTCGATCGTACCCGAATAGATCGGCAGACGGGAGAATCCCCGCTCATTCATGGTCCGGAGAATGGCGTCAATGTCGTTCCGTATCTCGATCCCCACGATATCGGTGCGGGGGACCATGACCTCGCGCACGACCGTATCGGTGAACTTAAAAACGCTGTGGATGAGGTCTTCCTCAGATGTTTCAAAGACACCGCTCTTACGTCCTTCTCTGATCAGGTATTTTACCTCATCCTCGGAGATCAGCACCGGTTCATGCTCCGCGGGAATATTGAAGAACCGCAGGATAATGTTATTCGATACTGTCAGGACCTTGAGCACCGGTCGGAACATTTTCGATAACGAGTCGATCAGGGCGGCAGTAAAGAACGATATCTGTTCGGAATAGCGTATGGCGATCGATTTCGGCACCAACTCCCCGACGACCAGCGTGATATAGGTAATAATGCCGACGACCAGTCCCAGGGAGATGGGTTCCGCAGCTTTGCTGATGATGTCCAGGGGGACGTTCTGCAGAAGCGGTGTGATGCGCTCTACGGCGATGACACCGCCCAATGCGGAGGCGAATGTACCAACGAGGGTAACGCCGATCTGGACCGTTGCAAGGAATCGCTCGGGTTCCTCCTGGAGCATCTGGACCCGTCGCGCTGCAGGAAAACCGGTCTTTACCAGATGCCGGACCCTGCTCTTCCTGAGGGATATCAGTGCGATCTCCGATGCGGAGAAATAACCGTTGACCAGGATCAGAAGGAAGATAGAAAATATATCGATGAATAACATACGTTAGCCGGGATTTGGTACTTGTTTCTCAGAACCCGTATTCTTTCCATCTCTCGTCCACCATTTTCTGGACGGCAGGGTCCATTTTCACTTCATTTGGCCAGGGCCGGGAAAAACCTTCGCCTGGGCCCTTTCTCGTTGCGTCGACGCCCATCTTTCCTCCGAAGCCGATCTGCGGGCAGGAGTGGTCAAGGATGTCGAGCGGTCCGTCCGTGATGACCACGTCGCGCAGAGGATCGACATGGTTCATGACCTTCCAGGTGACCTCGGAATAATCATGGATATTGACATCCTCGTCGCAGACGATGACAAACTTGGAGAGCATGAGCATCCCGGTCCCCCAGATGGTGTGGATTGCTTTTTTCCCGTGGCCCGCGTAGCGCTTTTTGATCTTGACGATGACGTTGTTGTGAAAGACACCTTCGACAGGCATGTCCATGTCAAGGATATCGGGAGCGACCATCTGGAGCAGCGGCAGGAATATGCGCTCCGTTGCCTTGCCGAGATAGGCGTCCTCCTGGGGAGGCCGTCCCACCAGGGTGGCCGGGTAAAGGGCGTCCTTCCGGTGCGTGATGGCGGTAATGTGAAAGACCGGATACTGGTCGGCTTCGGAATAATAACCGGTATGATCGCCAAATGGTCCCTCCAACCGTCGTTCACCCGGGTCTACGAACCCTTCGAGGATGAATTCAGCCTCTGCCGGGACCCGTATATCGACGGTTTTGCACTGAACGACCTCCAGGGGCCGCTTCCGCAAAAAACCCGCGAACACATATTCGCCGATAGCCGGTGGCAGCGGCGCAGTGGACGCATAGATGATTGCCGGATCTCCACCGATGGCAACAGCAACCTCCATACGTTTTCCTGCGGCCTCATACTGCTGATAGTGACGTGCGCCGTCCTTGTGCTTGTGCCAATGCATGCCCGTGGTCTGGCGGTCGTAAACCTGCATGCGGTACATGCCAACATTCGTTATCTTTGTGGATGGGTCCACGGTGCAGACCATGGGAAGCGTGATGAACCTGCCGCCGTCATCAGGCCAGCACTGGAGCACGGGGATCGTGGCGAGGTCCACCTGCTCACCCGTCAGAACGACGTCCTGACAGGGGGCTTTTTTCACGGTTTTCGGAAAATAGTTTGAGAGTTCCGCAAGTTTCGGAAGCATCTGGAGCTTATCCATGATGCCGGCGCCGGGCCCGGGAAAGAGGTTCGCAGGGTCAACGATCTCCCTGATCCTCTGTCCGATAGCATCAAGGTTCGCGACCTCAAGGGCGAGGCACATGCGTCGCATCGTACCAAAGGCATTCGTAAGGACGGGAAACCGGCTGTTCCGCACGCGTTCGAACAAAAGCGCCTTGTTCGCGGTCCCTTTCTCCTTTGAAACCCGGTCAGTGATCTCCGCGATCTCAAGTACGGCATCTACCTCGGATTTGATCCGGACGAGTTCGCCGTTCTGTTCCAGGACCGCAATAAAATCTCTGATATTTTCGTATGGCATAGGATGTGGATTTTATCGGAATTACCGGTTATTTGCAATAATAAACTCAGGAGTTATCGCAACTTAGGAACTAAAGCGGAATCAAATGCCACTCAAAATGGCAAGATATTTTAGCCACTAAGACACCAAGACACGAAGAAGACAAATACAATTACCGGTAAAACAAAAAGAAAGCGCCACTTAAGACTTTCTTTGTGCTCTCGCTTAGAAGCGCCTACTTTTGGTCGTGACCCAGCGTGGCCCTCTTTTTGGCCATCGTGGCAAAGTTGGTTCCGGCTTGTCAGGGTCAGGAACTTTATTCATATTTCTGGAGGCGGTGCCTGAATGAGCGAAAGGAGAGGCCCAGGAGCCTGGCGGCCTCGGTCTTTACACCGCCGGTCCTATCCAAGGCCTTGAACAACATTGTTTTTTCCGCGTTTTGCAGCAAATGATCGAGGTTTATTCCTGACTCCGGAATATCCAGAGGTATCAGCTCAAGGCACGACTGGGTCTTTGATATGCTGTCCGGGATATTCTCGATCCTGATCGTGTCACCGGAGGCGAGAATGCTCAGTCGTTCAATGGCATTCTCAAGTTCTCGCACATTACCCGGCCAGTTATAGTTTAACAGCCTGTTCATTGCCTCCGGTGAAATTATCTTCGGTTCTTTTCCGGAAGCAAAATTCTTCAGGAAATATTTTATCAATAGAGGGATATCGTCCCTTCTTTCCCGAAGTGGTGGTAAATGAATGGGAATGACATTGAGACGGTAATAGAGGTCCTCTCGGAACGATCCTTTGGAAACTTCCTGCTGAAGGTCGCTATTGCTTGCCGCAAGCACCCGAACATCCACTCTGATATCGGCAGTTCCCCCAACGCGTTTGAACTCACGTTCCTGAAGGACCCTCAATAGCTTGATCTGAAGCGCGGGAGTCGTGGCGCTGATCTCATCCAGAAAGATCGTTCCGCCGTTCGCAGCCTCGAACAGACCCTGTTTGTTCGAGACCGCCCCGGTAAATGCGCCCTTCATGTATCCAAATAGCTCGCTCTCCAGAAGCGTTTCAGGAAGAGCGCCGCAATTGACCGTCACGAAGGGGCTGTTTTTCCGGGCGCTGTGGGTATGGAGCGCCCGTGCGACCAGTTCCTTGCCGGTCCCGCTTTCGCCGGTGATGAGGACCGTGCTCTTGGTGTCGGCGACCTGACGGATGAGCGAAAAGATACGCTGCATGGGTTCGCTCTTGCCGATAAAATACTCAAATCCCGCCCTCGACTCGATCTCCCGCTTGAGGAGGATGTTCTCCTTTCGAAGATGGCGTTTTTCAAGGGCATTGTGGATGACCAGCTTGATCTCATCGTTGTTGAAGGGCTTACCGATATAATCATAGGCGCCAAGATTTCTTGCTCGTTCCGCGCCCTCGGTCGTGCCGAATGCCGTTATGACGATAACGATCGTGTCAGGCGACACGTCCTTCACCGACTTGAGGAGCGCCATGCCGTCTAATTGCGGCATCTTCAGATCAGTGATCACCAGATCGAATATCTCGCGTTGAACGGCCTTGAGGGCAGTCGCGCCGTTCTCGGCGGTCACAACTTCATACCCTTCCTTCCGGAGCAAGATGGAAAGAAGTTCCCGCATGCTTTGCTCGTCATCAACTATAAGGATCCTGTTCATAGGTATGTCTGTCCTGATAGGGAGGATTTAGCAGGCATGCTGCCTGCTTCCTGCGGGAAGTTCGATGTACGGCAAGTTGATGATAACGGCCGTCCCCTTTCCAACTTCGCTCTTCACGTCTATGGTCCCGTTGTGGTCTTCAATGATCCGGTAGGTGATCGCGAGTCCGAGGCCGGTCCCGGCAGGCTTGGTCGTAAAGAACGGATCGAAGATGTGCTCAAGATGTTCGCTCTCGATCCCCCTGCCGGAATCAATGATCCGAATAGCCACCTCATCTCCATCGATACCGGCCCCGGTCGCAGCCAAGATCGTGATCGACCCACCATCGGGTATCGCCTGGGCGGCATTAATGAGAAGGTTCCAAAACACCTGTCGAAGACGCTGGGCGTCACCGGTGATGGCTATTGCGGAAGGAATATCGCAGTTGATGACAATGTCCTGTCTAAATTCCCGGCTGTTCCGGAAAAGGGTCAAGGTTTCTTCCAGGATAGATGTCAGCGATATTGGCTCCATCTGGTTCGCTCTCGGCCTGGCATAGTCAAGGAATTCAGTGATAATGCTGTTCAGCCGGTCCGTTTCACGGAGAACGATGTCCATGAGATGTTTATGATCACCCTGTAGTTCAAGCTCCCCCTGAAGCATCTGGATCGATCCGCTGAGCGATGCGAGAGGATTCCGGATCTCATGGGCAATGCCGGCCGCCAGGCTTCCCACGGTTGCAAGGCGCTCCTGCCGGCGTATCTGCTCTTCCATTTCAATGAGACGGGTTATGTCCTGAAAGGTCAGGATAATACCGCGAACGGCATCTGCGTCGTCCTTCAGAAGGGACGCGGTAAAGCCCAGGATCGCCTTGCTTCCGTCACGCTTGGCAATGTCTCCTTCGAAGCGTACCGGACGGGCCTTCAGGTCGTCGGTATGGCCAAAAAGACCCTTGATGCTGTCACCGAACACGGTTTTCCAGTTCGTGCGGATCTCATCAAAACGGTATCCCGTGATCTGTTCGGCCGCATTGTTCCATGAGGTTATTTCTCCGTTCATGTTCATGGTAACAATGCCGCTGCCAACGCTTCGGAGGATATGGTCCTGAATGACCTGGAGGTCATCAAAATCCATGCTCTTTTCACGCAGTTCCTGACGGGTCTTGCGGAGACGTTCGGAAAGATAGCTGCTCAGAAGAGCTACGGTGTAGAACGAGAGAATATTGACGAACAGCAGGTACAGGACCTGGATCGGAGTATAGTTCTGGCTTCTCGTGAAACCCAGCACACTGTAATATTGCATATCCAGTAATCCGCCATAAAGGATACTGGCCAGCGATGCTGAAAGATATCCACCGCGACGGTACAGGATGATACTGGCGGAAATAATGGTGACGTGATAAAGAAGGGCGAATCCGCTGTCGATGCCGCCGGTCATGGATACCAGCCAGGAGATCAGCAGAATGTCGCCGGCGGTCTGTATATAGGCAAGGAACGGGAGGTTGTCAACGACCCTGAGCAGATACCAATAGATCCCGGTCAGGCTAAGGACCGCGATCGCAAAGTAGAATGGTGTACCCGATGGGAACTGAAAGATATGATAGTGGTGCTGAAAAAAAGCAAGACTACTGAGCAGGAAGGCTGCGAGCAGTAGTCTGCTCAGTATCAACCATTTTATCTTGGAATAGTATTCGTTTCTTGACGATTCCTGGTCCACAATATCGATTTATTTTGCAAGCGATCCCATCTGGAATATTGGCATATACATGGCGATGATGACAAAACCCACGGTCACTCCCAGGAAAACCATCATCATCGGTTCGAGCATGGAGGTGAGGGCGGCAACTGCGGCGTCAACCTCTTCATCATAGAAATCGGCGATCTTGTTCAGCATGTTGTCCAGCGCTCCGGTTGCCTCGCCAACGGATATCATCTGGTTGACCATAGGAGGGAATACCTTGGCCTTGCTGAGCGGTTCTGCGAGGGTCTTACCTTCACTGACGCTCTGTCGCGTTTGAAGGATGGCATCCTCCATGACCTTGTTCCCCGCCGTCTTTGCGACGATAAGAAGACCTTCCAGGATCGGAACGCCGCTGGTCATGAGCGTGCCCAAAGTGCGGGAGAACTTCGCAACGGAGACCCGCGTTATCAGCAGACCGGCGACCGGCAATTTGAGCGCGATACCATCGGTGATCCTGAGGCCGTTCTCGGTCTTTCTCCAGTTCTTCAGTCCGACGATGAATCCTACGAAGGCCAAAAGGAGGCTGAGGCCGCCCCATCCGGACAGGAATTTGCTGAACCAGATCACGATCCGGGTGGGAAGTGGCAGCGTGCCGCCCATCTCTTCGAACATATTGGAAAGCATGGGGACGACGAAGATCATAAGAATTGCCACGACGGCCACGGCCACGAACATGATCACGGCGGGATAGATCATTGCTGATTTGATCTGCCGCTTGATCTTGGCGAATTTTTCCATGTAGGCAGCAAGCCGTCCCAGGATCGTATCAAGGATACCGCCCGCCTCACCGGCGGCCACCATGTTCACATACAGATTATCGAATACCTTGGGATGCTTTTTCAGGGCATCAGCGAAGGTAGCCCCGCCTTCGACATCGGAACGGACCTGGATCACGACCTTCGCCAGTGCCGGTGACTCCTTTTGAGTTCCGAGGATCTCCAGGCACTGTACGAGAGGAAGGCCAGCGTCGATCATCGTTGCGAGCTGACGGGTAAAGATGACAATGTCCTTATCGGTTACCTTCGGATCGCCAAACGAGAGCTTTATCTCCCTGGATTTGGCGGACACATTGACCGGGGTGATGTTCTGCTTGCGCAGAAGGGCCATTACCTCATCTTTGTTGTTGGCAGCGATCTCCCCTTTTTGAATGTTCCCCTGACGGTTTTTTCCTTCCCAGAGAAATACGGTTGTTGCCATTGTTCACCTCATCGTTCTGCGTTGATTAAAATAATTGATCAGGGTGCCGCGAAGACCGACGATACACGTTACCGATAATCTTTTTGAGCTGTCTGCGATGCTGCAAGGCCCGATCGGCCCAGCATCTGGATAAGCTCTTCCACATTGGACGATCTGCCAACACAATCATCATAGGAAATGCTCTTTCTGACATAGAGATCATACAGAGATTGGTTGAGGGTCTGCATGCCAAACTTCGCCTGGCCTGTCTGCATGATGGAGTAGATCTGATGGATCTTGTCCTCACGGATCAGGTTTCGGATCGCCGGGTTGGGTATCATGACCTCCATCGCCAGCAGGCGACCGCCGCCGATCTTCGGAATGAGCTGCTGGGAAACGACCCCTTCCAGTACGAACGACAGCTGTGCACGGACCTGGGACTGCTGATGGGGGGGGAACACATCAATGATACGGTTCATGGTCTGCGCGGCGGAGTTCGTATGGAGCGTCGCGAAGGTAAGGTGGCCGGTCTCCGCGATGGTCAGGGCCGCCTCAATGGTCTCCAGATCGCGCATTTCTCCGATGAGAACAACATCAGGATCCTGCCGGAGGATATATTTCAGCGCGTCCTTAAAGGATTTGGTGTCGGCGTTCACTTCGCGCTGGTTGACGAGGCACTTCTTATGCGGATGGAGATACTCGATGGGGTCCTCGATGGTGATCAGGTGTTCCTGACGCTCCGAGTTTATCTTGTCTATCATCGATGCGAGTGTCGTCGATTTTCCGCTGCCGGTAGGACCCGTGACCAGGATCAGACCGCGTGGTTTTTTGCAGAGGTCCGACACGATCTCCGGAAGGCCCAATTCCTGGAAGGACCGTATCTTGAACGGAATGGTCCGAATAGCGGCAGCCACGGCGCCGCGCTGCACAAAGATATTTGCCCTGAACCGTGAAAGGTTCTTGACGCCAAAGGAGAGGTCAAGTTCATTGTTCTCCTCGAACTTGTGTTTCTGCGCGTCGGTCAAAATGCTGTAGCAGAGGTCCTTCGTCTGATTTGCACCGAGAGGCTCCAGACCGGGGATCGGCTTTATTTTGCCGTCCACGCGGATCGAAGGAGGAATGCCGGTGCTTACATGCAGGTCAGAGGCGCCTTTCTCGATCATGTACTTGAGGAGATCATGCAGATTTGACATTCCGTATACCTCGTACTCAGTTTATTCCGTACCTATCACGCGCAACTCATCGTACCATTAACTATCCGGGAACGTGTTTTCGAGCACTTCCTCGAGGGAGGTCATGCCCTCCTTTATCTTCAAAAGTCCGCTCGCGCGGAGCGTTTTCATTCCCAGGGCGACCGCCTGCTTCTTGAGGTCCATGACCGACGCACCCTGGAGAACCAGTTCCTTGATCTCTTCCCTGATCGGCATGATCTCGTAGAGCGCAACCCTGCCCTTATATCCTGTTTTATTGCAGATATCGCATCCGGACCCTTTATAGGTTACCAGCGATGCCGACTCCTCTTCGGTGAAGCCTGCTTTCATCAGGACCTGGGGAGGCAGTTTTTCCGGCTTCTTGCAGTTCTGGCAGACCTTGCGCACGAGCCGCTGGGCAAGGATCAGGACCACAGCGGACGAGACGAGGAACGGTTCGACACCCATGTTCAACAGACGGTTGATCGTGCCCGGCGCATCATTCGTATGGAGCGTCGATAGCACCAGATGCCCGGTGAGGGCCGCCTTGACGCCGATCTCGGCTGTTTCGTAGTCGCGGATCTCTCCGACCATGATCACATCGGGGTCCTGCCGCAGGAATGACCGAAGTGCCGCGGCAAAGTTGAGCCCGATGTCGTCCTTCATCTGGACCTGGTTGATCCCGGCCAGGTTGAACTCCACCGGGTCTTCCGCGGTCATAATGTTCGTGTCTTCCTTGTTCAGCTCGGATAGCGCCGAGTAGAGGGTCGTCGTCTTTCCGCTTCCTGTCGGTCCGGTCACGAGGACCATCCCATAGGGCCGGTCCAGGGCCTCTTTCAGCAGGGTGATCTGGTCCGTGCCGAAACCGAGCTTCGTCATGTCGAGCTGGAGATTGGATTTGTCCAGAAGCCGCATGACGATCTTTTCGCCGAACAGGGTCGGCAGCACGGAAACGCGGAAATCCATGGTCTTCTTCGCGCCCATCCGGAGCTTTATGCGGCCGTCCTGGGGAAGCCTTCGTTCGGCGATGTCGAGCATCGACATGATCTTGATGCGCGAAATGACGGCGTTCTTGATCTTGAGAGGAAGGCCCATGACGGTGTGAAGCGAGCCATCGAGGCGATACCGCACGCGGAAGCTCTTTTCGTAGGGCTCGATATGGATATCACTACAGCCCATGGTGGCGGCCCGGAGCAGGATGCCGTTAACGAGCTTCACGATCGGGGCGTCAACCTCGCCGGAGAGCTGGTCCTGTGTCTCTTCGACCACTTCCATATCTTCAACGGCGCCATGGACCAGATTGTCGAAGTCCTCGACCTCCACAACTCCGCCCCCATCGAGAAGGTCTTCCTCGTCCTCTTTCATGCCCTCCATGCTGTAGTCCTTGGAGTCGAGGGTCATTTTCTTGTCTTCTTTTCCCGCAACCGATGGTGCGGTCCCGCCTTTGGACGCTACGAGGGACTTGGCGCCGCCATAGTACTTTTTAATCGCATCGACGATGGCGCCTTCGGTCGCCACGACCGCTTCAACATTGTAGCCGGTCATGAACTTGATGTCGTCAATTGCGAAGATGTTCGACGGATCGACCATGGCTATGGTGATGGTGGCGCCTGAGCGGTTGATCGGCATGATCCGGTATTTCTGGGCCGTATCGGAGGGGATGTGCTTGATAACGGCGGGATTGATCTGGAACTTGCTCAGGTCCACGTAGGGAACGCCGTACTGTTTGCTCAGGAAGGTCATCAGCTTGTCTTCCTGGACAAAACCAAGCTTGACCAGGATCGAACCAAGTCTGCCGCCTTCCATTTTCTGCGTGGAAAGAGCTTTTTTTAGCTGATCATCCGTTATGAGACCCGAGGACACGAGCATGGCGCCGAGTCTGCCTGACATTGCCATAAAGAACTCCTTAGTTCACCTACTTCGTTAATAATGATAATAATACTTAAACTGCATCCTTCTGTCAAGTAGAGGCTTGATTTTTCAGTTATTTTCCCCGTCTCGCCATCTGCCTGGTGAGTGCGGCTTTCATTACGTTCACGGGCGCTTTCCCCCCTGTCCATATCTCGAAGGCTATGACCCCCTGATATAAGAGCATGCCTATCCCGGAAAGCGTGTCCGCGCCGGCCGCCCGTGCTGCCTTCAGCAGCGGGGTCCGGATGGGATTGTAAACAAGATCAGCTATAAGCTGGCCCCTTTGGATCAAATGCCGGGGGATCGGCAACGGATCGCCCGGTCTCAAACCCAAGGGCGTTGCATTGATGATACAGTCAGCAACAGGCGCCGTTTTTTCCAAGCTTTCACGATCGACAATCCTGACCTGGATCGCAGTTCTGTTCTTGATATCTCTGCCGAGTTTCTTCGCCTTGACGACGTCAAGATCGTAAAGCATGATCGTCTGTGCTCCCGACAGAGCGAGGTTGAAGCCGACAGCCCGGGCCGCACCACCGGAGCCGACCAGTAAGATGGTACTCCCTTTGGGACGGAATCCTGTCTCTTCGCGCAAAGAACGGAGAAATCCCCTTCCGTCCGTATTGTGACCGATAAGCCTTCCCCGGGTCACCTCGATCGTATTCACCGCACCTATCATTCTTGCGTCATCGGTCAGATCATCCAGATGGGGAATGATCGTTTCCTTATGGGGTATCGTGATGTTCAAGCCGCGGATCCCCAGTGGTACGATCGCCTTGACGGCTCGTTCGAGATCATGAGGAGCCACGGCAAAAGGCACATAACATGCATCCCGCTGTATCTTCGCAAAAGCGGCATTATGCATCCCCGGCGAGAAGGTGTGCTCTACGGGGTGGCCGAATATTCCGAAGACCGAGGTTGTTCCCGAGATCATTTGTTATTCCTCTTGGCCGCTGTTCCCGGTGTGGTAAAAAGACTGACAATATCGCCGAATGTACTGACAGCACGCACCGGCACGCCCACGACCGTCTCGATGTCCGCAATTGTCATATTGTCGAGAAAGATGCCTGCGCTCTCATTAAGCGTGCTGGACGGGATCAGGAGCAATGAACCGAGGCGTTTCCCTCGCACCGCCGCAAGAATGTCCCGACCCGAAAGCAGACCCGCTACCGTGACCGGGGGGCCGAACAATGTGTTCCTCGCAGTTACGACCCTTACGGAGGCGCCTGCGGTCCCCTGAAGCCGCTCCAGCACCCCCCTCAGGACCGGGCTGAACGATACCCCGGTGACCGCGGTCATGGTATCCGGCCTGACTTTTCGGGGTAGACGTGTACGCTTGGCTTCGTGCAGGAACGAAGCGACCATACCAACGCCGTTCTCTATCTGCGGCAGGTCCTCATAGGACGACAGCGGCGGGAACGGCAAACGTGCCTTGATGTAGAACTCATCGGACGGGTACACCAAACGGGTGCCGAACTTCTTCTTGAACCTGCTCGCGATCGATTGAATCGTCCTGATGACCCCCGCGGCCTCCCTCGGCTTGAACGGTCTAAGCGGAAAAAGGCCCTCCCGGTGACCGGTGATCCCGACAGGAACCACAGCGATGGAAATCACTGCCGGGAACATGCCCGCGATATCATCGATCGTCTTCAGCAGATGCCCTCCGTCATTTATCCCCGGGGTCAGGACGATCTGCGTATGCATCCTGATGCCGCCGGCGGCAAGCCGTCTCATGCCTGCCATGATATCTGGGGCGTTCTTGTTCCGCATGAGGGCCGCGCGCAATCCGGGTTCCGTGGCGTGGACCGAAATATACAGGGGGCTCAGCCGCTGGGTAAATATCCGTTCCCAGTCGTCCTCACGAAGATTACCAAGGGTTATATAGTTCCCGTACAGGAACGAGGCCCGATAGTCGTCATCCTTGACATACAAGCTCCTGCGGCAGCCAGGAGGCATTTGATCAACGAAGCAGAAGATGCACTTGTTGCGGCACCGTCTGATGGTCAAGGGAGGGAACTCAACGCCAAGCGTGTCATCAGGGTCCTTGACGACGCTCAACCTTCGGGTAGCGCCGGTCTTACTGGAAATGACCAGGGACAGTCTTTCTTCTGATGCGTGGAACAGAAAATCAATGCTGTCATTGACTTCGTTCCCGTTCACGGAAACCAGCCGGTCCCCGCTCTTGAGGCCATACCGGGCGGCCGTGCTCCCTGTAAGAACGCTTGCTATTTCGAGCAATCAGGCGCTCCTTTTCGAGGCAAACATGAAATCCACGTAGCCGTTGATCTGGGTCTTCGCTTCCTCCGACACCTGGCGATATTTCCGGAGCATCATGATCTCCTCGATGCTCAATATCTTCTCCAGGTAGTTTATCTGTTCTTCCGACAACGGATACCTGCGTTTTCCCCGCCGGTATTTCGTGGTGGATGGTGAAAGGAAAAAGCCCTTCACCTCGGCCGGAACCTTCTCCTGATGCGCGGAAAGGATCAGCACGGATTTATCAAGCCCCAGTTTGTTCGCGATCATGATGAGGGTCTTGTCCTTGGGGATGTGGCCCTTATTGATCGTAACGCGAAGGAGCTCCGGGCTTATCCCCAGCACCTTGGATGCGTCCTTCAGGTTCTTGAAGCCCTTTTTTTCCAATGCCTGTCGTATCATATCAGAGATCTTCATAACATAGCCTCCTCGGTAACAGCTCTAACGCCCCCTGACAGAGGGCGGATCTAACCCATGATCTTCATGCCGCGTATGACGTATTGGACGCCTGAAGCGATCGTAAACCCGGCAGTTACCCAATAAGCGCCCCGGAGATAGTCCGATTTAATGCCATAGGCGATAAGCACGAGGGTAAGCGTTACGACCAGGAATTGCATGAACGTGGTCGCCTTGCCGTACAGAGAGGGTTTAATGGTGAGGCTGTGACCGGTGAAATAGATCACCATGCTCCCCAGTGCCAGGATGATATCCCTGCTTACCACGATGATGACCAGCCAAACGGGGATCTTCGCCAGTATGGCCAGGGTGACAAAGGAGGACACGATCAATAGTTTGTCCGCCATAGGGTCCAGGAAGGCCCCCAGCTCCGTCCTGCTGTTGGTAAGGCGCGCGATCATGCCGTCAAGTGCATCGGTCAGACAGGCTGCGACGAAGACAAGAAGGGCTGCCCGGTAATAATTGTAGATCATGAGATCGACAAAGAACGGGATAAGGATCACCCTGATAAGTGTGATGGAGTTAGGAAGATTCATACAGGCACCGAAAATACAAACAAAACAATTGTTGTGTGACGACCATAAATATAAACATATTTATTTGTGATGTCAACCTTTATCTTTTTGCCTTTAGATGAACGCTCTACTGGAGGGCCCGTCCGAACGAGGATGAAAAGAACAGAACGATGTTGTGATGATGACAGGAAAGGAATTATGGAGCCGGCAGTCGGGATTGAACCGACGACCTGCTGATTACGAATCAGCTGCTCTACCACTGAGCTACGCCGGCGGATGAAATTGCGACAAAGGGGAGAAAAGACAGTAGGTTATACAACATTCCATCTTCTACTGTCAAGAGAATCTTTATCGTAACCTCCGATAGAAAAAGCAAGGGCAGGCAATTTGCACCTGCCCTTGCTAAAACCGTTCAAAAACAAGAGATACAAGCTACAGTTCCCGTTCCTTAAACATGACCGGGAAGCTGGACCCTCATCCTCTCACCGCATATCATGCGGTACCAGTACCGCTGTCGAGGCAGTGGACTTGTTTCCCGCCTTGTCCGTCACCACGGCCGTGATGGTGTACTGCCTGCCGTCCCTATCCGTCCCCTCCCGCCACGCCTCGAGTTGGATCACGCTGCCGAAGGCCAGGCCGGTCATGTTGTAGACACCATACTCGTCCGTCACCGAGATCACGGCCGATGCGACATCCGATCCGAAATCAGCGGCAGACCCGCTGATCATCACATCCACCATCTTATGGTTCGGCGGCCAGAGCATGCCGGGATTGGTCGAAAGCGACGGGATCGACGGTGGCGTTTTGTCGATGTTCAGCGTCATGGATGCGGTGGCGGTATTTCCGGCTATATCAACCGCCGTACCGGTTATCACTTGACCCGCGCCTTCAGTCGTCACCGTTACCGGTGCAGGACAGAAAAAAATACCGGACAGCGTGTCACTGCACGTGAAGGTCACGGTTACGTCGGTGTTGTTCCAGCCATACACATTGGGAGCTGGGCCGACGGACGCAGTGATGACCGGAACGGTCTTGTCGATATTGACCGTCGCCGACGCCGTGGCCATCAATCCGGCAAAGTCCCTCGCCGTGCCACTGATCACTTGCCCTGCCCCTTCCGAAACAACTTCGATAGGTGCCTGGCAACTCTCAATGCCTGACATTGCGTCGTTGCACGTGAACGAAACCGTCACATTGGTAATGTTCCATCCATCCGCGTTCGGCGCTGGATTGGGTGACGCTGTAACTGTGGGAGCTGCTTTATCGATTTTAATTGAGAGAGGATGCGCTGTTTCGGTATTGCCTGCGTTATCAACCGCGTAATAGCTGACTGAATGCTCACCATCAGCGCTGATCGTAAACGACGCGGAACTACCCGCAACTACCGTTTCAGTTCCATTAATACTGTAATGGATTTCATTGACTCCCGAATCCGTATCAGTCGCGGTCAGCGAAATATCTACGTCAGAAACATACCACTTATTATTACCAGGGATGCCGCTTACTGTGTATGTTGTGACAGGTGCTTGAGTATCAGTTAAGCGACCATCAAAAACCTGAACTCTATTGTTTCCGCTATCTGCAACAAATACCTTCCCATTTAAATCCACTGTTAAGTAGTGCGGAAGATAAAACTGCCCGTCATTGGCCCCCCATGAACCCCATTTTCCTTTAAATGACCCTGTATTACTGAATACCTGCACCCCGTTATTGTAAGTATCAGCTATATATACATCTCCAGTTGAAGAAGCCACTGCTATGCCGATAGGGCCGTTAACCGTCCATTTTCTAATAAATATGCCTGCATCATTAAATACCTGTATTCTGTTGTTGTTGCCATCAGTCACATATACATTTCTGTTTGCATCTATTGCAATGCCTTTCGGATATCTAAACTGTCCATCGCCGGAGCCATTTGTTCCCCATTTTCTCAAGAATGTCCCATTACTGCTAAAAACCTGTATTCTATTGTTGCCGTTATCAGCTACATACAAATTTCCATATACATCCACCGCGATACCCCACACATCCGCAAACTGACCATCGCCGGAGCCATATGTTCCCCATTTTCTCAAGTATGTCCCATCATTGCTAAAAACCTGTATTCTGCTGTTGCCCGCGTCAACTACATAGACATTTCCGTTTAAATCCACCGCTATGCACTTTGGAGACATAAACTGACCATCGCCGGAGCCATATGTTCCCCATTTTCTCAAGTATGTCCCATCATTGCTAAAAACCTGTATTCTGTTGTTGCCTGCGTCAACTACATACACATTTCCAAATCCGTCCACGGTTATATCATGTGGTATATGAAACTGACCATCGCCATTGCCGAAGTCAAAAGCCTCCCATTTTCTTACAAATGTCCCTGTATTGCTGAAAATTTGCACCCTGTTATTATAGGTATCAGCTACGTACACAGTTCCCACTCCATCCACAGCTAAGCCATATTGACTATTAAACTGCCCATCGCCAGAGCCGCTTGATCCCCACTTCGTTATGAATATCCCTGTTTTGCTGAAAACCTGCACTCGGTTGTTGCCTGCGTCAGCTACATACACATTTCCATTCGAATCCACAGCTATGCCATTTGGATATAGAAACTGTCCATCGCCGGAGCCGTATATTCCCCATTTTCTAAGAAATGTTCCTGCATTATCGAAAACTTGCACCCGTCTATTGCCTGCGTCCATCACATATACATTTCTACTTAAATCCACAGCTATGCCTCTTGGACCCCATAACTTACCATCGCCGGATCCAACATATCCAAAGGTCCCCCATTTTCTTATGAATACACCTTCATTACTGAAAACCTGTACTCTATGATTACCGTAATCGGTTACATACACATTTCCGTCTGCATCTATTGCTACTCCATGTGGATATATAAACTGGCCATCGCCAGAACCATATGTCCCCCATTTTCTTATGAATGCACCTTCACTGCTGAAAACCTGTACTCTATGATTGCCGAAATCGGTCACATACACATTTCCGTTTCCATCAAAGGCTATGCCTTGTGCATGATCAAACTGACCGTCGCTTTGGCCCGATGCTCCCAGTTTTCTTAAATACAATCCTGTGCTGCTGAATACATACACGCCTCCGGCATTTGTTACATATATATTACCGGTTGAATCCTTTGCAATGGCTGCTGGACTTACAAAATAATAATCTTCTCCCCATTTATACAAGAAATCACTCAGGGCCGCGTGAGCGGGAGCAGTGGAAGCCGAGATTAGGAGTATAGAGATTGCGAGAATAAAGAAAATCGAAAATAGAGATTTCGCGAGAGAGTAATTGCGTCTCATAACACACCTCCATCGTTTGACCTTGCCGGAAACTCAATAAAGTTTCCACTCGCATCCGTGCATTCGCCTGCCCAGAAAAGGGGCTGGTTCTTGAACTCGGACTCGCTTATGAGCATGGGAGTTGTGACGGTAAAGAGAACCTGAGCTTCCGACTGCTGGTCGAGATTTCCGATGTTCACCGTGGTTCTGTCTTTGCTGATGATAAAAAGCGGAACATTTGACAAGGTAAGATTGGTGAGACTGCTATTGCCTGAGTTCTTTACGGTCAGAGTGTAGTTCAGAATAACTGAATCAGGACCCCTGTCGTAGCCTGTCAAGACATGTCTCACCGCAATCGGAGACTCGGCCCAGACCGTTCCCGCAGGCATGAGCCAGACTAAAAGCAGTAATACCGCAAGCTGTTTCATCATGACACCCTCCCCTTTATTGAAAATGCGCAATCTCAGAAAATGACACTGTATAAACACGCGAGCAAATTGTCGTGAATAGGCCCAAACGGATACAGAGACGCATATGCTGTCCGACCAGAACTGTTCTGAAAAATCGCGCACTCTGGCTATAAATAATATGAAAATAGGGGAGTAATGCGACTACGGGTGTGCTTGCAATCAACAGCTATTGCGTTTTATGGCAAACGACGAGTATTCTTCAGTGCTGATACTTGCTGAATCATGAAAACAAATAGCTAAATTATTGATGGCAACCATTTACCGTCATGCAGTTAGCGTTTTTATTTGCTAGTCCATCCGCGTAATTACCAGGAGCAGGCAACACTCCTCCGACAAGACCGGTTATCGATGGCCCAGTAGCAAGTTGATAGACCGATCCCGGAGCATCACCGGCGATAATGACCATAGCACGTCGGGCATTCCACCCGTGAGGGACCCGAATATGACAGTTAACGCATTTATAGCCGAAATTTGATACTCCATTTGTTGAGTTTGTGTAATGCATTGTATGAAGATTTGTATTTAGCGTTGTCTTGAAACCTGTTCCTGCGCCGCCACCGGTAAGATAGGTATTGCTGTCATGACAGGTAAAGCAAAGGTCGAAAATAGATTGGTACGTCCCTTTTGCAGTTGCCGTATCGTCAAAGGGCTTCGCCAGAATGAATTTATTTCCCGAACCATGCGGGCCTTGCGGGGGAGCAGCGCTGTTGTTATGGCAGTCGGAACAGTACATGGTCTGGTTCCCCTTGTTCGCTGCCCAAGGTGCGTTCAGAGTTCCTTGAGCGTTAATTCCAACACCCATGACCGGATGGTATGATTGATTTGCTGAACCGAACGCCGCTGTACTAAACTCCTTCGCCTGGTCCGTCATGACCGCTGCCGGCAAGAATGACGGTGAATTGGGCACAGTAACACCGCGCCAGGCGAATTCGCTGTGACACTTCAGGCAGATCTGATACTCATAGGAAACACCCGGAGCAGCCGTTGACACCACCCCTATGGGCTCCAGATATGAATACGAGCCCTGCCCTCCTGCCCACGTTGGCGCCGACGTTACCTGCACGCCGCCTGTTCCGTACAACGCGCTGGCACTGGTAAGCACGGGCAGAATTGGACCGACCACGGGTACCGGCGGCGAAGTCGTATGGGAAGTATTGCCCGCAGTATGCGGGTTGTGGCAGTCAGCGCACTCGACATGCCAGTTGCCCAGTGAACTTCCTATCCAGCCGGGAGACTGCCCTTCCGTGGCCTCATGCCTGCCGATCATACTGCCATCCTGCGTATAATGCCTTCTGCCGGAAGGAGCCGTATTTTCAGCGCTCTGGATGTTCCTGTTCGGGGGAGCGCTTGAGCCATGGCAGACCGTCACGCCTTGTCCCCAGCGGTTCGTATTATTGAAGCACGTCATTTCCTCCTGATATGCCAGCAGGTAATAACCGGCTTTTGGATTGGCGATCAGGTTTGGATTTGCAGAAGGCAGCTGCGAGACATCGATGATGCCGGCCTTGTGCGGGAAATGACAGTTCATGCACTGCACCCCGCTTACCTGGGTGTTCGAACTGAGCGAACCGCCCTTGCCGTCAGGGGGCGAATAAAAATCCGTCGCAGTGAAATGAATGCTTGAAGGCTCAAACCCTGTTTTTGTATGACACTGTTTACAGACCGCGGAAGCAGTGTTGGACGCTACCAGGAAATTTCCGTACTGATTATCATGGGGGTTATGGCATGAGGTGCATTCCACATAATTTCCATCTGCATTGTCCACTGCCGCAACACCGGCGCCATTGTCCTTGTACAGTCTGACCCCTCCGCCGACGGACGCTCCCGCAACCAGCTCCAGGTCCTTGCTCCGGTCATGCTTGATGGCGACCGGATGGTCGTCGCGCAGGTCAATACCGATATATCCCGGCGCGTTCTGCTGGATCGTGGAATTACCGGACATCTGTATTTCCGTGTACATGCTCGGGATGACGTTCGGCATATTGACCACAGAGCCTAAAGCGATCGTCCCGTCGTGGCAGGAAAGGCAAATTCTTGTCTTAGAATGAGGCGTACCTGTCTTTGGATCCTCCGCGGCCCAATAGCCTGCCCCTCCTCCCAGGCCGGCCAAAACATCGCTGGTATAGGTCGCGTAGGTTGCAGCGGAAGCGGCCCTGTTCCAGAGCGGGGCTTCCGTATTCCCGCCGTGGGGAGTATGGCAGAAGATACAGATCTCCGTAGTGCCCCCTTGAGCAGGTACCTTGGCGGAATAGGACTTGGTGACAGCCGATGAGAGATCGTGCTTTGTACCATCAAGCGGAAATACTCCGGCTGCAGCCATTCCTGCGTTGAACGCTATGGCTGCTATTGTCAGGATTAAGGTTTTCTTACTATCCATGATCCACCTCAAAGGAGATTACATGCTACGACATGATCGATATCTTTACTTCTTTGCCTCTGCTTTCAGGTACTGGAACATCTGCACACGGTAGTTATAACTATCAGCAACGATGAGCCGGTCCTTGCTGTCGATGAACAGACCTTCTGGGACATTGAACTGTCCCGGGCCGATGCCGAGCTTGCCGAAGATCAGGAGGAGACGCCCTTTTCGATCGAATATCTGAACAGTGTTCCGGTAGCTGTCGGATACCCAGATATGTCCTTCACTGTCGACCGCGATGCCTTTCGGTTTCATGAAATCATGAATACTGGTGCCGGTGCCGCCGAACTGGAAGAGGAACTTTCCTGCTTTGTTGAATATTTGCACCCGGAAGTTCAGTGAATCGACCACATACACATCGCCGGCAGCATCGAGCGCAACGTGGGTGGGATAGTTGAACTTTGCCTCGTCGGATCCGTTCGATCCGAAGGAAAACTGCTTCTTCCCTTCCAGGTCGTAGACATCCACGCGATGCCCGAGCGTGTCGACCACGTAGAGAAGTTTGTCCTTCTTGTTGATAGCGATACCGGTCGGGCGCAGGAACGAGTCATCCCCAATGACGCGCTTGTTCTTCGTACCGCTGAACACAAAAACACGCTTCAGGATGGAATCGGTGACATACAAAAGACCCTCACCATCCAGGGCAATTCCGATCGGCGACTTGAGAGGGCCGATCTTCGTTTTCGAGAACACATCGTATTTCTTCTTCTCAAAGTCGAAGTAATGAATGCGTCCGGCGCCCCAGTCCGCAACATATACCTTCCCCTCGTTGTCGGCAACGACGCCGTGGGGAGCGATGATGCGGTCAGCAGTATCCTCGCCGGCGATGAATTCCCATAGCTTCGCGAAAAAACCTTTTGTTATCCCCAGGTCCTGCGGCGTGATGACGGTTTTGGTGTGTTGGACGCGAGGTTGTTCCGGTGGTAATGGCCAGACCCAGGGAGAGGATTCGGTACTTACAGGAGCAGCATAAGCGACCTGAAACGCCGAGCCTGACGCAGCAACTACGCAGGCGACGAGCAGCATGTATATGCCCCGGGAGAGAAGTTTCATAATAAATATGCTACGTTATAGCATTCTCCCCCCGTACTGTCAACTCTTTAGCGTACTTATGCGGTGATATTGGCCTGCCCTAAATTCGATTTTGTCCGCGGGTGGTTCGGGTTCTCCATGACCCGGTCGATCGCCTCGGCAACGGCTGTTTCGACCATGACCCAGGGCGATCCGTACTCCTTTCCCGTTTCGGTTTCCACGATATAGTGAGGCGGAAGGTAATTCAAGGCAATTGCCACAATGTCACACATGCAGCGGGGACAGGTACAAGCGTTCCGGTAGCGGTCTACCAGGAATTTGTCCACGACCGCCATGACCCGTTCGTGGTTTGCGTTGACCACTGAAGTGTTAAAATCGTTCACGAAGAACCTCATAAAACTATTTTTTATACGTTTAAATGTGCAAAATTAGTACCATTAAATAATTCTGTTTTATAATATACTAATCAAAGTGTTACAGTACATGCCGAACACTAATTATTGTTTATCATGAGCATATGTGAGCATCTTGAGCGAATTCCACCAGCAGGTAGGATGCGCAGGTATCAGCATAAAATTTACAATAGAGCATCTTATCAATGACTTATAAGATGACAGTTCAGTTGTCATTGTTGGATTATTAGGTTATACTCGTGACCATGCAAAAGAGGACTGATAAAAAGCGTTTATTCATAATTGACGGGAACTCCTATATTTACCGTGCATTCTATGCGATCCGCAATCTGGCGACATCCACAGGACTTCCCAGTAACGCAGTATTCGGATTTGCGACCATGCTCCTGAAGATCATCAAGGAGAAAAAGCCTGATCTTCTTGCCATTGCCTTCGATCCAAAAGGACCGACCCGACGGCATGGCGAGTTCAAGGATTACAAAGCCCACCGGCCGCCCATGCCGAAGGACCTCGTCCCCCAGATCCCTTATATCCATAATCTCGTTCACGCCTTCCGCATCCCCATATTCATCCAGGAAGGCCAGGAAGCTGACGATGTGATCGCTACACTGGCCCGTCGCGCAATTGCCGGGGGGCTGGACGTGGTCATCGTTACCGGCGACAAGGACATACTTCAGCTTGTCGGTCCGGGCGTCACGGTGTACGACTCACTGAAAGAGAGGACCATTGGCCCCGCTGAGGTCGAGGAGCGGTTCGGTGTACCGCCTGACCGGGTGGTGGAGATCATGGGACTCATGGGTGACGCGTCGGACAACATCCCCGGCGTTCCCGGAATCGGAGAAAAAACGGCTCAGGCCCTTATCAAAGAACATGGCACCATCGAGAACGTCCTCGCAAGCGCGCACACGATAACCAGGCCGAAGCTCAGGCAATCGCTCATGGACAACGCGGACCTTGCCCGGCTGAGCCGCGAGCTTGCAGTCCTCCATTCTGACATCCCGCTCGAGATCGATTTTGACCGGCTTTCCCTCAAGGAGCCCGACGGCCCTGCGCTTCTTTCCATCCTCAGAGAGCTTGAATTCACGTCGCTCCTGAAATACGTCACGACAGCACCGGAGAAGGAGGCCCACTACCGTACGGTCCTGAGCGAAGCCGACCTCCGGGATATGCTTGGGGCATTGTCGCGGGCCACTGAGCTGTCCTTCGACACCGAGACCACGTCGCTGAACCCCATGCAGGCTGAACTGGTCGGGATATCTTTTTCCATTGAGCCGTATGCAGCCTATTATCTTCCCCTGGGGCATGCCTATGCAGGTGCCCCGAACCAGCTCCCGCGTGACACCGTGCTTGAAAGACTTAAGATCCTGCTCGAGGACCCCTCCCTCAAAAAGATCGGCCAGAACCTGAAATACGATGTGCAGGTGCTTCGGCATGCGGGTATCGAGGTCCGGGGCATCTATTTCGACACGATGATCGCTTCCTACCTCTTGAATCCCTCAAAGACCTCTCACGGCCTTGATGCCATTGCCCTTGAATACCTGAACTATAAGACCATGACCTATGCTGAAGTTACCGGCACCGGGAAGAAGCAGATCGGCTTCAGCGAGGTGGACATTGCAACAGCGACCCGATACTCCGGTGAGGACGCGGACATTGCCTATCGGCTGAAACAGGTCCTGGAACCGAAGCTCAGGGAACAGAACCTCGACAGTCTCTTTCACGACGTGGAAATGAAGCTCATGAGCGTCCTGGCGGACATGGAGTATGCCGGCGTCAAGATAGATGCAGGTCTTTTGCACATCATGTCAGGGAGGCTGGAGAAGGACACAGCGAAGATCGTTGAAGGCATTTACGGGCTCGCTGGTACCGAGTTCAATATCAATTCGCCTAAGCAACTGGCCGATATCCTTTTCGTAAGGCTCGGCCTCACCCCGGTCAAGAAGACGAAAACGGGCTATTCAACCGATGTTGACGTGCTGGATGAGCTCGCCCACGTCCATCCCCTGCCCGCGGAGATACTGAAATACCGGACCCTCTCGAAGCTCAAGTCGACCTATGTCGATGCCCTGCCCGAAATGATCGATCCTCGGACCGGAAGGCTCCACACCTCCCTGAACCAGACCGTTACCGCAACAGGAAGGCTGTCCTCCAGTGAGCCAAATCTTCAAAATATCCCCATTCGTACGGAGATCGGCAGAGAGATCCGGCAGGCGTTCATTGCGGAGCCGGGTTACAGCCTCCTTTCGGCGGATTATTCCCAGATCGAGCTCCGTGTCCTCGCCCACCTGAGCGGCGACGAGGGACTGATCCAGACCTTTGTGGAGGATCAGGATATCCATACCCGTACCGCATCGGAGGTCTTTGGTCTCCCGCCGGAGGAAATATCGGCCGAGATGCGGCGCAAGGCCAAGGCGGTGAACTTCGGCATCATCTACGGGATATCGGCCTTCGGCCTTGCACAGGATATCGGCGTCTCGAATGCCGAGGCCAAACGGTACATTGACAATTACTTCGCCCGTTACCCGAAGGTGCGTGATTTCATCACGAGAACCATCGATCAGGCCAAGATAACAGGTCATGTCACGACTCTCCTCGGACGGAAGCGGTACATACCTGAACTGTCGTCTTCAGCGGCGCCTGTCAGAAGCTTCGGAGAACGAATGGCCGTGAACACACCCATCCAGGGTACCGCAGCCGACCTGATCAAGCTCGCCATGATCAATATCCATCGGCTCATGAGAGATAGTGGCCGCGGCGCACGGATGATCCTTCAGGTGCATGATGAACTGATCTTCGAAGTGCCTGACGGTGAGCTCGAAACGATGAAACAGCTGGTCAAACAGGAGATGGAAGGGGTCTTGAAGCTTTCCGTGCCGATCAAGGTCGATATGGGCGTGGGAAAGAACTGGGACCAGGCGCATTGAAATACCACGAAGGTGCGAGGGGAAGAAGGCTGGAAGGCAAGCGGTCCTGCACTTCTGAACCTACCGGAACTCGAACCGGAACTTCACATCCGCTCCCAAATTCCCGACCTCGTTCCGTTCGCCGACAAGAGACATATTCTTATTCAAAACATACTCTATGCGGAACACCTGCTCCGGAGTCGAAGCGCCGACGTTCGATGAATAGGTCATAAAGAGCTTGTCCCGGACTACGGCCTTCCCGACCGTAACCCGCGGTACGGCGACGTCGGTCTTGCTCAGGTAGGGATCCACCTGGAACCGGTCGAGGCCAGTGAGACTGCGAGCCCTGCTTTCCAGGATGTCCTGGAACTTTCCCGTTGCAAAGGACGTTGCCTCACCAAAACCAACGTTCGCTTCCTTGCCTTTCAGCTCTTCCCCTCTTTTCCCCAGGGTGAGCAGCGCAAGGATGTTCGAATCCGTTAAGGCAGGGTCAGAAACGAACGTAACCGTCGCCCGGTCCGCTGTCCCGGATACACCAAGCCAGATCTGGTATTCCCGCACACGGGTCTCAGCCTGCACATCGAGTGTTGGATTGATACGGCCCGGATCGGTGAAATCGGCCGATGCATGAATGATGCGAAAGACATTCTGGCGGAAATACACCTCCCCTTTTCTCGCCTCTATCCTGCCGAGTAACTGCGGCTGACCGATGGTGCCCTGGAACAGCATGTCGATATCAAGCGGGATCTTGGCGAGATTGCTTTCAAAAAGGATGTTCTCCTTTCCAAAGAACCTCACATTCAGCTGCGTATCGCCGATCCAGCCGATGTCCTCTTTACTCTTCCGGGTAAATCCTCTGCTGAAATCAACGAGCATGCTTTTCCATTCAACCCGTTTCTCATAGCGTGCCCTCCTGATGCCGACCTCGCCGGAGAGGGTCTGCGATGAGGGGTCGCCGTCGTAATACAACGCCCCCCCCAGGGTCGCCGTCATGCCGGTCGGATATCGTACCGTTATGTTCTCGATCACGGCCTTTGAGGAAAACTCCATCAACGCGCTTCCCTGGAGTTGGGCGGAACCCGTAACGGTAATGCCCCCTCCCCCGACCTCTCCGCGTATGCCTTCCGTAAATACCCTGTTCCGGTCGAAATTGATCGTGCCGGTCAATGCAGTGAACTTCTGAGGAATATCCTTGATCTTGATCTGTCCGTCCTTGACGTAAAATTCGCCCGCCACTTCAGGATTTGACCACTCATCACTGACAGTGAGCTTTACCAAAGCGGTGCCATCGCCATGTTCAATATCACGGTAAAGGACCCTGAGCAGAGAAAGGTTGGCATCGCCGTTAAAGGTGAGGTCTACATCGGTCCCCAGGCGTGTATCACCTGAAACCGACAGTTTTGTGCCCGTTCCCGCAAGGGTCAGTGATCGCACGATGAGCCGCCCCGCATCTATGAGGATAATGGCATCGTCGACGTTCTCGATCTGGAGGTCGCCAAGAGAAAATCCAAGCCGCTGGAATACGGCAGACCCGTTTAGATTTGACAGGCCGAACCCGTTCCCCTGCGCACGGATCGTCCCATCAGCCATCACCCGGATCTTGGACAACAGGTCACCACCCTCGAACAACGTCGAGGGATCGAACTTGTCCGCATGTATCTTGGTCGTCATCGACCAGGGATAGGGCTGCTTAAGCTTCATACTGCCGTTCATGCCGAAAGAGTCATTGCTGACCGATGCTGTAACGGACAGGATCCCTTCGGTGATCTTAATATCTGCCGTTGCCGCGCCTAGTGCGGCTCTCTGGTAGGAGAGTTCTCTGACGGCCAGATGTGCCTGAACCTCGGGCTTGGAAAAGCTACCTGACGACCGGATATCGAGCCGAAAAGGCCCGCTCAGGGGGACCGCCCCCAGAAGACTGACCTGGGAGAGATCAAGTCCGTCGCTTTCAACGTGTGCATCATACGACCCTTCGAATCCGATCCATCCCGTTCCCCTGGCCTTCCCGCCGTTTCTTTGAAGGATAACCTTCGGAAAGGAGATCCGATCGTTCGTGAGATCAACTGCCAGGGTCCCGCTGTCAAACGACTCCCCATAGGCAACGCCGGGCCCCAGTTCAAGGAGGGCCTTGCCGTTGAAATCACGGCTCGACCCGGCAAACGTTATCTCACCAGACGCGGTCATCTCGAGCGGGATACGCTTATAAAAAAGAGCCACGATACTTGCGACATCTGAGCGGCTTACGCCGAGACGTGCCTGAAAATATGGTTCCGGCGACAGCAAGCTGATGGACCCATCGAAGTCATATCGTGATATCCCCTGATGGATCTCAGCCTCCGACAATACAAGTTTCCTGTCGTTGAAGACCAGCTTGCCTTCAACGCTGGCGAACAGGATGCCTCGAATGGTCACCGGATGAGCGGTCAGTTGGCCGTCGAACCGAGGAGACCCAGGCGGACCGGACATCACTCCCCGAACAGCGACATTACCCGACATCTCGATCCCTGAGAGGAACGAAAGCGATCTCCCGCTGCCAGCAGACTCCGCGGTGATCGAAAGCGCATAACCATCTGTTGGTCCGATCCGGCCTGAGACGCTGAGCTCCGCGTCATCTGCGCGAAGAAGGGCACGATGAACTGCAGCGTGCATGTCCTGATAGGAAGCCTCCAGGACGACTTCATGAACGTTAACGAGCTCTTTACCCCGGGAAAGCTTCCACTTTTCACCTTTAACCGTCAGCATCCTGCCCCGGTAGGAGAACCGCGCCGCCGACTCCTGGAATTCTATCCCCTTGTACGAAATTCCGCTCAGATTAATACTGCCCTCCATGACCGGATCTTGAAGCCGACCTGTTATCCGAGCGGAGGCATCGATGAAGGTTCCCTTTTCCCGTTTATCTCTTGCAAATATATCGGTTATCCTGTCAATAAAGCGCTGGCCTATCCGGGCAGCAAATTTCAGGTCCATATCGCCCTCGGTCAGCATGCCGATGGAACCCGTCAGGACGATCCTCGCGTCATCATCGAAAAGCTCGCAGGAATCGAACGTGAGCCTGCCCTGGTCGTATCCGAAGGCCCCTCGAACATGCCCTGAGATAGCACGATATGCGGGTAGTGATATCGTGATATCGCCCGATGTAAGCCGAATTGCCATTCCGTAGCCGGGAAAGGATGTCTTGACATTGAAATTGATCTTTTGCATGACGATCTTCGAACGGGTGTCTGCATCAAGGATGACGATCCTTCCGTTGCGGACCGTGATGGTGCGTAATTGCACTTCATAGGCTGTTTTCCCGGACATTCCCTGCCGATCTATATTGGCGCGGATCTGTCGTACAAGACCGGCAAGATCGACATCCCCTCCGGCAGAACGACTGGCAATGATCCGGGGTTCGAGCAGCGTCATGGACGGTATGGATATCGTTCTGTAGATGAGAGGGAAAGGATTGATGTAGATCCTGATCCTGCGAATAGCGATCGCCTCCGCGCTACGCGACGAGGGAATGGTGATATCCCTGACCTCAAGGTAGAGCGGCAGAAGGTTTGCCTTTATCCTGCCGAACTGGGCACCGGTGCCAAGGACGTCCTGGAGAGGACCTGCGATCAAGGGGCGGATCTTAATCGTAAAGGCATCGCTTTGGACATAGATCCAGCAGGCCGTAAAGAGGACGAATCCGATGATCGTTATGATGAGGATCGTTCTTTTCATAGAACCAGGAGCGAACGCTAAGGATAATGTAACTGTGCTTCGATGGTATCACGGCAGTTCAACAGAAAGACCTCGATATCAACCAGGTATGTTCAGGTCTACGAACACACGATCTGTAAGCGTCATGAAGCAGCCTAAGGTCGGCATTAATCGATCCGCTTTTTACTCCAGCACCTTCATCAATGCGTCCTTGATCTTGGTCATCCGCTCCGGGTCTGTTATCTTCATACGGAACAGATCGCTCACGTAGAATGAGTCCATGACCCGCACGCCCTCTGTCACGATCTTGGCGGAAGCGATATCAAGATTCAGATCATACAGGCACTTGGTGATCCGGTACAATAACCCCACCCGGTCCTTCGCAATAATATCGATAATAGTAAGGGCATCAGAGACCGCATTATCGAACTCAACGGAAGCTGGTACTGTCGCGGTCACGGCACGGTCAAATTGCGAGGGCCGCGGTTCAGGCGGCCTGCGTCGGCCTGAAAGCACTTCATGAAGGTCGGCTATGATGGTCCTCCAGACCTCATCATAGGCAACAAGATTGCCATCGGCGTCGGTGATCTGAAAAGTATCGATCATGACGCCGTTCCTGCCGGTATAGACCTGCGCACGAAGAATATTGAGGTTCTTTGCCGCAATGGTGCCCGCTGTCCGGTAGAACATGCCATACGCATCATAGGCGCAAACGGTCAGCTCCGTATATCCCTTATCCTGACGATGCCGATGGCGTATTACAAGGTTCTCTTTCAGGAGATGCCGGAACATTTCAAGATGGTACAGTTGTCTTTGAACGGACGAGTTTTCCAAATAGTGTACCGGCATGGCATCAACAAATGAACGTATCTCATCGGGATCGAACGGCCCCCGCGCGGCATCTTGAAGGCTGTGAAAGCGCGCGGCGGTCATCTGACGTTGTTCCTGTTCCGTGCCGCCGGACAGTTCAAAGGTGCGCAGGGTCCTCAGATAGAGGTCCTGCAGCAATGCCGCCTTCCACTGCGACCATGCAGTAGGACTTACGGCGGACAGGTCGGCATAGGTGAGAAGATACAGCATGTTAAGGTTCTCAACGTCCTGGACGGTCCGTGCGAACTCCATGATCACCTTCTGGTCGGAAAGCTCACGCCGCTGCGAAAGCGCCGCCATGAGCAGATGGTTCTCGATCAGGAACAAAATGCGTTTTCGGTCGTTTTCCTCAATACCGAGACGATCCAGGATCCTCTCGGCGATCTCACGCCCGCGGAGTTCATGATCGTTCAGGCACGCTTTTCCCAGATCGTGGAGCAGCACCGTCAGCATCAGGATCCAGCGGCGACCGAGCCTCTTAAATGCATCGTACAGCGAGGTCAGTCCCGGATAGCGTCCCTGCCAGACATCCTCCAGACCTCTGAGCGCCATAAGGATATGTTCATCAACAGTATACGTATGATAGTAGTCCCTTCGCGCCAGGGCCTGAATGGCACGGAACTCGGGAAGATATCTGCCGAGGTACTTCAGGTCCTTCATAAGCCCCAGGGTCTCGAAAAGACGGTCAGGATTGTCCAGGATCAAGAGGAAGGAACGGGCTGCCTCCGCTGAGGTCCTGACCTCCTCGCCAAAGCGGCACGTGCTGATCAGGTGTCCAAGGCGGTCAGAGAAAACTGCATGCCGCTTTTGATATATCTCAAAGGCCTGCATGAACAGTTCCGGTCTTTCGGCAAGGACGTCCTCAGCGACAAGCGACAGGGTCTTCCCTGCCAGCGTGAAGGGACCGATGGTCTGAACGCGATCGAACCATGAACGTTTTGACGCAGGGAGCACACGCTCGGTGACAAGTCTGGAGAATTCCTGGATGACACTGGCATTGAGAAAGTACACCTTCATGAAGCGTTCGACCGCGATGAGATGCGTTGAGTCCCTGAAGCGGAAATCCCGCGCCGCCGAGTCCTGCAGATCAAAGGTAAGCTGGTCGTTCTTTCTTCCCGAAAGATAATGGACCTCATTACGAAGACGCCAGAGAAAATTGCGGGCACGCAGAAACGAGGTGAATTGTCCGGACGTGATGACCTTCTGCGTCACCAGCTCGGAAAGAGAGGAGACCCGGAAACGCGTGAAGGCCAGCCAACCGGCAGAATGAAAATCCCTGAGACCGCCGGCGCTCTCCTTGATATTCGGTTCGCGAAGATAGATCGATCCGCCGTATTTCAGGCGAGTGGCATTCCGTTCCGCGATCTTTTCCGTGATATAGTTCTGCGGTTTCCGGTAGAAGACCTCGGCCTGCATTCGCTTCAGGTAATCACCGTATCGGTTGGGGTCGCCGGCAAGGAGGCGGGATTCCAGCAGGGAGGAGCGGATCTTCGTGTCGTTCCGGGAAAGGTCGATGCATTCGTCAACGGTCCTGACGCTGTATCCGATATCGAGACCTGCATCCCACAGCGCGTAGAGCATGCGGGGCGCCTGCTCTCGTTCTCCCTCGTCCCGACACAAGAACAGGATATCGATGTCCGAAAAGGGATTGAGCTCGCCCCTTCCGTACCCCCCGACCGCAATGAGGACCGGCATGGGCGCCGATCCTGTCAGGGGCAGGTAGATGGCCTTGAGCGCCCTGTCGATCAGTGCCGTGCGGCGCTGGACGACCTCATTGCCCCCCGCACCGCTGAAATGAGCGCTCTTGATGAGCGCTTCTTCGTCGGCGATAAACGCTTTGATGTCCCCTTCGGGGACCACTGATGGATTGCGGTTCAATACGATCTCATTGGCACGCCGGCAGAACAGGCGTCTGCGGTACTCTCCCCTTCCGTTTCAGAAGGAATACGTGGAATGGCTACGGGTTCTTGAAAAGGACGTTCTTGATCTCTTCCAGGGTGAGCATGAAGCTTCCGAAGGGAGCTTCACCATAGCAGCGTGAGTCGGCATCGATCTCGAACACCGTCTCACTGCCGTCCTTGAGCTTCGCGGTTATTTTGACCTTCTTCTCTCTCTTTTCGCCGACAGCGATCTCCTTTATCTTCTCGAACGGGACGGTGATGCTTGCCATGCCCATGGAACCGGCGAAATGCACCCTTCCCTCCCAGCTGAACTTCTCGCCATTGATCTTGTTCCCCGAGACGTCGGTCACGGTCACGGCGAAGTTCTTGTCTACCCGTGGGGCACGCTCAAAACCACCGCCCTTTCCTCCCATGGCGGTGAGCAAAAGAAATGCAAGGAAGAGGAGTAAAACAGTGATAGAAGTCCTGCGCATAGGTCTGTCTCCTTTCGCGCTTAAATGCCGGATTGTACTCGATTTTTAACAGAGTACCATAATGGATTCACGCTTTCAAGAAAAAAGCTTGCAATGATGTCTTCCCTTGTGTAAGGTAATCGGTCAATGAAAGCGAAAAACGGCCAAGATGACGCATTTCGGAAGATTGTCGAGCTTATGGCGGCCCTGCGCGGTCCAGCGGGATGCCCGTGGGACAGGAAACAGACGCCAACGTCCCTCAAGCCCTTCCTGGTCGAGGAATGCTACGAGGTCATTGACGCCCTGGACGAGGGAACGCCGGACAAGATCAAGGAAGAACTGGGTGACCTCCTGTTCCAGATCGTTTTCCACGCCAGGATCGCGGAGGAAGCCGGACAATTCACGATGCAAGACGTGATAACAGCCATCCATGAGAAGATGACCAGGCGGCACCCCCATGTGTTCGGAGATGAGAAGCTTGCTACCGACAAGGAGGTGCTGGCGAACTGGGAAGAGATCAAGAAAAAAGAGAAAGGCCATGAGGACAGGAAGTCGATCCTCGAGGGCGTTCCGAAGGAACTTCCCTCCCTGCTCCGCGCTCACCGTCTCCAGGAGCGTGCCGCGCGCGTGGGTTTCGACTGGAACCATTTGAACGAGGCGCTTCCCAAACTGGATGAGGAGATCTCGGAGTTCAAGGAGTCGCTCAGGGAGGAGAACGCCGGAAAGATAGAGGAAGAACTGGGCGACCTGTTCTTCACACTGGTGAACATCTCCCGGTTCCTCGGCGTTAATCCCGATGAGGCCCTTCGGAAGACCATCAGCAAGTTTATTCACCGGTTCCGGTATATCGAGGAACACGCAGAGAACGCCGGACGGTCGTTGAACGATATGTCACTGGAAGAGATGGAACTGCTCTGGCAACAGGCAAAAGACAAATAAAAAGCGGGAAGCCGAAGCTTCCCGCCACACCTCTATCTATCACGGAACAGTTGGCGCAGGAACGGCTGCGTTTCCCCCCGAGCCGCACATACCCCCGCCCATAGAGTCACAGTCCGTAAACACTTCTGAAGGACCGCTGTCCAGGGTCACTTTCACATTATACCCCGCAGGATTGCCGAATTCGATCACTGCATTGTTCACGCGCACCTTTCCCGACGTGGGACAGGCATAGCCGACATAGTGGATCGGCACAAGGGTCGTGAATACATAGGTACCGTTCAGGCATCCCCACTGCGACAGGTCCGGCGTCCACCCGATCGATATGCTGCCGTTGATCCACTCGTCCACACCGCCGGCGCTCGTGACAACGGTATCCACGAGGTTCGAAAGCGTTATGCCGAGCGAGACAGATTGACCGCCCGCACTGATGGTCATGCCATACTGACCGTTCGCCGTATGCGTTGCGGTCGTGGTACCGCCGGAAGCAAGGCTTGTCCATGTGTCGGTGATGGGCGTCGCACCGGTCCCGAAATAGAGCGACATGACCATGGTTCCGTAAACAGGATCGTACATGGTCCAGCCAAAGGTCCCGAGCGCTGATGCTGATCCACCCGTTGTACCCGTGATGCTGCTGACGAAGGTCCCGTTTAGAGCAAATACATCACTTGCCACACTGTACGAGAAGTCCGTGTAGGTCGTATCGGTCAGGTTCATCACGACCGAAGCTGTTTCAAACGATACGATCGAATCGATCGTATGAACAGCAGAAATAAATCCGTTTGTCCTGCTTAAATACACATCGTACTGGCAGTTATTGTACGTAATGGAAAGTGTGTGCGTGGTAGCTGTGCCTGAGGATGAGAGTGTATCGCTCACCTCGATGGTGCCTGCATCACATGGGATCGACGCGGTTGAGGTTGCTGCGCTCAGCACCTTGCTGAGCGAGCGGGATTTGGCTATCGTGCTCTTTACTGCGTGACGGCTCACTTGCGCCATCATTTTATCGACAACGTTCTTCAGCCTCGGATCGATGTTCGCGATCGCCGCAGTGTCGGTCTGGATGCCGCCTTTCCCAGGGGCATAAGTAGGCGGGATATATCCAGAAGCTATACCTGCAACCCAGGCAACGTCCGACGACAAGGCTATGGCTCCCTGTGCCGCGGACGACGATGCTGCCGCCTGCTGGGTCGCCGTGAGCTGTGTACCGCCGCTGTTCCCCCCTCCTCCTCCTCCACACGAAGCAAGTGCCCAAAGGGACAGCGAGACCAACAATAACAGGAACGATAACCCGACATATCTGCTCATTCTCAACATAACATGACCTCCTTGACGGATCAGTTTGGATGTCATCGTAATTATGGGAGAAGATTAAACAGATTATGAAATATTGTCAAGGTACTGTTTACGAGAAATCGTATTTTCGATGAAGAATATTTAAGTTACTTTTGTGCATCATTTCGCAATCATCTGCTTCAGGGTTCTAATGATAACATCATGACCATTTATCCAGCGGTCTTTGAACGATCTGACGATTTGTCCATCACATTGGTGAACATCTCCCGGTTCCTCGGCGTTAATCCTGATGAGGCCCTCAGGTAGACCATCAGCAAGTTAATGCACCGGTTAAGTATATCGAGGAGCATACAGAGAACGCGGGCAGGTCATTGAACGATATGTCGCTGGATGAAATGGAAAGACTTTGGCAGGAAGCTATAAATGCAAAGTAGCGAGTTTCGACGATACAGAAACACTCACCAACATGCTCTGCTCGATATACCCGCAGTTAGTCATTCCTCTTACAATTTCTAAAGAACAGTCTACTGCGTTGTAACGAGCAGATTATAGGTACCATATCTGCCAGCGGATGCAGGCTTTAAGGGCGACGACACTACCCGGATAGTATATGGACCAGTTGGTGTTATTGCGGACGTTCCGAACGTAATGGTCGAACTCAGGACATCGCTGCCGTTCTCGTGACAGATCTCAAGATTGATATTACAGGTGTACGGCGGATTATCGTTATCATTCTGCGACATGAGCGCACCAAGATTGTTGTACAATTCAAGATAGGTATCAGTGCCATTTCTGAGCGAACTTGTCTGGATCTTGTAATTCGTCAACGCCTGGGGAGTAAATCTGACATAGTCCGAATCACCGTCTAAAAAGAGAGTGCGATTGCTCTGCAGCATGCCGACGGTAATGGTCGCCGCAGTTACCAGAGAATCATCCTGCTCGTATGCATCATCGCGGTACAGGATCTGCCGTTCTTCGAAAATGGACTGGACGGTAATGCCGCCGGTGCTCGTCGATTTGGTCAAAAGCCATTGGTCCCAGAACAGCTCAAGGTTTGCCGGTTTTGTCGGCAGAACAGCGGCCGGGAACGACATGAAAATATCCCAAACGTCCTGCATTGAGAACGCAGACCTCAAGCGGTGCAAGACCTTCGCTACTGCCACTTCACCTGAAGCGTAGGAATACTGCGCGGGCATCGATGCAGATCCGAAGTCGAATGCGAAGCTCGGGGTGTCGACATACAGCGTCTTGGAGAGCCCGGCAGACGACGAAAGGCGAGCCGGGTCGTTCGCAGCAAGCCACGTTTTTACTGCGCCTGGCAGAAAATCCCCCCAGCCTTCGCTCCAGCTGAAACGCAGGTCATGGTCGATATCCGAAAGGCTGTGGTAGCCGCCCTGTGACTGGTCAACGGAGTAGATCGATGCCAAGAAATGGCCGAACTCGTGCCAGAGGACATCGTCGTCGAATTCATCTGTATCGCCTCCGGTCTGACTAAGCACATAGATCCCGTCCCCTTTTGAACAACCACCTCCCATACAATAGTACGTGCCTGAACCATTCCCTGGCGCCCAAAATGATGCTAGATCAACGGCCGGGTAAACCGATTCATTACTTTTAAAAAATTCATAACCGGTGGTCATGACATCGAGAATATTGAACGCTCCGCCCATATTTGTAACAGGGATAGAGATATTGACGAACGCGGACCCCGAGAGCGGCAAGGGATCGCTCGGAACAGCATACATGAAGTTGTCCAGATCCTTTACCCTGATGATGCCTGACGAGGGAGCAGCCATTGAATTCACCCGGATATAGACCTGCGTTGTGCTGGGCGTTGTGGCAAATGAATAATTCCCCATCGAATCTGTCTGTTTACTGTCGAGGACACTTTTGGTCGCGTTGCTAACCAGGTCGATCGCCGCATAGCGCACTGATTTCCAGGACGTGTTCCCCGTAAAGCCATCCTGATCGTACTCCTTGTCCTCGTAGCGAATGGTCCCCTGAATACTGCCTGTCGAACCGGGAATGGCGGATACCTGCGCGGATTCGGCGCTTTCGGTGGCCCCCATGATGGAGGTCATTACATAGTAATAGGGCGTGCTGTTCGTCACATTCGTGTCAAGGAAGGAGGTTGTTACAAGTCCCGATGCGATGAGCGAACCGGTCACTATCGTGACCGGCGAGGACAAGGACCTGTAGATCCGATAAGAGTTCACCCCGCTCACCACAGACCACGTGATCGTAATTGAACCATTGCCCGAATATGCGATTATAGAGGATGGCGCTCCGATCGGAGACGTCGTATTCCTCGTAATGGAATAGGTTGCACCGCCTCCTCCGCCGCAACTGTACAACAATGAAAGAAGCGCGGCGAAGAGTACATATAAGATCACGTATCGAGCAGATCGTATTTTCATGAGCCTCTTAGTGGTACTCCGCAACACCCTGCCCCTTGCTGTCCTTCCTGATGGCGCGCGGTTGTTGTGGCTTTTGCTTTTCAGGGGTCACCAGTTCATATACTGCCTTCGACGAGTAGAGCAAGGTATCACCGGAAAAGATCTCTACCCGGGTAATGATCTTCCCTTTCCCCTTCATCGGGGCTCGGACGATCAACGGCACGATAATTTCCTGGCCCTTTCGAACTTCTCCCGACCATGACAGATCTCCCGCGATCAGTTCAACTCCTCCGCCAAGCGTGCTGAGCACACGCATCATCGAAGCGTCTGTGGAGGAAATAACGGTCACGTTGAGGTCAACCGCGTCTCCCGGCTGTATCTTAGAGGAAGTTGATCCGGACTGAACAGGCGTTATGGATATCTGGACCGGCGGCTGCGGCTTTGTCCTGGAGGATAGTGCCGCCGGAGAGGAATCCTGCGCAATGATCAGCACAGCCAGGATAGACATCATCAGAATGTTCACTTTTCCCATCATGCCAGGCAATCTCCCTTGATGCAGTGTCAAACTGGATAACAGACCGCATTCGACCACGAGATACAATACCACCTCTGAATACCGGCTATCAAGGTAAAAGTACCTGTTTTGATCTGTTCGCCGTTCTATCACCACGCTGCTATGGACAATAAAAAGGGGCGGGCATCTCTGCCCGCCCCGGTAAACATCACTGTCTCAGAAGAGCTACTTCCGCAAGGCCTGCGTCCTGATCATCCGCTTCAGGGCCTCATGGCGACGCATGTTTTCGTTCGGAGCACCAACCGCCTTTGATTGACCGGGTTTGCCATATCCTCCGGTAATGAATCCATTAACGTAGATGTAATGGTAGTGACACGGCCCCACGCTCGGGCAGGCATCAACTTCGATGACAGTCCAACTGGAGTTGGAAATGCCGAAATCATGAGTGAACGACACGTTGACGCCATCGAAGCTGAGAGGCAAATAACCGGTACCCGGTGCGTTGGAATATCCGGTCTGGGTCCCTATCGTGCTATTGTAGATATAGGCATTGATGTACGCCGGCACAAATCCAGAATTCGTAGGATCGTTGACCGTAGCAAGGACTTGCTGTATTCCATTCACGGGCGTCTGCTCAATAGGCGACGTGATCGTCACGAACTGGGGACGAGCAACTCCGTTCGTTGTATTGACGGATACATGGAAGAACTGGCCAATAGAATCTATAAAGTTGAAATCATTGATGCCGTTATAGATCGGGATATTGGCCACGGTAAACGCCCCGCCGGCGATCGCGAATGTCTTGTTGCTCCCGAGAGAATCCAGGTAATGACCGGTGCCATCAGGCGCGTTCGTTACGCCTGCCACCGTGATCGCCGTATCCGTGGTCGTCGAGAAATACAGGTCAGAACAATACTGACTATTGAACGGATCCGGGACCAAGCCGGCCGGAGAGGACGCGACCGAGGTTATCCGGAATGGCCTCTTGGGGCTTGGATTCAGATTCGACGAATAGATGCTGTACCCGATCGAATAGTAACCATTCCCGATATTGAACCAGGTCCCGGACGGAAGATCGCCATAGACAGGCACTCCGCTGATGCTCCAATTGCCAGCAGCATCGGCAGCAGCGCTGTAGGACTGTTCGCCACCGCAGGTAGACGAGGTTGCGACGACCGTGCGGTAAGGATTCGTCGTTCCGGAGAACGTAATGGTATTGCTTATTCCCGCATCCTGCACGACGAATATCGAAGCGTTCGTATCGTCGCGCTTGATATCATTGACGGCCAGGCTGGGCAGCGCCCAGGAACAGTTCGCCGTTGTCATCACCTGGAGGCCGACCCAATTATTGTCCCTGTCATAGATGTCGATATAATTGTAACCATTGGGGCCGACAACATGGACCGTGGTCGAGAAATTCCCTCCGGGGCCCGCCCCGGTCGACTCCATATTGTAATAATCCCAGTTATAAGTGACACCGTCATAGGTATTCTCATAGGCGTACAATCGGCCAAGGACTGCCGTACCCGCGATCGTTGCGTAGCAATCGTTGATGGTCACCACGCCCGTGTTATTGTACGCGACGCCGTCAACGCTCACGATCTTCGGCAAAATGATGATCTTGCCGTTGGGTGCGAAGATGTTCAGATTGTAATAGCTCGACTGTCCATCGTAGATGGTGATATAGTTCCATCCTTGGTACAGCCGGACGTTCAACAAGAACGAACCGTCTGGCGCAGTGGGTATGCCGCCGCTGTTCCCGGCACCCGCTTCGCTCCACATGTAGAAGTACCCGCTCGTACCGGTCGCCTTGAACTTGCCGTTAATATTAGCGACATAATCGAACGATGGGTCTACCGTCGCATCCCAGTCTGACCCGTTGGGATACTGCACCCGCATGACCGCGGTCCCGGTGTTCCCGCTGGTAATGCTGTTGATGGCGATCGGCGGTACCCAGACAGAGCCGGTATCGGTATAGATGCCCATGTGAGTTGCGTACTGCTGCCCGGACATGTTGTCAAATCCGCTGAGGCTGATCCAGTTGTCACCCTTGTAAATATTGGTCTGGAACGAGTAGGTGCAGTTGCCGTTCCCGTCGTCAAACACAGGGATCGAAAGGTACTCCCGGGCGCCGAGCTCGAAGTTCTCGAGATTCACATCGATCATGGATACATTACAGTCCGTGCCGCCCTGCACCACGGCCTTTTTGGCACCGGTTGTGGCGATGAAATATCTATTTGAATCTCCATTCACCGTGTTCCCGATGTCGTCAATGACCTCCCAGACATCGATGACCGGTGGTTTGCCCCCGCGCGTCAGGATGCCGAAGCTCTTGCAGAGGTAATTAAAACCTCCGGAATTGCATACCTGCACATAGTTCCAGCCCTGATACAGCGTAACCGTGTAGTTGGCCACGCCTACAGGCTGTCCCGTAGCGGGCTGAGCGAACCATAGCGTATCTTGCGTGTACACGGACCCCGAGATCCAAATGTCTCCAGATGAGTCCGGGTTCGGAGATTCGATGATCAGCGTAGCCTGGAATGCCGAACCGACATCATACCCGTTCAGGTTCGATGCAAAGGCGACCGGCGAAGCATTCGGATTCGTGCCGGGCTTCACCAGCACCTTCAGTTCGGGGAAGACGCCCTGGATCGAAAAGTACTTAATGGTCGTGGCGTGGGATATGTCTCCCAGGATCACGGATATGGGCTGGGTCAGAACTTCATCATATTTTATCGTCGACAGGCCAATGATCTCCCAGTAGTAGCGTCCACCTTTCACAAAGTTGAAACCGCCCGCGCTCAGGTTTCGCTTCGGAGCGTTCGGCCCGCCGGGGCCGCCCATAGTCCCGAACCCGAACTTTGTGCTGACGTCCTTTCCACCGAGATCGGTCTCCCAATCCTTGTCGCTCAAGGCGCTGAGCACGCTCGTTGGAAATGCGTACGCCCTGCCCGCGTTGGGGTTCCGGGCATCAGCGACTACAACGATATAGGTCTGAACTCCCTGCACCGCATCCCACTGGAAATCCGCCACTGTGAGGCCGGGAGGATTATTTGGCGTGTTCGGTATATCCAGGAAGCTCCCTCCATCGGGAATAACCGTGTCCGTCGGCAAGACGAAGCCATAGAGCTGATGGAGACTGTTCTGTATCAGTTCAAGGCTGCTTATGGTCTTGTCGCGGGTATCAATGCCTTCTGACGCACGCACCATCCTCCACATACCGTTCTTGAACTTGACGGTTGCGTACAACGACTCACGCGGAGCAGACTCGGAACACTGCTGGCTGTTCACCGTATTGACGCCCTTCAATTTGAACTCGAAATCAGCCTTGTCCTCCAGCGGGTAGGTGTTGATGTACGTGCCCGCCACCGGGGAAATGACCCCCGTGATCGTCGTGCCGCAGAAATCCCAGTTGGCGAAGGCCTCGTTCTTGATCATCTTGCTGAATTCTGAGATGCTGAACCTGCCATCGCGATTGATGTCGGTCTTTGTGCTGATGCCGCGAGAGGTGTCATAATCCATGTAGAACTCCGGCGACATGAGAGACTGGAACTGTGCAAGGTTCCGGTCGTTGAGCGCGCGCACCCATCGTCCGAAGAGCGACTTGACCCGTGCCTGCATGTTCTGGGTATCGGCATTCGCGGCCGGATCGATGCCAGGCGTGTTGGCGGCGTCCTTGGTCTTGATGGATCCGGTCAGGACGTTCATCGCGTGGCCGGACATGTCCTTTCCACCGCTCACCGAGAGGGAGTAGGACTGGTTCAGCAATAAAGGTTCACCAAGGACAAATTCGTATACAAAGAGTCCGCTAGTGCTCTTGCCGAGGAAGACGACGCCGGGCTTCACTCCGATGCTCGGGCTTCCGATGAGCCGTACTCCGTTCACGTCTATGATCTCGTTAGTCTCGATCCTGAAAGACTGCGTCACATCGACCAGGCTGCCCATCTCGATGACCGTCGGACTGTTCCACTGAACGGTGGGGCTGAGCGTGTCGGCCGCAGAACCGACGAATGTGGCAGTGGCGGTATCCTCTATGGGATTACCATATACGTTCACCGCCTTGGCGTTGACATCATCGTCACTTCCGTAGATGGTCACGGTGTAGGTCTTTCCCAGGGAAAGCTCCTGTCCGGAATCAAAGTAGTAGGTTGCCGTGAGCCAGTCAGCGGAAAGCGACCATCTGCCCGTAGGAACCGTTCCTCCATCGGTTGAATCGATCTCGATGGCCTCGAGGTACTGGCGGACCATCGGCATGCTGAACACGATCTGGATCGCGGCATTTACTGGGTGGGCGGTCGTTGAACCTCCCCACGTCTCGGTCCCGTCGGTGTTCTTTTTGAGGCCGAGGATCGACACGACCGCCGGCGCCACATCGCTCGGAAGGACCTCAAAGTTAATATTGGGGACCGCGCCCTCGAACTGGGTCACGATCGTCTGTACAGCGACAACGGGCTGCTGGCCGATACCGCCTTTGAATGCCACCAGTGTATAGTTCCCCACAGGGATGGGCGATCCGTCAATATACCCGGCCCCATCGTTCTTGGAGGCATTGGTCATGGTCGACAGCGAATAGTTGCCCTCAGCATCCGTGCTTCCGGTCGCCACCGGGAACAGCCATTCCGGGTGGTCCGCGTCATAAAGATCGACGGTCGCATTTGATAGAGGAGAGGCATCTCCGGGGGCTCCCAGCATCTTCTGGAGACCATCCACAGGGAGGCTGCGGGTCATTTCATGATAGGACTTCGATCCCGGCTTCCCGATCGGTACGCTGAACATCTCCTTGAGAGATGGTTTCTGCCCGGTAACCGATGCGGACAAGGTGACCTTACCCGAAACGACCGTGGTACCGGAACCGCTGCCGGAGCTTCCTCCCTTGCCGGATCCGCTGCATCCACCTATAACCATCAGAAATGATAGGAGAATTACCGAGTATAGTGAGATCGAAAGAAACCGTTTCATTGCGCTACCTCCCTGCCCTTGATTTGCACAAATAATATTTTTTATACTAAAACTCCGGTGACCCACAGTCAAGGTATAATTCACCTGCCGATAAGCCAGACGTTGATCCCCTGACCTAGTACGAATACGACGATGACAGGAACATCATCCATCCTGCCTGATCGACCTTCTGTATCTCCGTGCTTCCGCTCAGGATCTGGGCTTTGCCGGATCCCATGGTCAGCGTGCCGCCCAGCGTGACCGACGTGTTCCGGCTGAAGTTGCTGATGCTCAGGCTCATACCGTAGAGGTCGATCTTTTCATCCTGGTTGGTGCGGCTTGGATCCAGTTTAGGAGTGTTGGCCATATCCGAATAGACGCCTCCCCGGAGAGCCCAGCTTCTGCTCAGGAAGTATTCCGTACCTACCGCGAGGTTCAACACATTCACGCGGTCCCCGTTGACCGGATCGGCCACTTTCGTGTAATAGGCGGCATCGGCGCTCACCAGGACGCTGCTCGAAGGGAAGTATCCGGCACCGACCCGCAGCTCGTAGGGATACTTCTTCCTGGTACTGTCCCCAACCTCGATACTGGTGAAATCATTCGGGGTCGCGGCATTTGCGTCCTTGATGGTGGTCTGGCTCATCACGGAGGAACTGTAGACCATGATCTTGGCGAGCGACACACCGATCGAGAGCTTTTCAGCGGGTGTCCACATGACGCCGAGAATTGGCTTATAACCGCGCTCGACCCTTTCGATATACTGGTTCGACCATTCATATCTGCCGTCCTGCAGCACAATGAGCTGGTTCAGGATGGTCTGGTTGCTCCGATGGTACATATACAGCGTGAGACCGGCGGATAGGCTGCTGGTCAGTTCGCCGGCGATCGACGGCCCGATCAGGTAGGTGTTGTCCTCGTTGTTGAAATTTATGGTATAACGGACCGCCGGAGAGCCCAGCGACGTGGGAAGGCTCCCGCCGAACGTCTGGTCCTGGTCCTCTGTGATGGAATCGGGAACCGCGTAGGAGAAACCGAACTTGAATTTTCCGAGGGGCTGCACGATGCCGAAGAAGTTCGGAAGCAGCGAGGTCGCCTTGCGCTCCCATCCATTGCCGCCGATGACGTTCTTATATTCCTTCGACGTATTGTAATACGCGTTGACGCTCGCGGAGAGGTTCCTGCCGGTCGTATAGACGATGCCCGCCGGGTTGTAATACAGGCCGCTGGGATCGTCGGAAACGCCGGCATAGGCGCCGCCCATGCCCGTTGCCCGGTCCCCGATCAGCATATTGTTGTAATGGAACTCATCTGCGGTCGAAACACCGGTCATTACGATAAAGATGAGGACGATCGCCATTGCCGCGTTGAACATTCGAAGTGACATAGATACCTCCACCGGGTCAAAGAGATTATATTTCACGCAATGCGCTATTTAACGGTTTTCATGGCTTCGGTAAAACGGTCCTTATGGGTCTTGAGCGCAGCAGTGTCGATCGCTGCCACCGTGATCGTATCTTTCAGCAGGATGATACGTGTATCATAGGCCGGATGGGTCTTATCGAGCACCTCGGTCGACTTGCCTTTCGCGGTGCTGATCCTCTCAAAATAGCGGATCAGGCCTGCAGGATCATAGCCTGCCACGGCGCACTGCATGACCGATCCTTTGTCGGCCTGGATCTCGTCCTCGCGTTTGTAGCCGGTCTTGAACAGCGTGTCCATGGCCTGATCCACGGCCTTGGAGAAGGCGAGTCGGGCCGACTCGGTCCCTCCGCCGATCAGCCGCGCCAGACCCGATACCGCGGATCCTTCCGACGCCTTGATATCCAATTCCTTGACCACGTGCTTTCCGTTGATGTGGCCCATCTCATGGGCGATGACACCTGCCAGTTCTGATTCGTCCTGCATCCTGTCGATCGCACCCTTGGTGATGAATATGTAGCCACCCGGCGCTGCATAGGCGTTTATCTCGGACGTATTGAGGACCGCGAAGTGATATTTCAACTCCGGTCTGTTGGAGTAGGCTGCGAGCGAATGACCCACGAGATTGACATATTTCGTCAATTGATCGCTCGTATGCAGTCCGAATCTTCCTATTAATCTCGCGGCGACCTCACGGCCGAAACGGATCTCTTCAGAAACATCATCGCTCGTCATTTCGGGGGGAGCTGCCGAGACCCGTTGTCGCCATGCCTGTTCATCTGCCGACATCACCGCATCGGGCACAGCGATGGACATCAGCATTAGAAGGAACGCGAGCACGCTTATCATTCTCATATCTTCCCCCCCTCCATGAACTTCGTCAGCTCGGCGTCCGATACGGTATATTTTTCAACCCTCTCCAGACCATCATAGTCGAGCTTATCTTCTCCGCTGAGTCGTCTGCGGTCGTCAGCCGCAAGCCCCCGCGCGGCAGCGGCGCTAGTATACGTCGATGCGCGCCTGCGTACACCCTGCTGGAACTCCGAGTCGCCGGCCTTGATCATGGTGTGCTTTGCCATGGGAGGAGAAACTGAAAGCAGGATGGCCGCAACGTAACCGTCCTTGCCGTAAAAGCTGACCTTTACCCAGCTCCCGTCCCGGCCGATCGAACTCAGGCGGGTGCCCCTGCTTGCCTCTCCGAGCACGCTCGCTTTAAATGAGGGAGCTGAAAGCACCTTGGCCTTGACGCTCTGCACATAGTAGGTTTCCTGCGCGGATGCCGGCAGCGCGATCAGGCACCAGACGAGGAATAGTGCGAGACTGATGAAGATCCTTATGGTTTTCATACGACACCTCCTGTGTGAACTAGTATACCACTTAACTTCTCTTTTTCTCTTGTAAAGAAAACGACCGAGGCCAACAGCGAATAAAAGCAATTCCTGGAACTGGCCATGATAGCGCCAGCTTAGGGCGTTGTATAGATATCGACCGGTCTCTCGCGGCCTTTGACCTTGACATTGCCCAGCAACCGTCCCTCGATCTTGTCCTTGACCTGTTCATGGGTGTATTCCGAGTAGATAAGCGGGTTTTTGTATTCCTTGGTGATGCTCTCGAGACGCGAAGCGAGGTTGACCGTGTCTCCCACGATCGTGTAGTTCTTCTTCTTCTCGGACCCGATCTCGCCTATCGTGGCGACACCCGTGTTGATGCCGACCCCTATCTTGACCTCCATCTCCAGACCTTTCTCACGAAGGGTCGCGTTGACCTGTTCGAGCGCCTCGATCATCTCTTTGCCGGCGAGAACGGCCTGCTCGGCATGATCTGCCATTTTTACCGGAGCTCCCCAGAAGGCCATGATCGCATCGCCGATATACTTGTCGATCGTGCCGTTATGCTTCAGGATAATGTCCGCCATGATCGTGAAATGGATGTTCAGCATTTCCACGATCTTTTCCGGCGGGGTCGTTTCCGAGATGGTCGTGAAGCCGCGGATGTCCGAGAACAGGACCGTGAGCTCCACCTTCGTTCCCATCGCGGCCTTCTGGTATTCCTTATAGTTATGCAGCACTTCGTGGAGGACATCCTTGGAGACGTACTGCGTGAAGAGCTGGGAAACGCGTCGTTTTTCCACTGCCTCGGTGAACGTCAGATACCCGAAGGACAGGAAGCCGCTCGTCACCGTGGCAAAAACGAATGGTACGGTCTCAACGATCATATTTGAGTTGAAAGCGATGAACGAGTACCCGCCGTAGGCAGCCAGGACCGCCATGGGAAATGATGCGCGGATAAGGAGCCGTTTTGAATAGAACACAACGCCCGCGGTGAGGAACACGCCCACCAGCACCGACAGGATGGTCAGTCGCCGGTCAGGAGGCATTAAAAAATCGTTCAGGAGATAATTGCTCGCCAGGGAAACGTGCATGATTACACCAGGCGTGCGGGTCGAAAGCGGGGTGGCCTTCAGGTCCGCTCCGCCGATGGCGCTAACTCCGATGAACACGATGCTGTCCTTGAACTCGTCGGGATTAACAATGAGGTCTTCGACATCGCCTGAACGGATCTTCTCGAGCGACACGAAGATACCTCCCGCGGAAATCGGCTCTACACGGTCGATGTCGTACATGTTGATCAGGTAGTTCCCGTTGCCGTCGATCGGCAGGATACGATCATTGATCTGAATCGCCTTCTCTCCGATGATGATCTTTGAAGAGGCATCAATGAACGGGGCGAGGCCCAACACCGGATAGTAGGCGTTCTGATAGTCCCGGAGAGGCCGCGTCCTCCTGAGAACACTGTCCAGGTCCGGCGGAAACTCGACGACGGCAACGCCAAAGGAGACGGAACGAAGGTCCTCAATGGGGAGCAGAAAATCGTTGTTCTGTTCGGACAACGGTACCTGTAGATATCCCTGTGCGTTGCGGATCGCGAACTTCTTCTGAAATTCCTCGGGGATGGGACGGTTGAGCTGGAGGTTATATTTCTTCTCCTTGTCCGGCTCCTCACGCTTTATGACCATGCTGTGGATGACATTCCCGGCCGCCTGGGTGGCATTGACAAGCGCGCGGTCGTTCGTCTCGTCGTACCGCTCGGTGAACAAAATGTCGAAGAGGACCGCCTTGGCCCCTCCATAGGTCGTAAGGAATTCCAGCATTTCCGAATAGATCTCTCGCGGCCAGGGCCACCTACCGGCGATTTTTTCCATAACGCTGATAGAAGCTTCGTCGATCAGAACGACCTTGATGTTCTTGGGAGGGACCTTCTTTGACCGGTAGAGCTTTGCCTTTACGTCATAGACAAGATTTTCAGCACGCTCGAAGTAACCGCGATGGTAGGAGGTGATGGTGAATGCGGCGACGAGGAATACGATGACGAGCGCTATAATGATCTTGTTTTTCATAGAGACCGTACTGAGGGAAATGTCTGTACAACGGATTTTTATATAGTATCAGAAAATTGCTATTCCGTAAAGGTACAATTACCCGTGTATTTATTAGTGCGCGTTCTGACGGAAGGTAAGGTTTGTGAAAGACTCAGGTTCGGCTGGTACGGCGGGGATAGCATGCATGACGACGTTGGCGCGAAATTCCTATGGACCCTGTTCGTCCGCTTCAAAAGAACGATACTCACTAATTATCATCGTTCCATTCGCTCCCCCGGCATATGGATCGCGCTGCCGTGAACATCTTCCGCTGCTTCCCCCATGCCTTCCGCGAACGTGGGATGCGCGTGGACCATATTCCCCAGCTGACGGGCGGTCGTGCCCATGCGTATCGCCAGCGCCCCTTCATGGACAAGGTCGGATGCACGGGCTCCGCAGATATGCACACCGAGGACCCTGTCCGTTGCCGCATCGGCGATGATCTTGAAGAGGCCGGTGATCTCTCCCGAAGCGTGTGCTTTGCCCAGTGCCCGGTAGGGGAACTTGCCTATTTTAACCTCGATCCCCCGCTCCCTTGCCTGATGCTCCCGGAGCCCGACACTGCCGATCTCGGGCCTCGTGAATATCCCGGCGGGCACCGACGCATAATCCATACGCACATCACCGCCAAGGGCGTTCTCCGCGGCAACGATCCCCTGCCGCGACGCAACATGCGCCAGCATCAAGTTGCCGGTCACATCACCAACCGCGTAGATGCCCGGGATGGCCGTCTCCATCTTGTCGTTCACCGAGATCTCGCCGCGCTTTCCGGCCGTCAGACCGGCGTCCTCCAGGCGAAGGTGCTCCGTGTTCAGGGACCGGCCGATCGAGACCAGGACGGCATCGGCCTTGATCTTGTTCCCATTCGAAAGGTCTGCCGTCACCGCACCGTCGGCTGTTCTCCCGATCGCCGTGACCGATGTCGAGGTGACCAGACTGATCTTTGCCTTTTTCAGTTCCCGCTCGATAATGAGCGACAGATCCTCATCTTCAGTGGAAAGCGCGCGGGGCATTAGTTCGACAATGGTGACAGCGGCGCCGAGGGAACTGTAGATAAAGGCGAACTCGCAGCCGATGACGCCTGCGCCGATGATAAGAAGGTGCTTGGGGACGTTCTTCAATTGAACGGCATCGTCGCTTGTCATGACGGACTCGCCGTCGAATGCAAATCCGGCGATGCGCGCCGGCCGCGAGCCGGTGGCGATGATGATCCGGTCGGATCGTATGTCCTGGGTGGTGCCGTCCTTTTGAACGGAGCGGACGACGTCTTTGGAGAGGAGTGAGCCTTTTCCGGGGATCAGGGTGATCCCCCGGTTTTTAAATAGGGCGCGAATGCCTTTGATCTGGGTCTCGACGACCTTGTCCTTGCGCTCGCGGATCCTGTTGAGGTTATACCGGACCTCGCCCGTCAGTTCGACGCCGAACGCTGCGGAGTTGCGTACATGCTCCAGTGCCTCGGTAGAAGCGATGAGGGTCTTGGTGGGAATGCATCCCCGGTTCAGGCAGGTGCCGCCGACCTCGCTCTCCTCCACCACCGTCACCTGCGCCCCCTTTTGGGCGGCCCGGATGGCTGCAACATAACCGCCGGGGCCTGCGCCGATGATCGTGAGCCGGGTCGGCATGGTCAGCGCTCTTCTTCCTCTTTCAGGAACTTCTCGTACTCGTCCCTGCTCATGAGGTCGTTCACTTCCGAGGGATCGCTCATGGTGATCACAGCGATCCATCCGTTACCGTAGGGGTCCTCATTGATGATCTCCGGGGAATCAGCGAGATCGTCGTTCACTTCATGCACCGTGCCGGAGACCGGACTGACTACCGGCGATGTGGCCTTCGTCGACTCGATCTCGCACAGTTCCGAATCTGCGTCGACTTCGGTGTCCGCCTCGGGAAGATCTACATACACGATATCGCCGAGCTGCTGCTGGGCGAAATCGGTTATGCCGATCGTCGCGTGTTTTCCTTCCACGCGCACCCACGCATGCTCACGATGATACTTGATATCGTCTGGATTCATCTGACACCTCCGGCGGGATAAGGACGAAAATACTTTGCAAATAAAGGATGAATCCAGGAGCGAGCGCTTTCCCCGTCCCGCCTGTGCGGGACTGCTAGGGAATCGACAATTGTATTTAGCGTATGTATGCTTTTTTGTCAAGCAAAAAAAGGAACGGCGCTTGGCAAACAAAAAAGGGATACGGATATCCGTATCCCTTAGGTAAAAACGACCGTCGCGATGCTCTAGACTGCAGCCATTTCCTTCTCTGCGTGCTTGCCGGCACCGGCAGAAGGTGCCTGCACCATCTCGATCGCCTTCTTGGGACAGTGCGCCTCGCACATGCCGCACCCGATGCACTTTGCCTGGTCCACCTTGTGAATAGCTTTCACGTCGCCGGAGATGGCGCTCACGGGGCAGACCTTCGCACAGACGTCTATCCCTGCGCATTTTTCCGCGTGAATGAACGCCTTGGGACGGACCGGGATATAGTCATGGATCGCATTCGTTGGGCACTTTTTAACGCACAGACCGCAGGTGATGCACTTGGTGTGATCGATGCGAGCGAGGTTGTTATCTATCTTGATGGCGTCGACGGGGCATGTCCTGACGCACATGCCGCAGGCGATACATCCCACCTGGCATTTTTTCTTGACGTCGATGCCTTTGTCCCTGCTGTGGCAGCTGATGACAACGGCCTTTGACATCAGGCCGAGCTCGATCACCTGCTTCGGGCAGGCGGCAACACACTTGCCGCAGGCGGTGCATTTTTCTTTATTGATCAGCGGAAGATTGTCCGCGCTCATGGTTATCGCGTCGAACGGGCAGGCCCGCATGCACGTTGCGTATCCCAGACAGCCGAAGTCGCAGGACTTGTCCCCTCCCGCGGCAAGCACGGCGGCCGTGCAATCCATGACGCCGGAGTAGATGAACTTGCGCTTGCTATTGCTGCGGCCTCCCTGGCAAAAGACGCGCGCGATCTTGGGATCAACCGCTCCCGCGGCCTTGCCGGTTATCTGGGCGATCTTTTCCGCGACCGGCGACTTGCCCGGCGCGCAAAGGTTCGGGGCGACATCGGGGTTCCCTACTACCGCTTCCGCATATCCCATGCATCCGGCAAATCCGCAGGCTCCGCAATTGGCGCCTGGAAGGGTTTCGCGCACCTGCTCCACTTTCGGATCGACCTTCACGACGAACCGTGCTGCGACCATTGCAAGAGCTATCCCGAAAACGACACCGAGAACCGCGAGCAGTGCTACCGCGTAAACGATCGTCTTGATCTCAACGAACTCCACGGATTCCACCGACCCGCCGACGCCGACCAACGGCACGAGCTTGTTGATGAACGCGCTCAGGACGTGAGAAAATGCGGTCTGGAACAGTTGCGATAGTTGTTCGAACATAATGTTTCCCCTCTAGAGGAAATAGCGTTGAATTTCCAGCTTTAAACCTTGAACTTTGAATCTTGAATAATTCTTACAGCGTGATCATCCCGGAAAATCCCAGGAACGCCAGGGCGATCAGGCCGGTCAGCACGAACGATATGGGAAGACCCTGGAAGGACTTCGGCACATCGGCGAGATCGAGCTTTTCCCGGATGCTCGCCATGATGATAAGGGCAAGGCTGAAGCCAAGCCCCGATCCCAGCGCCAGGGCCATGCTCTCGAACAGGCTGTAGTGCTCTTCCGCGTTGATCAGCGGCACGGCGAGAATGATGCAGTTCGTCACGATCAGCGCCAGGTAGATACCGAGCTTGTAGTAGAGCGCCGGCGTCACCTTCTTCATGATCGTATCGGCCGCTTGCACGAACGCGGCAACGACGCCGATGAAGATCACGATCTTGAGGAAGCCCAGCTGGAACGGCACCATGACGTAGGTATAGATGAACCAGCTCAGCGCGGCGCCGATCAACATGACGGCGGTGAAGGTGAAGCTCATGCCGATGGATGTTTCCATCTTTTTGGTCACGCCGAAGAAGATGCAGAGGCCCAGGTACCGCGAAAACACGAAATTGTTGATGAGGGCGGAAGCGATGAATATCGTCAGGACTTTTTCAAGCATATGCTCCTCCGGGGTGCTGCAATTGCGGATTGCGGATTGCGGATTGCGGAATAAAACGTCAACCCCGGAACACGCATCAACCAATCCGTCTTATATGACTGCTGCTCTATATTGAAGATTGAAGTTGGGCCGGGATTTAGAATCCGCAATCCGCAATCTACAATCCGCAATGCTTCTAATGTCCTCCGCTGCTCGCTCCGGTACCTCCGAAGAACTTGCGGTCCACCCAGTTGAGCCATCCCATCATGAGCCCCATGGCGAAGAATCCGCCGGTGGGCATGATCATGATCAGCAGCGGTTTTGTTTCGACGAACTTATAGCCCCAGAGGGACCCTTTTCCCAGCGACTCCCGGAAGACGCCGAGCAGCACAAGCGCCAGGAGGAATCCCATGCCCATGGCCGCGCCGTCCACCATCGAGGGAATAAGTTTGTTCTTGCTGGCGAACATCTCGGCCCGGGACAGGACGATGGCAAAGGCGACGATGAGCATGATGTACAGGCCCATCTGTTTGTACACGTCACGCGCATAGGCGGCCATCACCAGGTCGGTGACCGTGACCCAGGTGGCGATGATGAACATATAGGAAGGAATGCGGACCTTGGGGCTGATGAAGTTCCTGAGCAGGGAGACCGTTCCGTTCACCATGGTCATGACGAAGAGGACGGCGACACCCATAAGGAAGCCGTTCTTGACGCCGCTCGTGACCGCCACGGCCGGGCAGAGCGACAGCGCCAGCCGGAACACGGGATTCTCGCCGAAGATGCCGTTCTTAATGATCGTTCCGTAGTTGACCTTGTCCGTCGTCATTTTTTCACCTCGTTCGCGGCCGCGCGCGTGAACCCGGACCCGTATTTGTCCACGAGCGTCTGGACCGCGTCCTTGACGCCGTTCGTGACGGCCCGGCTCGAGATCGTGGCTCCCGATATGGCCTGGATGTTCTCCTTGGTCTCGGTCTTCACCAGGACGATCTGGTTCAGGGTCTTCCCGGTGAACTGGTTGAGAAAGCCCTTTTCCTCCACCTGGTCGCCCAGGCCCGGTGTTTCGCCGTGGTGCAGGATCTTGATCTCCTTCACCTTCAATCCGGTGTCGATGGACACGAGCATCTGGATGAAGCTGGAATATCCCTTACCCGCCGTGGAGGCGATGTACCCGACCGGCTTTTTCTCGGTCGTTGCGGCGTAATATTCGAATGATTTGCCGTGGACCGTCCATTTGCCGGCGACCGCGATGGGGTCCTTCGCGTCGGGCGCCATTTCCTTCAGGGCCTCTTCCTTCTCTTTCTTTTCCGCGTAAAAACGGATCGGCGACGTGAACTTATACGTCACGCCCATGATCAGGGCGGCCGCTATGAAGATCGCAACAAGGCTCAGGGTGATCTTGACCATATCCTTCATTTCTTCACCCCCTTGGCAGCCACCTTGCCGAAGACCCGGCTCCGCATGCTGCGGTCAAGCAGCGGCGCAAAGCAGTTCATGAGCAGGATGGCGAACATCACTCCCTCGGGATAGCCGCCTTTGAGACGGATAAGGACGGTGAGCGCTCCGCAGGCGACCCCGAAGAGGACCTGAGCGCTCCGGATGGACGGCCCCGTCACGTAGTCCGTCGCCATGAAGAAGGCGCCGAGGATGAGGCCGCCGGACATCATGTGGAACAAGGGGTCGCCCGTCATAAGCGCGTCCTTTCCGCCGAACATCCAGGTGAGGAGGCCTACGGTGGCGATGAACGGGATCGGGATGTGCCAGGTGATGTACCGTTTGATCATGAGGAACGCGGCGCCCAGCAGGAGAGCGATGGTCGCTGTTTCGCCCAGCGAACCCGCACGATTGCCCATCAGCAGGTCCTGGTAGATGTTCGGATACAGTTCCATGAGCTTGGCGACCCCGTCCTCTTTCAGGACCGAAAGCGGTGTGGCCATGGTCTTTGCGTCCATGGCCATGATGTTCGCCACCGGCAGCGTATAGGTCGTCATGGGTTTAGCGAAACTGACGAGGATAAAAGCGCGGCCGATGAGCGCCGGGTTGAAAATATTGTAGCCGAGGCCGCCGAAGAGGTGCTTGGTGATCGCGATCGCGACGACGGAGGCGACCGCCGGGATGTACAGCGGGATGTTGGCCGGAACGTTCATCGCGATCAGGAGCCCGGTAAGAAAGGCGCTGCCGTCCGATACGGTCACGTCCTTCTTCAGGAGCTTCTGCATGCCCGCTTCGGCAATGACCGCGGACAGGATGCTGACGATGATCACAAGGATCGCCGGCAGTCCGAAGAAGTAGACCGACATGAGCGTTGCCGGCAGGAGCGCTGCGTTCACGGTCCACATGATCTTGGAGGTGCTCTCCTCGGTGCGCATGTGCGGACCGATGGAGACAAAGAGCTCAGGCGGGGCTTTGGGCTGTTCTTTCGGTTGTTCTTTCGGAGTTGCTTCCATATGATAGAGACCTCGTTAGATCAGAGTACAGAAGATCAGATTACAGATGACAGACGGTCAGATGACAGACTAAAACGACTCTTAGGGAAACTGTCTGTTGTCTGATATCTGTTGTCTGCTGTCTGAATTGTCTGTTGTCTGTTGTCTGCTGTTAATTCTTCTTCTTTGCCAGTTCCCGTTTGGCCCGCTTCACCCACTGCACCATGGGCCGGTTGGCGGGGCAGACGAAGGTGCAGGAGCCGCACTCGAAGCAGTCCATCAGGTTGTATTCCTTGGCATCCTCGTAATGCCCCTTCTCGATGAACAGACCAATGAGCGAGGGCTGCAGCATCATGGGGCAGGCGTCGATGCACCGCGCGCACCGGATGCACGGCCCATAGGGTTTGGTGCTCACTTCGGCCTTGGGGAGGACCAGGATCCCCGAAGTTCCCTTGATCACCGGGACCTCCAGGGTGTACTGGCTCATACCCATCATGGGTCCGCCGGATATCACCTTTGCGGCATCGTCGGTCAGACCGCCTGCCTCCTCGATAAGCTGGGCGAAGGTCGTACCGATGCGAACCAGGAAGTTCTTGGGGTCCTTCACTCCCCTGCCGGTGACGGTCACATACCGCTCGATGAGGGGCCTGCCGAACCGGACGGCGTCATAGATCGCCGCCGCGGTCCCCACGTTCTGGACCACCACGCCGATATCCATGGGCAGTCCGCCCGCGGGCACGGTGCGATTGGCGATGGCCTTGATCAGCATCTTCTCGGCGCCCTGGGGATATTTCACCTGCACGGCCCAGACCTCGACCTCCGGAGAGCTCGTGGCGGCCTTCTTCATGGCCTCCACGGCATCGGGCTTGTTCGCTTCAATACCGACGTAGCCCTTCTTGACGTTCAGGATCCGCATGAGGATCTTGAGGCCTTCGATGATCTCTGTGGACTTTTCCAGCATGAGCCGGTGGTCGGAGGTGAGGTACGGTTCGCACTCGGCGCCGTTCAGGATGACGACATCGATGGGCTTTTCCTTGGGAGGCGAGAGCTTCACATGGGTCGGGAAGGTCGCACCGCCCATGCCGACGATCCCGGCTTCGGAAACCATCTTCTTGAGCTCGTCCGGCGAGAGCACCTGGTAATCGGTCGTCTCTTTCAAGTTGGCGACCCACTCGTCCTTCCCATCGCTCTCGATCACGACGGAGGCCATGTCCATGCCCAGGATATGGGGGAAATTCCCGATGGCCGTGACCTTGCCGGACACGGAGGAGTGCACCGGCGCCGACACGAAGCCGCCGCTTTCTCCGATCTTCTCACCCTTCTTGACCTCCTGGCCGATCACGACGAGGGGCTTGGTGGGTGCTCCGATATGCTGGCTCAGGGGGATGATGACTCGTTTGGGGATCGCTGCTGATACGGTGGGCTTGTGGGAGGTAAGCTCTTTATTGCCTGCGGGATGCACGCCGCCGCTGAAAGTGGCGCTGGCCTTCATGCTGGTTGCTTCCATATCGTCCGCACCTCGGTTATGGGGGGATGTATGTCTGATGCTGAAACGGAAATACGCTATATAAAAAGACCGCGGAATTTATAGCAGATGTTACGAATAGTGTCAAGGAATTTTTAGGGCGTTGTAAATTGCATCACTCTGAACTAACAAGGATGATCATTGGTGGAAGAAAAATAACCCCGGTACGCTCACACGGTGTATCCGTGCTCCCGTAACCGGGGCATTAATAGGGTAGCCACGATGGTCGTACGAGGTCTATGCGACCTGCACCACTTCTTTTACCTCGGGTATCTGCTGCTTCAGGAACTTCTCGACGCCCATTTTAAGCGTCATGGTGGACATGGGGCAGGAACCGCATGCGCCCTTGAGCCGTACCTTTACGATGCCCGTGTCGTCGAAACCGACGAGTTCGATGTCGCCCCCGTCCCTCTGCAGCGCCGGACGCACTTGTTTGATCGCCTCTTCAAGCTGTTCTGTTGTCATGGAAAACCTCCTGATCAGTTGTCAATACGGTATTTGTTCGATGGGTGATTATACCCTGTTCCGGTCCTGTTTGAAATAGTTTTTTGCGAAATGAGCTGGCATGCTGAGCTCTAAACCTTGAACCTTTAACCTTAAACCTTGAATAAGCACTTGACCGCTTGTCGGTGAACGACCTATAATGCCAGCATGATGAATGTCCTGGTCATCGGTATCGGTGGTTTTGTGGGGGCAGTTGCGCGGTACGGGATCGCTGTCTGGATCGGCCAGCGCTGGGGCAGGAGCTTTCCCCTCGGGACCTTCGTGATCAATGTCAGCGGAAGTTTCCTCATCGGCCTGCTGATGACCCTCATGGCGGAGCGTTTTACCGAGAATCCCCAGTGGCGGCTCCTGCTCGTCGTAGGATTTCTCGGCGCTTACACCACCTTCTCGACCTTCGAGTACGAGACCGGCGCCCTGCTGAAGGACGGCGAGTGGCTCTTCGCCATGTTGAACATCATCCTGAGCGTGGTCGTGGGATTTATAGCGCTGAAACTGGGGGAAGTGATTGCCAAAACCATATAAGTTCAACGTTCAAGGTTTAAGGTTCAGAGCTCAGCGTGTCCGCCTGCCGTATTTCTTGCCGTATTGAACCTTGAACTTTGAATATTGAATGGTTTATAACCAGCCTGTAAGCTTATCAGCTTTTTGAAAGGAGTCTGCTATGATCAAGACCGGCCCTGCAAAGAAGCTTACTATATATATAGATGAATCCTACAAGATCAACGGAAAACCTGTTTATGAGGTCCTGCTGGATATTTTCTATAAGAGGAAAATAGCCGGCGCCAGTGTCTTCCGGGGAATAGAGGGTTATGGAAGCGACCGGGTGTTCCATACCGCCAAGATACTTGAGCTTTCAACGACCCTTCCGGTCAAGATTGAGGTCGTCGATACCCAGTTGAAGATCGATGAGATCCTCCTCGAGATCACCCCTCTTGTACATAAAGGGCTCATCGAAGTGAGCGATACGCAGGTTATAAAGAGTGGAATATAATGACGTATTCGTTGTTGAAGGTTCAATGCCCCGTTATATGAACTGATGGCTGAGTGTCGAGATTCTTTTGTGTTGATTTTGTCGTTCGGTTCCGTATCTCCGTGTCACCTTGTCTCCGCATCCCCGCGTCGACCTATTCTTTCCACCCATGCGCCCCGATGAGCGGCACGAACATGCAGGGGATGCTGGTCTGCGTCACCAGACCGGCAGGCGACTTGATAACCTTCTTGAGGTCCTGGGTGAACCGCTCTCCCACGGGGATCACCAGCCTGCCGCCTTCCTTGAGCTGCTCGATCAGCGCTGAGGGCACATCCGGCGCGGCCGCAGTAACGACGATGGCATCGAACGGCGCCATCTCCTTCCACCCGTAGGTCCCGTCATAGACCTTCATGGCCACGTTCCGGCAGCCCAGCCGGTCCAGGACCGACCGCGCCTTGTCGGCGAGGGTCTTAACCCGTTCTATCGTGAAGACCTTCTCACAAAGCTCTGAAAGGACCGCGGCCTGGTAACCTGAACCGGTCCCGATCTCGAGAACGCGGTCGGTGTTCTTGAGCTCAAGGAGCTCGGTCATAAGCGCGACGATATAGGGTTGTGAGATCGTCTGACCCTCTCCAATAGGCAACGCATGATCGCCGTAAGCCTGGGAACGCAGGGCCTCGGGCATAAACTCATGGCGCGGCACCTTGCGCATCGCGGCGAGGACTCGCGGATCACGTACACCGCGGGAGGCGATCTGCTCATCCACCATGCGGTTGCGTTCTTTGTCGTATTGGTGAGGCATGAAATTATTCAAGGTTCAAAGATTAAGGTTCAAGGTTGATACAGTGATCCATATTTCCTTCGAGGCTCGCTTAGAAGCGCCTACTTTTGGTTGCATTTTCGTGGTGAGATAGTTGTTACTCATGATGTGTCACAGCCTCATAGGCAAGCTTTTCGACCGGTTTGAGCGAATCGAACGCAGCATAATCGGTCAGGTCCAGATGCAGCGGGGTGATGGAGACCATGCCCCGGTCGATGGCGTCGAAGTCAGTGCCGGGCTGGTGCTCCCACTCCGGCTCCCCTCCTCCGATCCAGTAGTACTTCTTTCCGCGCGGGTCGATCCGCTCAACGGTCATCTGGTGATAGATGCGTTTGCCGAGGCGGGTGATGGCCGTTCCCTTGAACTCCGAAACCGGCAGGTTCGGCACGTTCACGTTCAGGATCGTCCCTTTGGACAGGCCCTGCTCCAGGACCATGCGGGCGACCTGCAGGGCGACCTCCGACGCGTCGGCGAAGCGAAAATTCTCGCGGGCGGCAAGGGAGATGGAGAAGGACGGAACGCCGAGGATAAGCGCCTCGATGGCGCCGGCAACCGTGCCGGAATAGGTCACGTCGTCGCCCATGTTCGGGCCCTTGTTGATCCCCGAGACCACGAGCTTCGGTGTCTCCTTGAGCAATCCCTTGATCGCGATGTTCACGCAGTCCGTGGGGGTCCCGTTCACGCTGTAGACGCCGTCCTTCACCTCTTCGATCAGCAGGGGCCGGTGGAGCGTCATGGAATGGCCGGCAGCACTCCGCTCCCGGTCCGGCGCCACGATAATGACATCGTCAAGGGCCTTCAGGCGCTTGGCAAGAAGTTGTATCCCCGGCGAGTAAACACCGTCATCGTTGGTAACAAGGATCATTAAATAACTCCGGTAGACATGCTGACAAGCCTACAAGCGGGCAGGCTTACAAGCTTTTTAATATTAAACCTTGAACATTCAATGCAGTAATTACAACGCACCTTTCCCCGTCACCACCGTCCTGATGGTTCGGAGCAGGATCAAAAGGTCGAGCAGGATGCTTCGGTTCTTGATATAGTAGAAATCGTATTTCAGCTTTTCCCTGGTATCATCGACAGAGTTGCCGTAAGGAAAGTTTATCTGCGCCCAACCGGTAACCCCCGGGGTGACCATGTGGCGCTCCTGATAATAGGGGATCTCTTTTGTATAAAGATCTACAAGCGCCGTGGCCTCGGGCCTCGGCCCGATAAGGGTCATATCGCCTTTCAAGATGTTGAGGAACTGCGGAAATTCATCGATATGCAGTTTCCGGAGCACTTTTCCAACCCGCATGATCCTTTCGTCGTTGTCAGTGGTCCAGAATACATTGCTTTTGTCGGCATCAGCGACCATTGTCCGGAGCTTCCAGACGCGAAATGGAACTCCTCCCCTCCCTATCCTGGTCTGGGAATAGAAGGCAGATCCTTTTGAATCCAGTTTTATCATCAATGAGGAAATAAGGATCATCGGGAGAGATACTACTATACCAGTGCCGGCAAATATGATATCAAGTGCGCGCTTCAAGTACCAGTAATATCGCCTCTCAACGCTCGCGAGTTCTTCAATGAACCAGGTGTCGCTCAGATGATCGATGGGGACCTTACCGGTGATCTCCTCGATCATCTGTTTGTGATCGCTCACCTTGATCTTGCGCTTCATCGCCGAAAGCAGGTCATTCATAAGTTCCGGTTCAAGTGTTGTTTTCGCGACGATCACCTGATCAACGTCGATGCCTTTGAGAACAGACAGTAGAGAATTGACCGGGCCAAGCCAAGGGCATGTGTCGGATAATGCCCCGGATCCTGACGGGGAAAGGTATCCAACGATCCGAGTGTGAAGGTAGGTTCTGTTCGCGATAAGGCCGATAAGTTCCCCGCAGAGGTCATGTTCACCCACCAAAAGGACCTTCCAGTATATCTGTGCACGGGTGACCCTGCTGTTCAAGTACCGAAATAGTGCGATCAGAATCCAGGCAAATAGATAGAACAAAATGAAGACAGCGCGAGGGATTGGATCGCGGAAGAAGAAGAAGACAAAGGTAGTGATCGCAGCGCTGATGGCCAGACCCAGGGCAATAATGATCATGGTGTTCATCAGTCCGGTCGGCATCTTGTGGAGCGAGTAGATATCGAGAATGACGAACACCACCAGGGATGACGCGAGGAGGGTTGCCAAGGCCCAGGGATATTTCAAGAGCAGGCCCAGATAAGCCGGAGTGCGATATCCCACGTACAAGGCCAGGACGAATGATACGAGCATTGCCGTCAGGTCGCCAATAATTAGGATGGCTGTTTTTTCTTGCTTTCTCTGTCGCATATGATCAGTTCGACGTAACTCTTTGTGTCGATATTATCGGTTCTCCATGAAAATCATGGACGTCTGAAATACTGAGGGAGTTTCCTGATCGGCTTCACCATGAACGTCCAGGGATAAGGACTGAGTCCATTGACATCCCAGGCTTTTTTATCGTTGCGATTTGCCCGTATTCGGCTCTCGATTGATGAATTGCTCGTGCCCCCGGTCCTCATTTTCACAAGGACTTCCGGAATGTAGGCCGCTCGTATCTCGTATTTGACGAAATACCTGAGCAGCAGTTCATAATCAGCGGCCGTACCCATGTCCAGGTTGAATAAACCGTACTTCTCATAGAGTACTCGTTTCGCAAAGAAGGTCGGGTGTGGAGGCATCCAACCCCAGTAAAAACTCTTATGATGATAGGTTCCCGCACGCCAATAGCGCACGATCCTCGATGTATCCTGTTTATCGACATACAGAAGATCGCCGTAACAGGCATCCAGCCCGTCATCGGCCAACGCTTCATGCACTTTGTACAACGTATCCTGACCGGCAAAGAGATCATCAGAATGAAGCAGTCCGATGATATCTCCTGTGGCTGCCCGGATCCCCTTGTTCAGCGCATCGTAGAGACCGCGGTCCGGCCCGGTTATGATCCGATCGATCCTGCTGCCGAAACTTTTGACGATCTCGAGCGTACCGTCCGTCGATCCGCCGTCCACAACGATCCGCTCGACATTGGTGTAAGTTTGTGAGAGCTGACTCCCGAGGCTTTCCTCGATGAACTGTCTGTTATTCCTGACTGCAGTTATGATGCTTATCGTCTGCATTATTTTAATGATAATGGATCAAGCCGGATCCCGCCGGAAGTTCATAACTCTTGATGTTCTTGAACATATTTCCCCGGATCAATACGTCCCTGCTTCCCTCGTCGACAATAATGCCTCGATCGGCGTTTTCAATGATATTGTTTTCCACAATGACGTCACGCATACCCGGGGACTTTTTGCCTGCCCCTATCACCTCGATATGTGAGTTGGAATGAAGATGATTACGCCGAACGATCGAGCCGATCGAAAGCGGGGCGGCGTTCGGCTCCTTTTGGAATCCATACACACCGATAACAGCCTCTCCTGACTGTATCGCGTTGTTCGGACCGGAACGATAGATATTCCCTTCCAGTATCTCGTTGTCCAGGAACTGGCAATACCAGCTCGGTTGAAAGTGCCGATACCATTGGCCGCGTGCAACAAAACCGCCTGTTCGCGTCGATCTATTGCCAGACACGATATGTCCGACAGACGTACCGTAGAATTGAATGCCCATGCCGGCATCGACAAAATCGTTGTCGCTGAATATATAGTTCTGCTGCATCATGGTAATGGTAATGACCGATGTCTCGTCAGGTTGCACCTTCCACGGTCTATCCAGGTAGACATTCTTTCCCTCGAGTCTATCCACCTGCCCATATTGGCCCATGCCTTTGCCACCGAGAATAAAGACCCCTGCGTACTTCCAGCCATTTTTCGCTTCCTGTTTCGCCACGGGCTCTTCCTGCAATTCCAGGACGTTCTTCGATAGGGACCGGACCGGACCATAGTAATATCCGCCGCCGGCGTCCGACGTCACCGCCTCACGATCCCATCCGTGCATGAGAGTGAACTTATTGCGGGAGAACAATACATTCTTCGATGCGGCCACGTCACCGAGGTTATTTATCCCCCCGCCTGTCGACATGAGGTCACCACCTGTGATGACATTGTCCTCAAAGATCACTCCGTCTGCGCCGGTAATCACATACCAGCCCCATCTGCCATTATAGAGCAGGTTGCGCGCTATATAGGCGTTCTTCGGCTTGAATAGGAACAGGGCCCTTCCCGAGCCGTACACATCAGAGTCCGTGAGGATGATATTCTCCCCTCCCAAACGGATCGTATCATATCCACCGGACGATGCTTTTAGCGACTCTCGAAAGCGACTATCGACCTGCTCCGGCTTCAAGTGGCCCCGGTAGGCATTCGCACGGATCGTTACCCGTTCGATCTTAACATTCCCCGGCGCCCCTTTGTCCGACGGCGTCAGGTCGCTCGCTATCACATGGCCATGATTGCTGGCATAGATCGTCATATCCGAGAGGGCAAAATGGTTGTATCCATAGAGCAGGAACTGCAGAGGTGTTTCCCTGTCCGGCCAAATGACGTTGACGAGATCGCGGCGCTCTCCCTGCAATGATATGTTCTGAGGGATGACGATCGTATCGGTGAGCATATAGCGGCCCCGGGGGAAATAGATAGTTCCACCACCGCTGTTCCGGGCGGCGTCAATGGCCATGCGGACAGCTGCCGTATCATCAACTGACCCGTCCCCGCGGGCCCCGTGATCCTTGACATTGAAAGGACTCTTACCTTCGACACCCCTGCCGATGATCTCGATATCACCGGCCGTGACCCAGAAGCGGGGGCCCTGTTCAGACAGGCCATAACGAATAACATATCGGCCCGGAGACATGTCGGCCGGGATAGAGAACTGCGCTTCCCATAATGATGAGCGAACCGCCTTCAGGGTTCTTTCCCCCGCGCCATCTGCGATTATCAGCGATAAGACCGGGGATGCCTCGGTGACGTTCAGTGATCTGCCCACAAGCCTGATCCACCCCGCGGGAAAAGCGCTCTTCCCGGCGTCACCCTGTACCCAATAGATGACAGGCTCATTTATCATCCCGGCAACAGTATCTGTTCCCTTGCCTATTCTGACTTCATACACACCCTTTATAAAGTTGGCTGGTATGATGAACTTAACGGACTTTTCTGAGACTTGGAGCGGCTCTACGTCCGTCCATGACGAGCCCTTGTCGGTCTTGGCGCCTCCGTCACTGAGAGCAACTGAACGCTGCCGGACCGCTACGCGCATGCCATCTTTGAAACCGTCGCCGACCGTCAGCACCGATTCCCCGGGAAAGACGGGATCGCTGACCCAGAACAATGAAGGCGCGCAGAAGGCGACTGACGGGCCAGCAAACAGCAGAAAGAAACATATTGACCTGAGTATCATGGAGCGGTAACCTCCCTGATAGACCTCTGCTTCACATATTTCGCAGGATTGCCGGTATATACCCCGTTCTGCGTCGTGCTTCCTGATATGACGGACCCGGCGGTAATGACCACGTTCTGTTCAAGAACCGTTCCCGGCATTACGACAGCCCGCGCCGAGATCCATGCACCATCATTAATTTTGATAGACTTTACGATCAAAGGAAAGTCCCGTCTGGACCAGTCGTGGCTCCCCGTGCAGAGATAGGCGTCCTGAGATATGCATACGTTACTACCTATTTTGATCGTTCCAAGCGAATCGAGCCATACACCCTCACCGATCCAGACATGATCTCCGATCTCGACATTCCAGGGATACTTGATGTTCACATTCGGCTTGATCACGACATTTTTTCCGATGCGCGCACCAAACATCCGCAGGAGAGTTCTTTTTATCGCGTACAGCGGCAGGAGATAGGACGAAAAGCAAAAAGCGTTCACGACATACCAGAGAAACCGGATGATCGAGCCGCGTCCTGGATCGTACAGGGAATTGTCATATCTGCCAAGATCTACGTTCATGATAAGGTTATACCGTACTCTTTCCTGATCAAGGTTTCCATCGATGTTCTATCTTTCCCGCCCATTTTCCGAAGTTCGTAGATCTTCGCATCAACGAGGAACCGGTACCAGAATCCCTGTAGAAAGTGCCATATCAGGCCTTCCTTTCCGTCAAGGAAGCCTGCCAGGAGAAAATAGCGATAGAAGAAATACAGGAATGGTCTGATAAATAGGGGAAGGCGCGCATAATGCATCTTGAGCCACCGTTTCCGCTGTTCCTGGGTCCCCAGCAGTTTTGGTGTTATTTCGCTGGCATCAGTCATCAAATACGCGATCCGAAGAAGATCGGCCATCTCTCTCGTGGCATAACCGTTATGCTTCCCGATCCACCAGTGAAGATTTTTTGCGTTATCGTCAATGATGTCGTTCATGCAGCGAACAGTAGCTCCCGAAGTAAGCTTGATATGTTCATCCATCCAGCGCTCTTCGCACAGTCCCTTCCCGTTCCTCCACAAGCGCAATAGCCATGTTGGATAGTATCCTCCGCGCCTGATCCACCTGCCCATGAAGTGGACCCTGCGCTTGACATAGCAGCCCGTAACAGTGGGAGCAAGTTCCGGCAGCATCTGACGTAGTTCATCGCGAAGCTCCGAGGAGACCACCTCATCTGCATCCAAGCGCATGACCCATTCGGTCGTTATCGTTATATTTTGGAGCGCCCAATTGAACTGCCGAGCGTAATTCTCAAACTGGTGCTGGAATATGCGGTTAGTATACTTTTTCGCTACGTTGAGCGTAATGTCGTTTGAATATGAATCAACGATAACAATATCCGATACCCATCCAAAAAGGCTTTCGAGGCATTTCTCGATGTTCTGCTCTTCATTATAAGTCAGGATGATAACAGAAATAGGCAGCTTCATGGCTTTTTACCGATAATGATCATGGATTTCCACAGGAACGGTACCCTGCCGGAGCCAACGAATTGCACGAGAGGGATCCCCGCACTCTCAAGTTGTGAAGAGATTGAGGCAAATGAATAGAACTTTATATGGCCCCCCTCCCAAGAAACATTAACATGACGATCATATTTATTCAGCAGCGCTATTGCCAAGTTCTTTAAATAACCATGATAGGGAGTCGTCAGTATCAGGTAACCGCCCGGTTTAAGCCAGGAATGGATATTTTCAAGATAACTCTGCGGTCGGTAGAGGTGTTCGATCACTTCGATGGACAGGACCACGTCGTAGGATTTATATGGAAAGGATTCCGGCAGAACAGGTTCATAGGCATCATGGACGGCGAAATGATCCTGCATTTCCTGGTACGAGGTTCTGGCAATATGAATTCCACTGTCTGCGGCGTCGAAACCGTAGATATTCTTGTATCCAGCGTTCCATATTTCGCAGTCGACATAGCCTCCGCCGCATCCAGCATCAAGGATGTTTGCTTTCTGATCGATATCGGAAGCACGTAGAGCAGCGACTATGCTTGGCAGCAGATACTCATGTGCATGCGTTTTGGGCTTTGTCCAGCCGTAGTCCTTTTTCATGATATTTTCGGTCACTTCATCCTTAAGACGCTCTTATAGAGTTCTAACATGGAATCCGCTGTTTTATGGATATCATAGTATTCACTCACCAGCGACCTTGCATTATTCACCATGTCCGCAGCCATATTTGGATCGCCCAGTACAGCCTCGATACCCCGTAGAATATCCTGGGGTTCCGTCTTTACGATCATTCCTGCCCTATGGGTTTCTACCTCTTTGCAGATGCCTACCTTGTCGGAAATTATGACCGGTACGCCGGCAACCATAGCCTCCACAGCGGACATGCCGAAGTTTTCCGAATAGGACGGCATGATGAATATATCACTGGCCGCTAAAGCATCGTTTTTATCCTTTCCGTCCAAACGACCGGCAAAGGTGACGCATTCAGATAATCCCCGTTCCTGAACCCATAACTTAACCGTATTGGCATAACCATCTCCATCATCACCCCCTGCTATCAGGAGATGTACATCTTGACGGATCGCGCGAAGTTTGTCATATGCATCTACCAAGATATCCAGGCCCTTTTTCCAATTAATCCTGCCGAGAAAAAGGATTACAAGCTTCCCTGTTAGCTGCGGATAGCGAGAAAGAAATCTTACCTTAGACCCATGTGTCTCTACTGCCAGATCAAGACCATTGGGTACGACAACTGCGGCATTTTTTAATTTCAGATATTCATGACATTGCTCCAGCTCATCCTCGGTCGTGTAATGGATCGCAGATGCCCTCTGAAGCATACTATTTACTATAAGATGATAGTATGGTCTTTTCTTCCACGACTTTCTGCTAAATGTATATGGATATAGACTGCCTCGTGGCGACACAATATATGGCTTGTTGCACTTTCTCGCGTAATAAGAAGCGATCGCGGGTGAAAAATTCCATATACCGGTAATATGAACAAGATCGAACCTCTCGATGTTTTGCGATAGAGCTTTTTTCATTGACCACGACAACTGGTATCCGGAAGGATTAAGGTATTCGAAATAAGGACTGAAATCATAATAGTGAACGGACATGCCGTCAAGGACGACCCTCTCATTGGCCGGCACTTTCCCATTAAGACCCGCGTTCGTTGTGTACACCGTCAGGTCACAGCCTTTCTTCACAAGCGCTTTATTCAATGTATGAACAGACTGAATAGGACCGCCGTATTTAAAGGCCGGCCAGTATGACGGTATGACGTGCAATACTTTCATAATTATGAATGCCACTCGACCGATCGTATAAGGATTCTCGTAATCGACAAGAAGGCATGATATTTATCATAACTTCTGCTTATAGAATATCCTCAGTATATATATTACTGCAAAAGGGAGGAGCATGCTTCTCCAGTGCGCTAAAAAGTGTCCGACAGCCGCCTCCATGGTGAGGACAGAAACGGTGAGCCATGGCGTCAAGGGGTGATCGGACAGCCTTTCCGGGGACAACAACCATGAGCAGAGAGAGGCCCACAGAACGCCGATCAGGCCAAAAGAAAGTATGCCCGCTATCAGGCCATAATTGCCTATGAATTCGAATGGAATTGTAATAGCAATATTGGTAAAATAATCGCTGCTTGACACCAATCCGAGATCTACACCTATTTGCTGCGCAAAAAAATTACCGATGTTCATTTCGGGTTTGGCAGGATACAACAGCCGCGGCACAATTGCTGCGACTCCCCAGATCAGCGTTTCGCCATGCCACTCTCCGGATAACAAGGTGCTCCTCCGGGCAACTTCTCCGGCGAATACGGAGATGCCTCGAAACGGAGATTCGACATTCAACTCACCAAGCGATACTTGGTCGAACATTCTGCCTTCTACGATCATTTCAGAATAAATAAGTGAACGCTCCTGCGAAGTCGATATTCCCATGGATTGAGACATTTGTCTTCCTGATGCTACGAACGGTTCCACGACAAATAGATACATAAGCAATACGACGAACATGCTTTTCCATGGCAGCTTTTGGTTCTTTGACACATACGCCATTAATATATAGACTGCAATAAAGACAAAAGCTCCTTTCCACCCGCTTGTTACCGCATTAAATAGTGACATAAGTACGACGGCCGCTGCCATCAATTTCATGCCTCGTGAAGTGTCTTTGCCTGACTGGACTAGTTCCGACAATACCGACGACTTAGCGATCGTTAGTATCTGCCCTAATCCCGCAATAATTCCCACCCACCAGACTGTTGTTATCTGCCCGCCGAGATAGTTGATTTCCTCTATTCCACCCATCCCAAGAGATGACAATAGCCATAATATTAAGTAGCTGGAGAATCCTATGAAAAAGAAGAGAACGACCGATCCGTACTGGTAATTTCGACCTGCCGGCAGTAAGAATCTTGCGAAGATCCTTTTCCTGGCATGCCATGTGATCGTTCTTCTGGCGAGAAAAGCATATACAGGCAAACCTATTGCAACGATATAAACAGATATCTGCGCTGACTGCTGAGCATACAATGCAATATCAGCATCTCCCAGAATACCCCTGAAAGCGGCTATCACGGCCGGCCCGACTCCGAACCACCAGTAAAATGCCGGGATAACCGCCTGCACTGGGTTGATCAATGGATAATCAGACAATAACCACAGCGAAATAAATACTCCGCATCCCAGAACGAGTTGGCCAACGATATAGACTGCCGGTGCGTTAGTAAGCAAGCCTGTTACTACAGCAAGGAAGACAACACCGATCAGGGATGTCCGGAACCATGCGCTCCTGAACCAAGTCTTTGATCTAGATGGAAAGCGTGAGCTTTGCGGATAAGTCGTTAGTGTTTTTTCAGAAGCGATCATTTAGCGAACATCCCTTTTCGCGATTCCGTTTAACTATATGGAGATGCCAAAAATCGCTCATTTTGTATATAACACGGTTAACACACTTTTTTTAGTTTAACAACAAGTGCCGATCCGCTCTTATCCGGCATCGGTATGGGTATCTCGCTTTTACTGGAAAAAAAATCATCTACCGCTTTTCGAGCACCCGGCCAGGCATTGTAATCATGGATCACCATCATTCCTCCGTCGCTCACGCGAGGATAAAAGAATTCAAGGCCTTTGTAAGTCGGCTCATACAGATCTGCGTCCAAATGCACAAATGCAAACGTATGCTTATAAAGCTCACCGGGAATAGATTCAGGGAAATATCCCTTGCGATAAATTACATTATGATTTCTTGGAGAAATGTACTGATTTACCTTTTCAAGGTTCGTATCTGAAAAATGCGACTCCGATATTGAGAGGCCTATTTTTTCTTGCTCGGAAGCTGCGCTTCGAGGTCCAAATCCCTCGAAGGTGTCGAACAAATATAAGTCCCTCTCGGGTACAAAGTAATGTATTAACTTGGCCGTCTCGCCCTTATACACCCCGACCTCTGCAAGATCACCTTTGACGTCGCATTCCACGACGGTCCGTAAAAGCAGGACCAGCATATCTCTCCTCGTACAATCGTAGGGCGCGAGATCCACGATGATCCTTTCAGAACTATTCTTAGGAAAAAAACCACCACTTGTCCTGACAAACTCCGGATTATGCCATTTAGACCTCGGATTAATATCCATCTGTCCCTGCAAGAAAAACGCATTGTTTTTTAACAGGTAGGATAGCCGTTGCTCCATAATATGAACTGCACGAAGAACATAGGTCTTAGGATTACGGATCACCTTGCTGAGCTTGTTCATTAAATGTTGCCTTTCCTTTTTATCTGGTGACGCTGATATCTCTTTTATTAATTTCAATGCGTTCCAACTCTGATCACGGGATCGGTCATTTTGTCAAACAACCCATCCCATATGCCCAGGACCAATGCTTTTCCCTTTGACCATCTCATTAGCAGGATCAGCGCAGCGAGATAATATACTTGTCCTGCAAAATAGTTGATCATAGCGGTAACCGATGTGGTTATTCGGCTTGAATGCTTTTTTATGATATATAAGCGATTCCGACTTGTTAAATAGATCGAGAGCGGAGAAGTCGTACCTGCATTTCTTTTTCCGATCAGCTTACGCATGCTCGAGGATATTTTATGATATATGACCGCCTGGGGAACATAATTCAGATGAAGACCCAGATATTTCGCTCTCAAACACCAATCAAAATCCTCCGAATACGCGAACAACCTATCATCGAACAGGCCGACTTTTCTCCATACAACTGCCCTCACAAACATACTGCATCCTGTAATAAATAGTGTCTCCTGAACAACATTGAAGCTTTCGCCATCTTTTTGAGACTCCCCTATATGCTTTGCCGTAAGCAGGCGAGGATAATATTTAGCTCCTGCATACCAAATAATATCACGCCGATCATGATAGAGTATCTTTCCGCAGCAACCGGCGACATTCCCTTCCCGCTCCATGAATTCAACCAGGACCTTCAAACAGTCCTTCTCAACTTCTGTATCGTTGTTCAATACCCAGATATAATCCATCCCCTCATCGAGGAGCCGGCTGATCCCGACATTATTCCCTCCGGTAAATCCGGTATTCTCTTCATTCCTGATGACGACAACATTTGGATATTGAGAAGCAATTTGGTCGGCCGAGCCGTCCGTTGATGCATTGTCCACAACTACGATCCTGTCAGGGATGGTGCTGCCGGCAAGAAGTGACCCAATACAGGGAATGGTAAGTTCCCCCCCGTTCCAATTGACCAGTACAACACCAACGGATCTTTTTTCTGCTCTTCGTTGCATGTTATTCTTTTTTTCTCAGCATGAGGTCAATTTGTTTCATGACATCTTCCGGACTAATCGCCGTCAGACATTCCATGTTCCTTGTGCATACCTCCAGCATACATCCTGCGCATGCGGGATCTGTTCTCATGATAATGTGACCATCGCCATAGGGCTCCCATTTCCCTTGATAGTCCCGAGAGCTGAATATCGCGACGCAGGGCTTCCCAACCATGGCCGCAAGATGCATCGTGCCGGTATCGTTACCCACATACATGGCGCATCGCTCCAGGGCGGCTGCGGATCCATAGATCGACAGCTTTCCGGCAAGATTAAATGCCCTCGTCCCCCATCCTGCACAGAGTTCATTGCCAATGCCGGCATCTTCCTTACCGCCGAGCACGGCGAGCGATATATCGGGATATCTATCGAGTAGCATGGCGCCCAAATCAGCATAATTCTCCCTGGGCCAGCGTTTAGCCGGCATTTTGGAGCCAGGGCCAATGGCTATCACATTACCGTCACACCGAATTCCAAGGGCCTTGAATGATCTCTCCGCTTCTTCACGGAAGGACTGAGGAACATCAAGTCGATATTGGTTATGCTGAACATCGCCCCCGGTAACGCGCAATAGCCGAAACCACTCAGGGTCGACATAAGATGTCTTTCCGGATTTATTTCTGGGAGGCCAAGAAACAGCCTTATCATCAAGATAGTTAGTAATACCCAATAGATATTTGAAAAATACATTGTCTCTGAACTTCTGTTTGTCACGTCTTTCTGGCGCAAGGTTGTATGCTTTCTGGATGCCAAGACTCTTAAGACGAAATATCAGACGAAACATGTTTTTTATCGTGCCAATCACATTGCTCGTATGCTCATAATAGACGACTTCATCAAATATATTCAGCGGGCCGAGCACGTCCCATGATGATACAATTCTATTATTTCCTTTCTGCCTGTCCGTGAGAAGTATGAGGCGATATTCTCCGTGTCTCTTCTTTATAGCATCAATCGCAGGCAATGAAACAAGCGTATCGCCTAATTGGCCGATTCTAAACAGGAGGACGGTTTTTTGCTTCGATCTAATGTGAAGACAATTCATATACTTTTTATTTATAAATAACTCAACTATATCTGACTACGCAGTTTGTGCTGAGCCAATAGATAGCTATCACGAATCCAGGGATGCAAGGCAGATATTATCCTTTTCAAAGAATACAACGATAGCTGGCTGGCACTTTTCAACAAGGAGAGATAAGGACGTTTATTACTTAATACTGCATTGATAATCCTGAAATCTGATGCCCTGGCAGTAATTGTGTCTCTTAACGAACCAGATGTATTTCCTACTATATTTAGGTCTTTCAAAAACTGATTACAATCCTGCAAGCACTGCAAATAGTATGATGCATGGAGACTTATTTTATCGTTTTCCGAGCGCAGATCAGACACACCACCTTCTCTCCAATGCACTAATGGTTCATCAATAAAATATACTCCTCCGAGCAAAGCTGATCTAAAACCAATTACGTTGTCCTCATGCACAATATTTTCATCCAACTCACCGAATACATCAAATATCCGCTTTGTCCATGCATGAGTCGCTCCGATAATCACGCCATTAACACCTACATCGTATGGTGTTGCCTTCTCCGCATAAGCCCTTTTATAAAGTCTGTAGTTACCGCCATTAACGTCCATCCGTATGACAGACGAGTGGAATGACATTGCTTTCTTTCCCATCTCAATCCACTTAGAAGCGATAAGGGAAGTTCTTTCCGGGACTGAGATATCATCACCTGCCGCCGCAACGATCAGTTCACCTCTGGCGAGTTCCATGACTCTGTTTACATGCGCCCCTATGCCAAGATTTATATCGCTTCGGTTGAGTATTACTTCATGTGGTCCGCTATACATAGCAGCGAATTCTTTTATCTGCCCAAACGTATTATCCGTCGAACAATCGTCTGAAATTACGATCTGCAGCGGTGTATAGGTCTGCGCGAAAGCAGATTCTATGGCATCGCGGATATATTTCTCTTGATTAAACGATAATACTGCATAGGTCAATAGCGGTCTGATAGGGTCGGGCTTCTTCATATGTTCCACTTAAGGTATCGGGACAGCAACACACGATAGTCAATATCTGCACGAACTGAAAGCTGTCGAATACAGACAATTGAGACAATAACAATAATAAACAAGTTGATCGTCCAAGCATAAATAACGTTGCTATTGAACGTGCAGTTGATCATGAGTAGGGCCAGCACGGCACTTGCAATCAGGGTCAGCATAATCGTGTGCTTAGTCCAGGTTTCTCCGACCATCTTGCGCATCACAACGAGCATCACCCCCGTATATACAACATACAGAAGCGTGAAAGCCATGCCTGCTCCATTAAGCCCCCATATCAGGATAAGCAGGTACACTGCTGCCAAATGCATACCTGAAGCCAGCGCCTCAGTGATAAAGAAAAGCCTGCCCTTCCCCTTTGCAAGCATGACAAAACCCAGCGGCCAGGAAAACACGCGCCCAAGCATTCCCAGGATACACCAATGCAGTATCGGCACGGCCTTTTCAAAAGAAGCGGAATAAAACAACTTTATAACCAAAGGTGCAAGAACCATCATTGCAGCAAGACCCGGGAGTGCCAGTAATATTGAGATTTGCGATTGCTCATTGACCATACGATGCACGCATGTGTTATCGTTCGCAACCGCGGTCAAACGCGGATAGTAATCCGCTCCCATTGCGTTAAGCACAAATCCAACGAGGACACCCGATATATTGAAAGCGGCTTGATACATACCCACATCAGCGAGACTAAACTGGCGTAACATCACTATGCGAATGAGGTATCCGGAGAGCGCCAATACCAGCCCGGCGCCCATGAAGCTCACTCCGAGCGAAAGCAATTGCCGAGTTTCTCCATAGCTCTCACGCCATGACAAATCGAGAGGCAGGACAGGTATCCGACGCGCGAACCACCATGATGTCGTCAATGATGCCAAAGAAGAGAGAATGAGGCTCGGTATGATCCCTTCTTGTCCATAATAGTAAAAGAGCGGAATGCTGATGAGCGTCCCACTGATACCGCCAAAGACGCTGATCTTGGCAAGATCGCTGATCCTGCGGGTACCGGTGATGACGCACCCCTGACCTGCGGCTATAGCTCCGCTCAGCAAGGTAATACCCAGCGCAGCTATTTGTATCGAGTAATCACTCGTTCCAAAGGTAACACGAGAAATCGGGACGCTAAAAACAACCATGACAAGGAATCCCAGAAGGCCTGTCAGCCATGCGGTGCGCCGAAGCGTTATAACGGTACGAGCGATCCTTGCCTGATCGTCAGAACTGACCGCTTCAGCTACCTGCCTGACGCCGCTATTGTTGATCCCCATCCCGGTTACTGCACCGACAAAACCAGATATTTGTCCATACATCCCGAGCAGTCCCACACCAAGCGGGCCAAGAAGAACGGCAACAAACTTCATACGGACCATACCGATCAATATATTACTGACCGATGCACTTCCAATAAGCGAGGTTGACTTCAGGATCGAGCGATAACGTGCTCGCTCATGATCGATCTTTTCTGTCATTTCCATAGTGAAAAATCAGTATGATCAAAGATACTAATGACACACGATTGCTGTTCTTCATCCAGATGCGGCCCCATAGGTAAACTGAGCACTTCTTTTGCCAATTGCTCTGAGATCGAGAAAGATCCTTCTTTATAACCGAGATCAAGGTACGCGTTTTGCCGATGCGGCGGGATTGGATAATGGATCATCGTTCCGACTCCCGCGCTGCCCAGTGCATTTTGCAACTCATCTCGATGAACATGACGAATGACAAAGAGATGCCAGGCCGGGTCAGCCCATTCCGGGACATAAGGCATAACGGCCTGCGGTATATTCTTTAATAGTTTCTGGTACTGTTGCGCGATCTTTTTTCGTCGCCCATTCCATTCATCGAGTTTCTTCAATTTAACGCGAAGTAAAGCTGCCTGCAATTCGTCGAGACGCGAATTGAAACCCTTCAACTCGTTAAGGTATTTTTTTGTTGATCCATAGTTCCGTAGCATCCTGACTCGCTCGGCAAGTTCATCACTGTTTGTCGTTACAGCTCCTCCGTCACCAAACGCCCCAAGATTCTTCCCGGGATAAAAGCTGAATCCTGCTGCATCACCAAGTCCACCGGTCCGCCGTCCCTTATACCGGGCTCCCTGTGCTTGCGCTGCGTCCTCAATGACTTTTAAGTTGTATTTACGAGCGATATCCAGAATAGGATCCATATCGGCCGGTTGACCGTATAAATGGACAGGCATGATGGCCTTCGTTCGCTTCGTTATGGCTTTTTCGATCAACATTGGATCGATGTTATATGTCATCTCATCGGGTTCGACGGGAACCGGTTTGGCCCCCGCGTAGGATGCTGCAAGCCAGGTGGCAATATACGTATTTGCAGGAACGATCACCTCATCCCCAGGCCCTATATCCATCGCACGCAGGATGAGATGGAGCGCGTCAAGTCCATTTCCTACTCCGATGCAATGCTTGACCTCGCAATATGAGGCATACTCCTGCTCGAGCGCCTCTACCTCCCGATCGAGCACATACCACCCCGATTCCATGACGTGATGATATGCTGCGTCAAGCTTCTCTTTGAGTTCCAAATAGGGAGTCTTGAGATCAAGGAACGGGACGATCATTTGCCATTCGCCTTCAGAAATTTCTCGTAGTCGCGATAGTAATCGTGTTCATCATATGGCTCTGACGCCATAACCAGGCAAACTGACCCGGAAGAAAAGTTCTCTATTTCACGCCAAGTAAGCGGAGGGATGTACAAACCATAATAAGAACGATTTAATTGGAAGCGTTCTTTTTTTGCACCGTCATCGAGTATTACATCAAAACTTCCGGATGCTGCTATCACAAACTGATGGCATTTTTTCAGGGCGTGTCCTGCCCGGCTCTCTCCGCCTGGCACATCATACAAATAAAATACTCTCTTAATAGCGAATGGGATATGTTTATCGCCTTCTATAAAGGTCAGGTTTCCGCGTTGATCATTTATTTTGGGGAGGTTGACGATTTTATTAATTGGTGAACTCATTTCAAAGCACCTCTCCTTCTCGTTTCTATAACAATACAGTTAATATATTGTTTTCAGGCAGCACCTTATTTTTTTTGATAAAAATGCAGCCTGTATCGTGATAATCCAATAAAATCATGCAATTTACCGACTTCATACTCCACGTCGAACAGTTCATTGTAATGCCTGTCGACGAAGTCTTTGGACTTAAAGTCTGATATGCACCTCATTCCGTATTCCCTAATCGGTCGCAAGTTATTATCCGCAGTATATTTACCCAGCGTTTCAGTATCAAGTGCTTCTGCAAATCCGAAATGCACCATGTCAAGTTTATACGATTGCAATTGCTCTACGACACCACGAATCGACTCTTTTAACATAAGTTTTCGATAAGCCTCATGAGAATTATTTAAATACATAATTCCAAAGTAGCAATCTCTCATCAGTGGCTCAGTTAGTGATTTAATTGCCGTTTTTTTGTCTTCGATATACTCGATAGCATGATTAAACGATACCAATACCTTTTCATCAGTAATATTAAAGTTCTTGTAAATATCTGGAAAACTAATTGCATTGCCCTTAATAACTTCTATCCTGCCATTTTTATCTGAAAGCAATCTTTCTTTAGCCTTTTCTATCATTGCCGCATCATCATCTATCACTACGGCTCGAATACTCGGATACTTTTTAACGAGACGAGACATCAGCAAACCTGTTCCACCGCCGACATCAATAATCCATTTAACGGGATGATCGGTTAAAAACGCATCGTAGTATTTATAAAGAAGATCATGACGGAGTCTTCCATGAGGTGATTGTGCATGCTCTTCATATTTTTTTGTCACATCATTGCCCATCAGTCGTTGTTGCTCTTGATTATATTGGCCCATCTTTCTAACCTCTTTTATCACATGTATTTTTCGGGAACGTTTGTTTCCCATAGTACGCCATACACACGTAGGTTGCGTTCACATCTTCGTGTCACCTTCATCAAGACAATGATGGTTCCGTTGCCATGTATCGCCCTTTTCGTCTTCGGTGTCAATGCTGTTGTGAGCCCGTCAGCTTTTTATTGTTTCTCTATCCCCTTCGCGTCCAGGAACAATTCAAGAGCATCCCGTGCCTCATCACTGTCCGGAACGGCATCTCGAAGCCTGTCCACGTCCTTATGGGACGTTCTCCAGATCACTTCGAAAGCCCTGAAGAGATAGCTTCCTGAAAGCCGTTGTACAAAGAACGTTGTACGCCGTCCAACTGCCATCTGCACTTTGTATGAATCTGGCATCTTATAACTATCATCGATCCTGGCAAGAACGTTTGCTTGTACCAGCGCGTCGTCTTTCATCCCGGCGGCAAGATATTCCATGGTCACCGAATACCGAACAGCGGAGCTTTTTGGATAGGCGTTGACTGCTTTCTGATATTCACTTCGGGTGATATCAGAACTCTTCGCGTCCAAAGCCATATGACCATATGAAAGATGGTTGTCCGGATTCGTGGGCTGCCGTCTGATGGCTTCGCGGATATTTGTTGCGGCTCGCTCCAAGGCCACTTTCGAACGTGGCGTTCCTTCCGGCAGCGTCGCTTGCATGAACTCCATGGTTTCCGCCCAACTTCCGATCCGAGCATAGATATCCGACAATGCCTTCCGGTAGTGTGCCCGCGACGGGTCGTAGAATATTGCTCTTTCAAGCGTCCCGACTGCTTCCAGATATGCGGAGATCGTTTCCTCAGACAGGTCCATTATTGTAATGCTGCCATCTGATGATCGATCGTCAAGTATACCGGTGACCCTGCTATACTGATAAGCACCCAGGAAAGCTCTCATCGATAGCACAGTGAGAAGCATCAGTACGACGACCGAAACGTACAGGGATAGCGTCCTGGCCTTGCCGTAAATATGCAGGGTCCCGTCATGCATGGTGGACGGAGCTCCGTTCTCCGTCGCTGTGAAACACAGTAGCATACGTTATCCCGGCAATGATCGTCAAAAGCAGGGCATTTGCCGGTATGTGCAGATTAAAGTCCATAGTGCTGTGCACTGCCATCGCCGCCAGGGAAGCCATGCCGCCCGCCCCCATGATCTTGATGTACGTCTTATCCCGGTTCTTCCATGCTCGATATATGATCTTGCCGTAATAGGCGGCCATTGTCGTCAAAATAAGCAGTCCAACGGTCCCCAGGTCCGTGAGTGCTTCCACATAGTCGTTGTGCGCCCGGTCGTAAAGAATGAGAGAACTGTGTGTCTGGTATTTCGGATAGATGTCCCCAAAGGTGCCCAGGCCTGTGCCGAAGAGTGGAAAGTCCCTCACGATATTCAGCGAATCCTTCCATACCCATGCGCGTTGAAGCGACTGTTCCTCACCCAGCTGTTCGAACCGTCCCTCTATCCGGCTCCAGGCAGCCACCACCAGCATGAGCAGCAGCGCTGCGCCAAGCATGGCGAACAGGTCAGCTCTTTTTTTCAGCCGTCCGCGGGAACGAGCCAGGCCGAAGAAGACCAGGAGCCCGGCCAAAACGCCCATGATACCGCCGCGCGACAGTGTCGCGAACAGCGTGGCGGTCATGACAAGCCCCAGCAATCCGTACAGGGTGAACTCCGGAAAACGCCGGGAAGCCCAGGCGTTCGTCAGCTTTTGCAACAGCGGGGTATGCCTCCCCTTCCCCAGTTTAGCTGCTCGATAGAACGATGTCGCGAGCACCAGCGGAATGACCATCTCCAGATATCCCGCAAAGTGGTTACGGTTGATGTAGGGCCCCCAGATGGCGGAATTCCTCGACGATGCGTGGTGCGCCTCTACAGGATAGAACCAGAGGACCCTTCCGTTCCAGGTCTCCTTCTGCGCGATCGCTATGACGATCAGCAAAGCGCCCATCATGATGACCGAAACGACCAGGCGCTGGATCTTCTCCCGGTCTCGATAATGGTTTATGATGACAAAGAACACGGCAAGATACGCGATAACTCTTACTAGTTCCTGGCGGGTCGCCCAGGGATGAATGCTGATCGTCTTCCAGCCTGTATCTCCTGCCAATCCGAAATCACGATATATTGCGGCATTTGCCGGCGCAATTGCGGTAAGGATTCCCTGCGGGAGCGGCGTCAGCTGAAATAGCATAAAAACAAGAAATCCTGCTGTCGGGATCAGCAGCCTCGTGTCGCGTATAACAACGGTTTTGCCTGACCATGCCTTGATCATCCAGGCCCCAAGAACGATGAAGGCCGCGAGCTCCATGACCGACGACGACCATTCCTGAACGCTCCCAAAGGCCAGGGGAGTGAAGATGATCAGGAAGAGGATGCCCTTTTCTATGATAATGTCAAAGACCTTTGAGTTCATAAGAAGCTCTGCTGGCTTGCTGAAAGCAAACAAGCTTACATGTTTGCTGGCTAACAAATTGAACCTTGAACATTGAACGTTGCGTATGGGTTATGCCCTCAGTAGCCGTTCGATCCACGTCCGCCTCGGCACCACCATCGGTTCAGGCATGTCAACATCAGGCTGTCTCCCCTCGATGATCGCCCGGGGAATGTCTGTCACCATCCTGAGCGCCGCGTCCTTGCCGATGATGTCTGAAGCAACCTCAACCGCACCGGACAACAAAGGCTTTCGCTGTTCAGTTGAATGGGCATCCGTTGCAATGATATGCGCCAGCCCCTGTTTCAGAAGATAGCGCGCGTATGACTGCACGACCTCTCCCACCTCACCTGTAACGCTCATGGCGGTGATCTGTACCAAACCGCCGCCATGAACAAAGGGATAGAGCGCGTCGCGGTGGGAAAGGAACCATCCGTTCCGTTCAGGATGGGTCAGGATCGGAGTGCATCCCTTACGTATCAGGGACAGGAGATACTGGTCCCATCTTGCAGGTACGGCCCCATTTGGCAGCTCAGCCAGGAAATACCGTCCTGTGTTGTTGATCGTAAGCCCGCGCCTTTGACCGAGATGGAGCGGCAGTTCCGGGGTAACCGTCACGTCCGCCCCTGCCAGTATGGTCATATCGATCCCGAGCCGGACGACCTCTGATTGCAGCGCTTCGCGAACCGAGTTAATGGATTCATCCGGATGGTCGTATCTTCCCGGCCGAAAATGCGGGGTCGCGACGATGGTCCTGATGCCGTCGGCATAGGCTATCCGGCACATTTCAACGGCTTCGTCCATTGTATCCGGGCCGTCGTCGATGCCGGGAAGTATGTGGCAGTGAAGATCGATCATTATAAATACCGCTAACAGGCTAGCAGGCTGATATGCTTAACGTCATCCGGTCCCCGCGTCCCCGCGTCCCCGCGTCAGTTTCTTCTTCCCCTTCTTCTCCGCGTCCTTTTCACCATAATAGTAGTGGTAATTGTAATAGGGATGATAATAGTAATAGGAGTTCTTCGAGGTGAGATCGATGTTATTCAGCACGATCCCGAGGATCCTGCTGCTCACGCCCCTTATGGCCTGGACCGACTTCCTGATATTGTCCCTGCCTGTCGTCCCGCCCCACACGACGAACACCACGCCATCCGCCAGCCGGGAAAGGACAAGCCCGTCGGAGAACACCATGACCGGCGGAGAATCGAGGATGATGCGGTCGTATTGCGAGCGCAGCTTCGAGAGCAGCAACCGCATGCTGTTCGAACCGAGCAGTTCAGAGGGGTTCGGCGCGAGCGTCCCGCCGGTGATGACGCTCAGGTTGGGGACCGCGCTTACCGGCCGGATCGCGGCAGCGGTATTGTTATGGTCTATGATCATATCGCTGATACCGATGAGATTGTCCAGGCCGAACACCTTGTGGAGGTTATGGCGGCGCATATCCGTATCGATCAGCAGGACCCGCTCCCCCATCTGCGCCATGGCCACAGCGAGGTTCGCGGCGGTCGTCGTCTTTCCTTCATTGGGGGTCGTGCTGGTGATGAGAAGGACGCGAAGGGGGTCTTCCTCCGTCGATGAAAGCATGATGCTGGTGCGGATCGAACGGTAGGATTCCGCGATGTTCGCCCGGGGACCGGAGAACATGTAGATCGGCCCCTCTTCCTTGCTCGTCGTCGGCACGTATCCCAGGAACGGGATGGTCAGCAGTTTCTCGATATCATCGGGCGTCTTGATGGTATCGTCCATGTATTCCACGAAGAACGCTGCAAAGATGCCGCCCATGATCCCGACGATCACTGCCAGGAGGATATTGCGCATTTTAGCGGGCTTCACCGATGAGTTGGGGATCGTAGCACCGTCCACGACCTGGGCATTCGATACGTTGATGCCGCTCGAGAGCGACGCCTCCTGCAGCTTCTTGAGCAGCAGCTCGTAGAACTGCTTGTTGCTTGCCGCCTCGCCGGCAATGACGCCGTAATCGATCGCCTTCCTGCCGAGGTCCAGGACCTCTATCTTCTGTTCTTCAATGGCACGCCGGAGCGAATTTTCCCTGCCCCTGGATATATCATAGTCCGTCTTTGACGCGTTCAGCATTTTCCGGGCTTCTGCAATGAGGTTCTTCTGGATCGATTCCAGCTCCGTCCTGGCCCGCACAATGGTCGGATGCTTGGGGCCGTACTTTTCGGAAAGATCGGAGATCTTCCGCTTGACGGTCAGTTCGTCGGTACGCAAGGCCTGGATCACCGGGTTGTTCATGATGTCCGGGACGGTCGCAAGAAGCTCCGTATCATTGATGACCGACTGAATCTGCTTGTACCGAACCTCGGTCTCCTGGCGTTTGCTCTCAGCCTGCACCAGTTGGGTCATGATCTCCTGGAGCTTCTGGGTGATCACGTTCTCCTTGGACTCGAAGGACACGATGCCTTTGCCTTCTTTATATTTCTGGACGACCTTTTCGGAATCCTCCACCTTGGTGCGGGATTCCACGGTACGCGCGGACAGCCATTCCACCGCGTCCCGGAAGGGTTTTACCCGGATATCGAGATTGTGTTCGATATAGGTCGATGCGATCCCGTTCGCCATGGCAGCTGCAACCATGGGATTCTCGGAAAGATAATTGATCTTCAGGATATTGCTCTTCCTGCCGACCTCCACCTCCATGTTCGCCAGGACCTCGCTGGTCAGGCCAGGATCGGACTCCTCCTGGATCACGGCGAGGGGGATCGGGTTCTTCGGCTTTTCCTTCGTTGGAAACACACTGAATATGGATTTCCTGATGCTCGTAAGGACCGAGGTGCCGCTGGATTCCTTTTTTTTCAGGAAGTAGGGATTATTCTCAAGCTGCAGTTTCCTGACAACGCGGTCGCCGAATGCCCTGCTGTTCAGGATCTCCACCTGGGTGCGGTAGTACTCCGAGGCGTCCCGCATCTGGATAAACGCTCCGCCTCCCTCGGTAAAGGTCATGGTGGGGTTCTTCTCGAGGTCGATCAGGACCTGGGCCGTACCCTTGTAGATGGGCGTGGCGGCGAAGGAATAGACCACGACGATGCCCACGACGACGGCAAAGAACGACAGGGCGATGCGACGTCGCTTGAGGAGGACTTTCCAGTAATCGAGTAAGTGGATCTCTTGTTCTTGGTTCTGCATTTTACAGACTCCTTTTTAACGGCAACTGACAAGCTGACATGCTCGCTTTCCTGTCTGCCAGCCTGTTCGCCTGCACTCTGTTTCTCTAAAAGAAACTCTCCGGCACCTGAATGATATCATCGGGCATCACCAGATCATCGAACTTCGCCTTGATCCTGATTTCACCTTTCTCCGTCTTGCGGATGATCCGCGTCCTTCCTTCGCTTGCCTTTATGGTGAAGCCGCCGGAAATGGTGATCGCCTTCAGCACCGTCAGCCCTTTGGTGATCTTATAAGCGCCCGGGGTCTTCACCTCGCCGTTCACATACACAAATGCCGCCTTGGGGACGTAGATGCTGTCGCCGGCCTGCACCGGCACATTCGCCGTCACGTCACCGTCCTCGAAAAGCCTCTTCGTATCCACGACAACGGACATTTCTCCTTTTGCCTTATCTTTATCGATCTTCTCCTGTGCGCTTACGGTACTCTGGGAAATAAGCTTCCGCTGGATAACGATCGTGTCGCCCGCGTTCAGCGTGATGCCCCCTGCGTCGGAGAGCACTTCCATGAGCGTCGAAGCACCGCGCAGGACCACAATGCCCGGCTTCGCAACCTCGCCGAGGACGGTCACTTTTTTGCTCTTATACTCCGCTATGAAGATGTGCACCTGCGGTTTAACGATATAGCCGGCTTCCAGCATGGCGGCGATCGCCTTTTCAGCATCTGCCACGTTTAGCTCGTTGACGGCCACTTCGCCGATGAGCGGAAAGGATATTTTGCCGTCGCCGCTTACCCGTGCCTCGGTGGCCAGATCGGGATTATCATAGACCGTGACCCTCAGGAGGTCACCCTCGCCGATGACGTATTCCTGCTGGGCTGCCGCGGAAAGCGGCAGGAGCATAAGCAGAACGAGGCCCGCGTCTGCCAGGATTTTTTTTAGGTCACCCATTGATGTTAATCTCCTCGAACTTAATGCTTTGAATATCGCAATCTCTCATTTCTGCCTCACGTCCATGAGCCATTCCTTCCGCTCCTGCGGGGTGATGACCACCGGTACCGTCGGCGGCTCTTTCTCTTTAACAACGGTCCTCTGGTTCACCCCGACATTGACGTTGCCTATGACATACGGCAGGATATTCCTTACATTAAGACCGTGATCCATCACAGCCACTTCCGTCCGGCCGGGTGAAGCCAGAACAACAAAATTCGCGAAGCCTCCCGGCGCAACAAGCGTGTTTCCCGCTTCGATCCGGAACGAAGAACCCGCCGCCCTTAGCTTATAGACGACAAACCGCGTCTTGCCCTCGATCACCCTGATGATCGTTGTCCTGCGGCCCGATGCCGGATCGAACGAATACTGGTTGACCCGCACAGCTGTCCCTGGCCCCAGGTTCATGAACGAATCATCGGTGAGCGTCATTTGCGCTGTGGAGTTAACGTCCGTCTCTATGATATCACCGACCTTGAATGCCAGGCCGCGCTTGACGACAAGTCCGCTTTCGGCGCCCGGCCGTTTCAGGATGACCCTTCCTCGCGCGGCGGTGATGGACCCGGTCTCCGGTTCGGCGGAAAGGACTATTGGAGGGTAAAAGAGGATGATCAGAGCTGCAACTGCAATAGAGCCGATACCGCAAAACCATCTGTGTACGATATATCGCAAATCCGTATTGGAACTGTCCCCTGACGACATTAAATGCTGATCGTATCAGTTTGCATGCTGGCATGCTGACAAGCGAACAGACGTTACCTGCTTGACAGCCTGTCAGCTTGCAGCCGGTTTTTTCAGAACGACATATTCGCCGAAAGGACGTACTGGGTCTCCTGGTAATCGTTCCCGGTGATGTTGGAATCCCTGTTCTTCTTGTTGTAATCAGCGCCGAACTCCAGCCAGTCCTTCATGGCATATCTGAGGCCAGCCCCCAGCATCCTCGTTTTGTCCTCTCGCACCGCGGTCTCCGGCGGTACGGCGTTTGAGAACCTGTCGGTCCCGTAGGAGCCGCGCAGAAGGAGCGCCATCTTGCTCATGAAACCGTGTTTCAGCTCTCCGTACACGCCGGTCGTGATGAAATAGGCGGTGCCGAAGGCGTTCGTTTCATTCACCCGACGCTGTCCTACCACGGTGAGCGACGTCAATTCAGTGAACTTATGGTTCAGGTCGACGGACCAGGACCAGACCGAGAAGTCCTTCACCGCCGAGTCTTCGAAGTCCTTGGAGGTCCTGCCGGCTTTTATGGTCCCCTTGGAACGTCCGGTCATCTCCCAGGTGATGCCGATCAGCAGCGAACCCATGGAGTTGTCCAAAGGAGTCGTGGCTTCGGTATAATCCACTGTCTTGCGCTCATACTCGACGAAGGCAGAGGTCTTGGGCAGGAAGCGGTAATAAAGATACCCGGCCATGATCCCCTCGTCGCGGTCACGAAAATTGCTGGTCATGAAGTTCCAGGTGGTCTTGCTGTAGTCCAGCTGGACCTTGGAACGTCCGGTCAACTGATAGGCCGCCGATGCCGAACCGGAGTTGGTGCGGAACACCTCGATAAAGCCCGTAGCGGACGAACCGCGTCCTTCGTGTCCCTTGTCAAAAGCACCGCCCGCGGTCAAACTGAAAAAACTGCCGAGTTGGAGACCCAGCAGGCCCTTCGCGTGATGATCGGTCGTGGTCTCGCCCCGATACGTTCCGTACCGGCTGTCAACGGCGTAATACTCTGCTTCCAGCCGGTGCATCCCGAATGGCCACTGGAGCTTCACGCCCGGCGTCGTAACGGTTATGGAGTCGTTCTTCTGCAATGTCGATGTGCTGTAGATGTTATCGCTGAAGACCTCCTTCAGCGACACAAAGGGATGCACTTCCATTTTACCGAAACGTATGTTCCCCTCTGCCTCAGCTCTTTCCGAAAATAAACAAGCCGCGAGGACCAGTACAATGGCAAACCTATGCGCGATGCTCATCCGGTCGGTGATCCTTTCGTGTAAAATTCGAATATCGCCTGCAAGCTTACTGGCTGACAAGCTGGCAGGCAAACAGGTCAACAAGTGAATGTACGGTGAATGACTATCTGATCCTTGAATGTTGAATATTTATTTCTTACGGTCTATACGGGCTCGCCGGCAGCGTAGAAGGCGTGCCGCCACCGCCGCCGCTGATCGACGGCGCAGGAGCTGGAATGTATGGCGATGAGTCCAGGGGAAGCGGTCCCCCGTAGACCGGAGCGCCGGGAGTTGTACCATTGGCGACAGCGGTCGCGATCGCGGCAGGAGGCGCACCGGCATCCATCGCGCCTGAAATAACGACCTTCTTGTCCGCCCCGGCGCCGAGCGCCGCGGCCGTTACGACGCTCAACGGCGCGCCGTGCTCGACGGCCGCTGTGACGACCTGTTTGGCCGAATACCCCTCGGCGATCGCGGTGTAGACCACGATGGCTGGATTTACGCCCGCGTCAAGCATTGCCTTGACCGCCTGCTCGATCGGCATCCCCGACTCCACCGCCCTGTCCATGACCGCGCCCAGGTTGATCCCTTCCGCCAGATCCCGCGAGATGTCCTTTTCCGTATATTTGGCGATCTTCTTCGGCGCCCCGCCCTGGCCGCCATTTGCCGACGATCTCGGATTCGTCAGCGTGGTCAGACGGATGAGTTCTTCCCTGCGAGCGGACGACAGCGCTGACGCGGGCTCGGGTGACTTGCCTTTCTTTACGGAGGTGACCTGGTCAGCGCCCAGCATGATGGAGCCGTTCACCGACGCAGACGAGCTTTTCACGCTTACCGCGCCCTCAAGCACGGCGATCTCCGTGGTGTTCTCTCCGCTGGTCACCGCGACGTCGGTCCCCCGCACGCCGGCAATGGCGTTCTGGGTCTCGATGGTGACGTTCGAGTCCTTCCATTTTATCTCGCTTCCCGAAGTATGGGATTTGAACAGCTTGGTGATCATGAAGCGGACCGTCCCCTTCAGCGTCTTCATAACGGAATTGCGGCTACCCTGCTCACGGTCGACAAGATGGCCTTTCATCTGAACGCTCGAATTCGGCGCTACGATAACGATGGAACCGTCCGACAGCAGGATCTGGGCCTTGACGTCCTCTCCGGTCTTCACCGTGTCCCCCAGGAAGACAGCGTCGCCTGGTTTGGCCGTGAGGAGGGCCGAATACCCGGTGCGGACGATGCGCGGATGCTGTGCAGGGTCCTTGCTCTCCACCAGTTTGACGTTGCCTACGAACTGGTCCTGTCCTGATGCGACAGGCGGGAAACCCGCAACAAGAACGAGCGAGAGAAATAAAACGATATGCGTCACCGCGCCACGACATTTGTTCATTGTATGCATCCCATATACCGACATACCAAGACCTCCCCCGGCAGGGCCTCATGCGCACTGCCACTATCCGAACGTGACCGAATATCCTGCCATGACCGACAGCTACGGCAGGGAACGGACCGGCAGTATGGAAAAATAAAGCGTCTTCATTCCGGTCCCGACACCGCCGTTCCTCATATTGACGACCCATGCTTCTCCGGAGTTGTAAATGTGCTCCGTTGAGGTCCAATAGTCATCTTCTTTGATGTCCTTCATGCCAAGTGCATGCAGACCTGCCGCCACGGTCCCGGCCCGATCACTGCCGAATCGCTGCTCCTTCACATGTCCTACCAGTGTCTCCAGTTCTTCCCGAGAGGGCAGTCTCCAATTCTTGTGACCCCCATAGACCTCGCGGTTCAAGCTGTCAATATACTCAAAGGCGCCGCTCCAGGAGACGGTCTGTTCAGCCAGATGTCCGTTCAGCGGCCACATGAGCCTGGTCCTATTATCAACGAGAGTATTTTCAAAAAGCTCAAAACGCGGTTTTTTTGTTTTCCCTTCCTGTTTCTCTGCCGACACAAAGTTTGCACCGAGCACGGCGAGAATACCAAGCATACATAAAATTGTGATTATCGAAACTTTTCTAACTTTACGTTCAAACTTGATCTTATTGTCCATCACGCAGAAAAACCTCTGGATGTATTTTTCGTAATATAGACGGGTATTTATACCATGTTTGATCTCTTTGAGTCAAAGAAAAAAACGCCTTTTCCCGGGGTATTTTAGGGGTATTGGACAGAATAAAAAAAGCCGTAACTCCTGAGAGTTACGGCTTTTGTACAATGGTCGGGGTGAGCCGATTTGAACGGCCGACCACTCGCACCCCAAGCGAGTGCGCTACCAGGCTGCGCCACACCCCGATTTCTTTGGAACGTTACAGAACCAGCCTGCACACCGGCGGGCTGACAGGCTGAAAGACCATAATCGTATGACCTGCGATGCTATTTCAGCAGTTCCAGTATCTCCCGGATCTCTTTCTTCGCCGATTCCAGGACATCATCCGTGTCATGTCCGGACCGTCCCCGCAGTTTCTTTTTTGCTCCTGAGATGGTATAGCCGTTCTGATAGAGAAGCTGCTTCACCTGGAGGATGTTATCGAGGTCCTTCTTTGTGTAGAGGCGCTGGCCTGACTTTCTTTTTTCCGGCCGGAGATGGGGGAATTCCGTCTCCCAGTACCGTAACACATAGGGCGCAAGGCCCGAGATCCTGCTCACCTCACCGATCCGGTAAAAAAGCTTACTCGGCTGCCGGGGCTGCAGAGGCTGTTGATTCTGTTGACTCAATGACATGTTCCTTGAATATCATGCTCGGCCGGAAGCTCACGACGCTGCGAGGAGTGATCTCGATCTCCTGGCCTGTTTTTGGATTACGTCCTTTTCGCGAACGTTTTTTCCGCACCACAAAGTTCCCGAATCCGGAGAGCTTGACCGTCTCGCTCTGCTTCAGTGTCTGCTTTATGGTGTCCAGGATCATCTCCACCAGCTCTTCCGCGTCCTGTTTCGGCAGGCCGACCTTGTCAAAAACGTCTGAGATGATGTCTGCTTTGGTCATATACACCTCCTGAACGTGCGATACTATAGAAGATAACTGTTTCAAAGTCAAGGGGAATTTGCACTGCTCCGGATGGACGCTGCGGAGAGGGTGATGAATATTTATCTTGCCTCCCCTGCCGAATTATTATAGTATTGTGCCGTTTGGACTATCCTGCCGCACGGAGGAAACATAATGCCGGACCTGGACCTGGTCACCGTATCGAGCGTGGAAAAGCTGGAGTCTCTCAGGACAACCATCAACGAGCTTTTTGAGCACGGCAAGTATGCCGAGATCATCCAATCCATCGGGATGCACTCGATCCTGATGGAGCCGGAGCACATGATCGGCGACCAGGACAGCCTGTACCATCTGGTACTGAACCTCAAGAAGAAGAAGATACATCGCGAGGACCCGAAGCGATATTCCTCCTGGCTCATTTCCTTCCCCGCCCTTCTCAGCCGCATTGTGGAAGAAGGACAGGTGATCGCAGACGACGCGGCGCAATCGGCCCTTGTCTCACGCCTGACCTCGTTCGGCCCCTTTACCTCTGTTGACGAGTTCTATTTCTGGGCATTGGACGACCGCAGGCTTCCACTCGACCAGATCATCCGCTATATCGACAGAACGCTGGAGATGCAGAAGTAATAAGAACATTCAAGGTTCAATGTTTAAAGTTCAAGGATTGACTGTCAATAACAACCTTTTCCCCATTGGACGCGAAGAATCGCTGGCGTTTAAGAATAATCATTTAACCTTAAACCTTGAATATCGAACCGTCTATACTTTCCATCACATCCTCGACCGTTATATCCTCCATGCACCGAACGCCAATGTCACAAGTGCGTTTGAAACATGGTGAGCATGCCAGGCCTTTTCTTACCACCGCGTGGCCGGGGCCGTAGGGGCCTGTTCTCCAGGGCGCAGTAGGGCCGAAGAGCGCCACCACCCTGGCGCCCGCGGCTGCCGCCAGATGCATGGGACCTGTGTCCGTGGTGATGAACAGGTCCGCCAGCGTGGCAAGGGCGGCCAGTTCCCGGAGCGTCGTCTCCCCCGCCCAGTTCACCGCCTGCTCCCGCATCATGCCCCGTATCCGTTCCGTGACCGCCCGGTCATCGGGGCTCCCCGTAAAGACCACCACGGCGCGCCGTTCGGTGATCAGCCGGTCAGCAAGAAGGGCGAATTTATGTTCATCCCAGAGCTTGGTCGTCCACCTCGCAACAGGATTTATCACGACAAGCCCGCGTCCATCCTTCACCATGCCGGCCGTGCGCTGCCGCATGACCTCGCGCTCTTGTTCGACGGGCAGCGTGCAGGCCGGTGAGGGATCGACGGCGCCCAGATAGCGCGCCACATCAAGATACCGTTCCATCGCGTGTTTTTCCCTGTCATACGCGGGCAGCCGCTCGTTCAGGAACAGATAGGACAGCTCCCGCGTCCCGTCATAGCCGATCTTCCGCTTCGCCCGCGCAGCGCCGATAATGACACCGCTTTTCAGCAGCCCCTGAAGATCGATGGCTATGTCGTAATGTCTCTCGCGCAGCTTGCGGAGAAAGCCGGTGATCTCTCCCAGCGCCCCCATGAACGTCGATGGGCGGCTCAGCATGCGCATCCATGACGTCCTGCGGCTTACCAGCAGACGGTCAATGAGCGGATGGTCTTCCAGGATGCCCGCCGCGGCCTCTTCGACGACCCAGTCGATCCCGCTCACGGGAAAGACCTTCTTGACGGCCTCGAGGCAAGGCAGGGCCTGAACCACGTCGCCGATGGCCGATAGTTTCACGATTAGTATTCTCATGATCGTGGCAATGATAATCCATCGGTCGCGTTCCGTCAACCGGAAACAATAACCTACTGCTCTGTCGTCGATCGGCGGTACGAGCACAGTGCGTTCTGAACGCTGAGAAGGTCCGGGACATGCTCCATGCGGCTGCGGGCAGAGCGTTATCCCGCATTTCGCTAATCTTGTTCTTTCCCAAAAAATATGCTACAACGATGGCATGAAGAACTACCTGGCCTGGGCGCTGCTCGCGGTCCTCGTGGCGGTCTCGTTCGCACGCAATGAAGTATGGCGCGATGAAGGAAGGACATGGGAAGACATCATTCAAAAATCTCCCCGGAAGGCGCGTGCCTACAACGAACTGGGCCTCCACCTGCTGGATGGCGGAGACCATGCCGGTGCGCTCAGGGTCCTCGGCAGGTCCCTGGAGCTCAATCCCTATCAACCGCAGGTGTACATCAATCTGGGCATTGCGTTCGAGAGGACGAATCAGGTCGAAAAGGCCATCAAGGCCTATGAACTTGCCCTGTCCTACCAGCCAAACGATCCGACCGCTTATTACAATCTCGGTGTTCTTAACTACACCACCTTAAAGGACCGGAACAAAGCGCTGGGCTATTTGATCCGGGCGCGGGACCTGAATCCCCTTGAGCCCGATGTCCACCAGTATCTGGGATCGATCTACGCTGAGCAGGGAAATATAGACCTCTACCGTCAGGAAATGGCGCTATTCGAACGGTTGAGACACAGAACACCGGTACACAAGCGTTGAGCGGAAGTCTCAATCAGGCATGAGTGAAACGGAAGTTGACGCTGACCTTGATATGGGTGACAGGGGTACACGAGGATTAAAATGATCGATCGGATTAATTGCCAGAGGTGAAGGTCAGGCGGCCGGATCACACGTTTTTTTTGCCGCCCTCGTTATTGTTCGAAGCGACGCAACCCTCACAGGAAAAGATCCCGCGGGCGTTAAGCTCCCGGCGCCGTACGTCGCACAAATGATGGGTAATGGCATCGGAAAAAAGCTTGCAAAGGACCGTAGTTGCCCCATCCGGTACATGTACATGATGTCCAATGGTCTTGTCTATGCCGTCATTGTTGTCCATGTACTTGATATTTAATGCAATTATAGTGCCAGCCATACACGGGACCTAATAAGCGTACCGGCATGTCCGTTCCAGCGAAAGACACGCATCCTTATTTTGCTCTAATATCGTTATAATGCAATGAATTTGATGAGATTTCCCCTTTCGGCCAGTGACTGCATGCGTGAAAGTGCCAGTATGTCCCTCCATACTAAATACGAGCCTTGACATTTTCATGAGTAATTTTGCTCATTACATGCTCAATACCGCTCATTATTACCGGTATCCTCTATTGAAGACCTCGGGCCATATATTCATTTTTCAGATATAGCAGTAAGCATTTCCGCTTGCAATTTATGATGGTTTTGCTACAATTTTTTCGGGATAGTTGTTTATACCAGGCAGGTTCGATGCTCCGCCTGCCTGCATTTGTCCCAGGGAGGGAATAGCATGGCTATAAAGAAGGCAAAGAAAAAGGCAGCGACAAAGACCAGAAAGACCGCTCCGAAAGGATCCGCTCCGAAAACAGCCCTGAAAAAAAGATCTCTCAAAAAGACAGCAAAGAAAAAGAAGGCTGTAAAGAAGGCCACGAAGAAGATTGTTAAGCGATCTGTTAATAAAAAGGCGGCGGCCGGGAAAACCCTCACCAAGAAGACGCTCCTGGTGAAACCCGGCCCTCCTGCCGGCACGGCACCCCCCGTTGAAGAACCCGCCTCAAATGAAGAGGCCATCGGTGTCATTACGCACTATTACAGCCACCTCGGCGTGGCGGTGGCGCAGTTGAACAAGGGCGCGCTCAAGACCGGTGATACGATCCACGTGAAAGGCCACACCACGGACTTCACGCAAACGGTCGATTCCATGGAATACGAGCACCAGCATATCGATCAGGCCGGCGCCGGCCAGAACATCGGGCTCAAGGTCATCGACCATGCGCGGGAGCACGACATCGTATACCGGGTGAAGTAAGTTCCCCGAGCCTTCATATCAGCCAAGATCTGTCAGCGCAGAAAGAATCTTCTGCGCTGTTTTTTTGCCAAGTAAACAAGAATGACCCGATATTGCCATCCGGATCCGGCATCCACGTGGTAGAATAGGAACAAAGGAGCCACCTATCCCCACCCTGCACGGCAATACAACAGGCCTCAAACCTGCCGAGATCAAGACGCTCGAACGGCTCTACCGGCGAAAGATGCCGCCCGACGCGGTCATTACGCCCGAGGCTGCCCGTGCCCTGACCGAGGCATCCTCCATGATCGGCCGCCAGGTAGGCCTCATCATCGACCGGTCGGGCAGTGTCCGGGACGTCCTGGTCGGAACGAACCATGATATCCTGATCCCCGACCTATCCGAACACCGTCTCGGCGCCAAACGGCTCCGCGGTGTCCGTTTCGTCCATACCCATCTCAAGGACCAGCCGTTGAACCAGGAAGACCTGACGGACCTGGCGCTCCTCAGGCTCGACATGATGGCCGCCCTGACGGTCCTGAAGGACGGTCTTCCCGGCGCCCTGTCCATGGCGCACCTGCTCCCGCCGAACCCCGAGGAAAAGTTCTACGAGGTCATCCCCCCGCAGTCCGTCCACGGCCTGACGATAGACGCCTTCGACCTGGTCACGACCATCGAACGCGAGATGGAGCGAATCCAGCGCGCCGTGAAGGTCGTCATGAAGGACCGCGCCATCCTCGTGAGCGTGTCCAAAGCGGCACGATCGGAACAGGAGGAGTCCATCGAGGAGCTGAAGGAGCTCGCCCGGTCCGACGCGATCCATGTCCTCGATACGGTCATCCAGCGGCCCCACGACATCAATCCGCGTTATCTCCTCGGTGAAGGCAAGCTCAAGGAGCTCATCATCCGCTCCCAGCAGCTCGGCGCGGACCTTATTGTTTTCAACCAAGACCTCACTCCGGCGCAGGTCAAGGCCATCGGCGACATCACCGAGATGCGCGTCATCGACCGCACCCAGCTGATCCTCGACATCTTCGCCCGACGGGCGCATAGCGGCGACGGAAAGGTCCAGGTGGAGCTCGCCCAGCTGAAGTACCGGCTTCCCCGCCTTTCGGAACGATCGACCGCCCTCTCACGGCTCACCGGAGGCATAGGCGGCAGGGGCCCCGGAGAGACCCGCCTCGAGATCGACATGCGCAGGGCGCGCGACAAGATACGGCGGCTCGAAAAACAGCTCGACGCCCTCGGCAAGGCGCGGAGCCAGCGTCGGGAGCGGCGCGTCAGCAGTTCCATTCCGATCGTATCGATCGCGGGATATACGAACGCCGGAAAATCAACGCTCTTCAACGCGTTGACCAGGGCCTCCGTTCGATCAGAGGACCTCCTCTTTGCAACGCTCGACACTGCCACGCGGAGGCTGCGATTCCCGAAAGAGCGTGAGGTGGTCATCACCGACACCGTGGGTTTTATCCGCGACCTGCCCAAGGACCTGTTGGGCGCCTTCCGTGTCACCCTCGATGAAATGCGCGACGCCGACCTCATCCTGCATATTGTCGATATCGGCAATCCTCGCTTCGAACAGCAGATAGGGTCTGTCGATGCGATCCTGACCGAGATCGAACTGGACGAAATCCCGAGGCTCATGGTGTTCAACAAGGTCGACCTGGTGAACCCGCTCTGGGCAAAAGCGATCGCGAGCCGGTTCCAGGGCATTGTTTGCTCTGCACTGGATCCGGACAGCTTTGGACGTTTGATGAAGGAGATCGAGGAACGGGTATGGCCGGAGGGTGAAGGATAGGGTCAGGGGTCAGGGGTCAGGGGTCAGGGGTCAGGGG